>OBJA01000001.1_pt1 | contig 468555 bp, 360 predicted proteins | sample 1519751 | NCBI WGS metagenome assembly OBJA01 (sample SAMEA3881238, study PRJEB22517) | soil metagenome | biome: lake sediment; feature: soda lake sediment; material: sediment, water from around vicinity | place: India | collected 2013-12-23 | depth 3 m
AACGAAGCTGGGCGGAAAAATGGCCCCAGCCCTCCGGGTTGCGCCTGAAAAAGCGTCACTCTTCGTTACTCCTCGCTCATTTGGGCCCGCCAAACCACACTCGTCGCGCCTCGATTGACACTTTTTCAGGCGCAACGCCGACAATCCAAATAGTGTTAACAGGCCCTAGGTGACTTGTGCCACATGCCATCCTGCACGAATGGCGTAATCCTCCCGGGGCGGCTGCAGGCTTGCATCGCTACCGGGTCGCCGCCCTGAGAGGCAGCCATCCGTTCGCCTGGACGGATGTTCGCATAATAGAACAATATTCACAATAACGATGCCCATCCATAACGATGGCTGCCCAACGTGGCGCGGGCAGGATGTGGTTATAGTGTTGTGTTGTCGCGCCGGGGACTCCAGCTGTTCCAGGCGAACTCGAACACCGAGTCGATCCAGAACTGCGTTTTGCCGGGATCCGAGAAGGGTTCGGAGATCAGGAAGCGCATGCCCCCGCTGGCGACGGTGGAGAGCTGCATGGCGGCTGCGTGGGCATCGGGGATGATGAGATCGCCGCGTCGGTGGGCCCGCTCCAGAAAGTTCTCCAGGGAGAGAAGCAGTTCGCGGTTGTGGGAGCGCAGCTCCCGGGCCAGCTCGGGAAAGCGCTGGTACTCTGACACCACCAGGCGCCGGACCGCAAGCAGATAAGGGTTGGTGAACCCTTCGTAAAGCAGGCCGATAATGGTCTTGAGCGCTTCCCTGACAGGCTGTTCCTCGAGCTGGTCGAACGTCAGGCTGCTCCTTGTCTGCCGAATGGCTTCATTAACCACCAGGCGAAAGAGCTCATCCTTGTTGCCAAACTGCTTGTAAAAGGTGATCTTGCCCGCGCCTGCAGCCTTGGCTATTTCATCAATGGTGGTGCGGTCATAGCCCTTGCTCAGGAACGTCTCCAGGGCCGCATCCAGATAAAATTGCCGTCTCTGCCCGAGCTCCTCCGTGGGAACCCGGCCACGTTTCGAGCGGTGCCGTTTTTCAGCCATTGTCGGCCCTGGCAAGGAAGGTTTCTGTCATTTCAATACGGTTCCGAATGCGCTGTTCGACAAACCCCGGGTCGACATCAGTGCCCAGGGCACCCGACTCATAGCGACGTTTGATGCCTTCGCCGATGATGGCCATCCTCCAGTAGCTGAATGCCCGGTAATAATCGAGGCTGGAAACATCAAAGCCGCTTGTCTGTGCGTAACGGGCGACAATGTCATCCTTGCCGGGAAAGCCTCCCGCCCGCGTCGGTGGGTCCTGCATCCAGACACTGGGGCCGGGATCATCTTTCTCGTCCCAGTTATCGATCAGGAAGCCCACATCAACCAGCACGTCCCCCAGGGCGCACAGCTCCCAGTCGAGAACGGCCGCCACATTTGCCGCCGGATCCAGCATGACATTGCCAAGCCTGTAGTCCGAGTGGACGATACCGGTGTAACGCTGCGGCGGCTGCAGCGCCACCAGCCGCTGGTGCTGTTTTTCGATAGCGGGAAGGTCGCGGGTTTTGGTTTTATCCCAGATGCCTATATAGCGTTTGAGCTGCCGGTCAAGGTAGTTCTGCCGAGGGCCCAGCTCTCCCAGTCCAATCCGGTCGACATCGAGGTGATGCAGTGTCGCCAGGGTATCCGCAAGATTGTAGGCGGCCCTTGTGCGCATATCTTCCGTCGGCAGGACCTTGTCCACTTCGGCCGGGGTATCCACCACTGCGCCCCGCACAAAGCGCATCAGGTAAAAGGGCGCACCGATAACAGTCTCATCCTCACACAGGGTGACGGCTTGCGGGACAGGCAGGGGCGTCCTGTTGAGTGCGCTGTAGATTCTGAATTCCCGGGACATGTCGTGTGCCCGCGCCGCCAGTTTCCCCAGAGGCGGACGGCGCAGGGCAAAACTGGCACCGGCTGCATCATCGACCCGATAAGTCAGGTTCGAATGACCGCCTGCCAAAATGCTGACCTTGAAGGGGGGAGTGACTCCCTCTATATGGGAAGCCAGCCAGCTGCTCAGGGCGGGAAGATCCACCCCTTTGATGGGGCCAGTGCTCAAGGTCATGGGGACTCCGGTATCCGTCGTCACAGGTTGGCCTAATCATCCAAAGCGATGGGCTTTCCATCAACCATCAGGTCGTGGTACTCCATCATTCCCTGGCCTTTGCGCCCTTCGCTGTCCACCCATTCAGTCGGGGACTTGGCAATCCGCAACAGGGCCGGCTTGCCATCGGCGCCGGGTTGCCGGTGACGTACCGGGAGCCAGGCCTGTGGGGTGGCCGTTGCCTGCCACTGGCGGTCACCGCTTGTGATGGTGACACTGGATTTTTTCAGCTCGTAGTGGGGGGCTCCAGCGTATTCATTTTCCATTTTGAAATCATCGACGATGTAGAACTTGCCCTCGTCCCAGACAAATCCGCTGCGGGTCTTTTTGTTCGGGCCAACTGCGCGAACAAGCATGAAACCGTTGTCATCATCAAAGGACGCGATGAGCCAGCGCAGGTAGATTTTGGCATGCCAGTTACGGGGCCCCCAGGAGTGATCCATACAGCCCCGGCCGGTTACGGTCCAGGTTTGATCGCCCACTGTCACTGTGCCTTCTGTGCGGATCAGTGCCTGGTAATGGTATGCCGCCTGTCCGGGAAGAAAAATGAGATCGATGTGATCCTGATCCTTGCCCATCACCGACTCCAGCCCCTCGCCATAGGTAGCCAGTTTGATCGAGGCTTTTTGCCGCGGTGATTGAGCGAACGCTTTTTTGGGATCCGTCAGCGTCCACGGATCGTCCATGATAATCATTTCGCCCTCGTAACTGACATGCCTGATCTTCCAGGGGTCTTCGACTTCCCAGGTAAGACCGGCGGCAGAAAGCCCGTTGCTGTCAATTGTGGGGCGGCCAAACATAAAGGCGGCGCGACCATCCGGGAGATTGATGGCAGCGGTCATCTCCGCATGGCCCTCGTTGACCCGGTTGCCGATACGGAACCAGCCGCCCACTCGCTGTTGCGCATCCCAAAAATCAATATAGCGGCTCTCGTTCCAGTTGGACTCCTGGCCAACCTCATGCGTGTATTCATCCTGATCAATCAGTTTATAGCCCATAGGTTATCCCCGGTAAAAGTGATGCGGCAGCTTGCCAGTATCAATATAAACTCACTGGTTCAATTAATATAAACTCGCTGGTTTAATTAATCAACAGGTTTTCCGCTGGCTGTGCTTCACCACTTTCCACTGCCATTCACGCGGCCCGCTATGGCCAGTGTGGGGGAGGACTTGTACTTGCAGAGTGCGCCCGTGCCGGGCGCAAAAAAATCCCCACCGAAGTGGGGATAAGTGTGCCCATGACTATTGTCCGGGAGCGGGAATGGAATCAGGCTCCCGCCCGGGAGCCTGGAGAGACAACCATTATTTCGCGCCGGCACCAAAGCGGTATGTCAGGTCCAGCCCCCAGGTGCGGGGATCTCCCGGCGTGGATGAGGCAAACCCGAGTGCGGTTTCCAGCGTCAGCACGGAAAAATCATATTTTTTGTCAGCCGCATTCTTGACCCAAATACCCAGATCCAGTGGCGTTCCATAAACACTGTCCCAACCTATGCGGCCGTTGATCAGTGAAAAACTGCTCATAGCGGTGTTAGGGCTCACAGTATCGTTTGCGGAATATTCACCGTGATACCAGTAGTTTGCCTGCACATAAACATCACCCACTGCGGCATCAAGCGGCAGGGTGTAGCGCCCGGAGATACTGCCGATCCACTCCGGTGCACGTGCAAAGGGATTTCCAGAAAGGTCAGCACCGCTAAAGGGATCAGCAAATTCCTTGAACTCGGCATCGGTGTAGGAAACAAAACCCGACAGCTCAACATTTGCAGTGGGCAGAAAAGTAAACTCCAGCTCACCACCCATGATCCTGGCATCACCGGCATTGGCCGCTACAGTGGATACAGGAATGGTTGTAGGGTCGGTAATCAGCCGCTGGATATCATCATATTTGGCGTAGTACAGGGCCATGTTGGTGCGCAAGCTCATGCCATTGGCAAAACCCCAGTCTGCCTTGGCGCCAAATTCGATATCATCGACAATTTCCGGATCAGCGGTGGTAGCAAACGCCGTTGGTGTGTCCGCCCTGGGGCTGAAGACCCCGGTTCTGTAGCCGCGACGGTGGGCCAGGTAGTACATCACATCATCACTCCACTGATACTCCAACCCGACGTTCCAGGTATATTCCCTGAACGTTTTACCGTCGTCATAACGGCACTGGGACAGGGGCAGCGCGACACCGGCATTAGTGCGCAGGCGGCATGCGGACTGTGTGCGATTGCGAAGCCCAGCCTCACGCTCATCTTCGTTATAACGCAATCCGACAGTAGCGGACAGGCCTTCCAGCAAATTATCCAGCTTGTAGGTAGTCTGGCCAAAAATGGCTGTGCTGGTATTTTCACCCACCGGGAAAGTGGTAGCCCAGGCGGGGAACTCCCTGGGAACCCCATGGGGATACGGCGTGCTTTGGGGGCCAAAAGTTACACTGGCATCATCGTTTGAACCTTCCTCGCGGAAATAGTAAAGGCCAACAATCCAGTCCATTTTTTCCGTGGTGCCAATCAACTGCAGTTCCTGGGAAAGCTGCTCGAAATCCGCAACACGGTTGATTTGCAGTATCGCCACCGGCGTACCATCAGTGTCATCGTTGAAATTCGCAGATAATTCGCGATAACCCAGAATATTTTTCAGTGTCAGCGAATCGCTTAATTCATAGGTTGTGGTGTTCATCAGATCCCAGGTGGAAATGCGGGCATACTGCCTGACGCCACTGGCCGTTTTGCGTGAACCCAGGCTCTGTTGCTGGGCGAGCATTGCTGCAGGACTCAAGTTTCCGGTGTAGCGTGGAACCAGTGCAGGATGATTGGGATTAAGGAATTTGACAAAGGACCCGGTGCCGCCATCATTCTGCAGGTAGCGGCTGTAGGTAAATACCGAATCCAGCTTGTCCGTTGGCTGCAGGGCAAGGGATACACGCAGGGCCTTGCTGTCTTCGTTGTTGATATAGTCATCAAGTAACACATCCTTGAACCAGCCCTCACTGCGGGTAGTGGCGCCGGCAATCCGGAACTGTGCCCAGTCCGTCAGGGGAGTGTTGAGCATGAATTTGGTGTTGATCCGCTCGTGGCTACCGACAGTAGTGCCGATGTTTGCATCAAACTCGTCAGTGGGCATATTGGGCCTGATACTGATTGCACCACCGACCACATTGCGACCAAACAGCGTGCCCTGCGGCCCCTTCAACACCTCTACGGCTTCGATGTCATAAAGTGTCTGATTGATCCCTTGCGAGCGGGGTATGGCCATATCGTTGTAGTAGACCATGACAGCGGGATCGGAAAAAACCGTCAACTCCTGCTGGCTGAGACCGCGAATAGCGAAGGTGGGCACAGAGCGGTTGGCCCCTGCACCGGGCACGATGGTCAGGGAAGGAACCTGTGTTCTGAGGTCCTCCACGCTGACAATATTGTTGCGATCAAGCAGGGATCCCGTCAGGGCTGTGACAGCCAAAGGCACCGATTGGGCCGTTTCAGCGCGTCGGCGCGAGGTTACGATAATCTCTTCCAGCACTCGTGCGCTGGGCTGTGCCTGCAATTGTCCACTCACAGGCACAGCCGCTATGGCCAATGCCAGTGATCCAAGCCAGGTTGTATGTTTCAGTTTCATCTCTCCACCTCGTAGTGTCGATACTAAAATTATCAGCAAGTCAATGCTGCTTATTGATCGAGCCATTCAAACCGCAGCGCAAGCAGTGCGGACAGTGAACCATGCATTCACATTAATGAACGACGTACCAATAGTAAATATCAGCAAATAAATTACAAGCACTTTAATCTGGCACGACTGTACGGATATTGCCCTCGTTTTATCAGCCCGGCTTGATCAGGCACTAACCAAAAAAAACAATAAAACCAGTATCTTTATGATTTTATTAAACTTAAAAATACAGCGCTATTGATATTCAGCTTTGTAAAACCTCAATTCGGGCTCATTGGAAAGTTCATCGCCTGTAAAAATTATTTTTATATTTGCATACCGTTCTGTTTTACGAATAGATCTGAACACCGCATTCTCTTCCAGATGCTGCGACCGCCGGTTATATATTCCAGGCTGGGCAACCAGCCCGATGAGCAGTGTGCGATGGTACACGGGCGTGTCCATCACGCTGTTGATCAGCGTTGCACAGATGCATCAAGGCTGGAGCCAACGGCGGCGGATACATGACACACCGTTGGCCTGATTGCGCACCTTTCAAGTCAGCGCTGGCGCCTGCCTGGCACCACGCACCAGTCGCCCCGGCAGCTCGCCCGTTGCTGCGCCGTTGCGGTAGGTGACCTTGCCGCTGACAATGGTTGCCTCGTAGCCATCGGCTTTTTGTGACAGTCGTCGGCCACCAGCGGGAAGATCGTAAGTGGCATGGGGTGCGTGCAAATGCAACCGCTCAAAATCCACCACATTGATATCGGCCTTGTAGCCCTGCGCCAGCAGCCCGCGATCACACAGGCCCACCGCTCTGGCTGGCTCGAGGGTAAGTTTTTTGATCAGGGCCGGCAGCGATAATCCCCGGCCATCGACCGCATCCCTGCACCAGTAGAGCAGCGAATAGGTGGTATAGGCGGCATCACAGATGGTGCTGTAATGGGCACCGCCGTCGCCCAGGCCGATGATGGTGTTTTCTGTTTTCAGCAGGTTCCTGCCCGCGCTTTCGAATTTTTCCCCTTCGGCGTTACCCATGGGGCGATAGAGTATTTCATGGCCATCCCGTTCCAGCAGTGCGTCGTAGATCAATTCCCGCGGGGCAATGCCCCTCGCCCGCGCCTGTGCCGCGATGCTCTCATCGGAGCGCGGGTTGTAATTGGGCGGATCGCCAAGGACAAACATCGCCTCCAGGTCGGAGACCACATATTTGAAAAACTCATGGGGATCTTCCGGGCTTTCCGACAGCAGCTGGCGGCGAAACTCTGGATCGCGCATGCGCTCCACCTTTTCTGCCAAGGGCAAATGCTCTATCTGCCGGAAGCTGGGATTGAGGGAAAAGGGATGCAGCGACAGCTCAAGGCCGAGCATGCCCCCGGTGGGCCGGGGCAATACCTGGCCCTTGATTTCGAGCCCTTCAGCCCGGGCCTTGTCAAGATCGCGCAGCGTCTGCTGCCAGTCACCATTCTGGGTGAAGGTAAAGGAAACCGGCCTGCCGGATGTGTTGGCAATATCCCGCAACAGGTCAAAGCGCTCCGGGGCAGTAATATCAAAGTCGGGCACCATCTGGAAAACACCGGCACCGGCATCGCGCAAGCCGCTGGCCAGGGCCAGCACCTCCTGGTACTCGGTCTTAACGGAGGGAGCCAGCTGCCCGTCGCGAAAACGATGGGCAGTCGTGCGGGAAGTGCTTACGCCCAGTGCGCCGGCAGCAATTGCCTCAGCGGTCAGACGCCGCATCTCCCGCAGATCCTCTTCTGTCGGTGGCTCCATGGACGCGCCGCGCTCACCCATCACATAGACCCGCAAGGGGCTGTGGGGCAGCTGGGCGGCAAAGTCGATATCGCTGTGGCGCTGTTCCAGGGCATCGAGATAGTCCGGAAATGTTTCCCAGTTCCAGGGCACGCCGGTGGTCATGACCACATCGGGGATATCTTCAACACCCTCCATCAGGCGCACCACCATCTCGTGATCAGTGGGCCGCACCGGTGCAAAGCCAACTCCGCAATTACCCATCACCACGGTGGTGACACCGTGATCGGAAGATGGCCTGAGGCGGTTTTCCCAGGTGATCTGGCCGTCGTAATGGGTATGGATATCGACAAATCCCGGCGTGACGATTTTTCCGTGGGCATCGATTTCTTCGCTGCCCTTGCCGTGGACCACACCCACAGCGGCAATCTTGCCTTGCCTGACGGCGACGTCGGCAATAAAGGGCTCACCACCAGCACCATCCACGACCAGGCCGCTGCGGATTACCAGATCATAATCAGACATAACTTTCCTCGCTGTCGCCGATTGCTGGCGACGTCATTAGAGACTCGAACAGCCCCTGATTGTGGCACAGCTGACAGAGCCAATCAAACATACGAATATTGTTCATTTATACGAACCATGCGCCAGCGTCGGGTCAGATGGGGATGTCATTGTTCTCGGTGTTTATTCCCGGTGCTTGTCGATGCTCTGACGAAACCGCCATAAATCCTCGGCAAATATCTGCGGTTGCTCCATGGCGGCAAAGTGCCCGCCCTTGGGCGCTTCATACCAGTGTGCCAGGGAATATTGCCGCTCAACCCAGGCCCGTGGACTGCGGAAAATCTCGCCGGGATAGATCGCGACACCGGTGGGGACCGTCACACGACCTGCCCGCGCTTGCCCCGCTGCCTCGCTCAGGGCTTGCTCCCGGTAGAGCCGGATGGATGAAGCGATAGTGCCGGTGAACCAGTAAAGCGAAATATTGGTGAGCAGCGTGTCCCAGGAAACTGCATTGCGCACATCCCGATGGCCGTCGCGCTCACAGTCACTCCAGGCGTGGAATTTCTCGGTGACCCAGGCGCACCAGCCGGTGGGTGAGTCGGCAAGCGCGTAGGCCAGGGTTTGCGCGCGGGTGCGCTGAATCTGGTAATAACCTGTGCCCTCAGCGGCGTGATGCTGCGCTGCTGTCAACCAGTCCCGCTCATGCTCCTGTACAAGAGCCATGGGATCATCCACGCCCCGCGGTGGCACCGGAACCACTAGGTTGAGATGCATCGCCACACAATGGTCGGGATCGAGAGCGGCAGTCAGGTTGGTCACCAGGCTTCCCCAGTCGCCCCCCTGGGCAAAGTAGCGCTCGTAACCCAGCAACGCCATCAGTTGTACGTGGCGCTCGGCAATACGCTGGGGTGTCATGCCTGCCTCCATAGCCGGGGGTGAACCACCGTAGCCCTGCAGCGATGGCGCCACCACATGGAAGGCATGGGCCGGATCACCGCCAAAGCGTTCAGGGTGCGTCAGGCGCGGGATCACTTCGAGCATTTCGACTATCGACCCTGGCCAGCCGTGGGTGATGATCAGCGGCATGGCGTCGGGGTGCGGCGAACGGGCATGAATAAAGTGAAGATCCAGCCCATCAATCGCCACCCTGTATTGCGGCAGGGCATTGAGCCGGGCTTCTGCTGCCCGCCAGTCGAATTCATGGCGCCACCAGGCAATCAGTTCGCGCAGGTAAGGCAGGCTTACGCCGTAGCTCCACTGCTCGTCATTGACCTCGTCGGGCCAGCGAGTGAGGTCAAGGCGGGCGTGCAAGTCGGCGATATCGGCGTCGGAGACAGTAAAGCGAAACGGGGTAATCGGCTGGGACATGGGACGGGGGTCCTAAGGGTCGATGGGCGATCAAGCTCACTTGACTGTTGTGTTGCCTGGCGCCTCAGGGAACTGCTCAAGGTACTCGTACATTCCCGCTGGTGTTTTCTTCTTGGCAGGGTCGTAGAAGGGAGAAAACACCAGCAGCAGACGTGGCAGCAGAGCCTTTCTGTAAATACGACTGGATTGGCGTTGGCGCTCATGGCTGCGGGCGAGTTCGTCCGGTGACATCTGTGCGCGATCCTTTTCAATCAGGTAATGGGAGAGGCGTTTGATATACGCGCCCAGATGGCGAGCCGCAAAGATGAAACCATACACCCTGTAGAAGTAGCGATTGAAAAAGCTTTTATTGCCGTAAAGCGTCATGTACACCTGAAAACACACATGGCGATGTTCAAACTCCTCCGCCATATGCCATCGCCAAAGATCGACCACGGTGGGGTTGGCGTCCTTCAGCAGCTCGTCGAGACTGCCATCGTTCCAGGCCTGACCGGACACTGCGCCCATGGATTCAAAACCATCCGCATAAGCCAGCAGGAACTTCAGCGACCTGGTCTCGAAGAGGTGCTGGCAGTCTTCGCTCAGCTCCCGTTCAAAGTCGGCCATTTTGTCATAGCCGTGGTCGTACAGGATTCTGTTGTACTTGTTGTGCAGATTCATATGCAGCGACTCCTGCCTTATAAACACGGCAACGTCCCTGGCCAGCTGCGGGTTTGACTCCTCCAGCAAGGGCTTCACCTTGCGCAGGATCTTGAGCAAAAACGGCTCGATATGGGAAGGCACTACCGAGGTGGCATTGCGCGCCTGGGCGAACTCAACATAGGGCGACCAGTGGGGGTGTACTTTAGAAAAGTCAAAGTCTGGCTTGCGAACTATCATCTCGCTATCTCAAGGGTTTGGGATTTTTGCATTCACCGGCGCAGTGGATCCATTGCGTATGCCGAGGGGAACAATCATCAGGGTGACATCAGCCGATAAACGTTGGAATGCGCGGGGCAGTCACTTACAACGCCTGAAAACCGGGAGCAGCATTGACGGCACCAGCCCCGCGACAGCCCCGCCTCAATTGTTCTCAATTTAGAACAATGTTCATTTTTTCATACAAGGCATCAGCAAGCAATACCGCGATCAAGGCTTGAGCCTGGTCAATCCCGGCACACACAGGTTCATGCGCTGGCGGTTTTATGCAGGCTGTGCAAGGCGCTGGACTGCCATTGCCGCACAAAATCGATCAGCGACCGAAAAGCCAGGCTCGAGCAGTGATGGCGTGGGTAACATAAATAGAACGGCGGCATCTCACCCCGATAAGCGGAGAGAAGTTGCTCGGCCAAACCATCCCGCAGGGCCGTTTCGGCAAAAGCCTTTGGCACCAGGGCAACGCCCATATCCCCCAGCACCGCCTGCATGGCAAAGGAAAAATTATTTGCCCGGAACGCTTCCGACACGGGCGCATCAACTACGCCCTCGGGGCCGAGCAGACGCCAGTCGCCATCCCCCACTGCGGGCGATACCACCTTGATGCACAGGTGCGCAGCGAGATCTTTAGGCACTTTGGGACGGCCATGGCGGCGGATGTAGCCGGTTGATGCGACGATAATCTTCTGGCAGCGAGAACCCAGTTTGATCGCAATCAAGTCCTGATTGATCTGCCCCTCCGGACGGATGGCCACGTCGAAACCCTGCGCCACCATATCCACATTACCCTCCTCAACACAGACATCGAGCGTAACCTCGGGCTGAGCCTGTGCAAAGGCCGGAATCAGCCTCTTCAGGCAGATCTCGGCGGCGACATGGCAGGTCAACAAGCGAATGCGACCCCTGGGCGTTTCGCGAAACTGGTCGATATGGGCCACGGCGCTCACCAGCTCATTGAGTACCGGACTCAAGCGATCCAGCAATTCCCGCCCGGCATCGGTCAGCGCCACGTTGCGTGTGGTACGGGTGAGAAGTTGAACGCCCAGTCGCTTTTCAAGATTTTTGACAATCCCGCTCAGTGCCGCCCGCGACACACCAATTTGCTCTGCGGCACGGGTAAAGCTTAGGTGGCGCGCGACCAATTCAAAGGCGCGCAACTCCATAAAGTCGTTTCCACGCATGATCAACCCCTCTGATTTTTATCTTTAAGGCCGTTCAAATTACGCAATGACGTACACATTGTCAAATATAGCTTACAAAGGTATAAAGTTTTGCATTGATTATTCAACCATTCAGTCAGCCTACAATCCGACCAAATCACAACAATAACTCGAAGCCGGAGGATCGGCATGAAAGATGAACAACCCGCAGGCAGGCAGAAATTCCCGCCAGCAAAATCGCTCAGCAAGACAGCCGTGAATCCCCGACCTGTTACTTTCAAACACGGTTCGCATCATTCGCCCTGCGTCGCGCACAAGTGGAGGCCGAACGGTATGTCTGGGAAGCGATGCCCCGCGGTGGTTTCTTCAGCTCACTGCTGTCCTGATTGGAGAAAAGGCACCACTTCGACACAGGAACAGGTCAAAAAACTCTATCAACCACGTGCAAAAGGAAGCCCGATAATGAAAGTTTTCCAGCGTATTTTAACCTCAGCGATTTTGGCTGGCACTGTCGTCTCTCTGCAGGCCGTCGCGCAGGCTCCCTCGGCAAAGCCCTCGGTCGATGAAGATGGGACTATTCATGTGCCCGCCTTCGCCCTGCCACCCTCGGACCTGGCCAGCCCACAAGCCCGGCAATTAGTTAAAACTCAAGCAGCGGCTGCGGAAAAGTTCAGCTTCCTGCTGGGGCAGACAAAGAATATTGAGAAAACCCGCAAGGATCTGGCTGACCTGCTGGCACCGAAGCTGGCCGCTACCCTGCAACAATATCCCGTGGATGTTTCCGAACAAACAGTGGGCGGTATTCCCGTCCGGGTGGTGACGCCGCAGAACACCCCCGCCAAGCCCGACCGGGTGCTTATACACCTGCACGGTGGCGGCTTCGTCTTTGGTTGGGAATCCGGCTCCATCATGGAGTCAGCCCCCATCGCCGCAGCAGGCGGCTATCGTGTGGTGTCCGTCAATTACCGCAAGGCCCCCGAAGCCCGACACCCCGCCGCCGTGGAGGATATCGAGAAAGTGTACCGGGAGCTTCTCAAGGAATACGACCCTGGACAGATAGGCGTTTACGGCTGCTCCGCGGGGGGCGCATTGACATCACAGACAGCGGCGTGGCTGCCCGCCCACAACCTGCCGCAGGGGGGCGCCCTCGGGGTTTTTGGTGCCGGTGCGGTGCGTTTCTACAGCGGCGATTCCGCCCATCTGGCACCTAAGCTGGGTGACCTCGCAGAACCCCGGCCAACATCGGAGGACAGTGAACAGCAAGCTCAACCGCAGCCTCGTTTTGGCGGCTACTTTGCTGGTGCTGATATGGATGATGAAATTATCTCCCCCGCCCTGCACCCGGAGGTACTGAAAAAATTCCCTCCGACCATGATCATCACCGGAAGCCGTGCCATGGACATGAGCCCGGCGATCTACACCAATTCCCAGCTGATCAACGTTGGCAAAAATCCATTGATGATCGTGGGCGAAGGACTGGGTCATTGTTATTACTCCGCCTGGCAACTGCCGGAATCCCAGGATGCTTACCGGGCGATTGTGCGATTTTTCGACGAAAATCTGCACTGATTCTACAGATGCCAAATCGGACCGGTGCAAGGGTTTTCAGGCAGGAAACACATTGTTAATTCAGTTTTGAAAGGCAAACACAGCCACGCAATCAATGTTCTGTCAAAGCCATCAAATCAAAGGAGATCGGCATGAAAAATGACGGCCCTGCAGGCCGACCTGGATTTCCACCGCCCCTGTCGATCAGTGATGAGGCAAAGGTTGCCCTGGCAGTAGCGCCGAGCAGCCTGGATTTTTCCACCCTGGATTTTTCCACTTTTACCGACCCCGAGTCGTGGCGTCGGCATATCGCGACCCGCAATGAAGCCCTTGGAAAGATGTTTTCGCTCGCATCACCCACTATTGCCGCACAGGCAGCCTGGGAAAACATCGGCGGGGTGCCCTGTGTCCGAGCGGCACCGGACAACCCGCAATTCCCACGGGGAAAAGTGTATTTGGATATCCACGGGGGAGGCTTTATCTACCTGGGTGGCGAGCACGTAAAAGCCCTGGCCCTCCAGACCGCAGCAAATGTCCGATCTCATGTCGTATCCATCGACTACCGGATGCCGCCCGATCACCCTTTTCCAGCGGGACTTGATGACTGTCTTGCGGTGTATGCAGCGCTGATAAAGGAAGTGGGTTCAGAAAATCTGATTGTTGCCGGGGCGTCGTCGGGTGGCAACCTGGCTGCGGCAATGCTGATGCGCGCCCGCGACGCTGGCCTGGCCATGCCCTGCGCATTGGTCATGCTTACCCCGGCCGTTGATCTGACTGAATCCGGAGATACATTTCAAACGCTGCTGGGCGTGGATCGAATAGGAAGTTTCATGCCGGTCTTCCGCCTCTATGCCGATGGCCAGCCCCTCGATCACCCGTATCTGTCGCCTCTGTTTGGCGATCTATCGGGTTTCCCTCCGACATTTTTGCAATCTGGCACGCGCGACCTGTTCCTCTCGAACACGGTTCGAATGCATCGCGCCTTGCGCCGACTGGGAGTGGAAGCCGAGCTGCACGTCTGGGAGGCGATGCCCCATGGCAGTTTTTGTGGAGCACCGGAGGATGAAGAAGTCGATACGGAGATCAGACAGTTTATGTTCAAACACTGGGGTACCACCAGCTGATGAGATACCTGGATCACAAGGCCTAACACGGATCCAACCAAATAATATTTTTGAAACTTAAACACCCTAAAACAACAGAGAGAGAGAAACACTATGAAAATCAAACCAACGCCATTATCCCTCGCTGTCGCCGCCACGCTCGGGGCAATATCCTTTCACACCGCAGCTCAGACAACTGATGCCGCGCTCCCGGCGGGGAGATCGGTCACCGCTTTGGAAGAAATCGTGGTCACCGCACGGCGCCGGGAGGAGAGTCTCCAGGCAGTTCCCATTTCGATTACAGCCATTGGTGGCACCGCCATTGAACGGCTCAAACTGGAACAACCTGAAGATCTGCAGTTCCAGGTGCCTTCCCTGATGGTGCAGGGAAGTCAGGATCAGGTCCAGATGAGCATCAGAGGACAGTTCATCAATGACACCCTGGGCACCACCGATGCGCCCGTCAACATCTATTTTGGCGAGGCTCTTGTCTCCCGTCCCATGGGTACCAATCAGTCCATGTACGACCTGGAACAGGTCCAGGTACTCAAGGGCGTGCAGGGCACCCTCTTCGGCCGCAATTCCACCGGGGGTGCGCTCATCCTCAAACCGGCCGCACCCAGTGACGTTTTCGAAGGCTACGTCAAGGGTTCCCTCGGTAACTACGATCACCGGGAGCTCCAGGGCATGGTCAACCTGCCCATGGGCGATACCCTGGCGCTGCGTGTCGCGGGCAAGATGTTGGACCGGGACGGCTTTGGCGAAAATCTCAATACCGGACAGGAGGTGGAAGACAAGGACATGGAGGCCTGGCGGATTTCCCTCAAGTGGAATCCGACGGACGGGGTAGAGTCCAACACCATCTATGACCACTATCGACATGATCAGAGCAGCAGCAGTGCCTTCACCATGCACGAGGTCAGTTTCAATGCTCCGGCCATGATGGGGGTCAACGGCCTCGTGGCTGCCGCCCAACAGTTGGCACCTTTCTTTCCCGCCGTGGCGGAGAATACATTCCCGGCCAATCTGAACACATTGCTGGCGGAACAGCGGGCGCGAAGCAACCCCCGGGATTTCCGCAGCGAGGTGGGTACCGGCGCGCCCAACCAGGACTTCTTCGGGGAGTTTTATTCCAAATCCCAAAACTGGGGCGTGCAGAACATCACATCCGTTGAATTCGACAGTTTCACCGTCAAGAACATAGCCTCTTACCGGGAGATGGAGCTCGACTTCCTCAATGACATTGACGGGAGTCCCATTCCAATGATTGCCTTCGCACAAGGCGGTCAGTATGACTTTTTCTCCGAGGAGTTGCAGTTTCTGGGAACGGCCCTGGACGATAAGCTGGACTGGATCGCCGGCCTCTATTACATGAAAGAAGATGGCGATGATTTCGGTAACTCCAATGCGTTCAACATCTTTGGCGTTGAGGGAACCCGCTTCGGCACCTTCGGCGCCATCTTTAATGGCACCAATGCGCAGGCCGCCGTCAATACCGCCAATGCCGCCGCCGCCCAGGTGAGCACACTGGGCATGACCACGGGTGAGGTGGAAAATACCGCCCAGGCCGTCTACCTCGGGCTGACCTATCGCTTCAATGACTCATGGACCCTGGCCACGGGCCTGCGCTATAACGAGGATAAGCGCACATACGGCGCCACCAGCAGGACAGTCAATATGGCCACTGGTGTCGCTTCCTGTAGTTTCCGTGTGGATGGGGTGCCGCTGCCCATCGAGCAGTGTGATCCCGAGGTGAGCGAGACCTTCGAGGAACTCACCTACGACGCCACGCTTTCCTACAATCTTTCCTCCGACGCCATGGTTTACGGTGCTTTCCGCCACGGCTACCGGGCTGGGGGATTCAACGGCCGGGGCCTAAATTTTGAACAGCTGGCACCCTACAATCCGGAGCTGGTGGACGAATTCGAACTGGGGTTCAAGACCGACTTCGAGCTGGGCACTATGCCGGTGCGGGCCAATGGCGCTATTTTCTACCAGGACTACCAGGACATTCAGCGCCAGGTCAATGTCAATATCGGCACCGAGGAGGCTCCCCAAGTCTCCACCGTCATCCAGAACGCCGCCAATGGCTCTATTCGGGGTGGCGAACTGGAGCTGGAGTTCCGTCCGACGGATTACGCCAGCCTGTCGCTGTTCTACTCCTACCTGGATGGCGAGTTCGACGACTACATCGACCCAGCCACCGGTACGGACCTGAGCGATCGCTGGCTGGTATTTGCCGCCAAACACATGGGCGGCGCCACCCTAAACCTGTTTACCGACCTGGGCGAGATGGGCGAGCTGATATGGACTATGAATGTCTACACCCAAAGTAAACAGCACCTGGATGAACAGGATGTGGCCTCCGACGAAAGCGGTTACAGTCTCATTAATGCCAGTGTTACCTGGGAGCGGGTGGCCGACAGCGGTTTCGATCTACGCCTCTGGGCGAAAAACTTGGCTGATAAGGAGTATCGGACATATTCAGTGAGCCTGCTGGATTCTCCCGGGTTTGCCGGTGTGCTTTGGGGCGCGCCACGTACCTATGGGCTCGATCTTGTCTACCGCTTTGGCAAGTAGCACAAGCGGACTACAGGGCCAACTTCAGTGGCCATGCACGGGACGCTTAAATCCGTCTGTTCCGCGCCAGCATGAAGCCTGGCTGTGAGGCGCACAAGCAACCAGGTATCAATACCTGGTTGCTTGCCGGGTTAATAACAGTTACTGAAAACAGGAAATCATCGCCATGTCGGCACCTATCAACATGCACATAGACATTACCGGTAAAGTCTCAATCCCCGGACCGCTTTATCTGGCCTGCTCGGTCTACCTGCCAGAACCCGAAGACCTGACCGATCATCCAGTGGTCATATTTGCGGTACCCGGAGGTGGTTATTCAAGGCACTACTACGATTTGCATTTTGCGGGGCATGAAGATTACAGCGAAGCGCAATACCATCGCCAGAATGGCATCATTTTCATCGCCTGCGATCACCTTGGCGTTGGCGAGAGCAGCCTTCCGGATCCGACACTGATCACATTCGAGGTTCTTGCCGCGGCCTATGCCGCCACGGTCACGGATCTTGTATCACGGATAAGAGAAGGCGCCATCGATCCCCAATTTCCCGCCGTGGAGAACCCCACCATTGTCGGCATCGGACAGTCGATGGGTGGCTGTGTCACTATCCTTACCCAAGGTCAGCACGCTGTCTTCGATGCCATAGTGCCCATGGGATACAGCGCCATTCATACAGTGATGCCGCAACGAACCGAGGGAGATCGGCAACGGGCGATCGAAGCTCGGACCGCACCCAGACATACCCAACTGGACACCATATCCCTGGAGGAGAGCAGCCGCTCCATCGCCGACTACGTTTACCCCTTTCACTGGGAAGATGTGCCCAGGGAGATCATCGACGCCGATATGGGCGGCGGTTATCCGATCCGAACAAGCCCGCCACACTGGGGCAGCGCGACGATTCCTCCTTGCGCCACACTGATGATGACCCAGGGTGTGGTATCGGCGGAGGCTTCGGCGGTCACTGTGCCAGTACTGGTCATATCCGGCGAGCGGGATACTGTACCGGCCCCCCACGCAGAGCCTTCTGCGTTTACAGCCTCCAACGATGTAAGCCTGTTCGTTGTACCCAACATGGCTCATATGCATAACTTTGCTTCGTCGCGACAAAGGCTTTGGCAACGCACCCACGCCTGGTCCAGGATGATTGCCAGCGGGAGATAGTGAACAGGGTGCGCGTTTGTTCAAGGGCGATTCTTCACCCCTCATACTCATTGGCGCAGTGAGCAGTGGAGAGATCGCCCGCTACGTTATTTGTCGGAGCTCCTGCTAGGGCCTGTTAACACCCCCTGCACTTGCATTGGATCTGAAAAGAATTTCAGAGCCCGCCTGATAATTTTCTATCAAAAAACCAATCAATGCCTGAACCTTTGTAGATCGCGATAAAATCTTGGGAAACAGTACAAATAAAGAGCACTCTCTCTGCCGATAACGCTCAAGTAGGGGAAGCAATTTTTTGTTGATTGCAGGAATAAATCACGAGGCCCTAGCGACCCCGAAACCTGGGCTTGCGCTTTTCCCGGAAGGCTTGCTTGCCCTCCTCGTGGTCTTCGGAAAGCCAGGGCATGGGCTGCAAATCTGTCTCGGCCTGGATCATGGCTTCCAGGCCCCGCGCGAATACTGACTTGACCAATTCAAAAGCCAAGGGCGGGCCATCGGCATAGCGGCGCGCAACAGTCAACGCTTCCGCCAGGGCTTCACCCCCTGCTGTAACCTTGTCCACCAACCCGAGTTTTTCGGCTTGCACTGCATCGATCACATCCGCCAGGGCAATCAATTGCCGCGCCTTGGCAGGACCGACCCGATTGGGTAGCGAGAACATCAGCCCCATATCGGGAATAAAGCCAACCCGCGTGAAGGCGCAGCAAAACTTTGCCGTCTGCGCAGCGACAACATAGTCGCAGGCCGCAGTGAGTGCCAAACCGGCGCCATAGGCATTGCCTTCCACCGCAGCAATGATGGGCTTGCTACCGGCAATCATTTCCCGTATCAGGAGCGATCCGCCGCGGCGCAGACGGACACGGCACTCTCTGACAGTGGTTTCGACAAAACCGGCGATGTCGGCACCCGCAGAAAAATGATTGCCGGTACTGGACAGCACAATGGCACGGCAGCTCTCGTCGTCGTTCAACCGGGTAAACAGTTCGGTGAGCCGATTGCGCATGGCAACCGAGAAAGCGTTCATTTTGTCGGGATTGTTAAGCCGCAGAGTGACAATATCCCCATCGCGTTCGATCAATACTGTGTCTTCATCATTCATTTTTGACTCGCTATTATCACGGATTTAATCTGCCACAATTTGAGCACCGCTGGACACAACCGGAGCAGAATCGCTGAGTTTGACACACTTGACAGCACCCATCAAACAAACGAACATTGTTCATATATTAGAATTTACGGGAAATTCATCACCAGGCAAATTCCCGCCATTTCCTGCCATCAGCACCATTGCAACCGGCCTGATTGATACTCCCCCGGCCATACAGGAGATATGCCATGCCCGCCTTTCGCTTCAATCATATGCAGCTTACCCTGCCCTGCGGGACCATCCACACTCACCGCGCTGCAATCGAAGCGTTTTACAGCGAGGTTTTTGATTTCAGGATTGAAGCCTTTCCCGGCATGACGGAGGAAAACATGGTGCTGGTGAGCGATGAGGCTGACAGCCAGTTTATCTTTCTTTCAGAGCATGACAGGCCCATGCAGGCGCCGGGGCCGGATCACCTCGGGCTGATCTATGAAAGCCGCGAGGAAATCGATGAATTGCTGGAGAAATGCAAGGTCTGGCAAAAAAACGATGCCAGGGTAGAGTTGGATATTCTCGATGACCTTGTTCTCGAGGAGACAGTGACCCATGCCTTTTATGTGCGCTTTATGCTGCCCATCTGGTTTGATGTGCAGCATATTGAATACAAGGCAGGTTGCGAACCCGCCCAGCAGTGGCGTTTTATCAACCGCTGACATTGTCGCAAAAACTGACGGGATTACAGGCTTTGCTCACCCGCCGAGTCGATCCAGCGGCACAGTTTTTCCACCAGCGGCCTGTCTGCCAGCTCCACATAGTAGCCAAGCCTCTCCACCGTATCGAGATGGACAATGGCGGGGCGGCCATCGGCGGTGAGTGAGTCCAGGGTTTCAAAACAGGCCACCGCGCCATCTGGCCGCTGGTCGAGATCATCGGTGGCATAGCCCAGGTGGAAAATGCCCTCACCCCGTGTCTGCAGCCATTCCATGGCATTGGCATTACCGATACCCGGCTCGATCATTTCGAGGTAAACATCGCCCCATCTTGCGAAGGCATTGCGATTGGCGATACGAATATTCTGGCCGCGATAGCGCGCTGTATAGTCGGTATCCACCCTGGTCCAGGGACCCAGCCCGAGCAATTTTGTGTAGCTGTCCATGCCCGTTTCGAGATTGCGAACGACCACGGCTATCTGGTAAAGATCACCTTCAAATTGCATGTCACACTCCCGCCGTACGGCCATCGTCTATCACATAGGAAGCCCCGGTGATGCCCGTCGATTCATCGGAGGCCAAGTACACAATCAGGTTGGCGACCTCCTCGGGTTCGATCATGCGGGCAGTGGAGCGCGCCTCGAGTTTTTGCATCTGCTCCTCCGTCAAACCGTCCATGATGGAAGTGCGCGTCATGCCCGGGCATACCGCGTTGACGCGGATATTGTCGGCGCGATATTCAAGGGCTGCGGCCTTGGTCATCATTTGCAGGGCCGCTTTGGAAGCGAGGTAGGCAATGGAGTTGGGGGTGGCCACCATGGCACCCACCGAGGCTGTGTTGATAATGGCGCCGCCCCCCGCCGCCAGCATCAGCGGCAGCGCATGTTTCATCACCACAAAAGCGCCCCGCTGGTTGACGGACATGACTCTGTCCCACTGTTCCAAAGTCACTTCGTGGAGGCGCGGGCAGTTGCGCGTGGCAATGCCGGCATTGTTGACCAGGATGTCGAGGCGACCGTAACGCCCCCGGCAGTGGTTCATCAGTTCTTCCACCTGCTGCGGCTGGCTCACGTCACACAACCAGGGTTCGATCCTGTCGGGGTATAAGCCCGCCACTTCATCGATCTTGTTATCGATATCCGTGGCAATAACCCGCGCGCCCTCAGCGGCCAGGCGCAGTGCCGCAGCCCGGCCTATGCCTGCCCCGGCGCCAGTCACTACCGCAATCTTATCTGCTATGCCTTTCATGTAAGCTCCTGAGGGTGACACCTTGATGTATTGTCGACAGCCAACCCGATAAGTATCAGCAGCGACCCGTCAGCAAAGCGTATCCAGACTCAAAAAATTGTATTTATATATATGAACTTTGTTCAGTTTATTATAAAGCCGCCAAAGGGATCAACCTCTAAATTCAGACCATTCACAACAGCTCACACTTTTTTGAAGCTGCGAACAATCACGCTCTCAAGGACGCCACGACCGCAACACAAAATGACTGATAGCCGCTACCCACTGCTCCTGCCGTTTCACATCGCGCGGTGGCGGCTTGATCAAAAAGCGGGTACCGCCGATGGCCAGCGCGGCAAGTTGCATGGTGGCGGCGTAGGGATCATCAATCACCAACTTGCCCGCTTTTACAGCCTGTTCAAGATAGGTAACGACAGGCTCCAACAGATAGCGATCATCCTTCAGAAGAGTTTCGCCCAACTCGGGAAAGCGGCTGTTCTCAGCGATCACCAGGCGCAATATACCCAGGTATTCCGGATCGGTTAAACCGCGATGCAAGCGCATGATCATCTCGGGTATAACCTTTTCAGGCTCACCTTCATCGGCAACCGTAAATTGCAGTAGTTGGCGCACCTTGGTCATCGCATGGTGGGCTGTCAATCGAAACAGCTCCTCCTTGCTGCCAAACTGGCGATACAGGGTCATCTTGCCAGCGCCCGCCGTTTTGGCAATCTGGTCCAGGCTTGAGCGTTCGTAACCATGCTGCAAAAAAGTGTCCAGTGCTGCCTGGAGATAAAGCTCGCGCAATCCGGCCACATCCTCCTTGGGAGGGCGACCTGGCCGCCGTTGGAGCACCGGTTTTTTTTGCTTTGCCGGTGATGTTGCCATGGGAGCCTCCTTCCGAAATTTATGAATTTTTTCCATTATGAAATTTTTCCATTATGAAACTTTATCCATTATGGTACTTTACATTATCGATACCCACGAGTATCGTTAATTCGTCGCCTGTCAGCAACCAAGGATAAACACATGTACGACACGTTAGTCTGGATCAGTGGCGCAACAGAGGGCCTGGGCCTGGGCTTTTCCAGGACTGTTCCCTACGAAAATGCGCGGATCATCAACCTGTCTCGCCGACAACACCCGGACCTTGAAACAGTCATTTTCGATCTTACCCGCCCGGAAACCTATGCGGCGGTAGAGGACAGCTTTAAAAAGGAGTTGTCTGAATTTTCAGGAAAGCGTGCCATTTTTATCCACAACGCCTATTACCCCGGCAAGATCGGCTATGTATCTGAAGTGGATCAGGAGGAATACACCCGCTGCGTTCAGGCTAACGCCGCTGCGCCTTTAATCCTCGGCGATATGTTTCTCCGGGCGGTCAAACCCGGCTACGAATCGGGCTTGGTGCTGCTGTCCTCCGCTGCTGCGCGCCATCCTTTTTTGGGCAACGCCAACTACTGTGCCGCCAAAGCCGGGGTGGAGATGTGGGTGCGGGTAGTAAAGCGCGAGCTGGCCGATCGCGGTCGCGATACCTGGGTGGTTGCGGTGCGGCCCGGGTTTGTCGAAACGCCCACCACCCGTTTTGCCGCTGCCCAAAATGATCGCGACTACCCGGTGGCATCGCAAATCGCAAAGCAGCTGGAAACCCGTGAGAATGTCATGTCTCCCGAAGAGGCCGGGCAGGAGATCTGGGCGGCCCTGCCGCCAAAAAACAATGAGTCGTTGCTGCTGTTTGGCACGATGGTCGAAAAACAATAATTTATCCGGAGCACTGCCATGATCGACTTTAGCGGGCAAGTGGCCATCATTACCGGCGCAGGTCGGGGAATGGGCCGTGAAATAGCACTACTGCTGGCAAAACGCGGAGCCAGTGTGCTGGTCAACGACTACGGCGGCGATCCCGAAGGCCACCCCGGCACAGCGCGGGAGGCGGAGGCTGTAGTGGACGAGATACGAGCAGCCGGTGGCACTGCGGTGGCAGATGCCACCACGGTTGGCACATCCGCTGGCGCCGACGCCATCCTCAAGGCCGCCCTCGACGCCTTTGGCAGAGTCGATATCCTGATCAACAATGCCGGTGGCTCCACCATCGCGCCTATTGATGACCTCGACGATAGTGATATCGAAAAAGTCATGCGCACCAACTACTGGGGAGCTTATCTGCTGATGCGGCGCGTCTGGCCCCTGATGCGCAACCAGGGCTACGGTCGCATTCTCAATGTCTGTTCATCGGCCACCCTGGGCATCGGCACGGTGGCGCCCTACTCGTCTGCCAAGGCCGCCATGATAGGGCTGACCTGCGAGGCCGCCATTGAGGGCAAACCTCACAACCTGTTGGTCAATGGCATTTTTCCGGCGGGCTACACGCGCCTGGCAGCCAAGTCCCAGGAGGATGCACGCATCTGGATGGAAACCTATTTCTCACCGAATTTGGTCGCCCAGGCTGTTGCCTATTTTGTCAGTGCGCATATGGCGCACAGTGGCGAGATTTACAGTGTGGGCGGAGGCCGCGTGTCGCGCATCGCAACCTTCAACAATGACGGGTATTTCAACCGCGAGCTGACCCCCGAGCTGGTTGAACAGCATATCAATGAGATTCGCGACCTGGAGGGGGCCGTTCACGTTGCCAGTTCTGCCGAGGAAAATATGCGTTACACCCATTGGCTGCCCTGGACGGGTGGACGATCAGGAACCTTCTGACAGGATTGAAAAAGATGACATTCAACAGCGATCAACTCCTTGCCGATGCAGAGCAGGCCACCGGTTTAAGTGATTGGGGTGGGGAGCAGTACTTTGAACACTCATTCCGCACACTGTTTTCCGCCATGGCCCTGTCGGTGGCCACCGAATCAGGGCTCAATGCCCAGGGATTGCACGGCGCCCACCTGCGATTGCAGGCAATGGCACAGGCCCGGCTCCAGTTTGTGGATGACCGCAAACAAAATCCGGATATCGCCACAGAAGAGATCAAGGCGCCGCTTATTATTCTCGGCTTGCCCCGCGCCGGATCCACTTTTTTGCACTCGCTGCTGGCCTGCGACCCCGACAACCGCCATCCGCAAACCTGGGAGATGATGCTGCCCTCGCCACCGCCACAACAGGACAGTTACGCCACTGATCCCCGCATAGATCGCGCCCAAGCCATTCTCAATGCCATGGGCCTGGACCGGCCTGAAATCACCGCGCTGCACCCATTCGGCGCACGCCAGCCGGAAGAGTGTCACCTGCTGATGGAGTTGATGGGGCTGGGGGATAATCTGCCCGCCCTGTGGCGCATGCCCACCTTCAACAAGGTGCGTGCCACCATCGATCTGCGTGAAGGTTACATACTCCACCGTATGGCACTGCAAAACCTGCAGTACCGCTACAAGGGCAAACGCTGGGTGCTGAAAAACCCCGGCCATGTTTTTTACCTGGAGCATCTTCTGGCCGTTTATCCCGACGCGCAACTGGTTCAAACTCACCGCGACCCCGCCAAAGTGATCCCCTCTGTGACAGCGTTAATCCAGGCCATGCGCCAGGCCAACAGCGAGCACACTGTGGCTGGAGAGAAAATCGCCTTGGGCAATATGAAGGCTTTTGCCGCCGGGTTGGGACAGGCTATCGAGTTTCGCCAAACAGCGGGCATGGAAAATCATTTCCATGACGTGCATTTTGACCAACTGATTGAGGATCCGCTGGGCGTGGTAGCGGCAATCTACGATCAATTTGGTATATCCCTGAGCGAGATAGCGATAAAAAATATGCGTCAGTGGCTTGCATCTGAAAACAAACATCAGGCCAAAACCCGCTATACCCTCCAACAGTACGGCTTGCAGGAGGATCAGGTGCATCAGGCATTTGCAAAGTACCTGAATCATTACAGGATCAAAACCAGCGCATAAAACACAGATATCCGGGCGACAGGCCTGATGCCACCACCGATTGACCCATTATTGGAGAAAGAAATGACACTTGAAGAAGCGTGGCAAAAATACAATGCCGATTGCGAAGAAATGCGCCAGGAAATGCTCAACCAGGAGATCATTGGCCGCTACCCTGCACTCAAGGCAAATGCACATTTTATCCTGTACCAAACCCAGGCAATAGCCTACAACCTCGTTATGGCTCCGCGCCAGGACAGCCCTGTTTTTTACCTGAATAATTATTTCGAACCGCTGCTGTACACAGCCCATCAGCCCTGCCCCGATTTTCCCTATCGCCTGGCCTTCGTCAATGGCGCGAGAAAATGGCGTATATGGGGCAAGCGCAATAGCGCCCACTGGGTCGATATCCAGGTGGCAAACGGCTGGTGGGGGGAGAAGGACTACAAAGGTCTTGGCAACTATGTGCTTGACGATTTTGCCATGGACGCCGATGGCAATTTTGAAATCATCGCCTGTGCAGAACCTCAGCCGGGCAACTGGATAGAGCTGGATGCGCAATCGGCCAACAACACACTGTCGGTCCGGCCCGCCATGAATGATTGGGATAATGAAATACCCCCGACCTTTTATATCGAGGCTTTGGATGACACCCCTGGTGCGTCGATCATTTTCGATGAAGCTGAAATCATCCGACGCCTGGATCTGGCAGGAGAGATGGTCAAACATTCCATCGGTCGCTGGACCTTGCGGGGCAGTAAAGCCCTGATAGCCAAGGTGGGGATCAACAACTTTTTCAGCAGCTATGGCGATTCCCGTCGAGGTGGTGCAAATCCTCTGGCACTGTACGGACAGGCTGTTTATGAAGTGGCAGATGATCAGGCATTGATTATCGAGTTTCCCAATCCAGAGGCGGCCTACTGGTCCTTGTCCCTCGGTACCTGGTGGTGGGAAACCATCAATACCACCCATCACAAAAGCAGCATCAACGGCCATCAAGCCATACCAGATCAGGACGGACGATTCACAGTGGTACTTTCCCTGAAGGATCCCGGTGTCGCGAACTGGCTGGACCCCGCCGGCTGGAGCACAGGAATCATTATTGCCCGTTTTTATCGGACTGCTGGCGACGTGCCGATCAAGACACAAGTGGTCCCGTTCTCCTCCTTGCGCGACGCGCTACCTGCAGACACGACAGTGGTAACACCCGCACAACGCAAGGAAGAGATTCAAAGGAGACAACAGGCAATCATGGGCTGGTACCACTACCGCTGAAACCTGTTGGTACCATTACAGCAAGCCTTTCTCCTCCGAGGTTTGCGATTCAGTATCGAGCCCCAATTCCCGCAGGGTTTCGAGCACCACCGTGGATGCTGAAGCAACAGCGGGAAAACCCACATAGGGCACAGATTGAATCAGCACCTCTTCCAGCTCGCGCACCGTCAATCCGTTTCGGATGGCGATGCGCACATGGTTTTTTATCTCAAGGCTTTGGCGAGTGGCGATCAGTATTCCCAGTGTGACCAGGCTGCGCTGCTTGCGCTCCATGCCATCACGCCCCCACACATCAGCAAACGCATAGTTGACGGCCAACCCGGCAATAGCTGCGCCAAAGCCTGTTGAACTGGCTGATTTTCGCAGCGCAACCGCCTTCTCTTCACCCATGATTTCACCAAAAACCTTCAAGCCTTTTTCGGAAAGTTGTGTCATTTTACAGATCCTTAATCACGTTTGGTTTTAAAACCCGTTCACTAACGGCGCTGTGACAGCTACAGCATCAGCTGCCCACCGTCCGCGTTGAGGGTTTGCCCTGTTATATAGTGAGCGTCATCGCTGGCGAGAAACACTGCAACAGGACCGATATCCCCGGCAGGATCGCCCAGACGACCCAAGGGGAGATTCTTGAGGTAAGCCCTGGCTTCTTCCGGATGGGCTTCCAGATAAGTGATTGCCGCAGGAGATAATGCCGCAGGATTGATGACATTAACGCGAATGCCGTGCTCACCCCACTCCCTGGCCGCCGTGCGTGACAACCCTCTGACAGCCTCCTTGGTCGCGGCATAGATGCCAAAACCCTTGCCACCCACCACACCTTCGAGGGAACCGAGATTGATAACCGACCCACCGTTGACTTTCAGATAGGGAAACGCCGCCTGCATAAAATAAATCGTGGCATGCAGCCCCGATTCCAGTGTCATTGCAATCTGCTCGTCGGTAGTGTCGACAAGGGCAGTGCCAGGCACTGAGCTTTGAGCGTTGTTGACCAGAATATCAAGTCGACCAAAACGCTGGATGGTTGCCTCGATGGCCTGGGTTGCGCTTTCTCGCTGACGTCCGTCAGCCACTATGGTCAAGACCTCAACACCGCTTGCCGCCAGATCGGCAACAACACTTTTGAGTTTATCGCCATTGCGCCCTGTAATGACAATATTTGCACCTGCATTTGCAAGTGCCTGCGCCATCCCCAGCCCAACACCTTGACCACCACCCGTTACCAGCGCCACTTTTCCACTCAAATTACCCATAAATTTCACCTCCAATTGATCAGTAAATTGATTCTTTGCCAATGTTGGCCACTACAAAAACTTCTGCCCCTGATAGCACGGCGAAGATGATGGCTGTCAAGAATTACACCCCCGGCCCACCACAGCCGCCACTTTCAGGTATTTTTTAAAGATCAGGCTGCCAATCTGTAACCACCCTTGCGGGCGTGTCGACTGCCCTTGAAAAAACACATAACGCTTTCGTTTAAGCAAGACTCCGGCTCGATTATATGGTTGTCACCATCAGCGCCTTGCAGCAGGATTGCCATTCCTGACTCACCAGAATAAAGCATTCATTTACGCGGATCAGCATCACCAGGACACCACAAGACATTCCATATATAGACCATCGTTCCATTATAGACACCGCATCATTCCAGCTCAACAGCTTGATCAACGAGACAAACAAGCGATAAATTAAAGCCACTTCCCCAAAAAGATTTACACAAAAAATCGGCATGGTGCTCATAACCGCTTCAAGTCCACCTGTAAAGATCCAAATGACATGAGATCGCAAACTACCTTATAATTTACCGCATCGGACCTGGCGAATTACTCACGCTTACTGTTGAGTGCTGTTTGACGTCAAATGAAGCATTTTGCACCCTCTGGAAATCCTGTTAAGGATGGCAGTGAACATATATGAAGCCAAAAACCCCACAAAAGAGAGATCGTGTCAAGGTTAGAAATCGCACGGATATCACTGCAGACAAGATTATTGCCACTGCAGCAGCACAGATAAGAGAACAGGGGATGCATCACTTTTCCATGCACCAACTGGCTGCTGAGCTGAATGTTACGGCAACCACCATTTACTATTATTTTGATAACAAGAAGGATTTGCTTGTTGCCACAGCATCACACATTATGCAGTCACAGCCAGTACTGGGAAAAAAAACACCCTGGAAAAAAAGACTCAAACAGTTTCTTATCGATAATCAGGCATTGTTGCTTGAGTACCCTGGCCTGGCATTATTCCTGGTAAAAAACCGGGATAGTGAACCGGGCCTGATCTGGATTGAGAAAACCAGCGAAATACTTCTGGATGGCGGATTTCAAGGCAAGGCGGCAACCAGTGCCTTGTCTATCTTGTCATTCTTTATCAATCCGATGACATTTATTGATGAAAAGGATGTTAATCACACCAGCAGCAGTATCTTGAGACCCGAGCATCTGTCATCAATTCATGCTGAAAATCCTGGCAAGTACCCAGCCATGGAAAAACTGCTACCACATATATCCGGCGCCACCTATTCAACCCAGTATGAAAACAGCATTGATCGAATTATCGACAGCATTGCCACCACAGTGGAAAACTCACCAGACTGAAATCCTTTGCCCAGCAACTGTTCAGCAGGCGGAAAACAGCTCAGGATCAAGGACAGATTTGCTTGGCCAGCCTGCCAGAGCCCTGACTTTGGAAGACAGCAAGCAATGCCATAAGGCACCCGGCGGTTACATAAACAAATACCATCTGAAAATTTGTGGAGTCGGGCAGCGATTTCACTTCAGTCAATGACCCAGTGGTATTCAGGGACAACAACAGCATTACCACCAACGCGCCACAAGCCATGCATACAGCCCTGAGTACTGCTGCCACACCGGTGGCCTCGCTGACTCTTTCCGGTGGCGCAGCTTCTACTATCAGGTTAAAGACAGACGCATAGGTTATTGCATAACCGATACCTATTGTCACCAGCGCCACTATTGCCCCATACAGGCTGCCGAAAAAAATCAGCAACCCCCAGCCGCTGGAAAGAAAAATACAGCCGATCATTGCCGCTACCCTGGAGCCGTACTTCTCCGCACATTTACCACCGACGGGGCTGGCAACAAGTCCAATCCACAAAGCAGGCATCAACAGCAAACCTGCCTTGGTGGCTGACAGGCCAAGACCTCCCTGTAGCAACGGTTGCTGCAAATAAATGGACATGATCTGGGCTAGCTGCATGGAAGTGAAGGCGACGGACGCCATGGCCAGGTAGGCAAAACCGATCTGTCGCACGGCAAAGAATCTCACATTGATCAGCGGATTGGTCTCACGCCACTGGTGGCGCCACCAGACAACCAGAATCAGGGTGCTCGTCACAGCAAGCAGAAGGATGCGGACATCCATAGCTCCCCATGTTGGCATTTTGGTAACTATGAGCAAAAGGCCCACAACACCCGGCGCAAAGAGCATACCCCGCACAAAATCAACATTATTTTGTGATGCCTTGAATCTTATGCCAGAGGGGATCACAACCAACACTGCCATAAAACCGCACAGGGCCATGATAGCGCTGGCCATAAAGATGGCATTCCAGCCGTACAGGTCCACCAGCAAGCCGCCCAGAAAAAGACCTACGCCTGAACCGAGGGAAATGGAAGCAACGATGACACTGATTGAAAATGCCACAAGCCTTGCAGGCAACAGTTCGCGCAGCAGACCAAAACAAAGGGGCAGTATCGCCCCTGCCAGCCCCTGTATGCCCGCCCCTACAATAACGCCTGACAGTGATGACGATACTGCGCTGACACATGAGCCTGTAACGCAACCGGCGAGTGCCAGCAACAGCAACTTGCGTCGACCGTGCATATCCCCAAGCCGGGCGAACAGGGCCGAGGCAATTGCCGATACTGTCAAACAAGATGTAATTACCCAGCCAACGCCCAGGGGATCATCAAACGCCCTGTTCAACGTTGGCAGGGCTGCATAGATCATCGACATTTCAAAGGCAGAGGTAATTTCTGCCAGTATCAGTGCAAACATCAATAGCAGGTAACGCCCTCTCGAGATGTTAGCAGTGGTTGCAGGAGTGTCATCCTTTACAGGCTCGCGATTGTCAACGCCGTCATCACTCATCATCGACTCATCTCAAATATCGCGCATTGCGAGTGTGCGCTCTAAGGGATACTCACCGATGCTCCGGGTGGTGACATCCCATGGCAAATGCGTAAGGCTTATCACGACGTTGATGTTTGATGAATATTCACGACAGGGAACCCCGTATATAGGAATCGATTGTGCCCGCACAACCGATATGGTCATCCTCTCCCTGACCTGGCGCTACAAATCGTACGATATTATCAAGCAGCGTGGGCCCTGGACGACCGCAGGAACACAACGGTGAAAAGTCCACTGTGACCCTGTCCCCCGTTATCAGTCCGCCCCAATGCCCCTCAAAAAGAAGATCGAGAAATGCAAATCGACCTTCAACAAGATTGTCGGAGTTTGCGTCTTCAGGCCCCAGCCTGCGTTCACCGGCGCCATCAAGAGCCATCCAGATCAGCCCCGGAGGAGCGTGGTAATGACCTTTCTCGCATCGGGACATAATTTGCGCCGTTTCAGTCATCCCGTAATTTGCAGGCTTTATAACATCCCCGTAAAAATTGTTGACGCGCTCCCTGTAATCATCGGGGAGAGCTATACCCTTGACACCACCACCGATATTCAACACCGTCTGCGGATTGAAATCACCATCGGGTATACCTCTGTCACGGGCAATATTGACTATCTGAAGATGTTGCGCCCACTGGCCGGAGATGTGCAACGGCTCGTGACGACGATCAATAATCTGGTTGGCCAGACTGACAAGTGATTCGGAATTTTCTACAGCCCGCGCTTTCATTTCTGCCTCCAAGCCACCAATTTCACTTGGCGTTGCCACGCCCTGTGCAATGCGTTTGCGCAAAGCGGCGGCATGGCTCACTTCTGAAATCAACAAAGGCTTTTTCGTCAGGACGTGAAAATCACCGTCAATGCCCCAGAATTTCCGGGTGATATGCACGGATTCAATAGCCATGCTGTGACCTTCACCAGGCCCAAGCCAGAACATCGGCCTGGGCACAGGTTTGAGAAATGGCCAGGTTTGCGCATGATAAAAATGGCGCGACGTCAACGCCCGGTCATTGCGGGTTCGATTGATAAAGGAACACTTGCCACTGGTACCGCTGGTGGCAAGCACCAGATGGCCCGCTTCCCACAATGTTTCAAGCCATTGATCAACATTGTTAACGGCGGACAAATCCACATCCATGACATCGACAGCAGACAGTGTGTCAAGCCATTGCTGCATGCGGCTCCACTGCCCTTTATCAAAAAACGACTGAGGGTATGACTTGTAGGCTGTATGGGGAAAAAGTAACGGTACCAGCTCATCCAGATTGCTGATGGTACTGATACCGGCTTCTTCTGCCCTGCTGTCCAAAAGCGGTATTTTTGCGCGCTGTGTGGTAAAAACTTCATTTGCAGCCGCAAGTTGCATGGGCAGCAAATCCTCGGACCTTTGGTTGAAAGCCACATCTGGCTCTTCAATCATATCGAGCAATTGTTCTCTTATGGTTTTCATAATCGCCCACAGTATTAATGACTGGCAAGAGTTACAACCGCCATGCGCGACCCGGGGTGCGCAAGACTTGACTACCCCTGGTATTTATTCAGTATCGGCTTCTGGCGGCGGCTCCAGATCCCACTGGATATCCGAGGTGAGAAAATCGCTGAAATAGGGCATGTGCGACAACATACCTCCATCAACACTGATGGACTGTGCATTGATAAAGTATCCGTCATCAGAACACAAAAAAACTGCCATGGCGGCAATATCTTCGGCTCGCCCCAGGCGAGGCGAGAGTGTGTTGTTTTGCATGATCTGCACCATAGGCCCGTAGACATTTTTTTTGCCACCCTCAGTACGGGTAAGCCCGGGATTGACAGCATTACAGCGCAGCCCCTGTTTACCGTACTGGGTGGCGATATAGCGAACCATACTCATTACCGCTGCCTTGGATGCGCCATAGGCGATATTGGCCACATCCCCCAGCAAGCCTGAACCTGAGGCGGTCATGACAATGGCCGGGCTGGAGGATTTGAGCAGATGTGGTATCGCATACTTGCAACCGGCCAGATAACCCCTGACATTGACGCGCATAACCTTGTCCCACAAATTGAAGTCGATATCCACTGGGTTGGTGTCACGCTTGATAATATCGGGGGACATCAGGGCCGCATTATTAAAGAGAAAATCCAGCTTTCCAAAGTGTTCCACCGCCTGATTGACCATATTTTCAGCTGACTCAACATATTCCGCATCAAACTGTACCGCCAGCGCCCTGGAGCCAATATCCTGCGCCAGAGCCCTGGCCACCTCGATATTGATATCGGCTATAACAACCTGTGCTCCCTCTTCGACAAACCTGCGGCAAGCCGCAGCGCCAATGCCTGAAGCACCGCCAGTTACAATTGCAACCTTATCCTTGATACCTTTCATTGATTAGCACCTTTGCTTATTATCAGAAGAAGAGCTCGTGTTACCAGAAGAACTTGTGGTCAAGTCAGCCACCAGCCACAGCAACATTCTCAATCAATCAGAGAACCATTTACTTTGCCCTGGATTTTCTCGGTTTGATCTTGTAGTCAATCTGTGTCTCAGAGCGGACTTTTATCCCCTGCCGTTCAAGTTCCTCAACAGCATTTTTAAGCTCCTGGGAAGAGCTGTAAACTTCTTCACCGGGAAAAAACAGCCGCGAAGAACTTTCCATACCCGGATCAAGACCCAGCGTGATGGACACCTTGCTTGATGTGGTAAACATCGAGAGAAGTACAATATCAACGACTTCCTGCTCACTGTAGTATTTGAGAGCATTGTCCCAGACTTCTTGAGTCAGCATCTTGGGTGCAGATGCCATGATATGGGTAATGCGCAATGCCGCCTTGTGCTTGTCGGGCAAGTCGCTATCTTCGAAACGCATCACCTTGTCGACCAGATCCTCATCGAGACCTGATTGCACCGCCACAGCGGCCCTGGCATTCAGGCAATACTCGCAGCCCTGATAATTGGCGTTGTAGAGACGTATGGATTCATGCAACACAGGGTCCAGCTCTATGGAACCTTTGCTGGGTATTGGAATGGCCATCAGCCGGGGTAATTCAACAGGAATGGCGATTTTTTCCGCCGGGGAATCACCACCTTCGGTCATCATGGTAAAACCGGCGGAAAGATGTTCTGGAATACGCGAATTCTTTGACATGATATTATCCTGACTTAGTGCAAAATCCTGACTTAGTGCAAATTGTTTGCCAGCTGGAAGGTTTCGCCCATGGTGCCGGGCACCACAGAGGGTGGCCTGATATCAAACCCCGTGCAGGCACGCTGCAGCATATCCATAACACTCAGCGCCTTGACGAAATAAATAAACTCTTCAGCATCCATCACTGTTTGCACTCTGGCCACATTGGCATCATCGATATTGCTTGACTGAATCACAAACAATTCTGCAAATTCGATGCATATCCTTTCCCTTTCGCTGTACAACTCAGAGCGTAGATAGTTCGGGAGAGCGCTTATTTTCTCCTCAGTCAACCCTGCCTCGATGGCAGGTATATATCTCAGGGATCTATCGTGATCGCAGTCAATCAACGTTGCCATTTGCAAACGACAAAGTTCAATCAGCAGTGGGTCAACACGGGCGATGGATACCAGGTAGTCGCTCATGAACAGCTCATAAAATTCACGCCTCAAACCCCACACCTGTTCCAGCTCTGTTGATCCGGATGCAGTTTTTTTTACATATGTCATTGTTAAATCCTCGATAATTGCGTCGTTAGTTGTCACAAGTTTCGCCGAGAGTTGCTGCCTTGCATCCCCACGAATCAAAACCTGTAGATCCCCTCCAGACCAATTATCCGTGGCTGGCCAATGGTTGCGATGTTATAGCCAAGGGAGCTGTAGAGAGCCACGCCAAACTGATTGTATTCGGTCTCCTGAGCATTCTTGACATAGAGGGCAAGGTCGAAATTACTTCTCAGGACGGATTCCCAGTCAAGGCGCATATTGAGAATGCCATACTCTGATTGTTTCTGGCTGTCATCTGGCCCCTGACCTGGTCCTTGTGCCGTATCCGACCAGTAAATTTCATCCTGACGATAGTAATCAGCACTGATGGTAAAGGAGCCAATACTGTCATTGAGCGGCAAGGTATAGGCCGCCCTGATTGAATACTGACTTTCGGGAACCTGGGCAAAGTTGTTTTTGGTGAAATCACCCGCACCGGTGACAAAATCGTCGTACTCGGCATTGATGCGCGAATAAAATCCGCTTATCTCCAAACCTTCAACCGGGATAAAGGTGATTTCAATCTCACCACCGTTGATGGTGGCGCCAGCCGCATTGAGCACATAGAAATTGTTGGGGTTATCAACAGGGGCGGAAAATCGCTGGATATCATCGTATTCCTGACGATAGAGGGCCAGATTGGTTCTCAGGCTTGCCTCACCAAAAATCCAGTCCTTTTTGAAGCCAAGCTCATAATCCTTCACAAACTCGGGATCAAACTGGAAGAAGTTCACACCCGGTGCTGTGTAGTCAAAACCACCTGAGCGATACCCTTTTCGATGTGCTGCATAGACCATAGCGGAATCATCTATCCTGTAGTCTATGGTCGTTGTATAGGTAAATTCGCTGAAGGTTTTTTTGCCGTCGAGAACACAACTCCCAGCGGGTAGAGGCGTTGCATCATCTACACCGAGCAATACACAATTACTTTTTTGAAGGTTGTTCCAGGCGCGGCGCTGCATTTCGCGTTTGTCCTGGGTCCAGCGTCCGCCCACCGTGATCGAAAGATCCTCAATGGCCGGAAGCCTGTAGGTACCCTGCGCAAAAGCCGCCATACTACTGTTGTTGACATCATCGTCGCGCAGGTTTGGCACTGAGCCAAAAGCAGCCAATGCCAGAGTGGTTCCACGCTCGTACATTTTCTGGCCGGAGAAAAACACACCCGCAGTCCAGTCAAACTGCGCTGAAGTTCCCTGAAGTTGCAGCTCCTCTGTCCACTCCTTGCCATCTATATCATAGGTAACATCCAGCACCTGAAATGGCATGCCATCAAGATCGAGTGATTCATTCATGTCAAATTTGCGCCACGACAGGATATTTTTCAGGGTCAACGAGTCCGACAAGTCCCACGATGTCACATTTGAAAATGAAAATGTCACCATTTCATTGCCCGCATTGTGCCCTTCCCGTGTGCTCCAGAAATCGTCAGACTGGCGGGTCATAAAGGTTTCAACAGCACGCCCCCCTGTACCGAAGCTGGCAAATCCATTGGGGTTTACTGCAAGCAGCGAATAGGCAGTCCCGTTGGTCTTGATATTGCTGCCCATGGCAGTAAAGAGGGATTCAACACTATCATCCGGCGTCCACAATGCGCTCAGGCGCCAGCTGATTGTTTCATCGTTCATCCTGTCATCCTTGCTCGAACCCACATAAGGATGAATCAGGTAGTTATCAAAATCCTGCTGGGTAATCTTGTTTTCAATAAAGGGATCGCGATCAATCACATTGACCCCGGCGCGGATCGCCAACTGCTCTGATACAGGTATATTCAATACAGCCAGGGTATTAAAGCCGGTTCCATTACTGAAACTGGTGATGCCTGCCCTTACTTGTCCACCGAACTCCTGATCTGGCCGCCTGGTCGATAACAGGAGTGCACCGCCTGTGGTATTTCTCCCAAACAGGGTACCCTGCGGTCCCTTCAGGACTTCAACTGCCTGTAAATCAAACATTTGAGAACTGATACCTACAGGATAGGAATAGTTGACCTCATCCAGGTAATAGCCAACCGCTGTATCCTGACCCGGCGCCACATTAGCCGTCCGCTGGGCGCGGATACCTACGTTTATATTGTAGGGTGAGTTGAAGTTTTCAATTCTTAACGAAGGTACCTTGCCATTCAGATCAGTGATGTTGCTTATTGCATTTTTTTCAAGGAAATCACCGCTTAGCACAGTCACAGCCACAGGTACAACCTGCTGACTTTCCTGCCTTCGACGCGCTGTGACTATCACTTCATCTATGGTTGTCAGGGACGGAGTTCGCTCGCCCGTTTGAGCTACAGAACCAGAACTCCCCATCAGGGTAACCAGCATTAAACTGCCAGCACTTACTGCCTTGATCATTGCACTATTGGCCATTGCCATCTCCTGAGTTTTTATAGTGATGTCGTTTCTTTTCATTCAAAGACACATACCTTTCAAGCACACATGACTTTTAATTACACACGGATGATCTCAACCAGCGAACAGGCTTGCTTATCTGCTTCTTCTCAAGCCTCTGCTAACTTAATGCCATTATTTTATAATGTCAATATAACTGAACTTTGTTCAAAAAATATAATTGCTGGAAGCAGATAATGTGCCACAAGGCCAAAGTGACAAGCGGCCTTGCGTTACTCTGAATGAATATGGGTAACTTGCGGGGTTAATCTGAATACCTGACAGAATCGATACTTGCGCGCCAGAACAGCGTGAAGGCAGGGTACTATTTATTATTTAACAAATAGTTATGGTATTTTATACATGCTTTATATCATCAGCGTATACGCAAAAAACTGGCCAAATACTGGCGCTCACTATTGGCAGTCACAAATAGAGGGGTTCACAAGCACTTGCAGCCTTGCCACCTCGGAAATGCGCCACTGACATTCCCGAGGTAAAGCCCGGCATGCTTGCTCAGAAGCGGTAGCGCAGCTCCATACCGTAGGTGCGCGGAGCACCGAGATTAACCACTGACACGCCAGTACTCCAGACACTGACACCAGCAGTACTGTACTCTTCATCACCGACGTTCTTGACAAACAGGCGACTATCAAAGGCGCTACCCGCCACGCTTTCCCAGTCGATAAACATATTGTAGACGTCATAACCCTCAACCACGCCACCGGGGTCATTGATATCCGTTATTTCCATCTTGCCCTGTTTGTACCAGTTGCCACGCAGAGATATCTCGCCGATTTCATCGGAAGCAATCAGCAAGTAAGAAATTGTTGCACCAGCAGTCGTCTTCGGTACAAATGCGAATTCATTGTCTTTAAGTGAGGCTGGTTGTCCGGCAATACCCGGATTGTCAAACTTCTTGTATTCAGCATCGGTATAACCCACAAATGCACCGATCTCAAGGCGGTCAGTCGGCATTATTGTCCATTCGATTTCAGCCCCCTTGATAACTGCGTTGCCAGCATTCAGAACAGCGGTGGCCAGAACATTGGACCCTTGTGGCAGGAATGACAGTGTTCGCTGAATATCTTCATATTCCTGGTAGAAAAGCGACGCATTGAGCTTTGAAGGCACACTTCCAATAGTAGTCAATGCTTTAAAACCAATCTCCAGATCGTCGACAAATTCCGGCTCAAATGTAACGGGATCGGCTGGCGTATTGGCCCTGAGCTGAAGGCCCCCGGAGCGGTAGCCGTGGCGATGTGCCGCATAGAGCAGGATATCTTCCGCCGGGCTGTAATCAATGCTGACCAGCCAGGTGCCAGCGTTTTCGTCAATTTCACTGTTACGAACGCAAGGATTCAGCGGCTGTCCCGAGCCATTGACAAGCCGGCAGCGCAAGGCAGGTTCAGCCAGCCCCTGTAACTTGTTTTCCGACTCCAGCTCGCGATCATCCCAGGTATGTCTATACCCCGCAGTGAGTGAAACTTTATCAGTCAAGGCGTAGCTACCCTGGGCAAACAGGGAGCGACTTTCATTTTTACCGGTACCTGCATTATGGCGTCGACCAAAGAGTTCACTGCGCTGGATATCCCAGACTTCTTCCTCGAAATAAAACGCGCCAACGATCCAATCCAGGCGGTCATTTATGGCTTGGCCCAGCGCCTGAAGCTCCACGCTAAACTGATCGCCATCAATTTCATTTTCCGAATTGAATACACTGACTACGCCTGCTGCAGGTGTAAAAAAAGTAGCATTGGAGCCGTCGTAGTCGAAACCGATATCTGTTTTTACCTTGCGATAGCCAATAATGCTTTTTAGCGTAATGTCACTGATATCCCAGGAAATACTATTGCTGATATTCCATGTGTCGACTTTTTCGCGCATATCAGCATCGTTGATGACCGTATGCCAGTCTTTGCCCTGCAACGTTTGAAAATCCTGCAGATGTGTCTGGAAGGTGGCTGGGAATGCACCGGCGATCGCGCCAGCGGGATTGACTTGCAGAATGCGCCAACTTTGGCCGGCATTGTCGAGTTTGAATTGTTGGAACGTAGTAAAAATCTCCAGATTTTCTTTCGGCGTCCACAGGGCGCTCAGGCGAAAATTCTTGCTATCTTCATCATCGAGCTTGCCGCCGTCATAAAGATTTTTAGTATAGCCGTCACGGTCAATGATTTTTCCGCCAACCCGCAGGGCAAAGTTTTCTGTCAGGGGGAGATTGACTGCGCCGTCCCAGGACCGCAAGTTGTAATCTCCCAATGTAATTCCCGTTTCTCCATCAATACCGTCCATATGGGGACGCCGTGGATTGACCAAAATCGCACCCCCGGTTGTGTTGCGTCCAAACAACGTACCCTGAGGTCCTTTAAGCACCTGTACGTTTTCTATATCAAAGAATGCCGCATTGGTGCCATGGGGTCGCATCAATGGCGTATCGGCATAGTACACAACCACCGAAGGGTCCTGTGTGGCAATGGCTTCAAGCTGCCGCTGTCCCCGTAAAGTGTATCCCGGCACAGAGGAACCAAATGGCGAGGCGGAGACATTGAGGCCCGGACTGACCATGCGAAGGTCCTCGGCATTATTGATACCCATGCGCTGCAGCTCTGCTCCATTGAATGCACTGATGGCTATGGGCACATCCTGCAATCTTTCCTCCCTGCGCCGTGCAGTCACCACCACCTCTTCCAGCACTGATGCGCCTGGTTGACTCAACGGCTCCTGACCAGTGGCAGATGTCGCTGCCAACCCGGAAAGTACCGCTGCCGAAATGGCTGACATGATGCCTTTGCGTGTGCAATCGTTTGTATTGTTTTTCATAAACCAGAATCCCCGTCTATTTTTGTTAAGGTCCAGGGTCAGGCTGTTTTCGGTGCGATTGCTCAATTGCAGGCATGTGCCTTCAATCAGTTTGCGCATACCCTCTTCCAGGGTGAATTCGCCGTGCAGGCTGTTGACCTGCAGATTCTTTACCCTGTCATAGGGATACAGGATCTGGGTGTCTGCCTGTTTGGCAAAAAGATTCAACCCCCGATGCGCGGGTGAGGCGGGTATATCAAACGATATATTGTTATCCGCACTCCAACCGGCTTCGGTGAAGAGAGTCAATATCAACAACACAATCAGACGAAACGATTTATTGCCATGGGTATTAACCCATGCTCCCGCCGATCGGTTTATGACATTTCCGGGACAGCTTCTCAGACCCTTCATTAACCTAGACGGTTCAGACATAAAAATATGCTATCGCACCTGGTATATTTTTTATAATCAGCACTCGACTCTCGGGGATATTGCGGTTTGGGCATCCCTGTAATGGCTTTATCCTTGCGGTATGATTTCTTCAGCGCCATGCAGTATCAATTCGTCACCCTTGCGGACTACTTCAATGCCAAAGCTGGCCTGCAGGGCATTCATTAATCCATCGATATCTCCAATATCGAAGTAGCCCCCCACCCGGATGCCGGCAAGGTTCGGGTCGGCAATGACAATGCTGCGCTCGGAATAGCGGCTCACTTCATCCAGAACCTGTTGCAGGGTTTCGCCTTCAAACATCCATTTACCCTTGCGCCAGGCCAGTCGCTGTTCAATTTTTTCAATGGGCAACAAGGTGGCCTCCACTGCGGCACCACTGTAGCGTGCAGAACCACCTTCAGAAACAGTGGCACTGCGTGCACCATGCTCTCGCGCACTGGATATTTCGCTGTCGAGCGCGGCGACTGCCACCACTTCCACGACCCCTTCGCTAACCACCACTTCAACCAGATGATCAGATAATCTCACGTTAAATTCGGTACCTACAGCCCGCACTAGTCCGCTGCCTGCGTGAACAACGAAAGGTCTGCCTGCATTTTTGGCCACCTTGAAATGCGCCTCCCCTCGGGTCAGGTACAGGGCACGCACCTGGCTGTCAAAGCGAATGCGCACCTCCGACTGGGTGTTGAGACTTAACACCGAGCCATCCCGCAGGTTGATTTCCGAGCGCTGGCCTTTTTCAGTCTGGTACACCAGTTCACCACTGTGCAACGCATCAGTGGGCACACCAGGTGCTGTGATTGGCCACGACACATAAAGTGCGGTCAGCACCATAACCACCATGGCCATGGCCACCGCCCCAGCGGGAATCCACAACAGTCTGCGAGCTGGCTGCGGTTTGGTCTTTTTGTGCGTTAGCGTGGCAAGCATACCCATGCATTCAAGCCCGCCCCAGGTTTGCGCCATACTGTCAAACGCCTGCCTGTGTGCGGGATCTGATTCAAGCCAGCTTGCCAATGCCTGTTGTTCATGACTATCAAGGGAGCCACGATCAAGGCGAACCAGCCAGGCAGCTGCTTGCTCATCGATTCGTGCCTTATCTGGAAATGGAATGATCTTTTTCATGACTGTCTTCGCCGCGCTTTCGCCTGGTGTCCTGTAGCAACGACCTTCCTATCGCCAGGGATCGGCGATTCCTGTTCTTTCATATACAGGTGACAGCGCACAAGCCCCTTGACCAGGTGTTTGTCTACGGTGCTTACGGTGATTCCCAGCCGCAGCGCCACTTCCTGCTGAGAATAGCCGTAGACCTTGCGCAGCACCAATACTTGACGGCACTGCTCCGGCAGTTCGGTTGTTGCACGACAGAATAATTCAAAGCGCCGTTGATCGGCCACCTGGTCTTCGAGCATGCCGCTCTCTGCCAGGGCATCCTGATCGGTTATCTCCTCCATGGAGTCGACAATTTGATTGGATTTAAGCGCCAGTGAACTCAGGGCCAGGTTGTGGGCGGTGCGGAACAGATAAGCCTGCTGATAGCGTATTTCACCCTTCGAGGCAGCTTCAAGCACCCGCAAACAGGCTTCCTGAGCGATATCCTCAGCGTCCTCCGGGCGTTTGAGAAAACGGCCAAGATAGCGCTTGAGCCGTTTGTGCAGATGATGCCACTGCTGATCCATACAATCTGCCCGTATTATTATCAAACAGCAGCGTTAAGGCGCGCGCGTCAATTTGGCAACCGTATCCTGATCGACAGACGCCCAAAAGCTTTGCCACTGGGAAAAATTGCCTGGCAGTTTGGGCTGAAAATGGGCTTCGGTATATTTTCCCGGCCAGTTTTGCCATTGTGGATTGCCGGGGCGTTGCTCCCAGTCTGTTGAGTACCAGTGCTGTTCATTGCGACGCCTGAAATACCAGTGGCCGTTCTGGCGCTGATAGGTATCGAAATAGCAGATGGCCATCACCACCCAATGGTCGCCATCTTCATGTTCTGCGCGGCAGTAGACCTTGCCCTCGGCGTTATCCTCATCGATCAATGTGACTTCGTGGCCGCATATTTGATGGATACTGCGGTAAAAGCCCTGCAACACCCCTGCTGACCCGTAAAAATCCTTGAGGGCCGCGCGCCCTTTGCCTCTGCGGCCACAATCCACATCATCGACAAACAGGTTTACCAGTCCGTCCAGATCGCGGCCATCCACCGCCAGCGCGTAGCGGATGGGCAATTGCTGAATGGCCAGCTGTGCTTCGATACGGCCGATACGCTCTTCCAGGGACAAATCGCGGTTGTGGGTCATTCTTTGCTCCCGCTGGCCGTGATGGCCTGGCGCTCGTTGGCATAATAGGGTTGATGGGATAACAGGCCGCCGTCGACGCTGATGACCTGGCCTGTGACAAAAGCAGATTCCGCCGATGCCAGATAGACCACGCAGGCTGCGACATCTTCCGGCGTGCCCAATCGCGGCGTGAGATGGTGGGACAGCATCATGTCGAGCATTTCTTCCGGGTAGCGGACCTTGGCCACATTGGTCTGGATAAAACCCGGCGAGATGGCATTGCAGCGGATATTTTCCTTGCCGTGCTGGGCTGCCATATGTTTTGTCAGGGATTCAATGGCAGCCTTTGACACGGCGTAGGCGGTATACCCCAGCGCACCGGCATTGGCGGATCCCGAGCTGGTATTGATGATCGAGCCGCCGCCGCGCTTGCGCATATACGGCACCGCCAGTTTGCAGCCCAGCATGGCGCCGCGCAGATTGACCTCCATGGTGCGGTTCCACACGGCAAGGTCCATATGCTCAATGTCGCTGTCCAGGGTTGACGACATGCGGGTATCGGCGGCGTTGTTGTGCAGGATATCCAACCCGCCAAATGTATCCACTGCGCACTGAATCATGGCGGATATTGATTTTTCATCACTGATATCCACAACACAGTCCAACGCTTCGCCACCCTGATCCCGTATGCTTTGCGCCACCGCCTGGGCACCATCGACGTTGATATCCGCGACCACCACTTTGGCGCCTTCCATTGCCAACATCAGGGCGCATGCGGCACCGATACCGGACCCTGCACCCGTCACTATGGCTACCTTGTCTTTCACTCTGTTCATCACTTTTCCCGCTATGAGTTTGCTGTGTAAAGGCCGCCATCCACCTGGATAACTTGCCCTGTGATGTAACTGAAATCATCCGAGCAGATCGCCACCACGGCGCGTCCGATATCCTCTCGCACCCGGCCAATGCGACCGAGGGGAAAATTTCGCAGGTAGGCTGCTTTTATTTCCGGCGCCTGAGCAAAAAAAGCTTCTGCAGGCTCTGTCAACGCAGAAGGTGCTATGGCATTGACAGTGATGCCGTACTGGCCCCACTCCCTGGCCAGCGCCTTGGTAAATCCCCGCAACGCACCCTTTATGGCTGCATAAGTGGGATTCATGGCCGCACCATGGTGGCCAAAGGTGGAGCAGAACAGCAGCACGCGACCATTACCCGCCGCTTTGAGGGAGGGGAATGAAGCCCTGGCCAGGTGATGGGCTCCCAGCAAGTCCACTGCCACCTGTTGGTCCCAGGCTTCATCGCCAATGGATTCCAGCTGGGCAGGTACCCCGGATAAACCATGGGTGGCGTTGTGGATAACAGTATCCACAGCGCCAAAATGACTGATGGCGGCCTCAACCATTTTCTTCACCTGGTTGAAATCTGTTACATCGGTTTGCACCGAGAGTGCGCTGCCACCTTCGGCCACAACCATTGCGGCTGTTTCATCACCGGTGGCACCGCGCCTGGCAGCGATCACCACATTGGCGCCTGCGCTTGCCATTTCCAGTGCCAGACCCCGTCCAATGCCGCCACCTGCACCGGTGATTATTGCCGTCTTGCCTTTCAATAAACTGATTCTGTGTGTCATGGCACCATCCACTCCCCGCCGTCCAGATTCAGTGACATCCCCGTGATTGATTTACCCCCGGCACCAGCCAGAAACATCAGGGTACTGGCCACACCACCTTGCCAATCCGCTCCACTGCCCAGGGGCAGGGGTGGCGGGCCAAGCTCCGGCACTTGCGGTAAATCGGCTTGCCTGAGTGCTGCACAAAGTTGATCTGGCGCCAAGCCCATCCAGTTCACCCGCACGCCCATCGCACCCCACTGCCTGGCTGCGGATTTGGCCAGCGCCCGCTGTCCCTCCGCCAGGGTTGACAGTGCCACCAGCCCGGCAGCGCCGGTAAAGGAGAAGTTGGGACCAATCAGCACAATGCCAGCGCCATTGGCCAGGATGCCATGGCAACCCTGCAAGCAGTGCAGGGTTGTTTTCAGTCCTGCCAGGCAAGCGGAATGCCAGGCGGCCTCAGACTGTGTCTCGACAGGGCTGGCGATGACGGCAGCCTCAGGCATCACGCAGATCACAATCAGGTCCGGCGCTGGCCGCCCCTGAATGGCTGTATTGATGGCCTCGTTAATCTGCTTTTTGCAGGAAAAATCGCAGTATGTGAAGGCAGATCCACTCTGCCCAGGCTGGGGAGCCTGATCCGACACTACCGCAGTGTCTGCCCCCAGGGCAGAGAGCCCCTGTGCCAATTGCGAACCCGCAGACAAACCCGACATCACTATCAGCACAGACGGCTGGTGGCCATCCCCGTCGGCAGCTTTTTTACTGTTGTTCTGCGTCATCGGCGTAAACCTTCAATATGAATGACTGATTTGAATATAAATGACAGATTTGAATATGAATGACAGATTTGTGAAAAATGATCAGGCCTTGCACATTATATTTAGAACGATGTTCAACTATAATAACGAGCAACACAAAGATCAATGGACTTTGTTACTGGGCCAATGCTCGCCAATAGCGCCCACTACTGTCCAATAAAAGTACTGTCCAACCTTGACAGCCTTGAGAATCATTGTTTACATTGTCGAATATTATTCACATATACACAACAGCTGCCCAGAAGTGCACCATTTACCTGTGCCACAACCAAGAAACAGACTCAATGACATACACGCTGACCAGTGACCAATTGCAAATTCAGGACCTGATCCGGCGCATAGCGCGGGAAAAGGCTGCACCCCGCGCGGATGAAATAGACCGCAAGGCCGAATACCCCCAGGACATGTACGACCTGTTGCGGGAACTGGGCCTGTTCACCCTGCCCTTTCCCGAGGAATACGGCGGCACCAATGACCTGCTGGCAGCCTGTATCGCCGTGGAAGAGTTGGGGCGGGTCTGTTACAACACCGGCTATCTGCTGGTTGTGCAGTGGGTACCCTTTGGGGCTATCCATGGCGGCGGCACGCAGGCCCAGAAAGACAAATACCTGCCGGGGCTGGCCTCCGGGGAATTGCGCGGCGCCCTCGCCATCACCGAGCCGCAAAGCGGCTCCGATGTTTCCGGCATCAAAACCACCGCCACCCGCACCGCAGGCGGCTATGTGATGAATGGCGCCAAAATCTGGTGCTCAAACTCCCATATCGCCGATTTTATTCTGGTGGCGGCCAAGACCCGCGACGAAAACAACAACCCGGTGGGTATCAACCTGTTTATTGTCGACAGGAATACTCCAGGTCTGACTATTGGCGCCAAGGAAGACAAGATGGGTGCCAGGGGCATCCCCTCCTGCCCGTTGTATTTTGATGGGGCCTTTATCCCTGAAGATTGCCGCCTGGGACCTGATGGCGGTGGCGGCTTCAAAGTCGCCATGGAAGCACTCAATACCAGCAGGCCCATTGTGGCAGCACGGGCCGTGGGCATCGCCCAGGGCGCCATCGACCACTCGGTGGCATTTATTCAGGAACGCAGGGCCTTTGGTCAAACCATTGCCGAATTCCAGGGTATTCGCTGGATGGTTGGCGACATGGTGATGCAAACCGAGGCTGCACGGCAGCTGGTGTACAAGACAGCGTCCATGGTCAACGCCGGTATCAGTGGCCGCGAACTGGCCAGCCAGGCAGCCATTTGCAAATGCTTTACCTCTGATGTCGCGATGAAAGTGGCCACCGATGCTGTCCAGCTGTTTGGCGCTGCGGGCATTTCCAACGAATACCCCATCAACCGCTATTTCCGCGATGCCAAAGTGGTGCAGATCATCGAAGGTACCAACCAGATCCAACGCAACATTATTGCAGACAGCATTCTTGGCAGGGTCAAGAAGTAACCACACTCAATCAACCGTGCTATTCATTTAGCAAAGCTTTGCCTCAGCTCAGGAGCCACCATGGAAACAGTAGGTCTTGGAATTCACTGGGAAAATCTTCCCGTTGGCAAACAGTTCAAAACCGTGGGCCGCACAGTCACAGAGGCCGACCTGGTGGGGTTTATCAATACCACCGGCATGTTGGAAGTGCTGTTCACCAACACGGAATTCCTCGCCCATGAGTCGCCCATCAAGGGGCGGGTGGTGCCCGGCGCCTTGGTGTTTACCTTCGCTGAAGGACTCCTGACCCAGGCCACCATGCAGGGTGTCGGTTTTGCCTTCCTCAACATGGAGCTGGATATCAAGGCGCCCACCTTTGTGGGCGACACCATCCATGTGGAGTGCGAGGTGATCGAGTGCCGCGAGAGTAGCAGCCGACCTGGCCTTGGTCTGGTGCGCACCCGCAACCAGGTATTCAAACAGGATGGCACTTTGGTACAGGTGTATACCCCCCTGCGCCTGGTAAAAGGCAAGGACTACAAGGCTGGCTGAGACGATGAGCGAATCATCCCCAACCCCGTCAACGGGACCGCTTGCAGGCATCCGGGTCATTGATCTGACCATCAATGTGCTCGGCCCTGTGGCCACCCAGATTCTGGGGGACATGGGGGCCGATGTGATCAAGGTCGAACCGCCGCAAGGTGATCAGAATCGCTTCAATGGTCCCGGCCACAGCCCCGATATGGCCGTGTTCTACCTGATCATGAACCGCAACAAACGCAGCATACAACTCGATCTGAAACGGCCCGACTGCCTGGAAGCCCTGATGAAGCTGGTGGAAGGGGCTGACGTTGTCATCCACAGCATGCGAACCGATGCGGCGGAGCGGCTGGGTATCGGTTACGAGGCCATTGCTGCCCGCAACCCCAACATCATTTATGCCCATGCCCCAGGCTACAGGGGGGATGGCCCCCTGTGGAACAGGCCCGCCTTTGACGATGTGCTGCAGGGTGAGACCGGTCTTGCCGCCCTCAATGCCTCCACGGATGGCACACCCCGTTACTTTCCCACGGTGATTGTCGACAAATTTTGCGGCTATGTGCTGGCCTCTTCCGTGTCCATGGCACTGTTGCATCGGGAGAGAACCGGTGAGGGCCAGCTGGTCCAGGTGCCCATGATGGAGACCATGCTGCAATTCAATCTCTTTGAGCACCTGTGGGAAGGCGCACTGGGCAAAAATAACGGCAAGGGCCTGGGCTACACCCGAATGTTCTCGCCACACCGCAGGCCCTATCACACCCAGGATGGCTATATTTGCGTACTCGCCGTCAATGACCCGCAGTGGCGCAAGCTGCTCAAGGCCATCGGCCACCCGGAAGTGCTCGACGATCCGAAGTTCTCCACCATGTCGGCGCGCATGCGCAACGTCAACCTGCTGTATGCCCTGCTGGCGGACACCATCCAGCACAAAACCACGGCGGAATGGGAAAAAATCTTCAACGAACAGGATATTCCCAATGGCCCGGTGCGCCAGCTCGATGACCTGATGTCCGATGACTATCTGCAAAAAACCGGATTTTTTCAGCATCACGAACACCCCACAGAGGGGCCCATTGTGATGACCTCCATCCCCCAGCATTTTTCACGTTCACCCGGCTCCATCCGTCGCCTGCCCCCCAACCTGGGGGAGCACAGTGAGGAAATCCTGCGGGAAGCCGGTTTTTCCGATGAGGCCATCGCCTCATTGCTTGCCGAACAGGGCGCCATGGATAAAACCGCGACCTGATAGCCATTTATCAAGAGGACAGTATATGAGAGGCTTGAAAGACAAAATTGCCATAGTAACCGGTGGCGCTGGCGCCATTGGCTCTGCCATCTGCCAGCGCTTTGCCGACGAGGGTACCACTGTTGCAGTGTTCGACCTCAATGGCGAGGGTGCGCGGGCACTGGCTGAGCAGATCACCGCCAAAGGTGGCAAGGCCAAGGGTTATGCCCTGGATATCACCGATCACGATGCTGTCCACGCCGCAGTAGCTGCTGTCGAGACCGACCTGGGGCCCATCGATATTCTGGTCAACAACGCCGGCTGGGACCAGGGCGCTTTTTTCCTGCAAACCGAAAAGCCCTTCTGGGACAAAGTCATCGCCATCAACTGCTACGGCCCTATCAACATGCACCACGCAGTACTCAAGTACATGAGCGAGCGCGGACGTGGCCGGGTGGTAAACATCTCCTCCGATGCAGGCCGGGTCGGCTCCTCCATGGAAGCGGTGTACGCCTTTTGCAAAGGAGGCATCATTGCCTTCTCCAAAACCATGGCACGGGAAATGGCTCGCCAGCAGATCAATGTCAATGTGGTGTGCCCAGGCCCCACCGCAACCCCCCTGCTCGACAACCTCGCCACTGGTGAAAAAGGTGATCGCATCAAGGCCGCCCTGGTCAAGGCTGTGCCCTTTGGCCGGGTTGGCCAGCCCGAGGATCTGCCCGGCGCAGTCTGCTTTCTGGCCAGCGACGATGCCGCCTTTATCACCGGGCAGGTTATCAGCGTGTCCGGCGGGTTGACCATGTCAGGTTAAAGATATCCGGTTGATCACATTCAACACCAAAACATAAATCATAAAGAGACCAAACCATGTCAAAGATAGATTTTTCAAACCGCGTCGCGATTGTCACCGGCGCCGGTGGCGGCCTTGGCCGCACCTATGCCCTGGACCTCGCCCGTCGCGGCGCCGCCGTGGTGGTCAATGACCTGGGTTGCACCTTTGACGGTGAGGGCGGCTCCCACTCCATGGCAGACAAGGTTGTCGATGAGATTGTGGCCGCCGGAGGCAAGGCTGTGGCGAGTTACGATTCCGTCGCCACATCAAGCGGAGGTGAAGCCATCGTGCAGACAGCGCTGGATGCCTTTGGCCGCGTCGATGTGGTGATCAACAATGCCGGCACCCTGCGCAACGCCGACTTTGATCAGCTCACTGACGACACCATCAACGAGATGATCGAGGTGCACCTCAAGGGCGCCTTTCATGTGACCCGGCCAGCATTCAGGGTGATGAAAAAACAGCAGTACGGTCGCATCGTTTTTGCCTCCTCTGCGGCGGGCATGTTGGGCAACCATCAGCAATCCGCCTACGGCGCCGCCAAGGCAGGTCTGGTTGGCCTGATGCATGTGCTGTCGCTGGAGGGCGCGCCCCACAATATCAAGTGCAACGCCCTGCTGCCCACTGCCCAGAGCCGCATGTCTGCCGCCATGGACCCTGCTCTGCTGGAAAAAAGCGCCGCAGCCTTCGGAGCTCTGGGCAACAAGCTGGGCCACAGCAGCGAGCCGGAATTTGTCACCCCCCTGGTGACCTATCTGAGCAGCGAAACCTGCGACAGCACCCACAGCATCTATTCAGCGGCACTGGGGCGCTATGCCCGGGTGTTTCTCGGCGTCTGCCCCGGCTGGCTTGGTCCTCGCGATGTACCCGCCAGCGCCGAGGATATCGCCAACCATTTTGATGAGATCAGCGACACTTCGGGTTTTGCGGTTCTCGACTGCCTGATGGACGAATTCGAACTTATTGCCAGACAAATAGGAGACTGAAGGCAGGACTGCCCAGGAGCTCCCGCCATGGCCCGTGACGTTGTTACTTCCTGCCGAATCTGCGCCGGCCAGTGCTCCCTGATACTGACCCTGGATCAGGGGGAAGTCACCGCCGTGCGCGGCGACAAGGACAATCCGGTCACCCGTGGTTACGCCTGCATCAAGGGGCTCACCGCCCACCAGGCGCACCACAGTGACAAGCGCATCCTGCGCCCCCTGAAACGGATGCCCTCCGGCGAGTTCAGGGAGATCCCCCTGGAACAGGCCCTCACCGAGATTGCGCAGACCCTGTCCGCGATCATCGAGCGGGACGGCGCCGACGCCGTCGCCGGGTTCAGGGGCACCATGAGCTACTCCAACGCCCTGGCGAACGCCATGCTCCCCGCCTGGCTCCAGGCGCTCGGTTCGCACTCCTTTTTCTCCACCATGACCATCGACCAGTCAGCCAAGTGGGTCAGTGCCGAAAGGCTGGGCAGCTGGGCGGCGGGGCGGGATGCCTTCGCCCTGTCCGACGTGCTGTTGCTGGTCGGCACCAACCCCCTGGTGTCGCTTTCCACCTTCAACTTTCCCCTGCAAAATCCGATGAAGTCCCTGAAAGAAGCGCGCGCCAGGGGACTGAAGCTGGTGGTGATCGACCCCCGCGCCAGCGAGACCGCCAGGTTCGCCGATGTCCATCTTCAGCCGTTGCCCGGCGAGGACGTCCATGTGTTGGCAGCGATTCTCCACGTCATCATCTCCCGGGGCTGGCACGACCGCGCCTTCTGTGACCAATGGGTGGCGGGGTTTGACAGTTTTGTCGAGGCGCTGGCGCCGTTTACGCCGCAGCGCGTGGCGGCAAGGTCCGGAGTCACTGCCGCAGAGATCGAGGCGGCGGCAGCGGCATTTGCAGCACCGCTCAATGGCCGCTTGCCCAGAGGCTCCGCCGCCTCCGGCACCGGCGCCAACATGATCCACCACGCCAACCTCGCGGAACATCTCGTGGAGTGCCTGAATGTGGTCTGCGGCCGCTACGCGCGGGAAGGGGATCCGGTCATGAATCCCGGCGTGCTGTCGACAGCGCACAGCCGCCGCGCTCAGGTGGTGCCACCGGGTCGCAGCTGGGAGCGGGGATGGCAGGATGAGCACGGCTGGGGCATCATTTTCGGCGAACGGATGAGCGCCACCCTGCCCGATGCAATCCTTGGCCAGGGCCGTGGCAAGGTCCGGGCGCTGATCGTTGACGGCGGCAATCCGGTGACTGCGCTGCCCGGTGCGGCCAGGGTCGCACAGGCCTTCGCCGCCCTGGAGCTGCTCGTCGCCATAGAGCCGTTCATGACCGAAACTGCCCGTCTCGCCCACTACATTTTGCCACCGCCCCTGATGTTCGAACGCCATGACATCGGCAGCCGGGATTACGAAAGCATTGTCCTCTTCCAGCCCTATGCCCAATATGCCGAGCCGGTGATGACGCCGCCGGCGGGCAGCGAGACCATCGACGACTGGCGGGTATTCTGGGAACTGGCCCGCCGCCTCGGCAGGCCACTGTCGCTTTCTGGCGAACCTCTGCCGATGGACAGTGCGCCGGACAGCGAAGCGCTGCTCGCCCTCATGCTCAAACACAGCGCCGTGCCCTACCCCGAGATTCGCGCCGCCACCGCCGGTCGCCTGTTCACCGTGCCGCCGATGACGGTACTGCCCGCAGAAGCAGACACCACCGCGCGCTTTGCGGTGGCTCCGGATGATGTCCTCAGTGAACTGGCAGCGGTGGCGGCAGAATCCGTGCCCACCAGCCCTGAGTTTCCCCTGCGTTTTGCCTGCCGCAGAGTGCGCGATGTGCAGAACTCCATGTATCACCACCTGCCGGGTATCGCCGCGCGCATGGATGGCAATCCCGCCTGGTTCAACGAACAGGATATGGCCGCGCTGGGGCTGACCCCCGGCGACCTGGTGCAGATCAGCTCACGCCACGGCACCGTCACGGCCAGGGCCGAGGCCGATCCCGCACTGCGACCTGGGGTGGTATCGATAAACCACGGCTGGGATGACAGTGAAGGCGTCAATGTCAACCATCTCACCGATCTGAACGCCCAGCGTGACACCATCAATGCCATGCCGGTGATGACAGGTTTTGCGGTCAGGGTCGACCAGCCAACTCTAGTTCATGGGAGAAACCACCAATGAAAGCAGCCGTATTCGCAAAACCCGGTCAGGCCCTGACCATTGAAACCTTGCCAGATCCCACTCCGGGTGCCACCGATCTGGTCATGAAAGTCTGCAGCTGCGGCATCTGCGGCACCGATCTGCATATGACCGAAGATCACGGCCCGGCATTCACCTACCCCTCCGGCACCATTCCCGGTCACGAATACGCCGGTGAAGTGGTGGCCATTGGCAAGGAAGTGAAAGACTTCAAAATAGGTGACCGCATCACCTCCCTGCCCTATACCGGCTGCGGCCACTGCGCCACCTGTCTGCGGGGATTGCCCAGCCACTGCGCTCAATTCCGCGGCCTTGGCAGCGGTTTCAGCGAATACGCCCTGGTATCGGAGCGCACCTCGATTCATCTCGATGAACGCCTCAGTTACGATGATGGTGCCTTGGTGGAACCCCTTGCGGTTGGACTCCACGGCGCGGCCATGGCCAATATCCAGCCCGGCCAGACGGTGCTGGTGATCGGTGCCGGCCCCATCGGCCTTGCCTCCGCCTTTTTTGCCCGCAAACTGGGTGCGGGAAAAGTCGCGGTATCGGCAAGTTCACGGCGCCGGGAATCCTATGCCAGCGGTCTTGGCACCGATTTTTTTGTGGTGCCGGAGGAGGGTCAAAGCCTTGCCGAAGCCACCGCCCAGGTGTTGGGTGGCCCGCCGGATGTGGTGCTGGAATGCGCCGGAAAAACCGGCTGCATTGAAAACGCCATCCTCACCGTGCGCCCCATGGGCACGGTGGTGGTGATGGGTTTTTGTACCGACCAGGATCACTTTGTCCCCGCCGTGGCCATGTGGAAGGAAGTGAACCTGAAGTTCTCCAACACCTACAGCGTCGGTGAATTTGCCCACGTGGCGGATGTGCTCGCCCGTGGCTCCCTGGAGCCACGACTCATGGTCACCAGCCATGTCTCTCTCGACCAGGTACCGCAAAAACTCGAAGCGCTGCGGCGCCCCAACCAGGAATGCAAGGTGCTGATTAATCCCTGGAGCTAATAATGCGGATGAGTTAAATCCACAGGGCACCGAACCGTAGGATTGACTGCAAGCAGGGGAGACGGGAGATGGGAGATGGGAGATGGGAGATGGCAGACAACTTACCCATCTCCCATCTCCTATCTCCCATGTTCGGAATGGCTACATCGCCTGGATTCGGGTAAATCCCGACATCCGCCGCAGTGCTAAATAGTTGACACACACAGGTAACCAAGCAATGACCACAGCTCTCCAACCCTGGGCCCATTACGCCGATTTGCTCAAGGCTGCGGCGGATATCGAGAGCGCCCTGTGGCTGCCCGACGACCCGCAGCTGCGCGCCAAGCTCTACCGCCAGTTTGCCATGAACCTGTCACAGGGTTACTTTCTGTATTTCCAGTCCAATGCGGATTACCCCGACTGGGCGCCGTTTGAAAACTCGGTTTTTCTCGCCCAGCCCAATCCCGATGCCGTCTACTATGTGGCGCCCATCGATGGCCGGGGGGTTTACCGGGTCTATGGCGAACGGGGCAACGCCCCAGTGGTGGGATTTGCCATCGGCAAGAATCTGATCGGCATGGCTGATCCCCCCGGTCCGGGCTTCCACAACTACGACCTGGACGATCTGCACATCGAGGCAGACGGCTCCTTTGAAGTGATCTTCAGCAGCGAGAAACCGGCGGACTATCAGGGCAACTGGCGCTACCTGAACCCGGAATCAGACTTTATGCTGGTGCGTCAGTTTTCCTATGACTGGGGCAATGAGGTGGATGTGCGGGTGGCCATTGAGCGCCTCGACATCAGTGGGCTGAAGGCGCCCATGGGGCCGGACGAGACCGATCAATTGTTGCGCAAGCTCTTTGATGGCTACGTCAAGCGCCTGTCCAAACTGTGTCTCGACATTGTGCAGAACAGCCGCAACAAGGCACCCACCCACCAGATGACCCTCACCGATTTTTCCGAGCTGGGCAATTCCGACAGCTGGCCCCAGGCCTATTTTGAATGCACCTACGATCTTGCCGCCGACGAGGCCTTGATCCTCGAAACTGAACTGCCGGAGCAACATGTGTACTGGAATGTGCAGGTGATCGATGCCCTGTGGAACCAGGCGGAGCTGGTGTATCGCCAATCGAGTCTCAACGGCCAGCAGGCACGGCTCGACAGCGACGGTAAATTCCGCGCCGTGCTGTCCCTGGAAGACCCCGGCGTGCCCAACTGGCTGGATACGGATGGCAATCTTCAGGGCCTGCTGATCGGTCGCTGGTACCGCTGCAGCTCGCACCCTGTACCCACACTTAAAAAAGTAAAACTGGCGGATTTGCGCAGCCACTTGCCTGCGGAAACCCCCAAAGTCACGCCAGATGAACGGCAGCAAGCCTTGCGCCGCAGGCGTGAAGGTGCCCAACTGCGCCGCCGCTGGTAATCAATGCTTGATGAGAAATGATTGACGAGAAACGCCACCATGACAGCGCTCCCCCCCTTTGAAGGTACCGAAACAGATCTCCATCAGGCCGCCTCCACCGCCACCGGCGGACTCTCTGATTTTGGTGAGGCCGACAGCTATATGCCCGGACTGCGCCAGTTGCTTCGCGCGCTGGACAACGACGACTCCCGCCTTACAGCCCAGGGCCACGACTTTGTGCGCAACAGCCTGATCGGTGTACTGATCGCCCGCCTGCTGGTTGAGCAGGGCTTGAAGGATAATCCCCACTGCCTGCAAAGGCCCATCACCCGCCCTCTGGTGATCATGGGCCTGCCGCGCACCGGCACCACCGCACTGCACAAGCTGCTCTCCATGGACCCCCAGTTTCAGGGCGTCGAGCGCTGGCTAGCGGCCTTCCCCATGCCCCGCCCAGAGCGGGGCAGCTGGCAGAGCAACCCGTGGTATCAGGCCTGCCAGCAGGGGCTGGAGTCGTATTTTGCCCTGGCACCCGAGATGCGCGCCGCCCACGATATGCGCCCCGACGATGTCGATGAATGCCTCGAAATACTCAAGCAGAATTTTTGCAGCAACCATTACGGCTCCACCAGCCGGGTACCCAGCTACGACCGCTGGTGGCTACAGCACAGTGAAGCCGCCAGCTATCGGCAGCTCTACCGGGTGCTGCAATTGATCGGCGCCAATCATCCCCACCACACCTGGCTGCTCAAAAATCCCGGCCATGTGGCCAATGTTGATCTGTTGCTCAAGACTTTTCCCGATGCCTGTGTGATTCAAACCCACCGCAGCCCGGTGAAGGCACTGCCCTCCCTGTGCAGTGTGTTGCGCCAGGCCCGGGGCGTTGTCGAAGGCGATGCGGTAGACGCCCACGAAATCGGCGCAAGAGAGCTGACAAACTGGAGCGAAGCCCTCGACCGGGCCGACCGGATGCGCGGGCAATCACCGGACCAGTTTTTGGATATCTTCCAAAAAGACCTGCATGCGGCGCCCATGGACGTTGTGCGGCGCATCTATGATCACTTCAACCTCACACTCTCCCCCGAAGCGGAACAGGCGATGGTGCGCCGCATCGCGCAAAACCCGGAGGGCAGCCACGGCGAACACCGTTACAGGCTTGAGGAGTTTGGTCTGAGTGAAGCCTTGATACGGGAAAAGTTTGGCGCCTATATGCAGCGCCACCACCTCGGTTAAGCCCTGAGCGAGGAGCCAGCAACTTCATCGGCTCCCTGAATCTGATGGATTGCGGCTGGTCGGCGGCCTGATGGCCCCAGCCCCCTGAACTCCCTGCCCGTGAATGCAGTGAGTAGAATGTTTAAACAGCTCGACGAAGGAGCAGATGCAGGCATGTCAGACAGCAAGTCAAAGCCCTTCGAGGGGCTATTGGTGGTATCCATCGAGCAGGCAGTAGCAGCCCCCCTGTGTTCCTGCCAGCTGGCCGAGGCCGGCGCCCGTGTTATCAAAATCGAACGCCGCGAGGGGGACTTCGCCCGCAGCTATGACTCCGCTGTCAAAGGCGAATCCGCCTACTTTGTGTGGGCAAACCATGGCAAGGAATCCCTCGAACTGGATATCAAACAGCCGGACGATGCCGCCCTGCTGCATCGCATCCTGCGGCGCGCCGATGTGTTTATCCAGAACCTGGCGCCGGGGGCCATCGCCCGGGCGGGCTTCAGCTCGGAAGCACTGCGCACCCTTTACCCGCGCCTGATCACCTGCGATATCAGCGGCTACGGTGAGAGCGGCCCGTACCGGGACATGAAGGCCTACGACTTTCTCGTACAGTGTGAAAGCGGCCTGGTGGCAGTCAGCGGTGCGCCCGAAGCCCCCGGCCGCATTGGCGTTTCCCTATGCGATATCGGCGCTGGCATGAATGCCTTGATCGGCATCCAGCAGGCGCTTTTTTTGCGGCACAGGACCGGTACGGGTTCCGCCATCAAGGTTTCCCTGTTCGACACGGCGGCGGACTGGATGACGGTTCCCCTGATGCACGCCACCTATGGCGGCAAGGCGCCACGACAGGCCGGCATGCACCATCCCTCCATCGCGCCCTACGGCGGTTATACCACCGGGGATGGTGAAACCCTGGTGATCTCCATTCAGAACGAGCGCGAGTGGCGGCGCTTTTGTGCCGGGGTGCTGGAACAGTCAGCGCTCGCCGCCGATCCGCGCTTTGACTCCATGACCGCCAGAGTGGCAAACCGCGCGCTGCTCGACCAGCAGATCAACCGGGTGTTTTCTTCAGCCCCACGGGCTGAGCTGGAGTTAAAACTGAAGGATGCAGATATCGCCTGGGGTGCCGTGAACTGCGTGGAGCAACTGGCCAAACATCCCCAGTTGCGGCGACGCAAGGTGCAACTTGCCAATGGTCAGAACGCCGAGCTGGTGGCGCCAGCGGTACAACCTTCCTGGGATGGCGCGGATGCACACTTTGGTGCAGTGCCCACTTTGGGTCAGCACTCGAAGGCCATTCGTGCGGAATTTGCAGACTGAATACAGTGCATCCGGTAATCACCCTGATAGTGCCATCACCATGAATGAACGCAAAATCGACTGGATCGCCAAGCACGCCGCCAACCAACCTGACAAAATTTGCCTGGTGGACATCGCCAGGGGCGACCGTCTTACCTATCGCCAGCTGAACGAGCGTATCGCCCAGCTTGCAGGGCACCTGAAAGCCCTGGGCATCAAACGCGGCGATCGCGTCGCGGCCCTCACGTCGATCAGCGGGGAGACCGTTGAAATCCAGCACGCCGCATGGCGGCTGGGCGCCATATTCGTGCCCGTCAACAACCGCCTTGCCGGGCAGGAACTCGCCTATATTTTCAGCGATGCCAGCCCTGTGGTGGTGTTTGTCGATATCCGCTTTGTGCCGGTTATTGATCAGATCAAGGCGTCAGTCCCGGTCCGCCACTGGATCACCTGTTGCGGAGACGCCAATCCCTACCAACAGTTGCTTGTCCATAGCCAACCACGCCATGCCCAGGCGGACCCCGATGAGTTCGATGCAAATCTGCCTGCACAAATCATCTATTCCTCGGGCACCACCGGCAGGCCCAAGGGCGTAGTCCACAGCCACAAGACACTGATGTACGCCCTGTTGTGTCGCATCGTACCCGGCTCCGTTGACAGGGAAACCGCCGCCCTGTGCACCATGCCCCTGTTCCATATCACCGGGCTCAACGGCATGGTCAATGCCACCCATATGGCTGGTGGATGCATTGTTTTGCTCGAGCGCTTTGATGCCGGTCAGCTGCTCGAAATCATTAACGACAAGGATCTGGCTGTCAGTTATCTGTTTGCAGTTCCCACCATGCTCGACAGTTTGCGCAAACACCCGCAGGTTCTCGCCACGGATTTCTCCCGCATCCGCACCTGTTTTACCGGCACCGCCCCGGTGGCCCGCGAATTGATCGAGTGGTGGGCCGCGCGCCAGGTCCCCATCTCCCAGGCCTACGGCATGACCGAAACCGCAGCGGCAACGAGCCTCGCCAGCGTTGCCGACAATCTCAAAAACCCGGCCACCATCGGCAAGCCGGTGCTGTTTGCCGACTACCGGATCATGCGGGACGACGGCACCCAGGCGCAGATCAATGAGGTGGGTGAACTGTGGATCAGATCCCCCTCCAATATGGTTGGCTACTGGAACAACCCCGAGGCAACTGCCGCCACGCTGGTCAACAGCTGGCTTAAAACCGGCGATCTGCTCAGTGTGGATGAGGAGGGTTATTACTTTATCAAGGGGCGCAGCAAGGACATGTACATCTCCGGTGGCGAAAACGTCTACCCGGCGGAGGTGGAGGATATGTTACGCAATATGCCCGACATCCATCAGGTAGCAGTGATAGGCGTACCCCACGAAAAATGGGGAGAAACCAGTTGCGCGGTGGTGGTTACCGAACCCGGTGCAACACTCACTCTTGAAAAGATCGAGGCGTTCTGTGCCACCCGATTGGCCAAATTCAAGTGGCCCAAACACCTTGTCGTGGTAGACGCCTTGCCACTCAATGCCACCGGCAAGGTCAACAAGGTTGCCCTGCGCGAAAGCCTGCCTGCTCTTCCCCGCCATTAAACCAAACATCCCGCGCCCGTTTGCGGGCGCGGGATGTAGCGGTGTGATGACCGATTAATGGATGGAGCGCAAAACCGTCGCTGTTTTGCCATCATCTGAATTGATAATGACCTTCTCGCCCAGCTTGAACGTGTTGGGAATATTTTCCGGAGTCTGTTTTTTGCCGTCTATGGTGCGACAGTAGGTATCTGTGGTCAGGATGTAGGTCTCCTCGGCGCCGCCTCTGTCATTGCGGATGGTGACCTGCTCTGGGGTCAGGCTGAGGATATCACCAATGGAAGGCACCTTGCCGGACGCTTCCACCACGCGGATATCCATGGACAGGCGGAACCTGTCTTTGGAGATATTCGTCATGCCGCTGTGGGGCGTATTGAGATCAAAGATAACGATATCCCCCGGCTCATAGGTGGAGCGGCGCCAGCCTTCCAGCGGCACAGCAGAGGGAGGAATCTCAAAACGCGGCGGGTTGTTCACGTCGTGGAGGATGGGGCCTTTGTGGGCACCCTCCACCCAGGCGCAACCGCCTACTTCGTCATCGATGGTCTCGATCGGAATCCAGCAAATTTTCATGGGGATACCGGGGCTGTAAAAGCCATCCTGGTGGGGATACACCAGGCGGTTTTGAGCAGGGTCCACACCAGGGGGTGTTGCCCGGTATTCGGCAATCGGCAGCCAGAAAGGATCATCGCCCAGGATTTCCTTCATGGTGGCATTGATCTTCGGGTGGGTAGTCAGGTACTTCTGGGCATTTTGCTCGTTGAGCTTGTAGACCATATCACCGTATTCCGGCATACCCAGTTTGGTCTTGTCGATGGGAGCGCCATTGTAGTGACCGTGCTGGTCATCGGCATCCACAACACCGGCATTCTTGAGTATCTTGAGCCAGTACTGCTTGAACTCGGCAATAACATCCTTATCCAGTATGCCCTTGAAATACCAGTAGCCATCGCGGTCCCAGGCTTCCTGCAAAGCCTTGCGATCACCCAGCAGGTGATTGGCGGTATTGAGCTCACCCATGGCGGGGGCGTTTACTTCGATTTTCTCTGCGGTACCCATATCAAACCTCGTTACCTGGCGGGATATACCCTGTTATCTGAATGCGGCTTTACTGCACTGGCCGCTTGCCTGACCCAATACTTGTGTAGTCGGGGATAGTGCGGCATGCGCCTTGACCTTCATCCCGAAAACACATTTTGCAACACCGTTCAATTTTATGCCACAATCGGATTGTAATCCAATTGCGCCAGATCATCAATTTGACCCTTTTTTTCGCACTTGTATCCTGCGTGATACACCGAATGACTCCTGCTCCCCCTTTGCTGTGGGCAGCCAAAACCACCCATTCAATGGAATAAGTCACCATGCCAATACCTGCAAATTTTAACCATCGCCTGAAAGGCAAAGTCGCCATCGTTACCGGAGCCGGATCCCAGGGTAACGGCGTCGGCACCGGCAAGGCCATTGCCTTCCTGTTCGCAGCGGAAGGAGCCCGGGTCTGCCTGGTGGATCAGGATGACAGTCGCGCCGAGGATACCCGTCAAATGATTGTCGCCGCCGGCGGCGACGCCTTTGTCTGCGCAGCAGACGTCACAGACAGTCACCAGTGCGCCGCTGTTGTCCATCAAACCCTGGCCACCTACGGGCGACTCGATATTCTGGTCAACAATGTAGGCATCGGTGTTGGTGGCGGCCCGGTGGAAACCATGGACGAAGAGGTGTGGAGCAAGGTACTGGCCGTCAATCTCAGCAGCGCCATGCTGATGTGCAAGCATGCTATTGCGGCCTTGCTTGAAAGCCGTGGCAATATCGTCAATATCACCTCCGTCGCCGGTCTGCGGGCACACGGTGGCGGTATTGCCTACAGCAGCTCCAAAGCCGCAATGCAGGCCATGAGCAATGACCTGGCGGTGATGTACGGTCCCAGGGGTGTACGCTCCAACGTAGTAGCCCCGGGCCATATTTTTACCCCCCTGGTACAGCAAATGCTGGATGAGAATATGAGAACCGTACGGCGCAAGGTGGCGCCCCTGCAAGTGGAGGGGGACGCCTGGGATATCGCATCGGCAACACTGTTTCTGGCCAGTGATGAGGCGCGCTTTATTACTGCAACATGCCTGCCGGTGGATGGTGGGGTCTCACAGATAGGCGCGCTGTCTGCCTATGGGCTTATCCAGGGTTAGTACCGCACCACTCGCCAACACCAACCAAAAAAAACCCGCCAAAGTCACCTTTGGCGGGTTTTTTAATCGCTGGCACCGGAAAGTGCCAGCGAGGGGTTGGAAAGCACTCAGAACCTGTAGCGAACATCGACACCATAGGTGCGAGGGTCGTTCCACAGTGCCGAACCAAAGCCTGCGCCGGTATTGACAATCCCCACCGAGCCGACACGGGCATCCTTGTCGCCAAGATTGCGGCCCCACAGCCCAATATCAAAGCTGCTGCCTGCCACGTTCTCCCAGTCAACCCGCGCATTGACGAGGCTGTAGCCACCGTGCTCGGCGATTTGCTCATTGGTGGGGTAGATATAGCCGCTGGATTGACTGTAGAGGTTAAGTGTCCAGGTCAGGCCACCCATATCAGCCAGATCCTGCATATAGGACACTGTAGCGCCAATTGTGTTCTTGGGCGCCAGAATCAACCATTCATTTGAGCGATCGACGCCATTAGTCCCCATGAAAGAACCATATTCCCCGTCGGTATAGGAGTAGAACATGGCAACGGAAATGTTTTCCGTGGGCATAATCTGTAGTTCCAGTTCGCCACCCCAGATCTCTCCTTCAGCAGCATTTTCGATAATGGTTGCAATACCGCCGCCAGGAACATCAATGGGCGTCTGGCGCTGGATATCGGTGTAATCCTGGAAGAAGAAAGCACCATTGAAGCGCGCGGGGACATTGCCCATCTGCACTTCGGATTTGAAGCCCACTTCAAACTCATCCACTTCCTCGGGATCAAACGGCTTCATTTCGGCATCATTTCTGGCGCGGCCACCAAAGCCGCCGGAACGATAGCCATGGCGGAAGCTGCCGTAAACCATGGAGTCATCGGAGAAGTTATAGGTAAGAGTCGCGTCATAGGTAAATGCATCGAAGGTTTTGGATGCTTTTACTCCACACTCGTCAATGGGAAGGTTGGCACCATTGCGGATAAAGTCACAGGTGTTGACCCCCGTATTGAAAAAGAAGGTGTTGCTGTTAGCAGTGTATGTGCGCTCATCTTCGGTGTAGCGGAGACCACCGGACAGTGTCCAGGTGCTGTTGAGACGGTAGGTCAGACCAACGTAAGCAGCCCTGGACTCATTCTCGGCTTCGCCTGTGGTGTTGATGATTTTGCTGGCCGCCGATGCGGCGCCATTGGCGGCTGCCACGGCATCGGGAAAGGCAAAGCCCATACCCATCAAGGCGCTGAAGGTGCCTACACGAGTGCCCTCCACAGTGAGTTCATTGAACTGGTTGCTGTTACCCCAGTCGCCGCCCTCCTCCGTCATATAGTAGAGACCCGCTACCCAGTCCAGCTTTTCCTCGAGGGCGGTACCGAGAAACTGAAGCTCATTGGAGAAAAACTCGTAGTCATTGCCCTGGTTGGGTGTAATCAAACCGGCGATACTGCCATCCATATCCGTGACGGTATCGAGATAGGATTCCCGGTAACCCATCATATTCTTGATGGTGAAAGCGCCGACATCCACGGATGTGGTGTTCTGCAAACCCCAGTTTTCCACCTCGGATTTCAACTTGCCAAAGAAGTCACCATTCACTCGGCCAGTGCCTTCCTGGCTTCTGAATTTCCGGGGGTTACTGCGGGCACGCTGTTCAGCGACCAAGGCATTGAGATCCGGAAATGCCCCAGCCAGATTCGGGAAGAAGGGCAACTGAGGAGCGGCGGCACCCAAGCCCTGATGGCCGGCAATAGCGCTGGCACTGGGGTTGATGGCCCTGATGGTGGACAGGGTACCGCCCTGGTCGTGCTCGTAATGGTCGTATATGGTCAGTGATTCGATATTGTCAGTGGGATTCCATCGTAACGAAATACGCCAGGATTTAAGGTCTCTGTCTTCCAGCTCCTGACCAGTTTCAATATTTTCGGCAAAACCATCGCGCTGTTGCACCTTGCCAGCCACACGCATTGCCAGTGTGTCGGTGAAGGGAACGTTCAGTACAGCCGTGACTTCCTGATTGTTGTAGTTGCCAAAACCGACCGATACATTGCCCTCAAACTCATCCGTTGGCGCCTGGGGCTGGAGCACGATGGCGCCACCCGTGGTATTGCGACCAAACAGCGTGCCCTGCACACCCTTGAGTACCTGTACCTGGGAAAGGTCATAGAGGGCCTGGTTCAAACCGCTGGCGCGGGCGACAAGGGTGTCGCCAAAGTAGGTGGCAACAGAGGCATCCATGGTACCCAGTACATCCTGGTTGCGTTGACCACGCAGACTGGGCGCCAGGGTTTCCTTCATGGAGCCTGAGGGAATCATGGCCAGGGATGGCACCAGAAATTGCAGGTCATCGGTGCCGCCAACCTTGATTCTTTCAATGAAGTCACCGCTCACAGCGGTAATCGAAATCGGCACATCCTGCATGCTCTCATCACGACGGCGGGCAGTGACAACAATCTCTTCGAGAATATTGGCACTGGTGCCTGTGGTCTGAGCAATTGTTTGGACGGGCAGCGCCAGTGTTGCCACTGCACCTACGGCAATGGCCAGTTTGTTCATAGCCAGTTTATTGATAGTCAGCTTGTTCAGATGATGTCGCATGGTTAATCCCCTTTGTTTTTTGTTTGACTTCGTTGCGATTGGCGCTAAATCGGGCACACACGCCCAACAGACCCTGCCGACCAGTCACCCAAGCCTTACGTATCTCGGTGGCGGCATGGAACGCGATCGAATGCCTTATTCATATTTTAGAACCATGTTCAGTATATTCAAGGATTTTTGAATTGCAACCAATCCGTACGACTTTTACAAAGGCAGGCCATGGCAGCTAACAGCCCGGAACTGGCAAGGGGGGAGGAAGGGGTACACTACAGGCAACCACATTGCTGATGAATCGGTCCGTCGGGCTCGTCGCAAGCCATGTCGCCTAGCACCGCAGCCCTCAAAGTTACCAAGGGGATCCAATTTTAAGCCAGGCAGTGGCGCAACATACTGCTCGCGACACTTGGGCCGAAAAGTTCAGCGCATCACCAGCGCCGCACCTATCGATCATGGCTAAGGGTAATATGGCAACCTAGGGGATTCTTTTCACAGCGCCGGGTTTCAGGTGGAATAAGTCCAGCGTTAACCTGTATCACCGATACTGGGAAGGATTGCTGCCTGTCCAGGCCTTGAAGGCGCGCCGGAAATTGTGAACGTTACTGAAGCCAAGCTTGTAACTGATCTCCTTGGGGGAAAGGCTGGTTTGCTCCAGGTATTGAATGGCCAGCTCCTTGCGAAAATTGTTGAGAATGTCCTGGTAGGTTTCCCCTTCTTCCCGGAGCTTGCGCTGCAAACTGGCCGGACTCATCTGCATGGCTTCGCTCATCTCTGCGATAGAGGGGTACTTGCCGGGATTCAGGATCAATCGCCGCCGGATGTCGGTGCAAATATCGGGCGAGTGCTGAAGCTCTCCAAGCATTCTCGCGCATTGTGCCTCGCAAAGCTTGCATACATCAGGGTTGGACAGAACGATCGGCAGGTCAAGATATTTGGCATCGAGGATCAACCTGTTGCGCTCCGTTCCGAAGCGCAAAGGGCATGGGAATACCTCCCGGTATCTGGATACATAGGACGGCTGCGGATAAGCGAAGTCCAGTGACTTGAAAGGAATATCAACGCCGGTGTAAAACCTGAACTGGAAAGCGGCCTGGGCGAACAAATCCTCGATCAAAAACGGCTCCAGGTCGCCCATTGGGTACACGGGGGAGAATTCGATATGCCATTCGTTCTCGACGATGGCATCGGAATAGTGGACGAAATCCACCGCCAGTTGCAGGTATTTCTTGATCAGATTGTTGACGTCGCCAAGCCGGGCACTACTCAGTGCCGCATAGCCCAGCACACCTTCATCCGCAATTGTTGTTGCCAGCCCCATATCGATACCTACCCCGGGAGGAGACATGGACACGATATTGCGCAATACGACCCGGTACTGAGTGACCGAGGGACTGAAGCTTACTGACCGAACATCACTGGCGTTGATGCCACTGCCCGCGAGAACTTTATTGCGTGGAACGCCCCTGTCTTCCATGTACCTGAGCAGATAGTCAAGTTTATTCATGCCAGCGCTCTTGGCCCGTTATCGTCCCCCGATAATACAAGTTTTTTTCTGATATCGAAATGAAGCGAAATGATATGAACTGATCGGCGGTGCTGAGAACACGAGGGGCTACAGTATTATCCCCAAGCCCCATCACACCGGGGCCGAGGTCAATCCGATGCATGCACCCACAGCCAGTGCATCCTCGACGCGTCATCTACAAACGACAAGGAAGCACTTGGCTGTGTGGGCTCAGATAGTGGTGGTACTGTTTACAGGATTATTCCCGGTCAACAGCTCTCTACGCCGTCATTATCCAGGATTCTGCGGCAATCGCGGACGAGTTGCGAAAGCCACAGGTAATACCGACAAATCAGCAGGCGTTTAATACAACAGGTTATCGGTATATTTCACATTGTTTAAATACGGCAGAACTTTATCCTCGAATAGCTTGAGGCTACGCCAGGCGACTTTCGGGTCAAGGCCACCCTGCATGGGGTTCATATGCAGCTGTGCGTCTTCTCCCAATTCATCAAACATCTGCAGGCACTGCTCCGGCGTGACAACCCGATAACCGGGGTTCCTCTTCAGGTCCTCCACGGTTTCTACCGCAGGGAACTTGTCGTTCACTGTTTTACCGACCTGTTGCGCCCAGCGAAAATAGCTGTTTGAGGTATGCAGCCAATGGGGGCCGACGACATCCCACATCCGCTCGGGTTCTTCGGTGACATACAAAAACGACGGCGTCTGCCTGGGGAATGGCCCAGGGTCGCCTTTACCACGTTTTATCCGTTCTTCCCGGAATTTTTCATACATACCCTGCTCAGCCGGGCTCAAGCCGTCTGCCAGGGCAGCGGCCTTGCGGATCATCAACGGGCTGTTAGCGCCCATCACCAGCCTGGGGGGCGGATCGCTGACCGGAGACACGATGTTTATCTCCCTCCCCCTGTATTTAAACGGTTGGCCCGACCAGGCGGCGCGTAAAAGCTGAACAGCTTCCTCCACTATCGGAACCCGGTCTTCTGTGCGCACTCCATACATGTCAAACTCCCGTGGCACATAGCCTGACGAGATCACGGGAATTGCCCGCCCTCCCGTTGCAATATTCAATACCGCCAGGTCTTCGGCTAGCCTGAGCAGATTATAAAATGGCGTCAGGATAATCATCCGCAGCTGCAGGTTTTTGGTTCTGCCGCCAATCACACCGGCCATTTGCACAGGAGATGTCAGATAGTGATCTTCGGTGGTGTGGTGTTCGCCAACAGTGATAGCCTGAAAGCCCAGAGAATCGGCCCATTCGCACATATCCAGCGCTGCGGCGTAGGTATCCTGTATTGTATGCTTCGATAGCTCAGGGGGTGTCCTTAGATCAAACCAAAGCTCCAGGGTTGTTGCCATTTATCTATCTCCTCAAATCATTCAGAGAGAACTAAGGGAACCTCTAAAAACTAGCTCACTAGGTCTGGCGTCGGTAAATTTGGCCTCAAAATACTCATTTACTGCGTGTAAACTCCGTTTTTTACTCGGCTGCGCCTCGCCCTTCGGGTCAGCTAAAGCTGCTCTCTGCGCTGCGCTTCGAGTCGGCCAAATTTGCCTAGCCAGCCCGTCGCCGCCTACGTTTTTAGAGGTCCCCTAAAATAGAATGCCGCTCAGATGCTCTGTGGATAACAGCAAATGATTGAGCTATCGATCCACAGGCCATAACGGCATTGAAATGAATGCATGGCTTGTTTCCTCCAGATGCTGGTGTGCCTTTACCTTGTAGATGCAACGCGAAATCGGGACATGCGGTTGCCAACAAAAATGGTGACTGTTTCGCCCTTTTTGGCCCCGATCAGGGTTGATCCCAGCGGCGATAAGACAGAGATTTTCCCTTGGGAAGGGTCGCTGTCATGCGGCAAAACAATAGAGATCATCATTTCACTGTGGTCAATCACATCGATTAGCGTGATGTTTGATCCTATTAAAACCGTGTTGTCGTCGCTGTTATGGGCGGGTGCATCGTAGATGCCCTGCAGTTTTTCAGTCACGCTGGCAATCTCAACCGGACGCAGTGTCAGAGGGTTGAAGATTTTCATTTGCTCTGAGGGGGCTGATAATTTTTCAATAAAGCTGCGAATTTCTGACAGGAACTCAATATTCATTTTTCACACCAATAGATTAACCGCTCCAGGCAGGAGCAGAAGCTAAACAGTTTGATTGGGAAATAGAATTGAGACGCCGAGCGTTACTGATCAGTAACGCTCGGTCAGAAGGGGAAGGCCAAGTGGTGTGTTCTGCCGGGAATGTGCATATTCGCCATTTTGTGGTAAAGGCTTTGAGCCAGTTGAAGGCGATTATAGCGGCACATATTTTATTATCAAGCCAGTGTCAATAATTGCATGCAGCACAGCATTTTGTGCGGGGAACCTGGCAGGTATTGATTGTGGTTGCTGGAGTAAACGGCAAATGGAAATTCTTGTGGGTAATATTTTTACCTTCAGAAAAAATTGTGAGCTACGGCGTTATCAGCAAGCCTTGAAGATATTCACGGCTGGCGGGTGAAAATGCCAGTTTGGTACGCTTTTCATTATCAATCATTACCACCGCAGTTTTTCCAGTCACCGCCAACTGACCCTGTTGCCAGGCTTCCTGATAAAACACCACTGAGGTATTGCCGATACTGGCAACACTTGTGCGGATTTCCACTTCAATACCGGGCCACAACTCCCGCAGATAATCGTAGTTGGCGCTGCGCACCAGGCCGAATACCGCATTCGGGCCGGTGCGCAGTGCCACTGGCTGATAGGTTTCAAATCGCGCCTGCTCAAACCATTTGGGGGGCACCGTGTTGACCACATGGCCGCTGCCAGTGTCGCTGTCATGGGGCATCAAGGTGTAACGCAGCATGAGGTGCCCCTGTGGTTGAGCTGTCATCTCTGTTGTCAGTCCGCCGTGGTGCCACCATCGGCGCAGAGGATTGCACCGTGGACTGCTTTGGCATCGTCGGAAGCGGCGTAGAGGAACAGGGAGGCGACATCTTCGGGTTCAGAGGCGGGGCGAATGCCGCCGTAGCGCATAAACAGGTTGGGGTCGATATTCTCCGGGAACGCCATGCCGGTGCTCATGTTGGTGTTGCCCATGGTGCCGGGGGACACCGCATTGATGCGGATGGGCGCATTGATATATTCCATCGCCATGGATTTGGTCATCATCACAATGGCGCCTTTGGTCATGCTGTAGGGCACGATATAGGCGCAGCCCTTGAGGGATGACTGGGAGGTGCAGTTGACAATATTGCCATGGCTTTCAAGCAGGTGCGGGATCGCCGCCTGGGACAGCCAGAAGGGCGCTGCCATGTTGATGGCGATGAGTTTACTCCAGTCGTCCACGCTGACATCGGTGACATGGTGCATGCGCACGATACCGGCAATATTGCACAGCACATTGAGCTTGCCAAAATGGGCGACGGCGTCAGTGACGGCCTGGTGACAGGCTTCGCGGGTGCCCAGGTTGATATTGAGGGCCAGCACTTTTGCGCCCAGGGCTTGGGCATCCTGGCAGGTTTTATCCAGTGCTGCCTGGTCCATGTCGATAATACACAGGGAGGCACCTTCGCGGGCAAAACCCAGGGCAGTAGCGCGGGCCAGGCCGTTGCCTGCACCGGTTACCATCACCACTTTGTCACTGAATCGTTGGGACATTGTTTTCTCCTGTTTATTGTCAAATCGCTATTTGTCGGGAATGTCAATTTTCCCGTCCGGGTCGGGGATTCCGGGGCGTGAAGAGTAACGCATCCAGGCCTCAGGTTGCTACTGTACGAGCGCCGTCGATCACCAGTTCGTGACCGTTGATAAAGGGGGTTTCGTCCGACAGCAGATACACGGCAGCGGCGCCGATTTCCTCCACCGTGCCGAGCCTGCCGGCAAAGTTCAGGCTGATCAGGTGCTCCCGCAGGCCTGGGTAGAGGGCGGTGTAACGGTCGTACATGGGCGTATTGATGGAGCCTGGTGAAATGGTGTTGCAGCGAATACCCTGGCGGCCAAAGTCCACGGCGATAGCGCGGGTCATACAATTGAGTCCACTTTTCGATACTACATAGGGAAAGTGGCGGGGTCGCACATGGGTGGCTTCGATAGTCGAGATATTGACGATGGCGCCACCGCCCGCATCCAGCATCAGGGGAATGGCAGCCTGGCTCCACACAAAGGGCGCCTCCAGATTGAGGGCCATGGTCTGGCGCCACAGCTGCGGGGTTGTTTCGAGGATATCCGCTTCATCCACCCGGCCTGCATTGTTGACCAGGCCAGTGACCTTGCCGAAATGCTGGCGGGCAAGCGCCAGGGCCAGTGACGCACTGTCACTGGCGGTAATATCGGCGATCAGTGCGCGGGCATTGATGGCCGCTGCCGCCTGTTCAACGGCGGGGTTGATATCCACCATCAACACCTCTGCGCCCTGGTGGCGACAGGCGGCGGCGATGCCAAGGCCGATTCCTTCGGCTGCGCCAGTGACTACAATAACTTTACTTTGCAGACGGGACATGCTTTGTTCCTGGGTGGGAATAATGGGTCAACCTGCGAGGGGGCCAAGGGTAAGCAAGGCATTCTGTCACGGGCAACCAGGTCTGTCGATGCAGCGGGGGTTGCTTTCCGCAACCGGGAGAGTTAAATAGTGGCTGGAATGGTCGCACCCCGACCTGTAGTTTCAATCTGTAGTTTCAATCAGCCCATAACAGAGGCACAACCCCCATGAGCGATCTCAAAATCAAGCGCGCACATACGATGTCCCCGGAGCAAATCAAAACCCAGATCGAGGCGCTGGCTGACAAGCTGGTGGACAAGTTCGGCGGCAGTTATCACTGGCAAGGGGATGAAATACGCTACGCCTACAGCGGTGGGGTCAATGCCTCTGTTGCCTGTACAGCAAGCGATGTTGAGGTGAACGTGAAACTGGGCATGATGATGTCCATGTTCAAGGGCAAGATAAAGAGCGAAGTGGAGGAATACCTCGACCAGCATATCGCCTGAATTGCAGGTGAGGGCTGGGGGATTATTCCGGGAGTGTTTTTGGTGTCACCAATCTGCCAAAGACAATCCCCACTTCAAACAGCAGCCACATGGGCACTGCCAGCAGTGACTGGGAAATGACATCCGGTGGTGTCAGCAGCATGCCCACCACAAAACACCCCACCACCACATAGGGACGCTTGCTGGCCAGGGAGGCGGGGCTGACAATCCCCATCCAGCACAGGATAAATACTGCAATGGGGATCTCAAAAGCCACACCAAAGGCAAAAAACAGCTTCAGCACGAAATCCAGGTAGCTGCTGATATCCGTCATTACGGTGACGTTTTCCGGCCCCACCGTGGTAAAAAAACCGAATATGAGCGGAAAGACCACAAAGTAGGCAAAGGCAATACCCAGATAAAACAGGAACACGCTGGAAACAAACAGCGGCAGCACAAAGCGTTTTTCCCGGCTGTACAGCCCCGGCGCAATAAAACCCCACACCTGGTACAGCACCACCGGCATCGCCAGCAGCAGGGACACCATCAGCGTCAATTTGAACGGTGCAAAAAACGGTGAAGCCACATCGGTGGCGATCATGGTGCTGTTTTCAGGCAGCAGTGCCTGTAGCGGTTCTGACACAAACATGTAAATGTCATTGCTGAAATAAAACAGGCAGATGAATATGAAGCCAACCATCAGGATGATTTTCATCAGACGGTTGCGCAGTTCCACCAGGTGGGCGAGGAGGGGCATGTCCTTGTCGCTGTAGTCAGAATCAGCCATCGGCTCTATCCCCTTTGGGGGCCGCAGCCTTGTCATCCGCAGAGTCAGTTGCAGGCGTCGTCCGGGGGGGGGCGTCATCGGGGGATTGCGGGGCTGTGGGGGTGGGATCGGTATCCGTGGTGAAATCCATGGTATTGCGGATATCCTCTTCCAGTTTGCGTTTGTGCTCGTCTATGGAGCGCAGGACTTCTTCGTTGTGCAGCTGGCGGCGCACATCATCCAGCCCCAGTTCCTGGTCGATTTCCTTGTAGGCGCGGGCAAGCGCCCGCTTGATACGGCCAACCCAGAGGCCGACAAAGCGCAGGGTTTCCGGCAGGCGTTTGGGGCCGATAACCACTAGGGCGATAATGGCGATGAGGACAAGTTCGGTAAAACCGATATCGAACATAGGGGTGTCTGCAGCTCAGTCAATGGTGCGGATAGTCAATACGGTGGGGCTATCCGTCACTGCCTTGCATCGTCCTTGCTTGTGATATTTTCGGCTGGTTTGTCATCGCCATCTTCCGAACTGATTTTTGATGCGCTGTCCTTTGACGAGCCGTCTTTGCTGTCCTTGTCCTTGTCCTCGTCTTCAGTCACTGCTTTCTTGAAGCTTTTGATGGCGCTGCCGAGATCGCCGCCCATGCCCTTGAGGCGCTTGGTACCGAAGATCAGTATCACGATCAACAGAATGATTAATAGCTGCCACATGCTGATGCCACCAATGCCCATACACTGTTCCTCTTATGATTGTGTGCGACCCGCCTTTTCGTCGAGTCCGGATATGTTGAAGCGTCGTTCCAGTTCCTTCAGTACCGACGCGCTGTTTTCTCCCAGGTGGGAGAGCATCACCAGACAGTGGAACCACAGATCGGCGGTTTCGCTGATCAGTGCCTGGTTATTGCCGCTGTCTGCGGCATCGCGGGCGGCGAGGATGGTTTCAATCGCCTCTTCTCCCACTTTTTCGAGAATCTTGTTGAGCCCTTTGGCGTGCAGGCTGGCGACATAGGAGCTGCCGGGATCGGCGCCCTTGCGAGCTTCGAGGATATCCGTCAACGCCTTGAGGGTATCATTCATCGGTAAATGGTCTCCGGGTCCTTGAGGACCTCGTCTGTCACTTGCCACTGACCATCCTTGAGGGTGCGGAAAAAGCACGATTCCCGCCCTGTATGGCAGGCGATACCTCCCTGCTGACGGACCTTGAGCAAAATCACATCGCCGTCGCAGTCGAGGCGAATATCCAGCACATCCTGGTGATGACCCGAATCCTCGCCCTTGCGCCACAGTTTACGCCTTGAGCGCGACCAGTACACCGCGCGTTGGGTGCGGGCGGTGAGCGCCAGTGCTTCGCGGTCCATCCACGCCACCATCAGGATGCGGCCACTATCGGCATCCTGGGCAATGGCGGGGGCAAGGCCTGCTTCGTTCCAGGCAACCTGATCGATAAAATCCGTAGTCATGGGTGCATTATGCCTGTTTCAGCGGAGCAGCAATATTAAAGTTCCCGCCGCGAATAGCAACAGGCTGAGGGTTGGCAGGTTGGCTACCGCCTCGCTCCACTGGGAAAAGGCTGATCCGGCGCCAATGCCCATCAGGGCGCTGCCGATGATGAGCTGGCGTCTGCCACGAGGCTTTGCAAGAGGGGCGATCACTGTCGGTGCGGGTTCGCGGCTGCGCTGTCGGCTCTGTTCGAGGGACTGGAAAATCAGCTGGGGAATTTCTGGAAACTGCTCCAGCCATTCCGGCCCGTGGCGCTTGAGACGGGCGAAGAGGGCGTCGGGCTTGAAGCGCTGTTTCAGCCATTTTTCGAGAAAGGGGTGGGCGGTGGTCCACAGGTCCAGATCGGGGTAGAGCTGGCGCCCCAGACCTTCGATATTGAGTAATGTCTTTTGCAGCAGGACCAGGGCAGGCTGCACTTCCATATCAAAGCGCTGGGCAGTGCGGAACAGGCTCACCAGCAGGACACCGAAGGATATCTCCCGCAGGGGCCGCTCGAATATCGGTTCACAGACGGTGCGGATGGCAGACTCAAAGTCGTTGATGGAGGTCCTTTCCGGCACCCATCCCGACAGCACATGCAGTTCAGCCACCTGGCGGTAATCGCGGCGAAAGATAGCCACCAGATTGCGCGCCAGGTAGTAGCGGTCCTCGTCGGTGAGGGAGCCAACAATGGCGCAATCCACCGCCAGATAGCGGGGGGCTTGCGGATCAGAGGCATCGACAAAAATATTGCCGGGGTGCATGTCGGCGTGGAAAAAATTGTGCTCGAACACCTGGGTGAAAAAAATCTCCACGCCCCGTTCCGCCAGTACCTTGAAGTCGGTGTTGCGCTCACTCAAGTAGGTGATATCGGTAACCGGCGCAGCGTAAATCCGCTCGCTGACCATGACTTTTTCGTTGGTCAGGGGCCAGTGTACTTCCGGCACATAAAGCAGCGGAGAATCCTGGAAATTGCGCCGCAGCAGGGAGGCGTTGGCGGCTTCCCGCTGCAAATTGAGTTCGTCGAAGATGGTGTGTTTGTAATCCTCGACGATTTCCACTGGGTGCAGCCGCACCCCGATGCTGGTATTGCGCTCCACCCAGCGGGCCAAGCTGAACAGCAGTTCGATATCCTGGGCGATAACCTGTTCGATACCGGGGCGGATGGCTTTCACCACCACTTCGCGGCCATCCTTGAGCCGGGCGCAGTGCACCTGGGCGACGGAGGCGGAGGCCAGGGGTTCCTGGTCAAAGCTCTGAAAGAGGTTGTCGACCTTGCCCTTGAGGGCGGCTTCGACAATGGCGACAAACTGTTGGGAGCTGAACGGTGGCACCTTGTCCTGCAGGCGATCGAGCTCGCGACAGATATCGGCGGGAATCAGGTCGGGGCGCGTCGACAGTAGTTGCCCGAATTTGATAAAGATGGGGCCAAGGTCTTCCAGGGCCAGCCGCAAGCGCAATCCGCGCGGGTCTTTTGGCTCAGGCAGCAGGGCGGTAAGGCGCGCCAGCATCCGTGCGGGCAATGGCGTGCGTTTGCCCCCCAAGCCATTGATCCCGTCGCACAGGAAAGAATCGAGACGGTAGCGCAGAGCCACCCGGGCTATTGTGATGAGGCGTGACATCCGGGCCATCAAGGCGTAACCCCTGCACGTTTGCGCAGCTTCCTTATTCGCGCAGCTATGCGGTCGGTATCGCGGGCGAGCTTTTCAATGGCATTGGTCCAGGGTTCCATTTCTGCTCTGCCGATAACCAGTTTGGTCTCTTCACGGAGATATTCGGCTCCGCCGGAGAAAGCCCGCGATCCTGCATCCTGTCGCCACTGGTGGGTTGTGCGCAGGGTTTTGGCCATGAAGTGGGCGGGGATGTCTCCCATCAATGCCGCCAGCGCTGCCTCCCAGTCAATGTCGAGATTGCCGAGGATGCGGCGCAAATCCCGCAGCAAGTCCTGACTGCCGGTCACCTCCACCCCGGAGCCAACAAAGGTGACTTTTTCGCCGCTGTCGCTGGCGAGTTTTGCCAGGGACAGTGCTGTGCCTTTGAGGGTTACGTCAGCGCCAGAGAACAGGGTTGATGACAGTATGATGTTGCCATCAGCGCTGAATTCGGCGCCCATTTGCAGGGGTGGAAAAGTGCAGTCCACTGCCAAAGTGCGACCAGCCAGTTGGCCCAGGGCCAGCTGGCTGGCGGGATCAAAACCCAATGCGTGGTTGATAAGCTTTTCAAGACGGCCCAGGGCGAGGGTCTGTAGCGGTCCGCTCAAGGCTTGATACCCTTGTGCAGGGCGACAATGCCGCCGGTCAGGTTGTGGTATTCACAGCGCACAAAACCGGCAGCTTCCATCATGCCCTTGAGGGTTTCCTGATCCGGGTGCATGCGGATGGATTCCGCCAGGTAGCGGTAGCTGTCGGCGTCGTTGGCCACCGCCTTGCCCATCAGCGGCAGGATGCGGAAGGAGTAGAAGTCGTAGACTTTTTCCAGCGCTGGCGACACCGGCCTGGAAAACTCCAGCACCAGCAAACGTCCACCGGGCTTGAGCACCCGCAGCATGGAGGCAATCGCCAGGTTCTTGTCGGTGACGTTGCGCAGGCCAAAGGCGATGGTGATGCAGTCAAAGCTGTTATCGGGGAAGGGCAGGTACTGGGCGTCGGCCTGGGCAAACACCACATTGCCGCTGGTGCCGCTGTCGAGCAGCTTGTCACGACCCACCCGCAGCATGGAGTCGTTGATATCCGCCAGCACCACCAGTCCGTCGCGGCCCACCAGGCGGGAAAATTTGGCGGTCAGGTCGCCGGTGCCACCAGCAATATCCAGCACCCGCTGACCAGCGCGCACACCGGACATTTCAATGGTGAAGTGTTTCCACAGGCGATGGATGCCGCCGGACATGAGGTCGTTCATCATGTCGTAACGCCCCGCCACCGAGTGGAACACCCGGGATACATGGCTGGCCTTGTCGGCTACCGGCACCTTCTTGAAGCCGAAGTCTGTGTATTTTTCCTCGCCCTTTCCTTCACCCATGGTCCACTCCCGCAAAGTTCCGGGATTGTACACTTGGTGGCTGTTGCTGTCGTTATTGTGGAAAGGGAGATGGGAGACGGGAGACGGAGCGCTCTTTCATCTCCCGTCTCCCATTAAGACATCTCCCTCATTATTTAAGTGTGCTGGGCTCCTCTGTGGCGATATCGCCATTACCATCAATATAGCGCGCACGCTTTTTCGGCTTGAGACGGGTCAGATCCACCATGATCAGGCCGTCCACACAGTCGCCAAAGGCGGGGTCCACATTGAATGCGGCGAATTGCACGCCATTTTCCAGGCAAACATCCGGGTACTGTTTGTAGAGGGTGGGTACGCTCAGATTCATATGGGACAGCATATTTTTCAGTTGGGAAAACTCATCCTGATAATCGCTGCCGGGGAAAATGCGGGCCAGTTCCTCCCGGCGCCGGGGCGAAATAGCGTAGGGCAGGGTGGCGGTGGCAAGGGGTTCGCGGGCTGGAAAGTGGGTTGAGTAAAAGTACACCAATATTTCCATGGCTTGCTTGGGGTAGCTGTTGCTGATGGAGACCGGGCCAAATAGGTAGCGGTACTGGGGATTTTTGCGCAAAAAAGCGCCAATGCCGAACCACAGATAATCGAGGCTGCGCTTGCCCCAGTAGCGCGGTTGTACAAAGCTGCGGCCCAGTTCCAGGCCCTGTTGCAGACAGGGTTTTATGGCCGGATTGAAAGTAAACAGGGTGCTGGAGTACAGCTGCCCTGCGCCCAGTTGTTCAGCGCTGGGGCTGGCATCGCAAAAGCGGTAGGCGCCAGCGATTTCCAAGTCTTTTTCATCCCACAGGATAAGGTGGAAGTAGTGTTGATCGTAGTGGTCAGTATCGCGGCGCAGGCCGGTGCCTTCGCCCACGGCGCGAAAGGTCATCTCCCGCAGACGACCGATCTCCCGCATGATGCAGGAGTCAGCCTGGCAGCGGTACAGGTAGATTTGCTTGCCATCAGAGGTATCACCCAGCCGTTCGCAACGCTGGATTTCCTCCCGCAGCTGGACGCGGTTTTCGGGATGGGCTATGGCCGCCTCTGAAGCAAAAATGCCGTCCTTGTCGTGGCCGATGCGGTACACATGGCGGCGGAACAGCTGGGCTTTTTCCTTGATGGAGACACCCACCCGTTGGTAGTTGTCGAAACTGACCGGCTGGCCGATGCGGATATCGACGCAGTTCCTGGCCTGTTTGAACATTTCCCGCACCAGCCACAGGGTCGAAACGGGGCGGGCGAGAAACGACAGGGCGTAGAAAAACCCGGAGTTGCGGCCATCGACAAACACCGGCAGGATCGGGGCGTTGCAGGCGGACGCTATACGCAAAAAACCCGCCTGCCACTTGCCATCCCGCACACCCTTGGCGCCGAGGCGCGACACTTCCCCGGCGGGAAAAATAATCAGCGCGCCCTCGTTTTTCAGGTGTTGCTGGATGGCTTCCAGATTGCGGCGGGGGGTGTTGCCGCCCATATTGTCCACCGGCAGCAGTAATGGTTGGAGCGGTTCAACGGCAGCGAGTATGTCATTTGCCACCACCTTGACGTCGCGGCGCATCTCCCGCACCAGCTTCAGCAGCGCCAGTCCGTCGAGGGAGCCAATGGGGTGATTGGCGACAATCACCACTCGCCCCCTTGACGGGATGCGCTCCCGCTCCTTGTCGCGGGTGGCATAACTGAACTGGAAGTAGTCGAGCACCTGCTCGACAAAATCAAAGCCGCGCAGGTGGGGCCAGGTGGCGGCAAATTGCTGGAATTCCCGCTCGTGAAACAGCAGGCGCAGGATTTTGGTGAGAGGTTTGGCGAGCAATGGCCGCTTTTGGCAGAAATCCGGGTAGCGGTCCTGAAGAAAGGTCTCGATATTGAGCATGGGGTTCCTCCGCAAGATGGGGGAACCCTAAGGGGAGAGTTTGACAGGAGTGTGACGGGGCAGCGGGAGACGTCTGAATGGGACATGAGAGACGGGGCTTTTCCATCTCCCGTCTCCCGTTAAAACATCTCCCTGACTATTTCAAATGCCCAAGATACTTCTGCACCTGTTGCAGCGTAGGCTTGAATAGTTTGGGCGTGGCGCAAACGATATGGCCGCTTTCCATATAGTCGTTGTCGCCCTGGAAGTCGCTGATCATGCCACCCGCTTCCTTCACCAGCAGTACACCGGCGGCGATATCCCAGGGTTTCAGGTGCATTTCCCAGAAGGCATCGAAGCGGCCAGCGGCCAGGTAGGCGAGATCAAGGGATGCGACGCCCATGCGGCGAATGCCGGAAGACTGCTCGGCGAGAGCTTTGAAGCATTCCAGGTAGGGGTCCATATGGGCGCTGGACGGTAGATTGAACGGAACCCCAGTGGCGATCAGGGCACCGTTGAAGCTGTTGCGGCCAGTGACGCGGATGCGACGGCCATTGAGCTGGGCGCCCCGACCGCGGCTGGCGGTAAATTCCTCCTGCTTGACCGGATCGAAGACAACAGCGTGTTCCGGCTTGCCCTTGTAAAAACAGCCGATGGACACAGCAAAGTGGGGAATGCCGCGGATAAAATTGGTGGTGCCGTCGAGGGGATCGATAATCCAGGTGTAATCGCTGTCGGCATTGCCGATATAACCGGATTCCTCCCCGAGGATGCGGTGATCCGGAAAGGCCTTCAGCAGTTGGCTGATAATTTCAGCCTCGGCAGCTTTATCGACGTCGGTGACGAAGTCGTTGCGGCCTTTTTCGTCGATCTGGACAAGGTCCATACGTTCTGCGGCGCGAACTATTTTGTCGCCAGCGCTGCGTGCGGCACGCAGGGCGATATTGAGCATGGGTTCCATAGGCTGAATTTAAAGAGCGGTAGTGAAGGGGCGCGCATTGTAGCAGAGTCGTTGTGAAGGTGTTTGAGAAATGCACCCGCCTTGCTGGTAGAATGCCTGCCCCCAAAGACGCCAACAGCCCAGTAGATAGACGTATATGAAACGTGTATGAATAGTCAGCTGCTCGACAAGGTTCGCATCGTGCTGGTCAATACCACCCACCCCGGTAATATCGGCGGTGCGGTGCGCGCCATGAAGAATATGGGACTCAGTCAGCTCTATCTGGTGTCACCCCTGAATTTTCCCGCTGACAAGGCGGTATGGCGTTCGGCGGGTGCGGCTGACCTGCTGGAAAAAGCCATAGTGGTATCCACTCTCGATGAGGCCCTTGCAGGTTGCGGCCTGGTGGTGGGCACCAGCGCACGGGATCGGCGCATCCCCTGGCCGATGCTCAACCCGCGCGAGTGCGGCGAGCGCGTGGTGCAGGAGGCGGCAACCCATCCTGTTGCTATCGTGTTTGGTCGCGAGGATCGCGGTCTGACCAACGATGAATTGCAAAAATGCACCTACCATGTGCATATCCCCGCCAACCCGGAGTACAGCTCCCTGAACCTGGCGGCGGCGGTGCAGGTGCTCAGTTACGAGGTGCGCATGGCCTTCCTGGCCGCAGCGGATATTCCCCTGGTGCAGGAGTGGGATCAGCCGCCGGCCAGGGCTGAGGATATCGAAATGTACTTTCAGCATCTGGAGCAGGCCCTGGTGGATATCGATTTCCACAACCGCGATAACCCGCGCCAGACCATGACGCGCCTGCGGCGGCTGTACGGCCGCATCCGTCTCGATGAGATGGAGTTGAGTATCCTCAGGGGCGTACTGACGGGAATCCAGAATGTCGCCCACCGCTTGCGGGTGGCCAAATCTACCGGAAAGGACGACTGAAAGCCCGACTGAAAAGCAGGGACTTATACTTGACTGAAAAGGTTGGTTATTGAATAATCGCCCCCTACTCGCAACGCAGGGATCAGGGCCATGAGATTGACAACACGGGGTCGCTACGCGGTCACTGCGATGCTGGATCTGGCGCTCCACGGGCAGAAAAAACCCATCAGTCTGGCCGATATATCCCAGCGCCAGGAAATCTCCCTCTCCTACCTTGAGCAACTCTTCGCCAAGCTGCGCCAGAACAATCTGGTGACCAGCGTGCGCGGCCCCGGCGGCGGTTACCGCCTAAACCGGCCCGGCAGTGAGATCAATGTCGCCGAGATTATTGATGCCGTGAATGAAAGCGTGGATGCCACCAACTGCTCCGGCAAGGGCAACTGCCAGGCCGGAGAGGTGTGTCTTACCCACCATCTGTGGGACCGGTTGAGTGAGAAAATTCATAATTTCCTCAGCGATATTACCCTTGATGAGCTGACCGAGACCCGGCATGTGCAGGAAATCTGCAAGCGTCAGGATGCTAAAACTGGCGACTCTTATGATTCCGAGTCCCTGGTCAACCTGGCCTCTCTTGGCCTTGAGCAGCGCTGATTCGTGAAGCTCCCTGTCTACCTTGATTATGCCGCCACCACCCCGGTGGATTATCGCGTTGCCGAGAAGATGATGGGTTACCTGACCTTGGACGGTGTTTTCGGCAACCCGGCTTCACGCTCCCATGCCTATGGCTGGCAGGCGGAGGCGGCGGTTGAAGAGGCGCGCAGCGAGGTGGCGGCCCTGATCAATGGCGATGCCCGCGAGATCGTCTGGACATCCGGCGCCACGGAGTCCAATAACCTGGCCATCAAGGGCTATGCCCATTTCAATCAGGGCACTGTTAGTCAGGGAAAGGACAGGCACATCATTACGTCGAGCATTGAGCACAAGGCGGTGCTGGACCCCTGCCAACAGATGGAGCTGGAAGGCTTCACCATTACCCGGCTGGCGCCAGGCAGTGATGGCATCATCAGCGTTGATGCAGTGGCCGGGGCGATCCGTGACGACACCGTGCTGGTGTCGATCATGCACGTCAACAACGAGATTGGCACCATCAACGATATTGCCGCCATCGGTGCTGTGTGCCGCGACCGGGGTGTCTGCTTTCATGTGGATGCAGCCCAGAGTGCTGGCAAGATAGCCGTTGATGTGGCGGCCATGGGCGTCGATCTGATGTCCTTCAGCGCCCATAAAATCTACGGCCCCAAGGGGGTTGGCGCCCTCTATGTACGGCGCCGCCCACCGGTACGGCTGGAAGCCCAAATACATGGCGGCGGTCACGAGCGCGGTATGCGCTCCGGCACTTTACCGGTGCACCAGATCGTCGGCATGGGCGCAGCCTTCCGTATTGCGCGGGAGGAAATGACCGGTGAAAGCGCGCGTATAATGGCGCTGCGCAACCGGCTGTGGGATGGTATCAGGCATCTGGAAGGCATTCACCTCAACGGTTGCCTGGAGCGGCGGGTGGCGGGCAACCTGAATGTCAGTTTTGCCGGAGTAGAGGGTGAATCGCTGCTCACGGCTCTCAAGGATCTGGCGGTGTCATCCGGGTCGGCCTGCACCTCGGCGAGCCTTGAGTCATCCCATGTATTGCGCGCCCTGGGCATCGGTGATGAGCTGGCCCACAGCGCAATCCGCTTCAGTCTGGGGCGCTATTCAACGGAGCAAGAAGTGGACTTTGCCATTGCCCAGATCAGTCTTGCGGTTGCCCGTTTGCGTGAGCTTTCGCTGCGTCTCTCCTGATTGCGTGCTCTTGATTGGGTTATCATGGGCGGCCTTAGGGCTTAAAAGTTGACTATTTTAGTGGGTTATTTGACAATAGCCCTGTCTCAGCCTGTCTGTTTTCGGCGTTGATGCACCTCACCGAACAGGCTTTATACCAGTGCTTTCCCAGGTTTAGCTTATGTCCCAAGAACACATCGCAGGTTTGATCAAGAAGGAGTATGCGGCCGGTTTTTATACCGATGTCGAGTCAAATACTCTGCCGCCCGGTCTCAACGAGGATGTGATTGCCTATATCTCGGGACGCAAAAACGAACCGGAGTGGTTGCTGGAATGGCGGCTCAAGGCCTACCGCGCCTGGCTTGATATGGCTGAACCCGAGTGGGCCCATGTCCACTATCCGAAAATCGACTATCAGGCAGTGTCCTACTTTTCCTCCCCCAAGAGCATGGAAGACCGGCCCAAAAGCCTCGACGAGGTGGATCCCGAACTGTTGCGCACCTATGAAAAACTGGGCATTCCCCTCCATGAGCAGGCGGTGTTGGCCGGTGTTGCGGTGGATGTGGTGTTCGACTCGGTTTCACTCGGTACCACTTTCAGGGCCAAGCTGATGGAGGCGGGAGTGATCTTTTGCTCCATTTCCGAGGCGGTTCACGACTACCCCGATCTGGTGCGCAAATATCTGGGCAGCGTAGTCCCCCAGCGCGACAACTACTTTGCCGCCCTCAACAGCGCGGTGTTCAGCGATGGCTCCTTTGTGTATATCCCCAAGGGGGTGCGCTGCCCCATGGAACTGTCTACCTATTTCCGTATCAACGAATCCAACACTGGCCAGTTCGAGCGCACCCTGATCATTGCCGACGAGGGCAGTCACGTCAGCTACCTGGAAGGCTGTACCGCCCCCATGCGCGACGAGAACCAGTTGCACGCCGCCGTGGTGGAGCTGGTGGCTTTGGACAACGCCAAAATCAAGTATTCCACGGTGCAAAACTGGTACCCCGGCGATGCCGAGGGCAAGGGCGGTATCTACAACTTCGTTACCAAGCGCGGTGTGGCCCACACCAATGCCCATATCTCCTGGACCCAGGTTGAAACGGGTTCAGCGGTGACCTGGAAATACCCCAGTTGTGTTCTCAAAGGTGACAACAGCGTAGGCGAGTTCTACTCCGTGGCCCTCACCAACAACTACCAGCAGGCTGACACCGGTACCAAGATGATCCACCTGGGCAAAAACACCCGCTCAACGATTATCTCCAAGGGGATTTCTGCCGGGCACAGCTCCAACGCCTACCGCGGCAAGGTGCATATCGCCGCCAGCGCCGAGGGTGCGCGCAATTTCACCCAGTGCGACTCCCTGCTGATTGGCCCCCTCTGCGGTGCCCATACCTTCCCCTATATCGAGAGCAAGAATCCCACGGCGGTGATCGAACACGAGGCATCCACCTCCAAGGTCAGCGACGATCAGCTCTACCTGTGCCGCCAGCGCGGTATCGACACCGAAAAAGCCGTCTCCATGATCGTCAACGGCTTTTGCAAGGAAGTGTTCAGGGAATTGCCCATGGAGTTTGCCGTGGAAGCGGGCAAGCTGCTGGAAGTGAGCCTTGAAGGGGCAGTGGGTTAGTCCAGTCCTGCGCCCGGTTTTATTTTGCAGGTGGCAACGCTGCCTGGTAACCATGTTGATGGAATATTGATAGAGAGTTTTTGCATGTTGTCGATCAAGAATCTGCAAGCCCGTATTGAAGAAGATGACAAGGCCATTCTGAAAGGCCTCGATCTCGATGTCGGGCCGGGCGAAGTGCACGCCATTATGGGCCCCAACGGGTCGGGCAAGAGCACCCTCGGCCATGTGCTGGCGGGTCGTCCTGGTTATGAAGTGACCGGTGGCAGTATCAACTTTATGGGCCGCGACCTGCTCGATATGGAGACCGAGGAACGCGCCCGTGAGGGTTTATTCCTCGCGTTTCAGTATCCAGTGGAAATCCCTGGGGTGAGCAATATGGAATTCCTCAAGGCCGGTGTCGATGCCGTACGCGAACATCGCGGCCTGCCCGCCCTCGACTCGGTGAGCTTTCTCAAGAAGGCCCGCGAGGTGTGCAAGGCGGTGGAGCTGGATCAGGGTTTTCTCAAGCGCGGCGTTAACGAGGGTTTTTCCGGCGGCGAAAAAAAGCGCAACGAAATCATGCAGATGATGCTGCTGGAGCCGCGCCTGGCGATTCTTGACGAAACCGATTCCGGACTCGATATCGACGCCCTGCAGCTGGTGGCCAGTGGCGTCAACGCCCTGCGCGGCGCCGACCGCTCCATTATCATGATCACCCACTATCAGCGCCTGTTGACCTACATCGAGCCGGATTTTGTCCATGTGCTGGCGGGCGGGCGTATCGTCAAGTCGGGGGACAAGTCCCTGGCCCTGGAGCTGGAAGAAAAAGGCTACGGCTGGCTGGAAAACGAGGTCGCCTGATGACGGATTTTGTAGCAAGAGCTCTCTCCCGTGAAGCGGGTACTCCTCCTGGCTGGCTGGCTGCGGTCATCAGCCAGGGTCGCCGCAGTGGCGAGGGGCGCGTGCTGCCCGATATCAAGGTGGAAGAGTGGAAATACACCAGCCTGCGCCCGCTGCGCGAAGGGCAATATCAGGCGGCGCCGCAACCCGCCCCTGCAGGTGCAGACCTCGCTGCCCACTTTGCCATTGAAAATCTCGGCGCCCATGTGCTGGCCTTCGTCAACGGCCAGTTCAGTGAAGCCCTGTCGTCCCCCGGGCCACTGCCGGAGGGGCTGTCCCTGCTGCCGTTTTCCCGCGTCGGCGACGACAGCGAGATCGCCCTGATTTCGGAACACCTCGGTACCCTCGCCGACGGTCAGGCGCGACTGTTTACCGCCCTCAATGACAGCTGGCTCGCAGATGGCGTTTATCTGCGTGTGGCCCGCAACAGCCATATCCGCCAGCCGATCCAGCTGGTGTGGATGACCACCAGCCAGACCGCTGATTTCGGCCTTGCCCAGCGTTTGCTGGTAGTGCTGGAGGAGGGCAGCGAGGCCACCGTGCTGGAGCATTTCACCAGCAGCGATGAGACCCAGAATGCCTTTACCAACGGCGTGACTGAGCTGGTGGTAGGGGCCAATGCCCGGCTCCAACACTACCGCCTGCATCTGGAGGAGCCCGCTGCCCTGCATGTCGGCGCGATCCATGCCAGCCTGGGGCGCAGCGCGACACTCAACGGTTTTCACGTCGCTCTTGGCAGCCGTCTCAAGCGCATTGATCTGGTGGTGCGCCACCGGGGTGAAGGTGCCCACTGTGAGCTGAACGGAGTCTACCTGCCGCGCCTGCGAGAGCATGTGGATTACCACGTCACCATGGAGCACGAAGTGCCCCATTGCAGCAGTGAGCAAACCTTTCGCGGCATTGTGGCGGACCACGGCCAGGCCGTCTTCAACGGTCGCATCCATATCCACCGCGATGCCCAGAAAACCAGCGCCCACCTCAGCAATCGCAACCTGCTCACCAGCAATACCGCCGAGGTGGACACCAAGCCTGAGCTGGAAATTTACGCCGACGATGTGCAGTGCTCCCACGGAGCGACTGTGGCCCAGCTTGATGCCGCGCAACTCCATTACCTGCGCACCCGTGGAATTTCCGAGCAGGAGGCGCGGGTTTTGCTCAGCTTCGGCTTTATCAACGAGCTGCTCAACCGCATGAGTCTCGAACCAGTGCAGCGCTACCTGCGCCCCCGCCTGGCGCAACTGTTCGCCCAGGACCCTGACCTGATGAGGCACTTGCTGTGAGTTCGCCACTGAAGATGCAGGCAAGTATGTTTGATGCCGAGGCAGCCCGTCGGGATTTTCCTATTCTCGCCCGTCAGGTCAACGGCCATCCGCTCGTGTACCTGGATAATGCCGCCACTACCCAAAAGCCGCTGGTAATGATCGATGCCATCAGCGATTACTACCTGCACCACAATGCCAATGTGCATCGCGGTGCCCACCTGCTCAGCGATGAGGCTACCCAGGCTTTTGAGGGCGCCCGCGATACGGTGGCAGGCTTTATCAACAGCCCGTCGTCGAGCCAGATAATCTGGACACGGGGCACCACCGAGTCGATCAATCTGGTGGCGGCCACTTGGGGACGCGCCAACCTTGGTCCCGGAGACCGGGTGCTGGTGCCCGCCCTGGAGCACCACTCCAATATCGTGCCCTGGCAGATGGTTGCCCTTGAGACGGGCGCCGAAGTGGTGGCGGTGGACATCAATGATAACGGTGAAGTGGATCTCGACGCCTTCAAAGCGCTGCTGAATGAGCGCGTCAGGCTGGTGTCCATCAACCATATTTCCAACGCCCTGGGCACAGTCAACCCGGTGGCCGAAGTGATTGCCCTGGCGCACCGCGTCGGCGCCAAAGTGCTGGTCGACGGCGCTCAGGGCGTGGCTCACTACCCGGTGGATGTGCAGGCGCTGGGTTGCGATTTTTATGCCTTTTCGGGTCACAAGGTCTACGGCCCCACCGGCATCGGCGTGTTGTGGGGGCGGGAAGAATTGCTCGATGCCATGCCCCCCTACCAGGGCGGCGGTGAAATGATCGAAACCGTGAGTTTTGCCGGTAGCACCTGGAACACCCTGCCCTACAAGTTTGAAGCGGGCACCCCGGATATTGCCGGTGCCGTCGGACTCGCCGCCGCGTTGCGCTATCTGATGGCCCTGGATCGCGATGCCATTGCCATCCACGAAGCGGCGTTGCTGCAATATTGCTGGCAACTGGCGGCGGATTTTCCCGGCCTGCGCCGGATCGGGCAAGCCAGTCACATTGCTGGCGTATTCAGCTTTCTGCTGGAGGGCACCCACCCCTCCGATGTGGGCATGCTGCTCGACAAGCAGGGTGTGGCGGTACGCACTGGCCACCATTGCGCCCAGCCCCTGATGGCGCGCTATGGTATCCCCGGCACCGTGCGGGCATCCTTTGCCCTGTACAATACCCTGGATGATGTGGATCGTCTGTTTGCCGGTCTGGAAAAAGCCCGGCACTTTTTGTTGTAACCGTATTGTTGTAACCGCATTGCTGTAACTGTTTTGCTGTACTGTTTTTTTGGGAGTAGTTTATGAGCGTTGAAACCTACGAAGTTGGTACTGCTGCGGCTCCCGCCGTGTCCGTTACTGCGGCGGCGGCGCAGCACCTGCACAAACAGCTGGCCCCCAAAGGGCTTTCCGGCGTGCGAATCCATCTCGAAAAGAGTGGCTGCACCGGTTACAAATATGTCATCGATGAAGTGGCAGGGCCTGAGGCTGACGATCTGGTGGTGGCTCTCGATAACGGCCTGACCCTGTGTATTCCCCCCAAGGATCTGCCATCCCTCAACGGCATGCAGCTCGATTATGTGCAGGAAGGCGTCAACCGCCGCCTGGTGATCAACAATCCCAACGCCAAGGATGCCTGCGGCTGCGGCGAGAGCTTCAGTTTCTAATTGCCAGTATCCAGGAGAGCTGAAGGGCATGGTTGAACAGACAATGGTGGTGACAGTGCGGGAATGCCCCGCGCGGCGGGTGCCCACGGGCGATCCGGTCACCATCCCGGCGGATACCTTTATCACCATAACCCAGTCTCTGGGCGGCAACTACACGGTCGTCTACAAGGGCAATATGCTGCGGGTCGATGGCACCGATGCCGATGCCCTGGGACTGGAGAAGCAGGAACTGCATTTCGAGGACCGTGGCGATAGCGAGATTCACGAAGACCAGGTGTGGCAGGCGCTGGAAACTGTCTATGATCCGGAGATCCCCGTCAGCCTGCCCGCCCTGGGGCTGATCTACCAGCTGGGTATCGACCAGGCCAGCAAGACGGTCACCATCGACATGACCCTCACCGCCCCCAGTTGTGGTATGGGTCCGGTGCTGATGGGGGATGTCAAATACCGTGTCCAGCAGGTGCCCAATGTGCTGAACGTGGAGGTGCGGCTGGTGTTCGACCCACCCTGGAGCCGCGACATGATGACAGAGGAAGCGCAGCTGGAAACCGGGCTTTTTTACTGAGTTACACGTTGCACTGGGCTTCACAAGGTTAGCAGGGCAGGCGCCAACCACTTCTGGACTCTAAGGTGCATGAGAGAAACAGCGAGACAGGCATGACCTCCAACCCCTTTGGCAGCAACATCACTTCCGATGACATTATCGATACCCTCGGCTTTTTTGATGGATGGGAAGACCGCTACAAGTACATCATTGATCTGGGCAAGGAACTACCCGCCATGGATGAAGGCAAGAAAGACGATGCCCATCGGGTGCGCGGTTGCCAGAGCCAGGTGTGGATCGAAGCCCGCCTAGAAGGTGGGCGAATGTGGTTCGAGACCGACAGCGATGCCTTTATCGTTAAGGGGCTGCTGGCGGTGGTGATGGCGGCCTACAACGGCAAGCCTCCGGCGGATGTGCTGGCTTTTGATATCGAGGATTATTTCAGCAAGCTGGACCTCCTCAGCCATCTGAGTCAGACCAGGGGAAACGGCCTGCGCGCCATGGTCAAGCGTATTCGCGCCATGGCCGAAGACGCTGTGGCTGGCGCTGCCTGAACAATTGCACACAATCATAATACTTCCTTGTAACCCCCTGTTTGCAGGGTTAAAATCCACAGCCATTTAAGCTGGCCGGGTTCCCTTGCAGATCCTGGCCACAGAGCCTGTTTATTTCGGAGACATTACATGGCCATTGAAAGAACCCTGTCCATCATCAAGCCCGACGCTGTTGCCAAGAACGTCATCGGCGAAATCCTCAGCCGCTTCGAAAAAGCGGGCCTCAAGATCATTGCCGCCAAAATGCAGCAGCTGTCCCGGGAGCAGGCCGAGGGCTTTTACGCCGAGCACAAGGAGCGCCCCTTCTTCAAGGATCTGGTGGGCTTTATGACCTCCGGCCCGGTGATGATCCAGGCACTCGAGGGCGAAGGCGCCATCGCCAAGAACCGCGATCTGATGGGTGCCACCAATCCCCAAGAAGCCGCATCTGGCACCATCCGCGCCGATTTTGCCTCAACCATCGACGCCAATGCCGTACACGGCTCTGACGCTCCTGCTGCGGCAGAGCGCGAGATTGCCTATTTCTTCAGCGACCGGGAAATCTGTTCCCGCTAGAACCATGACTTCATCCACAGCAACACCGGCGCCAACCTTCGAGCCCCACGCAGGCAAAATCAACCTGCTGGGGCTTTCGCCTGCCAAACTGGAGCGGTTTTTTGCCGACCACGGTGAGAAGCGCTTCCGTGTCAAGCAGGTGTTGCAGTGGATTCATCAACGCGGCGTTGACGATTTCTCGCAGATGACGGACCTGTCCAAATCCCTGCGGGAAAAACTCCAACGGGTTGCGGAAGTCCGCCCGCCGGAGATGGTCAGCCAGCACGAATCCACAGACGGTACCCGCAAGTGGCTGGTGCGCCTCGACAGTGGTGAATGCGTCGAGATGGTGTTTATCCCGGAAAAGGATCGCGGCACCCTCTGCGTCTCCTCCCAGATTGGCTGTGCCCTCGATTGCAGTTTCTGCGCCACAGGCAAGCAGGGCTTTAATCGCAACCTGTCGGCTGCGGAGATCATTGGCCAATTGTGGATAGCGGTGAAATCCTTTGGTGGCTTCGAGCCGGGTGTCGACCGGATCGTCAGCAATGTGGTGATGATGGGCATGGGCGAGCCCTTGATGAATTTCGACAACGTCATCGATGCCATGACCCTGATGATGGAAGACTGCGCCTACGGTTTGTCAAAACGGCGCGTTACCCTGAGTACCGCTGGCGTTGTCCCCGAGATCGACCGGCTGGCGGATTTTACCGATGTGTCCCTGGCCATTTCCCTGCACGCCCCCAACAATGCGCTGCGGGATCAGCTGGTGCCCATCAACCGCAAGTACCCGGTGGAAACCCTGGTGGCTTCCGCCCGCAACTATCTGAGCCGACTTCCCGACACACATCGCAAGGCGACTGTGGAATACACCTTGATGGACCACGTCAACGACCGCCCTGAACACGCCCGGGAACTGGTTGAACTGCTGAGGGATTTGCCCTGCAAGATCAATCTGATTCCCTTCAACCCGTTCCCCAACTCCGGTTACCAGCGGGTGTCGGGCAATGCACTGCATCGCTTCAGGGATATTCTCCAGGGGGCGGGCTATACGGTGACCGTGCGCACTACACGGGGTGATGACATCGCTGCTGCCTGTGGCCAGCTTGCTGGCAATTTCAATGACAAGACCCGCCGCAAGGAGCGTTATGAACAGCGCTACCTGCAGTCCGAGCAACCAGTGCGGATGATTGGAATGGGGGAATAATGGCAGCTGATGTGCTGAAACAGCGTCAAATGTCTGCCTCTCGTCTGGCGTGCCTGTTGGCCGCCTGTGTCATCCTTGGAGGCTGTGTTTCCCAGAGTAGCGCCCCCCAGCGCTCCACCCCGGTATCCATGAGTCAGGCGATGGAAGACCATGTGCAGTTGGGGTTGAGTTACATCGGTCAGGGCAACAGGGAAGCGGCCCGTCATCATCTCAACAAGGCTCTGGAAATTGATTCCCGCTCTGCCGGTGCCCATAACGGCCTGGCCCTGCTCTACCAGATGGAACAGGAAAACGATCTGGCAGAAAAAAGCTACAAGAGGGCCATTGCCCTCGACAGGAATTTTTCCCGGGCCAGGAATAATTACGGGGTATTTCTCGTGCAGCAAAATCGCATGGAGGAAGCGCGCGACCAATTTGCCCGGGTGGTGGAGGATACCAATTATGAACAGCGTCCCTTGGCATTTTTGAATCTCGGGTTGACCGCCCGTCAACTGGGCCGGGAAGACGAAGCGGTCGAAGCCTGGTCGCGGGCCATTGCCCTCAATCCGCGCCTGTCAGCGCCTTATCTGGAGCTGGCGGACTACCACTTCAGCAAGGGGGAGTTTCCCCTTGCCCAGCGCATGCTTTCAGCCCATGACAGCCTGTCGCGGCCCACGGCCCGCAGCCTGTGGCTTGGCCTGAGGATAGAAAATGAGTTTGGCAACAGGGATGCGGTCGCCAGCAAGGGGCTGGCCCTGGAAAAACTGTTCCCCTATTCCAGTGAGAATCTGGAATATAAAAAGTGGCTGGGCAGCGGGCGCAGGTAATGAACAGAACCGACATGCCAGCAACCAGTGATCCCGCCGAGACTCCCGCACCAGGTGTACTGCTGGTGAGGGCGCGGGAAAAACAGGGTATCAGCGAGCAGCACATGTGCCAGCACCTGGGGTTGACCCGGAGAGTACTGCGTGCGCTCGAGACCGATGATTATGAGCGCCTGCCTTCACCGGTGTTTGTGCGCGGCTATGTGCGCAATTACTGTCAGGTGGTCAAACTTCGCCCTGGTCCTTTGCTGGCTGCTTTTGAAACCCGTCACAATGCCGCCATGATGGCGCGCCAACCAGTGCAGATCCACTCCGGTCGCTCCCCCTTTGCTGTTGTTGCCGGTTCCCTCTGCGCTTGTGTAATGGCTTCCACCCTGGTGTTCTGGACGCTCTATTCAGAAGGCAAGGAATTCTCTCCACTGCGCGCAACACTGGTTGACAATCTACCTGCGGCAGAAGAAAAACATTCAGCAAAACGTCGCCAGGGGGGCAATGCCACAGGTATTTCCTCGCTGCGCGGCAACGGGCCTCTTCTTCTTGAATTTCACGCCGACAGCTGGGTCGAAGTGATTGATGACAACGACCATATTCTGGCTGTTGATCTGTACCGGGCGGGGACCCGCCTGCAACTGGACGGCAAGCCTCCCTTCAGGGTTACCCTGGGCCATGGCCCAGGCGTAAAAGTGACCTTTGAGGGCAAATCGGTGACCTTTGACTCTGATCCCGAAACCCTCGCCGCAAACATGACAGTGGGCCGATGACCGCTTTTCAATCTCCGATAAAACGCCGCAAGTCCCGCCAGATCATGGTGGGCAATGTGCCGGTGGGCGGCGATGCCCCGATCTCGGTGCAGAGCATGACCAATACCGAAACCACCGATGTGGCCGCCACCGTGGCGCAGATCAAGCGCATGGAAGCAGCCGGTGCCGATATCGTCCGCGTGTCCGTGCCATCCATGGAAGCCGCTGAAGCCTTTGGCCAAATCCGTCGGCTGGTAACAGCGCCGCTGGTGGCGGATATCCACTTCGATCACAAGATCGCCCTGCGGGTGGCGGATCTGGGGGTGGATTGCCTGCGCATCAACCCGGGCAATATCGGCAAGGAAGACCGCATCCGCGCCGTGGTCAACAAGGCTGCGGACAAGGGCATCCCTATCCGCATTGGCGTTAATGCCGGTTCGCTGGAAAAAGACCTGCAACGCAAGTACGGCGAACCCTGTGCCGAGGCGCTGGTGGAATCCGCCATGCGCCATATCGAAATTCTCGAACGCCTGAACTTCCACAATTTCAAGCTCAGTTTGAAAGCCTCCGACGTATTCATGGCGGTCGCCGCCTACCGACTGATCGCCAGCCAAATCGACAATCCATTGCACCTGGGCATTACCGAGGCGGGCGGTTTGCGCTCCGGGACCGTCAAATCTTCCGTTGGTCTGGGTATGCTGTTGATGGACGGCATTGGCGATACCCTGCGGATTTCCCTCGCCGCCGACCCGGTGGAAGAGGTCAAGGTGGGCTGGGATATTCTCAAGAGTCTCAAACTACGCTCCAAAGGTATCAACCTGATCGCCTGCCCTAGTTGCTCGCGACAGAATTTTGATGTGATTGCCACCGTCAATGAACTGGAACAGCGTCTTGAGGACATTACCGTCCCGATGGATGTTTCCATTATCGGGTGTATCGTCAACGGCCCCGGTGAGGCCAAGGTCTCCGATATAGGGCTTACTGGCGGAACCCCCAATAACCTGCTGTATATGGACGGCAAGCCGAGTCAGAAACTCGACCAGACCAACCTGGTGGATAACCTCGAACGGTTGATTCGCGCCAAGGTTGCCGACAAGGAGGCCACCGAGGCCCAGCTGATTGCCACCTCCAGGGACATAGCGGAACACTCATGAAAAAAATCCAGTCGATTCGGGGTATGAATGACCTGCTCCCCGATCAGTCACCTGTGTGGCAATACCTCGAAGACAGGGTGCGCACTCTGTTCGAGCGCTACGGCCTGGCGGAAATCCGCTTTCCCATCCTCGAATCCACCGACCTGTTCAAGCGCTCCATCGGTGAAGTGACCGATATCGTCGAAAAAGAAATGTACACCTTCCTCGACCGCAATGAGGAGAGTGTCACCCTGCGCCCGGAAGGCACTGCCGGTTGCGTGCGCGCTTGTGAAGAAGCCGGTCTGTTCCGCCAGTCGCCGCGCCTGTGGTACAAGGGCCCCATGTTCCGCTACGAGCGCCCGCAAAAAGGTCGGCTGCGGCAGTTCCACCAGATTGGCGCCGAAGTGTTTGGCCTTGACGGTCCGGATATCGACGCCGAACTGCTCATTCTCACCGATCGCCTGTGGAAAGAGCTGGGCATTGCGGGTCATGTCAGCCTCGAACTCAACTCCCTCGGCACCTCCACTGACCGCGCCCTGTTTCGTGCGGAGTTGGTGGCCTGGCTCGAGGCCCGCCACGAACAGCTCGATGAAGACAGCCAACGCCGCCTGCACAGCAACCCCATGCGCATCCTCGACAGCAAGAACCCGGATATGCAGGCGCTGCTGGTGGATGCCCCGCGCCTGGGGGATTTCCTCGGCGATGATGCCCGCGCCCACTTTGCCGAATTGCGCGAGCTGCTGGATGCCGTGGGTGTGCGCTACCGGGTCAATGAGCGCCTGGTGCGCGGTCTGGATTACTACGGCAAGACGGTGTTCGAGTGGGTTACCTCCTCTTTGGGCGCCCAAGGCACAGTCTGTGCCGGTGGCCGCTACGATGGTTTGGTGGAACAGCTGGGTGGCAAACCAACCCCCGCTGTGGGTTTTGCCATGGGGGTTGAGCGGCTGGTGTTGCTGCTTGACGCCGCCGGGGCGGTACCGGATAGTATCGCCCGGCAAGTGGACGCCTATTTTGTTGGCGTGGGCAAGGTCAAGGCCAGGATGCTCGCGGTTGCTGAAGAGTTGCGAACCCTTTGCCCCGATGTGCGGATTCTCACCCACAGCGGTGGCGGCAATTTTGCCAATCAGCTGAAAAAAGCCGATCGCAGCGGCGCCCGTCTTGCACTGATCATGGGTGAGGACGAAGCCGCAGCGGGAACCCTGACAGTCAAGTACCTGTTGGAAAATCTACCCCAGGAAACCCTGCCACTGGCAGAAATACCTGCTGTTATTAACCGTTTGAAGTCCTAACCAGGAGCTATTTGTGGCGGAACATCTCAATGATGAGGAACAAATTGAAGCGCTGAAACGCTGGTGGAAAGCCAACGGGCCGCGTTTGTTGCTGATCGCTGTACTGGTGCTGGGAAGCTGGTACGGATGGCAGCATATGCAAAGCCGTGAAAAGGGCAGCGCAGAGGAGGCGGCGTTGCTCTACGGCGCCATGCTGAAACAGCTTGCTGACTGGGAGAATGAACAGGACGAACAGAGTGCCAGTGCTGCCGCATCTCATGCAGAAACCCTCAAGGCACTCAGTCCCAAGAGCCAGTATGGTCGCTATGGGGCGCTGATACTGGCCAGGCTGGCTGTGGCTGATGGCGATCTGGATACCGCTGCAGCCGAGCTGAAATGGGTTATGGACAATTCCGGGGACCAGGGGCTGAAATATCTGGCGGCCCTGCGTTTGGCCCGGGTGGAGATTGCCCGGGGCAATGATGAGGCAGCGCTGGCACAACTCAATGCCCCGGTACCCGAACCATTGACGGCACTCTATGCCGAATTGAAAGGGGATGTGCATGCCCGTCTGGGTGACACGGACGCTGCCCGTCAGGCCTACCAGCTGGCCCTGGACAATCTCAACCCCGCCGATGCCGCGGCCCGGCCACTACTGGAACTGAAACTCAACCAGATGGCGCCGACCGCAATTGTTAATCCCGGCGCCAGCGAGGAGGACGCCTGATGAAAAAGATCTCCCTTTTATGTTGTGTATTGATGCTCTCTGGTTGCAGCTCCCTGAAGTTTTGGGAAAGTGATGAGGACAAGGCCGTTGCCCCCGCCAAACTGGTGAAGTTTGAGGAAGAAACCCGCCTGCGCAAGCAGTGGTCCCGGGGTGTTGGTGCCCAGGATCCCCTCTATGCCACCCTGGTGCCGGCACTGGCCAATGGCGTCATTTACGCTGCCGACAGCAAGGGCCGTGTCTACGCCATTGATACCGCCAGTGGCCGTGTGCTGTGGGATAAAAAACTCGACCGCCCTTTGAGTGGCGGTGTGGGTGCTGGCAGCGGGCTGGTGCTGGTGGGAGACCTGAGAGGCAACTTGTTTGCCCTCGATGCTGCTTCCGGCAACCAGCGCTGGCGTGTCAATATCGGTAGTGAAATTCTCGCGGCCCCCGCTGCCAATGGCCCGGTGGTGGTGGTTCAGGCTCAGGACGCCCGTTTGTTGGGCCTCGACGCCACCAGCGGTGCCACTCTGTGGCAGTACACCACCGACTCCCCCGCCCTCACCCTGCGCGGTACCGCCTCACCGGTGATAACCGAATCGACGGTCATTACCGGCTTCGCCAACGGCAAGGTGGTTGCCCTCAATCCTGCCAACGGGGTTGTCTTGTGGGAGGACAGGCTGGCCCTGCCGAAAGGCAGGACAGAGCTGGAGCGGATGGTGGATGTCGACGCTGCACCCCTGCTGGTGGGTGATGTGGTCTATGTCACCAGCTACCAGGGTCGCGCCGGCGCCCTGAGTCGCGGTACCGGCCGGGGTCTTTGGTACCAGGATATTTCCAGTCACCAGCAGGCAGCCCATGGTCTTGATCAGGTCTATATCACGCAAAGTGGTGACAAGCTGTCAGCACTGCGGGCCAACAGTGGCCAGGTGTTGTGGACCAACAGTGAACTGACCTACCGCGGCCTGTCTGCCCCGGTGTATGTGGATGGCTATGTGGTGGTCGGTGACACCGAGGGCTATTTGCATGTGCTGTCACCGGTAGATGGCCGTTTTGTCGGCAGGGACAGGGTCAACAGCAGCGGGATTACTGCCCCCATGGTTACTGATGGCAAGACACTCTATGTACTTGCCAATAACGGCAAGGTGGTGGCATACAGGTTCGAGAAGCGCTGACCTCAGCTTGCCAACGCTGTATGAAAACGCCCTGACGCCTCAGGGCGTTTTCATTTGTGTCGGCTTTAGATGGCGGGCGAGGGCGGGGCTGGCGGTTTTATGGGCGAGTATGTCGGCAACCTCCAGTCCCATCAATTCATGGGGAAAGACGATCCACTGCTCGGTGGCATGGAGATAGTAGTCCGGTTGCAGGGTTGTTTGGTTGCGACCCGGTTTGAAGAAGGGAGTTGCAGTCCTCACCTCAGGTCCATCAGGACCATAATGGCGAGACAGCTGTTCAATGACCGCCGCCATGCTCAGGCCGGTATCGTGAACATCATCGACAATCAGTATCCTTTTTACATCCCCGCACCTGGCCAGAGCTGTATCCAGCCCTTCCACCAGCACTGCATCGTGACGCTGGTCGATGTCGGCATAGTGGGATGTGCGGATCGGGAAATGTTGATGAGGAATCCTGTACAGGCTCAGCAGTTCCTGGATGCCAATCCCTACCGGCGTGCCGCCGCGCCAGATGGCCAGCAATAAATCCGGTTTGTACCCGCTTTCCATAATGCGAAATCCCAGCTCGAAGGCATCGTCGAGAAGCTGGTTTGCATCAATATAGATTTTGTTCATAACCACCGTCGCGTTGGAATTGTGGATGGATTTTATGTTGGCAGAGGAAAGTGCGCCACCGGGGATCTGTGCAGGGGCAGTGATAATTTCCCCCACTTGGGGTTTGTGGCTATAATGCCGCTGCTTTTAACCCTGATTTCGCGACGGAGATAATTCATGAACTTGATGAAAAAGGCAGCATTATCAGCCCTGGTCTTTGGCCTGGTGCTGGGCCTGGCGGGCTGTGGCAGTGAAACGAAAGAGGTGGTGTTGACGCCCAACCAGGAAAAAGCTGTAGCCGAGCGATTGGCGCCCCACGGAGAGGTCACCCTTGAAAGCGAGGTGGTTTCCTCCGCCCCCGTTGCGGCAGCCGGCGGCGAGCCCCGTTCCGGAGAAGAAATTTACAACAAGGCCTGTTTGTCCTGCCACATGACCGGCGCTGCCGGGGCCCCCAAGCTGGGTGACGTGGCCGCCTGGGTTCCACGCCTTGAACAGGGTATCGAAATCCTTTATACCCATAGTATTCAGGGTATTCGCGGCATGCCGCCCCGCGGCTTGTGCATGGATTGCTCTGACGATGAAGTGAAAGCCACTGTTGATTACATGGTGGAGAACAGCCAGTAGTTACTTATCTGGGTAATGGCTGATGTAGACACCCCGCTTTTTGGCGGGGTTTTTTGGAGAAAGTCTGACGTCTGACGCAGGACGTCTGACGCAACAGCCCCGAACCAGAGAATATCTCGTTCCCATGCTCTGCGTGGGAACGCTGGCCTGGAACCACCTCCCACGCAGAGCATGGGAGCGAGATAACCTAACCGACAACGCTTTTGCGTCAGACGTCCGACATCAGACGTCAGACGCGAAAATCACCCAAACAAATTTTTCAAAGCCGCAATCGATTCCTGCCCCCGCTCCCGGCGCTGTTCAGGATTGCTGTCGCCAAACCCTTCCTTTTCCAGATCATCAGCGGGCAGCTCGTCGATAAAGCGGCTCGGGGTGGTGGCGCTGATATCGCCAAATTGTTTGCGCCTGGCCGCCAGGGTCAGGGTGAGGGTGCGCTGGGCGCGGGTTACGCCCACATAGGCCAGGCGCCGCTCCTCCTCGATATTGCCCTCCTCGATGCTGGCGCGGTGGGGCAGTATCTCCTCCTCCATACCGATCAGGAATACATGGGGGAATTCCAGCCCCTTGGCGGCATGGAGGGTCATCAGTTGCACCTTGTCATCGGCGGATTCCTCTGCCTGGCGGTCAAGCAGGTCGCGCAGGATCAGCCGGGAAATGGCCTGGTCGAGGCCAGTCTCGTCATTCTCATTGTCCGCCAGCATGGTCTGGATCTGCCCCACCAGCAAATTGACGTTGGCCATGCGTCGATCCGCCACAGTGGCGCTGCTGGCGTTCTGGTGCAGCCAGCCTTCGTAGTCAATATCGGCAATCATCTCGCGGATGGCGCTGATGGGGTCACCGCTCTGGCCGTTGCGCTGAACGCCTTCGAGCCAGCGTTTGAATTTTTGCAGGCGCGCGAGATTCTGTTCCGGCAACTGGCTTGCCAGACCCAGTTCATCAATCGCCTGGTAGAGGGGAATATGGCGTTCACCGGCGTATTCGCCGAGTTTTTCCAGGGTGGTGGGGCCGACCTGACGGCGCGGTGTATTGATGATGCGCAGGAAGGCGTTGTCGTCATCGGGGTTCACCAGCAGGCGCAGGTAGGCCATGATGTCCTTGATTTCGCCGCGTGAATAAAACGAGGTGCCGCCGCTTAACTGGTAGGGAATCCCCTGGGACTGGAGTTTCATCTCGAGCAGGCGCGATTGGTGGTTGCCCCGGTAGAGTACGGCAAAATCCCGGAAGTGGCACTGCTTGACAAGGCGCATGGTGAGAATTTCATTCACCACCCGCTCCAGCTCGGTTTCCTCATTGGAGCAGCGAATCACCCGAATGGGATCGCCAAGCCCCAACTCACTCCACAGGGTTTTTTTGAAAACGTGGGGATTGTTGTCAATCAGCAGGTTGGCGGTGCGCAGGATGCGCGCTGTGGAGCGATAGTTCTGCTCCAGCTTGATGACCTTGAGCTGGGGGAAGTCCTCCTGTAACTGGACCAGGTTTTCCGGCCGCGCACCGCGCCAGGCGTAGATGGACTGGTCGTCGTCCCCCACCACGGTCAAGGCCCCGCGATTGCCCACCAGCAGGCGCACCAGGCGGTACTGGGCCAGGTTGGTGTCCTGGTATTCATCCACTAGCAGGTGGCGGATACGGTTGCGCCATTTTTCCAGCAAGGTCGGCTCACTTTGAAACAGCAGCACTGGCAGCAGAATCAGGTCGTCAAAATCCACGGCGTTGTAGGCCTTGAGGGACTGGCGGTAGCGCTGGTAGATCAGCGCCATGGCCTGCTCGCCGCCGCTGGCAGCGCTGGATAGTGCCTGCTCTGGGGCGATGATGTCATTCTTCCATTTGGAAATCTGCTGCTGCACCAATTCCACATGGTCTGCATCCAGGGCGGAATCCCGCAGCATCAATTCACGTATGATGTTACGGCTGTCTTCGCTGTCAAAAATGGAAAAGCCGGGTTTGAAGCCGAAGGTTTTGATTTCCTTGCGGATGATGTTGAGGCCCAGATTGTGGAACGTGGACACCGTCAGGCCGCGGGCCTCCTTCCCTTTTACCAGCTTGCTGACTCGTTCTTTCATTTCCCGGGCGGCTTTGTTGGTAAAAGTGACAGCGGCCACATGCTGAGCGCCGAGACCACACTGGGTGATCAGATAGGCAATTTTCTGGGTGATCACGCTGGTTTTGCCGCTGCCCGCCCCGGCGAGGACAAGCAGGGGGCCATCGATATAGCGCACGGCGGCGAGCTGCTGGGGGTTGAGGTGTTTCACGGGGGTTTGATCGCTGTTGCCGGGGCGCTGGATTGTAGCAAGACTACACGTCGGTGACACACTCACTTGGCTTTCGTGTGAACGTGTATGACCAAGAATCAAACAATAAGCTGTATTTTCATGTGTTTCTGGACGTTACAGGGTGTTGCGGGATGAAAATGTGGTACCAGAGGCCGGACTCGAACCGGCACGGTGTTGCCACCGGTGGATTTTGAATCCACTGCGTCTACCATTTCGCCACTCTGGCATTATTTCGCGGCAAATGCGGGGGATTTGATTTTGCCGCCCTGTGCGTGGCGCACAGGGCGGGCATTATAGCAGTGGACCTTGCGGGGTCAACAACTCACTCCATCATCTGCTCGCTTGTCTCAAGAGCGTTCTGTCAACGCTCTGCGCTTGGTCGCAGGGACGTATTCCGGTAACCTTGCGCCTTTTCCGGACCCCGGTTATGCGCAGGGAACTCTTCAAGTATTTTTTACCGTCGGCACAGATTGCTTTGCAGCCCTCTGCTGAGCGCCGTGGCAGCAGGCTTTTGGTGGTTGATGGCGCCAGTGGTGCTATCGGGCATCAGCAGTTCCCCACTATTCTCGATCTGGTGCGTCCCGGTGACCTGATGGTGTTCAACGACACCCGGGTGATTCCGGCGCGCCTGTTGGGCCACAAGGAAACAGGTGGCAAGGTGGAGTTGCTGGTTGAGCGTCTGGTGGATGATCACCGCGTGCTGGCCCATATCCGCTCTGGCAAATCCCCCAAGGCTGGCACCCTGTTGCTGTTTGATGAAGATATCAGCGCGCTGGTAACCGATCGCCACGATGATCTGTTCGAAGTGATCTTTGGCGGGCTCAAGGTGCTGGATGTGCTGGAGCGCATCGGCCATATGCCGCTGCCCCCCTATATAGAGCGCCCCGATTCAATCGAAGACCGCGAGCGCTACCAGACTGTTTATGCCCGCGAGCCAGGCGCCGTGGCGGCGCCCACAGCCGGGCTGCATTTTGACGAAGAGATGCTGGTCCAGTTACAGGGGGCTGGTGTGGAGATCGGTTATGTCACGCTCCATGTAGGGGCGGGCACTTTTCAGCCGGTGCGAGCTGAAGATATCCGCGATCATCGCATGCACGCTGAAATCATTGATGTCAGCGCAGAGCTGTGCCGCCGGGTGGAAGAAACCCGCGCTGCGGGCAACCGGGTCATTGCTGTCGGCACCACCAGTGTGCGCTGTCTTGAAACCGCAGGAGCGTCTGGCGTCATGCAGCCCATGCGCTGTGAAACCGATATCTTTATTTATCCCGGCTACCAGTTCCGCATCGTCGATGCCCTTGTCACCAATTTTCATCTGCCGGAATCGACGTTGCTGATGCTGGTTTGCGCCTTTGCCGGTTACGGCCCTGTGATGGAGGCCTACCGCCAGGCGGTGGCGCAGGGCTACCGTTTTTTCAGCTATGGGGATGCGATGTTTCTGTGCCGCGATCCCAGCGCCCATGACGTTCGCCTCGGCGAGGTTTTTGAAGGAAAGATTGAATGAGCAATGTGGGTGAGCGCCAGTGTTTTATGGAGTTTGAACTGGATGGCAGCGATGGCCTGGCGCGGCGCGGGCGGCTTAAATTTCCCCGTGGCACCGTGGAAACCCCGGCCTTTATGCCGGTGGGCACCTACGGCACCGTCAAGGCCATGCTGCCCAGAGACATCATCGACATCGGCGCCCATATCATTCTTGGCAATACCTTCCATCTGATGCTGCGCCCCGGCACCGAAGTGATCGAGGCCCATGGCGACCTGCACGATTTTATGCAGTGGCGGGGTCCTATCCTCACCGACTCCGGCGGTTTTCAGGTGTTCAGTCTGGGGGATATGCGCAAGATCACGGAGGAGGGCGTTGCCTTCCAGTCACCCATTGATGGCAGCAAGGTGTTTATGAGTCCCGAGGTGTCTATCGATGTGCAGCGCTCGCTGGGCTCGGATATCGTCATGATCTTCGACGAGTGCACACCCTATCCAGCCACGGTTGATGAAGCCAGAAAATCCATGGAGCTGTCCCTGCGCTGGGCGGCGCGCAGCAAGGCGGCTCACGGAGATAGCCCCTCGGCGCTGTTTGGTATCGTGCAGGGGGGTATGTACGAAAATTTGCGGCGGGAATCACTGGCAGCCCTGGAATCCATCGGCTTTGACGGCTATGCCATTGGCGGCCTGTCGGTAGGTGAGCCCAAAGAGGATATGGTGCGTATCCTCGATGCCATTGGCGACGAACTGCCCCGGGACAAACCTCGCTACCTGATGGGGGTGGGCAAACCCGGTGATCTGGTGGAAGCGGTGCGGCGCGGTATCGACATGTTCGACTGCGTGCTGCCCACCCGCAATGCCCGCAATGGCTACCTGTTTACCAGCACGGGTGTGGTGAAAATCCGCAATGCGGTGCATCGCCACGACACCGGCCCACTGGATGCAGATTGCAATTGCTACACCTGTAGCCATTTCAGCCGCGCCTACCTGTATCACCTGGACCGCTGTGGCGAGATGCTCGGCGCCCAACTCAACACCATCCACAACCTGCACTATTACCAGCGCCTGATGGCGGATATTCGCGCCGCTATCGCGGCCGGACGTTTCGAGGATTTTGCCGCAGAGTTTTATCGCCGCTATCGGGATTGATTGCTTTACTCGCCTGTTCCCCCGCAGAGCAGGTGAACAGGTGATGTATCAGGCTCTCGTATCAAGTTCTCGTATCAGGAGACCTCTGAGGTACAGTGACCACAGCGGGTAGCCTTGAGGGGAATGGCGGACAGGCAATAGGGGCAGTCTTTGGTGGTGGGTGCTGCCGCCGGTGCTTCTTTCTCCCGTTGCAGGCGGTTGATGGCCTTGATCAGCAGAAACACCGCAAAGGCAACGATCAGAAAGCTCACAAGGGCATTGAAGAACAGGCCGTAGTTGATTGTCACCGCCCCGGCATCACGGGCAGCGCTGAGAGTTTCATAGGGGCCGATAACGGTAGCGCCCTCCTTGAGGGTCACAAACAGTTCGGAAAAATCCACACCCCCCAGCAACAAGCCTATGGGTGGCATCAGTACATCATCCACCAGGCTTTTGACGATGGTGCCAAAAGCGCCGCCAATGATAATGCCCACGGCCATATCCACAACGTTGCCGCGCATGGCAAAGGTTTTGAATTCTTTCAACATGATGTGATTCTCCGACGTTGTTGTAGTGCCCAGGCGGGGACAGGGTTTTTGCAGCTGTGATCCGATCCGGGTTTGAGGCAAAACAGGGTATGTGCCTGGCCTGCCGCTCAAATAGTAGTGCAATTTTCTGCCATGCCAAGGGATTTTTTGGCCGCTGGATGAAGTCCTGGCTGGCGGGTTGATTTACCTATAACCCCCAGGTCAATTCCCCTATAATGGTGCGCTTTTACGCGACCCAAAAGAGCTCAATACCATGAATCGTTACCCGCTTTGGCGCTATCTGCTGATTCTGGCGGTACTCGCTGTCGGCCTGATCTATTCTCTGCCCAATCTGTTTGTCCCCGATCCCGCCTTGCAGATCACGGGTCAGAGCAGCTCTCTGGAAATGGATGACGCCGTGGTGGAGCGCATGAAAAATGCTCTCAGGGAGGACGGCATCGATTTCTTTGGCGAGGAACTCAGCAAGACCGACGCCATGATCCGCTTCAATTCAGCGTCGGATCAGCTCAATGCCAAGGAAGTTCTGCAAAAAATTCTCGGCCCCAACTATGTGGTGGCGCTGAACCTGGCTCCCACCACCCCCGGCTGGCTCAGCGCTCTGGGTGCAAAGCCGATGAAGCTCGGGCTTGATCTCAGCGGTGGTGTTCACTTTCTCATGCAGGTGGATACCGACAAGGTGCTCGACAAGTACCTGGAAACCCAGGAGGAAGAACTTAAAAGAGCTCTCCGGGAAGGTGGCGCCCGCTACAACCTGCTGCGCCAGGAGGGCAGGACAATAGTGGCCGGCTTTGCCAGCAAGGAAGCGCGGGATATTGCTGCCGATATTGTGCGCAGTGACTTCCGGGATTTTGCCCGGGAACTGATCGAGGAGAATGGCCGCTTCATGATCAGGTTGACGGTGCTCGATACGTTGATACGGGAGCGCGAGGATTATGCTGTCGGGCAGAACCTGACTACCCTGCGCAACCGGGTCAATGAACTGGGCGTTTCTGAGCCCATAGTTCAGCGCCAGGGCCGCAACCGCATTGTGGTGGAATTGCCCGGTGTGCAGGATACGGCAGCCGCCAAGCGCATTATTGGCAAAACAGCCAACCTGGAGTTCCGTCTTGAAGCCGAGCCGGGCAAGCCGGTGCCAAGGGAGGAGTTTGAATTCAAGGATCCCAATGCCATGCCCCGCACGGCGTGGCTGGAAAAAACCATCGTTATCACCGGCGATCAGGTCAGTAACGCCTCTTCCGGCTTTGACGAAAACGGTCAGCCCCAGGTGAATATCAGTCTCGACAGCGCGGGCGGTCGCGAGATGAACCTGGCCACCCGCAAAAGCATCGGGCGCCGTCTGGGTGTACTGTTTATCGAAACCCGTTCCGTTGAACAGCAAGCACGCAATGCCCTTGGCGAGATGGAAACCGTCATCGTCCAGCAGGAAGAAAAGCAAATTATCAGTCTTGCCACCGTGCGCAGCGCGCTCGGTGTGCAGTTTCGCATCACAGGGCTGAGCAGTCCGGCGGAAGCGTCGGAACTGGCGCTGCTGTTGCGTGCCGGCGGTCTTGCCGCCCCGATGTATTTTGTTCAGGAACGCACCATAGGCCCCTCCCTGGGTGCAGAAAATATCGAGATGGGTATCAACTCCATCATCATCGGCACCTCCATGGTGGTGATCTTCATGCTGGTGATCTACAGGGTGTTCGGCATTTTTGCCAACCTGGCGCTGGCGTTCAACCTGATTATGCTGGTGGCCATCATGTCGATACTGGGTGCCACCCTGACATTGCCCGGTATTGCCGGTATCGTCTTGACCCTGGGTATGGCGGTGGACGCCAATGTGTTGATTTTTTCAAGAATAAAGGAAGAGATGGCTGGGGGGCTATCGCCCCAGGCGGCGATTCACGAGGGATATCAGCGCGCCCATGTGTCGATTATCGATTCCAATCTCACCACCATTATTGTCGGGGTGATTCTCTATGCCATCGGGTCGGGACCGGTGCAGGGCTTTGCGGTGGTACTGACCATCGGCATCCTGACCTCCATGTTTACTGCTCTGATCGGCACCCGCGCCCTGGTGAACCTGTTTTTTGGCGGTCGCCACAACCTGCAAAAACTCTGGATTTAGGTGTCAGTCATGACAACGCTCAAAGTGATCAATTACATGAAGTGGCGCAGGCTGGCTGCGGTGATTTCCATTCTCCTGGTGCTGGGTTCCATCGGCTCCCTGATGACCAAAGGGTTGGTGCTGGGGCTGGATTTTACCGGGGGCACACAAATCGAGGTGGGTTTTGACTCGGATGCGGACCTCAGCAAGGTGCGCAGACAGCTGGTGGCTGCGGGTTTTGAAAGTCCCGTGGTGGTGCATTTCGGGTCCCAGCGGGATGTGCTGGTAAAATTTCAGGCAGCGCCCGATGTGGGTATAGAGCAGCGCATTGTAGCGGCCCTTTCTGCCGATGGTGATCAGGTGGATCTGCGCCGTGTCGAATTTGTTGGCCCCCAGGTGGGTGAAGAGCTGCGGGACGATGGCGGCATGGGCATCCTGGTGGCCCTGGGCCTGGTGATGCTCTATGTATCCATGCGCTTTCAGTATAAATTTGCCATCGGCGCTGTTGTGGGGCTGGTACACGATGTGATTATTGTCGTGGGCATTTTTTCGGTGTTGGGGCTTGAGGTTGATCTCACTGTGTTGGCAGCAGTGCTGGCGGTAATCGGTTATTCCCTCAATGACACCATTATTGTCTACGACCGTATTCGGGAAAATTTTCGCCTTATTCGCGAGGATGACCCGGTGCAGATTATCAATGAATCCCTGACCCAGGTGCTGTTGCGAACCATTTACACATCATTGACAACCCTGCTGGTGCTGTTCGCCCTGTTCTATTTTGGCGGCGAACTCATTCACAATTTTGCTCTGGCGTTGATCATCGGTGTTGTTATCGGTACCACATCATCCATCTATGTTGCAGCGAATATCATCCTGGGCCTGAATATTTCCCGGGAAGACCTGATGCAAAAGGTCAAGGTTGAAGGTGTTGAAGAATACGACGGTCTGCCCTGATCAAGTGCGCTGGCGTTGCCGACGCCAGCGACTTTTCCGGGCTGATACCTACAATGCCGGCGTGGTTTTGCCCATCAGAAAGTCGTTGATCTGAACCAGCGGCACTTCAATGGAGTCACCGTCACGGCGGCCCTTGTATTCCACAGTGTTGTTTTCCAGGCCGCGATCCCCCACCACCAGGCGGTGGGGAATACCCATCAGCTCCACATCGGCAAGCATGGCCCCCAGTCGACCCTTCTCAATGTCCATCAGCAGCACATCGTACCCACTCTGTTTGAGTTCTTTATAGAGGTCGTCACAGGCCTTGCGTACGGCGTCGGACTTGTGGGCATTGATGGGGACGATGGCGATCTGGAACGGGGCTATGGCGTCGGGCCAGATAATGCCGTTTTCATCGTGGTTCTGTTCAATGGCTGCGGCGACAATACGGCTGACCCCGATGCCGTAGCAGCCCATGATCATGGTTTGTTCCTTGCCTTCTTCATTGAGCACCTTGGCGCCCATGGCTTCACTGTACTTGGTGCCGAGCTGGAAAATATGGCCCACTTCGATGCCGCGGCGAATTTCCAGGGTGCCCTTGCCATCGGGGCTGGGGTCGCCTGCCACCACATTGCGTATATCCTCGATGCGAGGTGCTGAGCAATCGCGCCCCCAGTTGACGCCCGTCAGATGATAGCCGTCGCGATTGGCGCCGCAGACAAAATCTGCCAGCACCGCGGCGGCGCGGTCGACAATCGCGGGAATTCTCAGGTTGACGGGGCCAAGGGAGCCGACGCCACAGCCCAGCCCAGCTTTTACCTCGGCTTCGCTGGCAAATTCCAGGGGTGAGAGCACGCCGGGAATTTTTTCTGCCTTGATATCATTGAGCTGATGATCGCCCCTCAGCACCAGGGCTACGAGACTGCTCTGTTCCTCCCCTTTGACAATGAGGGTTTTGACCGTTTGCACCGGTTCTAGATTGAGCAGGGCGCACACTTGGTCAATGGTGGCTGCACCGGGGGTGTCGATTTCACTGAGCGCCAGGGTTGGAGCCGGGGCCTGGCTGATCGCTGTTATGGCCTCGGCTTTTTCGATATTGGCAGCGTAGTCGCTGCCGTTGGAGAAGGCGATGGCATCTTCCCCTGATTCCGCCAGTACGTGGAATTCGTGGGAAAAACTGCCACCAATACTGCCGGTATCTGCCAGCACGGGGCGGAAATCCAGCCCCAGGCGGGTGAAGATATTGCAGTAAGTGCTGTGCATCAGGTCGTAGGTGGCCTGCAGGCTTTGCTGGCTGGTGTGGAAGGAATAGGCATCCTTCATGATAAATTCCCGCGCCCGCATGACGCCAAAGCGGGGGCGAATCTCGTCGCGGAACTTGGTCTGAATCTGGTAAAAATTGGCGGGCAGCTGTTTGTAGCTGCGGATTTCTCCCCTGATAAGGTCGGTGATCACCTCTTCGTGGGTAGGGCCAAGGCAAAAATCCCGCTGATGACGGTCATTGATACGTAGCAGTTCCGGTCCGTACTGCTCCCAGCGTTTGGACTCCAGCCACAGATCAGCGGGCTGGACTACCGGCATCAATACTTCCTGGGCACCCGCTTTGTCCATTTCGTCCCTTACGATTTTCTCTACGCGTCGCAGTACCCTTAGGCCCATAGGCAACCAGGTGTAGAGTCCGGAGGCCAGCTTGCGGATCATGCCGGCCCGCAGCATCAGCTGATGGCTGATAATCTCGGCATCGGCGGGAGTTTCTTTCTGGGTGGAGATCAGATAACGGCTGGCGCGCATGCTTCCTCTTTAATCAGGTGATTTTAGTGGGGGCCATTTTATGCTGCGGTGAGTGCCGGGTATAGTGGCAGCTGATATAGACTATTTGGTGTCGATAAACATCGTCAGGAGTAAGTTATGTTTCAACTGGACCCACAGCTCGACAAGGATTGCCTGGTGCTGGGGCGTTTTCCCCTCAGCGTATTGCTGCTGAGCAGGGATGCCAATTACCCCTGGTTTATCCTGGTGCCGCAACGCCCGGGTTTGACAGAGCTCTACCATTTATCCGCCGAGGACCGTACAGCGTATTTTGCAGAATCCTGCACCCTGTCAGAGGCATTGATGGATGTATTTGCCGGTGGCAAGCTGAACGTGGCGGCATTGGGGAATCAGGTGTCCCAGCTCCATATTCACCATATCGTGCGTTATAGAAATGATCCGGCCTGGCCCTGCCCTGTGTGGGGCGCTGCTCCGCCAGCAGCCTATACTGCTGAAGCCCTCGATAAACGCCTCGATGATTTGTTACCGCTGTTGGATGGCAATGATTTTGAAGTGTTGTACGGAATGGATACGCGATAGCAAAAAACCCCGGCATGCCGGGGTTTTCTTAACGCTGCGCTATGAATACAGATAGAGTTCTACTGCTAACTGCTCTCTCAGTTCGCCATATCCTTGAGCTTTTTAAGGGCCAGGATCTTGACGCTGGTGCTGGCAGGACGGGCCTTGAAAACTGTTTCCGCCCCGGTAAAGGGGTTGGTTCCCTTGCGGGCCTTGCGGGCCGGTTTCTTCACAGTTTTGATCTTCATCAAGCCGGGCAGGGTGAACTCGCCAACGCCGCGTTTCTTGATGTGACGCTCAATGATGTCCGTCAGACCATCAACCACTGCGCTCACCTGTTTTTTGGTCAGGCTGGTGGTTTCTGCCAGTTCATTGAGAATCTGGGTTTTGGTGTACTTCTCGCTGATGACTGCGGCGGGTTTTTTGGCCGGAGCCTTCTCCGCAGGTTTTGCTGTGGCTTTGGCAGCAGCAGGTTTTGCTGCTTTGGCCGCAGGTTTGGTTGCCGCCGTTTTTGCTGCAGGTGCTTTTTTGGCGGGTGATTTAGCTGCTGGTTTTTTCGCGGGTGCTTTTGTGCTTGCCATATGAGGTTTCCCTTTCTGCTTGCCAGAGTTAAGTATGAGGTTGTTGGTGGCTTGTATCCTCCCCCCCCTGTTATTGTGGACTCAGGAAATACAATAGCAGCCGCCGCCATATATATAGCATCACCTGATGCCAGGCAACAGGAAACAGGCAAAATAAAGGGTTTTTTTCAAAAAAAATGGCCATATAGTCATTTTATGCTGCTTTTTGTCGCTTTACCTGCACCCTCGGCACAGTTTTGTGCTTTGCCGGGTGTTGCTTTATCCGCACTTCTAGGTGCTGTTTGCCTGGGGTATAATGCGCCCCTTTTTTGGTGTCCAGGCTTCTGGGTAAGTTCAACAATCTTCATCGGGAGATGAGAGCAACATGCCTATCTATGCGTATCAGTGTCAGGGCTGCGGTCATGCACTTGAAGCCCTGCAAAAAATGAGTGATGCCCTCCTGAGCGAATGCCCCTCTTGCGGCAAGAGAGAACTCAAGAAAATGCTTACCGCCCCGGCTTTCAGGTTGAGTGGTTCCGGGTGGTATGAGACGGATTTCAAGAACGGCAACAAGAAGAATCTGGCCGGTGATCAGGGTACAGGCCAGGATACCGCTGCGGTTGCCGATAAGCCCGCATCACCGGCTACAGAAACCAAAACGCCCGACAGCGGCAAGAAGTCGACGGATACCGCTGCGGCCTCCCTCTGACTTTTTCAACAGTCAATATTGAGCTAAAAAACAACAGCAACCGGGAATCAATCTAATGCGTACAGGCTATTGCGGCGACTTGCGTTCATCCTCCGTCGATCAGGAAGTCACCCTTTGCGGCTGGGTGGACCGGCGTCGCGATCACGGGGGCGTGATTTTTATCGACCTGCGGGACAGGGAGGGCATTGTCCAGATCGTCTTTGACTCCGATTGTGGCGAGTTCTTCCAGACCGCAGACCGGGTGCGCAGTGAATATGTGCTGCAGATCAAGGGTGTGGTGAGGGCGCGCAGCCCCGGCACCGTCAACCCGGAGATGAAAACCGGTGAGATTGAAGTCTATGGTCGCGAGATCGTGATTCTCAACACCTCCGAAACCCCGCCGTTCCAGCTCGACGACCATATCCAGGTGGGTGAAGATGTGCGCCTGCGCTATCGCTATATGGATTTGCGCCGTCCCCAGATGATGAACAATCTGCGCTTTCGGTCCAATGTCACCATTGCCATGCGCAATTTTCTGGCGGAACGCGGCTTCCTCGAAGTGGAAACCCCGATGCTTACCCGCGCCACCCCCGAGGGTGCCCGCGACTATCTGGTGCCCAGCCGCACTCATCCGGGCAAATTCTTTGCGCTGCCCCAGTCGCCCCAGCTCTTCAAGCAGCTGCTGATGGTGTCGGGGGTTGACCGTTATTTCCAGATCGTCAAATGCTTCCGCGATGAAGATTTGCGGGCGGATCGCCAACCGGAATTCACCCAGGTGGATATCGAGTTTTCATTCGCCGATCAGGAGCAGATTACGTCCCTTTCAGAGCAGATGATTCGCGAGCTGTTCAAGGCTACCCTGGATGTGGATCTCGGTGATTTCCCCCGCATGGATTATGCCGAGGCCATGGATCGCTATGGGTCTGACAAGCCTGACCTGCGTATTCCCCTTGAGCTGGTGGAAATCAGTGATCTGGTCAAGGATGTGGATTTCAAGGTGTTTTCCGGCCCGGCCAACGACCCCAAGGGGCGTGTTGCCGCCATGCTGGTGAAAGGCGGCAACGATTTGCTGTCCCGCAAACAGATTGATGCCTATACCCAGTTTGTGGGCATTTATGGCGCCAAGGGTTTGGCCTATATCAAGATCAATGACATCAACGATCTTGAGAACGGCCTGCAGTCACCCATCGTCAAGTTTCTGCCGGAAGCGACCCGCCAGGCGATTCTCGAACGTCTCGGTGCAGCGACCGGCGACCTGGTGTTCTTCGGCGCCGACAAAGCCCGTGTGGTGTGCGACGCCCTGGGTGCGTTGCGCTGCAAGCTTGGTGCGGATCTCAACCTCTACACCTGCGCATGGGCGCCCCTGTGGGTGGTGGATTTCCCCATGTTCGAGGCCAACGATGACGGCAGTGTCACCGCCATGCACCACCCCTTCACACGCCCCGCTTGTACACCTGAAGAGCTGGCTGCCAACCCCCAGAATGCCTTGTCCCTGGCCTATGACATGGTGCTCAACGGCACGGAGTTGGGTGGTGGTTCGATCCGTATCCACTCGCCAGCCATGCAGCGGGAGGTATTCAAGGTGTTGGGTATTGGTGAAGAGGAAGCCCAGGAGAAGTTCGGCTTTTTACTGGATGCCCTCAAGTATGGCTGTCCTCCCCATGGTGGGCTGGCCTTTGGGCTCGATCGGCTGGTGATGCTGATGCTGGGTTGCGATTCGATCCGCGATGTTATCGCTTTCCCGAAAACCCAGTCAGCCACCTGCATGTTGACGGACGCCCCTGGCAACGTGAACAACGCCCAGTTGCGTGAGTTGAACATCCGTTTGCGGGAAAAGGCGGAATAGCGCTCTGATGGGTGTTTTGCCGGGAATCGAAAATGCCTGGCAAAACACCGGAGGCTTATTTTTTCAAGCACGAAAAAACCCGCCATCAGCGGGTTTTTTTGGGCTTGCACCTTGTACATGAGCGGTTAACAACCACTCATGCGGTAAAGACTATCAGCCAGCGAGCGCCTTGATCTGGGCGTTCAGGCGGCTCTTGTGACGAGCGGCCTTGTTCTTGTGGATAATGCCTTTATCAGCAATGCGGTCGATAACAGGTACTGCAGTGTTATAGGCTGCCAGGGCTGGTGCGTGATCGCCTTTGGCGATTTCAGCCTGGACGCGCTTGATATAGGTGCGCACCATGGAGCGCAGGCTGGCATTGTGTTGCCGGCGCTTTTCGCTTTGCTTGGCGCGCTTGCGTGCTTGGGGTGTATTTGCCACCGTTCGGCTCCTTTAATGAGGTCAGAAGTTCAGGACGCGGGACTATACAGAGATTGGCATGGCTAATCAAGCGTCTGGATCCAGCCCCTGGACTTTGTGTGATTTACGCCCGTTGTCGTTAATGCAGGCTGGCGTTGTTGGCTGTTTGCCCGAACAGTTGGCAGGCTTGCAGCAGGCAGGCTTGAAAGCCGCTGAACTCGCCATGCTGTTTGCAGTGACGGCGCAGCATAAGCAGCGATATCTCCAGATTTTTTTGCAGGCTGCGGCCAGGGCATTGCTCGCGCCTGGTCATGAAGCGGGTCAGGTAGTGGTGTACTGCCAGCAGGTAGTGCCGCTCCAGAGAGACATTGCCGCTGCGGCCAAGACTTTCGGCCAGCAGGTGGCCCGATAGCATCAGCCGATCCACCGCGCTGTATTTCTCCCCGGGGCTGGCGATGCTGTGCGCCGGGGGGGTACTCATCAGCATTTCGCTAAGTTCGTAGCAGCAACCAAAATAGCTGATCGCCATCGGTAATTGACTCTGTTCAAGGCTGGCTGAACCCTGACGCATCCATTCTTCCCAGCGCCCCAGAGCCTTGGCAGGGGATTGTTGCAGAAGCTCACGATGTTCTTCACAAAGAAATTTCATGGCCGTTCTCCATTTATTCGCAGTTTGATGTGCTGGCTTATCGGTGAAAGCCAGTGGCAAATGCGATCTTAATGATAATTATTATCATTTGCAATGCTGTCTCGGCAACCCCGTTGGTGAATCACCTGCGGGGTTCTGCAGTCATTTTGCAAGGGTGTGTCTGGTGGTTATTTGAGGTCGGGAAACAAGCGTTGGCGCGGTGCCGAACTGCCCTGCGGATTGCGAAGTCTGTGCAAGGCCCAGGCAATGTGTTCCTGCACAAGGGCGCTGCTGCTGTCGAATCGTTGCGTCAGAGCGCCAACAACCTCAGAACTTGAAGTGCCGTTGCCCAGTCCGATAGCCAGGTTGCGCTGCCAGCGTTCATAACCGATACGGCGAATGGGGGAGCCTGCGGTTTTTTCTTCAAACTCGTCTTCCAGCCACAGAAACAGGCTTAACAGATCGCTGTCTGCCAAGCCGTGGCGTGGCCTGAAATCGGTTTCGTCTGTGGGGCTGGCGTAGCGGTTCCAGGGGCAGATAGCCTGGCAGTCGTCGCAGCCAAATACCCGGTTACCCATCAGAGGGCGAAACTCTTCGGCAATCGCACCCTTGTGCTCGATGGTGAGGTAGGAGATACAGCGTCGGGCATCCAGTTGGTAAGGGGCGGGGAAGGCATTGGTTGGGCAGATGTTGAGACAGGCACTGCAATTGCCGCACTGATTGGGCTGCTCCGCCTTATCGATTGGCAGGGGCAGGGCGGTATAGATTTCACCCAGGAAAAACCATGATCCGGCGGTTTTGTTGAGAATAAGGGTGTGTTTGCCCATCCAGCCGAGTCCGGCTTTTTCTGCCAGGGGTTTTTCCAGTACCGGGGCGCTATCTACAAAGGGGCGCTGGCTGATGACGGCCCGCAATGATTCGGGAATTTCCTCTTCAATGCGCTTGACCAGTTCCGCCAGGCGCTTGCGCACCAGTTTGTGATAATCGCGACCGAGGGCATAGCGGGAGATATAGGCCTTGTCGGCATCGCGCAGGGTGGCGATCATATTGCTGTCAGCGGGTAGGTAGTCCATGCGGGCACAGATAACCCTGGCAGTGCCGGGCAGAAGTTTTTCAGGGCGCCAGCGCTTGTCGCCGTGGGTAGCCATCCAGTCCATATCACCCTGATAACCGTTACCGAGCCATGTCTGCAACCGCTCGGCAGCGGGGGCGAGGTCAATATCGGTAATGGCTATCTGCTGAAATCCCAGCTCGCGCCCCCAGCGGTGAATATTGTCCGCCAGTGTTTGCAGGGTCTCACGGTCGCTAAGGGTGTCGGTCATGCATTGGCCATGGCAGTACGGGGTTGTTTCCGTATAATTTTGCCAGAGTTTTATCCATAAGCTGCAAATTCATCCATAATCCCCCGTTTCCAGCGGAATTCCCATGCCAACACTGCCAAACACACTGTACAGCGCCTCCCAGGTTCGCGAGCTGGACCGGATTGCCATCGAGGAGCGCGGCATTCCCGGTATTGTGCTGATGAAACGGGCTGCTCGCGCAACCCTTGAGGCCTTGCTTGAGCGTTGGCCCGGTTCCCAGTGCATCAGCGTCTATTGCGGTGCCGGTAACAATGGTGGCGATGGTTACATTGTTGCAGCGCTTGCACGCCAGCAGGGTATTGCTGTCGAAGTGATCCAGGTTGCGTCCCCTGAGAAACTCACTGGCGATGCCCGCCGTGCCTTCGAATTCGCACGCCAGGAGCAAGTCGTCTTTACCCCATGTGAAACAGCGTCTACCCCCGCTAGCGGCGTGATAGTCGATGCCATGCTGGGCACCGGCGCTACAGGTACCGTGCGCGATGGCTTTGTCAGCGCTATTCGCGCCATCAACGCATCCGGTCTGCCGGTGGTGGCGGTGGATATTCCCTCCGGTCTGTGTAGCGACACGGGCACCATTCTCGGCCACTGCGTAGAGGCAGATTTGACCGTCAGCTTTATTGGCCTTAAACGCGGGCTGCTTACTGGTCGCGGCCCAGCCTTTACCGGCGAGCTGTTGTTTGATGACCTCGATGTCCCCGATGATATTTATGGCGAGGTAACAGCAGATGCCACGGTGCTGGATTGGCCGCACCTTGCCAGCATGCTGGCGCCGCGACCTGCTGATGCCCACAAGGGGCTTTTTGGCCATGTCATGGTGATCGGTGGCGAGCTGGGTTATGGCGGTGCCGTGGTGATGGCGGCAGAGGCGGCGCTGTGTGCAGGGGCGGGGCTGGGGAGTGTCGCCACCCGCCCCGAACATGTGCCCGCCGTCCTGGCCCGCTGCCCGGAAGTGATGGCGGTGGGTGTGACCTCTGGCCAGTCACTCGAACCCTGGCTGGCGCGCCCCACCGTGCTGGTGATTGGCCCAGGTCTCGGACGTACACCCTGGTCAGAACAAATGCTGCAAAAGGCCGTAGCCAGTGGTCTGCCCATGGTGGTTGATGCTGATGCCCTTAATATCCTCAGTGAAGGGCGTGTTGCAGTGAATGCCGATAGCTCCAAATGGCTGCTGACACCGCACCCCGGTGAGGCGGCACGCTTGCTGGGTATTGAATCTGCTGCTGTGCAGAAGGACCGCTTTGCTGCGCTGGCAGCCTTGCAAAAGAAATACGCTGGCACAGTGCTGCTCAAGGGCGTGGGAACCCTTATTGCCAGCGGGCCAGATACGCCAGGCATAAGCCTGTGTCCCTACGGCAACCCCGGTATGGCCACTGGCGGTATGGGCGATGTGCTGAGCGGTGTGCTCGGTGCGCTGCTCGCCCAGGGGCTCAGTCTCACCCAGGCTGCACACCTCGGCGCCTGCGTTCACGCCCTGGCGGCAGACGATGCCGCCGAGCACCTGGGCCAATTCGGCTTGCGGGCGACGGATCTGTTTGCACCCCTGCGCGCACGCCTGAATCAGAATCTTGCGCAAGGTTTGTGGTGACGCCATGACCCATGGGTTAACAGTATATCTGGTGGGCGAGGAGGCAATGGTGGCCTTTGGTCGGCGTCTCGGCGCGGTGATGAGCGCTGGTGTTATTTTCCTCGAAGGGGATCTGGGAACGGGCAAAACCACCCTGTGCCGCGGCATCCTCCGCGCCCGTGGGCACCAGGGCGCCGTCAAGAGCCCTACCTTCACTCTGGTGGAGCCTTACGATTTTGACAGTGGTCCGGTATTCCACTTTGACCTCTACCGGTTGGTGGACAGTGATGAGCTGGAATACATGGGTATCCGCGATTATTTCCAGCCCGCCAACCTGTGTCTTGTGGAATGGCCTGAAAAGGGTGCCGGGTTTTTGCCCGACCCGGATCTGTGGGTTAGTATCCGCGTTGAAGGAGCAGGGCGGATGGTGGTTATAATGCCGTCATCCGACCATGGTCAGCGCGTATTGGCCCTGTTAGATACAGGTTGAAACCATGGAAAAGCAGCCGCCTTACCCTATGTTGTCGCGTTACTTTCATACCCTGCTGATCGGGATACTGTTGTTGTGTTTCAGTGCGGCCTCTCTGGCGGTGGTGGTGCACGATGCCCGCCTGTGGCGTGCCCCCGATCATACCCGCCTGGTATTTGACATCAGCGGCGCTGCGGAACACTCCCTGTTTACCCTCGATAACCCCGACAGGCTGGTGGTGGATATCAGCAATATCCATCTATCCACCAATCTGGACAAGCTGGATTTGAAGGGTACCCCTATCACCAGCATCCGTTCGGCCCAGCGCAATGGCAAGGATTTGCGCATTGTCCTGGACCTGTCGAAGGCGGTTAAACCCCGCAGTTTCCCCCTCAAGGCCAACGAAAAATATGGTGAAAGACTGGTTGTTGACCTCTATGACGTGGAGCCGGACAGGGAAAAAACCGTAGCCGATATCGTTACAAGCAAAGAGAAAAAACGGGAAATCCTTATAGGCATTGATGCCGGGCACGGAGGCGAAGACCCCGGCGCCATCGGTCCCAATGGTATCTATGAAAAGCGCGTGGTCATGGCCATCAGTCAGGAGCTGAAGCGTCTGGCGGATCGTGAGCCGGGTTTTAAGGGGGTGCTTATCCGGTCCGGTGATTACTATATTCCCTTGCGCAAGCGCACCGAAATTGCCCGTGAAAATCGCGTTGATCTGTTTGTCTCTATACATGCGGATGCCTTCAAGAATCCGGCAGCCCGCGGTGCCTCGGTTTTTGCCCTTTCCCCCGGCGGTGCCACCAGTGAAACGGCACGCTACCTGGCGGAACGGGAAAACAGCGCCGATCTGATTGGCGGCGTCGGCAGTGTCAGGATCAGCGACAAGGACAAGGTGCTGGCGGGGGTGCTGCTCGACCTGTCCATGACCGCCACACTCAATAGCAGCCTTGATGTGGGCAAGGAAGTGCTGGGGCAGATGGGTTCAGTAGCCCGTCTTCACAAGCGCCATGTTGAGCAGGCCGGGTTTCTGGTGTTGAAGTCGCCGGATATTCCCTCCATCCTGGTGGAGACAGGTTTTATTTCCAATCCCACTGAAGCTCGTCAGCTCGCTGATCCCGCCTACCAGCGACAAATAGCTGAATCGATTTTTAGTGGTATCAAAAGCTATTTCTACAACAGGCCGCCCCCCGGTACCTGGGTGGCGGCCAACGGTGGCAGCGGATCAGAACGGGTTTATGTGATTGCCAGCGGTGATACCCTGTCGGGTATTGCCGCCCGCCATAATGTCAGTGTCGACGCCCTTGTTCGCCACAATGGCATGAACTCCACCACTATCCGGGTGGGGCAGCGTATCAAGATTCCCTCCACCTGATTTCCCTATCCACGAGGAGACCCATGGCCCGTATCCAGCTGCTCAGCCCCCGACTGGCCAACCAGATTGCCGCCGGTGAAGTGGTTGAACGCCCGGCCTCCGTGGTCAAGGAGCTGATCGAAAACAGCCTTGATGCCGGCGCCAACCGCATTGATGTGGATATCGAGTCCGGTGGCGCCAAGCTGGTGCGGGTGCGGGATAACGGCTCGGGTATCGATGAGCAAGACCTCACCCTGGCCCTGAGCCGACACGCCACCAGCAAGATTGTCGATCTCGACGACCTCGAAGCGGTTGCAACCCTGGGTTTTCGCGGCGAGGCGCTGGCCAGTATTGCCTCGGTGGCGCGCCTGGAGTTGCTCACCAATACTGCCGACAGTGGCCCCGGCTGGCGCGCCCGTGGCGAGGGCCGCGATATGCGTGTGGAAGTGGATCAGGTGCAACACCCCAAGGGCACCAGTGTTGAGGTGCGGGATCTGTTCTTTAATACCCCGGCCCGGCGCAAATTTCTGCGCACCGAAAAAACCGAATTTGGCCGTATCGACGATGTCATCCGCAAGCTGGCCCTGAGCCGCTTTGATGTGACTTTTTCCCTGCGCCATAACGGCAAGGCAGTGCACAGCCTGCGCGCTGCGGAAAACCAGCTTGAGCAGGAGCGCCGGGTGGCTGCCATCTGCGGCCCCGCGTTTATGGAAAATGCACTCTTTATCGACCAGACCCGTGGCGCCCTGCGCCTCTGGGGATGGATTGGCTTGCCGACGTTTTCCCGCAGTCAGGCGGATTTGCAGTACTTTTTTGTCAATGGCCGGGTGATTCGCGACAAGGTGGTGTCCCACGCTGTGCGCCAGGCCTACCGGGATGTGCTCTACCACGACCGCCATCCCGCCTACACACTGTTTATGGAGCTGGACCCTGCCGAAGTGGATGTCAACGTCCATCCCACCAAGCACGAGGTGCGCTTTCGCGACAGTCGCAGTGTCCATGAATTTTTGTTCAGCACATTGCATCGCTCCGTGGCGGATATTCGCCCGGGGGACACAGTGGCAGGCAGTGTTCCAGCCTCTGCAGACAGTGGTCACGATTTTTTTCAGCCAGCTGTTTCAGCGGCACCCGTGCAGGGACGTATCGATGGGCTTGCCCGCCCCGCCAGTGACTGGCGCAACCCTTTATCGCACAGCCCTTTTTCACACAATCCCGGGCCAGCGCCGGGGTCTATCCGTACCCAGATCGCTGGCTACGGACAGTTGCACCGCAACGATCAGCTGATGCCACCCATGGCGGGGCAGGACGACAGGGAAATTCCACCCCTGGGCTATGCCATCGCCCAGCTCAAAGGGGTGTATATCCTCGCGGAAAATGCCCAGGGCCTGATTATTGTCGATATGCATGCGGCCCATGAACGCATCAATTACGAGCGCATGAAACAGGCCTTTGATGTGCAGAAGATCACTTCCCAGCCGCTGCTGGTGCCGGAGACCATCGCGGTAAGTGAAAAGGAAGCAGATTGCGCCGAAGAGTATGCCCAGGTTTTCAATGACCTGGGCTTTGTGTTGCAGCGCGCAGGCCCGGAAAGTCTGTTGATTCGGGAAATCCCCTCTATTCTGAAAGGTTCCCAAGCGGAACCCCTCGCCCGGGATGTGATTTCCGATTTGCTGGAGTACGGTTCCAGCGACCGTATTCGCGCCCATATTGACGACATTCTCTCCACCATGGCCTGTCACGGTTCGGTGCGCGCCAATCGCCGCCTCGGTATCCAGGAAATGAATGCTCTGTTGAGGGATATGGAAGAAACCGAGCGCAGCGGCCAGTGTAATCATGGCCGACCCACCTGGAGCCAGCTCAGCCTCGATGAGCTGGATCGACTGTTTTTGCGTGGCCGTTAGTGTAATGACGCCAGTAACGCCAGTAACGCCAGTAACGCCAGGTGGAGCCGGTGACAAGCCCCCGGTGATTTTTTTGATGGGTCCTACCGCTTCGGGCAAAACAGAACTGGCCGCGCGATTGTTGGAGCATATCCCTGCCGAAATTATCAGTGTCGATTCGGCATTGGTGTATCGCGGCATGGATATCGGCAGTGCCAAGCCGGATGCGGATTTTCTCGCCCGCGCTCCCCACCACCTGATTGATATTCGCGATCCTGCCGAACCGTATTCGGCCGCAGAGTTTGCCGCCGATGCGATTCCCCTCATCGCCGATATCAGTGCGCGGGGCAAAATCCCCCTGCTGGTGGGGGGCACCATGCTCTATTTTCGGGTGCTGACCGAAGGGCTGGCGGATTTGCCACCTTCATCCCCGGAAATTCGCGGGGCAATTCTTCGTGAAGCGGAACAGGTTGGTTGGCCAGAACTGCATCGCCAGTTAATGGAGATTGATCCGCAAACGGCCAGCCAACTGCATCCCAATCATTCCCAGCGAATCCAGCGGGCACTGGAAATTTACCGCCTCACCGGCACTCTTCCCAGTGAGCTGAAACAGGGGGCGAATGCCGGGGTCAGATCGATTGTCGATGACTACAACGTCACTCAGCTGGCGCTGATTCCAGCCAATCGTCAGATGCTCCACGACCGTATCGCCAAAAGATTTCATGCCATGCTGGAACAGGGGTTGATTGATGAGGTCCAACGGCTGCGTGCTCGTGGAGATCTCTCTGTGGACTTGCCAGCCATCAGGGCTGTGGGCTATCGCCAGGTGTGGGGTTGCCTTGAGGGTGAATATGATTTTGATGAAATGGTAGCGCGTGGTATCTCCGCCACCCGCCAGCTGGCCAAGCGTCAGCTGACCTGGCTGCGGGGCTGGCCCTCCCTGATCCCCATTGGAATTGATGATAACAAAGGAAAATCAGCAGATTTCGACGAATTGGTCGAGAACTGCTTGAAAAATTTACAAAACAGCCCCATATACTAGCCAGGATGCTGTTGGTATCATAGGCAAGCAAGCTGAGTGGCCGTTTATCGGCACGGTTGCGCCTGGTTCCCGATGTTTTTTCGTTTTTAGGCGCTTTTTAATTGATAAGGAGTAAAGATGATGTCAAAAGGGCATAATCTACAAGACCCTTTTTTGAACCTGCTTCGCAAGGAGCGTGTACCGGTTTCAATTTTTCTGGTGAACGGTATCAAGCTGCAAGGACAAATTGAATCGTTTGATCAGTTTGTTGTGCTGCTGAAAAATACGGTCAGCCAGATGGTCTACAAACATGCCATTTCCACGGTGGTCCCTTCTCGTCCGGTGCGTTTGCCACCCGTCGCTCCCCAGGATTCTGATGAGGACGGCGGTGACGAAGGCGACGACGACTAAGAGACCGTTGAAAAGCCCCAGCATGGTCGGCGCAGTGTTAAAAATACCTGTGAAGTGCCCATTCGCCCTCCGGTGGATTGTGTATTTGTGAGTATTTTTACCCTGCCCCGGCCCGTTGCCAGGGATTTTTCCGTGGTTTGTCAGGAGGTCTGATTGTTTTTTGATCGTCCCAAATCCGGTGAGCTGGCGGTTTTGGTCCACATGGACCTCAATACTGAAAATGAACCGGATGATCCCCGGGAGTTTGAAGAACTTGTTCTTTCTGCCGGTGGCGATCCTGTTGAATTTTTGACCGGTCATCGCGCTTCACCCAACGCCAAGTTTTTTATTGGTACTGGCAAGCTTGAAGAATTGCGCGAAGCAGTGGAGCACCACTGCGCCGAAGTGGTGATATTCAACCACACGCTCTCTCCCAGCCAGGAACGCAATCTCGAAAAAGAACTCAAGTGCCGGGTGCTTGACCGCACCGGGTTGATTCTCGATATCTTCGCCCAGCGGGCGCGCACTTACGAAGGCAAGCTGCAGGTTGAGCTGGCCCAGTTGCAGCATATGTCCACCCGGCTGGTGCGGGGCTGGACTCACCTGGAACGCCAGAAGGGCGGTATCGGCCTGCGCGGACCGGGTGAGACCCAGCTGGAAACGGACCGCCGCTTGTTGCGGGTGCGTCTCAAAAGTATCCTGAAGCGCCTCGAAAAAGTCCGCAGCCAGCGCCAGCAGGGACGTCGCTCCCGCCAGCGTGCCGAGATGCCCACGATCTCCCTGGTGGGCTACACCAATGCCGGTAAATCCACTCTGTTCAACCGTCTCACCGATTCTGACGTGTTTGCCGCAGACAAACTGTTTGCCACTCTCGATCCCACCATGCGCCGTCTTGATCTGGCGGAATTTGGCCCCGTTATCCTTGCCGATACGGTCGGTTTTATCAGCCACCTTCCTCACAAACTGGTGGATGCCTTCAGTGCTACCCTTGAGGAGGCTGCCAGCGCTTCGCTGTTGCTGCATATTGTCGATGCGGGCAGTGCGGAACGGCAGCGCAATATGGATAGCGTGATGACTGTGCTGGATGAAATCGGCGCGGCCGAGAATCCCCTGCTGCTGGTATACAACAAGATCGATTTGCTCGATGGCATGGAACCCCATATCGACTGCGATGACAGCGGTCAGCCTGTGGCGGTGTGGCTGTCAGCCCAGCAGGGTGTCGGTCTTGATCTGCTGGTGGATGCCATCCGCGAACGCCTCGGCGGCGAGTTGATCAGCGGACGCTATTATCTGGCCCCGACCCGGGCCAGATTGCGGGCCAGGTTTTATGAGCTGGATGCCATCCAGGGGGAGGAAACCACTGACGATGGCGGTGTGATAGTGCGTCTGAGCTTGCCTGTGGCGGACTTCAACCGGTTGCTGAAAGCAGAATCCCTCACTGCGGGGGATCTCCCCGCCCTCATTGATAGCCCGGTAATGGCCGAAAGTGCCTGACGCTGCCCAGGTGTCTTGCTAGAATGTGCCCCCTCATGATTGTGTACGGAGAAAAGTAATGGCCTGGAATGAACCTGGCGGCGGGAAAGACCCTTGGGGCAGTAACGGGCAAGGCGGCGGACCCCCTGATCTTGATGAAGCGCTGAAAAAAATCCGTGAAAAGTTTGGTCGTTTTGGCGGTGGCGGTTCCTCCGGAGGCGGCGCTGGAAATTCCGGCAGCGGATTGAAGTTCCTGCCCATCGTGTTGGTAGTGCTGGTTGTTATCTGGGCGTTGGCCGGTATTTACCAGGTGGATGAAAAAGAGCGCGCTGTCGTGCTGCGCTTTGGCAAGTATCAGGGCACTGTGAATCCCGGGCTGCACTGGAACCCCCCCATCATAGATTCCGTGACAGTGGTGAGAGTTACCGAGGAACGTCAGTACCAGAATGACGCCCGCGACCTGATGCTTACCCAGGACGAAAATATCGTCGACCTGCAACTGGTGGTGCAATACAACATCGCCGACCCGAAAGCATTTGTACTCAACGTCAAGGACCCTGAGGTCAGCCTGCGCCATGCCACCAACAGCGCCCTGCGCCACGTGGTGGGCAGTACCAAGCTGGATGCGGTGATTTCTTCCGGTCGCGAACAGGTTGGTATTGAGGTCAAGGATCGGGTGCAAACCTATCTGAGTAATTACGAGACAGGTATCAACGTCGTCAAGGTGAATATCCAGGATGCCAAACCACCCAATCAGGTCAAGGCTGCCTATGACGATGTGATCAAGGCCCGTGAAGACCAGGAGCGGGTAATCAGTGAGGCCCAATCCTATGCCAATGGCATCATCCCCGAGGCCCGCGGTTTGGCCCAGCGTATTATTGAAGAAGCCACCGGTTACAAATCCCGGGTGGTCGCTGAAGCCGAAGGTGAGGCGGCTCGCTTTGAAAGCCTGTTGACGGAATACCAGCGCGCTCCCGCTGTAACACGCCAGCGTCTTTATCTGGACACCATGCAGTCGGTGATGAGCAGCAGTACCAAGGTGATGGTGGGGGTCAAGGAGGGCAACAATATTTTCTACTTGCCGTTGGATAAATCCGCTGAACACGCCGCCACCGGCAGCGCCAGCCCGTCACAGCGTCTGACCCCCGCCCAGATCAGCACCATTGCCGATGAAATTGTCAATCGCCTGCGCACTCAATCGCCCGGTACCCAGCGCAAGGAGCTACGCTAATGAACACACGTTTTTCCGGTCTGGTCATTGTTATTGCCCTGCTGTTGATCGTGGCCAGCAACAGCTTGTATGTGGTCAAGGAAACCGAAAGGGCAGTCAAGCTGCGGTTTGGTGAACTGATTGATGAAGATATCCAGCCAGGCCTTCATATCAAGGCGCCCTTGATGCACCAGATCCGCAAGTTCGACGCGCGGATAATGACCCTAGATACTCCCACCGAAAGCTTCTTTACCTCCGAGCGCAAACGGCTGCTGGTGGACTCCTATGTCAAATGGCGCATCTACGATGTGGGTGAATACTACCGCGCTACCGGTGGTGATGTGGCTGTCACCGAGAACCGCCTGTCCACCAGGGTCAACGATGGCCTGCGCAACCAGTTTGGTACCCGCACCCTGCACGAAGTGGTGTCAGGGAAACGGGATGAATTGATGCAGCAGATCCTTGACCAGCTCAACAGCTCCATCCAGGGAACCCTGGGCATAGAAGTGATCGATGTGCGGGTAAAGCGGATCGACTTGCCGGAAGAAGTCAGTGAGCAGGTGTACCGCCGAATGACTGCCGAGCGGGAAAAGGAAGCTCGGGAGCTGCGTGCCAGGGGCCTTGAGCAGGCGGAAAGAATTCGCGCCGATGCCGATCGCCAGAAAGTGATCCTGGAAGCGGATGCCTACAAGGAATCTGAACAGCTGCGCGGTCAGGGCGATGCCCAGGCGACGGCGGTATATGCCAGCGCATACGAAAAAGATCCGGAGTTTTTCTCTTTCACCCGCAGCCTCAGCGCCTACGAAAAAGCCTTCAGCAACAAGGGCGACATTCTTCTGGTTGATCCCGATAATGATTTCTTCCGCTATCTCGACAATCAGTCAGGCAAGTGATCTGCAGTGGGATTGCCGCAAAAAAGTGCGGCAATCCCCTGGGTGCGGTGCTAGAATTCCGCAACCGGGGCAACCCGGTTTTTTTGTGTTCCTTACTCACCCTGACTGGCAGGATACGTGAATGTGGCTTGATCTGGCCAAGGCCCTTTGTCTGGTGCTGGTAATTGAGGGAATCATGCCCTTTGTAGCCCCTGCCCGCTGGCGCAGTCTGGTGCAAATGATGGCGCAAATCGATGACCGGACCATGCGGATTGTCGGCCTTGTCAGCATGGTGGTTGGAGCCGGGCTGCTGTTTCTTATCAAGTGATACCCCTGTCCACAACGAATGAGAAATCACTATGACCCAGGTTGACCGCTGGTTGCTGCCCGAGGGTATCGAAGAAATTCTGCCCCATCAGGCCTTCAAGGTTGAACGGCTGCGGCGGCAATTGCTGGATTTTTACCATGCCTGGGGATACGACCTGGTCATTCCCCCGCTGGTGGAGTTTACCGATTCACTGCTCAGCGGCTCCGGCAGCGATCTCGATCTGCTCACTTTCAAGCTCACTGACCAGCACAGCGGCCGGATGATGGGGGTGCGTGCCGATGTCACCCCCCAGACCGCCCGCATGGATGCCCACAGCCTGCGCCGCAATGGCCCCAATCGTCTGTGCTATGCCAGCACAGTGCTGTATACCAGGCCGCGGGCGCCCCTGGCGTCGCGCACTCCCATCCAGGTGGGGGTCGAACTTTACGGCGAAGCCGGACTGGGCGCCGATATCGAGGTGATCACCCTGATGGTGGAGGCCCTGCAACAGGTGGGGGTGGACAATATCTGCCTCGATCTGGGCCATGTGGGTATCTACCGCAGCCTGGAGGAGTGCCTCGACCTCAATGCCGCGCAAAAGGCCGAGCTGTTTGAGTTGCTGCAACGCAAATCCTCCGAGCTGGGCGAGTGGGTAGCCCGTAATATAGACGATGCCGAGATGGCAGCCATCGTTGTCGGCCTGCCGCGCCTTGCCGGTGAGGTGGATATTCTCGACAGCGCGCGGGAATTTTTTGCCGCCGCTCCCGCCGAGGTTGAACTGGCCATCGACGAATTGCAGCAGGTGGTGGATGCCATCCGCGCCACCAGCCCCGAAATTACCCTGTACCTCGACCTCTGTGAGCTGGAGGGCTACCACTACCACACCGGCATCGTCTTTGCCGGTTACTGTGAAGGCGCCCGCCAGGCCCTCGCCAATGGCGGTCGCTACGATGATATCGGTGAGACTTTTGGCCGCGCCCGGCCCGCCACCGGTTTCAGTATTGACCTGAAGGCTCTCACGGAGCGCCTAGATACCAGTCCGGAGCCAGCCACCGGCATTTATGCCCCGGCCAGCGACGATCCCGGCTACCCGGTTTTTATCCGGGATTTGCGCGCCAGTGGCGAGCGAGTGGTGTGCGGTTTTTTTGGCCAGACGCCGGATTACGCCGAACTGTGCTGCGACCGAATCGTGGCACAGGAAAACGACACCTTTACCCTTAAACCGATTCGTTAAACTTTTTCTAGAGTTATTACCATGGGAAAAAATGTAGTTGTTCTGGGCACCCAGTGGGGTGATGAGGGCAAGGGCAAGATCGTTGATCTGCTCACCGATCAGGTATCCACGGTGGCGCGCTTTCAGGGCGGTCATAACGCCGGTCATACGTTGGTGATCGATGGCGTCAAAACCGCACTGCACCTGATTCCCTCAGGCATTTTGCGCGACGGCGTGATCTGCGCCATCGGCAACGGCGTGGTGCTCGCCCCCGATGCCCTGATCACCGAGATGGAAAAGCTCGAAGCCAATGGTGTGCCGGTGCGGGACCGGTTGCGCATTTCCCCTGCCTGCCCCTTGATCCTGCCCTACCATGTGGCCCTGGATCAGGCCCGCGAAGCGGCCCGTGGCAACGCCCGTATCGGTACGACAGGGCGCGGTATCGGCCCTGCCTATGAAGACAAGGTGGCCCGTCGTGGCCTGCGGGTTGGCGATCTGCTCAATGCCGAGCGCTTTGCCGCCAAGCTCAAGGAAGTGATGGAATACCACAACTTCACCCTGGTGAACTATTACAAGGCGCCGGCACTGGATTATGAGGCAACCCTGGCCCAGGTACTGACCTGGGGCGAAGAACTCAAGCCCATGGTGGCCGACGTTATCGATTTGCTCCACAGCGAGCGCGAGCGGGGCGGCAATATCCTCTTCGAAGGCGCTCAGGGTTCACTGCTGGATATCGATCACGGCACCTATCCCTTTGTCACCTCGTCGAATACCACTGCCGGTGGCGCCGCCACGGGCAGCGGCTTTGGCCCGCTGTTTATCGATTATGTGCTGGGCATTACCAAAGCCTATACCACCCGTGTCGGTTCCGGTCCGTTCCCCACAGAATTGTCCTGTGAGGTGGGCCAGCATCTCGGCGAGAAAGGCCATGAGTTCGGCACCACCACCGGCCGCAAGCGCCGCTGTGGCTGGTTTGACGCCGTGGCTGTACGCTACGCCGTGCGTATCAACAGCATGTCCGGCCTGTGTCTCACCAAGCTCGATGTGCTTGATGGCCTGGAAGAAGTGAAGGTCTGCGTCGGTTACCGCGATGCCAATGGCGCCGTTATCTCCGTGCCCTACGATGCAGAAGGCTGGGAACAGGTGGTGCCGGTATACGAAACCATGCCGGGCTGGAGCGAATCCACCGTCGGCGCCCAGAGCCTCGACCAGCTGCCGGATAACGCCAAGCGCTATATCCGCCGCCTTGAAGAACTTACCGACAGCCCCATCGATATTATTTCCACCGGGCCTGATCGGATTGAAACGATCGTTTTGCGTCATCCCTTTGGCTGACAGCATTGGGTAAAGACCATGAACAAACTTGAGCAGTTGAAAAGGGTGACCACCGTGGTGGCGGATACCGGCGATATTGCCGCCATCCGCCAGCACGCCCCGGTGGATGCCACCACCAATCCTTCCCTGCTGCTCAAGGTTGCCAGTGATCCGTCCTGCGCGCCCTTTATCGATGAAGCCCTGCGCTGGGGTAACTCCCCCGCCGATGACATTGCCGATATCATCGACCGACTGGCGGTGATTATTGGCCGGGAAATTATCAGCATTATTCCCGGTCGCGTGTCCACCGAAGTCAGCGCCAGCCTGTCTTTCAATACCCAAGCAACACTGGTCCGTGCCCGCAAAATTATCGCGCTGTACCAGGAGCTGGGTATATCGAGTGACCGCGTGCTGATCAAGATAGCCTCCACTTGGGAGGGAATCCGCGCCGCTGAAATTCTTGAAAAGGAAGGCATCCAGTGCAATCTCACCCTGCTGTTCGGTTTTGGTCAGGCGGCGGCCTGTGCCGATGCCGGTGTGTTCCTGATTTCCCCTTTTGTGGGTCGCATCTACGACTGGTACAAGGCCAGCACGGGTAAGGAATACAGTGGTGCCGACGATCCCGGCGTGCAATCGGTGCGCCGTATCTTCAACTACTACAAGGCCCATGACTATGCCACCGTTGTGATGGGGGCGAGCTTCCGCAACACCGGGCAGATTGAAGCCCTGGCGGGCTGCGACCGCCTCACCATCAGCCCCCAGTTGCTGGACGAACTGAACAGCAGCCAGGGCGAACTGCCTGTGGCGCTCAACGCCAGTCGCGTTACCTGTGATGACAGAAAACGGGTCAGAACAGAGGCAATGTTCCGCTGGGAGCTGAACGAAGACGCCATGGCCACGGAAAAACTGGCTGACGGTATCCGCAAGTTCCATGAAGACGAAATGCGACTTCACTCTCTGCTCAGGACCGTGATTGCCCGCTGATCAATGTCCGCTACTCCCTGGGCGCTGAACAAGTCAATGTCTCATTCATAGCCATTTCCACCGCTCCCTTTTGCTGTCTCCGAATGCGGTAAAACGCCAAACTCCGGTATTCACCGATGGGTTTTTGCCTGTCGCTGGTCTGGTTTTTTGCTGTGTTTATCGGTTTTATTTGCGATATACAGCGGACCGAGTCCATATTAGGATGAATGCCAATCAAATAATCCGGTTCCTTGCACAACGCCGCAGGCAATGACCTTTTCAGAGACGAAAAGCATGGTCCCATACCGTTGGTACAGTATTCCCCTCCTGACCATTGTTTGCACCCTGTTGATGCTGGCGCCCCTTTCGCTGGCGGTACTGATACCTGACTGTTTCCTCCCCATCCAGCCAGTTGCAGGGGCCGCCCTTGCTGTACTTGTGCTGGTTGGACTGCGCTGCTGGCCCGGGGTGTTTCTGGGCGTCTATCTGGCCAGCCTCTGGCCGGATTATTCCACCCTGTATGATATTCCAGGCATTTTTGCTGCCTTGGTTGCCACTTTCCAGGCGTTGCTTGGCGCAGGGTTGTGCAAAGGTTTTATCCGCAGCGCCGAACCCCTGTCAAGGGACAGGGCTGTAGCGGGTTTCCTGCTGTTGTCTGCACCAGTGGCCTGTCTGGTATCTGCTGCCGCAACGTTTGCGCCGCTGTTGCCCCTGTCGGCCATTCCTGGCTGGCAGGATATTGCTGTCCGGCCCGCAGGGCAGGACTGGATGATGGCCTGGTCGGCCAACAGCTTGGGCGTACTGATATTTGCCCCCCTGACAATGATACTGTGGCCCGGAGCGCGGTTTTTCCGTCAAGCCTGGGGTGCCAGGGTCGCATTGCCCGTGATGGTGACTGCCCTGCTGGTGCTGGTGGGATATATTGCCCTTGATCGCTATGAGCACCGCGCTGCCCGACAGGCTGACAACAGGGTGATTGATGAATTGCTTGGCGGCGGTTTTGTACACCTCGACCACGCCCTGGAATCACTTCACAGCGTCGAGCATTTTTTTCGCGCCAGCAATGATGTCACCCGCGAGGAATTCAGGATATTTACCGCCTCAGTGTTGCGCTGGCCCGGTCTGCACGACATTGAATGGGTGCCGCAGATTTCGGCAGATGACCGCGCTGCCTTTGAATCCGGGGAGCTGAACGGGGATGCCGTGGATGGCGATCTTTTACCAGTCCCGATCCTCGAGGATAGCAGCGGCGGGCAGCGTGTCAGTGCCGCTGTGCGCAGTCAGTACTACCCCAGTCTTTTTATCGAACCCCTGGATGGCAGGGAAGAAACCCTGGGCTATGACTACGGTTCTTCCCCCAGCCGCAGGTTGGCCCTTGAAAAAGCACGGGACAATGCCGATGCCATCGCTTCCGAGCCGTTGCCCCTGTTGCAGTCGGGACGCTTGGGGCTGCCGGTCTTTATTCCAGTGTACAGCAAGTACTTTGACCCCAACGGCAGCACTCCCGAGCAGCGCCGGGCGGCCCTGAGAGGATTTATCAAGGGCAATTTCGACGTGCAGGAACTCTTTGGCGTTCTGGCCCGCAATGCCAGAGCGACAGAGGTGCAAGTCAGGTTGTCAGACCTTACCCCAGGCTACAGGCCAACAGTGTTGCTGGATACCCTGGAGGAGGGTGCCCAGCCATCAACCCGCAGTGAGCTTGCCTTTGCCGGCCGTATCCTGCAGGTGGAAACCTGGTTGCCCCCTGTCTGGCGCTCCGGGCACAGTGAGGTGGCACGTCTTTATCAGGGATTCTCGGTGCTGGCGGCCTTTCTGGTCACGCTGGCGGTACTGGCAGCGGCGGGGCGCAACAGCGCTGCCCAGGCTCTGGTCAGGGAGCGCACAGCAGCCTTGCTCGCCAGTGAGCAAAACCTGGAGGTGACCCTGCACAGTATCGGCGATGGTGTGCTGGTGACCGATACTAATGGCCGTGTCACGCGGCTCAATCCGGTGGCAGAGCAGCTGATGGGCTGGTCGCAGCAGGAGGCTTTGGGCCGCCCTGTTGAGGAGGTGTTTTGCATTGTCAATGAACACAGTCGCAACTCCGTGCCGGTACCCGTAGAGCAGGTGTTGAGCACCGGCAAGATACGGGGGCTGGCCAATCACACAGTACTGATTGCCAGGGATGGCAGCGAGCACGCCATCGCCGACAGTGCCGCGCCCATTGATGGTCCCGACGGTTCAGTTCAGGGTGTGGTGCTGGTGTTTCGTGATGTCAGCGAAGAACGCTCAGTGGAACGGGCCCTTGAAACCAGTGAAAAACGTTATCGCCAGTTGATCGAGCAGGCCCCCTACGGCATTTTCGTTCAGACCCGCGGCAGCTTTGCCTATCTCAATCCCCGCGCACTGGCATTGCTGGGTGCCAGCGAGGAGGGCCAATTACTGGGGCGACCGGTTCTGGACTTTCTTCACCCGGAAAGTCGTCCAGAGGTCGCACGGCGTATTGAGCAGTTAAGTCGTCTCGGAATACCCGCCGCCCCCCTTGAGGAGCAGTGGTTGCGACTTGATGGCACAGTGCTGCAGGCGGAGGTGACGGCGGCTCCCCATGTCCATGAAGGTGTGCGGGGCGCCCTGGTGATGTTGCAGGATATTGGCGAGCGCAAGGCCGCTGAAGCCCAGCGCGACCGGTTTTTCGACCTCTCCCTCGATCCCCAGTGTGTGATAGATAACAGAGGCCATTTCGTGCGGGTCAACAGCGCCTTTACCAAAGTATTGGGCTGGCAGAGACAGGCTTTTATCGCTGCTCACTACCTTGACTTTGTCCACCCTGATGACATTGAAAAGGCCCTGGAAGAGGAAGAGGTGATCCGCAGGGGCGGGGCGGCCCACCAGGTGGAACTGCGTTTCAAGTGCGAGAATGGCAGTTGGCGCTGGCTGTCATGGAGCGCTGTGAGCGCTGTGAGCGATGGCCTCTTGTACGCCGTGGCCAGGGATGTAACCGCCAGTCGCGAGTTGATCGACGCCCTGACGGTGGCGCGCCGTGAAGCAGAATACGCCAACCGGGCCAAATCGGCATTTCTCGCCACCATGAGCCATGAAATACGCACCCCCATGAACGGTGTTATCGGTCTTGTGGATGTGCTGTCCCACTCCAGTCTCAATGAGCACCAGTTGGAACTGGTGGGCACCGTGCGCTCTTCCGCCCAGTCATTGTTGCGGCTGATCGATGACATTCTCGACTTTTCCAAAATCGAAGCGGGTCGGATGGAGCTGGAAAACGCCCCGGTGTCCATTGAGGCCATTATCGAGGGGTTGTGCAATTCGCTGCTGCCTGTAGCCACGGCGAAAGGGGTTGAGATCCGGGTATTTGTAGCGCCAGATATTCCCGAATCTGTGCTTGCGGACGAGATGCGTCTGCGTCAGGTGTTCTATAACCTGGTGGGCAACGCCATCAAGTTTTCCGGCAGTGAACATAGCCCCACGGGTCGTGTCGATGTGCGTGCAGAGATAGCCAGCCAACAGCCACTGGAACTGAAATTTACCATCGCAGATAACGGAATTGGCATCTCTGCGGACAGTCTTGCCAATCTGTTTGAGCCTTTTACCCAGGGTGAAGTGTCCACTACCCGCAGGTTTGGCGGTACCGGCTTGGGCCTGGCCATCTGTAAACGATTGATAGATATCATGGGGGGAACCATCAGCATCGACAGCCGTGAAGGGCAGGGCACTACCGCCACAGTGCGGATACCCTTCGCCGTGGCGGCAGAACAGGCAAGCCCGGGGCAGTTTGATCTGGCCGGGGTACACTGTGTCGTGGTGGACAGCCCGGATATTAACGGGGATGACATTTGCATTTATCTCGCCAGTGCCGGGGCCAAGGTGGAGAAAGTACGCGACCTCCAGGCAGTGATCAGTGGCGCCAGCAGCGGGCAGGATCTTGTGGTGATACTGGATAAGCGCGCCCCTGCCCACGCCTCCCTGCCCATTGCTCGCCTGTTCAGTGCGGTCAAGGGGGCGCGCTATGTTCTTATCACCCATGGCCGTCGTCGCCGCAGTCGCCAGCAGGGGGGGAATGTGGTCACCATCGATGGCGACGCCCTGCGCCGCCAGTCTCTGCTGCGGGCGGTGGCAGTAGCGGTCGGTCGCGCTTCCCCTGAGGTGGTCCGCAATCCGGTCGAGGTGAGTGGCGCCAGTTCTCTGCCGCTATCAGTGGACCAGGCCCGCGCCAGCGGGCGCCTGATCCTGGTGGCGGAAGACGACGAAATCAACCGCAAGGTCATCCAGCAGCAGCTGCAATTGCTGGGCTACACTGCCGACATTGTCGGCGATGGCAAGGAAGCCCTCAGCCGTTGGCGCGGAGGTGGTTTTGCACTGCTGATCACCGATTTGCATATGCCCGGCATGGATGGTTACAGCCTGGCCCAGGCCATACGTCGCGAAGAAGAGGAAACAGCCAGAATTCCCATTATTGCCCTCACCGCCAATGCCCTGCGTGGCGAGGCGAACCGTGCCTACGGTGTGGGCATCAACGATTACCTCACAAAGCCCGTATCCCTGGAACGGCTGGCATCAGTGATCGAGCACTGGCTGGCGCGGGCGGCAATGCCCATGGATACCCACGGCAATGGGCAGGGGCTGGAAAATGTTATGGATGTGACCATCCTGGAAGGGTTTATCGGCAATGACAAGGTCAAGGTGCGGGAATTCTTGCGGGACTACCGGGTTGCAGCTCAACAGCTTCAGGGTGAACTACACCAGGCAGCCCGTCAGGGCGAACTGCAACAGCTGGCCAGTCTTGCTCACCGGCTGAAATCATCTTCACGCTGGGTAGGAGCAACCCGGTTGGGTGAATTGTGCGCCAAGCTTGAAATGCTCGGGCGTGAAGGCAAGCAGCAGGCTGTCAGCCAATGCCTGCCCGTTTTCGATGTGAACCATGCTGCAGTCATGTCTGCAATAGAACGTATTCTGAAGGATGCAGAGCAATGAAAAACCCGCACAGTGGTCCCCGGGTGCTTGTTATTGACGATGATTCATTTGTTCTCGAAATTCTCAACTACCAGCTGAATTCCCTTGGCTGCGAGAATGTGCAGGGCTTCTCCGAGGCACAGCAGGCCATGGTGTTGCTGGAAACAGAGCACCATGGGGTCGAGCTGATCTTTTGCGACCTCGATATGCCCGGTATCGATGGGATCGAATTTGTGCGATTTCTCGGCAGCCTGCAGTTCAAGGGCGGGCTGGTTCTGGTCAGTGGCGAGGATATCCGCGTGCTGCAAACAGCGGAAAAACTTGCCATGGCCCATCAATTGAGGGTTCTGGGTGCGCTGCACAAGCCCATCTCCCTCTCTGACCTCTCGGCCATGCTGGTTTTGCAGGGCAATCTCAAAGTCGCGGTGAATCCCCGCGCTGCAGCGCCGCCCTACAGCCCCGAAGAACTCAGGCAGGGGATTGCCAATGGTGAACTGGTCAATCATTACCAGCCGCTGGTGAGCCTCGGCAACGGTGAGGTGGTGGGAATGGAAACGCTGGTGCGCTGGCAACACCCTGTGGACGGTCTGGTATTCCCCGATCGTTTTATTTCCCTCGCCGAGGACCACAATCTTATTGATGACCTGACCTACACAGTGTTATCCACGGCGCTGTCCCAGGTGCGGGAATGGAACGACCAGCAAATCCGTCTCCATATCTCCGTCAACCTGTCGATGAATAACCTGGCGTCATTGCGGTTTCCCGACTTTGTTGCCAGTACTGCCGCCGCTAACGATATTCCCATGTCGCGCCTGGTGCTCGAAGTCACTGAAAGCCGCTTGATGAAAAACCGTATCGCATCCCTGGATGTACTCACCCGGCTGCGGCTCAAGCATGTGAGCCTGTCCATCGACGACTTTGGCACTGGCCATTCATCCCTGGTACAGCTGCGGGATGTACCTTTTGACCAGCTGAAAATTGACCGCAGTTTTGTCCATGGCGCCTGGCATGACAATTCCCTGCGGGCCATTTTTGAGGGCAGTCTCGGCATGGCCAGACAGCTGGGTATGGTGTCTGTCGCAGAAGGTGTGGAGGACGAAAACGACTGGCATTTCCTGCGCACCACCTCCTGCAACCTCGCCCAGGGTTACTTTATTGCCCGCCCCATGGTGGGCGAGGCGGTCCCCGACTGGATGGGGCAGTGGCAGCGCCAGCGCCGCAGACTCTTTGGTCTCTGATGCCGCGAGTCTATCTCAGTGTCCAGCAGTTCGATCCCCTGCGGGATGAAGATTCTCTATGCCCTGCGCATGCTCCAGGCGGGTGTGGCGGTGGAGTTGCACAGCTTTCCCGGCACCTTCCACGGTTCCCTGGTGCTGCCCAATGCAGATGTGAGCCAGCGGGAAATGGCGGAAATGGTTGCGGTGCTGAAGAAGGGATTGATAGCTCAACTGACCAGTGATCCGAGCTGGCAGGTTTGTTCAGGTTGAGGGGCCAGGGGAAAACCGAAGATATACACTGACGGTCCTGCAGACCCTGAGCTGGAATATCAGGCGGCCATGCCCGTTATCATCCACCCCACCTTGACGGCCAGTAACAGCAGTGCGGCTACACCCAGTGCAATAAAAGTCAGCATCATGCCGGCTACCCGGTAACGGTAATTTTCCTTTGTCTGACTTACCCCCAGGGCATGAATGATGCGCCCCACCAGCAGGCACAGGCACAGGCCATGTGCCACTACAACGGAGCGGGTGGCCAGTTCGCAAAAATAGATAACCAGCAGTGCGAGCGGGACATATTCACTGAAATTGGCATGTACCCGCATGGCACGAAGCAGTTGCGGATTGTTGCCATCACCCACCGGTATTCGCAGCCCGCGGCGCAGGCGCAGGGTGCGCACGCTGAGGCCGATAAACAGCAGGGCCAGCAATGCGGCGTAGGTTGCAGTGATGCTCATAAGTGTTTCCTCTTGGTGTGGCTGTTGGCAGTGTACAGTTTGGCAGCAACAACCCTGTAACTTTATCCGCTGCTCCCAGTTGCTTCAGTGCGCCATACAAGACACTATTTCATCACGTCCGTTATTGAAAAACTGTCATGCCCATCAAATCCCGTATCCGCACCATTCCCCATTACCCCAGACCGGGGGTGATGTTTCGCGATATCACCACACTGTTGAAAGATGCTGAGGGCTTTCATCTCACCATCAACAATCTGGCAGAGCGTTACCGCCATGCGCCCATCGATGTGGTGGCGGGTATCGAGGCGCGGGGCTTTATTCTTGGTTCTGCCCTGGCCTTTGCTCTGGGTGTGGGCTTTGTGCCGATCCGCAAGAAAGGCAAGCTGCCAGGGCGCACCCTCACTGCCCACTACAGTCTCGAATACGGTGTTGACGCCATTGAAATCCATGTGGACGCCATAGAACCCGGACAGCGGGTGCTGCTGGTGGATGATCTTATCGCAACGGGTGGTACGGTTATGGGAGCGGTTGACCTGATAGAGCAAAGCGCCGGGGTTGTTCACGAATGCTGTTTTATTGTCGATCTGCCCGAACTGGGTGGTTCGGCCCGGTTGCAGGCGCGGGGACTGCCCTACTGCTCCCTGACCACGTTCGCGGGGGAGTAAGGCAGGCCAGGCGCAGGAGGACTACTGCTGGATCTGCCAGTCACCGCCGGGGGTGCGGCAGGCGGTGCCATACACCTGTTCCTTGCGGCCACCAATGATTGCGTCCATGGTGTATTCCCTGCAGGGGCCGCTGGCGGTCTCGTAGGTGCGGGTGGGGACTACAGTGTACTGGTTGCCGCTGTCCGGATTGCGCCACTGGGAGGGCACGCCGGTGCGCACGGTTTCCAGGGATTGGGCCGTGTGCATGCGGTCAGTCCTGTCCATGGATTGCCCCACGGAACCACCCACATGGGAGCCGATCAATGTGCCAGCGATAATGGCTGCGGTGCGCCCGCTACCGCCCCCCACCTGGGAACCCAGTACGCCCCCCAGCACTCCGCCGATTACCATGCCTGCCTGTTCGTTCTGCCCCTGATAAGTGGTGCAGCCACTCAGGGTAACAGCACCTGCAGCAATCAGTGCGATCATCAGTCGTGAAGTCATGTCCGGAATCTCCTGTTGGGTGGTTGTCTTCAGTGTAGATCACGTCAAGCCTGTTACAGCTGTTATCATCCAAACGGCCAGGGTTGCCCACGGTTGACCCATTGATGGTCGATAAATTGCCTCCCGCGTGATGAGCGAAGGCGTTTGCCTGGATTCACCCGGCAATGGCCGCCCACAACTGACCCCCCTGAGAGGCAAGCACCCGCCGTCCCAACCGCTCCGCCCACCAGTGCTCGCTGCCCGCTTCGTCGCGCCATTGCCACAGGCGGCGGCTGTAGTAGTGGAGGATATGCTCGTCGGTAAAGCCCATGGCGCCGAAGATCTGGTGGGCGGCTTCGGCGCCCCTGGTGGCAGCGAGGCCGACCCTGGCTTTGGCGATGGCCGCGCCGTAGTCGCCGTTGCCCTTGTCGATCTGGCGGCAGGCGTACAGTCCCGCCACCTGAGCGGCGGCGGTTTGCGCGGCCATATCGGCGATCAGGTGCTGAATGGCCTGGAACTTGCCGATGGGGCGGCCAAATTGCTCGCGGGTATTGCCGTATTCCACACAGAGGGCCAGCAGGCGATCCAGCACACCGGCGATCTGCACGGTGCGCAGAGTGGCGATGGCGGGCAGCAGACCCAGTTCACCCGTGATGCCATCCGCCGCTGCGATGGCAACGGGCGTAACTGCGCTTGCAGCAACCCGGCTGGAGGGAATGCGGGCGAAGGTTTCCACGCTTTCCAGGCTCAGGTCATCGCGCTTGAGCAGGCAGACAAAGTGCTGGCCGGATTGTTCGGCCACTACCACCAGGTGCTGGCAGTGCTCAATCCACGGCACCAGTGGATCGATTCCGCTGATGCGCTGACTGGAGTCAAGGTTGAACACCACTTCGGCCACAGCAATCGGCCCTTCGGGTATGTCGATACCGGCGCTGCCCAGGGCCCAGGCGGCCAGCAGGGTTTCGCCAAGAGGCACCGGGGCCGCCCAGCTGCCTGCACAGCGCAGGGCTGGCTCTGCATCCTGCCAGCAAAGGCCCGCGCCGTCGGCGCTCTCCGGGGCCAGGGCCAGGGTGATGCCCAGCTCCTCCAAGGCCTGCCACAGGGTCGTATCAAAAGTGCCCTGTTCCACGGCGACAAGTCGTTCGCGGCTGACTTCGCGGCTGAGCAGGCGCTCCACCTGTTCCGCCATCAGGGTGCCGATGCTTGCTTCGTTGTTCATAGCGTTACTCATCAAAGTGGCTCACCTCAATCCCAGGCCCTTGGCAATAATGCCCCGCAGAATCTCCCGGGTACCGCCCCGCAACGAGTAGGAGGGCACGTTCTGGGTCAAAAATCCCTGCAACTCGCTGAGGCGGTTGCCGCGCTCGATGGTGGCCGGGCAGTCGGCGAGCTCCCGCACCAGGTTGGGGATCTGCTGCTCGTGGCTGTTGCCCAGATCCTTCACCAGCGCCGCCTCCTGGGCGGGGGCGTGACCCTCCGCCAGCTGGCCCAGCACCGACAGGGACATTTCCCGCAGGATCACCAGGTCGGCCAGGGTAGCGCCGATCTTGCGGGCCGACAGGCGATCGATATTCCCCTGCTGGCGAATAGCGTCGATCAGTGGCGGCAGTACCGGAAAGCAGCTCATAAAGCGGTCGGGCTGGCTGCGCTCGAAGGCCAGCTCCGAGGTGGCCTGGCTCCAGCCGTCGCCCTCGACACCCACCAGCATGTCGGCGGGTACAAACACGTCGTCGAAGAAGATTTCGTTAAAGTGGGCCTCGCCGGTGAGGTCGCGGATCGGGCGCACGTCGATACCGGAGGACTGCATGTCGATCAAAAACTGCGACAGCCCCTGGTGCTTGAGCTTTTCATCGCCACTGCCGGTGCGGAACAGGCCGATCATCAGGTCGCACAGATGGCCGTTGGTGGTCCAGATCTTGGTGCCGTTCAGGCGCCAGCCGCCGTCCACCTTTTTTGCCCGCGCCTTGATGGCGGCCAAGTCCGAGCCCGCGTTGGGCTCACTCAGGCCAATGCAGAACGAAGCATCGCCACGGATAATCTGCGGTAAAAAACGCTGGCGCTGCTGCTCGGTACCCAGGCGCAGCAGCAACGGGCCGCTCTGGCGGTCGCCAAACCAGTGGGCGCCAAGGGGCGCGCCGACGGCGAGCATTTCCTCCACCACCACAAAGCGCTCGAGGTGGCTGCGTTCGCCGCCGCCGTACTGTTTCGGCCAGGTCATGCCGATCCAGCCTTCGGCACCCACGGCGCGGCTGAACGCCTTGTCGAAACCGGTCCAGGAGTGGCCGACTTTCCAGCCGGACCAGTCCTTGCCGATGTCCTCCAGAAAAGCCCGCACTCGCAGGCGCAGGGGGGTGAGTTCCTCGGGGATCTCGAGGGGTTTGAAGGTAAAGGGAGATGTCATGGCAATCCTTGGGTAAAGGTTTTAAGCACTCTACAGGGCGATCATTTCAGACGGCAATTCATTTACAGGGCAATGGTATAGCCGCCATTGACCGACAGCACCTGCCCGGTAATGTAGGAGGCGCCGCTGGAGAGCAGGAAACACACCGGCACCGATACTTCCTCGGGGCTGGAAAAGCGCCCCATGGCGATCTGTTCCAGGTAGGTGTCGCGGAAGCGCTCGGAGCGGGCGGTTTCCGTCATGGCGGTTTCCACCAGGCCAAAGCACACGGCATTGGAGCGGATGCCGAATTTGGCCCATTCCCGCGCGGCGGTCATGGCCATGCCGAACATGCCGGATTTGGCGGCGGCGTAGTTGATCTGGCCGAGGCTGCCACGGCGTCCCGCATCGGAGGAGATAAACACAATGGCGCCGGGATTTTCGTCACCGGCCTTGGCCCGTTCCAACATGTGGATACCCACCGCCTGGGTAAAAAAGAACGAGCCGTTGAGATGCACATCCAGCACCTGCTGCCATTCCTGGGGTGTCATCTTGTGGATCATGGCGGGGCGGCCAATACCGGCGTTGTTGACCAGGCCATGGACCGCGCCGAAGTGTTCAACCCCCTGCTGGACGGCCTGCTGGGCCAGATCCGGGTCCGCCACGCTGCCCGCCACCGCCAGGAAACGCCCGGCATGCTTGTCGGCGATGGCGGCCAGGTTGTCGCCATTGAGATCGACGCCCACCACACTGGCGCCCAGTTCCATGGCCAGTTCGCTGATGGCGAGACCGATGCCCTGACCGGCGCCGGTGATGATAATGGTGCGCCCTTCGAGGGACATGGGGTTTTTCATGCTGTAGCCTTGGGGCCTGTGATCTGGAGGGTTAGTAAAACTATCATAATGTCAGTTTTCTGTTCTGTGAAGCGTTTCCTGTGAAGAGAGTCCTGTGAAGGGTTCCCTGTAGAGGGTTTTCTGCCAACGCGGATCGGCTTGCTCTGCCTTGCCAGCAGCCGCGCTGATAACGTAGTATAACTGACTGATCGTCAATTTTGTCGCGGCACTGCGTTTCCCCGTGTCCGTTTGTCGCGGTACCCGTGCCGCCCGCCCCGATTGTTGAGAGGAATGCCACTATGAGCGACCAGCCACAGCAACTGCTGGCGGAAATACTCCCGGGCCACCCCCATGTGCTGGTGGTGATCATCAATCGTCCGCCTGCCAACCCCCTCAATCTGGCGATGTTCGGGCAGTTGCGGGATATCTTCCTCAGCCTGGAGCAGAACGCAGACATACGCGCCGTGGTACTCACCGGCAGCGGCGAGCGGGTATTTTGCGCCGGTGCCGATGTGAAGGAAATCAACAAACGCACGGTGGAATCCTCCTTTGATCGCTCGGTGGTATACCGCGCCTGCTTCGAAGCCGTGCGCCGCAGCCCGGTGCCGATAATCGGCGCCATTAACGGCTCCGCCCTGGGCGCGGGCATGGTGTTGGCCTCGTGCTGCGATTTTGTCATTGCCGCCGAGGGCGCTCGCTTTGGCGTTCCCGAAATCAATGTGGGGACTCTGGGTGGCACCCGCCATGCAGGGAGCTTTATCCCCGACAAGATGATGCGCTATATGGCGCTGACGGGTGAGACAGTGAGCGCCGATGACCTGCATCGGGTGGGCTCGGTGCTCAAGGTGTTGCCCGTGGCAGACGTGTTGCCCGAGGCATTGCACTGCGCCGACGCCATCGCCAAAAAAGCCCCGAAAATGCTGCGCATGATGCGTGAGGCCATCACCTTGTCCGGTGAAATGTCGGTGGATGAAGGCTATCGTCTGGAACAACTGTTTACCAATATCGCCGTGGCATTGCCGGAATCGCAAGAGGCGTCACAGGCCTTTCTGGAAAAACGCGAACCCAAATTCGACTGAGTCAGGATTCAACATGAAAAACGCTATCGTGGCCATCGCCGCCGCTCGCACCGCCATCGGCGCCTTTGGCGGCACCCTGCGGGATGTGCCCGCCTACGACCTGGGTGCCACCGCCATCAGTGCCGTATTGCAGCGCGCAGGCCTTGCCAGCGACCAGATCAACCAGGTGATCTACGCCAACTGCCGCCAGGCGGGCAATGGCCCCAACCCCGCCCGCACCGCAGCGGTCAACGGCGGCGTGGCCCTCAGTTCTCCCGTATTCACCGTCAATATGGCCTGCCCGTCGGGCATCAAGTCGGCCATGCTGGCGTGCCGCGAACTGGCTGCGGGGGACGCCAAAACCATTCTGGTGGGCGGCATGGAATCCATGAGCACCATGCCCTACCTGCTCAAGGGCGCGCGCTGGGAGGGCTTCAAGGCCGGCGACAAAACCCTGATGGATTCCTGGAGCGACACCACCGATCCCCTGTGCGGCTACGGCATGGGTATGACCGCCGAAAATCAGGTGGACAAATACCACATCAGCCGCGAGGAGCAGGACGCCTTTGCCCTGGAATCCCAGCAAAAGGCTGCCGCCGCCCAGGCCGCCGGTCACTTTACCCGGGAGATTGTGCCCTTTACCCTGGAGCCCACCCGCAAGAATCCCGACGGCATTATCTTCGACACAGATGAACCCCTGCGCCCCGACTCCACCCTGGCGAGCCTCACAAAACTCAAGCCTGTATTCAAGAAGGATGGCACCGTCACCGCTGGCAACGCCTGCACCATGGGGGATGCTGCCTGCGCCATCGTGCTCACCACCCGCGAACACGCGAAGGCCCTGGGGGCGACGCCACTGTTTTCCGTGGTGTCCTTTGCCGAGACAGCCGTTGCGCCGCAAACCATGGGCGACGGCCCCGCCCACTCCATTCCCCTGGCATTAAAGCGCGCGGGAATGAGTCTGGCGGATATGGATTTTATCGAAGTCAACGAAGCCTTTGCCGCCCAGATGCTGGCCAATGAACGCGAACTGCAATGGGATCGCAGCAGGGTGAATGTGTGGGGCGGCGCCATTGCCCTGGGTCACCCCACCGGTTTCAGCGGTGGCCGATTGCTGATTACCCTCGACAATATTCTGCGCACGAACAATGGCGAAGTGGGTGTGGCGGGCATTTGCGGCGGTGGCGGGGTGACGACGGCGATGGTGATTCGGCGGGAATCCTGACAGAGGATGAGCAGTCAATATCCTCCGCAACTGACGGACTTTTCCGCGCTGGCCAGCCAACTCAAGCCAGCGCCCACTGTGGTCATCCACTCGGATTTTGCCGAGCCGCAAACACTGGTGCAGCAATTCGCTTACAACGCCGCGCTTTTCAGCGGCGCTGCGGTGTATTCCCTGATGCCCATGCTCGAACCGGCCTATATCAGCGGAGAGGCTGCCCAACACCTCAACCCGGTGACTTTTTTCCCCGGCAGCGGTTTGCGCCGAGCAGTCAACAGCGGCGCGGCCTGTATCAATCGCTGCAACCTGTCGCAGATTGCCGGGCTGTTTGACAGCGGAGAAATCCGCGCCGACCTGCTGTTGTTGCAGGTGTCCCAGCCCAATGAAAAAGGTGAAGTGTCACTGGGTATTTCCGTGGACTACATGCGCGCCGTGCTGAAGCAAAACCCGGTGGTGGTGGCACAAATAAATTCCCGTATGCCCTTTACCTGCGGTGATACACGCATTGCCCTTGTCGATATTGATTACTGCATCGAAGTGGATGAACCCCTGGTATCTGTATCGGAAGGCAGAGCCGATGAAACCGACCAGATCATTGCCCGCCATGTTGCGGGCCTGGTAGACGATGGCGATGTGATCCAGGCCGGGATTGGCGCGCTGCCCGATCTGGTGCTCGCCAATCTCAGCCATTTAAAAAACCTCGGCGGGCACAGCGGCATTATCACCGCCGCCTGGCGAGAGCTGATCGAAACCGGCGTAGTGGATAACAGCCGCAAACCGGTTTTTCCCGGGGTGACTGTCACCACCATGGCGGGTGGCAACCAGGATTTTTACGATTATCTCGACCACAACAGTGTTATTGAATTCCATCCCTGCAACATTACCCACAGTATCGACACCCTGCGCAACATCCCCGGCCTGTGCGCCATCAACAGCGTGTTGCAGATGGATCTGAACGGCAATGCCAATGCCGAAAGCGTCAATGGCCGGGTGATTGCCGCACCGGGCGGCCTGCCGGATTTTGCGCGCGGCGCCAGTGAAGCGTTGCGCGGCAAAAGCATTATTGCCCTGCGCTCCAGTTTCACCGGCAAGGATGGCGTGCGCGTCAGCAATATAGTGCCGCGCCTTGATGCCGCAAGCCCTGTTTCCCTGCACAGTCAGCATATCGGTTTTGTGGTGACGGAATACGGCGTGGCGGATGTGCGCAGTCTGGCGCCACAGGATAAAGCGCGGGCACTGATTGCCGTAGCCCACCCGGAACAGCGGGATGCGCTGCAACGCGAGCTTCATAAACTGTAATCAAACATCACCAGAAAATTCAGCGATGACACTTATGGAAAACACCACAACCGTTACCCTTGCCCGCTACGGCGATATTGCTGTGCTCAGCACCGATTCACCGCCGGTCAATGCCCTGTCACTGGCGGTGCGGCAACAGCTTGATACACAGTTGCCGCCATTGATGGCGGATAACAGTGTCAGCGCCATTATCCTGATCTGCGCGGGCCGCACTTTTTTTGCCGGGGCCGATATCAAGGAACTGGGCGCACCGCCAGTCAGCCCGAAAATTTCTGAACTGAACGCCCTGATCGAAGACAGCCCCAAACCCGTGATAGCTGCGATCCACGGCAATGCCCTTGGCGGCGGGCTGGAGCTGGCGCTGTCGTGTCACTACCGCATCGCTACGCAATCCGCCAAATGCGGCTTGACGGAAGTCACCCTCGGTATTTTGCCGGGCGCTGGTGGCACCCAGCGTTTGCCGCGAGTGGTGGGGGTTGAAAAAGCCCTCGACATGATCTGCTTCGGCAAACGTATCGGCGCACAGGAATCTCTTGCCATCGGGCTGATCGATGCCCTTGCGGCGGACAACAACCTGCTGGATACCGCGCTGGCTTTTGCCCGCAGTATTATCGATGAGCAGCGCCCCCTGCACCGGGTGCGGGAGCGGCAGGAAAAACTCCAGGCAGCGAAAGATAACCCTGCTGTTTTCCTGCAGTTCCGCAGCGCCAATGCCAAAAAATTCAGCAGCCTCGTTGCGCCTGAAATCAATATCCAGGCCATCGAAGCCGCCGTAACACGGCCGTTCGATGATGGCCTGAAAAAGGAAAAGGAACTTTACGCACAGCTTGTAGCTGGTCCCCAGCCCGCCGCCCTGCAATACGCTTTTTTTTCCGAGCGCCAGATCGACAAGATTCCGGGATTGCCTGCGGATACTGCCCCCATGGATTTTCGCAAGATCGGCGTGGTGGGTGCGGGCACCATGGGCGGCGGCATCGCCATGAATTTCGCCTCCATCGGTTTGCCGGTGACACTGCTGGAAACCAGCCAGGAAGCGCTGGATCGCGGCCTTGGCGTGATTCGCCGCAATTATGAAAGCAGCGCCAGCAAAGGCCGCATCAGCGATGCCGAAGCGCAGGCCGCCATCGCCAAACTGCACGGCACACTGGCTATCGCCGATCTGGCGGATTGCGATCTGGTGATCGAAGCGGTGTTTGAAAACATGGCGGTCAAAAAAGATATTTTTGCCCGCCTCGATAAAACAGTAAAACCCGGTGCCATTCTCGCCACCAATACCTCATTTTTGGATGTGGCGGATATTGCCTCCGCCACGGCGCGGCCCGAAGCGGTGCTCGGCATGCACTTTTTCTCCCCCGCCAATATCATGAAACTGCTGGAGGTGGTGCGCACACCGCACAATTCCCCGCAGGCAATCGCCTCGATACTGGCCCTCGGCAAGCGTATCGGCAAAATCCCCGTGCTGGTGGGCAACGGCTACGGTTTTGTCGGCAACCGCATCATCAACCAGCGCAAATTACAGGGCCAGGCGCTGTTGCTCGAAGGCGCCATGCCCTGGGATGTGGACCGTGTGCTGACGGATTTCGGTTTCCCCATGGGGCCTTTTGCCATGTCCGATATGGCGGGGCTGGATATCGGCTGGTCGGCGGAGGAATCACGGGGTGAAACCATCCGCGATATTCTCTGCGAGCAGGGCCGTCGCGGCCAGAAAACCGCCGCAGGTTATTACGATTACGATGACAATCGCCGCGCCACGCCATCGCCTCTCACAGAAAAAATGATTGGCGATTTTCTCGCGGCAAACAATATCAAACCCCGCCGGATCAGCGCTGACGAAATAATCGAGCGCTGCATTTACCCCATGATCAACGAAGCCTGCAAAGTGCTGGAGGAGGGCATCGCCATCCGTGCCAGTGATATCGATGTCATTATGGTGCAGGGCTACGGTTTTCCCCGCTATCGCGGCGGGCTGATGTATTTTGCCGATCAAGTTGGCCTGGACAACGTGCTCGCCATTATGCAAAAGCTGGAGGCACAGCTGGGCGACAGTATGAAGCCCGCCGCGCTGCTGGAAAAGCTGGTCAGGGATGGCGGCAAGCTGCACAAAATAACCAACCATTGATTATTGAGGAATTTCAGTATGCGCGAAGCCGTTATCGTCTCCACCGCCCGCACCCCCATTGGCAAAGCCTACCGGGGCGCCTTCAACAATACCCAGCCGCAGACCCTGGCGGGCCACGCCATTGCCGAGGCGGTGCGCCGTGCGGCTATCGATGGCGACCGTGTCGAGGATGTGCTGCTCGGTTGCGCCCGCCAGGAAGCCTCCAGCGGCAGCAATATCGCGCGCCAGGCGCTGCTGCGCGCCGGGCTGCCCATTACGGCCTCCGGCGCTACGCTGAACCGGCAGTGTGCCTCTGGCCTCAATGCCATTGCCATGGCTCACCATGCCATTGTCAACGAAGGCCTTGAGGTCACCATAGGCGGCGGAGTTGAATCCGTGTCCTTTACCCAGAACGAGCACACCAACAGCTTCCGCCGCCACGATCCCTGGTTGCTGGAGCATATGCCGCAAATCTATATGACCATGCTTGAAACCGCTGAAATTGTTGCCCAGCGCTATGGCATCAGCCGCGAGAAGCAGGATAATTACGCACTGCAAAGCCAGCAGCGCACAGCTCGGGCGCAGCGTGAAGGGCGCTTTAATGCCGAGATTTCCCCGCTCTCGTCCATAAAAACCGTGGTGGACAAGGCCACGGGGGAAACCCGCGAGCAAGCAGTGACTCTGGATCATGACGAGTGCAACCGGGCTGACACTACCCTGCAAGGCCTGCAACAATTGCCGCCGGTTTTCAGCAACGGCCAGCGTCTGGCGCAAGGCAGTTTTATTACCGCAGGCAACGCCTCGCAGCTGTCCGACGGCGCCAGCGCCATGGTGCTGATGGAAGCAAAATGTGCCGAACGCCTCGGGTTGCAGCCTCTCGGTGCAATTCGTGGATTTATGGTGGCGGGCTGCGAACCCGATGAAATGGGCATCGGCCCTGTCTTCGCGGTGCCCAAGCTGCTCAAGGCCCACGGCCTTTGCATTGACGATATCGGCATCTGGGAGCTCAATGAAGCCTTCGCCAGCCAGGTGCTGTACTGCCGGGATTTTCTGGGCATCGACAACGACAAATTGAATGTGTCCGGCGGTGCCATCGCCATCGGTCACCCCTACGGCATGTCCGGCGCGCGCATGGCGGGACATGTGCTGATCGAGGGCAAGCGGCGCGGCGCCCGCTACGGCGTGGTCACCATGTGCGCCGGTGGCGGTATGGGTGCGGCAGGACTTTTCGAAATTTATTGACGGGTTGAGTTTTTTGAAGCCTTTTCAACAGGAGCACCATGAATAGTATCGGGCATATAGACACAAGCAGTGAATGGATGCCCCTTTGGTGCCAGTGGGCTTTTTCGCACCCGGGCCGTTCCGGCTTTGTGGACGGCGACGCGGGCAAACTCCACTACCTCGAATGGTGTGACTCACCGGCAGGCGCGCTTCAAAAACCGCCCCTGCTGCTGATCCACGGCTTTCGCGCCCACGCCCGCTGGTGGGATATGGTGGCGCCGTATTTTATGGAGCGCTACCGCGTTATCGCCCTCGACCTTTCCGGTATGGGTGACAGCGCGCACCGCGACGAATACAACCCCCATTGCCATGCCGACGATATTGTCCGTCTGATTGAAACCCTTGAACTTGGCACCGTCACCGCAGTGGGTCACAGCTTTGGCGGCGGGCGATTGCTTCAGGCTTGCGCACGGCGCCCTGAGCTGTTCCGCAAAGTGGTGGTGGTGGACAGTCACCAGCTGTTCAGTGATATGAGCTTTCCCGAAGATCCGGTCGGCCACACCAAATCGCGATTTTATCCCAGCCTGGCGGTGGCTATGGGTCGCTTTCGCCTGTCGCCGGAGCAACCTGAAGCGCTGGATTTTCTGGTGGAGCATATTGGCCGCCACTCCCTGCGCGCCATTGACGATGGCTGGACCTGGAAGTTCGACCCGGAAATGAAGCCGACCATTTTTGCCGTGCCCGAGGCCGACAGGCTCTTGCCAACCGTGCAGACGCCAGTGGATGTGGTCTACGGCAGCCGCAGTCTGGTGGTGTCCGATGAGCTGGGACGGCGCGTTTATGCCAGCCTTGGCAATCCCGGCAAACGCATCTGTATTCCCGGTGGACACCATCATTTGATGCTGGATCAGCCCGTTGCACTGATCTCGGTATTGCAGGCGCTTTTATAATCTTCCAACTATTTCGGAATCATCCCCATGACTGAACTGGTTCTTAGTGAGCAGCAGGGCGAAGTCACCCTGCTGACCCTCAACCGGCCCAAGGCCCGCAATGCACTGTCGATGGACCTGATCTTCGCCATGCAGGCCGCGTTTGATCAATGCCTCAGTGACAGCCATTGCCGCGCCATTGTGGTGACAGGTGCGGAGGGGCATTTTTGCTCCGGCGGCGATGTCAGCGGTATGACCAAGGAGCGCAGCGTGGCGGAATCCCGCCGCCGCATGGAAATTTTCCACCATCTGGCGCGCACCATTGTCGCTGGACCCAAGCCGGTCATCGCGGCAGTCGAAGGCTTTGCCGCCGGGGCGGGATTTTCTCTCGCGCTGAACGCTGATTACCTGGTGGCAGCAACCGACGCCAAATTTATTTCATCCTTTGCAAAAGTGGGTTTGCAGCCGGATATGGGCATGCTGTGGACCCTGCGCCAGCGAGTAGGACTGGGCCAGGCCAAACGCATTATCGCCACCGCCCGCAAGGTGGAAGCAGACGAAGCCCTCGCCCTCGGACTGGTGGATGAAGTGGTTGCCAACGATGCATTATTGGAACGCGCCATTGCCGTGGCGCGGGAATTTTCCACCAACGCGCCACTGCCGCTGGCCATGATGAAGCGTGCCTACGCCCATGGTATTCACACCTTTGAAGATGCCCTGCGCAACGAGATGGATAACTCGCCCGCACTGTATGTCACCAGAGATCACCGCGAAGCCGTCGCCGCCTTTATGGAAAAACGCCCTCCGATCTTTAAAGGTGAATAGTATTTTTTGCAGTTTGCACTGAGTTGCACGTTTCAAGTTTCACGTTACACGCACCCCTGACTGATCCGGGCAATCTGCCAGGAATTGCTATCACTGCAAATACGTGAAACGTGCTACGTGAAACGCAGCTCCAACCGGAGCTGCTGGATAGTGACGGAAAATAAGTCAGGGCAAGAAAATCAGGACATCAGATAGTGGCCATTGATTAAGACAAACCTATCAATCTGCATATCCCCGATGTGCATCAAACCTGCACCAGGCACGACAGTCTGCTTTCAAAGTGATTTCCCTATCCGCAGGCCGTGGCGCGTTTCTGCCAAATGAATACAGCCCGCCGGAGACCCCGGCGGGCTGTGTTTTGATGGCCAGTCCCGTTTACTCCGGCAGGATTTTCAGCTGGAAGGACAGGGTGGCGAAGTGTTCGATCTTGTCGTATTTCTTGGGGTCATCCGGGGGGCTCACATAGGTGGCGCCGATCACGTTGAGGGTCTGGTTGCGCACCTTGATGGTGGCGAGCCCGTTCTTGTCGGTTTTCAGCTGCTGGTCTTCCGGTTTCACGCGCTCGGAATCCGGGTCGTTGACGAAGTCGCGGATGATGATTGCGCCCTCTGCCGGCTTGCCTTTGTGGAGCACCTTGAGGGTCAGTTCCTCGCCCATGTTCTCTGGCAGTTTGTCCGCCACGGGGATGATCTGCAGGTCGTGACCTTCGAGCAGGGGCATCTTGGGGGGAAGCTCATAGCCAAGGTGAACCGTGTATTTCATGGTCCGTTCGGCTCTGACGGCGTCGGGCATCTCGTCGCGGCCCATCTGGTGCCAGTTGTCGTCCTTGTCCTTCACCCAGATGCCATTGTCCATGGTGGCGGCGACCACCGCGGGGAGGCCGTCCGCATCCACCACCATCAGGGGGCCGAACTCCCGCAGCTTGGTGTCGATGGGCTGCCACTCGGCGTCGTAGCTGGTGACACTGGTAAACTTTTGCTTGCGCTTGACGGTGTCCAGATCGTCGGCACCGACACCGTAGATGACGGCGGTCAAGTTGGCACGCTGAGCAAACCAGATGCCGTGGGCATTGACCTGGGGCACGATGAGAGCGGTGAGAAGGAGGGCGCTGCACAGCCCTGTCAGTTTTTTCATGGTGTATCTCCTGATAATGTGGACTTGATAGTGTGGACTTGATGGTGTTGAGGTTATGGTGTCGTTGGAAAGTTCAGGGAATATAGAGTTTTTCGAAGAAGCCACTCACCGCAATCTGAATGGTGACGGGCTCTTCACCCATGTTCTGCCAGTACCAGCCGTGGGTGCCCGCAAAGGGAGCCACAAACACCCCTGAGGCTTTCTCCTGGGCTTTCTCCTTCCAGTAACTGGTGAACTCGTTGTCGCCGGCGTTGGGCGGTTCGCCGTGCATGTCGACGAACACCGGGCCGTTCTCTGACGCCCAGCTGAAGCTGAAGCTCTGGCCCTCGGTCATGGCTGCCTTGAGTTCGATACCCTCAAAGGCCTCCAGGGTGATGGTGCGCTGTTCGTTCATGTAGGCCGCATTCTGGGGCAGCAAGGTGACCGCTGACTGGGAGCCTTCGCCGGGGATCACTTCGACCACTTCCTCCGTGGCGTCGGCATTGGCCAGGCTGGTCAGGCCCATGGCGCCGCCGATGCCGGTGGGGTCGATGTTGTACTCGGCGGGCAGTACCGCCACCACCAGCAAAATGGCGGCAACGACAAGCGCGAGAAGGGTGGCGCGGCCCAGCTGCGCCAGGGTGGGAATCGGTTGGGAGTCTGTGTTGTACATGGTGTGCCTCGCTTATAGTTTGATTTCGGCTCAGCTGCCAACGAAATAGCCGGTGAGTTGATAGCCCATGAGCATAAAACCCAGGCCCATCAATACGGTGTTGACGGCAAAGGCCTGGCGCAGGTACACGGGGCTGCGCCGCCAAAAGCTCACGACGATCAAGATGCCCGCCAGGGCCACCAGTTGGCCAATCTCGACGCCGACGTTAAAGGAGATGATATTGGCGACCAGACCTTCCTGGGAGAAGGTGAACTCCTGGAGTTTGGTGGCCAGGCCAAAACCGTGGAAAAAGCCAAAGATCAGCACCGCCGCCTTGGTATTGGGCTGGAAACCCAGCAGGCGCTGGAAGCCGCCCAGGTTGTCGAATGCCTTGTAGACCACCGACAGGCCGATGATGGCGTCCACCAGGTAGGCGTTGACATGGGTGCCGCTCAATACGCCGTACAACAGGGTGACGCTGTGACCCACCGCAAAGAGGGTGACGTAGATGGTTATGTCCTTCATGCGGTAGAGGAAAAAGATCACCCCGAACAGGAACAGCAGATGGTCGTAGCCGGTGACCATGTGCTTGGCGCCCAGGTAAATAAAGGGCAGGATCTGCATGCCCGCATTTTGCTCCATAAAGGCCCGGTCGCCGTCCGCCACCCCGTGGCCAAAGGCCGTGGAGGCGAAGAGCAGCAGCGCGGCGAAGGCCAGCGCCAGGGTTTTTACACTGCTTGTTGGTATTTTCATGTTATTTATTTCCAAGCTGGCTGTGATTGTTCGATGCCGAAGGTCGGTGTACCCCTTCACTCGATATCGAAATTGGCGCCGCTTTTGGTAAAGCCGTTGGCGAGGGTCACGATGGCCAGCACCTTGGCGCCAGTGGGCACCTCGACACCGTCGGCGGCAAAGCGGTTGTCGCCATCCGGCTTGAGCTCGATATCCGTGGTGCCGTCGGCGGTGCGCACTTTCAGCTTGGCGACCATCTTGCTGGTGTCTGCGGGTTTGCCGTCATCCACCACATAGAGTTCTACCCGTTTATCCTTGATGACGAGTTCGAAGGCCATCTCACCAGTGAGTTCCACGATGCCGCCATGCTGGGGGACCGCACTGCTGTGGGCATGGGCCTGGCTGACGCTCAGCATAAAAAATACAACGGTAAAAAACAGATGATTGATCAATGAACGGGACATGCTGCACTCCGGAAAATGTAGGAGGAATGATTACAGCACAGTTGCAACAAATAATAATTCGATAACAGCCATGACAGCGGGCAGATCGTTTGTTTGCGGGAATGGATCGGCAAAAAATAGTGTGGGCAGCAATTCAGGCAGGAATTCAGGAAAGTGAAACCGGACCCATGGCGGTGGAGAGGATGGCGGTAATAATCAGGATAACGGCGGCGACCAGTCCCTCCCAGGCAATGGAGTGACGCAGTGCCGTGACTTTGGCGGGGTTGGCAAGGTGTGGCACTAATGACCATTTATGCCGCGCGGCCAGCAACAGTATTACAGCGACCGCACACAGTTTTGTTGTCAGCATCAGGCCGTAGCCGCTGGTGACCATTTCCTGCGGTGTGCCGATTAACAGATACACCAACACGCCTCCGGCTATGGCCAGCAGGGCGACAAAAACCGTGGCGATTTGCCCAAAGCGATGCATCACTGCCTGGAGTGAAAGGGCATCAAGCCTGTCAGTGGCACGCCACAACGGATAGAGGCTGCCCACCCACCACAAGGCTGCGATGGTGTGAAGACTGATGGCGAGGTTGGCGGGCAGGCTGAGATCGGCGCTATGCCCCGTCAGGCTGAAGGCGTAACCCAGCATAAGGCTGCTGGCTGCGAGGACCAGGACAGTGAACAGTCGTTTACCCCTGGGGCTTTGGTGAGGTCGGGAGCAGGCGGATAGCAGCAAAACCACCAGGGCGATAAGCATGGCGGTGACTTTCAGCGCCATGGCATTGCCCACCGGGGAATCCCACAGCAAACCGATCATCATGCCGTCAAACATGCCGACCAATCCGCTTTCGGAAAAATTGCCCACCTGGAGGAAGAAATCAGTGATAGCCGCAATAATGCCCAGGCAAAGAGCAGCGGCGATAACCCCTGTGCAGAGGTTGCTCCTGGCAGGGGTTGGAGAAGGTGTCGATTGAACCAGCAGGGTGGAAAATCCGCCGCCTATGGCCGCAGCTGCACCGCAGTAGATCATGGCCTTGGTGATGATGCTGGCCATTATCCAGGGGCTGATTTCCATCCCTATAACCCTGCTGTGTATCCGGCGCCGGAGACAGAGTTATTCAGCGCCGTGGCCGGAGACGGTAAAGCTGAAGCTGCCGGACATTTTGTGGGCATCAGCCCCCATCACGGTCCAGTTGGCACTGTAAATGCCCGGCGTCAGCCCTGGCAGGGCGACACTCAATTTGCTGGCTGCAGCAGGGCTGCGGTAATCCCCCAGTTCAACGGTTTTACCGTCGTCGGCTGCAAGGACCAGATTGATCATCCGCACATCGCCAGTAAAGACCAGTTCCAGCTTTTCGGGGCTGTGATGAAGCACCTCGCCGTCTGCCGGTTGCGATGTGGATAGCCCGGTATGGGCATTGGCCAGGCCAGGCATTGCAAGAAAAAGGACGGTAGTCAGGGTTGCCAGCAATTTCATGTCAATATCCTCAGTCTTTGGATGCCGTGACAGATCAGACACCAGTGTATAGGGAACGCTCCATAGGGTTTCATCTGTTTTGGGCGGGCCGGTCACATTTTCTGCTGAAATGGGGGCTGTTATCGACATAAACCCCGCCCGGGGGCGATTGCCCGCAGCGCTGACACAATATTGTGGTGCGCTGCCGATCTATGCAATAAACAGCCCGTGGCACCAAGTCAAAACAGCATATTATTTGCCGCAGCGGGTAGTAAGCTAACAGTAGTCCAGATGCCAGAAATATTACGAGGAAACCCTCATGACTGTTATGACCTCAACAAGCGCGGCGCCTGCGGCTCCGGTGACAGCAGCGGTGATCAAGTCCCGCATAGCTTCCATCGATATCATGCGCGGCCTGGTGATGATCATCATGCTCATGGACCATGTGCGGGAAAAACTTTACTTGCATGTGGAGGTGGGTGATCCCGTCAATCTTGATGTGGCGACACCGGACCTGTTTTTCTCCCGCATTGCTGCGCACCTGTGCGCGCCGGTATTTGTTTTTCTCACCGGGGTTTCCGCCTGGCTTTATTCCCATCCCGCCCGGGGCGGTTACCGCTCCCCCAGCCGATTCCTCTTTACCCGTGGCCTGTTTCTGGTCTTTCTCGAACTGACAGTGATCAATTTTTCCTGGTTCGGCACCTACAATACACTGTTTTTGCAAGTTATCTGGGCCATCGGCCTGAGCATGATTGCCCTGTCGATACTGGTGAAGCTCAACTACTGGGTGATCGGTGCTCTCGGCTTTGTGATTGTGTTCGGCCACAACCTGCTGACACCCATTACCTTTGTGCCGGGCGAGTTCGGCTACACCTTGTGGACAATCCTCCACGATCGCGGCGTACTGGTGGCGGATGGCCCCCTGGTGATCAAGGTGAGCTACCCCGTGTTGCCATGGATAGGCGTGATCCTGCTGGGCTATTTTGTCGGTCCGCTTTATGCCCGCACCATGGACGAAATCTCCCGCCGGAAAATCCTGCTGGGTCTGGGTGCAGGCTGTCTGGCTTTGCTGGCAATATTGCGAGGATTTAACATCTACGGCGAAACCCTGCCCTGGGTTCAGGGCGAGACCGCCATTCAGACGGTTATGTCGTTCCTCAATTACACCAAATACCCGCCTTCCCTCAACTTTTTGCTGCTGACCTTGGGGCTTGCCTTCTTCCTGCTCGCCCTGTTTGAAAAGATGGGCAACAATGGCAAAGCGAACAAGTGGCTGGATGCCATTGAAACCTTTGGCTCGGCACCGATGTTTTTCTACATCCTGCACCTTTACGTGTTGATGTTGGGCTACAGACTTCTGCTGGCTGTTTTTGGCGCCAATCAGGGGAGTGATATGTTCTGGGTAGAGCAGTTCTGGTGGGTGTGGGTGACCACGGTGATCATGGCGGTGGTGTTGTATTTCCCCACCAAGGCCTTTGCCAGGTTCAAACACACCTCCAAACAGGGTTGGGTCAAATATTTCTGATGGATACCGGGGCCGAGGCGATGCAATACAGGGTCATTTTGCGGCAGATGCTGTCGCAGGATCGGCAGCAGGCCGTTATGGGATGGTTTCACAGCCGTTTGGATAAACGCTGATGCAGCGACAGGCATTGAGGCCCATCATTATTGTGTTACTGCTGGTGTTGGCAGTGAGCGCGGCTGTCACGGCCCATGGCAATCACGGGCTGGCAACTGTTGATTCCATATCAATGCCGATGAACCACCCCGGTCAGGTACCATCCTCCGGCGAAGCTCCATCCCCCGGTGAAGCTCCATCCCATTGCGATGCCGTTGATGCTGCATCCTGTGTGCAAACCACGTCCCACAGCTCTTCTGGGGACAGCTCCTGTGAGGACCATTGCGGCGCTTACTGCTCGTCTTGCCAGAATTTGTTCCCGTTCAGGGAGCTGCTCATCTCCTGGCAAAAATCCACGTTCAACAAGATCGGCTTGCATGCATCCCCCCATGCTGCCTATCACTCCATTCTGCACCGCCCTCCTAAAGCCATTTCCCTTAACGGGTGAACCCGCTTTGTCAATAGTGGCTGTTTTCCCGGTGTAAAAGCGGGGAACACTATCAATATTCAATCAATAACGGGTGTTACATGAGCAGTAAAATTGCGCTGATGAGCGAATATTCTTCGGGATTGTCGAGACGACAATTCATCACCGGGTTGGTGGCAGGCGCCGCTGGCATCGGGCTGGGAAATCCCTCAGCATGGGCCGCACAGCTGGCACAGCAGACAGGGGTGCAAAACACCCTGAAGGGAAATAATTTCAACCTGGATATAGGCTATCTGCCGGTCAATTTTACCGGCAAGGACCGGATGGCCATCGCCGTCAACGGCTCTGTGCCGGCTCCGGTGTTGCGCTGGAAAGAGGGCGAGCGGGTGACCCTGCGGGTCAACAACCACCTGGCGGAGGACAGCTCCATCCATTGGCACGGGTTGATACTGCCCACGGAAATGGACGGTGTGCCGGGTCTCAGCTTTGATGGCATAAAACCCGGCGGCTATTACCAGTACAGTTTTGATGTTATCCAAAGTGGCACTTACTGGTACCACAGTCACTCAGGGCATCAGGAGCAGGTGGGTATGTACGGGGCCATTGTGATTGATCCCCGGGAGCCCGATCCGGTGGCCTGTGACCGCGACTATGTGGTGCTGCTGTCGGACTGGAGCGATGAAGACCCCCACGCTATTTTCCGCAAGCTGAAGATCCAGCCCCATATCTACAATGTCAACGAGCGGACACTGGTGGATCTGTATCGGGACATCAGGGAAAAAGGCGTCAGTCAAACCTGGTCTGACCGCCTGATGTGGAACCAGATGCGCATGAGTGACCGGGATATCTCCGATGTCACCGGTTACACCTACACCTTTTTGATGAACGGCAAAACCCCTGCGGAGGGCTGGTTCGGGCTGTTCAAAAAGGGCGAGGTAGTCAGGCTGCGGTTTATCAACGGATCGGGCATGACATTGTTCGATGTGCGTATCCCCGGCCTGAAAATGACCGTGGTGGCCGCCGATGGCCAGAATGTGGAGCCGGTCACCGTTGACGATTTCCGCATCGGTGTTGCGGAAACCTACGATGTCCTGGTGGAGCCGGACGGCGACATGGCCTATACCATTTTTGCCCAGGCCATTGATCGCAGCGGCTATGCCCGCGGCACCCTGGCCCCTGATCCCTCCATGCATGCCCATATCCCGGAGATGGACCCAAGCCCGATACTGACCCATATGGATATGGGAATGGATCACGGGGATCACTCAAGCCATGGCGCCGCCACATCCGGGGGTGTGGACCACAGCGCCCACGGCAAGCCGGCAATGGATCACAGTGCCCACGGCAAACCGGCAATGGATCACAGCGCCCACGGCAAGCAGGTAGTAGACCACAGTGCCCATGGCAAACCGGCAATGGATCACAGTGCCCATGGCAAACCGGCAATGGATCACAGCGCCCATGGCAAAGCGGCAATGGATCACAGTGCTCACGGCAAAGCAGCAATGGACCACAGTGCCCACGGCATGGCCAAGAGTGGTTCTGCCAGGCCCGTTTTTGGCTCAGGACTTGCGGGTTACGGCAGCAATCAGCCCATTGTGCATGCCCATTCAGAGTTTGGTCCCCATGTGGATATGCGCGCCGAAAACCCCCAGTACCGCCTGGATGATCCAGGTGTTGGCCTGCGCGACCACCAGCGCCTCTACAACCGCAAGGTACTGACTTACGCCGATCTGCGCAATCTCACCAGGACCCTGGATCCACGCCAGCCGGAGCGGGAAATCCAGCTGCACCTGACCGGCAATATGAGCCGCTACATGTGGTCCATCAACGGCATCCCCTATGCCCACGCCGAGCCCATCCTGCTGACCTATGGCGAGCGCCTGCGGGTCACCCTGGTGAACGACACCATGATGAACCACCCCATGCATTTGCACGGCATGTGGAGTGAGCTGGAAACCGGCGATGCGGATTACATCCCCCGCAAGCACACGGTGATCGTCCAGCCCGGCTCAAAAATATCCTATCTGGTCACTGCCGACGCCCGCGGGCGTTGGGCTTTCCACTGCCACCTGCTTTTCCATATGGATGGCATGTTCCGCGAATTCCGTGTCATTTAACTGAGGTCAATACCATGAAAAAACTATCTGTTGCAGCTTTGGCGTTTGTCGCCGCCAGTCAGTCCCTCGCCATGGGCGACGGCGATCCTGTCGTTATCTCTTTCAGCCTCAACGAATTTGAGAGCAAGCAGCAATCCGGGGATGATCCTCTGGCCTGGGGTGCAGAGCTTTCCATCGGCACGGATCTCCATGGCCTGGTTCTGGAGTCCGAGGGGGAGAGGGTCGAGGGCAGCACCGAAGAGCATGAGGTGAACCTGTTTTACACCCGCGCCATCTCCCCCTTCTGGAATGCCAATGTGGGCTGGCGCGGGGATGTTTACCCCGACCCCGAGCGCCACTGGCTGCGGATGGGGGTGGATGGTGAACTGCCCTTTTTTATTGAAGCCGCCGCTACCCTGTTTGTGGGCAACCATGGCCGCACCGGCTTGAGCCTGGAGGCCGAAAAGGAAATGATGCTGACCCAGCGCTGGAGCCTGACGCCGGAACTCAGCGCCGATTTCCACGGCCACAACGATGAGGAGACGGGCACCGGCTCGGGATTCTCCGGCCTCGAGGCTGCAGTCCGGCTGGCCTATGAAGTCACCCCTTACTTTGCGCCCTATGTGGGTGTTGTCTGGGAAAAAAGTTACGGCAATACGGCGGATTTTGCCCGCGCCGAAGGGGAGGATACAGAGTCCTCCCAGGTCCTGGTCGGTTTCCGCCTCTGGTTTTGAAAGTAGTGCCCGCGCCCCGGTAGCTGAGCTTCAGTGACGGGGCATCCCCTCGATTATTTTTCAATAGCCCTTCCCAGTCTGTTGCAGTGGCCGCAGGCAGCTTTGCTGCGGACGTCGGTAGCAGCTGCGCAGGCCGTCTCCCTGGCGCCCGGCAAACGATACCCATGCCGGTGTACTGGCCAGCGGACGCTGCGAAAAATGCCAGACATGCTGCAGATTCAAGTGGAAACTGCTTGAGCCGCGCGGCAATAAAGCATCCCCATGGCACTGATATCCATAAAATTGCCAGTATTCAGCCAGCCGCAGGAGATCAACCAAATGGTATACAAACCGAAATTCATCAGCTTTGATTGTTACGGGACACTCATCAACTTCGAGATGGGGCCGACCGCGAAAAGGCTTTTCGAAGATCGCGTTCCGAGCGAGCGGATGCCGGCTTTCCTCGACAGTTTCCGCTACTACCGCCTCGACGAGGTGCTGGGTGAGTGGAAGCCATTCTTCGATGTGGTGGAGAATGCCATTCGCCGGGCGTGCAAGAGCCACGGCATCGAGTATCGATCATCCGATGCGATCGCATTGTACGACGCCATCCCGACCTGGCAGCCCCATCCCCATGTGGTCGAGACACTGGAGGCCATCGCGCCCCATGTGCCGCTGGTGATCCTGTCGAACTCGATGGTGGATTTGATTCCCGCCAGCGTCGCCCACCTCAAGGCGCCGTTTCACGCGGTATACACCGCCGAGGAAGCGCGCGCCTACAAACCGCGTGGTCAGGCGTTCGAATATATGTTCGATCAGCTCGGTTGCGGACCGGGCCAGATGATGCATGTTTCGTCGAGCTTTCGTTACGACCTCATGACGGCGCACGATCTGGGATTCATGGCCAAGGCGTTCATTGACCGCGGTCACGAGCCCGCCTGCGACGGTTACGGCGTCAACAGGTTGACCGACTTCCGCCAACTTGCCGGCCTGCTTGGCCTCGATTCGCTGACCAAGAATGGCGGAACGGGACGGGTTGCATGATACCGGAGCAAGCACCGATGGCGGAGGAAGCGCTGAGCACGGCAGTGCCCGATCTCCCGCTTGATGCGGTGGCAGCGCTGGTCAGCCGCCTTTACGGTATTACCGGCAGAATCAAGCCACTGGCGGGTGAGCGCGACCAGAATTGTTGCATAGAGACGGCGCAGGATACCCGTTACGTTGTCAAGATCAGCAATCCATCCGAGCCGGTTTCGGTGGTGGATTTTCAGATCTGTGCGCTTGAACACATCGCCCGCGTGGCTCCGGACCTGCCGGTGCCCCACGTGGTGCGAACTCTCGACGGACTTACGCGGGATACGGTGACATTGGGCGATGGAGTCGAAACCACCGTGCGCATGCTCACCTATCTCGATGGTGTGCAGATCCGGGAGACGCCCCGCACTGCCGTGCAGCGGCGCGCGATGGGAGCCGTCCTTGCCAGGCTGGATCTGGCGTTGCGGGATTTTACCCATCCCGAGGCAAAGCACGATCTGCTCTGGAATGTTTCCGCCGCACACCGGCTGAAGTCCAAGCTCGATTGTATTAGTGACCCGTCGCGTCGCGCCCTTGCCGAATCGTTCATGACCCGCTTCACCGACTATGTCCTGCCCCGTCTGCCCTCGGTGAGAGCACAGGTAATCCACAACGACTACCATCTCTACAATGTGCTGGTCGCTCCTGACGATCATGCACACATAGTGGGGATTATCGACTTCGGTGACATGCTGCATGCGCCCCTGGTGGGTGAGGTCGCTACGGCGGCGGCGTTTCATATGACGGGCAATGCCGATCCGTTTGTGGGAGCGGCGCAGTTCGTCGCGGCCTATCACGAGGTTCTGCCCCTTGACGACAGCGAGCAGGAAATCGTCGCCGACCTGATGGCGACGCGCCATCTCATCACAGCACTGATTACGGAATGGCGCGCCGTGCGCTACCCCGAAAACCGCACCTACATCATGCGTCACAATCCCGCCGCCTGGGAGGCGCTGGCCTTGATGGCCGATCTCTCCCGCGACCAGGCGCGCGACCGATTACTGGCCGAAGTACGAAAAGAACTCCCTATGAAAAAGAACTCCCCATGAAAAGGAACAACCCATGAACAGCACCACTGACCTCAACATGGTCAACGCCTATATCCCCGGACGCGCCGATGTGGGACCAGCCACCGCAGCGATGATCGCGCGGCGCGATGCCCTGCTCGGCCCGGCCTATCGGCTGATGTACGAACACCCGCTGCATATCGTGCGCGGCGAAGGGGTGTGGCTGATCGATCCTGACGGTCGCCGTTACCTCGACATCTACAACAACGTCGCATCCCTAGGACACTGCCATCCGGCGGTGACCGAGGCGATCTGCAAGCAGGTGCAGACCCTTGCCACCAACACCCGCTATCTGCACGACACGATTCTTGAGCTGGCCGAACGCCTACTCGCGACGGTGCCGGGGACTGACCTCGCCCATCTCATGCTGACCTGCACAGGCAGCGAGGCCAACGACGTCGCTTATCGCATCGCCCAGGTGCGCACCGGTGGCACGGGGGTGATCGTCACCGACACCGCCTATCACGGCTTCACCGATGCCGTATCCAAATTCTCGCCCTCCCTCGGTCCGACGGTCGATCTCGGCGCCCATGTTCGCCTGGTGTCGGCGCCGCGTCTCTACCACGCGGAGGGTGCAGATCTTGCCGAGCGCTTCACGCGGGATGTGGAGGCGGCGATTGCCGATCTGAAGCGTCACGGCATCAAGCCCGCGATGCTTCTTGTCGACACCCTGTTCACCAGCGACGGCATCCTCCCGGAACCTGCCGGCTTTTTGAAAGGAGCGGTGGAGGCGATCAAACGGGCCGGCGGCCTGTTCATTGCGGACGAGGTGCAGCCTGGTTTCGGGCGCACCGGCGAGCAGATGTGGGGCTTTCAACGTCACGGGGTGATCCCGGATATCGTCACCATGGGCAAGCCGATGGGCAACGGGCAACCGATCGCGGGCCTCTTGGCCACTGCAGATGCCCTGGCGGAATTCGGCAAGAATTCCCGGTACTTCAACACCTTTGCTGGCAATACCGTCTCCTGCGCGGCGGCTCTGGCGGTGCTGGATACCATCGAAAGGGAAGGCCTGGTGCAACATGCAGCCAGGGTTGGCAAGATCCTGCACGATGGCATCGCTGAACTTGCCAAGCGGCACGAGGCCATTGGCGATGTGCGGGGCGTAGGTATGTTCGTCGGTGTGGAGCTTGTCCTGGATCGTGCATCGCGAATACCCGACCGCGAGCTCACCAGCCGGGTGGTCAATCGCATGCGCGACAAAGGGGTCTTGCTCAGCGCCTGCGCGAAGGGACACAATGTGCTCAAGATTCGACCGCCGCTGGTGCTGTCAGCGGAGCAAGCCGGTATGGTGATCGAAACCCTCGACGCAGCGCTGACTGAAGCGCAATCGGCAGTACGGGGTAGCTGACACTGATATTGATATTGATGGTGCTATCGATTCATGCGATCTGAAACGTCCCTCGACAAGTTTGATATCAAGATTCTTGTGCATCTTCAGCGCGAGGGACGCTGTTCGAATATCGATCTGGCCGACGCCATTGGCCTCAGTCAGAGCCCCTGTCTCGCTCGCACCAAACGGCTTCAGGACATCGGCCTTATCCGGGGCTATCACGCAGAGATCGCGCTGGAGAAGCTGGGCAGTCACGTCATCGTGTTTTCTGAGGTGACCATCAGCAACCATCGGCTGCGCGACTTCAGTAAATTCGAAACCGGGATTGGCAAGTACCAGGAAATCGTCGAGTGCTACAACGTCAGTGGCGGTTACGATTACCTGCTGAAAATCGTGGCACCCAGCATTGCCTGTTTACAGGCGCTTATGGAGCGGCTGTTGGAAGATGATATCGGCATCGACAAATTTGCCAGCCGGATCGTATTGCGCCAGCCACTTGGCCAACGTGGATATCCGCTGAGTATTATCGCAACCGGCGTACAGGAATGATAAAAGCCCGGCAGGCTGGCCTGCCGCGGCGCGCTTCTGTTTGCGGTTGCATCTTCCCTTGTGATCACCTAAAATCCGCCACCCTTTATGCCCCGGGCTTGTCCGGGGTTCCTTGCCACACCGCACGAGCGGGTGGCTATTACCCGTAAGGAGGCTCAATGCGCCACTATGAAGTTGTGTTCATGGTCCACCCGGACCAGAGTGAACAAGTCCCGGGAATGATCGATCGTTATTCCAAGATCGTCGAAGCCGGCAACGGCAAGATCCACCGTCTCGAAGACTGGGGGCGTCGCCATCTCGCCTATCCCATCGAAAAAATCCACAAGGCTCACTATGTACTCATGAACATCGAGTGCGGCCAGGAAGCCCTTGAAGAACTGACCTCCAACTTTCGCTTTAACGATGCCGTGTTGCGCAACCTCGTGATCAAATGCGACGAAGCCAAGACCGAAGAAACGGCCATCATGAAAGCCGAGCGCAGCGAACGTGCCGAGAAAGAAAGCCGCGAGCGCCGTGAAGCCGAGCGCGCTGCCAAAGCCGCCCAGGAAACTGAGCTGGTTGAGCAGGAAGAAGACGAAGACGACATTTCTGAAGAATCCGAGGACGAGTGATGCAACAACAACAGCGTTTTAACCGTCGCCGTAAATTTTGCCGTTTTTCCCAGGAAGGTGCTCCCGAGATCGATTACAAGGATCTCGAAGTGCTCAAAGGCTATGTGTCCGAGACCGGAAAAATTGTTCCCAGCCGTATTACCGGCACCAAAGCCCGCTATCAGCGCGAACTGGCCATTGCCATCAAGCGCGCCCGCTACCTGGCTCTGCTGCCCTACACCGACAGCCACAAGTAAGATTGTAGCGGCTCAGATTGTTGCGAGAAGGCGGAACTGACCATGCGCGCCCTGGCTGAATTTATCATGCGGGGCCGTTTGCAGGCTTCCCTGGTAGCGTTTCTCGGCAATCTGGTGCCACTGATCAGCCCCGCCACGGTGGGTCTGGTCACCCTGAGGCACTCTCTGCTGGAAGGTTCTCTGGTGCTGTTATGGGCCAGTCTGCCAGCCCTGGCAATGTTCTACTGGAGCGGTATGAACGCGCTCCTGGCGGCCACCGCCATTGTCGCTTTGGTGGCCGTGCTGGCATCTGCGGAAGCGCTCCGGCAGACATTGTCCTGGTCCATGGCCCTGATGGTGTCACTGGCAGCCAGTGTCGTCATGTTGCTGCTGGTTGCCATGTTTGCCCCTGGCAGTATGGAAACCCTGCTGGTTGACCTGCAGCGTGTGCTGGAGGCCATGAAAGCCAAGGCAGAGACCGGGCCGGAATCGGTGTTTTACCTGCTGATAGCGGGTACCGCCATCGGTCTCGGGCTGGAGCTGGTGAGCAGGACCTTTGTGCTGGGTTTCCTCTCCTGGCTGACGGTGATGCATGTGGTAGTGAGTTTGATTCTGTCGCGCTGGTGGCAGGCTCTGCTCTACAACCCCGGTGGATTTCGCGCTGAATTCCACGGCTTGCGTCTCGACAAGGTGTTGGCATCGGCCCTGGTGGCGGCGATTCTCGGCTGCAACATGATTGCCGCTGATTACTCCACCTGGGCGAGTTTGCTGGGTGTGCCGCTGCTGCTGGCGGGCCTGGGCTTTATCCACCATGCCGTGCAGTTCTGGCAGTTGGGTGTGCAGTGGCTGGTGATTGTGTACGTCGGGTTGTTGGTGTTTGGCCCGCTGAGTATGGTGCTAATCGGGATTGGTTTTCTCGATAGTTTTTTTGATTTTCGAGCCCATCTTGCCGCGCGCAAGCGCAAGTGACTGTTAATGTGCAGTTGACAGGCTGGCCCGAACTTTTGATTTTTGAAGAATGAGGTATCCGAAATGGAAGTAATTCTCCTGGAAAAAGTAGGCAAACTCGGCGCTATCGGCGCCAAGGTCAATGTCAAATCCGGCTATGGCCGCAATTATCTGATCCCCACTGGCAAAGCCATTTTTGCCACAGCCAGCAACGTAGCTGCGTTTGAACAGCGTCGTGCCGAGCTGGAAAAGGCCGCTGCCGAGCGCAAGGCTGAAGCAGAAGCCCGCGCCGCCAAACTGGCAACCCTGGGCACTGTCACCATCGCAGCCAATGCCGGTGACGGTGGCAAGCTGTTCGGCTCCATCGGCACCCGCGACATCGCCACGGCACTGACCGCTGCCGGTGTTGAAGTCAGCAAAAGCGAAGTCAAGCTGCCCGAAGGTGCGATCCGCGACCTGGGTGAGTTTGAAGTCGACATCCAGCTGCACGCCGATGTTACCCAGGCTGTTAACGTTGTGATTGTTGCCGAGTAAGTTTGGCCACAGACCCGCGACACTGCGGCGTTATTTCCAGGTGGAGTAACGTCGCATTAACACTTTTCCGGTAGGCGCTTGATGACTGACCTGTCGCGAAACCACATTGCCGGGCAACAACTTCCCCACTCCCTTGAGGCTGAGCAGGCCGTTCTTGGCGGCTTGATGCTGGCCAATGAATTCTTCGATACCGTCGCCTCGGTTTTGCGCGACGAAGATTTTTACAGCCAGGACCACCGGCTGCTGTTCAAGACCATGCACAGGCTGGCGGCGGAGGAAAAACCCTTCGACCCCATCACCCTGTCGGAAACCCTCAAGCAGCACAACGAACTGCAACAGATTGGCGGTGACGCCTATCTGGTCGAACTGGCCAACAATACCCCCAGCGCCGCCAACCTGCAGGCCTATGCCCAGATTGTGCTGGAGCGCTCCATCGTTCGCCAGCTGATCATCGCCACCAGTGAAATCGCCCAGAAAGGCTACAACCCATTGGGTTGGGACAGCGCCAAGCTGTTGGCGGAGGCAGAAAAACGCCTCACCGAAATCATGGAAAATCGCCCCAAAAAAGGCGGTTTCCAGTATGTGAATGACCTGCTGCGCCAGGCGGTAGAGCGCATTGACGAGCTGTTCAACAGCGATACGGATATCACCGGGATCAGCACCGGCTTTGCCGACCTGGACCAGATGACCTCCGGCTGGCAAAAAGCCGACCTGGTGATTGTTGCGGGTAGGCCTTCGATGGGCAAAACGTCGTTTGCCATGAATATGGTGGAGCACGCCACCCTGCACCAGCCCAAGCCGGTGCTGGTGTTCAGCCTGGAGATGCCCGCTAACCAGCTGGTTATCCGTATGTTGTCGTCCCTGGGCAAAATCGATCAGACCCATATCCGTGGCGGTAACATGACGGAGGACGACTGGCCGCGCCTGTCCAACGCCGCCCAGCGCCTCAAGGATCGCCCCCTGTATATCGACGATACCCCCGGTATTACACCCCTGGAGTTGCGCAACCGCATCCGCCAGCTGGTGCGCGACTGCCGCGAGGTGCTGCGCCAGCAGCAGCCCGGCATCTCTGCCGATGAGCTGGATGCGCTTTCCCTGCCGGCTATGGTGATGGTGGACTACCTCCAGCTGATGAGCGCCAGCATTCCCGGTGAAGGCCGTGTGCAGGAGATATCGCAGATTTCCCGTGAACTCAAAACCATCGCTCGTGATTTTGAATGCCCGGTGATTGCCCTTTCCCAGCTGAGCCGGAATGTGGAGCAGCGCCCCAACAAGCGCCCCGTGAACTCCGACCTGCGGGAATCCGGCGCCATCGAGCAGGATGCGGACGTGATTCTCTTTATCTACCGGGACGAGGTGTACAACGAGGACAGCCAGGACAAGGGCACGGCTGAAGTTATTATCGGCAAGCAGCGCAACGGCCCAATCGGTACCTGTCGTCTGGCGTTCCTGGGCAAATACACCCGTTTTGAAAACCTCTCGAAGGATTATTTTGGCGAAAGCCATTAATCACACAGACTGACGATGTCTTTTCAGGAGGCTATGTTGTTTCAGGAGACTATGTCTTTGCAGGAGAGTATGCACACATTCCATACCATCAGTGGCCTGCGCGAAGCGCTGGCAGCGGAGCGGGCCAAGGGCCATCGCATCGGTTTGGTGCCCACCATGGGCAACCTCCACGATGCCCATCTGGAGCTGGTAAAAATTGCCAAGCAGAACTGCGATGTAGTGGTGTGCTCCATTTTTGTCAATGCCCTGCAGTTTGGCCTCAATGAGGACTGGGATAAATATCCCCGCACGATCGAAGACGATACCCGCAAGCTGGCGTCTGTTGGCTGTGATTACCTGTTTCACCCCGCCGATATCGAAATGTATCCCAACGGCCTGGATACCCAGACACGGGTTGTATGCCCCACCATGACCGATGTGCTGTGCGGCGCCAGTCGCCCAGGTCATTTTGAGGGGGTCACCACTGTGGTCACCAAGCTGTTCAATATCGTCCAGCCTGATGAAGCCGTGTTCGGTATCAAGGATTTTCAGCAGCTGGCGGTGATCCGGCGTATGGCCGAAGACCTGTGCATGGGGGTAAAAATTACCGCTGCGCCCATTCATCGGGAGACCGATGGTCTGGCAATGAGCTCGCGAAATAGCTATATTACCGCCCCCGAACGACCCGGGGTCGCTGTGTTGTACACTACACTGCAATGGATAGCACAATGCATCCGCGATGGGCGCCAGGATTTTTCAGCGCTGGAAGTGGATGGCGGTAAACGGATAGAGGCCGCAGGATTCAGGGTTGACTATATTGCTGTTTGCAACAGCAAAACCCTCGAGCCCGCGGCCCTTGATGACAGAGAGATCACGGTATTGGGCGCCATGTACACCAGTGCAGCCCGCCTTATCGACAATCTCTCCCTCACCCTTGAAGACCGAGGCTAAACCATGCTGAGTACCATGTTGAAAGGCAAACTGCATATGGCGACTGTCACCCAGGCAGAGCTCTGGTATGACGGTTCCTGCGCCATTGATTCCAACCTGCTGGACCTGGCCGGTTTGAGCGAGTTCGAGCAGATCGATATTTACAACGTCAACAATGGTGAGCGTTTCACCACCTATATCATCAAGGCCGAGCCAGGCTCTGGTACCATTTCCATGAATGGTGCCGCCGCCCGCAAGGTGCAGGTGGGCGACCGGGTGATTATCGTCACCTATGCCCAGTACGATGACAAAGAGGCGGCAAAGCACAAACCCAAGCTTGTCTACCTCAACCCCGACAACACTGTCGAGCGCACCTCCAACACCATTCCCGTCCAGATCGCTTCCTGACAACATTCCTTGCGGCGTGCCAAGCGCTCGCCGCTATCCCCTTTACAACTACAGGCCGCACTCTACCCGGTGCGCTCTGTAGTGGTGTTTGCGCGCCACAGATCGGGCTGAAGTGGGCTTTGCAGGCGGCGGTTGGCTGCTTTAATTTTGCAGTATCCGGCAAAAAATTCGGGGTGCTGCTGTTATTTCTGACTGTCAGTAAAAACCCGGCAGTCGGGAATCATCTCAGTAACTGCATTTATCCTGCAGTCTGGAGTCGATTCTCAGGCTTTCACCGTGATATTCCCGTTTTGTTCGCACGTTTGTGGCTGGTGTAAAGCCCTCGCAGCCTGTACTTGCCGACCTGGCCCTTATGCTTTGTAATAGCCGTGAAAAATAACGCTGTGACGAATATAACGGGGGCAGTAGATGAGTGATTTTCCAGTTCATCCGGTAAGTGACCGATGGCGCGCCAGTGCGCATATCGATAGCGATACCTATGCAGCCATGTACCGTCAATCCGTGGAGCAGCCGGATCAATTCTGGGCCGAACAGGCAGAAACCTTCCTGAGCTGGGAAAAACCCTGGGACAGGGTATGCACTGCCGATATGCACACCGGCAAGGCCGAGTGGTTTGCCGGTGGCAAACTCAATGTGGCGGTCAACTGTATCGACCGCCACCTGCCTCTGCGGGCCGACCAGACCGCCTTTATCTGGGAGGCAGATGAACCCGGCCAGCACCAGCGCATCAGCTACCTTGAGTTGCACCAGGCGGTGGGGCGACTGGCCAATGTCCTGCGCGGCCGGGGGGTCAAAAAAGGCGACCGGGTGTGCATCTACATGCCGATGATTCCCGAGGCCGCCTACGCCATGCTGGCCTGCGCCCGCATTGGCGCGGTGCACTCTGTGGTGTTTGGCGGTTTCTCGCCGGACGCCATCCGTGACCGCATTCTGGATTCCGATTGCCGCGTCGTCATCACGGCGGATGAAGGTCGTCGCGGTGGTCGTGTCACGCCTCTCAAGGCCAACGCCGACAAGGCCATGGCCCAGTGCTCTAACGTCCATACCTGCCTGGTGGTGAGGCATACGGGCGGCGATATCCACTGGCAGGGCGAACGTGACCTGTGGTACCACGATGCGGTTTTGGCTGTCTCTGCTGACTGCCCCGCTGAAATCATGGATGCAGAGGACCCGCTGTTTATCCTCTACACCTCCGGCTCCACCGGTATGCCCAAGGGCGTGCTGCACACCACGGGCGGCTACCTGTTGCAGGCTGCCATGAGTCACAAGTACACATTCGACTACCACGATGGCGATATTTTCTGGTGTACCGCCGATGTGGGCTGGGTCACCGGGCACTCCTATATTGTCTATGGCCCGCTGTGTAACGGTGCCACCAGCCTGATCTTTGAAGGTGTGCCCACCTACCCGGATGCCTCCCGTTTCTGGCAGGTGATCGACAAACACCAGGTCACCCAGTTCTACACCGCTCCCACCGCTATCCGCGCGCTGATGGGGGCGGGGGATCATTTTGTCGAAAAGTGCTCGCTGGCATCCCTGAAACTGATCGGCACCGTGGGCGAACCCATCAACCCCGAAGCCTGGGAATGGTATTACCGCCTGGTGGGCAAGCAGCGCTGCCCGGTGGTGGATACCTGGTGGCAGACTGAAACCGGCGCCCACATGATCACCCCCTTGCCCGGTGCCACTGATCTGAAAGCCGGTTCTGCAACCCGCCCCTTCTTTGGTGTGCAGCCGGCGCTGCTCGATACCGAGGGCCGCGAAATTGAAGGGGAAGGTGAAGGGCTGCTGGTGATCAAGGCCCCCTGGCCATCCCAGATCCGCACCGTGTACGGTGATCACAAGCGCCTGGTGGACACCTACTACGCCGCCTACCCCGGTTACTACTTCACCGGCGATGGCGCGAGACGCGATAAAGATGGTTACTATTGGATCACTGGCCGGGTGGATGATGTACTGAATATTTCCGGCCATCGCCTCGGTACAGCAGAAATCGAGAGTGCTCTGGTATTGCATCATGATGTGGCTGAAGCGGCGGTGGTCGGTTACCCCCACGATATCAAGGGCCAGGGCATCTATGCCTTTGTCACCCTGATGGCTGGGATTGAACCCAGTGACACTCTGCGCAAGGAGCTGATAACACTCTGCGCCGACGAAATCAGCCATATCGCCAAGCCGGACATTATCCAGTGGGCGCCGGGCCTGCCCAAAACCCGTTCCGGCAAGATCATGCGGCGCATTCTGCGCAAGATCGCTGGCAATGAGTTGGAAAACCTGGGGGATACTTCCACGCTTGCTGATCCTTCGGTGGTGGAGGAGTTGATCGGGAATCGGGTGAACAGATAGTTACACGTAACACGTTTGATGTTGCACGTAAAATCGGAAAGACTCCCATGCCTTACCAAGTTTGGGGCTGCGAGGTTGTTGGTTATTGCGGCAAAGGCAGGGCTGGCACCTACGTGTAACGTGAATCGTGTTACGTGCAACTCAGTTTTACCTGCAACTCCAAGCCCCCTTTTCATGTAAAATGCCGCCCTTACCCCAACCAACCCCAATCCCATGCTTCCTGTAATCGCCCTTGTGGGCCGCCCCAACGTGGGCAAATCCACCCTGTTCAACCGCCTTACCCGCAGCCGGGATGCCCTGGTGGCCAACTTTGCCGGCCTTACCCGGGATCGCAAATATGGCGAGGGTAACTACAATGGCCAGCGCTTTATGGTGGTGGATACCGGCGGTATCACCGGCGAGGAGGAGGGCATTGATGCCGCCATGGCGGCCCAGTCGATGCTGGCCATTGAAGAGGCGGATGTGGTGCTGTTTCTGGTGGACTGCCGCGACGGGCTGACGTCCACCGATGAAAACATCGCCCGCCATCTGCGTGAGAGCGGCAAATCCTTCCTGCTGGTGGCCAACAAGATTGATGGCATGAATCCCGATGTGGCGCTGGCGGATTTTTACCGCCTGGGTTTTGAGGCGATTTACCCCACCACTGCCACCCACGGGCGCGGTGTTTCCTCCCTGATGGAAGCGGTACTCGAACGCTTTGCCAGAAACAACGGGAGCGCTGATTCTGAAGCTGATGAGCACCAATACAGCGATTCTGATTTCAGTGAAGATGAGTTTGGTGAGCACGAGCTGGATGAAGAGGCTCACGATCAAGATGCCTTGGATCAAGAAGACCGGAGTGAAGAAGACCGGAGTGAAGAAGACCAGCCAGCCGCAGCAAAAGTCGACGGCCAGGGCATCCGCATCGCCATCGTGGGTCGCCCCAATGTGGGTAAATCCACCCTGGTCAACCGCATGCTCGGCGAAGAGCGGGTTGTGGTTTACGACCAGCCCGGCACCACACGGGACAGTATCTATATCGATTTCGAACGCGATGGCAAGCATTACACCCTGATCGACACTGCCGGTATCCGGCGCCGCAAGAATATCAAACTCACGGTAGAAAAATTCTCCATTGTCAAAACCGTGCAGGCGGTGGATGATGCCAATGTGGTGATTTTGCTGATCGATGCCAGCGAAGGTCTGGTGGATCAGGATATGCACCTGATGGGCTATGTCATCGAAGCAGGCCGGGCGCTGGTGGTGGCCGTCAACAAATGGGATGGCCTGGAGCAGCAGCAGAAGGAGTGGATCAAAACCGAAATGGAGCGCCGCCTGCGCTTTGTGGATTTTGCCGATATTCACTATATCTCGGCCCTCCACGGCTCAGGCGTGGGCAATCTCTACAAGTCGGTGCACAGGGCTTTTGCCTCCGCCACCAATAAACTCAGCACCAATCACCTGACCCGTATCCTTGAGGATGCCGTTGCCGACAACCCGCCCCCCATGGTGAATGGTCGCCGCATCAAGATGCGCTATGCCCACGCTGGCGGCAGAAACCCGCCGCTCATTATTATCCACGGCAACCAGCTCGATGATGTGCCCAACCATTATGTGCGCTATCTCGAAAAAACCTACCGGCGCGCCCTGGAATTGCACGGCACCCCTGTGCGCATTGAATTCCGCTCTGGAGAAAACCCCTTCGCAGACCGCAAAAACACCCTGACCCCACGGCAGATCGTCAAACGCCGGCGTTTGATGAAGCACGTTAAAGGCCGCTGATACCCGGCTACTCCCTGCCTGTCACCCCCTGCCGATTCGTTCGGCAAGGTGAAATGCTGTTTATCCACGACAAGGAGAAAACCATGAAAAAACATCTGGCCCTGGCAATGATGGTTCTGGCGTCCGTTGCCCATGCCGACAAAAACTGGAACGGTGAAGGAGATCTGGCTTTCAACAAGTCATCAGGTAATTCGAAAAGTGAATCCCTGCTGGCCAAGCTCAAACTGGAATACAACCAGGAGCGCTGGACCCACAGTGGCCAGATCGAAGCCATCAACGCTTCCACTGACGACAGCCGCAGTGCCGAGGCCTACACCCTGCGGGCAAAAACGGAATACGATGTGTCCGAGCGGGCCTACGCCTTTGGCAACGGTCGCTATGAAGACAACCGTTTCAGCGGCTATGAATACCAGGGGTCCGTCACAACAGGTTTGGGTATCCATATTATCGATACAGAAATCACTACTTTCGATATTGAAGGGGGTGCCGGTTACCGCCGCAGCGAAGAGCAGGGCAGCAATGAAACCTTCAACGAAGCCATCGCCACGGCCGCCGCGAAATACTACCGGGAGCTGACGGACACCACCCGCTTTGAAAGCGATCTGAATGTGGAATCCGGTGCCGATAACACCTTTGTGGAGTCGGTCGTTGCCATCAGGGTAAAGATCAACTCCCGACTGGGACTAAAGGTGGCATACAGCGTCAAGCACAACACCGATGTGCCGGTTGACACCAAAAAAACCGATACCCTCACCAGCGTTGGACTGAATTACAGTTTTTGAGGAAAAGCGTTGAGGCTGGAGAAGATACCCCGTTAGCGACAGGTTTGATTGCTACCTTCAACGATCAATCGCAAGCAGGCTGCCTCCTACGTTGCGCTTTTGCTGTTGATGGTGCAGTTCAGCTCACCATCGCTCAACAATACTTGCAGTGTTTGCGATGGCTCAACAGCCGCAATGGATCGTACAATCCGCTGTTCAGCGTCCCTGGCAATGGCATAACCCCGCTCCAGGGTAGCCAGTGGGCTTACCGCATTAAGCGTGGAGGCAAGTCCGCGCAACCGTTCCTGCTGGCGCACCAGGATCTCCCGCTGGGCGCGGTTCATGCGCTGCTCAAGACCCGTTAGTCGCAGCCGGTGCAGATTCAGCTGCTCGCCGGGCTTGATTCCCATGAATCTGGTCTGGAGCTGCCCATATCTGGCCCTTCTGCTGCCGAGCTGCTCTGCCATAGCCCTCATCAGGCGAATCTCCAGATGATCCAGGTGCTGGCTTTGTTCCCGCAACCGGTCCGCAGGGCTTCTCAGACGTTTGCGCAGCCATTCCAGTTTTTGCTGGATATGCTGTAATTGGCGGCGGGTTTTTTGCAGCAACATGGTTTCATGGTGGCGGAAGATGGCAAGCAGCTGGTCGCCATCGGGGCTGACCATTTCCGCCGCCGCTGATGGAGTTGGTGCGCGCTGGTCGGCAACAAAGTCGGCAATGGTGAAATCCGTTTCATGGCCCACGGCGCTCACTATCGGCAGCGCGCTGTCATGGATGGCCCGCGCCACCCTTTCTTCGTTGAATGACCATAAATCCTCAATAGAGCCGCCACCCCGCGCCAGTAGCAGCACGTCGCAGCGCTGGTCACTGTTGGCAAGTTCAATAGCGGACACCAGCTCATCGGCGGCATCCTTGCCCTGCACGGCACTGGGATAAAGGGTGACGCGAATCCACGGGCTGCGGCGTTTGAGCACATGGAGAATATCTCGCACCGCTGCGCCGGTGGGCGAGGTGATCACGCCAATGTGCTGCGGATGGGTGGGGATGGCAATCTTGTGGTCGGGGTCGAACAGGCCTTCAGCGGCCAGCTTGTTTTTCAGCATCTCGAACTGCTGTTGCAGCAGTCCTGCACCATCTGCTTCCAGATGTTCAACAATCAGTTGATAGTCACCGCGGTTTTCATACAGGCTCACCCGGCCCCGCACCAGCACCTGGTCGCCATCCTTCGGGGGTTTGCCCACCAGACCGTTGCGGTTGCGGAACATAGCGCAGCGGATCTGCGCTTCGCTGTCCTTGAGGGTAAAGTACCAGTGGCCTGAACTGGGCCGCGACAGGTTGGAGATTTCTCCCCGCGCCCACAGCAGTGACAGGTGGGTTTCCAGCAACTGCCGCGCGCGGCGATTGAGCTGGGAGATGGTAAATATTTGGCGATCGGGCAGAGTATTGGTCATGGCGGCATTGTAGGCCATGGTCGTCCCGGCTTAAACGGTCAAGTTTCCGGTTTACCGTGGGTGGTTGCACCGATATAATTGCCCGTTTCCTGTGATGCGCCAGGATGAGAGGGAATATGCCTAGAATTGCCTACGAAGCCTTGACGTTTGACGATGTATTGCTGGTGCCCGGTTACTCCGAGGTGGTGGCAAAGGATGTCAGCTTGAGGACCCGCCTCACCCGTGAAATTTACCTGAATATCCCGCTGATTTCTGCGGCGATGGATACTGTCACAGAATCCCGCTTGGCGATTGCCCTGGCCCAGGAAGGCGGTATCGGGATTATCCACAAAAGTATGTCCATCGAGCAGCAGGCTCTTGAAGTTCGCGCTGTCAAAAAATATGAAAGTGGCGTAGTTAAGGATCCCATCTGTATCGATGCCGACGCCACCATCCGCGACCTGATCGCCCTTACCCGCGCCAACAATATTTCCGGGGTGCCTGTACTCAAAAACGGCGAGCTGGTGGGTATTATCACCCGCCGCGATGTGCGTTTTGAAACCAATCTTGACGCCAGGGTGGCGGATGTGATGACCACGAAGGAACGCCTTGTGACAGTCAAGGAGGGTGCTGAGTCCGAAGAGATCAAAAGCCTGCTGCACCGCTACCGGATTGAAAAGATCCTCGTGGTCAACGACCAGCTGGAGTTGCGCGGTCTGATCACCGTCAAGGATATCGACAAAGCCGAACAGTACCCCAGTGCCTGCAAGGACGACCAGGGTCGCCTGCGTGTAGGTGCCTCAGTGGGTACCAGCCCCGATACCGACGACCGTGTCGATGCACTGGTTGCTGCTGGCGTCGATGTGCTGGTGGTGGATACGGCCCACGGTCATTCCCGCAATGTCCTCGACCGGGTTCGCCGCATCAAGCAAAAGTACCCGCAAATGCAGGTGATCGGTGGCAACATCGCCAGCGCTGAAGCGGCCCTTGCACTCGCTGAGGCAGGTGCCGATGGCGTTAAAGTGGGTATTGGCCCCGGCTCGATCTGTACCACTCGCGTGGTCACAGGTGTTGGTGTCCCGCAAATTTCCGCTATCGCTGAAGCGGTGCGTGCACTTGAAGGCACTGGCATCCCGGTAATAGCTGACGGCGGTATCCGCTATTCCGGCGATATTTCCAAGGCCGTTGTGGCCGGTGCCCATTCGGTGATGATGGGTTCCATGTTGGCAGGTACTGAAGAGGCCCCCGGCGAGATCGAGCTTTATCAGGGCCGGACCTACAAGGCTTACCGTGGCATGGGCTCCCTCGGAGCCATGTCCCGCACCCAGGGCTCCAGCGACCGCTACTTCCAGGATTCCAGTGCCGGTGTCGAAAAACTGGTGCCAGAAGGTATAGAAGGTCGAGTGCCCTACAAGGGATCGGTCTCCGCCATCATCCACCAGATGATGGGTGGCCTTCGCTCCTCCATGGGTTACACCGGCTGCATCGATATTGAAACCATGCGCACCAAGCCAACCTTTGTGCGGGTTACCTCCGCCGGTATGGGGGAAAGCCATGTGCACGATGTGGCGATTACCAAAGAGGCACCCAATTACCCCGTGGGTGGACGCTGAGGTCAAACCTTTCAAACCGCTTTAAAGTTTTTGCATTACAAGGTAGTGCCAACTTGTTGAAATAGTTATCGAGCGGGGCTTTCAAGCCCCGTTTTTAATCGCCCAAACAGCCACCTGTTTTCTGAATTCACCAGTACCAGAATTCAACCATAAAGAGCCCGCAATGACCCACGATATCCACGCCCAGAAAATCCTTATCCTCGACTTTGGCTCCCAGTACACCCAGCTGATCGCCCGCCGCATTCGCGAGATCGGTGTGTACTGCGAGATTTACCCATTCGACGTGGCGCAAGAGGCTATCTCTGATTTCAATCCCCGGGGCATTATCCTCTCCGGCGGCCCCGAGTCGGTGACCGCTGGCAGCTCGTCGCCCCGCGCGCCGGGCATGGTGTTCGAGCTGGGGATACCGGTGCTCGGTATCTGCTACGGTATGCAGACCATGGCGGAGCAGTTTGGCGGGAAGGTGCAAAGCTCCGAGCAGCGGGAATTCGGCTACGCCCAGGTAAAAATCCACGGCGATACAGCGTTGCTGCGGGACATCAAGGACCACGTGGACCACGGCGACGGCGCCGCCCTGATGGATGTGTGGATGAGCCACGGCGACAAAGTGACGGTCATGCCCGAGGGCTTTGCCCTGATGGCCTCCACCCCCAGCTGCCCCATTGCCGGCATGTACGCCATCGACAAACCCTTCTACGGCATCCAGTTCCACCCTGAGGTCACCCACACCCTGCAAGGCAAGCGTATCTTCGAACACTTCGCCCATCAGCTGTGCGGCTGTGAATCCCTGTGGACCGCCGCCAATATCATCGACGACGCCATCGCCCGGGTACGGGAACAGGTGGGCACTGACAAGGTTCTGCTGGGCCTGTCCGGCGGTGTCGATTCCTCCGTGGTGGCAGCCCTGCTGCATCGCGCCATCGGTGACCAGCTCACCTGCGTATTCGTCGATAACGGCCTGCTGCGCAAGAATGAAGGCGACCAGGTGATGGACATGTTTGCCAAAAACATGGGCGTGAAGGTGATTCGTGTCGATGCCGAAGCGTTGTTCCTGAGCAAACTGGCGGGGGTTGCCGACCCGGAAGCCAAACGCAAGATCATCGGCAACAGCTTTATCGAGATCTTTGATGAAGAGGCAAGGAAATTGCGGGACGTCAACTGGCTGGCCCAGGGCACCATCTACCCCGACGTGATCGAATCCGCCGCCTCCAAAACCGGCAAGGCTCATGTGATCAAATCCCACCACAATGTCGGTGGCCTGCCGGACGATATGAAAATGTCCCTGGTGGAACCTCTGCGGGAGCTGTTCAAGGACGAAGTGCGCAAGATCGGACTGGAACTGGGCCTGCCCTACGACATGGTTTACCGCCACCCCTTCCCTGGCCCCGGCCTTGGCGTGCGTATCCTCGGCGAAGTTAAAAAGAGCTACGCCGATACCCTGCGGGAAGCCGATGCCATCTTTATCGAAGAACTCCACAAAGCCGACTGGTACCACAAAACCAGCCAGGCCTTCACCGTGTTCCTGCCGGTTAAATCCGTGGGCGTGGTGGGGGACGCACGGCGCTACGAATACGTCGTTGCCCTGCGCGCCGTCGAAACCATCGACTTTATGACCGCCCGCTGGGCGCATCTGCCCTACGAGCTGCTGGAGAAAGTCTCCAACCGCATCATCAACGAGATCAGCGGCATTTCCCGCGTGACCTACGACGTGTCCAGTAAGCCGCCTGCGACTATTGAGTGGGAGTGAGTTGAATTTGTAAGTCATTGAAATATAATAATAAAATAACTCTCATTGATAATATAATCTACATCATCAATGGTATTTTTCATGGTATTTGTCAACCGGGAATCAGCGCCTGTCAGAAATATCATGTCGGGATTTATGGGCTGATCATGGTATTAATCTGACAGTTACATCGGCGTGCAGAGAAATTCACGTGGGCGTGAGGGTGCGAGCCTCCCGCCCGCAGGGTAAGCCTGATATCAAGCGGGTGCTGCCGTATAGAGTCACCAAGAATCCAGTATAAATATTTACAGAAACTTGCATAATATGGAAGTTAGTGTAAATTATCTGTATGACGCCTCTTACAGAACAGATTTTCACAGCCGGTCTGGCGGATCGGCCTCTATCGGCTAGTCAAGTCGACCGCCTGCTGGGTGGCAGTGATGCGCGCCGCTACGGCCAGGTCAATCGTGCCCTCAAGGCGGGGGAGTTGATCAAGCCACGCCGAGGACTGTATGTCTTGAATCCGGTGTACCGGAAGCAACCTCTGCACCCGTTTGTGCTGGCCCAGCAAATGCTGCCCGGCAGTTATGTCTCGGCCGAATCGGCGCTGGGCTTTCATGGCTGGATCCCCGAATCGGTGCATACCGTGTTGAGCATGGCTCACGGCGGCAAGTCGGTCACCTACCAGCACCCGAAGCTGGGCAAGTTCGAGTTTCGGCGCATGACGACTCATACCGGTTATTTTCTGCAGTCAGTTGCCAGGCATGAGCTGCAGCATCAGGCGGCTCTGGTTGCCGAGCCGTTGCGGGCTCTGCTGGACCTGGTGTATTTGCGCAAGCTGGAATGGCAAGGACTGGGTTTTTTAACAAGTGGCATGCGCATTGATGAACAGCAACTGCGTTCAGTGACCTCGCTGGATATTACGAAACTACAAGATGTGTACAAAGGCAGGCGGGAACAAGCGTTTCTTGCGGAACTGCAAAGGTCACTAAGCTTATGATTGATTTAATCCAAAAGCGTCTGGACAAATACAGCGTTTCCAATCAGCTTGAGGAAGAAAATGCGCTCAAGGAAATCGTGCAGGAAATTGTCCTGTTTGCCCTGTGGCGCGCCGGGTTTTTTGAGGTGGCAGCCTTTCAGGGTGGGACGAGTTTGCGGATTTTGCATGGCCTGAATCGTTTCTCGGAGGATATCGTCTTTATCTTGCGTGAACCGACTCCGGGATTTCAGTGGCAGCCCTTTCTGGAAAATATCGCCGAGACTTGTAAAGAATTCGGAATCGCACCGGAGATTCTGGACAGGCAGCATATGGATGACAACGTAAAGGCCGCCTTGATTAAGGATACTTCCATAGCGAATCAGTTGAATTTACGTTTTTACAACCAGCAGCGCGGCAAGAAACTGACGATTAAGCTGGAGATTGATGCCAATCCCCCGGCAGGTTCAGGTTTCGAATATACCTATTTGAGTTTCCCCGTTGATTATGAGGTGTGTCATCAGGACCTCGGCAGTAATTTTGCCTTGAAGATGCATGCCCTGCTATGCCGCCCCTATCTCAAGGGACGGGACTGGTATGACTTTAACTGGTACATCGGCCAGGGCATTGTGCCGAAACTTGAATTGTTAAAGAACGCGCTCATGCAGTATGGGGCTTGGCAGGGGCAGGATGTGAATGTGGATCGCACCTGGCTGGTAAATGCCTTGCGGGATAAAATGACAGCGATTGACTGGCGAGATGCTGCAGAGGATGTGGCGCGGTTTTTAAAGCCAATCGAACAGAAGAGCCTGCAGCTTTGGAGCGAGCGATTTTATCTGCACAAGCTTGACCAATTGAATGAGCTGCTTGGTGAAAAATGAAACGCTATTTCCTGTTATGACCATCGACGATCTCAAACAAAAACTGGCTGACATCGACGCTGCCACCTTGCAGGATTTCATTCTCGATCTCTACCTGCACTATCCGGAATTGAACGACAAGATCGAAGCCCTGTTGTTGTATAGCGATCCCGCTGCCCTTGCCAATGCGTTAGGCAAACGGATTCAGTCGCTTCGGCGTGGGCGAAAGTTTATTGACTATCGAGCCAGCTTCGATTTTTCGCGGCAACTCGACGCCCTGCTTGCGGACATTGAAAATGGCCTGTTGGCCAACTCACCCAAACATGCGTTTGAACTGGTTGACAAGTTTCTGGCAACTGCGGAGCCGGTGTTGAATCGTATCGATGATTCCGGCGGTGAAGTAGGTGAGGTGTATCGCCGGGCGGTGTTGTTGTGGTTGACGGCGGCCAGGGGCTGGCAGGATGCCAACGTGGACTGGCCCGAGCGGGTTTATCAATTGTATCAGCAGAATGATTATGGTGTGTTGGATCCGCTGTTGCCCAATGCACAGCTGCTGTTGACCCGGGATCAATTGAAGCAACTGGCCTGGCGTTACGAGAGCGCGTTGCGTAAGGCATTAAAAACCCCGGAACAAGCAGGTAAGGTCAATTTTACCGTTTTGGGCAACGGCGTGGCATTGGGGTCGGTTGGGCAGGCCTTACACGACCCGGCTCTGTACGAACGGTCAATCTTGATTCACTCGCCGCAGCCTAATAATCTGCAAATGAAGGCTATTTGTGAAAACTTTTTGCAGTATGAGCAGCCCGAAGCAGCGATGCGCTATCTGAATCAGGCATGGGAGAGCCGTTTCGAGCATGATCGTCTGCAATTGCTGGATAAGGTCTATGCGCAAATGGGCGACCGGCACCAGCTCAAACAAGTTCGCTATCAGCTTTTCCAAGCCCAGCAAAGCCATGCCAGTTTCAAGCGCTATCTGGAGGTGCTGGACGAGGAGGAGAAAGCAGACGCCTGTGATGAAGCAACAGCAAAAGCTGAGCAGGGCGGCAATCTATTGCGAAGTACCGAGCTGTTATTAAACCTGGGGCAGACCGATCGTGCCCAGGCCCTGGTTCTGTTGCGCCATCAGGAACTGGTGGAGTGTTTTTATAACGACTTGTTGCGGCTGGCCAAGGCGTTTGAAAAAGAAGATTGCGATCTCGTGGCCACGGCCTGTTATCGAGCCCTGTTGCTGGATATCTTAATGCAGACGCGTAGCAAGGCTTACGGCCATGGCGCGCTCTATTTTAAAAAGCTGGAAGCGCTGGCCGGGCGAATCAAGGTGTTCGACCCTCTGCTGGAGCATCACGCCTTCGTGCAACAATTGCAGTCAGCGCATGGGCGTAAAAGCAGTTTTTGGGCACGCCTGTAGACTTGATGTAGTATTACAGCCCGCTAATCGAGCATGAGTCTCATACGGATGCTCGGGTCGAAAGGGAATCCCCAGGCGAGTAACCTGTTTGCGGTGATCCATTAGTTGCAGGAGCAGAAGAGCATACATCTGGAAGCAAAGCCAGGAAAGCGGCGTATGGAGCTGTGCGGCAGCGCTCAGTAGGCAATTTTTCAAAATATTGTTAAGCCTTTTCTGAGCATGGTATTTTTCATGGTATTACCAATTAGCAGGAAAATAAGCCATTGATTATAAAAGATAAAAAGGGCTTATTTACAATCGAGTGGCAGTGACTGAAATTAGTAACCCATTGAAATATAAAAATAAAATAACTCATGTTGATAATGTATTCTGCATTATCAATGGTATTCCTCATGGTATTTGGTGCGGGTAGCACGGCAGAAAGCTGCGATACCATGAGAGACACAATGATGCTGGCATGGTATCAGCGAGTTTGAACTGCGCACGCTCTGGAGCTTTCCGGAAACTCGTTATCCCTGCGCCACGTAAGTGCTATTGCATGTAAGATATACACGCCTATTTCAGATGGCGTTGTGGATCCTGGCGACCATGTAGTACGCGGATTACTTCAACCCTGGTGGTGGTCACACGGTAAAACAGAGTATGGCTATTTATAGGGAGGCTTCTGACATCTGGCAGGAGCTCTGGGCGCTGGGTTCCTATTAGTGATTGCTGAGTCAGCAACCAGAATTGGTTCTTTATAGTGGACAGATAGCTTTCGGATTGTGCCTGCCCCCACAGTCGCAGGCCGTATTGGTAGATGTCTATAAGGTCATTTATTGCGGTAGGCGCAATGACGAGCTGGTGGGGCGCCATGAGGGTCAGCCCTTGATATCGTCAAACAAGGTGTCAAGCGCCGATTTTGATTCGACTGCGATACCTTCTCCACGGTCTAGTTGGTCTACTCCGACTTTCAGTTGCTCACGAAGTCGAGCCAGTTTGATCTCGTGAATCCAGTCTTCATGGGTTTCCATAAAACGAAGCGCTTCACGGATGACTTCGCTGGCATTGTTGTACAGGCCGGTTTCCACTTTGGCTTTAACGCGAGATTCCAGTTCGGGCGTTAGTGATATATGCATATTGGCCTCCGACGGTAGATGCTCTCACAAAGAATGCTAGGTTGACATGCAAAGATTGTCAATGTTTGTATTTACGTGTCGATGGGGAAGTCGGGGGTCCTGTGTGGCAGTGTTTAAACAGGCAATTTTTCGAGTATTTTGAAAGATTTTCTGAGCATGGTATTTTTCATGGTATTACCGATTTTGGTGAAAATAAGCCATTGATAATAAAAAATAAAAATGGCTTATTCGCAATAGAGTGGGAGTGATTCCACATCTGGCACCGGCTGGCAACCTGAAGCAATAAACATAGCGTAACCTTCTGTAATTGCTATTTTTATTGTTTATTTTTCTGGAAATGTCAGGCACTTATTAGCATCGTCAAGTACACGTCCTTAATGGTATTTTTGATGCTATTGTCTTGCCCAATGCACTTTAATTAACAAAATACCATGCCGTACGTTTTTTATTGTGATCCTGGTATTAAAATAATTTAACTTACTGATATTTATTGAAAAATTCCGTAATTAATGCCATGTTTTTCATGGTGTTAAGGGTGTTAAGGGTGTTAAGGACTATTGCTGTCAGCGCAAACCACCGTGTTGACCAGCTTGCCGATATTCTCTATCCCAGTTTCAACAATATCTCCGTTTTGCAGGAAGCGGCCTGTTTTCCAACCCACCCCTTCCGGCGTGCCGGTGAAAAGAATATCGCCGGGCTGGATCTTGGCAATGGTGTTGACCCTGTCCACCAGCTCGGCGGGTGACCAGTTCATTTGTGAGCTGCGGCCATCCTGGTGTCTTACGCCATTGACGGAGAGCGTCATTTTCAGGTCGGGTTTGCCTGTGGGACATTCATCCTCAGTGACAATCCAGGGTCCCACCGGGTTGATATAGAAGAGCCTTTTGGCTGCGAACAGGTCCGAGCCGATACCGGGGGGGCCGGTTGCAGGTCGCGACCGCTCACCTCGTTTTCCACGGTGTAACCGAGTATGCAGGATTGGGGGTCCTCGCCCGGAGCGAGGGTTGAACCCACTACTGCCACCTGTTCCACTTCATGGTCGAGTTGGCGGGTGACTGCCGGTAACTGGATGGGATCGGTGGCCCCGATCAGGGCGTTCCATGACTTGAGAAAGGCGTGGGGCCGCTGCGCTGGCTTGATACCCATCTCGTCCAGGTGCTTGAGATAGTTGGCACCGATCACCAGCACACTGCTGCCCCGCTCCACCGGCGCCAGCAGGTGCAGGTCTGCCAGTGGCAGTGTATCTCCGTTAAAGGGCAGGTTGTTGTGATCCCCTTCCGTTACTGCGGGAGCGCAGTCGGCGATGTCACCGGCCAGGGGTGTAGCGGTGTTGGCCGGGGTATCGACAACGGCCCAGAAGGGCTGGCCGTTGTCCTTGCAGCAGGCGACTATTTTGCTGGTGATATACCTATGTTGCGAAATACTGACAAGTCAGTTTTCAGGTCTGCAATATCGCTGTGATATACGGTCTCTCCAGGCTGTGAAAAATCTCTCAATGCCTGGGCCGACGCTTTTACGTGCAACGTGCAACCAAATTTCTACTCACTGCCGACCCAGCGCCTGCGCCACCCTTGAGCCGGTGGTGCGTCCCAGCTTCGCCATGATAAAACTGCCCGCCTCCAGCAGTTTGTCCAGATTCACCCCGTGGCTTATGTTCAGGCCGTTGAGCATATAGACCACATCTTCAGTGGCGACATTGCCCGATGCGCCTTTGGCGTAGGGGCAGCCGCCGAGGCCACTCACTGAGCTGTCGATCACACTGATACCCGTTTGCAGCGCCGCGTAGATATTCGCCAGGGCTTGGCCGTAGGTGTCGTGAAAGTGCACGGCGATGTTTTCGACGGCAATGTCCGCCAGCAGTGTATCGAGCAGACGGTTGATGTTGCCAGGGGTGCCGACGCCAATGGTGTCCCCCAGGGACACTTCGTAACAACCCATGGCCAGTAATTCGCGGGCCACCGTCTTTACTGCATTGGGTGGTATGGCGCCTTCGTAGGGGCAACCCGCCACGCAGGATACATAGCCGCGCACTTTCAGCCCAGCATCGAGAGCGCTCTGCATAACAGGTTCAAAGCGCACCAGGCTCTCGGCGATGGAGCAGTTGATGTTTTTCTGGCTGAAACTTTCCGAGGCGGCGGCAAACACTGCCACCTCCTGTACGCCGCAGGCCATTGCCCGTTCCAGCCCCTGCAGGTTGGGGGTCAGGGCTGAATAGGTGACGTTGTGGTGGCGGGGCAGGGCGGCAAAGACCTCATCGCTGCCCGCCATCTGCGGCACCCATTTGAAGCTGACAAAACTGCCCGCCTCGATATGGCTCAGTCCTGCGGCTGCAAGGCGGCGGATCAGCTCGATTTTGGTGGTGCTGTCCACACTTGTTTTTTCATTCTGGAGGCCATCCCTGGGACCCATTTCGACGATCCTGACGCTTGAAGGCAAGGTCATAATCATTCTCCTGCCGCCGGTGCAAAGACCAACAGCTCCGCACCGCCAGCCACCAGATCGCCGGGCTGGAAGTAGAATTCCTCCACCACACCGCTGGCTGGCGCCTTGATGGCGTGCTCCATTTTCATCGCCTCCATAATCAGCAGGGTATCGCCTTTGCTCACCGGTGCGCCGACGTCCACCAGCAGGGCGACAATGGTGCCGTTCATGGGGGCGGTAAAGCCGCCGTGCTGCTCCTGACCATCGCCGAGGTCCAGGTCCGGCTCCACCCGTGTGAAATGGGTGGCGCCCTGCTGGGTGTAGAGGCTGCAGCCGCTGCCGTGTTCGGCGATGGTGGCGCTGGACTGATGACCGTCGACAGTGGCCAGCAGGCGCGACCCTTCGATGGTGCCCTGGGCCTGCACCTGGTGTTCTCCCCAGTGAATACGGTAGCGCCCGGCGCTGCCGCAGAGAATCTGTTCAACTTTCACAGCCACTGTCTGGTGGTGGAAACCCAGCACAAGGTGCTGCTCGCTGGCCAGGTTGGCGCGCCAGCCGTTGTTCAGGTGCCAGGGGGACCAGGGGTCGGGGGATTGGGCAGCGGTGTGGCTGGCGCGCCGGGCTTGGTCGAGGCACAGGTAAAGGGCTGCAAGGGGCACGGCACTGTCGATGGCCTGCGCACTGTCCCTGAAGATCAGGTCGTGGTGGCGCTCGATAAAGCCGGTATCCAGGTCGGCGTCGGCAAAGGGCTGGCTGCTGGCGAGGTTATAGAGAAAGTCGATATTGGTGGTGAGGCCGCTGATGCGGTACTCCCCCAGGGCGGTGGTCAGGCGCTGCAATGCCCGGTCGCGGTTTTCATCCCAGACGATGAGCTTGGCGATCATGGGGTCGTAGTAGACGCTCACTTCATCCCCCTGCAATACGCCGCTGTCGATACGCACATGGTGACCGGCCTGTGGTGGCTGGAGGAATTCCAGCACGCCGGTGGCGGGCAGAAAATCGTTGTCGGGGTCTTCCGCGTAAATGCGCGCCTCGAAGGCATGGCCGCGAATTTCAAGCTGGCCCTGGGAGCGGGGCAGGGTTTCGCCCGCCGCCACCCGCAGTTGCCACTCCACCAGGTCCTGGCCGGTAATCATTTCGGTGACGGGGTGCTCCACCTGCAGGCGGGTATTCATCTCCATGAAGTAGAAGGCGCCGTCGCTGTCGAGGAGGAATTCAACAGTGCCTGCGCCCTCGTAGCCGATAGCCTGTGCGGCGCGGATGGCGGCATCCCCCATCTGCGCCCGCAGTGCCTGCGTCAGGCCGGGGGCCGGTGCTTCCTCGATGACCTTTTGGTGACGGCGCTGTACGGAGCAATCCCGCTCGAACAGAAACACGGCGTTGCCGTGACTGTCGCAAAATACCTGAATCTCCACGTGGCGCGGTCGGATCAGGTATTTTTCCACCAGCATGGCGTCGTCACCAAAGCCGTTCCTGGCCTCCCGTTTGGCTGCGTCCAGGGCCTGATCGAATTCCCCGGCATTCCACACCTGGCGCATGCCCTTGCCACCGCCACCGGCAGCCGCCTTGAGCAGCACCGGATAGCCCATGGCGTCCGCCGCGTGTTTGAGAACGGCGCGGCTCTGGTCTTCACCGTGGTAGCCGGGCACCAGGGGCACATTGGCTTTGCCCATAATGTTCTTGGCGGCGGATTTGGAGCCCATTGCCCTGATGGCTTCCACCGGCGGGCCAATAAACACCAGGCCATTGTCCTGGCAGGCGAGACAGAACTCGGCGTTTTCCGAGAGGAAGCCGTAGCCGGGATGAATGGCCTGGGCGCCGGTTTTCAGGGCCGCTTCGATAATGCGGTCAGCGCGCAGATAGGAATCCCTGGCCGGTGGCGGGCCTATATGAATGGCTTCATCCGCCATGGCGACATGCAGCGCATCCCTGTCTGCATCGCTGTATACGGCCACGGTGCGAATCCCCAGGGCACGGGTGGTGCGGATAATGCGGCAGGCGATTTCGCCGCGATTGGCAATCAGTATTTTGCTGAACATTTTGTTTGGCATGGGCTGCGGCTCTTTACCATTCAGTCATCGGGCTGGTGTGCCAGCTCAGGGATTGTGTATCCAGTTCGGTTTGCGTTTTTCGAGGAAGGCCTTAAGCCCCTCCTGGCCTTCGGCGGACACCCGCTGGGCGGCGATCCTGGCGCTGCTTTCGGCAATCAATTCATCGTCAATGGGCTGGTTGGCCATATCCAGTACCAGTTTTTTGGCGGCGCGGATACCCGCAGGGCTATTGCCCAACAGCGTGGCAATAAGGTCTTCCAGGCAGCTATCCAGGTCGGCATCCTCGACCACCTCACTGATCAGCCCGAGTCTGGCCGCCACCGTCGCATCAAAGCGCTCGGCGCTGGTGAAGTAGCGCCGAGCCGCCCGCTGGCCCATGGCGGCGATGACATAAGGGCTGATGGTGGCGGGAATCAGGCCGATTCTGACTTCGCTCAGACAAAAACTGGCACTGCTGCCAGCCACCGCCATATCGCAGCAGCTCACCAGACCCACGGCGCCGCCGTAGGCCGCACCCTGCACCCGGGCGATGGTCACCTGGGGCATAAAGTTCAGAGTCTTGAGCATCTGCGCCAGACCGTTGGCATCGCGCAGGTTTTCCCCGTAGCTGTAGCTGGCCATGCGTTTCATCCAACCCAGGTCAGCTCCGGCGGAAAAGCTCTTGCCAGTGGAGGCCAACACCATCAGGCGGATACTGTCGTCGGTGGCAATGGTTTCAAAGGCGTGGGTCAGCTGCGCGATGATCCCGTCATCAAAGGCGTTGTGGCGCTCGGGGTTGTTGAGGGTGACGGTGGCCACGCCCCTGTGATCAATGTGAGTGAGTACCTTGTCTTCCATTGTCATAACCTGAGCTGTTTTAACCTGAATCGTTACATCCGGAACACGCCAAAGCGTGTTTCGCCGATTTCCCGGTTGAGGCTGGCGGAGATGGCCAGGCCCAGCACCATGCGGGTGTCGGCCGGGTCGATCACCCCGTCATCCCAGAGCCGCGCCGACGCGTAGTAGGGGTGACCTTGGTGCTCGTAGTCGTCGATGATGGGCTGCTTGAAGGCGGCCTCTTCCTCCGCTGGCCACTGCTCGCCCTGCTTGGCCTTTTGCTCGCGCTTGACCTGGGCCAGCACCCCGGCGGCCTGTTCACCACCCATCACGGAGATGCGGGCGTTGGGCCACATAAAGAGGAAGCGCGGGTCGTAGGCGCGGCCGCACATGCCATAGTTGCCCGCGCCGAAAGACCCGCCAATCAATACCGTAAACTTGGGCACCTGGGCGGTGGCCACCGCCGTGACCATCTTGGCGCCGTGCTTGGCAATGCCCTGGGTTTCGTATTGCTTGCCCACCATAAAGCCAGTGATGTTTTGCAGGAATACCAGGGGAATCTTGCGCTGCGCGCAAAGCTCGATAAAGTGCGCGCCTTTTTGCGCCGACTCCCCGAAGAGAATGCCGTTGTTGGCGACGATGCCCACCGGGTAGCCGTAAATTCGTGCAAAACCGCACACCAAGGTGGTGCCAAAGAGGGCCTTGAATTCGTCGAATTCGGAGCCGTCCACCACCCGGGCGATTACCTCCCGCACATCGTAGGATTTGCGGGTGTCGGCGGGGATCACCCCGTAGATTTCGCTGCTGTCATAGAGGGGTGGCCGCACTGGCTGGATATCGCAGGCAATAGGCTTGACCCGGTTCAGGCGCGACACCGCCTGGCGCGCCAGCTGCAGGGCGTGGTGATCATTGTGGGCATAGTGATCCGCTACCCCGGATATGCGGCAGTGCACATCGGCGCCGCCCAACTCCTCGGCGGTTACCACTTCGCCAGTCGCCGCTTTCACCAGCGGGGGGCCGGCGAGAAAGATAGTGCCCTGATTTTTGACGATAATGGATTCGTCCGCCATGGCGGGCACATAGGCGCCACCGGCGGTGCAGGAACCCATCACCACAGCGATCTGGGGAATGTTTTGTGCAGACATGTTGGCCTGGTTGAAAAAGATGCGGCCAAAGTGCTCCCGGTCCGGGAATACCTCGTCCTGGCGCGGCAGGTTGGCGCCGCCGGAATCCACCAGGTAGATGCAGGGCAGGCGATTTTCCAAGGCAATGGCCTGGGCGCGCAGGTGCTTCTTGACGGTCATGGGGTAGTAACTGCCCCCCTTCACAGTGGGGTCATTGGCTACCACCATGCACTCTTGACCACAGACTCGACCGATGCCGGTGATAATGCCCGCGGCGGGTACATCCTCCCCATAGAGATCCCATGCAGCCAACTGGGACAGCTCCAGAAACGGGGAACCCTTGTCCAGCAAGTGTTCCACGCGTTCCCGGGGTAACAGCTTGCCCCGCGCCTGGTGGCGCTCCCGGGCCTTCTCGCCGCCTCCTTGCTGGATTTGTGCGACCACCTTTTTGAGGTCATCCACCTGGGCCTGCATATGCCTGGCATTGTCGGCAAACTCCGCGCTGCGGTTGTTCACTCTGGATTTGATAATGGTCATGGGCGGGGCCAGTCTCAGCGGGTTTCGGTAAACAGTTCGCGGCCAATCAGCATGCGGCGGATCTCCGAGGTGCCGGCGCCGATTTCGTAGAGCTTGGCGTCGCGCAGCAAGCGTCCGGTGGGGTAATCGTTGATATAGCCGTTGCCCCCCAACACCTGAATGGCCTGCAGGGCCATCTGGGTGGCGCGCTCGGCGGTGTAGAGAATCACCGCAGCAGCGTCCTTGCGGGACTCCTGGCCGCGGTCGCAGGCTGCCGCCACCGCATACAGGTAGGCGCGGGAGGCGCTCAGTTCGGTGTACATGTCCGCCACCTTGCCCTGCATCAACTGGAACTCGCCGATGGCCTGACCGAACTGCTTGCGGTCGTGGATATAGGGCACCACCACATCGAGGCAGGCCTGCATAATGCCCACCGGACCGCCGGACAGCACAGTCCGTTCAAAGTCGAGGCCCGACATCAGTACCCTGACGCCCTTGCCTTCGCTGCCGAGAATATTCCCCTCAGGCACCTCGCAGTCCTCAAACACCAGCTCGCAGGTGTTGGAGCCGCGCATGCCCAGCTTGTCGAGCTTCTGGTGGCGGCTGAAACCGGGAAAATCCCGCTCGACGATAAAAGCGGTAATACCTTTGGCGCCAGCATTGATATCGGTCTTGGCGTAGATCACATAGGTATGGGCGTCGGGGCCATTGGTGATCCACATCTTGTTGCCGTTGAGGATATAGTGGTCGCCGCGCTTCTCGGCCCGCAGCTTCATGCTCACCACGTCTGAACCGGCATTGGGCTCGGACATGGCAAGGGCGCCAATGTGCTCGCCGCTGCACAGTTTCGGCAGGTATCTGGCCCGCTGTGGGTCAGTGCCGTTCTTGAAGATCTGGTTGACGCAGAGATTGGAGTGAGCGCCATAGGACAGGCCCACTGAGGCAGAGGCCCGGGAAATCTCCTCCATGGCCACGCAGTGGGCCAGGTAGCCCATGGCGGAGCCGCCATACTCCTCGGACACCGTAATACCCAGCAGCCCCATGTCACCAAACTTGCGCCACATATCCAGAGGGAACTCGTTGTTGCGATCGATATCGGCGGCGCGGGGCGCCAGCTCTGCCTGGCAGAACTGATAGACGCTGCCCCGCAGGATGTCGATATCTTCGCCGAGGTTGAAGTTCAGGGTGGGGTAGCTTGTGTTCATGGCAAAAACTCCGGAGACGTTATTGTTTGCTGGCGGCCTTGAGGGCCTTGATACAGTTGATTTCCGCCTGATTGAGATCCTCCAGCATGCGGGCGATATCGTCGAGCTGCTGGTTGAGCTTGACGCGCTGGCGCTCGATGGCGTCGATGAGTGTTTTCAGCTGGGCGACATTGCTCTTGCCGGGGGCATACAGGGCGATGATTTCCCGGGATTCCTCCAGGGAAAGCCCGAGCCGCTTGCCGCGCAGGATCAGTTTCAGGCGCGTGCGATCAGCGGCGCTGTAGATGCGGTTCTGGCCATTGCGAGTGGGTTTCAGCAGCCCCAGCTCCTCGTAGTGACGGATGGTCCTGGTGGTTACTTCGAACTCTTTGGCGAGCTCCGAGATACTGTAAACAACGTCTTTGTTAGCCATGTTTGTCCTGGATGAAGTGTTAGATCGGATTATGCATGGAGAATTACCTTTACGTTAACGTTAATGTAAGCGCAAAGGACGGTGTGTGTCTACCCCTGGTTCATGAACCTGAGATTGTTGCGCAGGTAGTACCCGCATTCGACCAGTTGGTGTCGAAGGAAGGCTTGGCAGATGAAATGGAGCGAGGTCTGATTGACGCCGATCTTGGTGGTCATGTAGTGAAAAAGCGTGTGGCCATTGGTGGTCGAGGCAAGAGCGGTGGTGTCCGCACTTTGCTGGCGTAAATCGGGTGATACGGCATTTTCGTGTATTGGTTCGTCAAAAATGCGCGTGCGAATGTTAGTACGGGTGAACTGAAGGCGTTGAAGCACTTGGTTGACAGAGGCATCTGGATCGGTTCTGCCGCCTGTGTCGAAGAGGGCCTTGTTTAGATTGGTTTTCTCGAAGACGCTGACGGAGAAAATCTGTAACAAATAGTGTAGAGAGCTGCATCGACTTGAAGCTCCGTCCTGATGATCGCGATCAGTACATTCATCACTGGCTGTCGCTTCTGATTGGAGCCTGTAAATAATTCTGCGTATCACCCTTTCTTGTGGCCGAACTCCGGTTTTGATTTTTCTCGAGAGCTGCCAAGTGTCCTGGTCTCGTTGAATACATCAACGCGCCTTTAACCGACTGAAACAAATAACAGCTGGCAACAGCAGGGGTAGCAGGGTCAGGAATGCCATTTGGTAATTGCCCTGCAAATCTCTGATCATGCCTGCAATCAGAGGTGCTATCCCTGACAGGCTGCCAAAGCCTATTACTACACCCATCACGCGGCCAAAATTGCTCGGACCAAATTGCCGGGCCGCAACGATACTGACCAACGGTACGATCCCCCCAGCGGAAAATCCAACCAGGCACATTCCCAGAGCCAGCTGGATAAAGCCACCTGCGGTTGCGGTGAGTATCCCACCTGTTGCTGTTAGTAGTATCAGGCCAGTGTACAGATAACGGGATTCAATGCGGTCGGCCAGTGTGCCTGTGCTGAATTTCCCCACAGCCATTAACACTGACGTAATTGACACCACCAGTCCCGCCTGTTGCAGGGATACCGCGAGATCCAGGGCAAACAGCCCGAGGTTTTGAAGCAGGCCGACAAAGACGCATAAGGGCAACATCAAGGCAAGCCCCAGGAAATAGATATTCCGTTCTCTCAATAATTTCAATGTGCTGGTCGACGGGTTATTCTCCTGGTGGTCAGCATGTTTCTGTTCCGGTTCAAGTATTGCCCAGGTTAGCGGCAGTACTATTACCGGTACAACTACTGCAAGCAGCATCACCACCAGGCGCCAGTCGAATTGGGCCAGCAGCGTGGTGATCGCCACAGGGGCGAGCAAGCCGCCAAACGATGTTCCCAGGGAACAGATACCCAGCGCTGCCCCACGCTTTTCAGCGAAGGCTTGAGCAACCAGAGTTTGCGCCATCAGCGCCCCTGCAAGGGTAACCCCCAGGGGTATCAAAAAGGAGAAAGCCAGAACGATAATCATCGCGTTTTGCGCCATCGCAATGATCACCAGACCCAACGTAAAGCCTGTGATGGCCGCTGTAATCACCTGGCGGCTCTGGAAGCGATCTATAAGGATACCTCCAATGGGAGATAGTAGACCGGTAGAGATAGTCATGAGGGTAAAACCGATCATTATTTCACTGCGGGTAGTATTGAACTCCGCTACCCATGGCACCACCAGAAATGCGAATGAATAGATCCCGACACCGACGACCAGGGTTTGCATGATCAGTGAGAACCACAAGACCTTCCAGCGGTATTGCATCATTTAAAATTCTGTCCCTTCGGGCGGTGGTCAGGGTGGACGGAATGTTGTTGCTGGTCAGAATGCCAACGATAGATGAGAGTCGGCTGAACAAAAGCAAATACCCGCTTACGTCTCACTCTGGATAATTCCAGTCAATTGCTGGGCTTCATATTCTTCATCGGAAAGCGCTTGGCGTTCGGCGACATTAATTCTGGAGTCTTCTGTTCCATCGTAACGGAATCGCGCGCCGCCATCCGCGATGATATCTGCGATCGTCTTTGCAACGTCTTCACAGCTGCTGGGAGAGGTGCGCTTTGACAACAGCTGTGACTGAAACAGCCCAGTGATTTCTGCATAGTCAGGACTGTCAAAGGATTTTCGGTTCGCTGACACTGAGCTGGCGACAGCACCGACAGAAATACATGACACCTTGACGCCGAATGGCGCCAACTCAAGTCGGAGGGCTTGGGAAGCGGCTTCGAGGGCATGTTTGCTGGCGGAATAATAGCCCAGCAGTGGTCTGGTGTATCGTCCCGCCGATGAAGATATCTGGATAATCAACCCGCTGCCACGATGTCGCATGGCGGACAATACCGCATTGCTCATCCGCATTGCACCGAAAAAATTCGTGTCGAACAGTTCGCGAGCCTGATCTACAGGAACACTTTCCACTGGCCCCCATAAGCTGAAGCCGGCATTGTTGACGAGAATGTCGATATTGCCCAGGCATTGCATGGCTGCGGAGATGGATTCCCCGGAGGCGACATCCAGCCTGATTCTGTCTTGACAGGGTAGGTCTGCCAGTGTCTCGGGTCGGCGGGCTGAAGCAATTACATGATACTGGCGGCTGGCGAGTTCGAAGACAAGTGCGCGACCAATACCGCTGGAACAACCTGTTACCAGAACACGTGGAGTGGAAGGCAGCTGTGTGCGTACTGATTTAACAGGCATTGGCATCGCTCTTGACATAGAAAGCCAGGATCAACCCGGTAGCGACCGAGGTATATCCATGATTTCCATGTGCATGCGCAGTATGGTGATGGTTTGGAATAACCACTTGCCGTTTATTTTCCTGTAAGTTTCATGATAGTGACCGTTGCCCTCAGTCACCAGGAGGGCCAGTAAATCTTATCACCATATCCGGAAGCCTCGCTGTCAGAGATAATGGTGTTCTCCGGCATATAGGCCTCGTGTCGGAACCACCACCTTCAAGGCTGTGCCGAATTAAAAACTGCTCTGACCCACCACTCCATATAAACAGGGAAAACAGATTGCCACAATAGAAATTACTCTTTTCAGTCTTTGGATGAACGATTGTCTGGTGGTTGAAGGGAGTATTCCCGTTTGCCCTATCGCATTGCGTAGAATGGTTCCTGATGCCTTCATGGATTACCGCCTGATGGAGAGACCGCCATCGACGACAATGCTGTCGCCGGTGTGGTAGCTGGATGCATCACTGGCCAGATAGACCGCGATGCCGCCCAGCTCTTCCGCTGCGCCGGGGCGGCGCATGGCCGAGTAAGTCTTGATCCAGTCGTTGGTGGCGCCCTTGTGCCCGATCTCCGACAGAATCATTCCGGGCAGGATGGAGTTTACGCGAATGCCGTACTCCCCATAGTCCACGGCCATGGCCCGGGTCAGTGCGTCCAGTGCGCCCTTGGTCATGGCGTAGGCGGCGTTCCCCCAGGTCGCCCATAGCATGCTGGAGCTGCCGGTGATGACGATAGAACCGGGTCTGCTGCCTGCCCTGACACACGCCATCATGTGTGCCCCGGCTTCCTGCGCGGTGAAGAAGGTGCCGAACTGATTGGTCTCAACGACGGCCCGATAGTCGTCAATCGGGATTTCGCCGACTGGCGCGCGCGGTCCCAGTCGGCCGGCATTAGCGAAAACGGCGTGAAACTCGCCGACCCGGGTTACCGCCTCGGCGAAGGCGGTCTTTACCTCGTGTTCGCGGCTGACATCGACGTTCTGGGCGAACACCGTCACGCCGTTCTCGCGGGCCAGCCGCTCCGCCACTTCCTCGTTGCGCTCTGCCCGCCGGCCCCAGATGACGAGGTCGGCACCTGACTCGGCCAGGGCGGTGGCGTAGGCGAGACCGATGCCGGAATTGGCGCCAGTCACCAGGATGGTCTTGCCGGAAAGATCGAAGATGTTCCTGCGCATGGACTGTGGACTCCTCATAACATCGTGGCGTGCGCCTGCTCGTAAGCGCTACGGATACGTTCGAGCGAGACTTCCAGCAGCGACGGATCGGCGCGGCCCACCAGTATTTTGCCGGGCAGGCAGGCGGCCTCCAGCCGCAGCCGTTCCTCATTTGATAGCAGGGAAAGACGAGACGGTACCTCCCGCTCCACCATCGCTGCCGCCCGGTCGATCCAGCCGGGATCGTCGGGCAGTTGGAAGAAGGCCGCGAGGTCTGCCAACGCCGTGCGGGCATCACGCCCCAGATCCTCGAACCGCATCTCCGAATAGCGCTCCGGCGGCACCTTGACCAAGTGTCGATAGGCGCGGCAGAGCATGTTGCTCCAGTGCCGGCCGTAGAGATCGGCCGGCTGCGGGTGTCGGCGCAGCCGCATGATGTAGTCGTCAGGCGCAGTTGACGGGTTGCAGATGGCAGCCACCAAGTCTGCCATCTCCGGCGGGTTGAAATCAAACGGAATACCGATGCCGAACCAGGGATGGTTCTGCATCGACAGCGCAACCTCGGGTCCGTCGCGGTGCAGGTGGAGGAACTGGGCGCTGGGGAACGCCTCGCGAATCCAGGGAAACATGCGGATGCCGAAGCCCGATCGCTCCACCCATGCGTCGCGTCCAAGCCGCTCGCACAGCCACTCAAACAATGCCCGTAGATGCACACCGGTGCGTCGGCGCTTCTGGCGTTTGGCAAACTCTACGGCGGCGAAGAACAGCCCTTCTGGGTCGTCGGGCGCCATGGCAGGAAACGCTGTGCGCAGCAGCGACGGTGTGCCGCCGGTACGCGGTGATACGGGACCACCCGAACGGCCGGCACTTAACATCTCCATGGGCGCATCACTGCGCAGGCGGAGCATATAACTGAGTCCGTCATCGTGCCAGAGGAAGCTGGCGAACTCAGCACCGTCGACCTCGCCCTGTGGCAAACTGATTGCCTCCAGTCCGGCCATGAATTCCGACAGCACCAGCACGCGACGGTTCTCCGCCACCATGTTGGACAGCAGGGTCGAGCCTGATCGACCGGTACTGATAATGAATCGTTCGAATTGGGCCATGTTATTTTCCTGCACCGCTCTCGGGAACGGCATCATCGACAATGACTCTTTTTTTCAATCCAAGCGACAGATGGCGGCGCAGAGGCGAGAGAGGACGAAACTGGCAGATTATTCATGCTACCAGAAGAAATGGTGAGCCATCTTCTCGCGGTGGATGCGCAATTCCTCTGCCCTTTGTTCCGGTGTGAATTTTGGTGTGGCGGGGTGCAGGACCCTGGGCAGGTCGGAAATCTTGACCACCCGAAGATCGACCGGCGGCCTCGTTTCGGCCCAGATCCAGCGATAGAAGACAATGCCCTCCGGCTTGCCGCCGGTGCCGATCCAGTTCTTCACACCCGGATCTTGCTCCGCAAAAATAATCTGCACTTTTCTGTCGGGCGGCACATAGCTGGTCAGGTTCTTGCGAACAGTGATGTTGCGGAACCAGTCGGCACCGTCATAGACCATGCTGTCATAGAGATAAAGGCTCCAATAGCGCGCCTTCGGCTCCTCAAATTCTGCCACTAGTACCTCGTCGGGCATGATCTTGAATCGCTCGCCACCATAATTGACATTGCTGTTGCCACCCGGCGTGTTGTCCGGTTTCTTGGCATTACCCAGCTTACCGCCGCCCTCCTTCATGAACTCCGTGAACCAGTCGTGCTGGAATACCGAGCGGAGCGCCAGGATGTCGGTCGTTTTCTTGAGCTGCTGGTCGAGGATCTCCTGGGTGTAACGGGGTGTGCGCACAGGCGGGGTCGGATCCAGGCACTCGATGTGATATTCGGGTCGACGCGTATAGGTCCAGTCGACCCAATAAAGCCTGAAAAAAATATGGACCACATCTGTCGGCTTGATATCAGCTGGAAAATCCAACGTTGGCTTGCCCGGCACCTTCTGCGGCGCGATGTAAATTTCCCACCGCCCGTCTTTCAGCTCCATGTCGGCAAAGCCGAGATCCTCGAAAATCCGGTAGTCTTGTGGTGGAAAGCCAAGCCGAATGGAGCAATTGACGTCCAGCACACCTTCTGTCTGTCCGCTCATCCGGTAGGTGGCCTTTGGGTCGAGGCGGATAAGGGCATAGGGGGAGTCAAGATTGGGTCCCGGGGGGCCGCCGGTCAGTGTCGTTACCTCCCAGTTACTGGGCCGGGGCAGGTGTGGATCGTCGCACTCCATCTCCCAGTCCAATGCCTGCCGCATCAGTCGCGCGACATTCTTGATGATCAGCGCTTCGTCATCCGGTGATCTCACGGGGCGGCATTTAATGTTGTCCTCAGCGATTTTTTTCAAGTTGTCGCAGAATTCATTCCAGCTTCGCAAGCTCGACATCGTACCCGCGCCTGCAACAGCTTCTCGGGATCCCGAAGGGGGTGAATCTTCCACTAGTTCCTCCTAAACAACCGGGTCATGTCGCACCACACTGCACGGTCGTTGGCTGCAGTGTATATCAGTTAACTGAAATGCTCAAAATACTATTATACCTTTCATATGTTCCACGCCTCCCGCAAAAGTATTCTGTATCTCTTTGGCATCAATGAACGATTGAGTGAAGAAAAAAAGCGCAAAAGATAAAAGGCAATCCCAACACGAAGCCAGGCGGCTGTATGTGGTCGGGCAGGCAGGCGTACCGGGTAAATGGGCATTGAAATCACTTCCGGAGTGCATGGAAAGTCGTTTATTCAATGGCAATCAAATCTACTATGGTGCGGGTATATCCGTGATTTCCCTGTGCATACGCCGTATGCTGATGGTCTGGAATATCCACTTGCCGTTCCTTTTCCGGTAGGTTTCATGGTAGTGGCCGTTGCCCTTCAGAACCTTGTCTGGCCAGTAAACCTTATCACTCATGGCCCATATCCCAGCGGCCTCACTGTCAGAGTAAATGGTGATTTCCGGCATATAGCCCTTGTGAACGGACCTGGCATTTTCCAGGGCTGTGCTGATGAAGGTAATAATGACATCTGCACCAGTCTTGGTTTCAGGTGCTGGCCCGCCATCAGCGGGGCTATCCGTCGCGGGCATGCTGTGCACCAGCACTGCATCATCGGCCAGCAGGGCGCGCAGGGCTGGCCAGTTCTGAGTATCCACAAAGCGAAAATAGCGAGCCTTGAGCTGCTTGATATCCTCTATCGCAAGTAACTTTTCTAATTCGCTGATCCTGTTCATTTTTTTATCCCCGAGATTGCTCTCTGTTGCTGCGTCCGGCGATCACAATTGCAAACAGGGCAAGCGGACGCACAGGGCATGATATTTCACCGATGGCATGATACGCATCACCAAGCTGTGTCTGTGCGCCACCATTGCCAGCACTGAAGCGAAAACATCAGCCATCACTGTCAAGGAGGATGCCGTTGCAATATTTCATGGTGGTATTGGGGTATTTCTTTTCATAATAGCCGAGTCAGATCGATACTCCCCTGTATGGGTAATAATTCTATATGGCAAGGATTCTGGCCGGCATCCAAAACAGGCCGGGTCATAATTGAAATGTCATTGCGGTATTATTGAGGTTACTGTAACATCAATCAAGCTTTTCAACCCCCAAAACACGATTGACTCAAAATAATCATTGTTGCCCTGACGGAGAGATTTCTGCCGTGCATTGGAATGAGCGAACACTCGCTGAATATGGCCTCTTGCCCTCGGCGATACCACGTCCGATCCCTGACGCGCCACAACGGGTTGGCCATGCCTTTGACCAGGCGCTGAAGGAACAGCCGGACAAGATTGCCCTCATTGGTCGACATGGCCGTCTGAGCTTCAAGCAGGTAGAGCAAGCGGTGAACAGTGCAGCGGCCTTTCTGGCTGGAGCAGGGGTCTCCGCCTCGCAGCGCGTTGCGGCTACAGCTGGCAATGATATTGAGGTGGTAATCGCTTTTTTGGCGGTGCAACGCCTGGGTGCAATTTGGGTAGGAATCAACAGCAATTACGCTTTGGCAGAAAAGCTTTATTTTCTCTCTGATTCAGGTGCCACCTTTTACCTGGCTGACCGAGCGACTATTGCCCAGCTCAGTGCTGACGGGGACAAACCAGTTGCTATCCGAATCATAGAGATGGAACCGGGTGACAATGAAAGTGAATGGACCAGGGGGGTTAATGCCCATGCCCAGGCGATCCGCCCTGATGTGCTGATTGATCCGTTTGCACCCGCAGCGATTGCCTATACCAGTGGCACCACCGGTATACCAAAGGGGGCTGTTCACAGTCAGCACAATTTGATGGTCGCGGCCGTCATGTCTGAAAATGTCGCACCTGATTCCCGTGCCGATGTTGTGCGCGGCAGTTCGTCGCCACTGACCATCCTCAACATGATGATTCTCGGGCCTCTGGCGACACTGACACGGGGAGTTTGTCATGTGTGTATGGATCGCAGGGATGCATTGGGCATCTCTGAGTGGATACGTGACGAGAAGATCAACACTACTACCCTCATGCCTACCACAATTTATGACCTGTTGACCCGAAATGACATAAGTCGAGACGATCTGACATCCCTGACATGGCTGAATGCAGGTGGCTCCATGGTGCCAGAGGGGCTTGGCAAGCTGTGTCGTGATCAACTTCAGGTGGAAATGACAACAGGCTACGGGCAGACAGAATTGCCGACAATAATTTCCCGCTCCCACGCTGGAACACCGACAATCCAGGGGGCTGTGGGCCGGCCGCTGTACCACCTGCAGGTAGCCATCCTCGATAACGATGGCAGGGAGTGCATCCCGGGCGAGAGCGGGGAGATATGCCTTCGTGCCACTGAAAAGGGTGGTTGGGCGCATGTGTGGACACCACCGCTGGGTTATTGGAAACGGATGGAAGCAACTGTGGAACTGCTGAAAGGTGGATGGTTGCACACTGATGATTTGGGCCACATGGATGAAAATGGTGAACTGTATGTGCAGGGCCGCCGCAGTGAGCTGATTATTCGTGGCGGAGCAAATATTTATCCTGCTGAGGTTGAGCGAGTGCTGCGCCTCGACGAGCGAGTGGTCGACTGTGCAGTGCTTGCAAAGCCGGATGCCCGTCTTGGTCAGACTGTTGTAGCGGTTATCCAGGCAGAAAAACGTGTTGACGCAGAGCAGTTACTGGGTGACCTGAAGGTACTCTGTGCAGGTGAAATTGCCAGGTACAAGATCCCGGTTGAATGGTTCTTTGTTGATGAACTTCCCCGTAATATTGCAGGCAAGGTGATCAAGAAGGAGCTCGAATATCTCATTTCATGAGCATCGTGTGGTTAAAAATTGTCGATTATAGCCAATAAGGTAAATTCACCTTTTTATCCTGAAAATGTTGAGGATTCTGAAGTTGGTCTCAAGTCCGAATTGTTTGATCGCAGGCTGAGACTCAATATCGCCGAATTTCATATGGAATATGAGGATATTCAGAAGGCAGCACTCAGTTTTACTACTATTGGTGCGCCTATCCGTGCCATCAGTAATGCTGCAGAGGCAACCATTAAGGGAGTAGAAGGTGAAATTGTTGCAGTGCCCACTGATGGTTTACGCTTTAATGCCACAGTTTCCTATATCGATGCGGGCTACGATAAATTTATCGATGACAGTGTAGACAGCAGCTATGAACCCTTTGAAACATCTGAATGGACCTGCTCGTTAGGCGCCCAGTACACTGCGCCACTCAGTCTGGGTGAGATTACAGCCAGGGCGGACTGGTACTGGCAGGACGATGTGGTTTTCAGCGCACGAAATGCTTTCTTGCGTAGCAACGAAAAAATTCATGCGCAAAAATCCTATCGACTGCTGGCCGCATATATCGAAGGGCCTTGCCTGACCATGGGATAACGGTTGCTCTTTTCGGGCGAAATCTTTGCAATGAAAAATACCTTGGAACAGGATTGATATCAGGGCGGTGGGCTGTTCGTCAGGATTGCCAGGTGAGCCAAGACTGATCGGATTACGATTGACCAAAAAATGGGGAGCTGGTTGATGGCATTTCGTGTAATTCAATGGGGAACAGGCAATACCGGCATGCACTCCCTTCGCCAGATCATCAATAAACCCGGTCTGGAACTGGTGGGCCTACGCGTCTATAACCCGGAAAAATCCGGAATTGATGCTGGAAGTATCTGCGGTACAGGTCCAACGGGGATTCGTGGTACAAGCAATTCTTCAGAGATTTATGCTTTGGATGCTGACTGTGTGGTGTATATGGCTGCAGACCCGAGTATTTCCGATGCGCGTCTATCCGGTTCACATGGCGCCAGGCTTCTTGCCGAGGTGTGTACGCTGCTAGCCAGTGGCAAAAATGTGATATCGACGTCCATGGTGCCGTTGATCTGGCCCGACACCTGGGGCGAGGTTGTTATTGAAAAGCTTGAAAACGCCTGCCGTTCAGGTCACTCGACGTTTCGCTGTGTGGGTATTCATCCTGGATTTCTTGGCGACGCCCTGCTGTTGACATTAACCAGCCTTTCGGAACAGATCAACACTGTGAAAATGGAACGCATAATGAACTACGCGGCCTATAACGAGCCAAAACGCATGGCTGCGCTTGGGTTCGGCTTGCCTCTGGCAAAGTCTCTGGAGCAGTATCAACGGGGTGTCTTTACGGCCACCTACGGCTGTTCTGTGCGCATGATTGCCAATGTGTTGGGTGTTGAACTGGATGACATTACGGAGATGGTTGAATTTGCCCCGGCACCCAGGTCAATTGATATTGCGGTCGGTAGAATAGAGGCAGGAACTGTGGGCGCGTTTCGCTTTGAGCTGGCCGGAATCAGCGAAGGAAAGAAGCGGATTGTTATCGAACATACTACCAGGATTGATGAAACAGCGGCTCCTGATTGGCCGCGAATGCATGACAACGCGCCAGGCAGTCGAGTGATAATTGATGGCAAACCGAGAATGCGCATGGAAGTGACCGTGGAAGCTGAAGATCCGACTCAGGTAACTATCGAGACTTGTCGAGCCACAGCAGCCCTGGCAGTCAACTCTATTCCCCTGGTTTGCAGAGAGAGTTCTGGTGTGCGTACATTTATGGATCTGAAACCTGTGACCGGACATATTGGTTAGGGTCGTATTTGGCTTCTCCGAATTTGTCTGCACCGTAAAACATTAAATATCAACGACTCTGTGCCAATAAATGTTTTGAAATGCGCGACACTGAGATTGTCCATTAAGCAGTAAAGCCAGGGGTTGCAGGGTGGTTAAACAGGGCAGTGTTATTACCGGATCAGCGGATAGTAATTCGCAGAAAAGAACAGACACTGTCTGGATTGTAGCGATCATGACGCCATTGATGTTGTCGAACCTTGTGGGGACTTTCGAAACATCCATGGTGTATTCAGCATTCAAATCCATTCTTGAGGAGTTCGGTGATCCGGTAACGGTTGGTTGGCTGGTGACAGCCTACATGCTGGTTGCAGCATCCGGGGCAGCCATTGTTGGCCGTCTGGGTGATATGTTCAGTCGACGCAGGGTTTTACTTATTGTTATTGTGCTGGCGATTGTGGGTTCTATCATCAGCGCAACAGCACCCACATTGAGCGGCATTATTGCCGGTCGTGCCATCCAGGGGTTTGCCGTAACCATTCTTCCACTTTGCCTGGGGCTCATACGAGAACATATCCCGGAAAAGCAGGTACCTTTCTGTATAGGGTTGTTAATTGCAACATCGTCGATAGGCACTACTATAGGATTGATTGGTGGCGGCTATATTGTCGATGTTATGGATTGGCGTGCTATTTTTTATGCCAGTGCGCTTTTTGGCATGGTCGCATTCTTCTTTGTGGTAGTACTGGTGCCGGCAGCCAGGGTAAGGAGTGGATTTAAACAGATTGATATTGTGGGAGGCATACTGTTTGCCCCTTCCGTGGCTGCGCTGTTGTTTGCCGTCAGCACCGGATCCCGGTGGGGCTGGTTTGATCCATGGATTGTCAGCCTGTTGTTCCTGGGAATAGCGGGTTTAGTCTTCTGGGCACTGTATGAATATCGGCATGTGAATCCACTGATCAATGTTCGCCTGTTGGCTGACCGCAATATTGGTATGGTGTTTCTCTGCCTCACACTGTCAGCCCTTGGAAGTTACCAGGTGCTGCAGTTTTTCATGCTGCTGTTGCAGCAACCAGTCTGGACAGGTGCGGGATTGAGCGTTTCTGCCACAATGGCCGGTGTTTACAAGGTGCCGAGTACGATTGCAACAATCATTGGCGCACCCATTGCTGGCTGGTTGTGTGGTCGCTGGGGCAGTCGCTCAGTGATTGCCCTGGGTATGGGCTTTACTGTATGTGCCTGGCTGGGTGTAATGTTCAATATGAGTAATTTGCCCTGGCTGGTGGTAATGCTGGCGCTGTGCGGCTTTGGGGTGGGCATTTCATACACGGGAATTTCAGCCGCCATCGTTGCCAACACGCCGTCAGATCGCATCAGTGAGGCCACAGGCTTTATGGTGGTTATCCGTGCACTGATGGCCGCGGTCGGCGCACAACTTCTGGTGATATGCCTGGCAACGGTTACCGTCACAGACCCGACGCAGGGTCCTGGAACCTTCCCCGCCCCTGCAGCCTACACGGTGGCGCTGTTGATGCTGACAATATTCAGTGCCGCTGCTGTTGCGGCAGCGTTGTCAATGCCACGAAGATCGAGTTGCGGTTCAAAAGGTGGCAGCCTGTGAGATCAACATACCATCTGGCTTTTGCCTCGGACTATCAGTCACCTTGAAGGAGAAGGCAATGACTGAACCAATTATCAACATCGATGTGTCAACACTGCCGGAACTCAAGGTTTGCAATGACTGGCTGTCCGATCAGAACGCCCTGGCTGAGATCTGGCAACAAAATGGATACTGGTTTTTTCGGGATGTTCTTTCTCAATCAGCCCTGGCAAATCTGAGGGAATCATTTCTGGACGAACTGAAGGAAATAGGCGTTGTTGACAGATGTTCTGATGAACCCCTTTATAACGACGCGGGCATGGATCGATATCCCGACCTGTATGAAGCAGGATATGAACCCTTCGTCAGGCTTGTCAATGCCCGCCCCTGGGTCCGATTTGTGGCAGACCCGGAGGTTAACAGATTTTTTACAGGCTTGCTGGGAGGAGAGCCACAGTGGGTTCCGGTGGCAGAATCCAGATTGTTGCCACCCCTTGAGAGCCCTGAACTGCAGCGCTGGATGTATCCGCATCAGGATGGTTTTTATAACGAAGGCTATGATGGCCTAACCTGTTGGATTCCAGTCTGGAATATACCCAGAGAGATGGGTGGTCTTGCCGTTGCCGAGGGTATGCATCGGCACGGATACTTTCATGATCTTGAGAACCCGCCCAAGTTTCCCATTCGCCAGGGAGCGATTTTGGATACAAGCTGGAGAACCATTGACTACAGGCCAGGTGACATCCTGATTTTTGACCGCATGTTGCCCCATTGCGGATTGCGTAATCATTCACCGCAGCATTTCAGGCTGTCGGTGGATATTCGCTGTGTTCGACCAGGTCAGCCCTGCCCGGTGGTGGGGAATATAGTGACTATTGATTCAACAGCAGTTACTGTAGAACAGGACAATGGCAGCAGGAAAACCTTTAACTTGAATGATGACAGCTATTGCCGTGGTGTCGGCATAAACAGGGGAAAACGGTTGCTGTTATCAGAAGTAGAGCATGAATATCGGCCTGGTCAGGAAGTGATGATTACCCTGAGCGGGAATACAGTCAGATTATTGCGTGAACCCAAATATTGAGATTCACACAGACATTTCCATTGCCAGGATTTTTTCCTGGGTCAATACATGCACCTGCAAATGCATTGATACGCTCGATAGAATTGGCGAATACCAGTACAGCCAATAGCATCGAACTGTAGGGGTTTGATTAAAAGAGGATAATGAAGTCAGATGACCAATCTGCTTGAACGTTTGGGAGCGCACATTCCAGTTGGCGGAACACGCATGAGCAACAAGACGGTCATTGTGTCTGGTGCTGGCGCTGGAGGTGAATTCCTCGGCATCGGCGCAGCGACTGCTATTCTTTTTGCTGCCCAGGGCGCAGCGGTGGGGTTGCTTGATATCGACGGTACACGGGCTCAGCAAACACTGGCGTACATTGAGGCGCTGGGAGGTCGGGCAAAGGTGGTTACCGCTGATGTTACCTCGGAGAAAGATTGCCAACAGTGCGTTGGTGCAATAACCAGGGAATTCGGTGGATTGGATGTCCTGATCAATAATGTCGCCATCGCAAAACGCGGCAGTGTAGAAACAGTCATCCGGCAAGACTGGCAAGCGACTTTTGATGTCAATGCCACTGGAACCTTACTGTTAAGCCAAGCCTCGATACCCTGTCTTCTGCTGAGCAGGGGGGCAATTATCAATGTATCCACCATTGCGGCACACCGCGCCCATGGTGTCGCCATAGCCTATGCATCAAGTAAGGCCGCTATCGAGGCGATGACCAGGGACATGGCATGCACCCTCGGTCCGAGGGGAGTGCGGGTCAACTGTCTGGTACCCGGTATGGTTCACACGCCCATGGGTAGTGGTACAACGACACAAGCGCGTGAATTGCGACGCAATGGAACACTGTTGAATGTCGAAGGGAGCGCCTGGGATCTGGCTTGGGCTGCACTCTTTCTTGCCTCCGAAGAAGCCCGGTGGGTGACAGGTATTTCATTGCCTGTCGATGCCGGCAGCACACTGATTCCCAGTGTCATCCCTGGACAAGCACGGGAATGATTGAACCACAGGTAACAGAACCATAGGTAATGATTGTCAAAGTGTATATTTTGAGTTAACTTTATAGAGGATAAGCACATGACAGGGAATGCAATTGGAAACCCCTAAGAGAATACGATAATGCCCTATGTCGATTTGCCTCCGGGATTCGATGATCCCGTGGAAGGAGTCTGGAAAATTCGCCCTGAGCAGGGGGCAGCTGCTTTGAGCTGGACCCATGCAAATTGGCAGCACAGTATCTTGTCTTCGCGCGAACGGGAAGCAGCACGCTACCGGGTTGCTCAACTTAATGGATGCCTGACCTGCCAGCAATGGCGAGTACAAGGTTTTGATGGAGTAGGCTGCACTGAAGATTTCTATCAGGGTATAGCATCTGGGAGCAATGATCACGCCTATTCACGCAGGGAGCAATTGGCTATTGAGATGGCAGAACGGTTTTCGCTCAGTTGGGACAGTATCGGTGCAGACTTCATGGAAGAGCTGCGAAAAAATTTCAGCGACGATGAAATTGTGGACTTACTGCTCTGTATTGGCCAATACGTTGCACAGGGCAGGTTGATACACATTCTTGATCTGGACGTTGTTTGCCCGACTGCGCCTTCATCTCTTGCAGTAATGCGTTGAGCTGATACCGTCCACCACTGATTTGCTTTTTCAATGTGGCGATTGGCAATATATTTGTATTTAATATCGGAAGAGACTATTGCTGGAATCAATCAAGACATCTGGTGAATTTCGTCGCGGCTGGGCTATCCTTCTGCTGGCTTTGCTGGGAATGGCAACTGGCGCAAGTGCAATTCCTTTCTACAGTTTCAGCAGCATGGTTATTCCTCTTGAAATTGCGTTTCAGTGGCCAAGGAGTGAATTGGCTGTCGCTGTTACCTTTTACTATCTTGGGTGCATAGGCTCATACCAGCTGGCTGGATGGGTCAATAAAAAATACGATATGAAAACGGTGACATTGGTATCCCTGGTGCTCATGTCTGCCGGATTCGCCTTTATGTCACAAATGGATCGGGTAGGTGATTCGATCTGGATTTTTTACACTGCCTATTTCCTGATCTCGTTCGCCGGAGTGGGCACATTGGCTGTAACCTGGGCTACCCTGACCGGTTACTGGTTTGAAACCAATCGGGGTGTGGCGCTGGCGATTGTGATGTCTGGCTCAGGCGTCGCTGCATTTGTTCTGCCGCCACTATTGACCTGGGTAACAGACAGCTGGGGTTGGCGAGCCGGTTTTATCACTGTCAGCATTGTGCCATTGTTAATCACGTTTCCTTTTGTCTATCTATGGCTGGTGCCATTACCCCCGAGTCAGATCGGTGACAGTAAACCCGGGCAAAAGGAGGCCTGCACTGGCAATCAGGATGCCAGTATCCCGGGAATGCATTTCAGGGATGGTATCCGCTCGTGGCGCTTATGGACCATAATTATCGCTGTATCGCTTGTTGCCTCCGGTGTCATTGCCATTATTGTCAACGCCATACCACTGCTTGGCGAACTTGGAATTCCCGCTGTTCAGGCAGGACAAATGCTGAGTGTCTACGGGATATCCCTGGTTGTAGGCCGAATATTGGTTGGCTACCTGGTTGACCGCTTATGGGCGCCCGGGGTGGCAGCAATTGCAATGTCGATGCCTGCAATTGCCTGCTTGATCTTTATGAGCGACCCATCTGTTTTGGCCCTGGTCGCCGCAATTGCCTTGGTGGGGTTTGGAGCAGGCGCTGAATTTGAACTGGCAGCGTATCTGATCTCCCGTTATTTCGGTATGCGGGATTATGGCCGACTCTTTGGCGTGTTGATGGCGTGCCTGACAGGGGCTATGTGCCTTGCGCCCTTATGGGGTGGCATCCTGTATGACTTTGCCGGCAATTACAACTTATTGCTGCTGTTCAGTATGTGTATTTTTCTGGTTGGGTCAGCAATGCCCCTGGTTCTGGGTCGCTACCCTCGATGGGCTACCTGAATCAGATTGTGCTGGAATACTCTCTCTCCGCGTAACTCTTGGGAGTGAGCACAATGTGCTGAACAGCTTGCATCAATTATTGTTTATAACGATACAGACAGTTATATGAAAAGCCAGAAAGTCAGTGAAGTTGAACTGCGTGAACTGAGTGAAAACTTTGATCATCTCAGCGAGCTGTTCCGCGACAATCGTCTTGATTTTTACCATTATATTCATCAGCATCACATTCCAGTCAGACATTCGCGTCAATACGGTGGTTTCTGGTATGTGCCCCGCTATGAATCAGCGCTGGCAATCCAGCGCAATCCTGAAGTGTATTCCAATAAGCGGTTTACTATTCCTGAACGTCCTGTCCCACCACTGATTCCGGCAACAATGGATCCTCCTGAGCATTCAGAATTCAAAAAATTGCTGGTGTCCTTTTTTACCCCTAAATCTGCATCACGTTTGATTCCACGCCTTACAGAAATTGCAAGGCAGCGGATCAGCTCGGGAATAGCACAGGGGAAATTCGATATGGTACAGGATGTGATGTTGCCTCTGATGGCTGAGTTCACCATGACAGATGTGCTTGGACTTGATGTGGGAAATGCCTTTGACTATGCGCAGCCTGTCCATAATATGACACGACGGGATTACCCCCATGACAAAGCTGCAGAGGAACTGAGATGGCTCGGGGAAAAACTTGACGAGGATATATGCAACGGACGTTTAAACGAGAAAGGCATACTCTGCCAGCTTGCTAAAGCCGATTTCAATGGCCGTCATCTAACAGGGGATGAACTGCGTCTGATTGCCATTAACCTGTTGATTGGAGGCATGGGTACTACCTCATTTTTCATGGGCAGTGTGGCTGTCTTTCTTGGCCGAAACCCGAAATACCGTGATCAGCTGATCAGGGAGCGGGGAATGATCCCCAATGCGATTGAAGAATTGCTGAGGGTATTCGGGCCTGTGCAGAGTTTTGGTCGCAGTGTGAAAGTAGATACTCAAGTCGAGGGAATTCAGATAAAAAAGGGTGAAAAGGTACTTGTGGGCTATGGGGCCGCCAATTTTGATCCGGATGTTTTTGTAGATCCACAAGTGATTGATTTTTTGCGCAAACCAAACCAGCATATGAGTTTTGGTTTGGGGCCGCATCGCTGCTTGGGAGCCCATATTGCTCGGGAAGTAGTGATCTCCGTCACCAGCGTCCTTCTTGATCTTGCGCCACAGTTCAGATTGATAGAAGAAGAGATTGTTGAACAGGATCCAATGGCATCAATGCTCGGTTTTAATCATGTACCGGTATTCCCTGGCAAAAGTCATTATTCTGAATTGCCATCTTCCGTTTGATTATCGACTTCTTCGTCCGTTAAACAGTTCAGATAACAGTGGGCAGATCTGTATCAAATTGTAAAATAACACTATCAAAATCAGATCAGGCCATAGACTGTATAGAGTCAAGCATTGGTACTTTCTGAGTCTTCATTGGTCGATTTTCCAAAAGGCAGTAACATACAGGGTGATATAGCTAGAGGTTATAAACCCTGTATTCCATGTTTAGTTTTGAATCTCTATAATGAATAACGTTAACTGAATAGAAATATACGGTATAATTATCCGGAAAGTTACCTACAGCTATCCCTGAGACAATCAAGACCGCAATCAGACAAGACTACACTCATGGAGTGTGTGTATGGTTGCAAAACTTGATGGCTCGACTATTAATAAAGTGTTGCTAATCAACGGAATAGTCCTGTGACCACCACGATTACCTGATGGAGTGATTATGAACAGTCCTGCCGTACAATTTGACCCAGACCGCAAGCATTTTATGGAATTTGCCTTACCTCCTGATGCGTTTGTACTGGATACTGCCCGCTACTACAGCAATGAATTCAAAGCATTGGAAGAGCAGGCACTGTGGTTCAAGACCTGGCAGATGGCATGCCAGGAAGCTGATGTTGCCAGGGCTGGAGACTGGTATGAATTCAGTATTCTCAACCAGTCCTATGTTGTTGTTCGCGATACAGACAATACAGTAAGAGCGTTCCATAATGTCTGTCGCCATCGCGGCAACCAGCTTTGTGTTGGAAGTGGCAATGGAAAATCCATTACCTGTCCCTATCATTTATGGCAATACAACCTGGATGGTAGCCTTAAGCATGTATCTGACCGGGAAACATTCATCTCATTCAGTGACAGCGATTATGGTCTGAAATCAGTTCCATGTGCGACATGGGGCGGCTTTGTATTTATAAACCCCGATCCGGATGCCGAGCCACTGATTGATTATCTGGGACCTCTGCCGGGTTTGATGGCGCCTTTCAATGTAGACAAGATGGTGCCAGTGGGTATGAATGTCGTGCAGCGCATCAACTGCAACTGGAAAATTGGCATTGAAGCATTTTCAGAGTCCTACCATGTACAGGGTGTTCACCCGCAGAATCTTCCCATGGTTAACGATTACGACAGAAAATTCATGTTTTTTGGCGAGCATCGAATGTTTCAGGGTACATTCGGAGAACCGAGTCCCAGGCTTGGAAATATTGATACCGATGAAGTGGTAGAAGCATTTGGAATAATGCAAAGGGTATTCAGGGGGCCGGATGCAGAAAATCCAATGGAAACCCTGGTGGCTCCCTACAGGGATAAAACGGGTGAAATCGTGTTTCCCGAGGGGATCAGTATCCGTGTGCTGGCACAGCGTGCGGCACGGGAACGCATGGAGTCGCGCGGTGTCGATACATCACAAATCAGCGATGAGCAGCTGTCAGATAACTGGAATTTTATGATTTTTCCAAATCTGACTATCAATATACAAGCGGACGTGATGAACCTCTTTAGGTTTATGCCAGACCCGGATGGGGACCCTGAGGTATCCATGTTTGAAGCCGCAACCTTCCAGTTGATTCTGGACCCTGAAGAAGCAAAGCAAAAACGTACGCCCCGCAGAGTTATTAGTGGTGATGAGAGCATGGGTTTTGTTGTGGACCAGGACCGGGTAATGATGCCTCGGCAGCAAAAGGGTCTGCGCTCCCGCGGGCTTGACCATGTCATCCTGTCCAGGCAGGAGATAGGTATTGTCCATTTTCACCATGCACTGGATGCACGAATAGCTGGATACCTGAATAGACTAAACGATTAACAGCGCAGCGTAGACGACGTGCGGTCAATGGCATGACCGCACCATTCTTGTCTTCAGGCAAGGTTTCACTATCCCCACCTGGCTCCGTAGCGCTGAATATAGTTGTGGAAGCAACGCTCTATATCAGCGTTTGTAAAGCCGTATTTCTCAATATTATAGTGATGGAGACCCTTGGCGCCACGAGGGTTTTCAAGCATAAATTGTGATATACGCTGCTCCATTCTAGTGCTGAATGGAATTCCCGCAACATTGTAAACTTTGGCCACTTCTTCAACGGGATCAGCCATGAGGTCGTCAAACTGGATATCGACAAAGGTATTTCTGTATTCAGACTGTGCTCGCAGTTTTTCAATGGCATCGTATCCTTTCGGGAGCAGGGTAGTCCACTTCTCGAATTCCCAGGCTGAATCACTGGTGATTTGGCCTATTCCCCTTAATGTTTCCATAACGCTCAGAAGGGACGGCATGACGTGGCGTGGATCCCGGTGTGTCAGAACCACCAAAGCATCTGGATATACACTCAGTAATTCAGGTATATGCAGAGGGTGTTGAGGTGATTTCAGTACCCAGCGTGTTGCAGGGCAGTGCCATTGCAGGTTTTGTAAAAACATTTTGTGAAATAGGTATGCTGGCTTCATGTCACACTGGCCAAGCCATCTATCAAATGAAGGTTTTTGGACCCAGCCCGAATGGGATGTACTTCTGAATGTATATTTGAATATATGCTGGCACTCCTGAGGAAGCTTTGCCCCAAAGCTGTGCATTGCAGCAAAATGCTTGTCGCTCATGCCAACGGCTGCAAGAAAACGGGCTGCTTTCTCTATGCGTGGGTCAGTATCATAATTAACACTTTCTGGTGGTGGTGACGGGAACATGATTTCCCAAGCAGCGGGACTACGGCTGTCTGGGTCCAGGCTCAGCAAGCGATGGACATGGGTTGTTCCAGTGCGAGGCATGCCAACGATAAAAATCGGACGTATAATTTTCTCGTCTTCGATAGCGCCGTTTTTGCGCCGGTCATTGAGCAGGCGAAGTCGCTGTTGGAGAGGTCGGAGTATGTCTTCACGCTCCAGTTCGGCCACACCTTTCCGAAGCCCAAAGGTAACTGATTCACGGTTAAATGAATCTACAAGCGCCTCAAGGCCATCACGGAATGGTATGTCCCCCCAATCTGACAGGCCTGTTGTTTCCTCTGCTTCCTGAATCAGTTGTGCGGCATCCCATTCGTTCATAAATAGCCTGTATCGCAGGATAGAGTTGAGTAGGCGTATTCTCAGGTGCTATAAATCGTGTAGACCGATCGCTGACGCTCACGCAATAGATGCACTCTTTGTTCTGCACTCACCATTGTGGTGTCGCTGGGTAGATGAATCATTACATCTGCAAGAGGTACTTTTTTGGTCCGAACTGCAGGTTGTGTTTGCACATCATACCAACGCAGTATTGCCAGTCCATGGGTGTTGCCAACAGTGTCAAGCCAGTTGGCAACACCAGGGTCGGAAGCGCTGATAACGTAGCGAACTCTGCCGTCCTTGTCCAGAGTCGCCTGGCCCATGCTCAGACTGCTCTGATGGTGAGCATAATCCAGTGTCTGGACCCATACATCATTCAACTGTGAACCCCAGTAGCGACATGGAGGTATATCAGCTTCGATAATCAATGCTTCATCAGAAGCAATAGCAAAATTGATAAAACAATAGGTGGCAAGATCTGCGCCACCGATAGATGCAGATGCGCTATCACGGCCACCATGAACCCATGGTTTATTGATTTCTGCTTTATCATTGGTCTGGTGATAGAGTTTGAGAGTGATTTCCCTGGTGGTAAATTCAACCATCCGGGTTGCATAATTGATACGTTCGATAAGTTGTAGCGGTGATCTTTCAAAGGGCATTTCCGGTTTGTTGTCCAGTGCTTCAATGGCTATATCGCCAATATCATCGTCGAATTTTCCCATCGCCCTTCGTACACTGATCATGTTCATTGTGTGTGATGGATCAAGCCGGATCCAGTTGCCTTGGTGGGGCTCCGGGCTGGCAATGATGGTGAATTTTCCACCTTCTTCGAGAATAAAATCACTGATTTCGTAGTCACCAAGGCGTTCCATACCGTAGTCAAAGAGTGTAGATTGTAACTGGATCACTATCATTTTGAGGTCACCTATACGGCCACTGATACGATAGCTGCGGCGAGGATTAAACAGGCCTCGTGAGTAGATGAAATCAGGGTTAGGCGCCAGCCATGGGTAGATAGGTTCAAGTACCTGTTGGGTATAGAAGCGAGGGAAATCAATGCGCATGCCAATGCAGATGTTGTAGGCAGCTGCCTGTAACTGGAATAGGTAAGCATATGCCTGTGCCTGCACTTGATCACTAAGTAGAAAGCGCTTGTCATTTTCCATCAACGTGCGCAAATCCTGAATTTTAAGATGGAATTCGTTCCACGATTGCTCAAGTAAATAGCTCTTTTCCGACATGAATCACCTCGGCAGGCATTGAGACGCTAATCCATGGTATGTGAAACGTTAGTCCATGGTCTGAACGTATCATGGGATTGCTATTGTAGAGATGCGCAGGTTGCGACATACAGCCTGCACTTGCTCTTCTGAATGTAATCTGTCACAGTTGGCATATTCAGATATCTTAATATGATTTTGGAGGTAATATCAATGGACGGAAGAAATATTCTGCGCTTTGACGGTAAGATTGCAATTGTTACCGGCAGTACTCAGGGCGTCGGTCTGGAGTACGCGCGCCTGCTGGCAGAGCGTGGCGCGACTGTTGTGATCAATGGTCGCTCTGCAGACCGGGCAATTGAAGTTGTAAATGAAATAATGGATTCCGGTGGTTCGGCAATGGCTGTTGCAGCTGATCTTTCAGACGATGAGGGGGCTGCACGGCTTGTTGACGCTACAACCAATGCATACGGCAGGCTTGATATTCTGGTCAATAATGCTGGTGTGTCAATTCGCAAAAACTTCGAAGATGTCACAGTTGAAGATTTTGATTTTATAATAAGGGCAAATATCCATAGTGATTTCTTCATGACCCAGCGGGCCTGGCCCCATATGGTAAAACAGAAATATGGTCGAATTATCAACACAACATCAGGTACTGGACTCTTCGGAACAAAAAACAATCATCATTACGCTGCATCAAAGGGTGCAGTTGCAGGTTTTACCCGGTCACTAAGCATTGATTCCGCACAGCACAATATTTTTGTCAACGCCGTTGCTCCTATGGCGGCGACGCGGCTTGCTAATAATATTCAGGATGAAGACTTCAAAAAGAAATTTTTTGCTGCACTTCCGCCATCAGGTTGCGCTGGCATTGTTGCATGGCTAGCCCATGAAAATTGTTCTGTCAACGGTGAGATTTTTGATATTGGCGGTGGCCATGTCTCCAGGGTATTCACTGCAAAGACCGAAGGATATCTCGACCCCGAATTGACACCGGAAGATGTAGAAGAGAATCTTGCCAGAATTATGGATGAAACTAACTATGCAATACCTACCGATGGTGAATTAAATACAATGAAATTGCTTGAAAAGATTGCTGCGTACTCAAAATAAAAAATAGGACGTTATTTTGATCAGAGATAATGTCAGTTGGTTCATTGCCATTTTGGCTCCCGTTTCTCCAGGAAAGCCTTCGGACCTTCGATACAGTCAGGGTGTGAACGATGTCTGATCAACATGTCGTAACCAACATCATAAGCAGCAGATAAAGGCATTTCTAGGGATTGCCAGATTGCCTTGATGGAAGTCTTGACAGATGCAGGTGACACGCTTGCAGCAATATGCGCCAGTTCCATAGCTCTTGACATTAATTTCTCCTGGGGTAGCACTTCTGAAATCATCTGGCATTCCAGTGCCTGTTGCGCTGAAAGTCGCTCCGCCTTCCCCAATATCACCATGCGCAGTACGGCGGTCATGGAGACACGCCTCATCAGACCGATGGGTTCAAGTGCAGTCACCTGGCCGACATTCACATGAGTGTCAACAAATGATGCATTCTCACTGGCAATCACAATATCACTGTCGGCAACAAAGTGTAGTCCTGCACCAGCACAAACGCCGTTGACAACACAAATTGTCGGCTTGTATACCTTGCATTGACGAACAGTAAATTTTGGTACCGGAGCGAATTGTTCATCAATGGATTTATTGGTCTGATTTTTCAGGTGCTCCATATCTGCACCAGAGCAAAAGGCTCTACCTGCGCCTGTAATGACGATAACCCGAATCTCTGGATTGGCATCAGCTTCGTGAAACACTGACTCCAATCGGTACTGCAATGGCCGATTCAGGGCGTTCATCCTGTCGGGCCGATTGAGTGTCAGAATCAGAATATGACCTTCCTGTTGGACCAGAAGTGGATCCTGTTCATCATTCATAAAAGATTCCCATGATAATTTTTTTCAAGATTGATTTATCAAGATATGAGTGACTGTTGTGATGTAAAGCTATGTTTTGTTGGCGGCTATTTTTTGGACAAATATTCATCAAGGACCCGCTCGAAATTTGCAATGGAAGTTTCTTCAACCGGGTTATATATGGCTCCATCAAAACCTCGGGAGTGCATCCCTGCCTGGGTTTGTGCAAGATTAGCAAAGTCCTGCTCCAGGAAGGGGTTGACACCTGCTGCAGCCTCAAGTGTCGGAAAAAACTCATGTTTGTACTCTGGTGCCTTTCCCTCAGGGAAGCGGGCAATCCACCATATATCGTAAAATGACGATTCGGGATTTATCGGGTCTGGGCGCGCGCGATACACCAACGCGCCATCTACTGATGGCAGGAAAAGGAAGTTGGGGAATATATGCCAGTCAATTCCCGCCCTTGCCATGTCGTCCGGGGTCAGCCTGGAAGGCCATTTCGCTCCTGCTGCTTCCATTTCTTCACGATGCAATTCTCTGTATTTTTTTACTATCTCCGCTGCAGGGGCATCGGCAGCGATTTCATTTCGAAGTCGGCGAGTCGCAGCCAGGCCATATTCTGAATTCAATGCATTCAATAGCCTTGCTCGTTCTTCCTCCCTGTGTTCAATCACGGCAATCATGTCCGGGAACCGTGGGTCACTACCCACTTTGCCCAGGTTCTGGGTCCCGGGTGCACCAGCAGATTCTATAAAAAACTGTGCATGCTTGCCGTGAAGTTTGACGGGCGCCTTTGACAGGCCGAATTTGTTCAGTTGGGCATGAGTTGTGGCAACGTGGTAATTTTCATTAAATGCGTTGACTACCGTCTTCCAGTTGCACGGAAATTTAATGGTTATGGCCCATTTGATCCTGCAATCCTCCAGATCAAAATTTTTGATAATCTCTGGTACTGGCGCAAGATACTCATGCAGTGGTTCAATCTCTGGATCCATTGAGATAAACACCCAGCCAGCCCAACTATCGACCCTTACATCCTTCAGATTGAATTTACTGCAGGTAAAGTCCGTGTAGTGATGGAAGTCTTCCTCATTGAAAACGAGTTCTATATCCCCTTGGGTGCTGTAGCGCCAGCCATGGAAAGGGCATGTGATGGATTTTCCTGTATTGCCGGAAGGCTTGTCCTTGAGCAGTCGCCCCCGATGCTGGCAGACATTATAAAACGCCTTTATGGTGTCTTCGCCGGTGCGAATGACAAGAAACGACTCGCGATCTATATCAAATTTTATGTAATCGCCTATATCAGGAATTTCCTCCAGGCGGCACGCCATCAGCCACACCTTGGGCCATAAATGTTCACGCTCTTGCTCGGCTATTTGTGCAGAAAAATATCGTTCACCAGAGGCGAGTTTCATATTCGTTGTTGCTTCTGCCATTGTTGGTATCCTCAAGGGGATTGAAACACGTAATGCTTGACCATGAAGATCAGAAATCATCCATATTCAAATATCTCATTCTATGCCATCTTAGTCAAGCGCTGAGAATCTCTATAGTATTTTCTGAGTAATAGAATTTCGGTAAGCGGTTGTTCCCAAAGTAGTTTTATGCATTCCGCTGCTCAAGTTTAAAATTTTCTATCCAATCCAGCATGCTTCAATAGAGTTATCCGATTCGGTCAATATGTCTTGACTTGATGATATACCCTGTTTATCTTATACAGCAGTTAATGGTTCATATATTCAATTGATATATATCTTTTTGTTATGAAATTAATGCTATCTATAATTATTCATGAGGAAAGCCAATGACAAATGAAGATATGGCTATGGCGCTCCGTCACCTTCAGGACCGTGAAGCTATCAGAGACGTACTGGTTCGCTACTGCCGAGCTGTCGACAGGCTTGACAGGGAACTCTTGTTAACCTGTTATCACCCCGATGCCATTGATGATCATGGTATATTTCTCGGCAGTCCTGAGGAATTTGCCGACTGGGCCCTGCATCTGCACGATGAGTACCAGACCGCTACACACCACGTTATTACCAATCATAGTTGTGAGGTTGATGGTGATACTGCACATACGGAAACCTATTACATGTTCGCGGGAATGAATCGTCAAGGCAACCCTCTGACGGTGTGCGGTGGTCGCTACATCGATCGTTTTGAGCGCCGAAATGGAAAATGGGCGATTGCCGACCGGATGAGTCTTCTTGAATGGCAGGGTGTTCCAGGAGAGATATTTTTTTCACGGGAGAAAGTTGATCCTGAAGATCATTCCCATGAATCAAGGCGGGATCGCTCAGACCCGTCATACCATCGGCCCTTGAAGATTGATAGCAAACAGGCAGCGTACCGGATAGTCAGAAAAGAATAGGTTTTTGATCAGGATGGGTGAAACTGTTCAGTTTTACCAGTCTGTCATTCCTGACCATTGAGATCAGGGCAGTCAGTCAAAAGCTTTGCTGGTGAACACTCCGCTGAGTGGCAGTTTTATAGCGCTATTTATATCTATATCAGCCTTTGTTGTATCGGTTGCTTGCCCCTTGTTATTAGTGAATAAAACCAGAGATCTCAGAATCAATACAAAAACCCCGGAATTGATAAGGTCAACAGGCCACTGTGATTACCGTCAATTTCTGCAGATCATGAAACACAAATGGAGAATAATCTAGATGGCACATATAGGGTTAACTTATGACATGTGGGCTCCTGCATTCGGTGAGGAGTCCCTGAGCAATCAATACGCCGCAATGCTGGAACAGTGTGAATATGCTGATCGCAATGGCCTGGAAGCTATATCCTTCAATGAACATCATGGCACCGATGATGGTTACAACCCTTCACCGATCACAGCTACAGCCGCTGTTGCTGCCAGAACCAGAAATATCAAATTGCGTCCTTTGTTGTTGGCACCGCTTTATGACCCTCTGCGGCTGGCTGAAGATCTGGCTGTGATTGACAATATCAGCGGTGGAGGACGGCTTGAACCTGTGCTTGGTGCGGGTTACCGCAGTGAAGAATTCGATATGTTTGACCGGGACAGGTCACAGCGGCGTCGGAGTGTTGATAGCACTGCCGCTGTTTTTCGTCAGGCATGGACAGGTGAGTGGTTTGAATACGAGGGACGACGCGTAAGGGTTACACCGCGACCTGCCACTGAATCTGGTCCAAAGATATTGATGGGAGGTGCTTCCCCGGCAGCTGCAAGGGCAGCCGCACGATTGGCCGATGGTTTTTATCCGATTTCACCTGTGTTCTGGCCATCGTACAGGGAAGAGTGCCTCAAGCTTGGCAAGTCCGACCCTGGGCCTGCTGGCAAGCGTGCGGCTATGTTTGTGCATGTGGCGGAAGATCCAGATAGCGTCTGGCCAAAAATATCCCCCTATCTACTCAATGCCATCAGCCAGTATCGGCAATGGAACGTTGGCCAGCAGGCTGTGCCGCCTCAATTCGCTGCAGAGCATGAAAAGGATCTGAGAAACAGTGAATTTTACCTTGTGCTGACACCTGATGAAGCCGTGACTATGCTGAAAGAACTTGGATCTGATGGCATATGTATCCTGCGTCCCATGTGGGGAGGCTTCAGCTCTGAACTGGCTTGGTCCAGTCTTGAGTTGGTGGTAGAAAAGGTGCTACCTCAATTGACATAACCTAAAACTGCATACTGTTACCCGTTCTGTGATATTGATTATATTTTACAGCGCCCGTTCAGAATTGTCATTTGCTGGACCTGTCACTTCAGGTTAATCCTTATAGAGATTTGATTGCCATGATAGAGGAATTAACGCCAAGGCCAGCCCATGTGCCAAATGAGCTAGTGGTTGATGTTGACTATTTCAACCTTCCTGGTAGTAACGAGGACGTTCATTTGGCATGGAGACGACTACAGGACGGGCCTCCTATTATCTGGACTCCTCGCAATGGCGGTCACTGGATTGCCACCAGGGGAAAGCTGATCAAGGAAATCCAGCTCGATTACCAAACTTTCTCAATGCGTTACGCGACTATTCCCAAGGGTTCAACGCCTTCGATCCCGGTTGAATCGGATCCACCAGAGCATTCCATGTACCGGGCAATCATTGCCCCATTGTTCACTCCACAGGTGTTGATGGGCGTCCAACAACGGGCACGGGACCTCACATGTTCGCTGATTGAAGGATTTGCTGCCAGGGGAACTTGTGAATTCATGGGTGAATTTGCCAAGCACCTCCCCATTGCCATGTTCCTGAGTCTGGTTGATCTGCCCTTTGATGACAGGGAAATGCTGCTCAGGCATGCAGATACGCGTTTTCACTCTGCTGATGCGAAGGCACGCGATGATGCCAAGCAGTCAATTCTGAATTACCTGCAGGATATCATCAATCAGCGCAAGGCCAGGCCAGGCAATGATTTTATCAGTAAAATTGTTCATGCAAATATCGGTGACCGGATGATCACAGATGATGAGATGCAAAACATGTTGGGGACCGTGATGTCAGGCGGACTCGATACTGTTGCTTCCATGATGGGTTTTATCATGCGGTTCCTTGCAATGAATCCTGGCCATCGGCAGCAGTTGACAAATGATCCTGGCCTTATCCCTGCTGCTGTCGATGAGCTTATCCGTCGACACGGCGTTGCCAATACGGCCAGAGTTGTCACCCACGATATTGTTTATCACGGCGTCGAACTGAAAAAGGACGAGCAGATCCTTGCACCAAACAACCTGCACGGACTTGATGATGAACAGTATGAGCATGCCCTCACAGTAGACTTTATCCGAAAAAATGCCAGCCAGCATGCATCTTTCGGCAATGGCCCTCACCGTTGTCCAGGTGCCAATCTCGCACGTTTCGAAATACGGCTTTTACTTGAGGAGTGGCTGATCCGTATACCGAATTTCAGTCTCGATGACAAAAATCCCCCTGTGCAAATCACCGGTGTGGGTAATTCAGTTCTCAAGCTGCCATTGACATGGCCTGTACCTGTCAGTTGATCAGCTTATGGAGCCTGTGCTTTGCCACGGTCATGCTGTGTAGTGAAATTTATTAACCGGGATGGTGAAAGAGCAGAGGATTGTTGCACTTGGCTGCCTATTGAGATACTTTTATAGATGCTTGCCTTCAGCATCACCGGGTGCTGACTGAATACTGCGGAAGCTGTAGCTGTACGGGAACTCAGCACAAATGGTTGATTCTGGTATCCCGTCAATCAGTGAATTGCAACAAGCTTAATGGACAGGAGAAATGAATGAATACATCAACAGCAAACAGCACACGCGAACCTGATCGCGATACACTGGTGGAAATCTACAGGCTTGCAGTGTTGGTCATGAAGAATGATGCCCGTTTGCGTGCAATGATTCGTGCAGGTAAGCTGATTACCCCATACTATTCACCGCGGGGCCAGGAAATTATTCCAGCGGCAGTATCTGCCTGTCTCACCGCAGATGATTATATTGTCACAATCTATCGTGGTATCCATGACCAGCTGTGCAAAGGTTTGCCCGTCAAGCTGCTCTGGGCAGAATATGCAGGACGTGTGACGGGGGCCTGTAAGGGCAAGGGCGGGCCAATGCACATAACACATCCACCAACAGGTGTCATGGTCACAACCGGTATTGTCGGCTCAGGGAATCCCATTGCAAATGGTCTCGCTCTCGCCTCGAAACAACTCAAGGATGGCAGGGTAACGGTCAGTTATTTTGGCGATGGTGCATCGAATATTGGTTCATTTCACGAAGCGTTGAACATGGCTTCGCTGTGGAAGCTGCCAGTGGTCTTCGTCTGTCAGAATAACCAGTACGCAGAACACACTGCCTTTTCATTTGGCACCTCTATCAAGAAAATTGGTGATCGTGCACAGAGTTACACAATGCCTGGTATGACGGTGAACGGAAATGATCCAGTGTCCATGTGGAAAGCAGCCAGTGAGGCTGTTGAGCGAGCCCGCAATGGTGGAGGGCCAACCCTGATTGAGGCGAATACATTCCGCTTCAATGGGCATAATATGGGTGATACCGGTCACTACATACCCAAGGAAGAGATGGAAGCTGCACAAGCCAACGATCCGATACCAATGTTGCGCACGACATTGATTGAAAAAGGCTATATGTCCGAAGCTGGCCTGAGTGCCATGGAGTCGGCAATCGATCGTGAAATTGAGGAAGCAATAGAATTTGCGTTAGGCAGTGAGCCACCGAATCCGGATGAGCTGTTTTTGGACGTTTACAGCACGAGGGTAACTCAATGAGCCAGCAAATGAATATGATCAAAGCAATAAATACGGCCCTTGATATCGCCATGGGTGAGGACCCAGGTATTATCCTTCTCGGTGAGGATATTGCTGATCCGCAGGGTGGCGGTGTAGTCAAATGCACCCACGGGCTATCGACCAAATATGGCGAGGATCGCGTCCTGTCAACGCCCATTACTGAACAGGCTATTATTGGCGCTGCTATTGGCGCCTCACTAGTTGGTATGCGTCCTGTTGCTGAAATCATGCTGATGAACTTTATGAGCGTGGCGATGGATCAAATTGTCAATCATGCTGCCAAATTACGCTTTATGTCAGGTGGTCAGACTAATGTTCCGTTAACAATTCGCACCATGAGTGGTGCGGGAAACAGTACCGGTGGCCAGCATGCAGATATGCTGGAGGCATGGTTTGCACACACCCCGGGCCTGAAGGTTGTCACCCCATCCACCCCGGCCGATGCCCACGGTTTGCTGCTTTCCTGTATTGAGGATGATGATCCATGTATCTTTCTTGAATGCCTGCAGCTGTATGGTACCGAAGGCCCTGTCGAAGTGGGACAGCGTGTACCTCTCGGCAAGGCAAATATCCTCAGACAGGGTAGTGACCTGACCATTATCAGCTATTCCAAGGCCGTACTGGCTGCATTGAAAACAGCAGAAGCACTTTCGGAGGAGGGAATATCAGTAGAGGTAATCGATCTTAGGACTGTTGCTCCAATAGACCGGGAAACCGTTCTTGATTCAGTGGCTAGAACCGGGCGCGCCGTAGTTGTCCACGAGGCTGTTCGATATTGCGGTGTAGGTGCCGAGATTTCCGCAATGATTAATGAGGAATTATTTGGACAATTGCAGGCACCAGTACAACGTATCGGTGGCTACCACTGTCCTGTACCTTTTGCCAAATCACTTGAGTCAGAGTTTATCCCCCACGCAGGCCGTATCGAAGCGGCGGTCAGGGCTGTTCTTAAATGAAATCTTTATAATCTGACGATGAGAAATATTTAATGACCACTAAAGTAGTTTTACCAAAAATTGGCTTTTCAATGGAGGAGGGAACACTTGTCGAATGGCTTGTGAAGGACGGCGACCATGTTATCGAGGGGCAGCCACTGTATGTTCTTGAGAGTGACAAGTCAGTCGAAGAAATTGAATCACCAGCTTCCGGTAATCTGAAAATTATTGCTGATGTGGATGAGGTCTACCGTGTTGGTGATTTGCTTGCTGAAATCGGCTGACACTTACCCGGAATTGTTAGATGACAGCGGCTACCACCAAAATGGATTCTGAATTCGGTAAGACTTGAAAGGTTACATTGTTGAGAATAGGGAACCTCTAAAAAACGTATGCGGCGACGGGCTGGCTAGGCAAATTTGGCCGAAAAAGCGGAGTTTACACTGAGTAAATGAGCATTTTGAGGGCAAATTTAACGACGCCAGACCTAGCGAGCTAGTTTTTAGAGGTTCCCAATAGTGAATATATTAACCCGCTTCCTGGCTGGCAGCTGGAGCACCATTACCCATATTACGCACCATGATGAGCCAGAGTGGTAGGGGTTGAGTTGTTTTAAATCAGTGCAAAGGGTCACCGACAGGAGCGAAATTATCCGCTTCCCCTTTGTTTCTGAGCTATGATTACCAGGTAATCAGCGGCGTCGATGACGAAAGTATCATGAATTATGCAATTGATAAAAAATCAGAATCTATTCATTCATTGCATAATCTGTTGTGGAGAAAATTATGACCAGCAAACTTACCATTGAGGATTTTGATGATCCTACCTTTAATCCATTTATTGTGTCGGAGATCGTGGCCGGTCAGGGTGCTGTCACAGATATCTATCCTGAATTGCGCCGATTGCGTCATGAGAATCCGGTCCAGCAGATGGACCCACGAGCCTATTTTGGCACTATGCCGGATCAGGGGCTTACAGAGGTACGGAAATGGACTGTACTTGGCCAGCCCCTGGTAAATCAGGTTTTAATGGATGCGGGAACCTATACCAACCAAGCCTACAAGCATACGCTAGCCAAGATGTTCGGGCGCAGTATTACCACCATGGATCCCCCTGAGCACCGTTCATTCCGCATGCTGTTCCAGAAAGGATTTACCCCCACCATGATCGGGCACTACAAGGACCACTTTGTTCCCGATATTGTCAACGGGCTTATAGACAAGTTTGAAGGTCGCGGAGAAGCTGAACTCATCAAGGAATTCACACTGCACTTTCCCTTTGTATTTGTGATGGAATTGCTGCATTTGCCTGAAGAACTGCGTCCGGTTTTCCATAAAATTGCCTTTGCGCAAACTGCAATCCGGTACGATGTTGAACATGCTACCGAGGCTGGACGCAAACTCACAGACTTTGCGGTCAAGCTTATTGCCGACCGTCGCAGGCAATCATTAAAAGATACTGACTTCATTGGCAGTCTGATCAATGCTGAAATTGACGGTGAACAGATTCCTGATGATGTCTTGATTGGCTTTATCCGCCAGTTGATGAACGCAGCTGGAGATACCAGTTACCATGGCAGCAGCAATCTGCTGGCACTTTTACTGCGCCATCCTGAACAGCTTGAAGCCATCAGACAGGATCGCTCATTGATTCCCCAGGCCATTGAAGAAGGACTGCGCAACGAGCCTCCCATTGTCTATATTGAGCGTACTCCTTCCAGGCAGGTGACACTGGCGGGTTGCACCATCGAACCTGGCGATCATATGTTTATTTCACTCGGAGACGCCAATCATGATGAGAGTGTCTACCCTGATGCAGATCGCTTCGATATTTTCAGAGGGAAACAAAAGCAATACGCATTTGGCCAGGGTGCTCATGTCTGCATAGGTCAGCATCTGGCAAGGCTGGAAATTGAAGTAGCTGTCAATGCATTGCTGGACAGGTTGCCTAATTTGCGTTTAAACCCTGATCACCCCGAACCTGTTGTCACTGGTGTATCCATGAGGAAGCCAAAGGAAATCAAGGTGCTTTTTGACACATAGCTAACTGGCATTACTTTTTTCTTTAAAAGCAACGTTATGAATCGGTGGGTTTAAGTTATGTCAGAAATAAAATACAAAGTCTGGCAGTGCATGCTGTGCGGTTACACATACGATGAAGCGCTGGGTGATAGTGATGAGGGCTTGGCGCCGGGAACACGCTGGGAAGATGTTCCGGAGGATTGGCAGTGTCCCTCCTGCGGGGCCCTGAAATCAGATTTTGAAATGGTGCAGCTCTGATTGTCATCAGTTCCAGGTTACTGTGACATATAAGTTTACTGAATCTTACTATCACCTCCATGGCGAAATATAATGACCTACGATTACATTATTGTTGGCGCCGGATCCGCTGGCTGTGTTCTAGCCTATCGCCTGAGTGAAAATCCCGCCAACAAGGTCTTGCTGATTGAAGCGGGCGGCCGCGATACGCACCCGTTCCTGAAAATGCCCAAGGGTTTTGGCAAGATCATTATGAACCCGGAATATACTATCCATTATCCGGTTGAGACGATCAAGGGAAGTGGTCAGACTGAAATCTGGTCCCGGGGCATTACTCTGGGTGGATCAAGTTCTATTAATGGCGAGTTGTATCACCGCGGTTTGCCCAGTGATTTTGACAGCTGGGCAAAACAGGGGGCTGTTGGCTGGAGCTGGTCAGACCTGCTGCCCTGTTTCAAGGCTATCGAGAAACATCCCCTCGGCGTCACTGATTATCGCGGTGGTAATGGATTGCTTGGTCTGTCCATTCCCGGGGATATCCACTACCCACCCAATCGGGCATTTATTGACGCTGCCATACAGTTGGGGATTCCTTACAAGGAGGATCTCAATGGTCCTGGTGATATTGGCGTAGGGTTGTTCACCCAGAATGTTGAAAGAGGGCGGCGTTGCAGTGCTTCCAGCGCCTTTCTCCAGCCTGCAATGAAGCGCCAGAATCTTCATGTGATTACCTGCACAAGGGTCGAGCGCATTGCCATTGATGGGGACAGACAGGTTTGTGGCGTCCATGTCAAAAGTGAAAAGGCTGAGAGCAGACTGATCACCGGTGCTGAAGTAATTCTGTCTGCAGGAGCTCTTGAATCGCCAAAAATTCTCCAGCTGTCTGGCATTGGCGATCCTTCACATCTTGCCGAGCTGGGTATTCCACTGATTTCCGATGTCCCCGGTGTTGGCTGCAACATGCAGGAGCATCGGTATGCGCGGTTGCAATATCGCCTCAAATCTCCCCGGCATTCCTATAATCGGGATCTGTCCGGGTCGCGGCTGTGGATGAATGTTATTCGCTACTACCTGACCGGTACAGGTGTGTTGGCATCCGGTGCCTATGAAGCAGGTGCTGCTGTGAAAACGTTACCGGATCTTGAGCTGCCGGATGTCCAAATCAATTTTACCCCTGTTACCGTCGATCCGACCGCAGGAAAACTGGCAGTCGAAAAGGAGCCGGGGCTCCAGGTCATTACCTATGCGATGCGACCAAAAAGTGTCGGCAGCGTAAAAGCCGCATCCATAGACCCGGCGGTAAAACCCCACATCTGTGCCAATTACCTGTCCCATCAGTATGACCGCGACGTATCTGTACGCATGGTCAGGTATGTCCGGACATTGTTTGAGCAGCCCTCGCTCAAATCCCTGGTAGTGGCAGAGTCCATGCCGGGAAAAGATACTTCTACTCCTGAACAGATTCTTGAAGAGATCATGCGTACAGGTGGTACAGGCCAGCACGCCACCAGTACGTGCCGTATAGGTGACGACCATTTGTCGGTTGTCGATAATGAGCTGAGGGTTCGCGGTGTGGAAGGGTTGCGTGTAATGGATAACTCTGTGATGCCGACCATGGTCTCCGGGAATACAAACGCGCCAGTCATGGCCATGGCGTGGCGAGCGGCAGATATTATTCTGAGAGTTTAGACTGCTGCATGTTTATCAGCTTGCCTATCCGATAATTCTGAATATCTCAATCTGGCCCCTCTGCCCTTGTGTAGAGGGGGCTCTACTGCTCAACATCAACAGATCCATTGTGTATACATTCACCCGGGAATACGAAGCGCTTCCCTTATCGTGTTGCCAATGGCTAGCGCCGGGTCATTTTCGGATGTAATTCCGTAGTACATTTTATTGTGGGTTATCGCCACGGCCAGCCCTTGCTGTATGTCAGCCCAAGCTATGGACCCACCGGCACCGATACTGAACAATGTGTCACTCCTGCTGCCCACCGACGGTTTTGTGCCTCCCAACATGTAGCCTCCTGAGCTTAATCGCGCAGGGCCACCGAGGAATGGATCAGGGGCGTCGGTGTCAGGTCGTGCAATGCTCAATGCCCTGACCCGTTCACGGGACAGCAGGCGAACACCATCAAGTTCTCCGCCATTGGCAAGAAGAGCATACACAGCGGCAACGCTACGGGCATTGGCGTAGCCGCCAACGGCGGGGATCAGTGTTGACTGCACATCCGGGCGGTTGAAATTTGCGGGATCAAGGTCCATTGCCCTGGGGATACCCAAACGAAAAGGCGACTCGTCTGGCAGTTCAGCGGGGTAGGCCGCGCCCGAAAGAATTGCAACCCGCGATCTTGCCTGTTCGGGAACAGTGAGAAAAAGGTTTTCTATAGCCAGTGGTGCACACAATTCCTGTTGGATATAGGTGCCAATATCCCTTTGCCCCGGATCTGTTCGGCGCACTGCCTCGCTCACCAGCCATCCATAGGTCATGGCGTGGTAATGACCTTGGGTACCCGGTTCGTGGTAAGGCTTCAGCCTGGCAATTTCAGATGTTATCCAGTTCCAGTCCTTGACCCTTTCGATGGTAGAGCCCACAGGCATTTGCGGAAGGCCAGAGCGATGGGACAACACATCGCGCAGGGTGATTTTTTCTTTTCCGTTAACTGCAAAGTCAGGCCAGTAGGTGGCAATGGGTGCGTCTATATCAAGCAGGCCTTTTTCTGCCTGGATATGTGCTGCAGCGGTAATTATCCCCTTGATAACAGAAAATATGGAGAAAAGGGTTTCGCCATTTACGGGGTTGCCGTGGTCGGCGGAAGTCTGGCCTGCCCAGGTGTCGATGACACAACGGCCATGCAGATAAGCACTTACCTGAATGCCGATTTCAGCGCCGTCATCAACCAGCTTGTCGAGCAGCGTTTTCACCGCTTCATTGGCGTAGGGAATTATATCGGTGTTGTGAACGCTTGCCTTTGGCATCATGACCTCTGACACAGGAGTGATAAATGAAGTTTGTATTGAGAATACTCAATATAGCGGGTTTAATAGGCGTTTTCAACTGTGCATTCGGGCACCCGGATACTTGTCCTGGTGAATAATGTCGATGGCAACCAGTTCCTGATTATTGGATGTCTCACTGATGTTACAATTTATTCGTCACCATCTTTTTTTACAACTTATTGCTGGAGAATAGTGATGCTTGCCGCTGTCTTCAGGGGGCCGGGAAGATTGCTCGAACTTGAGCAGGTTCCCGATCCGGCTCCGGAGGCCGGGGAGGTAATCTTGCAGGTGGGATCCTGTGGTATTTGTGGTACTGACCTCCATATGACTGATGGACATGGCGCTATACAGTTGCCTGAAGGGAGCATTCCTGGCCATGAATATGCGGGTGAAATTGTCGCCCTTGGCAGCGGTGTTACCCGCTTCAAGGTGGGCGACAGGGTCACGGCATTGCCCATCTCTGGCTGTGGTAGCTGTCTTCCCTGCCTGACAGGAAAGTCAAAATGGTGTTTACAGCGAAAGTCGATGCGCGGTGGCTATGCTCAATACCTGCGTACCAACGCCAGCTGTTGTATCGAGCTTCCTGCCGACCTGTCACTGCAAGATGGTGCTCTGGTTGAACCATTGGCAGTAGGTTTGCACGGGGTTGAGCAGGCCAGCATCAAAGTTGGTGACAGGATACTGGTTATTGGTGCAGGACCGGTGGGTCTGGCGACCCTGTTCTGGGCCAGGCGCATGGGGGCAGGACCAGTTGCTGTGACGGCCAGCTCTACCCGCCGCGCCTCATTGGCTTTACAGATGGGAGCGACCTGCTTTGTGCCGCCTTCTGAGCAGCCATTGGAGACGGTCAACGAGGTCCTTGGCGGTGCTCCTGATATTGTTTTCGAATGCGTTGGTATTCCCGGCATGCTGGAGCGCGCAATCGATTATGTAAAACCCCGTGGAACGGTTGTGATACTGGGGCTTTGCGCTGAAGCCGACCGCTTTATGCCGTTCACTGCCATGCTCAAGGAGGTGCGAATCAGTTTTGCCATGCTCTACGAGCAACGGGATTTTCATGTATCCATCGATACCCTTGATGCCGGTCACGTTGAACCCCGGGCGATGATTACCGACCGCATCAGCCTGGGCCAGACACCTCATATGTTTGAAGCGCTGCGCCAGCGCACCAGTCAATGCAAAGTGCTGATTGATCCCTGGCGTCTGGTCTGAACAATCGAAGCTCCTGCGCTGCTTGAAGCACTTTCCGTGAAATAGTGGCACTGTTCGCGGCCTCCAGTTCCCAATGATGGCAGGAACAAAGGAAAAGAGCTCGATCAGTGAATGGGATTTATTGAACACGGCGCTATTTTCACTGGAGATAAACTGATGGCAAAGAAGTCAGGCTCGACGCGACCCGTAGCCCTGGTCACTGGTGGGGGCACAGGGGTAGGTGCCGCTACAGTGCTGATGTTGGCGCAGCGTGGCTATGATGTGGGGATCGGTTATCGATCCAGTGGGGTCGGAGCTGAGGCTACAGCGGAGCGTTGTCGCGCAGCAGGTGCAGCAGTGATCACTCTGCAAGGCAACGTCGCCGAGGACGCTGATTGCCGCAAGCTGGTTACCCGGGTTGTTGACCGATTTGGCAGGCTGGATGCGCTTGTCAACAATGCCGGTGTTACCGAAGCGGTGCCGATGAAGGATCTTGATGCACTGTCGGCAGAGCATTTCAGTCGACTCCATGCCACCAATGTACTGGGTCCCTTTCAACTGACCCGTGCAGCGGCCCCCTGGCTGGCGAAGGCGGCGGGCGCTGTTGTCAATGTGTCATCTCTCAGTGGCGTCAATGGCAAGGGCAGTTCTATTGCATACGCTGTTTCCAAAGGGGCGCTGAATACCTTGACCCTGTCTCTTGCGCGAGCCCTGGCGCCCGTCCGCGTCAACGCCGTAGTCCCCGGCGTTATTGATACTGACTGGATGACCCGCGCCGTCAGCACCGAAGCCTACCGGCGCCTGAAGCAACAGGTTAGTGCCAGTGCAGCGCTGGGGGGCATTTCAACACCTGAAGATATTGCTGATGTCATTGTGTGGCTGCTCAATGCCAGAACAGTGACAGGAGAGCTGATTCGTGTGGATGCTGGCCTGACACTGGGAGTCTGACCGATATTGGTCATTATTCAGGGCAGGTGCGCCAGAATCCGTCCAATCCATTCCCCAGCGCCCGGCCAGAGTTGAACTGGCGGGGACCAGATTGCGTTCTGGGTAACAGCCGGTTACCAGGTGACCGGCAATTCGTAGACACCGTGCTGGTGGCGAGCCACATGGAAGCGGATTTTATCGATGGGTACCGCCAGCTGCAGGGTGGGAATACGCAGGAACAGCTGGTCAAACACGGCCTGCATTTCCAGGCGAGCCAGGTGCTGGCCGATACAGATATGGGCACCGGTGCCGAATGCCAGTTGCCGACGTGGTTCGCGGGTGATATCAAGTTTTTCCGGGTCCCCCGTGTCTGCAAAATGCCTGGGGTCGCGGTTCGCTGCCGGCAACGCCATGATCAGCCCGTCCCCCTTTTTTATCTGCTGACCTCCCAGTTCCAGGTCTTCAAGGGCTACGCGTCGAGGTTCTGTCTGGGTGGTTGTCCAGAAGCGCAACTGTTCTTCAACGGCACGAAAAGTGTCGGCGCCTGCAAGCAGGGCTTCGCGCTGTTCAGGAAAATGCAGAAAACCGAGAACACTCAGGGATATGGCATGGGTTGTAGTTTCATGGCCAGCCACGACCAGCAGCCAGCCGATTCTGGCCACCTCGTTCAGAGTAAGATTGCCCTTTGCCACGTGATCGTGCACCAGACGGCTGACCAGATCAGCCCGGCGAGGCTGGTTAAGGCGGCTCTCGGCGATTCTGTACATAAAGTCATGCAGCACAGCTACCGCCTCCACCAATTGTGCCTCGGTGGATTCATCGGAAACGATGGTATTGGCGGCATGTTGAAAGACGTCGCGCTCGTCATAATCAATGCCGAGGATAATGCATATTGCAGACGTGGGAATGGCCAGTGAGAATTCCCGGTTAAAATCCACCGGTGGAGACAGTTTCAGTAGCCGGTCGATCTGTTCACTGACTATGCGATCCAGTTGCGGTTTCAGCCTGGACACAGGTCCGGGCCCCAGTTCGTTCATCAACATTTGTCGGATGCGGGTATGTTCCGGTCCGTCCATGCGCACGAAAAGGCCCCCCTGGGCCTGGATCATACCAGGGCCGTTAACAGGGTATCCGGGGATGCGGACATCGGACCCCAGGCGTCGGTCCAGCAGTGCGGCATGCACATCCTCGTAACGGCCAACCAGCCAGGCGGCAGAATCGTTCCATAGCCTGACTTTTTTCAGCCCTGGTTCTTCACGGGCTGCCACATCTACCGGGGCCGGAGAAAATGGACAGCGTCGGGGATCAGGGTAAAAGGGTAGCCCGGCAGTATCGTCGCTTTTCTTTGTCATGGAAATCTCTCCCGCCGATCGTACATTCCAGGTGATCCCTGTAACTTTCAGGCTCCCAGCATCATCAACCCGCCGTCAACCGCCAGTAATTGTCCAGTGATAAAGTCGGAGCCGTTGCCTGCCAGAAAGACAAGCAAGGGACCGAGATCGCGGAGTGGATCGCCAGGCATGCCTTTCAGTGGCATGATTCTGCGCAGTTGTTCTTCAAACACATCGGCCTGTTCACCAAGATGATTAAGCAAACGGTCAAAGCCACGGGTTGCCATGGCCGGAGCAATGGCATTGACGGTGATATTGTGCCGCCCCCATTGTTTTGCTGCAGACCGGGTCCAGGCGTGAACCGCCGCTTTGGCACAGCCGTAGGCCGTTGCCTTGGTAGTACCCATTACCCCTTCCGATGAGCCGATATTGATAATATGGCCGCCCTGTTGTGTATGCATCAGCTCCCAGGCTGCCTGATTGGTCCATATGGTTGACTTGAGGTTGGTGGCAAGCATGAAATCCAGATGCTGCTCAGAAATTGTCCCCGGCTCTGAAGGTTCCCACAGTCCAGCCGCATGTACCAGGACATCAAGTCCCCCCAGTTGGGCGGTCAGCCCGCCGATCGTGGCATTGACAGCATCCTGATTGCGCAAATCGCATTGCAGCCAGAAGTGTGCGCACTCTTCAACAGGCTTGGGCGGAGCTGTACGGTTATAGACGGCGCCCAGTGTAGCTCCCTCGGCTGCGAACACTTGCACGGCGGCAGCGCCAATGCCGCTCGCAGCACCAGTGACAATAATTCGCCGACCTTGTAATTGTTCCGCCATGAGGTTCTCCGGGTGATCTGTCTACATCAGCCTGGTCTTGCCATTCTACCCATAGCTCATAATGTCAGTGGGTATATGGCAATCCAGTAGTTACCATTAATCAGCGACAGCTTCCAGGGGTAGCCGGTCACCCGGCCGCGCAGGCCTTACCCGACGCTGGACAACAGTGACGCTGTCGCACTGTAATTTCGCCTGGCACGCCAGGCGGCGTTCACCCGGGGTATATCCCAATTTGCTCAGGGCATCGAGTTCGATGTCCGTGATATGGGAGAGTCTGTGCTGGTGTTCCGGGGCGACGGAAATCATGCATACCAGGCAACGGCCCTCGCCACCGCATACTGTCGGCCAGAATATTCCAGCCACATTGGCAGCAGCCATCAATGACTGCCCTTCGTGTCCCTGAAACTGCAACCCGGAGGGTTCAACAGTAACGGTTATCAAGTCTGTGATGGCTTTGCCACTATTTTCAGGCACAGGGGTTATCCTGGTTGCGGTTACAGGATGACGGGCAAGCCACTGGTAGTGGCTGTGGCCTGTCGAAAACAGCCAGCTGCGTGACAGAATCGGCTTGAGGCAACAGGATTTTGGTGATTAGCAAAATAATACCCGTCAAAACCGATCCTTGCGAAACACCGATGGCTGAATTGAATTGATCATAATCAAAATCCTCCCAGAACATTTCACCTATTGTCAGTCTCTGCATGGTATCCCCTGTGAGGTTGCTATCAGAGTTACTGCCTTTATAGTTAACTCTAATCAAGTTAAAAATACAACAGATAACTCTGTCTATGTGTCTGTAAAAGTCTGTCTTTCCTTTGTCTTTTTCAGATTTAAAGATTTCCGTAGGAATTTTACATGACAAACATATGATTTTATTGCATTTCTGGAAAGTCAACTGTTTGCTGACTTACGTGGTAGCTCTGAAATTCTGGATAGGGATGCTTGCAATACAGTTTATTCTTTAGTAGTCTTGAAGCGACAGGATTAAATTTATAAATAAATGCTCAAATCACTGAGGCAGTAGTGCAGACCGTTTTGTCTGAGGTGTTGCCGCGCCGATACGGTGAATTCGTCGTCGGCAGCAGCAGGGCACAAAAAGTTCTTATATAACATGAGGTCATTTACATGAAACCTGCAACCAAACCATTGCTCCTAGCAACCTCCATCGCTGTACTGACATCGCTGCTGTCGACAGAGGCCCTTTCGCAGGGTGCTGAACCTGCTGTCACCACCCGTGCCACGTGGCTGGAAGAGATCATCGTGACAGCGCGAAAACGCGAAGAGTCAAGTCAGGAAATCCCGGTATCCATCATGGTTTCCACCGGCGAAGATCTGCAGCGGGCCTCGGTGAAAAATTTTATTGACCTGCAACAATCGACACCGACTCTCAATGTGATGTCAGCGGCATTGAGTGACACCTCGGTTAACGTAGCTATGCGGGGCAATGCTCTGGTGGATATACGCCTTAATGTCGACCCTGTTGTGGGTGTCTATATGGACGGCGTCTACCTGCCTCGCAATCAGGGTACCAACGCTTCTGATTTGTACGATATTGAGCGAATCGAAACACTCGCCGGTCCGCAAGCGACCCTTTATGGCAAGAATACCTCCGGCGGCGCCATCAATATTTTCACCAAAATGCCCGTGGATAGCTTTGAAGGATCCATGCGGGTCAGTTATGCGGAACACGATGACCGGCAAATGGCCGGTATGATCAATATTCCCATCTCGGATACCTTGGCAACACGGATTGTCGCCAGCTTGCGGGGGCGGGATGGTTACGGCACCAATGCATTTGACGGCAGTGATGTGGGAGCGTTAAGCAGCCAGAACTGGAGGGCCACAGCACTGTGGACGCCATCAGATGATCTGCAGGTAACCCTGCGGGGTGACTATGCTCAGGCGGATACCCAGGGCGCCATCTGGAAAGGGTTTCAGGAATTGCGGCCAAACGGAGTGACGGTGCTGAATACGTCGTTGGCAACCGGGCTCAGTATGGCGGATGCCTTCGCCTACCTGCAAACTTTTGCCGGTGGTGACAAGGATGATGGCAATGCAAATCTGGCCCGTGATGAAGAGTTCAAATCCTGGGGTGTCTCGGCAACTATCGATTGGGATATCAATGACAATCTGGCGTTCAAGTCAATTACAGCTTTGCGCAAGTTTAAGCGAGAAGGAACCGTTGATCTGGACGGCACGCCGCTGGTGATACTCGAGTATCCGCTCATGAAAACTAGCGATGAACAGGTGTCTCAAGAATTCCAGTTGCTGGGCACCAGCTTTGATGGCCGCCTGAACTGGGTGACAGGGCTGTATTACAGCGAAGAAGTGGGTGATGAGGAAATCCATCAGGTGGCGTTGGGGTTCCTGACCGGCGGGGTGCCCGCTATTCAAAGATCAGAAGATATTACCTCTGAAAGTTTCGGTGTATTCGCCCAGGGTACTTATGCCATTACTGATGCATTGAGCACCACTATTGGCTTGCGCTACACAGAGGACAAGCGATCTCTGGACCAGATGAATCGCTCAGGACCAAACTGCCTGTCCCTCGGCCTGCCGCTGGCCAGCATAGGTGGTGCTGCGAATTGCGTCCGTCCAGAAAGTGTCAGCTTTGAAAAGGTCATGTACACAGTTGGTCTGGAATATCGGCCTTGGCAGGATCTCGATGTGATGCTCTATGCCAAGACCAGCCGGGGTTACCGGGCCGGTGGTCTGCAACAGACAGCCGGTGCGCCAACCCAGGTGGCTGCAGATTTTGCCAACCAGCCCTTTGATCCTGAAACCGTGGAAGACTTTGAGGTGGGTATCAAGTCGACCTGGATGGACAATCGGTTGTTGGCAAACCTGACATTCTTTACTTCGGAAATTGACGATATCATCAGGGTGGTATCCGCACCTGTTCCGGGCACTGCAATCGTGGCAACCGCCGTACAGAATGCAGCTGTGGCATCGGTGGATGGCGTTGAATGGCTGTTGCGATTCATGCCCGTTACAGGGCTGGAATTGCGCTATGCAGGCACTTACATGGATGCCTCATTCGATAAATACATTACACCAACGGGTGAAGACAGAAGTGCATTACCTCTGCTGTTCACTCCGGAATGGCGCCACAGTCTGTCGGCCATTTATTCGCAGGATACCAGTTTTGGTGAATGGCGTGCTCAACTTGACTGGATGTACACGGCCAAACAACTGGCAGCAGAAAGAGAAGCCTATGCGCCCGCCTATGACATCCTCAACGGCCGTCTGAGCTTATTCTTCCAGGAGCATGACTTCGAAATTGCCCTTTTCGGCAAGAACATTGCGGATGAACGCTATTTCCCCTATCCCGTTGATGTGCTGGATGGGCTGGGCTTTATGTACAACGGTTATGCCAATCCTCCACGAACTATTGGTGTGGAATTCAATATCCATTTCTAGAGCGAATCGTCTTTGAGGAAAGCATGGCCAGTATTCCGATTTTTAACGATGGCTTGATTGCACTGGCATGGCGAGGAATTTATGGGAGCATCTCTGTTTGACCTGTCGGGAAAGGTCGTACTGATTACCGGTGGCAATAGCGGGCTTGGCCTGGGTTATGCCAGGGGGATCGCCAAACAGGGGGGGGACCTGGTGATATGGGGCCGTTCCACACAAAAATGTGAAGCAGCAAAAGCTGAACTTGAAGCCCTTGGTGCGCGAGTATCAACACGGCAGGTCGACGTCTCGTGCGAAGAGGACGTTATTAAGGGTATTAAAGCTGCGGTCAGTGAATTCGGTCGACTGGATGCGGTCTTCGCCAATGCAGGGATCTCCACGCCAGCACCATCGGTACTGGAATTAACCTCCGAAGCCTACCACGAGCTGCTGGGTTCCAGCCTGCACGGCGCTTTCTATACCCTGCGTGAAGGTGCCCGCCATATGGTGGACCGCTCCAGGGCGGGTGATCCGGGAGGATCACTTATTGCCACAGGCAGTCTGTCGCAATATCTTGGCACCCCGGGGCTTGAACATTACTCCGCTGCCAAGGGTGCGGTGGCGACCATCATTCGCGGTATGGCTGTAGAGTTGGGTAAATACGGTATTCGGGCCAATGTGATTGCCGCAGGGTACGTTAAGACAGATATTGGCCGTGGTCGCCCGGAAGAACGCAAGGCTGCAACCGACGCCTACTTTGCCGCAAATACCCCTATACCCCGGGTTGGGGAAGCGGAGGACTTTGAAGGTCTGGCTGCGTATTTGGTCAGTGACTGTTCGCGCTTCCACACGGGGGATACTATTGTTATCGACGGTGGTTACTTGGTAAACCTGTAGGTAGCCCTGTATGCCGCAGAGTGATGCCTGGCACGCAAACCCTTAAAAATAAATGAAGCGGGCATAGAATTTTGGAGATTGGGTATGAGCCAGACAGAGTTTTACCCGCCATGGACCAGGAAAGGACGTGAAAATCCGGTGCCCTGGTACAATCATATGCGAGAGCATCACCCTGTTGTCTACCATGACGAAATCACAGCCTATGGTGTATTCCGCTATAGTGATGCAAAGGCAGTATTTGCAGACAACGAAAACTGGTCTGTCCAGCGTCGCTTCGATGCGCTTCCCGAAGACCAGCGCGGTTTGCATATACTCGCCAACACCCTGAATGGTGTTGACCCCCCCGATCACGCACGACTGCGAAACCTGGCAATGCCTGCAGTTGCCCCTGCACAAATCGACAAACATGCAAACATGGTGAGGGATACAGCTGCACGCCTGTTCGACCAGCTATTGCCAAAAGGACAATTCGATTTTGCCAACGAATTCGCACACCCCATGGTACAAATGGTGATCAATACAGTGATGGGCATTCCACCTGAAGACTATCACTTGTCGAAAGACCTGTCAGACAGGCAGGAAGCCTGCGGTGGACGCTATACGGGAGGAACCTTCAGCGACCCGGAAGGACTGCGAAAGGTCAATCAGGAATATCGCGATTATTTTCAGCCTATTATTGAAGCACGCCGTCACCATGACCACGGCGATGTGATGAGCAAGCTGGTACAAGCCGAAATCCAGGGGGATCGCCTGTCAAGCGAAGAGCTGTTCAAGATGGCGATGATCTTCAATCGGGGCGGCGCTGATACCACCATGACAGGCTTGACCCATATGATCCGTGCACTGATGGAATTCCCTGAACAGTGCCAGCGTATTCGTGCGGACCCGGGGTTGATTCCTACAGCTGTGGAAGAAACGCTGCGTTTCTATCCGCCATCCCACTCTATGTCCCGCGTCGCTGTTAACGATGTGGAAATTGACGGAGTGTTGATTCCCAAAGGTGCTACTGTGCTGCTGTGGTTGCCCGCCGCCAATCGCGATCCTGCAGTTTTCAACAATCCTGATTCGTTTGATGTGGCGAGAAAACCCAATGGTCATCTGTCGCTGGGGCATGGAATTCATATGTGCATTGGTATGCATCTTGCGCGGCTTGAAATGAGGGTTGTGCTTGAACAATGGCTGGAACGGGTAGCCGATTTTCAGCGTACTGAACAGGGTCCGATCGAGTTCAGCCAGAATTCTCTGGTGACAATAGTACCGCAATCATTTCCTGTTCGCGTTGAATCAATAAAGTAGCAACATCACAGTCACGGATATCCGTTTGTAAGGATCAGCAGCAACCAGAGAGAAATATCTAATGAGTTACGGGGATATTGAAGCCAACAAGGAAATTGTCAGACAACTGTTCCGGCATCTCGAAAGTGGCGATATCAGCGCTGTGACAGAGATGTTTACGGACGATGGAACTTTCTGGTCACCGTCTACCAGGAAGACAATGACCATAGGCGAATTTGCCGGAGCACTGCAGTGGGTGAACACCCGGCTGACGGCGCCAATGCGCTATCAGGTCGGGACCATGACTGCGGAGGAGAATCGCGTGTGTGTGCTGGTAGAAAGTTTTGCAAATTTGATAAATGGCAAGCAATACAACAATGTTTATCATTTTTACTTTGAAATAGAGGGCGAAAGGATTGCGTGTGCACGCGAATACAACGATACCGCTCATATATGGGCAACCTTGCGCGCTGAGGATTAATGTGAGTACAACCAGGAAAATCTCGTTTTGTATCGAATTCATATCCTTGCAGTAGCCAATATGCCATGACTTAACGCACAGGAAATTATTGATGTCCGCAGACCCGGAAAATAAAGTGTCACCTTCACAGAATGTATGGAATGCCTTTACGGATTCTCTGGCAGCCATTGGCCCAAGGGTTGCTAACCAGGCCTGGAATGCTCGTAGCGAGCAATCACAAGCGGAAACCTATCGGCTTCTTGCCATGGGCATTGCCCAGGGTTTTATCAACTATGTGTATCCAGACACTGAGCATCCGGATTGGGTGCCAGCCTACAATACTGCCCTGAATCTGCTCGCCCCTGTGCCTGATTTCATGTACCAGGTGGCATTGATCAACGGCGATGGAGCTTACAGAATTTCCGGCTTTCGCGGCACCTCGCGTTTCGTGGATATCAGTGTTTTCAGTTCGCTGCCCAGCCTGGGTGGCAGCGGGCCGATTCTCGACCGGATCAGCCTCGACAGTCTTTCCCTCGGTGATGATGGATCTGTTGATCTTGTACTGAGCAAGGAAAAACCTGAGGGATTTTCCGGTGACTGGCGACAACTTGATCCCAGGGCTGTACGCCTGCAGGTTCGGCACGCATGCTATGACTGGCTCAACGAAATGGATGCGAGGTTGACGATTGAAAGGCTGGACAGGCCGGTGCAAAAACCGCGGGAATCTGCTGAAACAATTAGGCACAAATTGGAGGCTCTGAGTACCTGGGCGGAAAAATCCGTGATGTGGGGTATTGACCAGATTGCACGACAACGGGAACGAGGTATGGTTAATACACTCCAGCCCCACGATTTCAGCTCTGTGGGTGGTTACTCTGCCACCGTTCAGGCGTACCGGGAAGGGCTTTTTGATATCAGTGAAGATGAGCTGTTGATAATAGAGACAGAAGTGCCCGAAGAATGTCGCTACTGGTCAATCCTGGTGACAGATGATCAGTATTCCACCATCAACTGGATACACAGGCAATCAAGCATTAATGGCCATCAGGCTTGTCTGGATACGGATGGTAAATTTCGTGCCGTTGTGTCAATCAACGACCCCGGAGTGCCAAACTGGCTGGATACTGGCGGCTATCAACAAGGCGCAATCCAGCTGCGTTGGAACGAGGCAAGCTCACAGCCCGTGCCTTCGGTGATCAAGGTGAAATATTCAGCGTTGCGCGATTTTTTGCCAGCCGAAACCCCGGTCATAACCCCGGCACAACGACAAGAAATGCTGCGCTTGCGTCGACGCGGGGCGCAACTCAGGCGGAAATGGTAGTACTTATTGCAAGTACTTGGTAAATCGATAATCACATAAACAAGCTGTCTGGTAACAGGTATGACACTGGAAACACAAAAAAAGATTGCAAAAAAATTAATCGAGTCCATCGGTGAGGGAACCATCGACGAAAATCCTTTCCATGACGACTTCGCGGCCTGGACATCATCTTCCGGGAATATCCCCGGACAGGAATACCGCAGACGGGCAAAGTTGGTCAAGGATTGTGTGAAACAGGGGAAACTGCCAATCGAGATTATCGGACTAACCGCTGAAGGTGAGAGGGTCGCTGTGCAAGCCACCGCCGACGCCGAGTTGACGGATGGCAACCTGTACCATAACGACTATCACTTCCTGGTAATTTTCAGGGACGGAAAAATTAGCTATCTCTATGAATACATGAATACCAAAGTGGCGCTTGAACTTCTATTGCCGCTCATCAGGGCAATGAACTGAAAATAAACGTCGTGTTAAACAAATATGAGTACGAAACCAAAGACGTTTTTCAGACGAATAGCATCAATGATAATAACCCTTTACGTCTGAGCCAATGAATCTCATCAGACTGGTGAAGCAGGTACAGAGGAGCGGAGTACATGGCTAAATTCAATCTGGAAGGCAAGCGTGCACTCGTTACGGGAAGCAGTGCCGGTCTGGGCAAGGCCATCGCCATTGAACTGGCGAAGCAGGGTGCCCGGATAGTGGTTCATGGTCGCAACAAAGATCGTACCACCGCCACGGCGGAGTTGATCAGGTCAACGGGCGGTGAGGTCGCAGTCACTATCGGAGACCTCTCCTCTGATGAATCAGCAAATACCATTGCTGACGCAGCCCTCGATGCGTTTGGCGGGATCGATATTCTTGTCAACAATGCAGGTGATCGGGACTACTCACGATGGGAAAATCATACTCCCGACCGCTGGCTTGACAGGATTAACGCAAATTCAATAAGTGCACTGCGCCTTGCATTCCGCCTGCTACCTGGTATGCAGGAGCGAAGATGGGGCCGGATTATTCAGATTGGCAGTATTGCCGGGGCTATGCCCGGTGCCGATTATGGAGATTACTCAGCCAGCAAGGCTGTACTGTTGAGTATGACCACTGCCATGGCGCAGCGTTTTGGCGGCGAGGGGATAACCTCAAATATTATCAGTGTCGGCATGGTCAAGAGTGACAGTTCGCAGATCCTCGACAAGGTAATGGCTGAAACAGGGCTGGACGAGGAAGCAGCTGAACTGAAAATCTGCACGGAAATCATGAAAGTTCCAGTCGGGCGCCTGTGTCGCCTCGAAGAGGTGGGACATTCTGTCGCTTTCCTTGCCAGTCCTGAAGCGGGTTATGTCAATGGTGCAAATCTCCGGCTTGATGGCGGCATGGTGCCGACCATCAGCCTGTAGTGTTGCTAACGTTACTGATACGTCTGATGAGCATCGCGCTGACGCAGAAATGGACAATGCATGAAGCCTGAACAGTTCACTATCGCGATTCCCCGGGAGAAATTGCAAGAGCTTGAGCGACGGCTGAAGACGGCTTGCTGGGCTGACGATTATGGCAACGATGACTGGCGATTTGGTGTTGAAAGGGGTTGGCTTGAGGGCATGGTCCACTATTGGTCAGAGCACTATGATTGGCGTGCCCAAGAGCGATTGATGAATGAATTACCCCATTACCGAGTTGATATCGACGGTGTTCCGATTCATTTCATGCACCTGAAGGGCAAGGGGCCAGCTTCCATGCCTATCATTCTCAGCCATGGCTGGCCCTGGACGTTCTGGGATTACCGGGAAGTTGCTCTGCGACTTGCCGATCCGGAACGTTTCGGCGGCGATCCCTTGCAATCATTCGATGTTATTGTGCCCTCCCTTCCTGGTTATGCCTTTTCATCACCGTTGCGGAAGAATGGTATTGGCGCGCCCCAGGTTGCCGATCTTTGGTGCAAACTGATGAAGGATGTACTGGGATATTCCAGGTTTGCTGGTGCAGGCGGTGATTGGGGCGCAAGAGTGACAGGGGAGCTTGCGCTGCGCCACAGCAAGGACTTAATTGCAATCTATCTAACCTTGCCGATTTTGCCAGCGGTTAATCCCTTTGACATTCCCCATGAGGATTACGCCAGTGATGAGAAATGGATGATCAACAGGCTCGCCGAGTCAATTCCACTGGTGACGAGCCATCTTGCAGTACATCGCTCAGATCCGCAAACCATGGCCTACGCTCTGCAGGATTCACCCCTGGGGCTTGCCGCCTGGATTTGGGAGCGTCGTCGTTCATGGAGTGACTGCGGCGGGGATGTTGCTGGGCTGTTCGGTCGTGATTTTCTCTGTACCAATGCTTCACTTTTCTGGCTTACGGGAACCATAGGTACGTCTATGCGTGCCTATATTTTCAATCTTATCGACAAGCCCACCGGAAAGGATGGACCGCGTATTGAAGTGCCCACAGGTTTCGGTATTGCTCCCAGGGAATTGGTAATGCTGCCGAGATCATGGGCGGAAGCCAGGACCAATCTTCAACGCTGGACGATACTGCCAAAGGGTGGGCATTTTCTTCCTGCAGAACAACCGCAGATGGTGTTTGAGGAATATTGCACTTTTTTCAATGTATGGCGTTGATAGTCATGATGTAATCAATCAATGATATGTAACTCTATAAACAATCTTAATTACCCTCAGGAGAAATTTATGTCACAGGAAAAGAACAAAACTTGTGCAAGGAAGATTCTGGATTACATTTCTGCAGGAAGCTTTGACCGGGATGCGTTTTCGCCAGATTTTGAAGCCTGGACAAGCGCCAGTGGTGCCATACCTGGCGAAAGTTACTTGAAACGGGCAGGTGGCCTTGTTGCAGCATTCACCGATGGACCACACTTCAAGGTGCTGGATATTACCGCAGAAGAGAATCGAGTGGCAATGCGCGTTCATGGCGTTGGTGAAGTCATTACCGGAAAAACCTATGGTAATGATTACTGCTTTGTTATCTACTGCGATGATCAGGGTAAAATTGTGCGTCTTTATGAATACTTTAATGTCAATACAGTAATTGAAGTACTGCGGCCAGCATTTGAAGAGTTGGCAAGGCGCAGCCAGCAAGGTCAATAGCGAAGGACGGGGATAAATCTGCCGCACCCTGTGCGAATAGAGTGAATGCCAGGGTGTACAAAAATATCATTTGAATTTTGCCAGATTAATATTGCGCTGTTCCTGAGAGAAAGCCGCAATCCGTTCGTCGACCTGAAAATCCGGCCACGCCGAAGTATGTCGCAGTTTGCGTTTTTCACCAGCACGAATACAGGAACCCTCAGCCGATCGTTTATTCCGCAGGTGTGGTGCCAGCGCTGGTAATTCAACCATATTACTACCTTGCTTTGGGCGCCAAATCCACTTCATGGGTTCACCAGTGCGGGCATCAAAATAGCTGAATCGCATTTCTGTGGCAAAATTGTCTCTATCCAAATCGAATTCTGCATGGATGTCGTAACTGTAGGTTACCTGGCCCTGATCGTTCACTATCCAGGCGACACTGTAACCATCCCGGCCCACAATGACAGGCCCCTGTTCCCAGCTTCCATCTTCATAGATATTGCCAACATCGAACCACATTACCATGATGCCATCCCTGACCATCGGGGAGATACGGTAATTGATACCGGGTTTTTGGAAATGAGGATTAAGGCCCAGCCAGCCCTTTACCGCCTTGCCAGCGATGGTACCACTGGCCAGATAAACCTGGTTGGATGATCCCTGGCCATGGGTGGGTTCGTAAAATTGATATCCAGTGGCTTCACGCCTGGCGGTAATGTTTAGCAGATCGGATTCCCGATATTCAGCACGCCCATTGTCAAACAGTAGATGAAAGGATGGTTCGATCTGGCGATAGCGATCGGCACTGGTCCACTCGGCACGGTTGCCATCGTTCTCGATAATCAACCCGCCATTCCAGAGCCTGGCGGATTCACCGATCAGCCGCATCCCGTCTCCAGAGACATTGGACATCACCCAGCAGCCGCCACTGAGATAGCCAGGTATTTCGCGACAGATGCAATAACTGACTCCGTCCTCATCCTCGAATGTACCCCAAATCACCAGAGCTGAATTGCCGAGACCAAACATCGTCGCTGTTGGCAGCATGCTCTCAGCGGTCATCTCGCAGGGCGCGAAGATCAACTTGTTTCCAAAATCTCCAAGTCCTCTTAACCTGTTGAAATCCATTGGGTATGTCCTCAATAATCTGCTTAGCAGTTAGGGATTTTGCCACTGTAATGGCAGTCTGGTCACCGTGGTGGTTATGCCCATCTCGAAGGTGGGTGGGTCATTTGCTACGAGAGTGAAATCCGGAATGTGTTGAAGCCATTTCTCAAGGACGAGTCTGGCTTCCATACGGCCAAGGTTCTTGCCAGGACAGCGATGGGGTCCACTGCCGAAGGTGCCGTAATTGGCACTGTCGGCTCGATCAAAACGCACGTCCATGGGATTTTCGAAGCGTTCATCGTCCATGCCGATAAGAGCTGTTGGCATTAAAACCTGCTCACCTTTTTTCAGTTGCAGGCCATGAAATTCAGTGTCCCGCATAACCAGCCTGGCGGTGCTGACAATACTGTGTCGACGGAACAATTCATCGATGGCAAATAAGGGTATGGACGTTTGCTTGCCAAGCCACTGGCGTGCAGGCTGGTTCATGGCAAGAAACCGCATTATAAAGCCCAGCCCTGACGCCACAGTATCCAGCCCCCCAAACATAATGGTTGCCAGCATGTTCATCAATTCAAACTCGGTGAGTTCTCGGCCATCAATCTTGCTGTGGATGATACGGCTGAGAATATCATCGCCGGGACGTTTTTTTCTCTCTATGACTACCTGTGTCAGATAGTCGATCATCTGCTTTTTAACCGCATCACGCTTGACCGGGTCTACCTCCCTGACGCGACGGTCAGCTATAGGCAGCAGGATTTCGGCATCCTCCTGTGGAAGTTCGGTTATGTGCAGGAAAACGGATATTGGCAGATGGCAGGACAAATCAGACTGAAACTCACATGCTCCCCTGGGGGCAATCTGTTCGATCAAATTACTGGCAACAGCCAATGCATGGTTTTCAGCCTTTTTCAGGGTGGGCGGCGAGAACAGCGGAGAGATAATGGCACGAAGGCCAGTATGCAAGGGTGGATCTGATTCCAGTGGTAATGAAGGCATCGAACTGCGTGGTATGGAGATACCGGTATGGGAGAACAGGGTGTGATCCATTTCCAGTTCGGCCATTTCACGAGCCCGTGTTGCCACCCAATGACCTCCGTAGTAGGGGGTCCAGAAAATTCGTGGCGATTCATTCTGTACTCTCTTCCAAGCCAGATGTGGATCATTTTCATAACCAGGAACTGCAAAATAATCAAAATCTATAACCAGATCTTCTGGCACATGGTCAGGAATAGATGCTTTTGTGAGAGTTGCAAAAGTCATTATGATTTTCCTTTTGACCAGCATCACATAATAGTAAACTTCGATACATCAAGAATGCGAGAATTTAGAGCTGCAATAAGCCGGGAAGATATAATCAATTATTTCAAACAGGTAAGGTTTCTGATTATTGTCTAATATTAATAGAAGTATATCTTTTCAAGGGAGAATTGTCCATGTCCTTAATACCAAATTCACGATACTTTGAGATTTGCCACCAGCGTACTGTGGTCACTGGTGGCGGCAGCGGAATAGGCAGGGGCGTTGCTTTGGCTATCGCAGAGGCGGGGGGGACCGTCTATGTAATGGGTCGCAGGATAGAACAACTTGAGCAAACAGTAGCTATGAAAGGCGAGGCCGGGATAATTATTCCTGTCCCCTGTGATATCCGCGATTATGAATCTGTAGACCGGGCATTCAACCAGGTCGAGGAGGAGGGCGCTGCCCAAGCCTTGGTCCACGCGGCATCTGATGTTACCCATATGCTTGCCGAACAGATTACCCCTGAAATTTTTCAGGGCGCAGTATCAACAATACTGACAGGAAGTTTCCATGTGATCCAACGTTGGGGGCAACCGTTAAGAGCGCAAAATCTTGAGGGGATTGCTCTCAGTTATTCAAGCGCAACCTGCAGTCGTGAATCACCCTGTATTGCCCATTCCTCTGCAAGTAAGGCTGGGTTGGAGGCCTTGACCCGAACAATCGCATCGGAATGGGGCCGCTTCAATATCCGTCTCAATGTCATAGCTCCCGGGCTGTTTCCCTTGAGCGACACACACCATGCCAGTTACTGGGAAAATGAAGGCAGACGAATCTTTGAAAAAATTCCCTTAAACAGATCAGGTAGTATTGAAGAAATTGTTGGGCCAACTCTGTTTATGTTATCTCGTGGCGCACGTTATATGACAGGGGAGATAGTTATAGTCGATGGTGGCTACCACCTTATTCAATGGGGTACGGCCCGGCCGGAGGATTTTGGAGTTACCTGAACAGACTAATAATGTTGACTGTAGTCTATATGTCTGTGAATTTTTTCAGGATTTTGAAATAGAGTTCATGGATTACAAGTTGCTGCCATTACAAGGCAGATGTGCAAGTTGTGATATCAAAGTATATTTGACAGTTTCGGTCATCAGTGTTGCCTTTGTATATGCAAAGCATACTATTGAGGTGAAATCCAATGGGTGAATTTAGCGGTAAAGTGGCGATTGTGACAGGGGCTTCAACAGGAATAGGGGCTGCGACTGCGAAAATGCTGTCCAATCGCGGTGCCAGTGTTATTTGTGCCTCACGAACATTGGCTACACTCAATGAACTGGTTAGTGAAATCAACAGACTTGGCGGTGCAGCCACCGCAATCAAAGCCGATGTTGGCATTGAAACTGATGTACAGCAGATGGTAGACGCCGCTATCGATATATATGGTCGTCTGGATTACGCAGTTAATAATGCCGGCTATAGTCCGCCTGTGCGCATTGTCGATATGACAATGGAGGAGTTCGATAAAACCTCGGAAACCAATTTTCGCGGTGCATTTCAGTGTCTCAAATATCAGATCCCGAGAATGATCGAATCTGGTGGTGGTTCTGTGGTCAATATTGCTTCTGCTTCTGCGCATCGAGGTACACCCGGGCTGGCAGCCTATGGCGCCACCAAGCATGCCTTGCTGGGACTTACCAAATCAGCCGCCCTTGAATATGCTGTACAGAATGTCCGTGTCAATCTTGTCAGCCCTGGTGCGATATTCAGTGATATGTTCAATCGTTGGGTGGATACGCCTGAGCTTCTCGACCAGGTTGTCAGCACAATCGCAATGGGAAGAGTTGGAGAACCCGATGAAGTGGCCAATGCCATTACTTTTCTCTTATCTGACAAGGCAGCATATATAACCGGCGCTGTACTCAATGTAGATGGTGGGCTGTCAGCAGGTTTCGCAGCCAGGAAAGTCTGATATACAGGAATACCATAATATTTCAACAAAATGGGAGCGCTCAAATGAATTACTATCGCTTATATGCATATCTACACGGGATGGCGAAGACCGCTATAGCTGTCATTATAAAAGTTGCACCCATAAAAACGGTGTTGTGCCTTGTGAAACGTGGAGTATGTTCGTGAACGAACCAGTAGATATTCCAGTCATTGATCCACATCACCATTTATGGGATAAGCCTCTGCCCCTGGGCAAAAAAGTTGAACGCCGCTACATTGTTGACGACCTTGTCGCAGATGTTGCCGAATGCAACAATATCGTTGCCACTGTATATGTGGAGTGTGGTTCACACTATCGAGAACAAGGCCCTGAGTATTTGCGTCCGGTTGGTGAGACAGAGTGGGTGGTGAATCAGCTTCGTGGTATTACGCATACTGGTCTCTGCGCAGGTATTGTCGGTTTTGCTGACCTGAGTCAAGGTGATAAGGTAACGGAGGTTCTGGAAGCTCATATTGCTGCGGCAGAAGGCCGCTTTCGGGGGATACGCCAATCAGTTGCACGTGATGATGATCCGGTATTTGTCAGTCTGCCCCATAAACCAGCTGCGGGCTTGTTGGCCAACCCCGGTTTCCGTCAGGGCTTTCAGCGTCTTCATTCTCTGGGGCTGGTGTTTGATGCAATGATATTCCATCCTCAAATGAGTGAACTTGTAGCTTTGGCCAGGGATTTTCCTGAGACCACTATTGTGCTCAATCATGTGGGTGGGTTTATTGGCATAGGAGAGTATGCCGGGCGCAGGGATGCGGAATTTGCCGCTTGGTGTTCAAATCTGGCAGTCCTTGCAGAATGTTCAAATGTGGTGGTGAAAATTGGTGGAATGGGGATGTTTCTGGGGGGATCCCCACTGCTGGATTGTGAATCGGATCCATCGATTGAGGATATAGCCAGGGATTGGGCTCCCTTTGCCCATTATGCTATTGACAGATTCAGTACTGATCGCTGCATGTTTGAAAGTAATTTCCCTGTGGATGGCGCAACCTGTTCCTACCGGCGAATATGGGATGTATTCAAAGTGCTTGCCAAAGGTTATTCCGACAACGAGCAGCGGGCATTATTTGCCGGTACTGCTGCACGAGTTTATGGTATTGCCTTACCTTGAATTTTATAGTTGCCAACCTTGCATCCGAGTTTCAGAGAAGTGCATCATGATTGACTGTCGAATACTTCCCGGGCAATACGGTTGGCTTCAATGACCGGCGATGGATCGGTCTCACGGCGCAACAGCAACTGCCCGTAGTAGCAACCTGCTTTAAGTGCCTGCTGCTCATTCTCCTGCAATGTTGCTGCACGCTTGGGTATTTCATTGCTGATATGTGTGATTGCTCGCTCGATCCAGTGTTCGTCCTGTGGCAAGTCGAAAAATTGGGCTAATTGATTGAGCACTCCACGAGGATTGGCGAGTAAATCCTCGAAGCGCAAGTCCAGCAGATGGCTGGAATCGATCTGCGGCATCACGCTGTACCCCCGCACAACACTATATGTCCAGTAATCTGCATAGCGTCTAATATCCTGTGGTCCGTCCACGCGTTTTCGGAAGGGATCGCTTTCAGGAGGGTCCAGATGCAGGGCTGTACGACGAATCTCATCGGTCGAGGGGGGATCATAATGATAGGAAACGATTTGGCGAAAATGGGCATGTTCGCGCATCGACAAGGCTGCTTCCGGTCCATCCCGATGGATGTGGACAAATCGCGCATCGGGGAAGGTTTTCAGCAGGCCATCAAGAAATTCAAAGGATGCCCCTGAGCGTTCAATCCACATGGATCTTCCAAACTTTTTCGTTAACCAATCGAACAATTGCGGGTAGTGCCGGCTTAAAGGTTGTGTTGGTTGTCGTTCAGCCCAGGCAATCATCTCGTGGAAAACTGGTTCTGGTTCCTTGGTAAGTGCTGGCAACGCCACCTCAAGTAGAACAGGGACATGGCCATTCCAGCGAGCAGCCACTGAATTGTGATCAATGAGGATTTCCTTGATTTTTTTTGATCGGGTTTTCCAGAAATGGGATAGCTCCATGTCTCTGCTGAGTATTTTTGAGAATTCATTTGCAGTGACATCTCCATCCCTGAACCTGTTTATCATATCAAGACCGCCAAAAAATTCATTTAGCACAAGCACCTGTGGGTGCTCTGCCAGCAGTTTTGACAATAAAGTCGATCCACAACGGCCAGTGCCTATGACGAAATTTTGCATAATAGAAATCCAGGAATGGTAGAACGCAAGATAAACTATAAGATTGTTTGAATCCCAAAAACAATCAAGAGACCTGTGTTTTTTCAGTTTAACTGCCAACTACATTTGTTAGCAGGTTTCAAATTCATTATGGCCTGATGAGTGCCACACCTGTGTTGGCAGGTCTGGCACTATTCCCTGAATGATATCAATTAAAAATTGAAGTTCATTTCCACACCAATGGTTCTTGGCGCATTATATCCGCCATCATAGATAAATCCCAAGGTAGCCAGCGCATCAACGGGAAACACAACATAGCGCTCATCGCTCAGATTTTTTCCATAAACAGCAAGCTCCATATTATATTCCTGCAGGAAGATGCTGAAACGACCATTGAGATTTTTATGAGATGGTTGATAACCGACCTTTTCAGTAGCAAGCTGCTTGCTGGTATAAAGCCAATCTAGCTGTGCACGCCATTCGCCATAGCTCGTATCCTGAGTGTAGCTGGCGGACAGGGCATGACGCCATTCAGGGGTAAACAACAAATCGAGGTCACTTCTGTCCTCTCCAGTAGGTGTAATGTATTCATCGTAGCCAGCATCATAATACGCTCCAGCATAGCTCAGCTCCAGACCCGCCACTGGCAGGTAGCGCACCAACCACTCGACACCATCAACCGATGCTTTTGCGGCATTCTGCGCATTACTGGCAAGCACAGTGGTGCCGGGGATTGGTGATGAAACATTGCGGATTATGTCCTCAATCTCGGATTGGAAGAAGGTCAAGTTGGTGATCATGCGGTTATCCAGCCAGACGGCCTTTATACCCACTTCGATATCATCCACAGTTTCAGAGTCGAATGGTTGATTGGCCACATCTGCAACCAGGGGCAGGGGGCTGCCTGCAAGTTGCTGAAGCCCTCCTGACCTGTATCCACGGCTGGTCTTGGCGTAGAACATCAGGTCTCTATCTTGCCATGGCTGGTATTCGAGCCCTGCTGTGTAGGTTACTTTATCAAAACTGACCTTCATGGGACGCACGCAATTGGCAGTGCCGCCAATGGAAGCCAGGGTTTGCCCTGTGGAAAGGCAGTGCGTGGCATTCCAGTTGCGTTGATCCATGGTGCGCTTGTCTTCTGTATAGCGCATACCCACTGTAGTTCTCAGAGATTCTGTTAGCGCATAGGTTCCCTGTGCAAATATACCAAGGCTGTCGGCTCCTACGTCTTCTGCAAGCTGTACGCCGGGTATTCCCCCGGATAATGCACCGACAGCGAGTTGATGGATTTCCTCGTCACCCAGCTCCTCACTGTAATAAATACCTGTTACCCAATCAAGGCGGTCATCAAACGCGGTACCAAGAAGTTGGAATTCCTGAGAAATCTGTTTGTCGGTGGTGTAAATTTTCGGGTAATCGAGAATGGCAACCGGCGTTCCATCGAGGTCGGCTGTGCCGTCCTTGGTGAATTTTCGCCATGCTGTAATTGACTTTAACGAGGTGTTCTCGCTGAGCTGCCAGTCAATGGTGGTAGATAACCCCCAAGACCTGAATTGCTCCGCCACTGGCTGATTCATATTGCCGTCATCCTTGTTTCCCTTGGCAAAGGATTCCAGATAGGCTGCGGCCTGGGCAGGGGTCAGCCCAGTTTCAAAAGACGCACTTAAGGCTGCCAAGCCAACGGGATTGACATAACTCATTCCTTTATAGGCATTGCCAGTGCTTTTTGAATTTGTGTAGTCGGCACGAAATGTGATTTCCAATGCATCTGATGGCGTCCACAGGGCTGTGCCACGCCAGTTCTGACTGTCAAGCTCACCTGTATCATCACCATTGTAAAAATTTGTGCCAAAGCCGTCTCGGCCTCGCATATTGGTAACGAGCCGTGTTGACAATGTATCGTTTACAGGGATATTGATCATGGCAGCAACCTGGCGTGTGTCATGTTCACCATACCCCAACCGTACAGAACCTTCGAATGTATCCACAGGCGTTTTAGTGAAGATATTGATGGCTCCACCGGAAGTATTTTTGCCATACAGGGTAGATTGTGGTCCCGCAAGCACTTCAACCCTTTCAATGTCGTAAAAATCACCTGTGCTCAAACCCTGACTGCGGGGCAGGTAAACGCCATCAAGATAGACTCCTACTACTGGATCAGTATTAAGGCGAATATCCACCAGCACATTGCCACGCATGGCAACATTCACTGAAGAACTACTAACTGCAGCTTGAGTAACGCTGAGGGTAGGCATTGATTGTTGGAGGTCACCGAATTGCTGAACACCCCGGTTTCGCAAGTCATCGGCAGTGGCTACAAGTAGCGAAATGGGTATCTCCTGTGATGATTCTTCTCGCTTGCGGACTGTAACGACAATTTCTTCCAGTCCAGTTACCTGTCTTGATTCGCGGGGGTTATTATCTTGGGCGTAAGTTGCCGCTGAAATAAGTGTCGAGATCAGTGTTAATGTCAGCAAAATGCGATTTGTTAAATACCTCATTGTGGATCTCCTGAAACAGTGAGTTTTTATCTTATATGTTAAGGAATAGCACTTTTTTATACAGATATTTGTATTGCAGTTTGAGGGTAATAAAAAGATAACTGAAATGCAAGTTCAATTATTGGAATCCGCCTGAATCTTGAAGCCAGATCAAACTGGTGATGTTCAAATGTTTGATTCGATACTGATTGTCTATTGATTAATTGAATGATAAATAACTGTCGTTGACAGGAGTTTGATATTATTATGAATAGAGTTATTACAATTGTGCGCCAGCAACATCTGGATTGGATGCTTGTGTAGGTGTTTGATCGTATGAGTGTCAATTATTATCTCAAGTTAGTGTAGTGCCGATCGGTGTAAGAGTTGTAATATGTGCTTTCACCAAGATGTAAATAATGGTTATCAGCAGAGGAGACAAAAAAATGGCGGAATCTCCCAAGGACGTCGTGTGTGGGTTTTTTGCAGGGTTTGGTAAATCAGTTGAAGAAGATGAGCAAACTTACAGAAAATATCTGGCAGAAGATGTCCAATACTTTACTGGCACGACCATGGTTCGATCTGTCGATGAGCTTTTGGTTCTTGTTCGCAAGGCTTCAGATCTCATAGGACTCAAAACCTGGTGGGCTGAAATCCTCAATATCATCTCTGAGGGTGAAGTTGTGGTGTCTGAGCGGATCGATCATCAGATTGGTCTTGACGATAAGGAAGCATTCCCGACTGTGATACTGGGTATCATGAAGATACGGGATGGCAAGATTGTGGAGTGGCGAGACTATTGGGACCCGCGTGAATTGATGGACTATGGCGAAAAATTCAGGGCGAAAAAAGGGATTTCTGCTCAGTATGGCGATGCTGTTGGCGCTGCCTCAAAGGCGGCTCTGGACGCGTCCGAAAGCTCCATTAAATAGTAGAAATGGTGATTATAAAGCTGGTTTGATTCGTCTCACAGAATCCGCACTGTATCTCAACTTTAGAGTCCTGGGGTATATGGATCTGGTGACAATTATTAATCCGGAATGCAAACAGCCCTGCCAGACAATGTTCCGTTGTTCATTGCCTCGTAGGCTTCAGTCACTTTGCTCAGCGGGTAAATATCGGTGTGTAACCTGATGCATCCAAGTTCAACCAGGGTAATCAGTTCCCGTAAATGGCGGGTACCACCATTCATAACCGTAGAAAAGTGTGCGCCTACAGGTATCTGGTGCAGTGTAAACGGCAAGGTGCCGCGACCGGCGCCCACCAGTATGAAATCTCCACCACGACGCAGCGCCTTTACAAAATGGTTCATGGTTTCATCGTTACCGACACAGTCAATCACCACATCGACGCCTGCATCGCCGGTCATTTTTCGCAGCTTGGCAGCTGCTGAATTATCATAGACGAGGCAATCGTCCGCTCCCATCTCTCTGGCTATATCCAAACGAGATGAATTGATATCCAGTGCAATAATTATTGCATCTTTGGTGGCGCGCAGAATTTGTATAGCCATCATTCCCAATCCGCCAGAGCCGACAACTGCCACAACCATCTCCGGAATAAGTGATCGTATGTTGTCAATAGCTGCATAGGCTGTAGTGCCAGCACAACTGAGAATTCCAGCCGTGGCAGGATCGACACCGCGCAGGGGAATTGCAAAGCGCTCTTGAGGCACAAGAACATACTCCGCCAGACCGCCATCGCGACCCACGCCGCAACCTACGGGTCCTGGTGTGTAGGCGCAAAGATTTTCCTCGCCCAAGCGACAGTGGTGACACTGGCCACAGCTGCCCCACAGGGCGTAAATGCAAACACCATCTCCGATCTGCAGGTTGATCACTCCTTCTCCAATCGCTGCTACTTGTCCAGCTGTTTCATGGCCAAGTGTGAATGGCGGTGGACCACCGGGCATGGTTTCCGCTGTGTAATAGTTCATAAAGCCAATATCGCTATGGCACAGGCCACAGCCTTTGACCTTGACGAGAACCTCAAACGGACCCGGTTTTGGGACTGGTACTTCGACAATTTCAGCAACCCCCTGCTTTAGTACACGAAAGGCTTTCATCAGTGATCCCGGTGTAGAGGCATTATGACGTACTCATTTTGTGACTATATTGAACAGTGTGAGTAAAAAATATTTTGTACAATTGCCAATATTAGCATGTCTTCATTGCAGCGGACTGCGTTTCGAATACCTCCCGCCAGTGCATCGTCTGGAACTCTGGAGAAATCAATCCCATTCAATGGGGAGTTGAGTCATCGCCCATACACCGTCTGTTTGCCAGCTTTCTTTCTTGCTGTCGTCCATTCGAATATTGTCAAAGCGGGACAGGAATGCTTCCAGCACCACTTTGGTTTCCCGTCGGGCAAGATGTGCCCCGATGCAATTGTGTGGTCCAGTCGCAAAGGTAAGGCTGCGGGGTTTCCTGTCTGGATCGATCAGGTCAGGATTTTCAAATTGATCCGGATCGCGGCTCGCCAGATACATGGGCATCAGTATTCGATCACCTTTTTTCATTCTGACGCCATGAAACTCAATATCGTCACTGACATATCGTCGCGTTGTGGTTACTCCATAAGCGCGGTAGAAATCATCAACGGCGGCGACAATATCACCAGGATTTTTTCTCAACCTGTCTTGAAGTGGCTTGTTGCGAGCCAGGTAGCGCATATGCCATCCGAGGCTTGACAATACAGTATCCAGTCCGCCCAGGTAGATCACCATACACATGCCAAGGATCTCACCCTCGTTAAGAGGTCGGCCATTTACCTTGCCATTGATGATGGTTGAGACGAGGTTGTCCCTGTTGTCATTGCGGTGTTCCTTTACATAGTCCTGAAAGTAATCCCTGATCCCTTCAAGTCCTGCCCGTCTCTCCTCAATGCTTTTGCCGCGTATGACTGCATGTTCCCACTGGAAAAACGTGGGCAACATCTCCCTTGGCAAGCCGGCAAGATCGAGGAATACATAGGAGGGAAAAGGGATGGCAAAATCTGTCATAAAATCGCAGGATTTTTGATGTTCAAAGCTGGCAATCAGTTCGTTGGCGATTGTTCTCACCATGGTTTCGTATTTATTGATAGCCTTGGGCATAAAAAGAGGCTGCAAAACCTGGCGGTAAGCCGTGTGCTCAGGTGGATCGTAATCGATTGGATTGAGTCGCCATTCGACGCCGAGGATCTGATCAATGCCGACATTGTGAGCGCTGGAAAATCGCTCAGTATCCATGAATATTTCCCGCAACAGTTCATGTCGTGTTGGTACCCATCCAGGTTGACCCCTTGTGGCTCCCCTTGAATACACGATGGGTGGCCCTTTTCGCAGATGGATACCTATCTGGAAAGGATCCTCAAGCGTGCGGGCAAAGGCATTAAGGTCATGGGGCCACACCAGTTCAGGAGGGACATGATCCGGTACAAAAGAAAGATCTGTTTCAGGGTTGGTAGCCATCAGCTGGTCTCCGGGTGGAATCCTTGTTGGTACAGGAAGCCGCCTATATATTGGCATGCAGTTTGTCTGTCAAAGTACAGGGTGTCAAGGGTAACTACAGGGAAATTGACAATTAAGGTATAGGAATCTATTTCAATATGCCTGACTTTTCCGGGCCAGACAATTGAGTTTCTGTCTTTTGATGTTCAGAAAAATGTAGATTGCAGACTGGCGGAGGCTGGCTTAATCCCAAATCAGCGGCAGATTGGTCATAGACCAGACACCGTCAGTTTGCCAGCCCTGTTCCCTGGTGTTGTCGATCCGGATATTGTTAAAGCGGGAGAGAAACTCTTCAATCACAATACGTGATTCCCTCCGCGCCAGGTGAGCTCCTATACAGTTATGGGGGCCGGTGGCAAATGTCAGACTGCGGGCCTTACGCTCTGGATCAATGTGTTGTGGGTCCTTGAACTGTTCAGGATCGCGACTGGCGATATAGGTGGGCATAAGAACGCGGTCACCCTCTTTCATAAGTACGCCAGAAAAACTGATATCTCGAGAGACATAACGACGCGTCATGGTCACACCATAGGCTCGGTACAAATCGTCGACCGCTGCAGCAATTTTTTCAGGATTCTGTTTAAGCTGGTCCTGTAGCGCACTGTTCATTGCCAGATAGCGCATGTGCCAGCCCAGGCTGGAGAGTACAGTGTCCAGCCCACCCAGGTATATCACCATGCACATGCCCATGATTTCGTCCCTGGAGAGAGGTTGGCCCTTAATTTCACCATTGACAATGGTAGAAATAAGGTTTTCCCTGCAGTCGTTGTGGTGGCGCTCGATATACTCTTCAAGATATTGTTTTATCCCCACAAGCCCGCCTATTCGCTCTGCAGGAGTCGAGCCCCGGATAAAAGCGTGTTCCCACTTGAAAAACTGCGGGAGCATATCCCGTGGCAGGCCGGCCAGATCCAGAAATACAAAGGAAGGGAAGGGAATTGCGAAGTCGGTCATGAAGTCGCATCGACCCATGTTAGCAAAGCGTTCCATGAGCTCACAGGCAATGGCGCGGATCATTGACTCATAGCGATTGATTGCGGCAGGCATGAATAGCGGCTGCATTATCTGCCGATAAACCATATGCTGCGGTGGATCGTAATCAAGAGGGTTCAGTCCCCATTCGACACCGAGCAACTGTTGTACCCCCGAGTTTCCCTTGCTGGAAAACCGCTCGGTATCCATATAGATTTCTTTCATCAGTTCAAAGCGTGTCGCTACCCATCCGGCCTGTCCACGGGTTCCCCGTGTATAGACAATATCTCCACATTTCCTCATGTGTGAACCTATCTCGAAGGGATCCTCCAAAGAGCGGGCATAGACATTCAGATCATAGGGCCACACTTTCTCTGGTGGTACATGATCTGGAACGAAGGACAAGTCAGCAGGTTCATGCTTCATCGTAGATCCTGATTTTAATCATTAGGCAATAGATGAATCTTGAAAATTTTTAAGATGCAGTTTGTTTGTCAAAGCTTGTTGTGTCAAGCTTAGTACTTTTAATCAAGGGTAAATTGACATGGGTTCCAGCAAAGGGATCAGAATTGCGCAGTCCCGTGAAACTCGGGCTTTGCTGATGGGGGTTGCGAGGAATCTTTTCAGTACCAAGGGATTTCATGCCGCTGGTACCAACGAAATCGTTGCACTGGCCGGTGTCACCCGTGGTGCCCTGTACCACCATTTCTCCAGCAAGGAAGAACTGTTCGTTGCGGTATTCATTGCGGTGCAACAGGATTTGTCTGCAGCAATCCGTGCACTGTGGAAGCAATCCGGTAACGAATCGGGGATCTATGGTTGGGATTATTTTCGGGCCTGTACAACGTGGTATATGGAAGCAGCCATGAACCCGGAGGTACAGCGAATCATGCTTCTTGATGCCCCTACGGTGCTTGGTTGGGAGGAATGGCGCAGACTTCAATCGGACTATGGTGTGCGCATTATCGAGGGCGCACTGGTAGACGGAATGCGGCGCAATCTTGTCCGTAAACAGCATCCGGGGATCCTGGCACAACTTATCATGTCGCTGATTGATGAAGCCGCAAGGATGATAGCCAATGGCGATAATCATCAGGATGTGGTTCATGGGGTTGAGGCAGCCCTCGACACCTTGCTGTCATCCCTTGACTAGACTGGAATGTCCCGGCTTTTGACTTTTATCCCGTTAATAATGCGTAAGTTACAAGCAAAATAGCAGGCCCCGTATCAGGATAACGCTATGGGCATCGCAGCCAGTTTATCAATTCCTTGACAATACCATAGCTGTACATTCAGATCTTTCAAGCTGCGGTAATTATTCCATTGCAGGTTGCGCTTTGCAGTACAAAGCGGTTGAATTCAACTAACTTTATATGGTTAGATGGCATCAGGCTACGATTAGCGAGGATCAGTAACCCAAATAATCAATAATGGCTTGAAATGCTGTCAGGGGTTGCCATGTCTGCATCACTGGATTTTCATGGACAGGCTGTCATCGTTACGGGCGCGGGAAACGGACTGGGTCGCGCTTATGCCCATGAGTTCGCTGCCAGGGGTGCTGCCGTCGTGGTCAATGACCTGGGTGTCACCTACGATGGCTACAACGAGTCCCGATCCGCAGCAGATACCGTTGTGGCTGAAATTACAGCGGCAGGCGGAACAGCCGTCGCATCCTATGATTCAGTAGCAGTCTCAGATGATGCCAGTAAAATCGTGCAACTTGCCATGGATCATTTTGGCAGGCTGGATGCAGTTGTGAATAATGCCGGTATTCTACGCAATGCAAAGCTGATTGACCTACCGGACAATGATCTCGATGCACTTGTCGATGTACATCTGAAGGGAGCCTTCTATGTAAGCCGCGCAGCCATGGAAATCATGAAGATGAATAGCTATGGTCGACTTCTGTTCACAGCCTCTGGCTCAGGAGTCTATGGCTGTCAGGAACAATCAGCGTACGGAGCTGCAAAAGCAGGGCTGATCGGGTTGATGAATGTGGCAGCGTTGGAAGGCAAAGCCGATAACATTCTGGTCAATACCATTATGCCGGTAGCAGCAGTCACACGGATGAGCGGTGATTATGATGAGCAGGCCATGGCTGTCTACCATGAACTTTTTACGCCCTTTGAAGACGCCATTACTCCGGAATTTATCACGCCCCTGGTTATATACCTGTCGAGCAGACTTTGCCAATCAACCAAGTGTATCTACTCCGCTTCTGGGGGACGCTTTGCGCGGGTATTTATCGGTACAGGTAACGGCTGGTACGGGCCGCGTAACAAGCCTGCCCGCGCTGAGGATATCGCTACCCATTTTTCAAAGATCAATGATTGCACTGGTTGGATAGAAATCGCCGATTTACTTGATGAAGCAAGAGAAATCGGCCGCCACATCACTGCTGGAGCATAATTTACAACAGGGTTTAAAAGCCAATGAGCGATCAACAGCAGTTAGCAGTTGCACATCGGGTTTTAGCGGGTATCGCCAAGGGCGATCTGGATCCTGTGGCTCTGTCAGTGGATTTTACCTTTTATGGGGATTTGACCGGCAGTCTTGACCGGGAGGAATTTGTCGCTGGTGTAGCACAGCTGAAAACCATTTTGCAGGCGCCATTGACAATGCGTATTGTCGCCATCACAGAGCAGGAACGGCGACTGGCTGTAGAAGCGGAGTCTGAGGGTGTGCTCATTGATGGCAACCAGTACCACAACAACTATCATTTTCTGTTTGTCTTTGACGATAGTGGCAGAGTCAACTATCTACGCGAATACAACAATACCCGAATCGTGGCTGAGCTTATGTGGCCATTGTTTGACAATCAGGGCGGTTTTGGCGCCCCTGGTAATGATTAACAGAGGTTGACCTGCACAGGAGCCAGCGGTGACATTTACCGAGTTCTCCATTCCTTCCCATGTACCGCCGGAGCTGGTGCGTGATTTTGATTATTTCAAGCCTCCGGGTTCTGACAGGGATCCCCACGGGGCCATTATGTCGCTATTTGATGAGCCGCCGCTGTTTTATACGCCGTCCATGGGAGGTTACTGGGTTGTCACCAGGGCCAGACTGATTGATGAAGTATTATCCCGGGTGGACATTTTCTCCAACAGCCCCGTTGTCCTTAAAGCCATCGCCACTGATCACTACCCGATGGTCCCCGAAGAGCTTGATCCACCTGAGCATATCAAATACAGGCGTTTGTTATCTCCGATTTTTGCCCGCCAGAGAATGCAGGGGCTATCTCAGTTTTTTGCAGAGATTACCCATGAATTGATTGATGCGGTAATTGACAAAGGTCGTTGTGATTTTATCCGCGATATCGCCGGGCCATTACCTTTCCGTGTTTTCCTGCACATGATGGCTTTGCCTGAAGATTATCTGCCCACCATGCTCGGCTGGGTTAATGGCATGATGCACAGTGCTGATCCGGGAGTCATCAGTTCCAACCGCAATGCAACGGAGGCATTTTTTCGACAGTTGGCAAGAGAGCGTCGTAAAAACCCGGGTACTGACATGTTGAGTCAACTGTTGGTTGCTGAGGTAGATGGCAAACCGATCAGGGAAGAACCTTTGATTTCAATGACCATGGTGCTGATGCTGGGCTCGCTTGATACCACCACAGCCGAGCTTGGTTTTATGGCGCGATTCCTTGCTGATAATCCCCGGCATCGCCATCAACTGGTCGCTGAACCGGAGCTGGTTGCCAATGCAGTGGAGGAAATGATGCGCCATTTTGGTGTTATCAATTCGATCCGAACCATTAAGCAAGATGTGACATTGGCCGGTGTTCAACTCAAAAACGGAGAGCAGCTACTGGTGCCCCATATGCTGTGGGGCCTCGACCCGGAACAGGTGGATAATCCGTATCAAATGGATTTCAAACGCGATTACCCACCCCACCACCTGTTCGGATCAGGGCTCCATAGCTGTGCCGGAGCACCGCTGGTGCGCGTCGAGATCCCGGTGTTCTGGACAGAATGGCTAAAGCGTATACCGGACTTCAATATTGCCGACCGGCATGCTATCCGCGGGCATGTCGGCATGATGATGGGGCTGGACTGCTTGCCTCTGGCCTGGACACCGAATTGACGGGTCGGGATATAAAGTTACTGTCAATGATGTTACCAGTTAATGAAAAGCGCATTTGCAGCGATATTTAAACCTGTTTTGGAGAGCGGTCATGTCATACAGAATAATCCAGTGGGCCACAGGTGCGAAAGGTATTTACAGTTTGCGTGAAATAATCCGCCATCCGGACCTCGAGCTCGCAGGTTTGCGGGTGTACGGCACTGACAAGATTGGCAGGGACGCGGGAGATATTGCCGGAATGGCGCCTACCGGCGTTATTGCTACAGACTCCATCGACGATATCCTGGCTATTGATGCCGACTGTGTGATCTACGCTGCACAGGTGCGACTGCCCATGGATGAGCATGATGATAATGTGTGCCGATTGCTGGAGTCGGGGAAAAACGTCATAGCATTGACTGGATATTATTGGCCTCTGACCCATGGTCAGGGGTATGTTGACAAGCTTGAAGCCTCATGCCGCAAGGGGGGTACTACCCTGTTTGGCACCGGCTACAGCCCGGGTTTTATCACCGAGCGCCTGGCGATACGATTGACTGAAGCCTGTAACCAGGTGGACAGTATTCACTACATTGAAACCTGCGATTGTTCCCGCAATAAGGAGTCGATTATTGTGGATGTGATGGGCTGCGGTAAAACACCGGAGGAGGTGAACATAAACAGCTACACCACGGAACTGACCACCCATTACCATTATGAAGTGCTTGATGCTATGGCCAATGCACTCGGTGTCGAGCTCGATGAAAAGCGTACCGAGCTTGAAACAGCGGTTGCCATTCGGGATGAAGAGCTGGAATGTGGTCTGGTGATACGCAAGGGCACCGTTGGAGCTACGATTCGACGCTGGATCGGTTATATCAATGGCAAAGCCTTTATCACTTCCGAACACAGATGGAACGTGGTCAGTCACATCCCGGGCTTTGAAGCTGACGACTCCTGGCAGATCTTTATAGAGGGCCGACCGGGAATGCACATGACATTAAAGCTCGACCAGACCTTCAAGGATGAAATGCCCGATGAGGTGTCCATAAAACCCCTGTTCGAAGCTGTTGCCGCGCCGCTAATTCGTGCCATACCGGAAATTTGCAAGGCTCCACCTGGGCTGTTCCGGGCCCGGGAGTTTGCCGCCTGGCGAGCACGCATGGACTGAAATGGGAAATGATTGCCGGGCCGCTACCATGAATACTTCTGATCGTTCCAGACTGCTTGCCATCACTGGATTTGGCGTCAATGATCAGGCCCTGTCTGTCTTTCTGGGTGGCAGGGTCATCAAAGGGACGGTCCATGGTGCAGAAAACTATAGGATATATCCAGTATCCCCCCAGGGAAGTGCAGCAGAGTTGCTTGTCATACTCCATTTGGGGGCGGTGTGAAGATGACGACAAAAAGAGAGCATTCAATTGCACTTGCCAGCAATCCCGTCGCAATCACACGAAAACATCCCTGCTGGGCGAGACTTTTCCCATGAGTATAGATCTGGGTGATAGTAGCCCCGGACTGGAGGTGATGACAGGTTTCCGTTATCACCCGTGTCTCCTCTGTATTTACACTCATCCTGGTGATTCTCTGGCAATGGCAAGGCATTGTGCAGAATATGCAACAGGGCCAACCAGGTGAATGAATCCCGGTTACCCCTAACCGCCGCGCATGCCAAAGCCGTTTCGGGCACCAGCAGGCGACCGGCGACCTCGCGGCTGCTGCAAAGGTTGCGGGCCGATATTATCACCTGTGCCGACAATACTTATTTGGGTTCCGAGAACGATTTGCTGGGGCGCTATGGCGTAAGTCGTCCTACCCTTCGGCAAGCCATCGGTATTCTTGAGCAGGAGTCTTTTCTCAGGGTGCGTCGCGGCAAGGGTGGTGGCTTTTTTACCCACAGACCGACTTGTGAAGATGCGGCTATTGCTGCAGTTCAGTTCATCCGCTACGAAGGGATCTCATTCAGGGAAATGCTTGACGCCTGGAAAATGGTACGCATTGAAGCGGCGCGGCTTGCTGCCTGCAACCGTCAATCTCCCGGGTTGGGGAAATTTTCCAGCTATATTGAAAGAATTGAACGTATTCCCGATGGCGACATTTCCCCTTCAAGGTTTGCCGGGGAAATCCATGATTTCAATCAGATAGTGTCAGAGATCGCCGATAATCGTTTTATTCGCCTTTTCCTCGAAATTTTCCATGAAAACAGCAAGGTGATTGAAGGTGAGAAAATTTTCATTCAACCCAGGACGCGATTATCGGCATATCGCAGGCAGATGATTATTACTGGCCATGGCATCATCGAAGGTGATCCTGACAAAGCAGTACTGGGAGCCAGTCGTTGCTGTCAGCTGATCAATGAATGGGCTATGGATATACCTTTATAGAGTCTTCTTTTCTCCTTGAGCTGTTGTAAAGGGGTTCACTGGACACTATTGTGTTATTCCAATACCTATTTTCCCAAGGGAGGTTATCAATGGTTGACAATGCACCAAGTCAACATCAACCCAATTTCTATTCCACCCCCCGGGTAGTTCGCCAGGCAGGCGCCCTCGGAGCCTATATTTACGATATAAATATCTGTGACCTGCCCCCTGATGAAGCGCGCAAGTTGACGCGGGATGCGCTGAATGAACACCAGGTTATCTGCTTCCGTAGCCAAACCATTACACCGGATCAGCACCTGGCTTTTGCCCGCCTGTTTGGTGATATATATGTGCAGCCCAGTGTTGCAGGCAAGGATGGCTATCCGGAGATGGTGGAAGTGCGGGGTACGGCTGGTTTGACTGAAAGCTGGCACTCGGACTCAACCCATTCCAGGCGCCCTCCTGGCCTCTCCATCCTGGTTGCACGGCGCCTGCCCGATTTTGGCAATGACACAGCTTTCGCAAGCCAGTATCAGGCCTATGAGGATCTTTCTGAAGGTATGAAAAAACTGCTGGCGCCACTGCGTGCAGTGCATCGCACTCTGGATCCAGGCAAGGTCGGTTCCGATGCCTATGTGCAAACAGGTGTGGTTGAAGAGAGTGTTCACCCCATTGTTCGTACCCACGCAGTTACCGGCCGCAAGGCAATCTATGTGTCCTCTGGTTATACCCGAAGTATTGAAGGACTCAGTGCAGAGGAAGGTAAACCGATACTGGATTTTCTCTACCTTCATTGTACAAGGCCTCAATACACCTGGCGTCATCATTGGCAACCGGGTGATCTGCTTATCTGGGATAACGCCTGTGTCCAGCACATGGTTATCGGTGATCGCCCTCGTGCTGATGGCGCCAGATTACTCGACAGGGTGACAGTCATCGGTGAAGAGCCTTACTAGTACTGCAACCCGGGAATAGCGAAACATGAAAGCGCGTCTTCGTACCCCTGGCAGGGCATTGCGCCTTGGCAGGGGTGCGAATCCATCTTTCATTTTGCTCCACTACTTCCTGGCTGCAATACCAGGCATTCATCTGGCAAGGTTCGCCAGTCATTTAACGTCCAGCATCGGAGAGTGCTCATGGATTTGGTGATTCGTAATTGTGTGATTATTGATGGTACTGGCGCTCCCCGCACCAGGGGGGATATCGCTATCAGGGACGGAACAGTGGTAGTTGTTGGGGATGTGCAGGATTCCGGCACCCGGGAAATTGACGCCCAGGGGTTGGCAGTGGCCCCGGGCTTTATCGATATTCATACCCACTACGATGCCCAGCTGTTTTGGGATCCGATGTTGAGTCCCTCGGTTTTCCATGGTGTCACCACAGTGATTGCCGGTAATTGCGGTTTTACCCTGGCACCGCTCTCCGGCCAGGACAGTGATGCCGACTACCTGCTGCGCATGTTGTCACGGGTTGAAGGTATGCCGCTGTCAACACTGCGGGCGGTGGTAAAGCCCACGTGGACAAGCTTTGGTGGCTTTCTCGATACGGTGGATCACAAAGTCGCCATCAATATGGTTTTTCTCGTTGGTCATAGCGCATTGCGTCGTACAGTCATGGGGGAGCGAGCCGTTGGCCATGGTGCAACGGAGCAGGAAATCGAAGCAATGTGTGCCCTGCTGGCAAACTCCCTGGCAGAAGGCGGTGCCGGTTTTTCGACAACGGTTTCTCCTTCCCATAGTGATTATGAAGGCAAGCCGGTTCCCTCGCGCTGGGCAACTCGTGAGGAGTTGATTCGTCTGGCTTCCGTGTTGCGAGGCTATCCTGGCACTTGGCTCGAAATGGTAACCGGCAAGGTGAATATGGATGAAGAGGACTATTCGCTGATGACAGAAGTAGCGCTGGCGGCGGATCGCCCTTTGAACTGGAATCTGGTGACAGTGTCCACGACTGAACGCGATTCCTACCAGACACAGTTGTACGCCAGTGATTATGCCCGTGAGCGGGGTGCAACGGTATTCGGACTGGTTTCCGCTGTGCCCCCCAAGATTATTGTCAATTTTATCAGCGGGTTTGTTCTCGACATGATCCCGGGCTGGATGGAGTTGCTGACCGCTCCACTGGACAGGCGTTGCGATATGCTTGCCGATCCGGTGGTCAGGGCGCAGTTGCGCAGAGGTATTGACAGTATCACTCATCCTTTTGTGCGCGCCATGTTCACCGACTGGAGCCATCTGACTATTGAATCGGTCTCCCTCGACAGCAACCGCTGCTGGCTTGGCAGAACCCTCGGGGAGTACGCCAGTTCGGCAGCCAAGGACCCGCTTGATGCCATATTTGATCTTGCCGTCGAGGAGAATCTGAAAGTCTCGTTTTCACCACCTCCGCTTGGGGAAGATGACGATTCGTGGCGATTGCGGGGCGAGGCCTGGCAAGATAACAGACTGATGATTGGCGGATCGGACGCCGGAGCTCATCTGGATATGATTAACACCTTCGCCCTGTCGACACAGTTGCTGGGGGAGGGTGTGCGTGAACGTGGGCTACTTTCCCTGGAGGATGCTGTCCACAGAATAACCGGCCTGCCTGCTCGACGCTTTGGATTGTCAAACCGTGGTGTGATTGCTCCTGGCAAGGTTGCCGATCTGGTTATCTTTGATCCCGACAGTATCGCTTGTGGCTCGGTGGAAATGGCATTTGACCTGCCAGGAGACGAATCACGCTTAACCGCAAAAGCCCTGGGTATCAAAAGTGTGATCGTCAATGGCGTTGAAGTTGCAAGTGACGGGAAGCCTACGGGCCACCTTGGCGGGCGGGTTCTGCGTTCAGGCCGGGACACACACACAGTCGCTGGTCATCTACTGGTTCAGTAAACACCAGGTGAGCATAGGCGGAATCAGCCAGGAGCGTAAGCCGTGGACTCCAGCCAGGGTGGCCTCAACAGCCATGATCAGAAGTGGTCAGGGCGCTTGAGTGCTTCGCTGCCGCCGTCGATGAAAATATGCTGACCGCACAGGTATGAATTGTCCGGACTGGAGAGGAAGCGCAGCAACATGGCAATTTCCTCTGGCTGTGCATAGCGATCCAGGGGCAAAGGGAGTTGCTTTTTGAATGCTTCAAAATCCACCGGATCCCTGAGCCTGTGGGCGATCATCGGAGTGTCTACCATGCCCGGCGCAACCATGTTGAGCAGGATGCCACTGCCTGCCCACTCGGCCCTGGTGGCGTGGCGGCGGCACCAGAGTGCCAGTGCAGCCTTGCTGGAGGTGTAGATGATCACATCCTTACCCTCGGCGAGTTCAAGTCCTCGCTGTTCATTGCCTTCAAGGGCGGCCTTGATGATAGCCTCGTCGGTCTGCATGGTGGAAGCATAGGATGTAATCACCACGGCCCGTGGATCGGTGCCCCTGGCAAGCATGGGTTGCAACCCTTCCAGGGTCGCCACCGCGCCAAAAAAATTGACGGACAGTGTTTTGGCGATACGCGCTGAAGTGCCGGCGCAAACCAGCAGTCCATCAACAATGCCGCCAGTTATCTGATCGATTTCAGCAATCATCTTGCTGCGTCCTTGCGGCGTTGAAATGTCGGCAATGACCGAAACCAGGGTGGCTTCCACCATATCAACGCCGATTATGGTATGGCCATCGCTGGCCAGCAGTCTGGCTATGGATGCGCCCATACCCGACGCAGCCCCTGTTATTACATATGTACGTGCCACTTGATTCTCCTCTTTACAGTTATTGATTCTCCAGGGCAAAGATGCCCTGTCCGGTTATAGGGTTAATCATATCCAGACATTGTTCAGGTGCCGTATATCTTCAATACTGCCCGTTGTCGGGCGCGCAATGTTTCAAGCCTTTGCTGCGGGCTGACACGGATGGTATCCAAAGGCAAGTATGTGTTGATTTCGTCAAACGGAATTATTTTCACCTTCACTTGCGGTTTTTTTTCTGCATAGTACCAACGCAGCAACACGATGCCGTGTTTGTTGCCCACCGTATCCAGCCAGTTTGGGACACCTGGATCGCGGACGCCAAGTACATATCTTGCATGGCCATCAGCATCCAGTTTCACCTGGCCCATCCCCAGGCTGCTTTGGTGATAGACATAGTCCAGAGTTTGCAGCCAGACATCCGTCAGCTGTGCACCCGAATACAGGGATGGTGGAGAATCTGTTTCTATCACCATGACCTGGTGATCTTCCAGTTCAAAGGTGATGAATCCATAGGTGGCGCCGTCTGCACCACCCACGGCGGCCCCTTCTGGTCCACCCCACAGCCAGGGTTTGTTCAAGCCGCCATGGTCCAGGGATTGGTGATACTTTTTCAGGGTAAGTTCCCGGGTTGTAAAGTTCGCCATACTGCCAGCACTGGCAATTCGCTGCCGGAGTGTTGCACCAGAGGGCTCATAGCGTTGTTCGGGATTATTATCAAGGGCTGCGATGGCGATATCACCGATATCATCACCAAAGTTTGCCATGGCTCTGCGCACACTGATTACATTGACTTCGTGTGAGGGGTCCAGTTTTATCCAGTTGCCCTGCTGCGGTTCGGCGCTGGCGATAATCTCGAATCGACCATCACTATCCAGCATAAAATCAGTGATTTCATGGTCGCCAAGTCGCTTCATCCCATAGCCAAAAAGCATCGACTGCAACTGAAAGACAATCATTTTCAACTGGCCGGTCCGGCCACTGATACGGTAGCTGCGGCGCGGGTTAACGATGGTGCGGGAGTAAATGAAATCAGGATTTGGCGCGAGCCAGGAATAGATCGGCTCAAACAATTGCTGCGTGTAAAAGCGGGGATAATCGGGGTGTGTAGCAATCGCCATGTTGTAGGCGGTTGCCTGGAGCTGAAACAGATAGCTGTAGGCCTGGGCCTGTACCTGTTCACTGAGCTGAAAGCGTGAATCGCTTTCAAGCAGGATGCGCAAACTTTCCATGACATGATGAAAATCATCCCACGCCTTGGGCAAGACCGTAGAATTGCTCGATCCACCCGCAGGCAGACTTCCACTGGCGCTGGCAACAGGAGCGGCTGGAAAATATCCGGCGAACGGGAATGCCGCTCCAAACCCCATCATGGTCAGCAGTTTGCGCCGATTGATTGTTTTCACGGTAACCCCCGCTGTGATCCCGATCTGTTCGGGTGGCGGGTGATAGTGGCTTGCAGAAGTGCAATCAGAGAGATAGCGCTTATGCTGCCGCGGCGTTGGTGCAACAGAACAAGGGTCACGATTGATTATCCTCACTTGATGAACGCAGGTACTGCAGATATCGCTGGCGCGCGAACCAAAAACAGGGCATGGCAAGGAGAGCGAAAAACGCTGTGGATAAGGACATCGATATCAGCGGAGTGCCGCCGGCAACTTCTGCCGCCAGGGGGGTAAAGGCACTGAGCCCGTACTGTGTAACCCCAAGCAGACCAGCGCCCACTCCGGCCCTTGATCTTGCGTGTTCCATGACTACGGCAACCAGATTGCCGTGAATCAGTGCCAGATTGCCAACAATAATGATGAGCAGCGCTCCCAGCAGGGTCGGAGTGAGCCACCCCCCGTGCGCTGCTACTACCACAAAAAGACAGAGTGCTAACTGCACGGGCAGCGCTGCGGTTAACAGTGCCATGGGTGATCGTGTGCGCAGGGCACGGTCATTGAGAAAACCGACAGAAACAAAAGCGGCTGAAGTGCCGGCATACAGCAGTCCATAGTTTGCCGGGCTCCAGGCAAACTGATCCACAAAAGAAAAAGAGCTACCCATTAACAGGGCATACATAGCCGCCACCGTAAAACCAGACGCCAGTGAAAGCAGAACGAAATCCCTGTTGTGCAGCAGGTTCAACCAGCCGCCAAGCTGTGCTGTCAACGGTGAATCAGTACGTTGTGCAACAGGTAGTGATTCTTTCAGCAGCCACAGGCACGCCAGCAGACAGACACTGCCGAATGTGGCCAGTACCTTGAATATTGTCTGCCATTCGGCAATTACCACTATCCAGCCACCGAGGACAGGCGCTGCGATGGAAGCGATAGCCATGATCTGCATCAGCAAGCTGTGGATTCTGGCCGCAGTTTGCCCTTCAAAGCGATCTGTTACCGTAGCGCGTACCACAACAATCCCGGCTGAAGCGCCAAGCCCTTGCAAGAGTCGCGCAGCCAGCAATATCCACAGGGAGGGCGCTAGAACAGCGAGCAGGCAGCCCAGCACGTAGAGAACTAACCCGGCCAGAATCAGCGGCCTGCGGCCAAAGTGATCGGACAGGGGGCCAAAAACAAGCTGCCCACTGGCAAGGCCGATCAGGAAAATGGACAGGGTAGTCTGTATTGCCGGTGCATCCACAGAGAAATACTGTTGGAGGATGGGCATGGCGGGGAAATAGATGTCAGTGGTCATGGATCCGACGCCGACAATCAGACCCAGTAAAAGAATCAAGGCATGGCCATGCCATCGGGTTTTACCGTTCGTTGCTGTGTGTGAGTTCCCGTAGTCAGACGCCATGGGATTAGCATTTTTTTATCAGGGTAATCTGTTTTCCGTCACTGTCAAAGTAGCGACGGTATACAAGGTTACTGTGCAGCGGCCTGTATTTCATTATGGAAATCCCCCTGAACGAATGACGCAGACAAGTTCTGGCAGTTGTTTGGCTATGGCGGGATAACAGCGTCATTGAGTAGGTGTGACGGCTCCGAATGCTTCCAAGGCATAACGGGTATCGCAATATTCGTGGACTGTCTGGATACGCTGATTGTGCAATGTAAAAAACCATGCAAAGCGGTTGCGATAGTGATTGCCGTTGCGCAAGGGTGAATCGCTGTGTGCTTCCATTACCACCAAGTGACCAAGGCTCAGTGTCAAGTCCGGTATGATCCTTGGTCCGCCTTCCACAAATCGTTCAAAAGCGTTGCTCAGGAAATCATCGACAATCGCATCGCGACCACAGTGGTCTCCGGCATTGCGGATACCCTGTGCCATCACGGACCAAACGGCATCTTCGTTGAGCAAACACCGGATGCCCTCTCTGTCACCATGCCCCAGCGCCGCGAAAAGTGCCAGGACGATCTGTTCGTTAAGTGCTTCGTCCATGGCCGTGGTCTCCGCTGCGATTATAAACAGTATACTCTTTATGGTTCGGCGAAATTATCACGTCAGCAGGCTTGAATCAACCAGATCTGTTGCAGAGTAGTATTGCTGTTTGTTGATCATCTGGCAGTGGGGAAATCCTGAGCACCCGGACTGCTGTAACAGAGTGTCAGAACACATTTATCATGCATGGGCGTTGCTATCATGCATCGGCGCGGCATTCCAGCCCCATTGCTTGGGCGAAGTTGCGCATATGGCCCTCGTATCCGTTGAACGGCATGCGGGTGGAGAACACAACTTCTTCAATGCCAAGCTTTTCAACGGCTTCCACGTAGCGTTGCGCCTCTGTCCATGCAGACTTTTCAACATTGCCAGTACTGCGAGCTCCATCGGCTCCGGCAAAACGCAGTCCAACACTCAGCATTACCTCCGCGGGGTCCCGTCCTGCTGCTGTCAAGGCAAGGTGAAGTTGTTGGATAAATTCCGCAACTTCATCCACGGTCAATCCGTAACCCAGCCAGCGATCCCCCACATCGACTATCCGCTTCAGTGCTGCCGGGGAATTGCCACCGATAACGATGGGTGGATGTGGCTTGCGCACAGGTTTGGGCCCTATATAGGCTTCCGGGAAATCAACAAAGCGACCATGAAATTCACTCAATTCTGTGGTCCAGATGTGTTTCATGGCCTTGAGGTACTCGGTAACACGAGCTCCACGGGATTGCCACGGAACGCCCATCGCTGCATGCTCTTCTTTCATCCAGCTGACACCCACGCCAAAATTGAAACGGCCATTACTGATTTGATCAAGGGTGCCGACAGCCCTGGCAGTGACCACCGGTTCACGCAGGCCAGGGAGGGCCACATAGGTGCCAAGTTCAATATGACTGGTAACAACCGAAATTGCCGACAGCGCCACGATGGCATCAAAATTCCACCGCAGGGCTTCGACTTCTCCCTGTGCGGCATAGGGATGGGTGGATTCATAGTGGGGAAAGAACATCATGCGTTCGGGCATCCACAAGGAGTTAAAACCGAGCTGTTCGATAAGTTGTGCCGATTTCAGCATCCATTTGCCGTCGCGACCGTCAAGCCCGGTATAGAGTTCACTGATTCCGATTTTCATGGTATTTCCCCTGGCAGTGAGTATTGATGAGTTGTTGACAGGTTGAGTAATTCGGTTATCACAATTCGAGGTTTGGTTCTGTTATATCAGATAGCGCTGCCGATAATCGTGAAAATGTTGCTGCAGGGATTCTTCATTGAGTCCGTACTCCTGGGCGGTATAAATGTGTTCTCCGTGGGCTTCCCTGTAGCGTTCCTGGCTGTAGTCCTCAAGCCACTGCGCCATGTTGCTTTCCGCTGCAACCGACAAATTCATGCCATGATGGTTGTATATCCGCTTCACGACAGCCATGGGATCAGCAATCAGATCGCTGTAGATAACATCGCAAAACGCCTGTGCGAGTTGGGGGTGGCTGATGCGGAAATGGGTCGCCAGCCGCTGTTGTTCACCCCAGAACGCTACCACCTCGGACCCCGTGCGCTGGTGGTCCACAGGCCCTATATGTTGCTCCTGCATGTAGGCGGTCAGACTGGCCAGGGATGGAAATACCTGGGCCGGATCCCGATGGGTATTGATGATTCGCGCATCGGGATACACATCGAACAACTCCCTGAAGTGCCCGATATGCTCGGGAGACTTCAGCACCCAGTGCGACTGTCGGGTGTGAGCCTGAAGATGCTGAAGTACCCGTTTATGCCATTGGTACGCTGAGATAATTGGTTTATTTAAGCGTTCCCTGCTGCGGGGCAAGTGCCATCGAATATCAAAGCCATTGGTAACAAACTCATAAATAAAACAGGCTGGACCACATTCAATGGGTAACTGGGCGCCCTGTATATGGCGCTTGAGATAATTGGGATCAGTGGGCATTTCTGCCTGAGCCAGGGCTATGCGCTGGTCGGTGGTGTAGGTCTCTGCCCTGGGGGGTGGTGATGGTCTCCATGCTTCCCACTCCGCCGGGCTCCTGCTGTCAGGATCCTGGGCGAGCAAGGAATGAAGGAAAGTGGAACCCGAGCGAGGCCAGCCGGTGACAAACAGGGGTGCGCGCACATTCTGGTGGGCAATGGCGGGGTCCTGTTTGCGATCTTCCACAAGTTTGAGGCGATTGCGCAGCACACGTTGAACACGGTGGTGAAATTGCTGAATGCCGTGTTCAAGGGGGTTGGAATTCTGCACTTCCTCAATCAGCAGGGTCAGGTTTTCACGAAATTCACCCTCGCCCCAGTCTGACAGCCCGGTGTCTGTTTCCGCGTCTGACAACAGAGATGACAACGTCAAATGAATCATCGCACTATACCTCTTTCATTTTGCCTTGATGCTATAGGGAACCTCTAAAAACTAGCTCACTAGGTCTGGCGTCGTCGCCTAAAGCGCCTACTCTTGGTAAATTTGGCCTCAAAATGCTCATTTACCCCCTGTAAACTCCGCTTTTTTCTCGGCTGCGCCTCGCCCTTCGGGTCAGCTAAAGCTGCTCTCTGCGCTGCGCTTCGAGTCGGCCAAATTTGCCTGGCCAGCCCGTCGCTGCATACGTTTTTAGAGGCCCCCTATAGCCGGTGACTGTCAGGGAGGCAGATTTATCACCCAATGCAGTTATGTCGTTCGCTGAAAGGATCACCTGTAATTAATGCTTTTTTGTCAGTGTTTTCCCGGCTATATAACCAAAGGTCAATGCTGCGCCGAGTGTCGATCCGCCGCCTGGATAAGCTGTGCCAAAGACCGCGGCGGCGGCATTGCCCGCTGCACACAACCCCGTAATGGGTTGATTGTTATGGTCAACGACCTGGGCCTTGCCGTTAATGACCGGCCCGCCCTTGGTGCCCAAACAGGAAACCTGGAGTCGGTAACCGTAGAAAGGTGCCGTGGCCACGGGCGCAAGGTTTGGATTGACGCGGTTGCGGTCACCGAATTTTCCGGACCGTTCATAGTCCAGTCCCCCGCGCTGGAATTCGCTGTCCACGCCCCGTTGCGCATCCTGATTAAAGCGGGAGACCTGATGCTCAAGTCCAGCAGGGTCGATAGCCAACTTGTCAGCAAGTTCGCTGAGGGTCTGCGCCTCTGTGATCCAGGAGGCGTTGTCGTGGTGATCGCCGTCATAGGCGATGGGCATATAGTGCTCGCGATGGGTGGCATCAAAAATGGCGTAACAGGGGTAATTGGGAAACCCGTAACTCTGCGGATCAAAACGCACCATGTATTGGCCAAAATCATTGTAGTTCATGGATTCGTTGGCGAAGCGGTGGCCGTGACTGTTGACGACGATGGCGCCAGGCAGCGACTTGCCGGAAGCAGCCATGCGCAGTCGTGGCTGGCCACCATAGGTTTCATCAGGAACCTGCAGCGCGGGCATCCACCATACCTCGTTGAGATTGCCCAGTCGGGCTCCAACCCTGGCAGCTGCCCGCAGTGCGGCACCGTCATTGCCGGGTGGACTCAGTGGCAGGTCGAGGGGAACACCGAGCATATCCCGCCACATCTGCCGGTTCCATTCAAAGCCTCCAGAGGCCAGAACTACCCCCAGTGTTGCCGAAAGAATCCGGGTTGTGCCCCCCTGGTTGAACACAACACCCCCGACTCGTCCCTGTGGATCCTGGATCAAATCAGTGAATTGCGCCTCCAGCTCGAAAACCACACCGCGCTTGAGGCAAGCCTCAAATTGAATGGCGGTGAGGGCGCGGCCCTGGCCAAGAATACCGTCGGCGCGCCTGTTTAGCACTTGCTTATACCATTGGCGATTGTGGGCATTCATGCCCCAACTGGCGCCATCCAATTCGGCAAAATTCAGTGCCGGCATGCCCCCTGGTTCGGGGGTATCCCTGATAAGGTGTTTTTTGTTGCCCAGCCAGCGACTGTCGTACAGGCCTGGCCATATTACCCTGCCACCAGTGCGGGAGCCTGGCATGTCAGTCTTGTAATCCGGTATGTTGACCAGTTCGAAAGACCGCCCGGTTGAACTGAGCATGTCAAAGGCCAGGGGGCAACGGGTGACAAAGGCATCGATCAGATCGCTGTTGGTTCGGCCTGCGGCCAGGCGTTCAAGATAGGTGCGCACCTCTTCAGGGGAATCATCGATACCCTGTGCACGGGCAAGGGTGGAACAGGGCAACCACATGCCACCACCGGAAATGGCGGTAGTGCCGCCGACAACCGACGCGCGCTCGACAACAACAACACGGGCACCGTCCTCGGCAGCGGATTGCGCAGCGGCAAGGCCCGCACAGCCCGAGCCGATCACGATAACATCGGTTGTCCTGGGTTGGTCCGTCATTGCAAAGCCTCCACAAAGTGAGAAAAGCAAAAAAGCGTAATTCAAAACCGCTCGTTGGGAGCCATTAAGGGCAACATTTAACGAACACCGACACCACAATTCTCCGCCTGGCAATGGGAATGATTACCGCAAACGGTTATTCGTCGGTGAACAATGCACGCACAGCGGGTTGGCTAACCTTCATGGATGGCGTACGGGGCAATTCGTCGACAATTCTGTAGGCAGCGGGAATTTCATAGGGCTTCAGCCGTTCGCGCATATAACGGTCGAGGCTTTCGATATCAATGACCGGTGCGTTGTCCTTGAGCTCCACCGCAGCTACTGGTACCTGACCAAGGCGCTTGTCCGGTAGTGCCACGACACTGGCGTCAAATACTGATGGATGATTCCGCAATGTATTTTCAATATCCTCAGGGCGGATTTTGAAGCCGCCTCTCATGATGGCGTTGTCTGCCCTGCCGTGTATATAGAGAAACCCATCCCCATCAATACTTGCCAGGTCGGTGGTTCGAACCCAGTGTCTGCCCTCATCCACCTGTCGCGTCTTGACTTCCAGCAATCCGGTTTGATTGACTCCAAGGGGTTCAAAGGTTTCGGTATCGACAATTCTCAGTTGTACCCCGGGGTTGGCGCGGCCAACACTTTTACGCTTGGTAGCACTGAACTTGCGATGGTCCGCCAGTGTCCACCCGGCAGCGCCACCGGCAAATTCAGTGGCGCCGTAACCTTCGAGCACCGGCACGTCATAACGCTGTTCGAACTCCAGTGCGAGATCCGCATCCAGAGGCGCAGTACCGGAACGGATGGCAATCAGACTGCTGAAATCATCTTTGGGAAAATTGCGGTCAAGCAGCATGCGAATTGCAGTGGGGGGAAAATTGGCAAATCGCGGCCTGTGGCGCAGCAGCAGGCTGTGCCACTTGTCGAGATCAAAATGTTCCAGCAGTGCAAAACGTCGACCATTGTAAAGTGCATAGATCGCACTGAGCAGACCACCTATATGTACTAAAGGCATCCATTGCAGGGCAGTGCTGGAGCGCAGTTTGACCACAGCCGGATCCCTGGATTCGAATTGTGCTCCCGACCACATGCCGGTGGAGAGGCTCTTGTAGGCAAGCTTGATGCGCTTGGGCTTGCCGGTGGTGCCACTGCTTAACATCTCCACTGCGATGCCGGGCATGGGTTCACGGTAACGCCCATCAGAGAGTGATTCACAACCTTCGACAAGTCGCAGGTTGATGGCACCGTTCGAGGTGCTGATGGCGACACCGACACAGTTGACATTGCGAGCTGCCTGATGAAATGCAGACTTTGACCAATCTTCTTCATCGGCCACCAGTATTGGGCAGCGGAGTTCTTCGATGTCTTCGCACAAGGGAGCCGTGGGTAGCAACGGGTTAAAAGTGACAACACAGTTGCCAGCAACAATTGACCCGAGCAGAGCGGCAAAATGCGCCGGACGATTGCGAACAAGAATACCCACGGCAACACCGGGCCCGGGAGTGGCAGCGGCGACGATGTCGTTCAGTGTTTGCCAGAATATTCTGAGGTCATGATAACTGTACCAATGGTCAACAAATTCAATGGCGGGGGCGTTGGGGTCGAGGCTAAATACTTTATTGATTCTTTCAACAAGATCAATGTCGACTTCGGGTATTCCAGTAACTCTATCTACCATGGGAATTTACCTGGTAAGGATTATCTTGCGCGGGGCAGGTTGAGTACACGGTCAGCAATGATTTCGCGCTGTATCTCGGAGCTGCCACCGGAAATGGTCAGCACCCAGCTCCACATGTATTCGTAGGTCCAGGGGTTGCTGGTACGGTCTTCATCGTAGTCAAGGCTATCCAGGCCGAGAATCTCCATGGCCATGGTGGCAATCTCCTTGTAGGTACTGGTAACGTACAACTTGGTCATGGAACCTTCAGGCCCGGGTTGTCCACCGCGGCTGAGCCGCCCAACCACTGTTACCGCCTGTGCCCGTAAAGAAAGCGCTTTTGCCTTGAGGCGCGCCAGTTTCGCGGCAATTTCACTGTCTTCAATGGCGAGGATGCCAGTTTCCAGCCTGGTTTTGCGCGCCATGTCGATCAGTGTTTCGACCTTTTCCAGCAGCGAGAGCTGTTCGGGGATGAAATAAATCGCTCGTTCAAAGGCGAGGGTCGACATGGCCACTGACCAGCCGTTGCCAATACCACCAACAACATTTTCAAGGGGAATACGGACATCGTCGTAGAACACCATGTTGACATGGCGTTCACCCATCATGTTTTTGATTGGCTTGATGTCAATACCGGGGGTATTCATGTCGCAAACAACCCAGGTCAACCCGTTATGGCGTGTGCTCCCAGGGTCCGTGCGAACCAGCAGTTCCTGGTAAACCGCATGATGGGCATTGGACGTCCACATTTTTTGGCCATTTACCAGCAGATGGTCGCCAATGACTTCTGCCCGTGTCTTGATGGCGGCAAGGTCCGATCCGGCGCCAGGCTCGGAAAATCCCTGGCACCATATGGTTTCGCCCTTGAGTATGGGCCTGAGGTAGCGCTGCTTTTGGTCATCGGAACCGCGAACAATAATGGTAGGACCAGCGTGATTGATGGCAATACCCATGGCGCCGGTATGTGGCGCCCTGGCACGGGCAACTTCTTCGAACCAGATAAACATCTGGAGGGGAGTTAGTCCGGCGCCACCATACTCTGCAGGCCAGCTCAGGCCCGCAAAACCACCGTCATATAACTTGCGCTGCCAGGCACGATCATAATCTGCTGCCTGGCTATCTTCTGGCGGACGAGGGTGTTCAGGGACATTGGCAAGCAACCATCCCCGGACTTTGTGCCTGAACGCAATCTCATCATCGGTAAAATCAAGATCCATGATAGAAACCCTGTATCTTCTTAAATTAGCTGGCAACTGCAGCATGTAATATGCGGTTGAGAGTAAGTTTGTTGCCACCAAACCAGCGACTGAGGATGTGCGCACGCTTCATGTAATGGTGTGCATCGTGCTCGTCTGTGGTCGCGATTCCGCCGTGCAGTTGTATGTTGGCATCAACATTGGCAAGGGCAGCTTCATTGCAGAGATGTTTTGCCGCATCAACCTGAAGATCAGCATCAAGCCGACGATCACGCAGGGCAACACTGGCATAAAAAAGTTGCGCCCGAGCCGCCTCATTGCGCACAGCCATATCTGCGCAGGGATGACGAACCGCCTGGTAGGCGCCGATCGGCCTGCCAAAGGTTTCACGGATTTTTGCATAGTCAACTATCATGTCAGTTACCGCTTCGGCAATGCCGAGCAGCATGGCAGCACTATAGAGCCTGCCTGTAGAGCTTATAGTGGTGGAGTGATCCAATGCCCGCAGGGGTGCTGAATGAATGTGTGCCCTGGCCATCGTCACGGATTTGTCGAGACATGGCAGGAAAGTTATTTGACTGTTCTGAAGTTCAAAGAGCAAGCACTGGCTGTCATCCACAGCCAGTCCGAATCGCGCATCACTGTGGCTAAACAATCTGAAAGTACCGGATAGTTCTGAATCCGTCAGGTTTAGTGGTGATTCAGCTATTGCCAGTGCTACACCGTGGTTGCCCTGAACCAGTTCGTTGCCAAGAGGGATGTTTTCCAACGAACACAAGCTTGCAGCAAGTGCAATGGGCAATACCCCTACAGGGGCCAGGTGACGACCCATTTCACGGTATAAGAGTGCGCCTTCAATGGAAGAAAAACCGACACCTCCAGCGTCTTCAGCGACACCCAGGCCGAACCAACCCAGTTCAGAAAAACCCTGCCGATCTGCAAGGTTGAACCTGTCTGCGCCTGGCCGGTGAAGTCTGCTAACCGGCCATTGCTCTGCAAGGAATTTCCTTGATGCATCGATGATCTGTTGTTCATCGCTATTGGGTATAAGGTCCATAATGCCTCTTGAGAGCACAAATAGAAATAGTTAATTGAATAAGGGCTGATCTGCGACACTGGTAGTCAGCAGGGGGATAGACATTGATTCAACACCCTGTCCATGTGCCTTAAGTAGTGGTCTGGAACCGATTGTAAAATGAAATCTCGCAACAATACCACAAGCTTCAAACTGGCGTGCATACCGATCCTGAGGTTCGTCGTCTGACAAGCACCAATGACAGCTATTCTAGCAATAAAAAATTCAGCTATAAAGAAATTACTCTTTTGCTTTTAAGTTTTATTGGGTATACTCTTTTGGCGTGTTGAGCTGATTATATAGAGTAATCTCATTAACTTCGAACCGGCCAGGTCCTGGATGATTCAAGAAGAATATCTATGAATTTGAGATACAGTAAGGTCCATGTCCAGTTTCAGCGGGAGTTGGAAAACTTTCTCAAAAAACAATGGGATAGGAAAAGGTCCACAGATGCTGAATATGTAACCTCGTTTCGTGCCCTGGCGACCGGGGAGGGATATTTATATAGGGGGGTACCAAAGCGTTACGGCGGTTCCGAGCAACCAGTGGATGTGGTGAAAGCACAGATCATCAGTGAAGCGTTTACTCGTGCAAAAGCACCGATGGAGGTTCCTGGCAACGGCATCACCATGCTGACACCTGTATTGCTTGAATGCGGATCCGAATGGCAAAAAGAAACCTTTATACCCAAAACAGTAACCGGTGAATACAAGTGGGCACAGGGATATTCTGAGCCTGGTGCCGGAAGCGACCTGGCCTCTCTGCGTACACGTGCAGAACTGGTCGGTGACGAATGGATTATAAACGGCCACAAAATATGGACAACAAAAGCCCTGGAGGCGAACTATATGTTCGCATTGGTACGCACCGAACCCGATGCGCCAAAGCATGCCGGGCTTTCATACATGTTGATGGATTTCAAGCAGCCCGGTATCGAAGTGCGTCCCATAAGGCAGATTACCGGTGAGCAAAATTTCTGCGAGGTGTTTCTCAACGATGTGAAGACGCCAGTGGACTGGATCGTTGGTAAACGCGGCGAGGGCTGGAACGTATCAAAAGTTAACCTGAAGCATGAACGCAATGCTGTGGGCTCAGCGAGCAGATCTACAGATCTTTTTGAAAGTCTTTTACGTATTGCCAGGACATCCATGATTGACGGCAAGGCCGCTATTGAAGATCCGATGATACGCCAGCGTATTGTAGAGATAGATGGTTTTGTCAAGGCACAGATATATGCTGGATACTATCAGGCAACAATGATAGCCAAAAATGAATCTCCTGGTGTACTTGCGTTGTGCAATAAACTCAACAACACCAATATTGGAAAAATGATAGCAGATGTCGCTATTGACATTCTTGGCGATACGCTTCTGGAGATGCCAGCAGCCAGTGGTAAAACCGGAAGCGAGCGCTGGGTCAGGCAGGTGCTGGGGTCGTTGGGCATGACAATTGCTGGTGGAACCTCGAACATCCAGAAAAATATTATTTCTGAGCGCGGATTGGGATTGCCACGTCATGAACAGATCGGTTGAATATCACTATGGATTTTGATTTGACACAGGAGCAGAAGGCAATTCGCGATAGTGTTGCGGAAATGCTTTTTGATCAGTGCCCAGCAGATCGGGCAATGGCCATCTTTAACAGCGGAACGATGGATGCAGAGCTGTGGAAAAAAACGGCACAGATGGATATTGCGGGGATAATGGTAGCGGATCTTGACGGTGGTTCCGGGCTGGATCTGCTGACTTTGGCGGTTATAGCCGAAGAGTTAGGATTCGCTGGCGCATCGACTCCAATTATTTCTGTTGCTCTGTCAGCCTGGTTGATTGGTATTGCTGGAAATAGCAGGCAAAAAGCTCGCTGGCTGGAGCCGTTGAATACTGGAACACTGATTTCGACCTTTGCCTTTGCAGAATATCACAACGGCTGGATGAAGGATTCCTGGCAGCTGGATGGAAATATTCTTTCCGGTAAAAAATACAATGTAGAGCATGGCGATAATGCTGACCTGTTTATTGTCGGCCTGAGTGGCGGAAAATTGGCAATAGTTGAAGCAGCAGCAGCGGGGGTGGAAGTGATTGCCATTGACTCTGTTGATCGCAGCCGCCCGCTATTTGAATTGTCATTTGACGCAGTCCCTGTTGATCTGATTGAGGCGAGTGACAATGTTGTAGACCAGTTGCTCGACGCGCAGCTTATCCTGCTAGCGGCAGATGCAATGGGTTCAGCAACACGGGCATTGAAAATGGCTGTTGAATACGCCAAGGAAAGAAAGCAGTTTGATCAGGTAATTGGTTCGTTCCAGGCATTGAAGCATCAGCTCGCGGATATGGAAGCGGTACTTCAACCATGCAGGCCTCTGTACTGGTATGCAGCGCATGCATGGGATCAGCTGCCTGAGCAACGGCGCTATGCTGCGGCTGTAGCAAAAGCTCACATTTCCGATGTGGCCCATAGAGTAGCCCGTGGTACTGTCGAAATCCATGGAGGCATTGGCTATACGTGGGAATACCCATTACACCTGTGGTTGAAACGCACCATGTTTGATCGCGCTGCTATGGGATTACCTGCATATCACAGGAACAGGATCGCGCAACTTTCGGGTTGGTGATGCATAGTACATTGTCTGCCAGGAATAGATGCAGTCAGATAAACCATACGATCAATTTATCGCTGGAGAAATGCATGGCGACAATCAGGTACATTGAATTCGATGGCACTGAGCATGTCATCCAGGTCAAAGCGGGGCGTTCAGTTATGGAGGGCGCAAGTGCCCAGGGTTTGTCTGGTATCGTTGCTGAATGTGGTGGTGTCTGTGCCTGTGCAACGTGCCAGGTATATGTCAATGATGAATGGATTGACAAGCTTTCAACCCCGAAAGCAGATGAGCTTGCGATGCTTGAATTTGCAGCCAACACAAAGCCGAACTCGCGGCTTTCATGTCAGATTGAGGTAACAGATGAACTGGACGGATTGATTGTGTATATGCCTGAAACCCAGTATTGATCTCCTCTCCTTGCAGGAATGGATACTCGTAACGTGCAATACAGATGTCAAATATTGATTGCGGAGTCAAGATGAGTAAAAAGCAGAATCAAGCAGACGACAGGGGGCTGATCAAAGGTCTGATTACCGAGCGCGATATAGAGTTGATGCGCATGAGGATCGGTTATCCAAACCCTACGTTGCGTAAGGGGATTATAACCAAGCCCTGGAATACCAGGGCCAATGCCGATGCTATCCGCAGATGGGCAATGTGTATTGGCGATGACAACCCCCTGTATAACGATGAAAATTATGCAGCACAAACTCGTTGGGGATGTGCCATTGCACCGCCAGGTTTTGAGTGGTCCATGGGGATTGATCGTTCTCCTTTGGTGTCAGAGGAACTGAACAAGGAAACCCACAGGGCGTTAAGGGGAGTACAGCTATATCATTCAGGTGCAGAATATTATTATTACCATCCAATTCTGGAAGGAACCCGTCTTTATAAATCTGAATGTGTTGCAGATGTGCAGTTAAAACAAAGTAAATTCGCCAACAAGAGTGTAATTGTTGACAATGAAACCTTCTGGTGGGATGACTACGATAAAGTGGCTGTGAAGAGTTCGCGATGGTTTGTCCACGCTGAACGCAAGCAACTAACAAAAGATGATAGTGAGAAATCCAAAAAAGAAAAATCAAGAGACCCGCTTGCCTTCTATTCAGAAGAAGAAATGCAAGAAATTGAAACTGCCTATGACAATGAATACAGGCGGGGAGCGGACACTCTGTACTTTGAGGATGTCAAAGTGGGAGAGAAACTGCCACTAATGGTCAAGGGCCCTCTAACCATTACTGATATGATTAATATGTATATGGGGGGAGGATGGCTCACCTATGGTAATCCACCATATCGATTAGCGTATGAAAATCGCAAGAAATTGCGGGGTTTTTATTCACGTAATGAATTCAATGCCTGGGATACCTTGCAGCGTGTGCATTGGGATGTTGGCCTCGCTCATAGCGTCGGTGTCCGCCATACCTATGATATAGGTCCGATGCGATTTGTCATGGCCTGTCATTATGTGAGTAATTATGCAGGTGATGATGCATGGGTGCATCGTATACGCTACGAACTCAGAGCGTTCAACTATGTAGGTGATACAACATGGATCACGGGTGTTGTGAGCGATGTCAGAAATGATGAAGTTCTGGGTCCATTGATTGAAATCGAATTTAGTGGCAAAAATCAGCGTGGTCAAGAAAATTTAAAAGCTAATGCAACTATTCTTGTTGCATCGCGGCAGCATGGTCCGGTAAAGCTGCCCAAATCACCACCTGTTACACCGCACAGACAATTGGACTAGAAAAGCGAAAACGTATATTCAGCATTATTGATTGAGTGAACCGGTAAAGGATATCGGTAACAGAAAACAACAGCTTTTTCTAATCAAGGTGAAAATCTACTTGATTATAATGTCATATTTACATCTTGTCTTTCCTTCAAAAAGGAATGATTATGAATGAAAACGCATCAGATATTCTTGCTGAAGTTGATACAGAAAAGATTTTGGAACAGGTGCCAGACTGGTTCAGAAGGGCTTTAGCCAATGCAGGAAGATCCTATTATGTCACATCGAATGGCGCACGATTGCATTACCTTGGCTGGAATCTTGAAGCAATAGATAAGCCATGTTTGCTGTTTGTACACGGTTATCGCGGTAATGCTCATTGGTGGGACTTTATTGCCAGTCATTTTTCAGACAATTACCGGGTCATTGTCCCTGATCTGTGTGGTATGGGAGACAGCGATTACAGGAACTTCTACAGTGTTGATACGTTTGGGGACGATATTGTCGCCGTAACATCCCATGCAGACGTTTCATCGGTTGCAATTATTGCCCACAGTTTTGGTGGCACTATCGCATTGGCGACAGCCAGAAAGTATCCGCACCTGATTGACAGGGCCATCATTATCGACAGCTATTTTAACTTTACCGATAGTGACCGTGAACGGGTATATAGACAATATAACAGAGGCAAGATTTACCCTGACTACGCCTCCGTTCGTTCACGTTACAGGCTCTTACCCACCCAGCCTGAACCACCCGCATATCTACTGGAGCATGTCGCAGCCAACGCAATCAAGTCAGTAAAAAATGGCTGGACCTGGAAAAATGACCCTTACCTGCCATCAGGCTTGACCATTGACGACGGTGCCGTTCTGCTCAGGAGTGTGAGTTGCAGGGTTGACTATATATACGGAGAAAGCAGTGTCATGATTGATCAGGCCAGGGCAAAACGCATTGTCGCAACTCTTGCCTGTGGCCGGGGACCAATCGTAATTCCTGATGCCCATCACCATGTGATGCTGGATCAGCCCATTGCCCTGCTTTGTACACTGCGCGCACTTTTGCTGTGAGATAGTTCAACGATCAACATAACACTTGGCAATGCGAGTATTAATATCATTTGACTGAGGGTTTGATGTGAATTCTACAGGCAACATTATTGTTTCCCGTGAAGGAAAAATGACACTGATCACTATCAACAGGCCTCAGTGCAGCAACGCCCTGGATTGGGCGGCACAAGAAGAACTTTCCCGGGTATTTGATTTCTTTCACGAGGATCCCGATCAGTGGGTAGCTATTCTGACAGGTAGTGGAGGTAGGGCATTCTGTGCTGGTATGGATCTCAAGGCAGTTGCAGCAGGCGGTGACAGGTCGTTGCCGAAATCCGGATTTGGGGGGATTACCTACAGGTTTGACCTCGATAAGCCGGTTATTGCCGCAGTCAATGGTGCCTGTGTAGGCGGTGGATTTGAAATGGCTCTCGCTTGTGATTTGATCATCGCTTCAGAAAATGCAAGATTCGGCTTGCCGGAACCCATTGTTGGGACCGCTGCACTCGCCGGGGGCCTGCAGCGTCTGCCACGGCAAATCGGGCTTAAACAAGCCATGGATATGATATTAACAGCGCGCCTGGTAGATGCTGATGAAGCTTACAGACTTGGCTTTGTCAATAATGTTGTACCCATCGAGTCGCTGCTTGATACAGCGAGGGAAAAAGCTGCACAGATCATTGCACTAAACCAGGCCTCCATCCGCGTTTCAAAACGGTGTGTGATGGAAGGCATGACGGAGTCCTCTGTTAGGCTGGCCATTGCCAGACAACTGAAAATTCCACAGGTTCAGGCGCTGCTTGGTTCGGCTGATCGACACGATGGAGCTATCAATTTCAAATAAACATGCTATCTCGTTGTGACCCAAACTATACTTTTGCTTGTCGTGATCGGGTGATTCTCCATAATGATTTTGGCACTGAATGTGATTGACAGAAATACAACAGGCATAAATCTGAATCGATTTAAGTATGTGCAGGATTGTAAGAGGTAATCAATGCAACGATTTATCATTGGTACCGGTCGATGTGGCTCAACGCTACTTTCTACACTGCTTGCCGAGCATCCGGATGCGCTTGTGCTATCTGAATTTTTTGGTGGGCTTGATGTTGTTAACGGACTCCGTGATGGCTTGGTGAGTGGTGCTGAATTGGCGGCAATCCTGCTCCAGGATCATGAAATATCCAACCTCAATCGCAAGGTACATGAGAAGGATAGGGAGGTTCTACTCGATGTTCGACGTTATGATACGACACGTATCCCGGCAATCATGCTGGCGTGTCTGCCAGCGTTGACTGACGACAGTGAATCACTGATGAGGGAAATTGTCGGCTGGGCTAAAGCCCGTCCGTCCACAACCCTGGGAGAACACTATCCGGCTTTGTTCGACTGGCTTACCGGGCTATTTAAAAAGACATTCTGGATTGAGCGCTCTGGCGCATCCAGCGAATTTTTTCCTGGTCTGCGCAAACTGTTTCCTGATGCTCGTTATCTGCATATAACCCGCGAAGGTACTGAGGCCGCTTTGTCAATGTACAATATGAAGCATTTTGTAACGCAGGTCTCATTTTGGCACGATCCGCCTTCTGTGAAGGATATTGAAGATGCCATAAGAGGAAGTAATGAGCCAGGCGATGACATTATTTCGCGACGGCACAGGCAACGACCCACACCTGCTGTATTCGGAAAATTCTGGACTCATTCGGTCTGCCTGTTGCTTTCAGAGGTCCAGTATCTAGACAGAGAACAGTATAGAGAATTTCGCTTTGAGGACATGCACGGTGATTCCGTCTCGTTTCTTGGCAAAGTGGCTGAATATTTTCAAATATCAGCCGATGGCGACTGGATAGAGCGGGCGGTCAAGAAAATCAGGGATGAGCGTCATGACCGCTTTTCGGAGCTGAGCGAGGAGGAGCAATCAGCTCTCCTGGAGGCAATTCATCCTGGTCAGGTGTTGCTTAAACGCAGCGGGCTTGAACGACCCAACCAGTCCCTATACCGACAGATCAGGGATATCTGGGATAGTGTCGACCCTCGCAAAGCTGTGCAGTATTGATCCCGAGTTGAACAGGAGCCCGTAAAAGCAATGTATTTGATGCCATCCACGTATTCTTGACACATTGGGGCCTGAAATAACCATCTTTGTTTGATGTTTATGTAATCGGCAGTCGAGGTTTACGTGGTCAGGGCGTTCGGAGCTTTTATTGACAGATTGGTAAGTTCAGCTTGTATCCGTCTAATATCAACTGTGATGGACTTGATACTGCCTTGTAGCTCTTGGTTGATCAATGGTATCCCATTGAATTTTAGCGATTCATAATTAAACGATTGCAATACATATAACTCTTTACTATATTTGCAGTGAAAGTTCGTAGCGTAGATAGAAATAGCTGTATAACGAATTCAATGATAACTCAAAGAGGTGAATTGTTATGAAAGCAAGTAGAATATCACTCGCGATGGTCGCTGTAACAGTGACTGCGGGTGCTTTCAGCTCGATGCCAACCTATGGACAGACTGGGGGAGGGGCTGGTAGGGCATCCATGTCTGTGATTGAGGAGATCACTATTACGGCTCGCCGCAGGGAGGAGGGGATACAGGAAACACCAATTTCACTGTTGGTGGCTACCGGTACTGATCTCGAACAGCGAACTGTCACTACGTTCCAGGATCTTCAGCACTCAATGCCATCGCTGAATATGATGTCTTCAGCGCTTAGTCCAAACTCTCTGAACCTTGCAATGCGTGGTAATGCCCTGGTGGATATACGCCTCAATATCGACCCGGTCGTCGGGGTCTATATGGATGGTGTATACCTGCCCCGCAATCAGGGCTCCAATGCCAGCGATCTTTACGATATTGATCGTGTTGAAGTGTTGGCCGGTCCTCAATCGACCCTGTACGGAAAAAATACCTCTAGCGGTGCCGTTAATATCATCAGCAATGCACCGACCGATGTCTTTGAGGGTTCCATGCGGTTGCGGGCCGCGCAGCATGGCGAGCGGCAGATGGCAGGGATGTTGAATATACCCATGGCTGACAACGTTGCAACCCGTATCGTGGGATCTGTTCGCGGGCGTGATAGACTGGGGCGAAATCGCTTTGATGACAGTGATCTTGGTGAAATCAGCAGTCAGACCTGGCGTATTTCAACCCTATGGACACCAACGGACGATGTGGCAATAACCCTGCGTGGCGACTATGCTCAATCGGAGTCGACAGGGGCTGCCTGGAAGGGCTTTAAAGTCCTGGTGCCAAATGGTTTGGCTGTGTTGAGCACGTCCTTTGAAACGGGTCTGAGCATGCCTGATGCACTGGCATACCTGCAGACGTTTGCCAGAGGCAATCCCGATAGTGGCAATATGAATCAGGGCAGGGAAGAAGACTTTGATTCCTGGGGCTTGTCCGCCACCGCTGAATGGAATATCAATGACAGTCTGCAGGTTAAGTCCATTACAGCCGTGAGGGCCTTCAAGCGTAATGGCATTGCCGATCTTGACGGCACCCCGGTATCGCTACTGGAATACCCCTTGATGGAAACCAGTGACAGGCAAATTTCCCAGGAACTTCAGTTGAATGGAAGTAGTTTTGGTGAGCGCCTGGACTGGGTGACTGGTCTGTACTACAGCGATGAGGAAGGCGCAGAGGAGGTTCACCAGGTTGCATTGGGGGCTCTGACAGGCTTTGTTCCGACCATCCAGAAGGCCAAGGGTATTGGCACTGAGAGTATTGGCATTTATGCCCAGGGCACATATTCCTTGACAGAAGCACTTTCGACCACCATAGGAGTTCGTTACACCGAAGACAAGCGAACCATGAAACAGATGAATCGCAATGCAACCACCTGTCTTTCCCTTGGCTTGCCGCTGGCGTCAATAGGCGGTGCTGCCGGTTGTGTTCGCCCAATGAGTGAATCCTTTGACAAGATTACCTACACCTTCGGTCTGGAGTACCGGCCCTGGACTGATCGTGATTTTATGGTCTACGGAAAAACCAGTCGTGGATACAGGTCCGGTGGCCTGCAGCAATCAGCTGGTAGCCCGCTTCAGGCAGGTGCCGATCTTGCCAATACACCTTATGATCCAGAAACAGTTGACGACATCGAAGTGGGTATGAAGTCGGTTTATTTGGAGAACCGACTGCTGGTCAACGTCGCAGCTTATTATTCAGAGATTGATGACCTGATTCGCAACGTGTCAACACCCATTCCAGGCACCACCGCTGTTGCTTCCGGTGTACAAAATGCGGCATCCGCCACTGTACAAGGTGTTGAATGGACGATTACAGCGATACCGCTGACTGGTGTGCAACTCAACTATATCGGCAGTTTCATTGATGCAGAATTTGATGACTACATCACACCTACCGGTCAAGACAGGAGCCACCTACCTTTGCTGTTCACCCCGAAATGGCGACACGCACTTTCTGGAAGCTATACCCATGGCACCAGTTTTGGCGAATGGCGTGCCCAGCTGGACTGGCTATATACAGATGATCAGCTTTCAGCCGAAGAAGTTGGCACAGTAGGATCCTATGCATTACTGAATGGTCGATTCAGTATGCTACTTGAACAACATAATCTTGAAATCGCTATTTTTGGCAAGAATATGACCGACAAACGTTATTTTCCTTATCCGGTAGATATTATCAGTGGGCTGGGCTTCATGTATAACGGTCATGCAAATGAGCCCCGCACCTTTGGTGTGGAAATGAATATTCATTTTTGATTTTTGCATGCGAAAACAGAGCCATACCATAGAAGTGGTATGGCTTTTTTGTTAGCTGAAAATATTGTAGTAAGAGAATTTGAACAGGAGAGCTGAACAGTGGCGTTTACAGATATCGAAATTAAGCGGAATAATGGCATTGGCTGGATAGAGATCAACCGGCAGAATGTCAACAACGCAGCAAGGCCAAAAACCATGGAAGAAATCTGTAATGCCCTGGATGAATTCAGTGATGACCAGTGTGTCAAGGCAATTATTATTAGCGGCCGGGGACGCCATTTCCTGGCAGGTGGCGATTTTGACTTCCTCCACAATCTCAAACACACCAGTATTGAGGATATCAGGGATGAACTGTACGCATACTTCCAGGGTGTAACGCGACGATTATTTCAGTGCCCGAAGCCTACCATCGCCGCAGTATCAGGGGCAGCGATCACTGTTGGTTGTGAGGTCGTACTGGCCTGTGATGTACGCATAGCGTCAACCACTGCTCGTTTTGAAGAGAGCTGGATAAATATAGGGTTGATGCCACCCTTAGGGGGCGCAATGTTACTACCACGATTCATTGGCATGGGGTTGGCAAAGGAAATGATTCTGGAAGGGCGCTCACTGAATGCACAAGAAGCATTGCTGGCAGGTCTGGTAAACAAGGTTGTGAATCCTGATGAATTGCATTCAGTTGCTGAGGAGAAGGCATTGGCATTGTCTAATTTGCCTCGCCATGCCTACAGAGCATCGAAAGAGGCCATTCACAGGGGCATAGAGTCCACCATGGAGATTGAATGGGCTGCAAATGTAATGGCGCAGAGTATATTGATTGGTAGTATTGATTTTAGAAGATGTCTGGAAGAACGCAATCCTCGGAACAGGGATAAATCTCCTGTTGATAGATAAGACTAAATTAAGGCTCCCAGGCATAAATTGTAAAGGTGTCAAAGGTGGAGAAATGCAATGAATATTGAAGAACTTTTTTCTTTAAAAGGCAAAGTGGCATTGGTAACCGGTGGTAGTGCCGGCATAGGCGCGATGATCACTGGAGGATTGCTGGATGCCGGTGTGAAAGTGTATATATGCGGACGCGACGGTGATAGATTGCAAAGAACTGCGGAACGTCTCGCTCATCGTGGCCAGCTTGAAGCAGTTATCGCAGATGTAGGGACTGACGAAGGCGTTATGGCTATCAGCGAAAAGTTGTCAAATGAAAAGCAGCTTCATATTCTCATCAACAATGTGGGCGCTACCCACAAGGCACCTTTGGAAGATTATTCAAGAGCTGAATTTAATAGAGTACTGAATATCAATATAACTTCTGCGTTCCAGATGGTCAGGGCTTTCCTGCCCAAACTTAAAGCTGCAGGTACTGGCGAAGATCCAGCCCGTGTGATCAATATTGGATCCATAGGTTCAAAGAAAATTATGCCTTTGGACAATTTTGCCTATTCAGCAAGCAAATCAGGGCTTGATACCCTGACGCGGCAACTTGGTGCAGAACTTGTGAAGGATAATATCAATGTCAACTGTATAGCCTGTGGTCTGTTCCGCACAGAACTGGCTGCCTATCTGTTCGACCCCAATGATCCTCGATCGAAGTTCAAGCCGAGGATACCCATGGATAGACCCGGGGAAGCAGAAGATATTGTCGGCGGTGTACTTTATCTGAGCTCAAGGGCATCCAGTTATGTCACTGGTGTGCGCTTGCCAATTGCTGGCGGTCAATCCACTGTAGATTGGGAACAGCCAGGTAGTGAATGAATCCAAATTTTGATGCGATTTGTGCTCTTCTAAAGTGTATTGGTGATGGCAAGGCCTGATACTTTAACCACAGTACTGAGTGGTTCTAATCAGTCATGATGAGTTGTCTGGATACCGTGAAGCCACCTGATTGGTAGGTAACAGCACGGCAAGTAGCAACCCAACCAATGTCACAAATGCAATAAATCCGAATGCAGCCATGTAGGCAATTTCTGATGGATAAGGTGTAAAGTTCGTTTCAGCGACAGACACTGTAGAAGCCGCCAGAATGATTGCAATGATCTGTGCTCCAATTGCAGTACTTATGGAGCGGGTAACTGAAATCATACCAGTAGTTTCACTTGTGCGACCGTCAGGCGCAACATCGATAACGAGATTCGGTGTGGCACCAAGAATCAGCCCTGTCGCAAAAGAACTGACCGCCATGCCAATTACAACGACCCAGAATGAGTCATGAAAGAAAATATAGGCAATCCATACGACTGACTGAATTATCATACCGTAAATTGCTGCACTCTTTGAACCAAAGCGGCGGGCAGTTAATCCAGCAATAGGTGCTCCAGCTCCTGAGCAAAGATTACCTGGCAGCTTGACAATGGCTGCAAAAACAGCTGAAACACCAAGGCCAACACCGGTCGCAACAGGTTGTTGTAATAGCATCATCATAATCAATGGCAGTTGGACTGCACCAAGTCCAGCGCAAAGATAAAGTCCATTGGCCAGTGCTATCTGGCGTCCCGTCAAAAGAGTCACGTCAATCAACGGATTGGCATGACGCCTTTCATAGAAAGCCCAAAGGATGAGAATGGCTATACCCGCGCCCATGCATAGCCATGGCAAGGGAGAAGACCATCCCCATTTTGGGGCTTCAGTTACGCCGATAAGAATACCGGCAATTCCAGGTACAAAAAGGATACCTCCTACAAGGTCGAAATTGCGTTTTGATACTGTATTCTCACGAGAAGGAGGTATAAGCAACAGAACTGCGGCAATGGCTATCAATGGGAGCACAACAGTAGTGTAAAAAAGGTCTTGCCAATGAGCGTATTTGACAAATAAGGCGCCACTTAAGTATCCCAAGGCTCCACCAAGAGCATAGACACCGCCGATAGTGCCAATCCAGAAGGGTGATTTGCTTTTGGGTATATTCTCACGGATCAGACCATAGCACAGAGGCAGAATAGCCCCTGCAGCTCCCTGGATTGCCCTGCCTGAAATAACCAATCCAAAGTCATTGGCTGTTGCACTGATGATAGAGCCGATACAACTGATCGACAGCGCCCATACCAGTACTTTGCGTCGTCCATACAGATCACCAAGTCTGCCACCAATGGCAGCACTTGCGGCCATCACCAGCAAGTATCCTGTGATTAACCAGCCGGATCCGGAGATATTGCCTGTCTCTCGAACTATAGTTGGCAGGGCAGAAAATATCATGCTGGTTTCGAGTGAACTTGTCAGATCAGCCAGTATTAATGCCGTTATGATTCCGCCAAGGCGATACCTTTTTATATTTTCCATACAGCAACTCACCAATACTTTATATAATGTAAATGCACCAGGGCAACTATGGGTTATGAATAAAAAATATAAAACGTACTGATTTCCAAAGAATTGTCTATGGATAAAAAAGGTGTAGGTGGTTCTATTCAGTAAGTAATCTCAGTGCATATGCAATATGAACTTGACTAAAGTATAACATTAAGTAAACTCATTGAAAGGGATAGCTGTATATGTTTTGTGCAAGACTATAACTAACTACTGAGGATGCCCTCATGAAAAAGCGTTCCAATCATTACTATAAATTGTTGTCGCTTGTCATTGCGTCGCCATTGATTGGTTCTCAGCTGGTAATTGCTCAGGACTTTGTATCAAATTCTGCTATTGACGAAATTGTTGTTACTGCAAGAAAACGTGTTGAATCAGCCCAGGAAATTCCAATATCAATCACTGTAGCCAGTGGTGAGGAATTAAAAAACCGATCTGTCGTGAATTTCGTCGATTTACAAAGTTTTGCTCCTGCTCTGGGTGTTGTCCCTGCTGCGTTGAGTTCAGGCTCACTAAATGTCGCCATGCGCGGAAATGTGCTACCTGATATTCGCCTGAATGTAGAGCCATCTGTCGGCGTTTATCTTGATGGTGTATATCTGCCGAGAAACCAGGGAATGAATAATGCCGATCTGTACGATATAGAGAGAGTTGAAGTTCTGGCAGGACCCCAGTCGACTCTTTACGGAAAGAATACAACTGGCGGGGCAGTCAATATTATCAGCAAGTTGCCAGAAGATACATTTGAAGGTTCCCTGCGGATCCGTTATGCCGAACATGATGAACGCCAGTTGGCAGGCATGATCAATGTACCCGTTACTGACGGATTTGCGTTGCGGGTGGTAACCAGCCAGACAGGAAGAGATGGTTACGGTAGGAACCAATTTGATGGCAAGGATGTTGGAGAGCTGAACAGTCAGTATTGGCGCGCTTCAGCACTCTGGAAACCAGCAGATGATTTAAGTATCGTTTTTAGTGGTGACTATTCACAGACAAAAAGCAAATCCCCTGTGTGGAAAGGTTTGTCTGATATTAATTTTAATGGCCTTGCAGTTACCAATACGATGTCCAGATTGGGTATAACAAGGCAGGAAGCGTTTGATTATCTGGATAGCTTCCAACGTGGTAACAAGGACAGTGGCAGTATGGATCAACCCTTTCAGGAAGATTTTGAATCGTGGGGTTATTCGATGACAATAGAATGGAATCTATCCGATTCGATGACTCTGAAATCGATTACAGCCATGCGTGGCTTTGAACGGGAGGGTACCGGTGATCTTGATGGCACACCCATGCCAATCATCCAGTATCCTCTGATGGAAACAGATGATGATCAGTTTTCTCAGGAGATCCAGCTTACCGGTACCAGTTTTACTGAGCAATTGAACTGGGTTATCGGAGGATTTCTTTCCAGGGAAAAGGGCAATGAACGAATTGATCAGGTAACACTGGGTGGAGCACCTTCAGTGCAGATTGCTGAAGATATCAAGACTGATGGAGAAGCAATCTATGCACAAGGCACCTGGCATTTCAGTGACAAGCTCAGTACTACAGCGGGCGTTCGCTACAACAAGGACAAGCGTTCCCTTAAGCATTCCAACTATAATGCCACCACCTGCCTTTCTCTGGGGATGCCATTAAGTAGCGTGCCCATTGCGGACTGCCAAAGCAAGAACGGTGAATCATTTGATGAGGTGACCTATACTCTTGGCCTTGAATATGCACCCTGGGATGCCAGGGATATATTACTGTATGCAAAAACCAGTCGTGGTTACCGGTCAGGCGGTGTTCAGCAAAATTCTGGTGGCACCAGTCCAGCAGTTGCAGCCGTTGCCAATCAGCCATACGATCCTGAAATACTTCAAGATATAGAAATCGGTATTAAATCCACATGGATGGAAAGACGTCTGCTGGCTAATATTTCTTTTTTCATGTCTGAACTGGATGACATGATTACTACCTCGCAGCGTCCAATACCTGGAACAACGGCTGTGGCGACATCAGTTCTCAATGCAGCAACCGCCAATATTGATGGTATTGAATGGCAGGTAATAGCTCTTCCTGCACCACAATTTGAGCTGGGCTTTTCCGGTACCTATCTCGATGCCAGTTATGACAAATTTATAACTCCAACAGGACAGGACAGAACTGACGAGGATTTACGCTTTGTTCCTGAGTTACGTTATGCCGTTACTGCCATTTTCAAAAATGAATCTAGCTATGGCCAGTGGCGAAGCCAGCTGGATTGGTGGTGGCAGGATAAGATGCTGACAGGTAGTGCCGGTGGATATTCTGAGGCAGAAGGCATATTGAATGGCAGGATCAGTCTGTTTCTTAATAAAAAGGATGTAGAAGTAGCTTTGTATGGAAAAAATCTTGCCGATAATCGCTATTGGGTCTTTCCCAATGGTATTGGTTCCTTAGGTTTTACCTATAACGGATTTGCCAATCCACCACGTACAATCGGTGTTGAAATTAACGTCAATTTCTAGGAATTTATTCAATGATCGCCATACTCCCATGGCTGAATTTCAACCCCGGTTTCGGGGTTTTTTTTCTCTATCAGTTTAAGGTGCTTGTGAATGAAGACATTGACAGAATTATGTAATGAACTGACTTGTGTTGTGAATAGAATCAGTGCTATAGAAGATCGTGAATTGATTAAGGAACTTACAGCGCAGTATGCATGGCTGGTAGCAAGAGGTGAGGGCGAGGCCATGGCCGATCTTTTTACAGATGACGGCGTGTTTGAATCGCCAAGTGGTTGTCTGTCAGGCAGGGAACAACTGAAGGAATTCTACACAAGACATTTATATCCGCCACAGACAGTACCTCTTGTGATGAATCATATTATCAAAGTGTCGCAAGATGAGGCGACTGGAAACCTTGCCATGCTCAGTCCATGGCGTGGTAGGGAAATAGGGATAAGCTGTGGATTCTACCTGGACGAATACAGGAAGATTGATAAAAGGTGGTACTTCGCCAGGAGAAAATGGACATATTATGAGAGACCTGAGTAAGTAAATGGGGTTGCAATAACCACTTACTGTTTTGGAAGCTTTGCCTCAAGATAATCAATTCCTCCCAAAGCACATCTGGATGTCATACCACAGTCAACAGCCAGGGTCTGTCCTGTAATGGCGCTTGCCATATCCGACAGAAAAAAAACAACTGCCTTGGCAATTTCCTCCTTTTCCACAGGTCGTTGTAGTGGCGCCCATTCCTTTTGTCTGGCATCGAGAGGCGCACCTGTTTTTACAGCACGAGGGGTGCGTATTGCACCAGGCATAACAGTGTTTGCGCGTATACCGTAGCGTCCCCATTCTACAGCCATTGTCTGGGTCAAAGCTTCTACGGCTCGCTTTGCCGCACCGTAGGGTCCATGAAATGGTGCTGAGGCATATGCACTGACGGAGGCAATGTTGACAATGGAGCCACCCTTTCCGGATTTAATCATTAACTGGGCAGCATCACGACAGACACGAAATACGTAATCAAGATTCAGGGAGAATACTGAGTCATAGATTTCGTCAGAGGTCTGTTCAAGTGGTAACCATTGTCCCTGCTGCGTGCCACCAGCAATATTTGCAACCAAATCAACTCTGCCCAATTCCTTTTCAATGATTGGAATGATAGTTGCCACCTCGGGTGGATTGCATAAATTAACAGTAATTCCGGTAACTTTCCTGCTCATTGCTTCTATCATGAGCACTGTTTCCGCAACAAGTTCATCTGTGCGATCCACTGCCACAATATGGGCGCCAGCCAATGCCAGTGCTTTGGCTGTAGCCGTGCCTATACCACCAGCTCCAGCACCACAGACCAGTGCAATTTTATTTGTAAAATCAATTGTTAGTTCTTCCATAAGGCATCTCTCTATTGAGGTAAGAATGTGCTGTTAACCATGAACAGATTAAAGGCTGGTTTTATCAATACTATGGCATCAGTTAAATGTAGCCTGCCCAATCCGTGCATACCATCAGGTTGACTTCACCCGCTCAGCAGGAGGTTGATATCAAGCGATACACGCTGGTTAATGCCAGATATATTGTGTGCTGCTCAATCTCCTTATGCGCTCAGGTTGCGTATGTTGGCTTTACTCATGAGCACCCAATGAGTCAATGATCAAATTGGCATGTATACCTGTTTCTCTTTATTTTACATCCCACACTAACGGCAGGAAGGGAATATCAAAAAGTCCACCTGATCTGACAATGACCTTTTTTACAGGATCGATTGAAAAGTCAGGTATGCGTTTTAGCCACTCTTCAAGAATGACTTTTATCTCCATACGTGCCAGGTTTGCACCGGCACAGCGGTGTGGGCTGTTGCCAAAGGCTGCATGCTGTCCTGCATTGTGCCGATCAAAGTCTACTCTAAATGGATCAGGAAAGATTTGATCATCCAGCCCTACCAGACTGCCTGGTACGACTATGCGGTCTCCTTCACAGAATCTCACGCCTTCATACACGATGTTCTGTTTAATCACACGTGCAGTATTGGATACCCCATGGGGTCGGATGAGTTCATTGACCATCTGATTTGTAATACCTTCCTTGATCATGCGTTGGCGGTGGTCTGGATGTCCGGCAAGGAAACGGATGATAAACCCTGTCATTGCCATGACAGTATGAAGGCCTCCAAACATAAGTGTGGAAAGCATATTTTGCAAGTCATCATCAGACAACGGTTTTCCATCTACTTCGCCATGAATAATTCTGCTGATAAAGTCATTTCCGGGATTGGAGCGACGTTCATCGATAGTCATTTTCAAGTATTCAAGTACTTGTGTCTTGGCCTCTTCTCGTTCATCAGCGGTTGTAGAGCGAACGCGTTTTTCGGAAAGTGAAAGCAACATTTCCCTGTCATCTAGTGGCAATTTCATAAGGTTCAAAAAAACAGAAATGGGTACAATCTGGGAGAATTCAGTCATAAATTCACAATGACCTATGGGCAGCAATTTTTCCGCCATTTCTGCTGCAAGAGATCTGACAAGTGTTTCTGAATTCTTAAGCGTTGCGGGAGTGAACAATGGGGAAATCAATGCCCTTAACGCGGCATGCTTTTCAGGGGGAACCTCAAGTGGTAATGCACGGGTATGATGTGCAGGGATGGTCAGGAGTTCATAGGAAAATATATGCCATTCCTTCTGTACCGCTTCGATCATTTTTCCTTGTGTGACGATCCAATGCCCGCCATTATGGGGAGTCCAGACAAAATTCAACCCTTTCTTCCGTGATGAGTCCTGGAGCATTTTCCATGCCATAAAAACATCGTTGCCCAGGCCGGGAGGATTGTATATATCAAAATCTACAACGTACTCCGGTTGTATGTGAGCTGGTCTCTGGGGAGCTGCATTCTCACCGGAAGGAGTCTGGCTCATATCAGAACCTCATGTATTCTCATGAATTTCACTTGATATCCACCGTTTACTATTTCAACAGTCCTGTGCCCATGATGTGTGGGAGATCAAAGATCGATTTAGGCCCTGGTGTTGCCCTGCAGACTTCAGGTATTGCATTCGCTGCTCTAAAAGCCGTTGCTGCACCAGCATCAGCCATTGCAGTTATGCCTGGATTGAGCCCGAGTAGCAGATCCATTTGCATGGTAGGTGTACCTTCCAGCCTGATGCGGAATCCACCTTTTCCATGGCCCATGGATTCCCATTCTGGAGCAACATCATCATGGATACGACTGACATGTTCGACAATAATTTTTTCTTCACCCGCAACAACACCGATTACTTCGAATCGGTGGGCTGCTACTGTACCGACTTCAATTCTGCCCGCGAAAGTGTCAAAGGGAAAGGTGGTTGTAGCCACGTAAGTGCGCAAGCGAATTTCATCAATGGTAACCCCAAGCCCTTCTGCTACAGCATAGGGCACAACTGACCAGGCAATTTGGTACCGATCGCTGTGCGCGGTAGTGGCCAGTATGGGATCGTCCGGACTCTTGCCAAAGCCATAGGCATTAAAGGTTCCTATATGATGATATTGAGAATAATCAAGGAACTGGGTGGTGCGTACAGAGGTTATTTCATGGGAAAGGCTTGACAGAACCAATGGTAATACGTCGCTCATAAAGCCTGGCTCTATACCAGTTGTAAAGATTGTTGTACCCCCTTTCCTGCACGCAGCCTCAATCCGGTCATATACCATAGGACCATAAAATGGTGGGTGGCACATGCCTACTACAGTAGTCGCTACCACATTTTTTCCACTGGCAAGCAATCTACACATCTTGTCAACCATAACGTAGGTTTCAGTACCTGCAATGCGTGGGTCAGTCAATGTGCGATCAGAATCCATGAACAGCACCGCGTCTGCTTCAATTGAGAATATTTTCTCTTCATCAGTACTTGCAACAATGTCTGCCCCTCGGGCATCTGCAAGACCTGATATTTCACCAGCAGTTTTGCCATCCTTTTCAGGTGTAAATACGCGCAAGCCCACCAATTCCATTTCCGGATGTTTCATTATATGACGTAGTCCATAGATACCACAGGCGCCTGCACCCCACATAATCACTTTATATGTCATGATTTTATCCTCTACAGTAGTCGTTGCTGGTTAGAAGCTTGATTGAACAGATTTCCTTTCAAGTCGGTCATTTCTAGCTGCGTGTTTTCTGGCTGGCTTATTTAAAACCCAGTGCCATTCGCATTTCATGTACATCATAGGGAATTATCCTGGCATGACGAATCTTATGATCTTCAAATCGCCACACTGCAACAAGAGGCATGTCGATTCTTATTCCGGTAGATCGTGCGCTACCGGCTACGTGGTTCAGAGCGACCACAACCTCTCTTTCACAGACATATTCTGCTGGAATGGTTTGCTCAAAATCCCAGTATTCAACAGTTTTGGCATACAATGCTGTAAATCCACTAATTCCTTTATAGATGCCACCATAAGGAAGCGATAGAGGCTCGTGGAATTCTGCATCATTGTGAACAAGTGAATAGACCTCTTCTGGTAATGATGGATTTCCCTGGTTATATCCAATAGCTGTTAACTGGTAAAATCTTATAAGTATGTCCAGATTACTTTGCATGGTTCATATATCTCTCTTTGGCCAACGGGTAGATCAATCGATCAGTATCTCTTATTACCAATTTATATGATTATATGTTTAAGAAATATTTTTATATAAAATCTTTTATCAATTTCTGAGCATTTCTCTCAATGCCAATATAAGCAGTATTTTTAACTTTTTTATATCCATAGAGTAACAACTCTATTGTGAGGATTCACTCTATTCTATTGATTGCTGAAGGCAAATTAATTAAGATAACTAAATATAAGCATAGCAACACTTTCTTGTATTGTATAGGATGCAATCGATACTCAATCAACTAATAGTTGATCAATAGTGCAAATGACTTTTAACCAGATCGATCAATTGGCACATGACTGTATCTGTAATGATACCGATATAACCATCAGTTATAAATTGACAGCAAAGCTATTATGAACAGACTCAAGGACAAGGTAACCATTATTACTGGGGCTGGAGATGGCATAGGCCGCTGCATGGCTCAACTTTTTTCCAGGGAAGGTGCTCTCCTGGTGCTGGCAGGCCGTACCCATGACACCCTTGTGGATACAGCATCCACTATTACTGGTCCATGTTTGGCAATACGGGCAGATGTCACACAGGAGAGACAAGTTGTCGAGATGGTTGAGCGGGCTGTGAAGGAGTTCGGTCGGGTTGATATTTTGCTGAATAATGCCGCCCAGCCAGGAAAAGACCATTTTCTCTGGGAACAAACTCTGGAAAACTGGAATCAGAACCTGGCTGTTAACCTGACCGGCCCCATGCTGTGTACTCGGGAGGTGCTTAAGCAGAGTATGCTGGAACAACGCAGTGGTTCCATTGTGAATTTTTCATCCTATGTATCCTGGCAGGGAAAAATTCGCAAAAGTCATTACTGTGTTTCCAAATCAGGCTTGAGACTGTTGACAAAGGTAACTGCTCTTGAGGCTGGCGAGTATGGTGTCAGGGCCAATTGCATTGTCCCTGGCGCCACCAGCACTGCCCTGCTTCTACGGTATATTGACCGGGTGGCTGCAGAGAAGCAGGTTGAACCTGACGCCATTTCTGATGATTACAAGGCTGCCTCTGCACTGCGACAGATCAATACTCCCATGCAGGTTGCCACTGCAGCCCTTTTTCTTGCCAGTGACGATTCCAGTGGCATGTCTGGACAATCCTTGTCCGTGGATGCAGGTTCCTATCTGGTGGGTTGATCTACTGAAGATCACAGTTAGGTTTCCAGTCTTTCGAACATATCAAACTCCCAGTAACCTGTTTGTATCATGGTCCAGCATTGCTGCTGCAAAACGTGTGGCCGCTGCTGTGTTTGAATACTCAGTCTGCGTTGGTCCATTGGTCAGGAAGACAAACATGCCCCACAGCAATTCACGTCTGTATGCCATCCAGGCATCCCGAAATCCAGGGGCTTTGACACCAAGGGAAACAAGACAGCCAAGGTAGTGCTTGATAAGTCTTTGTTCTTTCTGTCTGCGCTCACGAATATCAAGCCCGGCAGTAATAAAGTAGGCGACATCCTGAACCCATGCTGTGCGTCGTGGTGACCAGTCGTAAAAACCGGGTTTGCCGTTGGCAGTCACATAGAGGTTGTTGAGGTGTGTGTCGCCATGGACAATGCATCTAGGCATTGTGCTATGGTGCTGCCCCAACCTCATGAGACCCCTATGTATTCGCTCCGGGTCACGTAACTCCTTTGGTGTTGCTGCTGCGCGGGGTAGTTTGAGGAATTCAGTGAAATTTTCCGGACTAAGTTTATTGGCAATAAATTTCTCAAAAAAACCGCTCAAGGGTACGCGAACGTCGCCAAAATATCCTTCGTCATCAAGTTCAGGGGCGTCCCACCATCGGGCGTGAATTTGTGCCATGCTCTTGAGAAAGCGGGCTGCAAGCTTCGCTGAAATCGGGTTGGCCAAGTGCATAAATTGACACCCTTTTGCTTCGAGATCATCCATCAGTGTATAGGCTGGCCCCTGCTCGCCTGTCGCCAGGGACCAAATTGCAGGAGATTCGACACCAAGGGTGGGCACCAGATCGCGATATGCCCGGGGTTCATTGAAGCGCACGTTTGCGACTGGTCCAAGTCCAAATTCCTTTATATCTGCCTTTAGCACAAGGGATTGTGGTATTGCCAGATCCCTGCCAACTTTGTTATAGGAAAGTGTTAATTTTATTTTGGTCTGTGCACCTATAATTATGTCGTGTTGCTTTAGTGATGTGACAACTACATCAGGGTATTGTGTGGCCAGTGCCTTTGTTATCCATTCAGCTGTGATTTCCTTTGCTGTGGCTATGAATGCCTGATTCTTTACTGTTTGGCTATCTCGGGGTTTACTTTGCATGCTATCGCTCCAGGTAAGCGTCAATATGCTGTGAGCTTATTTTTGAAATGTTGATTAATCTGAATATCTGTTAGCGTTCAGCATTCATTGCCTTAAAATGTGGATATTTGCCCAAAGCCAGAGGTAGAGCTGCTCCAATTGTAAACATGATAATGTTGGCAATAAGAATGATTCTATACCCCTCGGTTATTTCATAGACCAAAGCCGACCATACTGGCCCGAGACAAATAGCACCGGTGATAATGGAAAACTGTATGCCAAAGAGGCGGCCATAATCCCTCATGCCAAAGTAACGGGCTACCAGATATGCCGCCAGTTCCATTTCAGCACCAGCTCCAACGCCCACCATGGCAATCCCGATAACAAGATAGACGGCGGGCATGTCCATCAGTAGTAGCAGGCAGCCAACCCCGGGTAGTGCCATGGCGATAAATGCAACTCCGGGTGCCCACCAATGATCGACCAGATATCCCACCAGAATTCTGCCAACGATCAGTGATATACCGTAGGCGCTGAACATCTGCCCCGCCTGGATACTTGAATATCCCATGTCCCGCAATAACGGTACCCCATTGACAATCATCACCACTATGCCGGACGCCACCATCCCCATGGAAACGCTAATAAGCCAGAAACGCCAGGAGCGGATCGCACCCTTCAGATCAATTCCGGGTAAGGGTATCATCTCTGATCGGGATCGCCGTGCATTCAGTGATTCATTTGCTTTTTTCAGCAGATTTACGGGCACTGGAAGTGACCATTTCAACGCCAGAGGCAGTGTAAATACCAGTGGTAGTAATCCCATTGTGATGAACCCAGCCCTCCAGCCCCAGGCTTCAGTCACATAGGCTATTAGCGGCGGGAAGCAGAAAGCCGACACGCCGGTTCCGGACATGACAATTGCAAGGGCTACACCCCGCTTCTTTTCAAACCACAGTCCGGTCAATGTGGTCCAGGTCACCGGCAATGTGCCGACACCGGCAAAGGTCAACAGGAAAAGAGCTGTGTAGAGTATCCAGATTGAGCCGCCTGCGCGATCCATCTGTGACATCAGGAAAAAAGATATGGATAACAGTATCAATGAGCCGATGGTCACAGGCTTCATACCGTATTTCTTGTTCATCCACCCGGCCAAGTGGGATGAGAAAACCATACTCAGGTAGACGAAAGTGATAGTTGCCAGCAAGTCACTGCGTCGCCAGTTAAATGCTTCTTCAAGTGGGACGATCATGGCCCCCATACTGTAGGTTGGTATTGTACTTGCGGCGGTGGCTGAGCCGATAAATGACAGGACAATAATGCGCCAGCCACGACTGAATTCATCCTGGCCGGTTGTGGTGGTTGTTGATTCCTTTTCATGGGGATCCGCCATCCTTTCTATCCTCCTTCACTGTATTTAACACTTCTATACAAATGCATATATTCTGAATGACTCAATCGATCAGTGCTGCTATCAGCAAGTACTGGAAGAAAACAGCAGTGATATATCACAGGCCATGGGAGTGATTACAGCAATGCAGCGTATTTTGCCTTGTAGTCACCAAAGAGTTTGTCGATGGTACCTTCGCTGATACCAAAGTCAGTGAGGGTATAGCGGTGCTCGCCATGTTGACCTCGTGGGTTGCCGTCTACCCAGGATGCCAGCTTTTCTAGCGAACTTTGTTGCAATGGTATACCCAGTTGCTGATGGAGGACTTTGACCGTCGCAAGTGGCTCTGCAACGACTGCATCATAGGCAACATGAAATACCTTATCAGGGTAAAGTGCTTCTATTGCCATCATCCTGTTGATATGGGCTGCCAATTGGCGGGGATAAAACTCCCTTATCCAGTGGTAATCTGCATCCTCCTGATACCGTTTATGAACACCGACCATGAGGCTGGCGAGGGAGGCAACAGCAACTTCAGGCCTGCGGTGCATCCAGATCAGGCGGGCATCTGGGTAGACATCAAGCAGTGCTGGTGCGAACAGGGCGTGACAGGGCGCTTTCAATGTCCAGCGGCCCTTGTTATTTTCCTGTAGCACTTGCAGCACCTGCTTGTGCCAGCGATAGGTGGGTACCATATCGCAGCTCAACAGAAATTCTGAATACTCCGGCATGGGCAGGAATGCGTCCCATGCGGTTGACTTGAAATCCTCCATCAGGATAAAAACGCATTCAGTCGGAGAGTCAGCCCATTCGAAATGAATATGGGTGCTCAGTTTTCCTTCTGCTACCAGTTTCCGACGCTCCTCATTCTGGGCCAGGCATCTTGGATCTTTGCGGAGCATACCCGGGGCGGCTGGAGGCACCGGGTTGTTTGCTTCCCACTTCAGCAGTGTGCGGTTGCCATCCAGCTGGTCGAGCAGGTTAACCATCAGTGTGGTGCCTGTCCTTGGTGTACCCAATACAAAGATAGGCGCCTGCACTGGGGAGTCTTTAAGTTGTGCATGCTGTTGCAGGTAATGCTCAATGGCGAATCTGTTTGCCAGGTGGCCAATCATCTGCCTTTCAATGGAGCTGCGTCCTGCACTGGTCGCGGTCTTGCATCCTGCAACTGTCGTGGCCAGCACTTCAAGTCCCGCAATAAATGAATCGTTACTGAAATCTCCCACACCAGCCTGTTGCAGAGCAGAAGCGATGATTTTCTGTGTATCCATGGCGATCTCCATGACTGTGGAACTACTTCATTTTTTATAACCAGAAAGAATGGCCCTGCTGCTGTCTTCTCATTGTTCTGAGCTCAGCTTTCTGTCTGTTTCAGCAATACAGCTCAACAGCCACAGCGTTTCAAAGAAGTTTTCACGCCCTGAGGCTTCAAGTAGTTTCTCATGGATATCGCAGGAAAGTTGCAAAGCATCTGCCGGAGCAGGCTCAACTGTCAGTGCAATTTCTGCCAGGTGAAGCGCTTCCAGCAACTTTCCCTTGTTGAGTTTATCCCTGGCCCGGGCCAGTATCGGCGCGACACCTCCAGCCAGTTCAACCAGGTCCGGGTGGATTGCAGATGCGCGCACTTCATACAGGGACGTGGTTGAATCATAGTGGAACCAGCCAGCATATTCTTCCCATACAGCGCGGATACACCAGGGGAGCCGCCCATGGGTCTGGGGCACTTGCAGTCCGGGTGGCATGCGCAGTTCGTCCATCAGGGTCCATACATTTTTTCCAGCATTCATGCCGGCAATCGTAGCGTCGTGTAGCCACTGGACCGCATCACGGACCTGTATTGCCCGTTGGCGGAATGTCGCGGCGTCGAGGGTTTCACCGTTAGCGTGGCCTTCAATGACAAGCTCAGGTTTCAGATCCAGGGTCAGGTTCACACACCGCACAAAGTCCATGGCTGATCTGATCCGTTCCCCGCGAATGGTGTACAGGTTGGGGAGATGGCCGATAATGGGTCCAAACAGGTTGCCAGTAAAAAGAATCCGTTCCTGCGGTAGCCAGACAACACTTCCGTCCAGAGCCTCCCCTCCTGGTGTGTGATACAGTTCAAAGCGACGTTCGCCTACGTCGAATGCAAAATGGTGCTCGTAGGTAATATCCGGGCATGGAATGTCTATGGCTTCAATGGAATAACTATTGCCCAGGGTGGATTTCAGCAACCGGTCCTTGCGGGCCTGCCAGAACTCCGCCAGCTGCCGACGAGATCTGGCAATTTCCATAAAGCGCTGCTGCGCTATGGTCTGTGTTCCCTCGTTTCGCAGTTCTGCTATTCCGCTGATATGGTCGATATGACTTTGCGTCAATACAATATACCTGACAGGTGCCCGGGAGACTGTGGCATACCTCGCCTTGTGTTTTTGTCCATTACCTGTAGCGCCAGTATTGATAATCACATTGCCGTCACTGGTTGTGATCAGGAAACTGTTGCTGAGGTCTGGGGACTCAAAAATAAAATCATTGATGCGCAGTGGTTCTGTGAGGTCATTTCCAGCCACTATGCGCTTTGCGAGGGGGCCTAAATCAATACTGTTATCTGTGTGCCTGGTTGCCGGAAATTCTGACATCTATAACTCCGCTTGATTGTCGATTGCTGGTTTGTTTCCGGTAAAATCCTTAGTTTTCCCGGTCAATCGTCCGGTAGTTTTCAACAATGGATTGCTGCAGTCTGCACACCGATATCGAACATATCCTCCTGGTTGGATGTGCATAGACTGCTTATAAATTGTTACTTACCAGAAAAAATGGTGTGCCAGCTTGCGACGCCGCGTACGGAGTTCCTCGATGCGCTGTGCACCAGTGTATGGCTTTGTTTCAGGATGTAATTCTGTTGGCAATTGATCGAATGTGACTTTTCTTGCTGATACAGGTGGATTGTCCTTCGCCCAGAACGAGCGATAAAAGTAACTGGCCTCTTCAACACCGGCTGCATCCAGCCAGTTTTGAATACCTGGATCACGGTGAGACACCACAATGCGCACCCTGCCGTCTGGATCCACATGGGATTGGAGGTTGTTGCGGCTGGTTATGTTGCGGAAAAAATCCATGCAGTCATAGACGATACCATCGTACAGCTGTACGGACCAATAGGGCGCATCAGGTGAATCGAACTCGATCAGCAACGCTTCATCATCGGTGAGCCGATAGCGCTCTCCCTTGTAATTGACATGGGCGTTGCCACCGGGCACCTTGGATGGAGTGTCCACTGTGTTGAAGAACCATTCAAACCATTTGTGTTGGAATTCGGCGCGCATATCCAGATATTCTGAAGCCGCTGATAATTGTTTTTCCAGGGCAGCTGATGTCAGTACATGGCGATCATTCACTTCGTCGAGGCACTCCAGCTCAACAACGGGTCTGGATGCGTGTTGCCAGTCAGTCCAGTAAAGGCGCAGAAACAGATGCATGGCATCGCTGCTTCCATCGATCTGTGGAAACTGCAGGAATGGTTGTTTACCCACCGGAGTCGGACCCATCAGCAGTTCCCACTTGCCATGCTTGATATCGAGGTCATCAAAACCCAGATCGCCATACACCTCATAGCTGTGTGGGGGGAATCCGGGACGGACCTGAACATTGATATTCAGCAAACCTTCGGTTGTGCCGCTGAGGCGATAGGTGGCGGTGGGGTCGAGACGGGCCAGGGTGTAGGGGGAATCCAGATTGGGTCCGGGTGGGGCGCCAGTCAGTGCCAGTACTTCCCATGGACCTAGTCGTGTTAGGCGGGAATCTTCAGATTCCACTTCCCAGTCCAGCGCCTGACGCATCAGGCGGGCACAGTTCCGAACAATCAGTGCTTCATCATCGGGTGACTTTACCGGTCGTGAAGTAACCATATCCCTTGCAGTTTGCGCAGCCCTTGACAGGAATCGTTCCCAGCTGACAAGGCTTTCAATGACATTGTCCTGCGGATGGTTTTGTTCGCTGTCGTTCATGGTTGATCCTGTAAGTGCTTATGCTTATCTGCAAGTGGTCTGACTATCCGGCCATTGAAAAGAGCAGTGAACAGGGGGCTTGCGCTGGACAGCCACTTGCCTGCAGGGTTCGCGCTGTATTGTGGCCTGTATCTGCGTGTGGAATTGAGCTAACGCTAAAGCGTTAATTAAGTTAACCTTATAGCAAGCGCGAATCCTGGTCAAGTTCATGCCAGGGAGGCTGCATGATACATTTTCTGCCTGTTGTTTATGGACAACATCCATGAAAACGCTTTATCTGCATAGTGAAATTCATTGATTTACAGCGCGTACTTATTCTGGCCCGCTAGTGGTTGCAATCTATTTGAGTTATCTGATATAAAGTCATGGTGGATAATAATGACCTTGCTCAGGGCGGACGCCGTAGTGTTCGCCCCGGTTGGTTTCACGCTTTGGCTTATAACTTGTCTACCAGTTATTCAATACAAGATTAGGGTGTTGAGAACGCATTAATCTATCAATCCTGTCCAACCCGCCATTTTGTTAATAAGCAGGTATAAACATGATACGTGCGGCAGTTTTTAAAGGACCAGGGCGACCCCTTGAAGTTGAGCAGTTACCTGATCCGCAACCAATGGATGGAGAAGTAGTACTGAAAGTTGGATCCTGTGGCATCTGCGGCAGTGATTTGCACATGACGGACGGTCATGGTGCCTTTCAGATGCCTTCGGGCCACGTACTGGGCCATGAATTTGCCGGTGAGATTGTCGCCCTCGGCAAGGGTGTTACTGCTTTCCGTGTCGGCGACCTGGTGACAGCAATGCCCACAACAGGTTGCGGTACCTGTCCGGCTTGCCTGAAGGGCGAGCCAAAGTGGTGTCCCCAGCGGGCATCCATGCAGGGTGGCTATGCGGAATTCCTGCGGACAAAGGCTACGTCCTGCGTCAAGCTGGCCGCCAACCTTTCACTGGAGGATGGTGCCCTGGTTGAACCCCTGGCTGTCGGCCTGCACGGTGTTGAACAGGCGAGAATGCAGGTAGGTGATCGCGTATTGATTATCGGTGCAGGCCCGGTGGGTCTGGCCACGCTTTTCTGGGCCCGGCGCATGGGTGCGGGAAAGATCGCGGTGACAGCGAGTTCCACCCGGCGCGCCGATCTCGCGATGCAGATGGGAGCGACCTGCTTTGTGCCCCCATCCGATAATCCGGTGGAGGCTGTCAACGCTGCACTGGGTGGTTCTCCTGACATCGTCTTCGAATGCGTCGGCATCCCCGGCATGATTGCCCGCTCAATTGACCATGTCAAACCTGCCGGAACAGTGGTGGTGATGGGCTTTTGTACCGAGATGGACCAGATCATGCCTTTCTCTGCACTGTTCAAGGAAGTGCGGATGAATTTTGCCATTCTGTATGCAATACGTGATTTCCAGGTTTCTATTGACACCCTGGATGCCGGTCATGTCGAACCCCGGGCCATGATCACTGATCGGATAAGTCTCGATCAGACACCGGCGATGTTTGAGGCGTTGCGGCAACGCAGTAGCCAGTGCAAGGTGCTGATCAATCCATGGCTGTAAACCGCTACTCCTGTGGCGACAATTTGACGCCATTGCGGGCAGCAACTCGAGGGGGCCGGTGACATAAATAGTGCAAGTTGGACAACAGGCCCGTGGGCTTAAACCTTCACCATGTTTGGAGAATGATCATGAGTAACGCAGCAGCTGGTATGATTTATCAGCCGGTATTTCAAATGGGTTATGTGACTGAGGATCTTGACCAGGCCATTGAGCTGTTCAGTGAGCGATATACTATTTCTGAATTTTATCGCACCCCTGAAGTAACCATGAATGCGGTTGGTGCCGGGGATATGAAAGTGAAGATCGGCCTGGCCTGGAATGGTCCGACCATGATCGAAATCATTTGCCTGCTGGGCGGGGATGACCAGCTCTATCGCCAGGTGTTACCCGACAGAGGTTTTGCTGTGCGATTCCATCACATTGCAATCCGGCTTCATTCAGACGCCGAGTGGGATGCGATGTTGGCGCAGGCCAGAAAAGCAAATCACAAAACCGTCCTGCAAGTCCAGGTGCCTTCCACCCGCGCACTTTATCTGGATACCCGTAACGATCTTGGTCACTATCTTGAATATCTTTATTACCATGATCCGGAGAACTCGTCCCTGCCCCGTATTCCACAAAATTTTGCCTGATTTTAGTGTAATTCACAGGGTTGGTTGACGATATGGACCTGGGGATAGCTGGAAAGATCGCCCTGATTACCGGTGGCAGCAAGGGCATTGGTCGCGGTATTGCCCATCGGCTCGCGCAGGAAGACTGTCGCATTATTGTCGCTGCCCGTGAGAAAAAATCAATTGATGAGACTGTTGGGGAGATCCGTTCCCGGGGAGGGGAGGCGCAAGGTATTTCCGCCGATTGCACCAGTCTTGATGGAATCAGCGCGTGCATCGCGATGGCAAACGAGCGATTTGGCGGGCATATCGAAATTGCCGTTTATAACGTCAAAGCCGGTGCCTGGGGTGGGTTTGACGACGTTTCAGAGCAGGACTTCCAGGCAGCCCATAACAATCTGGTTCTGGGATTTGCCCGGTTTGTGCGCCTGCTGGCCCCCGCCATGAAAGAGCGGGGCTGGGGGCGGTTGGTGACGGTGTCTTCCATGAATGTTACCCATCCCCATCGCGAACAGCCACTGGTGGTACAGGATGCGGCGCGGCTGGGCGCTCTCGCCCTCAGCAAGGTGTTGGCCAATGATCTGGGTCCCTGCGGCATCACGGTGAATTCCCTCGCGACAGGCATGATTGAGACTGACAATTTCAAGAATTATTTCACGCAGCGCGCAGCACTTGAAGGTATCAGCTACAACCAGCTGAAAGGGCAGCGGACAGCGACTATTCCAATGCGTCGCCTTGGCCTTCCCGAGGATATGGCAGATCTGTGCGCATTCCTGTGTTCAACGCTGTCCGGTTATATAACCGGACAGGCTATCCTGGTTGATGGCGGTTTGGTTGAAGGATACTGACCAATTACAGTGAGTTAGATTGACAGCCACTCTTGCAGTCCAGCCCCGGGGGGCACCCGGTCGAGTCTATTCAGTCCGGGGTCGATACAGGAAGAGGTTGATGTTCACAAAACGCGGAGGTGCGGTGTGAATCACGCTCTGGTCGAGACGGTGTGGTGTGACCCCATCAGCAAACTCATGGTGGCTGGAGTGCTATAAACAAACTTTTACCACCTCCCGTGCAGCACTGGAAAGTGCCAGATAGTCATTACTCATCAACTCTTTTTAAGAAAGGAATTGAACCGGAGAAACGAAAATGACAAGTGATATTCGTAAACGCATTCTGATTTCCAGGCATGACGATAAATCGCAGAAGTACGAAGCTGTTGATTGCAGGGTACATGGCAATGCCCATGGCTCCTTCGGCGACCTGGGTGGGCTCTGGGCAGTTCGCGGTACTCTTGAACAGGGAAGTCAATTGCATTGGGATGAGCGTCATGGTGACCAGGTTTTGTTCCTTGTCTGCGGCAGAGCCCATATCAATGGCCAGGAAATCCCTGTCGATGGTGCAGTCTTTATCGAGGCGGGCACGGCTGCAGTGTTGACAGCACTGGCATTGTCGGAGGTGGTACATTTCGGCAGTGTCAGTCCTGAGGCGGCGGATTCATCCGGCACTTTGCTGAAAACAGAAAAGCCGGGAATCCATATTGTGTCGCGGGACGAGGCGGATGGAGCCATGATTACTTCGCCTGAGGGCGTCACCTACAATACCCAGTACTATCAGGATGGTACCTGTGAAACATGCTCTGCCGTATTGTTGCGGGTTGAAACGTCAGAGTCTGTCGATGTGGCGCCCCATAGCCATTCCGTTGATGAAATCATCCATGTGTTGCGCGGAGAAATCCGCATTGGTTCACGGCTTGTTGGTCCAGGAATGAGTCTGGGGGTACCCGGGAATATGCGCTATGCATTCAAGACCCCGGGACCTGTGGAGTTTATCAATTACCGCGCTGATCTCTCCTACTACGTAGACGACACCCACAAAATTCCCATCAAGGAGACATTGGCCACAGCCATGGCTGAGTTTTGATTTCCCCAGCCAATTGATCCTCTATTTTTTCTGTGACCAGGTTGATCCCGGTATTTCGATCAACAGGTTGGCTATCAGTTTATGGCCACGATCATCATTGAATAAGGGTAAAGACCATGGATATCAAACAAATGGGCAATCCGTGGGCAGAATTGATGGCCACACTGGCGCCTCTGGGCGATACCGTAGCAGACAGGGCGCTGCATTTCGACGACCCGCAATCACGCCATGAAACGTTTCGCAACCTGGCCATAGGCTTGGCGCAAGGGATTTTCGAGCATCTCCACAATGATGTCGGTCACCCCGAATTTGTGCCCCATCTCAACAATGTGTTCAATCTTGCGGCCACTGTTCCCGATTACATGTATCAAACTGCCCTTGTAAATGGTGCAGGTACCTATAGAGTTTCCGGATTTCGCGGCACATCGCGCTTTGTGGATATTGATGTTTTCGGCGGTCACCATGCCACAGGCGGGGTTGCCCACAGTGTTGCCAATGTTACCCTTGATGATCTTGAACTTGATGATAAAGGCTATTTTTCCATGATTTTATCGGCCGAGCGCCCTCCCGGATATGAAGGCGACTGGTTAAAACTGGGAGAGACAGCATCAATGCTGCTGGTTCGCCATGCTGCATGCGACTGGCGCAATGAGATTGACGCACGTCTTGCCATTGAACGGCTGGATACCCCGGCGCAACGCCCGAGAATGCAGCCCGGTGAAATTGCAGTCCGATTGTCAAATCTGGCGAGCTGGACGGAAAGAGTGGTGCTGAAATGGTTGGATCATGTTGATAATCGGCGTCGGCAGGGCATAGTCAATCGCCTGGAAAGACTGTCTTACGCGGCGGGTGCGGCGGGCCAGACAATGTTTGACGGGCTGTTCACCATCGCACCTGACGAGGCACTGATTGTCGAGAGCGATCTGCCCAAAAGTTCCCGTTACTGGTCAGTACTGCTCACTGACGACCAGTTGATGACCATTGACTGGGTTAACCGCCAATCCAGCCTCAATGATCTCCAGGCCATGGTGGATGCTGATGGTCGCTTGCGGGTGGTGGTTTGTGCCCGGGATCCGGGCATTCCGAACTGGCTGGATACGGCTGGTTATGCCAACGGCACAATCCAGTTACGCTGGAACCAGCCCAGTGATAGTCCTGAGCCGACAACCAAGCTGGTTCCCTGGACGCAAATCAAGGACTACCTCCACGCCGATACACCACTGGTCAGTCCGCAACAGCGGGATGCAAGCCTGCGAAAGCGACGGGAAGGCGCCCAGTTGCGCCGAAAATGGTGACAGCTTTGATTTAGTGGCCGTAATCGATGGATATGCCAGCGGCTGCCAGGGTGGGGCCAAATATCGCATCCATCCTTTCGCTTTGTTCGACAGTGAAGCGGCTTTTCCAGCCGCCGCTCTTGCCGCTTCGACGCAGCATTTGCGGTTGATATTTTTTACCCAGTTCACTTTTCTGCATGGTGTCGAAATCGGTTTCGGCAATTACCTGATCAATGGTTTGCAGCTCGGTTGGACCGACAAACTCTACAATACGTTCGATGGTGGCGCGCTTGTTGCGCTGCATTTCCTCGAAGGAAATATGCAGTACACCATCCTCAATGCCCTTTTTATGCCAGCTGGTGACATTCCTCAGCCAGCTGCCGAAAAAAACCTGACCATCAAGAAATGCCTCAAGATGTTTTTCCCAGCTCCAGTCCGCTGGCAGCCAGCCGGAGAGCTGGTTCATGTAGGAGTCACAGACATCCTTTGGATTACGGGTGATGTAGATTGCCCGCCCGACCCTGTCCTCGCGAAATGCCCGTGGAGTATGTTCAAAGGGGACATGGGTTTTCATCAGTCGCGGCGGGGGTGAGGCCAGGCAGCTTTCAAATCCCGCGAATCCGATTGCGGGACGATCAGGGACCGTGAGTTCCGGTATCTGGCCGTTCGCTGTGGTGCGGGTTGTCCCCCAATCGGGGTAAAGGCTGTCGAGGGTGATATTGAGCCAGTTGGTTCCCGACTTGGGGTAGCCAGCAATAATCAGGTCATCTCTGTGCATGGGAAAGCGTTGAATCTCCGCTATCATTTTGCGAGTCATGTCCGGCGTATATCCGATCCCGTCGTGAAGAAATACATGGTGACCAAAGCCCGGTTCATAGCAGGCCTCGGCAATGCTGGACATTTTTCTCGCGGGTTCGGCAATCTCAACCATGGTGATGGCTCCTTCAGCTCAGGGGTTATAGACTGGCGCTTGTCCACCATCGACACGAATATTGGCTCCGGTCACATAGCTTGCCCGCTCACTGGCGAGAAAGCAGATGACATCGGCCACTTCATCAATGCGCCCAAAGCGCCCCACTGCGTTATTCATCGTACCGTTGTAGGCAAAATGCGGCAGGGAGCCAGTGGTGGAAAGCCAGTGGTCTGCATCGTCCTTGGTGCCGTTAATTATTGCCGCCGCTTTGTCGAGCATCACTTCCTCGATATGAGCGGTGCGAATGGTGCCGCAACCAATGGCATTGGAGGTAACCCCAAAGGGGCCATATTCCCGCGAGGTGGCGACAGTGAGGGAAAGCACGCCCGCTTTTGCGGCCGCATAATCCGCATAGGCCGATCCCGAGAACGAGCCGCCGGTACTGGCCATCTGGATTAACCGGCCCCAGCCGCGCTCTTTCATCGGCGGGGCAAGCAGGCGTATCATTCTCAATATTGATACGAGATTATTGTTAAGGCGCGACATGAACGCATCCGGGGTGATATTGTCCCATCCCGATTGCCCGTAGCCAGCGGCATTGTTAATGAGTATGTCAATGCGGCCAAACGCAGCCAATGCGTTTCGGGCGACTTCTTCTGCACCGCTGTCGGTGTCCAGTGAACCAACCACGGCAGCACACTTGCCATAAGATGCAATCTCATCGGCCACCTGTTGTGTGCGATTCCTGTTCCGTCCGGTGACCACCACCGAAACACCTTCCCGAGCCAGGGCTCTGGCGATACCTTCACCAATACCCCTGCTGCTGCCGGTTACCAGTGCACACTTTCCTGCAAGTCCCAGCTCCATTTCGAATCCTTTATGGTGGTTGTTTCAAAAGATTGCAGCCGATCTACAATGACTCGCCGCCATCCACTGTCAATGTTGTGCCGGTGATAAAGGCGGCTTCAGGTGAACACAGGAAGGCCACCGCAGCACCAAATTCTTCGGCCCGGCCTACACGGCCCAAGGGGATTTCCTGTATTTTTCGCGCTCGCACAGCATCATCCTGTAGCAGGCGGCCACCGCTGCCGGCATCAATCCAGCCAGTACGCACAGCATTGGCACGGACGCCGTAGCGCCCTTCTTCTTTGGCAATCACAGCGACCAGACGGTCCACCGCAGCTTTTGGTACCGCAGACAGGGAACCCCTTGCCTCTATTTTCCCAGCTTGATAGGTAGTGACAGCAACGATGGCTCCTTTGCTACGCCGCAGAGCGTCAATCGAACAGCGAACCACGTTGGTCAACCCCAGCACGTCCTGATTCAGTGCGCGCACCCATTCTGATTGTGGTGTCTTGCTGACGAAATCAAAGGTTTTGGCAATTCCTGCACTGTAGACAAGCGCGGCAAGACGTTCGCCGAGTACTTCAGCCCTATTGACCGCAGCAGTTATTGATTCTTCCGAGTTAACATCAACAGCGATGGTATCAGCAGCGGTACCGGTCGATCGCACTTGCTCTGCCACCTGCTCAGCCGCCCCTGCATTCCTGGAATAGCCTATCAATATATGTGTCCAGTCCTTTGCCAGTGCTACGCATGCGGCCGAACCCAGGCCACCGCTGCCGCCGATAACGAATGCGGTCCCTTCATGTCTTTTGCCTGATTGCATTTTTCATCCTGTTACTTGATTCTGGCTGTTTAACTGGCTGCAAACAAAAATGATAAGCAGATCGCCCCAGCGGGGATTGCAGCACTGTGTTTGCCTCTATGCTTATTCACTGCCATTGCAAATGCAGTTCCTGTACTGTGCCTACGTTTCCGGATGCCATGGAGAAGGGCTTTTCTGTATCCAGGCAAAATTCGGGAATTCGTTTTAGCCACTCTTCAAGCATGATTTTTATTTCCAGGCGTGCAAGATTTGCCCCCGGACAGCGGTGAGCGCCTGCACCAAAGGAGCCGTGATTGCCGGAGTTTGGCCGATCAAAATCAATCTCCATGGGATGGGGAAATTTTGCCGGGTCAAGTCCAATCAGACAATTGGGAACCACGATTTTTTCTCCCTTGCGTAAAGGTACTCCCTTGTAATTCACATCTTTGACAATAACACGGGATGTGTTGACGATGCCGTGCCTTCGCAGGATTTCGTCAACAGCGCGGGGAATGACATCAGGTTCTTTAACCAATCGGGCTGTCAGTTCAGGGTGTCTGGCCAGCGCCCACATGGCAAAGCACATCATTGATGCCACGGTGTCAAGACCGCCGGAGAGAAGTGTGGCCAGCATATTGTTTGCATCTGACTCGGAAAGCTTTTCGCCGTCAACTTCACCGTGAAGTACTCTGCTGATGAAATCACTGCCGGGGTTTTTACGCCGTTCGGCAATGGCGGATTGCATGTATTCCACCATTTTTGCCTTGGCATTATCCCGTTCTTCGGGGATAGGGGAACGGGTTCGGGTATCGGCAAGCGAGACCAGATACACGGAATCATCCTGGGGCAGGTTTACCAGTTTCAGAAAAATAAAAATGGGCAAATGAAGGGTGAAATCCTTTTTGAATTCGCAACGGCCAAGGGGCTTCAGTGTTTCGATAATGGAAGCGGTGAGTTCGCGTGCTTGCTGCTCAACCTGCTGGAGTGTGTTGGGGGTGAAGAGTGGTGAAATCAGTTTCCTCAGCCGTGTGTGTTGCGGAGGATCGCTTTCCAGGGGCAGGGATGGTGTAGAGCTGCGGGGGATTGTTACCGACGCATAGGAAAAGAGTTTGTCATTGATCTGCATATCGTGCAGGTCTTCAGGGTCTGTTGCAATCCAGTGACCACCGTTGTGTGGAGTCCAGACAATCGCGGGGCCCTCACCCAAGCGCACCCATGCTGCCTGAAGATCCCGCTTGCCGTCCGGAATATTGAAAATGTCAAAATCCACTACCAACTCAGGTGGTACATGGTCGGGAATTTGTTGTAAAAAAGCCATGGCGTTCCACCGTATAAATAATGGTTGTTGAATTTGAAATTGCCCGTTCCTGGCCGTCAGGGAATTCAAGCCCTGACAATCCTATAAAGATACCTATTTTTGGGTGCGGGTCAAGTAGAACCGGAAAAGGAAACACGCCTGCCACTGCAGCGCAGTGATTTCATTTTCGGCTGGTATGATCCTGATTCGGCATTAATGAGTATGGCCATTAAATTATCTGTATTGATTTCGCAAAGTAATGGCCATAGTATGTTCTGAGTAAAAACTAATACCGCTGACCCTTGTGTCGGCAGAGGAGGCATGTCTATGGACTTCCCCATCAAAGTCGGCCTGATTGGTGCTAATCCGGACAAGGGCTGGAGTGCCAGAACCCATCTGCCCGCCTTGCAGGCGCTCGATAATTTCTCCCTTGAAGCGGTTTGTACCACCCGTCCTGAGTCGGCACAGCGTGCTGCACAGTTATACGGGGCAAGTCATGCGCTGACAGATCCGCTGGCGCTGGTGGAGTTAGAGGATGTTGACCTTGTGGTAGTCAGTGTGCGCACTCCCGGTCACGTCGACTATGTGAGAATGGCTATCAACGCGGGCAAGCATGTTCTGTGTGAGTGGCCCTTGGGCCGTGATACATCAGAGTCGCGACTTTTAATGGAGCTTGCCCAGGCAAGGGGTGTGCGGCACTTTGTCGGTCTTCAGGGCCGGGCTGCCTCAGCGCTAGCCTATGCGCGTCATCTGATCGAAGATGGCTACGCAGGTTCTGTATTGTCGGTGACAATGCTCGCGAGTGTTGGACCTTGGGGTGCTGTTACCGCTGCGGGGACGGCGTATTCGGCGGATGCAAGCAACGGGGTCACGGTGCCGTCTATCATTGGCGGTCATTCCCTGGATATGCTCTGTTATTGTCTGGGTGAATTCCACAGCGTTTCGGGGATTATCCTTAATCGGCGCGAGACCACCATCGATGCTGACACCAGGGGGGAAATTACCAAAAGTTCCCCCGACCAGCTTTTAATGCACGGATTACTGGAGTCTGGCGTTCCTGTCTCTGTTCATCTGCAAGGTGGAGTGCTCGCCAGGGATGAATTCTGTCTGGATATACGCGGCACCGCTGGCGCCATAAGGCTGACCAGTGCGGCGATTCCTGAGATCATGCCACTGCAGATTTCTGCTACCCGCCAGCAGGGAGGACAGCTGGAGCCACTGGTGATCCCTGCCAATTACTGCAACGCGCCCGCTTCACTGGGTGAAGGTCCTGCCGTCAATGTCGCCCAACTCTACCACCAGATTGCAGCAGATCTGCTCGGTGGATCCAGTATTGCCCCGGATTTTGCCCATGTGCTGAAACGCAAGCATCTGCTCGATGCCATTGCGGAGTCGTCCCAAACCGGTCAACGGCAGGTGCTTTGAATGGTGAGTCGCTCCGGTATACAACAGGCAGACTGACTCTGATATCAATGGTTTGATCAATCCGGTGTGTGTCGCCTTTACCGATATCAAAGCCTGAACTGAGCAGCACAATGTTAAAACTGGCCCTGGCACCTTATTTTGGCACGAAGCGCCTGGATATACCCCTGGTTCTGGTCAGGGAAGCGGAGCGTCTTGGCTTTGACTCAGTATGGGTGACAGAGGCCTATGGTGCCGATGCGGTTACCGTGGCCACCTGGCTGCTGGCGCACACTGACAAAATTCGCGTCGGCACAGGGATCATGCAAATGTCGGCGCGAACACCGGCAATGACTGCGATGACAGCCATGAGTCTTGATCAGTTGTCCGGGGGAAGGTTTATTGTCGGGCTGGGGGCTTCAGGCCCCCAGGTGGTTGAGGGATGGCACGGTGTGCCCTATGGCAGACCCCTGACACGATTCAGGGAATATGTCGCCATCATGCGACTTATCATGGCACGTCAGCAACCGGTCAGGTTCGAGGGGGATATTTACCAGCTGCCGTTGACAGGTACAGGTACCACCGGCCTCGGTAAACCCCTCAAATCGACACTGTACCAAGCCCCGCACATACCCATTTACAGTGCCTCCATAACTCCCAAGGGCCTTGCCGTCGCCGCAGAAGTGGCTGATGGGGTGATGCCCATATGGATGAGTCCCGAACGCTATGATGTCCTGGCGGCGGGATTGAATGCAGGCTTTGCCCGCCGCGAGGGTTCAGCTGCTGACTTTGTCATTGCCCCCATTGTGCGGGTAGTCATGGGGGATAATCTACAGGATTGCCGCTGGCATGTTAAGAAGCAACTTGCCCACTTTATTGGTGGCATGGGAGCCCGAAGCAGGAATTTCTATAATAATTACACCGTGCGCATGGGCTACGGGGACGCTGCGCGGGTAATACAGGATCGCTTTCTCAGCGGTGATCGGCGTGGCGCCGCAACAGCTGTCCCTGATGAGCTGGTGGATGAAGTTGCCCTGGTAGGGCCTGAAAAGAGGATTCGCGAGCGCGCTGCTGCCTGGCGCACGGCCTCTGATCGGGGGGAAGTCACGACCCTGGTGGCTTTTACAAACCAGTTGGATGTATTACCAGTGCTGGCGGATTGCCTGCTTTGAGTCTGTAGCGTGGAGCTTTGAGTCTGTAGCGTGGAATAGTCTATTGGCAATGAATATGAATATGAGACTGTGGATGCTGGAGTAATCTGGCGCATTTGGCTATTCGCTGCTACTGCCACCTTCCGGCATGGCTAGTGTATACATCTGGAGGCGGCCTGTGCTGACTGAATTCCGCAGCGTAAAACCTTCCATGCACAAGTGCTCTGGTGCAAGGATAGGCGTCAGTGTCAGTCCTCCGTGGGACTGTGGCAGACTAGCCATGGGCTGGCTGGCAATTGCAATTCAGATTACTTTATAGTAGCCTAAAAATAATAGCCTAAAAGTAGCAGCCTGAAATTGAGATGCCTCTAATTTTTCTAACGTGCTCAGGTCGTTGAGCTGTTGGTCTTTTTGCATCTGGATCAGCCTGTAGCGCGCTGCAACCGAAAGTCCTGGCAGTTGAGAACAATAATCCCCGTGAGAGCATAAACTCATGTCCGTTGATACAGTGATGTCCCCTGAAACAACCACCGCATTAACCCTGGCCAGAGACTATATGGCCAAACCCAAGCAGTTGCTGATCGGCGGAAAGTGGATGCCTTCCCTTGCTGGCGAAACCCTTGAAAGCCTTGACCCGGCAACCGAAGAAATACTCTGTCATATACCGGCGGGCGGAAAAGAGGATGTCGACGCCGCCGTACGCGCTGCCAGGAATGCCTTTGACAGCGGGCCATGGGCGCTGATGTCGTCCCGTGCCAGGGGTGAGTTGTTGTGGAAACTGGCAGATCTTATTGCAGACAACGCAGAAGAGCTCGCCGCCCTGGAAACCTTCGACAACGGTTCGCCCATGGCTGCAACGCGATACATGGTAAAGGTCGGTGTTGAAACCCTCCGCTATTATGCCGGGATGGCTACCAAGATTTACGGACAGAGTACGGACATTTCCAGTGATTTTGGTGAATTTCACGCCTATACCCGTGCCGAACCGGTGGGCGTTGTGGGCTTGATCACACCCTGGAATGCACCACTGACCGTTGTCTGCAACAAGATTGCACCGGCACTCGCAGCCGGGTGTACCTGTGTCATCAAACCGCCAGAAATCACCTCAATCACTGTGCTTCGTTTTGGAGAAATTGTCCAGGAGGCAGGATTTCCCGATGGGGTGGTGAATATAGTAACCGGGCTGGGTACAACGGCTGGCGCTGCGATTGCAGAGCATAGGGATATAGACAAAATTTCATTTACCGGGTCCACTGCCGTTGGTCGCAGTCTCGTCCGGGCAGCGGCAGGCAATTTCAAGCGCCTTACCCTCGAACTTGGTGGTAAGTCGCCCATGATCATCATGGATGATGCGGATCTTGATGCCGCCATACCCGGTGCGGCTATGGCCATCTTTGCAAACAGCGGTCAGGTCTGTTTTGCCGGATCAAGACTGTATGTACACAAAAAAGTCTATGACGTTGTTGTAAAGGGCGTTGCTGAATTCAGTAAAGCGCTCAGGTTGGGCAACGGTTTTGACGGGCAAACACATCTGGGTCCGTTAGTCTCACAAAAGCAGCGTGAGCGAGTTCTAAACTATATAGCACTGGGGCTTGAGGAAGGTGGAAATGTTGTCACGGGAGGGAAAGCATGTGGTGACAGGGGCTATTTTTTCGAGCCTACCGTATTGACCAATTGCAAAACTGATGCGCGGGTCGTATGTGAAGAAATTTTTGGTCCTGTGGTGGTGGCTGCACCCTTTGACAATATCGATGAGCTTGTCAACGTTGCAAATGATACGCCCTATGGCTTGGGTGCTGGCGTGTTTACAGGTGACATCAGTACAGCCCACAAGATTGCCAAACGATTGCGTGCTGGCAATGTATGGATAAACTGTTATGGCATTCTCGATGCATCCATGCCTTTTGGCGGCTTCCGGGAATCAGGTTGGGGGCGTGAATTTGGTCCTGAGGGCATTGATGCATTCCTTGAAAAGAAAGCAGTCTATGCAAAGCTCTAAGTACAAGTGCTACCCCATACAGACGATGCACCTTGTGTGGTCAGTCGCGATAAAATCAGCCTTTGGGTATTTCCCTCAAGGTGTCGTAATACGCACACTGGTATCAATCCTCGAAGCCATGAAGAACATGGCACCAGTGTCGCAGGGAATGACGGCTGGTCTCAGGTTGCTGGAAATGCATCAGTCAGTGATTGGTGGAGTTCCTTCATGGCCTCCAGCAGTTCAGGATGGGTAGTCATAAAGCGTTGATTGTTTTTTACACCGTCAATCATCATCCGCGCAGTCTCTTCCGCTGAAATACGGCGAACACCCCTGGTCTTGTCGCTGGGTCGGGGGGCGCTTCGCCCTGGACGGCGTCGTAGTGCACTTGAGGACATATCTGACTCTGCAGAACCGATAAAGGCATAGGTCTGGCTGATGGCGTCCGACGCCAGTTCGTTGTCCAGAGCAAGGCTCAAGGCGAGGGTGCCCATCTTCGCTGCCATATAGGGAGCCAGACCGATGACCCCGGGATTGGCAATGGTTGCCATGGAGCCACTGTACAGGATATGTCCCTTCCCGCCCCGGGCTATCATGCCGGGCAGAAATGCACGCAAAGTATTGAATACCCCGCCAATATTAACGGCCATGACAAAATTCCAGTCGTCCATGGTCATGTCAACCAGAGGGCGAAGACAGTTTACCCCGGCATTGGGGCACAGCAGACTGACTTCTCCTCGCCAGGAAAAAACCGCCTTGGCAAAGGCATCCATGGCCTGCTCGTCAGCCACATCGGCAATCATGGTGAAAATATCGGCACCCTGTATTTGCAGCTCCTCGTGTGCTTTCCGGAGCCTGGCCTCATCGGTTCCGCTGATCGCCACCGCCATGCCTTCATCAATGGCGACCTGGGCAAGTCCCAGGCCTATGCCACTGCTGCCACCAGTTATAACCGCTACTTTACCCCGTAAATCTTTCATTCTGGTCTCCACAATTTTTCAGGTGCTGCCCTTGAATGCCGGGGTCCCTTGCATAAATATTCTGAGCTTGCTAATGGTCATTTATCAGTTTTCACGGAGCGTTTTTTGTCATTGGATGTCATTGCCGAAAATACAGGCAGTCAAGGCGATGTACAGGTCAGGTTCATATACAGATTACTTTTTCCTGAGTAAAGAAGTTGCCAGGGGTGAGCGAAGGTCAAGCAACATGTTTTCACTGAGAGAGCCCTTGAAGTCCGAAGGAGGCTGACTAGAACTGCTACCCGGAAGTGGAACAAAATGAAAGTGATGAATTCACGGCCATAAGATGGCGCAAAGTCGCACTTTATTGTTCCAGTATTTCCGGGTTGCAGTACCAGGAACTATTTCTTTGGGAGATGTTAATGATTTCCCTTTTCCAATAAAGATAGCTGCCAATAGCCGTTTCATCAATAGCACAGTGACATGACGGTGATGGCGAAAGCAATTGTTGCAATTAACTTACCCATTTTGTAAGCTTTGGCTAATAGAGATATCTTTAAATAATGGCAGATCATGTTGATCACGGGCTGCAGTTGACCCTGACGAATGTTGTAGTCCTGATGTAATCCTGTGTATCAAAGGTTTATCAAGGTTAGTTGTCATTCATCATCAGATTAGCAGATCCCCTTTATACGATCTTGTTGATAATAGCGGTACCGTAGCGGTAGGAATATTCATATGCATTTGTTCACAGGAGTAATCCATGAGAATCGCAATGGTAGGAACTGGCAGTTGGGCGCGGCGTGGGCCTCTGCCAGCAATATCCCTGTTAAAGGATGTTGAACTGGTTGCAGCTTATGATACTGCTCCGGGATCTGCAGAGTCGGCGATGGAGTGCTGGGGCGGTAAAAGCGGTGTAGTCTGCGGATCTCTGGATGAACTTCTCAAAATGGGAAATGTGGATGCAGTTATGGTAGTTACTCCGCCTGCACACCATGCAGAGATAGTGAATAAAGTTCTGGATGCCAGAAAGCCGGTTATCTGTGAAAAGCCTGTATGTCTGAGCAGCCATGAAGTCACTGCACTGTGTATAAAAGCGGATGCACTGGGTATTCCCAACGCAGTGGATCATGAGTATCGCTATGATCAAGGCATGAAAACAATGGCCGGGTTGTTACGATCGGGTTATGTAGGTGCAGTGCGGACATCGTCCTTGAGTGCGGTGGCGAATTTTGCCAATGATCCCCGGTTTGAGTCAGTGCGATACTGGAATTTCCATCACTCGGCAACGCTGGGTGGCGGCATGCTGCCGCAATTCGCCTCACATTATCTGGACCTTCATCATTTCATGTTCAGTGGTCTGGAGGCCATGGGCGGGTATTTGCCTGCGAGGGTTGCCGCACGACCTACCCGTCCCAATACCCCCGGAGGCCCGGATGGGCCGCTAAAGCCGGTAGAAGCAGAAGATACAGCTGCGCTTGCCGGAATACTTCCTGACGGGGGTGCAGCATCGCTCTCCCTGAGCTTTGTTGCCCGCGCGTTACCGGATTTGCGCTGGGCTGTGCATGGCGATGATGGCACCCTGGTTTACGAGGGGAGCAATGGATGGTTTGGCGGTCGTTTGTACGGTGCCCGCGGAATGGAGGGCAAACGGGAAGAATTCGCCATTCCAGCGCGAAACCCTGATTATGCAGCGTCGGGTCTGAGTGGCTGGTTCCACGAAAATATCGCTGCGCTGCTGACAGATTTTGCAGCGGTTGTGGGCGGTTCCAGTATGGAAGGACAATATTCAACGTTTGCACAGGAGCAAGCTGTATGGCGGGCTATCGAAAACTGGCGCCAGGGCCAGTGGGACTGAACCCGGATAATTTCAACAGCGCATTCATCCATTGAAACACCCCTCAATCACTCAACATTACAGAGAAAGAGTTTCATCATGGTTTGCGAGGCAATCGACACATTCAATCTCAATATCCCAGACGCGGTGCTGGAGGATCTTCAAAAGCGTCTTGCCAATACGCGTCTGCCGGCAGACCTGGAGAACGATGACTGGGGTTACGGTGTCAATACGGGCTATCTGCGGGAACTGATCACCTACTGGCAGGATCAATACGACTGGCGCTCCCAGGAGCAGGCTATCAATGCATACCCGAATTTTCGCACCAGAATAGCAGACGTACCAATTCATTTTATACACGCAAGGGGGTGTGGTCCTGCGCCACTGCCAATCATCCTCAGCCATGGCTGGCCGTGGACATTCTGGGACTATCGACATCTCATCGGACCACTTACTGATCCAGCTTCGTACGGTGGAGATCCCGGGGATGCCTTTGATGTGGTGCTTCCTTCACTGCCTGGATTCGGATTTTCGACCCCGGTGCCTCGTGCGGGGGTGGGCTGGATCGATGCCGCCGATTTCTGGTTCGAACTGATGCACAAGCGACTGGGATATAAGCGGTTTGTAGCGGCAGGCGCAGATTGGGGGACGGCTATTACCTCACAGTTGGGCCACAAATTTAGCAGTCATGTTGCTGGTATCCATGTCTGTGGAGGACGCTCTCTGGATTTCTGGAATGTGCGCCGGCCATGGGATTTATTGGGACAGATACCACTGGGTGACACTGCGGAGGAACAGGAGCGGGTACTCGCATGGCAGCGGAAATTCTCGTCCCATGTCAGTGCCCATGTGCTGGGTTCGCAGACTATCGCCAATGCGATGCATGATTCTCCGGCTGGCATGTGTTCGTGGATTCTTGAAAGACGCAGATCGTGGTCGGATTGTGGCGGTGATGTGGAGACAGTATTTTCCAAGGATGATCTGCTGACTACCATGATGATTTATTGGGTCACGGAAAGCTTTGTCAACAGCGTGCGCTACTATCGAGATGCCGTATTGCAACCATGGCAGCCATCGCATACGGATACGCCTCAGGTGGGAGTTCCTACTGCTATCAGTGTGTTCAGGGGCGATACAGTGCGCGATCCCAACGAGAATTACCTGCGCTCGATTTACAATCTCAAGCAGTTACGGATCCATGACAAGGGTGGTCACTTTGCTGCTGCGGAACAGCCACAGACAATAATCAGGGATTTACGCGATGCTTTTCGACCATTGAGAAAAAGTACTGGGTGAGCAATCATGGTTCATTGCCGTTGGCGGTTGCAGCGAGAATCATACCGGCAATATCATCCTGTCGAAAATCAGGTGGGCAAAGATCAATAATTGAAAAGCCCTTGTACACTGGGTCGTTGCGGTTAGGCTGTGCTGTGCGGGCAGGATTGAACACAGGCATGGGTTGATCAAGAACGAGCTTGTTGCTGACACCATCATCCGTAAGGTGCCGGTGTGCTATCCGCCAGTCACCATTGCGTTCTTCCCATATATCCAGGTAGCGACCAAAGGACTGACGCTCGATATAATCGCCACATCCATGGTGGGGAAAATCCAGGCGAAGTACACACCAATACTGCGATTCAACAAAGGCGCGATTATCGCGAAAATCGATAACAGGATTGGTTATACAATGACGCACACTGCGAAACTTTTCCATTTCAGGAATCAGGTATTCAGAAAATCCTGCAGCATCACCTACAAATACCCAATGTACGTCGATCGCTTCGGGGTGGTAGCAGGTTTTTAACATATCAAGATCACAGCGGTCGACTGCCCGTGCATAGAGATACAGTTTCTCCCTGATGGCTTCTCTGGCTTCCAGTTGCCTCAGGCGTTTCTCAAGACGTTCAACTTGATTGGTTTCAGCACTTCTCTCACTCATGTCAATGAACTCCAATGCATTAATGCGGGTAATTAGCCAGCAGATAGTGGCTTTGGTGTAAAGATGTGCAACGCATCTCCATTAAATCATCAAGCGGGACACCCTGACATATGACGCAGATGAATACTCAGGTGTGATGGTTGCCATGCTGTTGAAATGATGGAAGAACCTCCTTTCCAAACAGATCTATTGCGCGCAAAACCTCCTCCCTGGACGCCCCACCCTGGGCAATTTCAAAATAAAGCATGTTGGCACCAAAATAATCACGGATCTGACCAATACGGCGAATCAGATCATCAGGATCACCGAGGAGCACCTGGTTGCGTTGATCAAATTCTGCAACATCAATGTTTTCAAACCTTTCGCCCACAACCGGCCTTGACCCAAGCTTGTCAATATCGCCAAAAAACCTGTAATAGTTTTTGGCAAATTTACCGCCATCTCGCAAAGCTTCCGCCTTGGTGGCAGCACAGTACATCTGAACAACGCCACCGATATTCCGGGTAGCAGGGTCGTGTCCGTTGGCGAGAGCGGCCTGTCGGTAAAGCTGGATGTTATTTCGGATAGAATCAGTCTCCGGGCTGAAAAAAGATGTACACAGATGGTAGCCATTTGCACCTGCCCATACGTAACTATCTGCTGTCCGGGCAGCAGCGGCGTAGATTGGCGGTGGATTTTGTATGGGCTTTGGAAAATAGTGGTAGTTTTTGACCTGGAAATATTTTCCCGCAAAGTTGAAGGATCCATTGGATGCCCAGGCTGCTTCAATAAACTTGACTCCCTCGCGAAATCTTTCCGAGCTTTCATTCTGGTCTACCCCGAGCAGGTCATAGGCGTAGGACATAAACCCCTTGCCAACACCATAATCAAGTCGTCCATTGCTGAGAACGTCGAGCATGCCATATTCTTCAGCAAGTTTGAGAGGATGATGCAGCGGGACCAGTGACACACCGGTACCCAGGCGTATACGGCTTGTGCGCAAAGCTGCAGCAGTGGCAATCAATGCAGGGTTGCCAAAGGAGTATCCGTTGTAGTGATGTTCACCGAACCACACGCCATCAAAACCAAGTTCTTCAAGTATTTCTACCTGTTCAAGGATCTGACCATAATAATGGGCTGGAGATTTATGAATGTCTGGTCTGTAATCGATATTATAGAGAACCACAAATTTCATGATTGATACCCTTTGATCCTACGTTGTTTTCTGTCCACAGGTTAGAGATCCTGCTTGTCAGCACCAGCTGCTTCAGGAACAAGTAATAACGCCTTCTCATCATTGTTCTCGCAAATAAATATATTGCTGGTCAGATGAAAATATTGGCCTCTCCATGTTGATGTCAATAAGGTCACGCTCTGCAGCGTTTCAACAAGTACATGGCAGGTTAAATACCAGCAAGCAACACATAGCCACCAAACCTGTATCCTGAGTTGACCCGTCTGGGCAATGATAGGTCAAAAATCATATTCAACTTATCAGCAGATAATGCCTTTAAATGAGTAATTCCAATTAGAATGGTTACAACATGGTGTATAAGGCTTGATTTTAGTGAGTTTGATGCAACGATTGGCATAACTTCCGCAGAGTTTTGTCATCCCAATGAACCTTTATCAAGTTGTACAGTTTGCATAATAAAGTAATCTGTATCTGATGTGTATCACAATTGATTATTCTTCGCCACTGAATTAGGATGAATTGCATTTCACTATAACCAACAATCAGCAAGGTACTTGTATGTCACGGCAACTGGAACAAACGCTTGCCTGGGTAGAAAAGACAATGAATGGCAAAATTCTTTGCAGTGTGGAACAGCTGCGCTGGCGCCCCCAGTACTTTATTGATATCGCGACACCCAAAGGAGTTGAGAAAGTGGTGTTGCGAGGATTTCGTGATTACGGGTTACTGGACCCAGACGAAGCAGGATCGCGGAAACGTCTGCTGCGCGAAGCTAAAGTGCTTGAAGCCCTTGCGAATACCGATGTGCCTGTTCCCCGTGTGTATGGATATAATGAAGCAGGTGGATGGATTCTGATGGAATGTCTTCCAGGAAGTGACAAACTCACTGCAGTTACAGATCGTCAAGTACAGGCAAAAATATTCAGGGAATACCTGGAGAGCATGGCAAAACTGCATGCACTCGATGTCAATACACCTGGTCTGCCGGCTGACCTGGATAAACCGCAGTCTGATGAAGACTGTATACGTCAGGCTTACCGCCATCGCCTGAAAGCATTTGAATCACAGTCAGGTGGTCCCGATCCGTTCTGGACATATGCGCTGGGGTGGCTTGAACGTAGCAGGCCCGATTATGTCGATCATTTTTCCCTGTGCACAGGCGATATGGGTGTCGATCAGTTTTTCTTTGACGAAGGCAGGTTCACGGCAATGTTTGACCTTGAAAATGTTTACATCAGCGATCCCCTGCGTGATATTGGCATGATGCGCTATCGCGACATGCTTTATCCGCTTCCAGATATGGCAGGGCATATCCGCTATTTTGGCGAGATATCCGGGCGTTGTGTCACTGATCAGAGTCTCCACTTCTGGACAATTCTTGGCATGCTTGGTGCTTCACCTTCATGGCGGGCCATTTTTGAAAAACCCGATGCCAAAATGCCCAGAGAGATGTCGCTGATGCTGGCCATGACTCCTATCCGTCGTCGCGGCTGTGCCGAGGCATTCCATCACCTTTCAGGCTGGCCTCTTCCTCCGCGACCGGAGCGCCCCCACGCTGTTGTGAATCGTCACAGCAAGTTTGCCTGTTTTGTACGCGACCAACTGGATGAATATTATCTTCCAAGGATTAAAGACGCGGGCGACAGTGATTACTACACGATGCAGTTGACCCATGCCCACGCAGAAATGGCGGTCCTGGCCAGTACTATAGGTCCAGCTATTGCACAACTCAATATCGAGGATCTGGGTGAATTGCTTGGATGTCGGCCTGAATCAGAGCTGTCAGGTCTTGCTGAGCTGGAAGAAAGGGTCAGACAGAATCCGGATAAGGACCTGGAGCTGTTCATGTCGGCCATGTACCGTATAGAGTGTCGTAATGAATATCTTTATGAGCCTTTAATCAAGGCAACAGGCTTTGCGTTTGGCAGCCCACTACAGCCCATTACATAATTGGTCACTTGTGCTATTAACTAGCTGTTGCCTGCAGTGGTAATGCCCTTTAGCGATTAGAGAATATCTCATTGAAGAATAATAACGTGCGTTTTCTTGCCAAGTGAGCTGAATCCTTATCGTAGCTTGCTTGTCTGTCACTCGAATTGAATCCGTGACCAGCATCATACCAATACATTTTCACATTGGGATTGTGACTTGCAATTTGTTCAACCAGTGCTTGCGGTGTGCTTTGATCGCTTTTGCCCCAGTGAGCAATGGTGGGGCATTGGGGTCGGATACCGTCAAATCGCAGTATGGCACTGCCATAGTAACAGGCAGCGGCACTTAAGCCGGTGACTTCGGCTGCAGCTTTCCAGGCAACAGCACCTCCATAGCAATAGCCAACAATAGCAATTTTGTGGATTCCTCGCGCTTGCAGAAATTCCACGGCACCACGCACATCGGCCAGTGGGTTGTCAAAACCATTGTTGTTCATGGTTGCGATTACATTATCAATATTACTGTCGTATGCAAAGACCAGGTTACGTTCGATGCGGTCATACAATGCCGGGGCTAGAGCCTCGTAACCCTGGTTAGCGAAGTCAATGACTAACTCCTTGATATGTTGATTAAGACCAAAGGCTTCCATAATCACAATAACACCACCCTTGGCTTCCCCGTGGGGAACAGCATGAAAGGCTGCTGTAGCGAATCCGTCAGCAGCTATAATATCGATCATGAGTCACTCCGTTTGTGCCTGATCCATGAACCCGCCAAAAATCGCTACCATTTTCCATTCACCCTGTTCCCTGTTCATAGTGTAGGAGCCGTAAAGTCTCGACAACAGTGCCCCGCCAGCATCAAAGCGGCTGGCCTCAACCGTGATGGTGGCCACTTGAGGATCCAGTATTCTAACCTCAAAAGTATCAATGACCGATGTTTCCCAAGTGGTTGCCTTGGCCCTTTCCAGCATTGATGAACAATATTGAGTCAGTTCTTCCCTGGTTCGGCAGACGGTCCTGTCAAGATTCTCCGCCCGGATAATGCAAGGCAGTGAAAATGCACCGGCATAGTATTCAGGATCCTTGTCAATGAATGCCGCAGCATACCGCTCACGCCAGAAAACTTCAGCTTCCCTGGCCAGATTTTCTTTATTCATACTGATTGCTCTCGAAAATGATGGTTATTGGCCTTTACAAACGTCAATCTATGCTGCCTTGATGACCTAATGATGAACTGAAGTAACATTCATAAGAAATAACTCAATTGACAGCGACGCTATTATATTCTAGAGTTCCTGTCAATCGGGATTTGCTGTGATCAAGTCCACCACGGGCTTGAATCACGATTGACCAGCCTTTCAAACTGTAAAAATGCCGAAGTTAATGTCATTGCGTGAATTGAATTCTTTTAAACATGACAACTTGCCCATTTGCTTAGTACATTGTTTTTAAAGTATATAACCAGTTTTCAAAGTGCCGCAAATTGCAGCTGATTTGTCCTGTGATCAATCCCTGCATGAAAATGGCAATTCATTTACATTTGCCACGCCAGAGAGTGACTGAAATCAGAAAATCCAGTCCTGATATGCAAGCCTGGATGATATCGAACACAAAAGTCAGTCTTTCATCGCAAGAATAGGAAGGAAGAAAATCCCTTGCCGGTGCTCTCAGGCGTGTTGCCCGTTATGAGTGGGTTGATGAGTGTACAACCAATATCAGCTTAAAGGATCCCGCCATTACCGTTAGCGAATTTGAGGAGACAAGCGCGATGGAAAGAAATGTACAGATTGCACTGGATTGGGTTGAGCGCATAACAGGAGGGGCAATCGTTGAGAACAACAAGCATGAGCGCTGGCGACCCCAATATTTTATTGATGTAAAAATGCCGAATGGTGAAATCAGACCTCTTGTTTTACGCGGATGGCGGACTCCGGGCATTGTCGATGACACCGAAGCCGCCTCCCGGGAAAGATTGCGACGTGAGGCCGGTATCCTCAAGGCCCTGGAATCCACTCCTGTCAAGTCGCCTCGTTATTACGGTTACGAAGAGAGTGGTGACTGGATTCTCATGGAGCGGGTGGTGGGTGAGGAACTGCTGACGGAGATCAAGGACGATGCACGGCAGCTCGATATTTTTACCCAGTACCTTGAAAATATGGCTGAACTGCACAAGTTTGATGTGAATAAACTGGAATTGCCGGAAACCCTGCACCGTCCCCGGGATATGGAACATTGCGCCACCTGGTCATGGAAACAACGGGAAACGATATTTCGCGCCGAGCGCAGGCCGCCCAATCCCATCTACGAACTTGCTTTCTGGTGGCTTAATAAAAACAGGCCCGAGCCTGTTTCACAATTATCCCTGTGTACCGGTGATGTTGGTGCGAATCAGTTCTTTTTCGAAAATGACAAATTCAAGGCAATCTTTGATCTGGAAATGGCTTATCTGGGAGATCCGTTGCAGGATATCGGCTTGATGCGTTACCGCAACATGTGCTATCCGGTCAGTGGCTTTGATAAAGCTGTTGGCCGTTATTTCGAAGTGCTTGGCAGCAGCCGGGATATTAAATCGCTGCAGTACTGGACTGTAGTCGGGCTTGTTGGTGTTTCACCCACATATCAATCAAAACTTGATCAGCCGGATGCATCCATGGCAGAGGACATGTCGCTACTGTGGGCCATGCAGCCACGGCGTCGTGGCCTGGCAGAAGTATTCCATCAGATTTATGATTTTGATCTGCCAGAGTATCCTCAGCGTCCGCAACCTGACACTCACCCTTACCTTAAACTTAACCGTTTTGTGGTTGATGAGGTGCGAGATTACTACCGTCCACGCGCCCATGCGGATGATGCCTTTGCGTTCAAGCATATTCAGGCTCATCTGGAGGCATTGCAGGTGACCAGTGAAATTGGCCGTGAAATTTCATGTCGTAATATTGACGATCTGGCACAGGTGATTGGCAGCGTGCCCGCTGACGAGGAATCCGGTCTCTATGCATTGCAGAGACTGATAGAAGATGACCCTGAAAAGGATCTTGAGAGTCGCCTCAATGCAATTTACCGTATCGAGGCGAGGGCCGAATTTATAACCGCACCGATTCAGGAGGTTGTAGGCTTTGGCATCTACAGGCCCCTTGGACATCTGAGCATGTAGAGCTCCCTTTATCTTGGGTATATTGTTTATAGGGCATGCCGTTCACGATTCACAGGCAACTATGTCTTTGTTACGAAATATCTCTAGTTGTAGCGTGTGGAGGAATCAATGTCGTTTGACAAAAATTATAAAGTGACAGTTCGTGCGGGTTCGCTGGATCTACAGGCACAACGCCACCGTGAAATAGTACTTCGCGCCTATGCTGCCCAGGCCATTCGGGATTGGGATTCATTCTACGCGGTGTTTGACGCGGACATTCAGTTCATCGAGGCAGATTCTCTACCCTATGGCGGTATTTATCATGGTCTTGATGGATTCCGTGAAGGCACTGCAATAATGCTGGGATATTGGGATCCGTTCAAAGCCGAGCTAGTGGAAGTGACAGTGGGTGGAGACTTGGCAATACTCTGTTTTGAGGTGACAGGTGTGGCACGGGCAACTGGTACCTCTGTTGATTTTCCGTTGACCAGTCTGTGGCGTTTTCGCGACGAGAAGGTCATCGAAGTCAGGCCTTTTTATTTCGACACAGCAATGATATGTCAAGTGCTGGGGGTAGCCTCAGCCTGACCTGGAGGATTGGCCGATGACTTACAGCGTTATCCAGTGGACTACGGGTTATGTCGGGCAGCATGCGCTGCGTCATGTTATCAACAATCCGTTGATGGAATTGGTTGGTGTACGGGTAACACAGGCTGGCAAAGCGGGTTTGGATGCGGGGGCCTTGTGTGGCATGCCCAATACCGGAGTGTATGCGACCAGGGATGTGAATTCTCTGCTGGCGATGGATGCGGACTGTGTCTGTTATATGGCCGCTGATCCCGGCTTGTCAGATCCGACGGTTCCCGGTTCTCACGGTGAAACCCTCCTGGATGAAATCTGCACTATCCTTGCAAGTGGCAAAAATGTTGTTTCGACAGCACTGATACCCCTGATCTGGCCTCCATTGGAATGGCGGCCAGCAGTAGAACGCATCGAGCGAGCTTGTGCCCTGGGTAATGTTTCATTCCGCTGCTGCGGTGTTCAACCGGGCTTGGTCAATGATGGACTGGCCAGTTTCCTGAGTGCAGGTAGTCAGTCCATCGATCGTGTGCGGATGCAAACCCTGAGTGACTGGGGTGGTGTCAACAAGGCGGAGATGTTGCGTTCAAGGGGTTTTGTTTGACCCCTGAGGAATTCGAAGCGCGGCACCCCGGGGGTGCTCTAGGTGATGAAAGTTCAAGTGATTGGGTTCGCGAGGCTGGCACCATGGTGCGTATTGTTGCTGACAATCTCAAGGTGCCTCTGGATGGCATAAGGGGGACAGTGAAAATCTGGATTCTGGATTCTGGATATGGATCAGGTACCTTCCCCCGAGATTTTATCCGCAGTGGTTCTGCCTGGTACTGTCTGCGCTCAGCATGTCACTGTTGCAGGCTATGTTGATGGCAAGGAGCGTATTCTCCTTGAGCGAATCATTCGCCTTGGTCCACCCCCTGCAGACGATTTTCCCACCTTGCCTGGTGGGCAGCTCGGCTATCGTGTGATTCTTGACGGCCGTCCGCCTCTGCGTGTGGATATTGTTTTTGGCAGCGGCCTGGATTATCAGGAATATGGCAGATTGGCACAGATGGCCACCGCAGCCGTTGCGGTCAACACCATCCCTGCGCTCTGTGCCGCGCCGCCGGGTTTCCATACCCACCAGACATTGCCATTGATTGTTGCCCAGGGTGTCAACTGGTCCTAAGCACCCTCTTGACTTCATCATTCACCAGTTTCACAATCAGCCTATACAGATAACTATATTGTGCTGAGATTGACTCAGATGTATTGACGGGCCATTGATATTTTGCAAGATAATAATGGCGTTTTGCTACAGGGGGTATGCTAGTTGCAGCGTTTTATTGTTGGCACGGGTCGATGCGGTTCAACGATCTTTTCAACCCTGCTTTCCCATCATCCGGATGCACTGGTGCTATCGGAATTTTTCGCGGGGCTTGACCTGGTTAATGCGTTCCAGCCAGGTATCGTCAGTGGTGTGGACTTTGCAAAAATTCTTCTTCAGGATCATGAAGTTTCCGGTCTTAACCGTCTGCATAACAGACGCGGAAAGGAAATTGTCGCCGATCTGAGTGGATATGAATCAGTGCGTATACCCGCCATTCTGCTGGTTTGCCTGCCATCCATAAGTGATGATCCCGAAGCTTTGTTCCGGGATATCATTGGATGGGCTCGATACCGCTCTCCTGCACCCCTGTCTGAGCATTATCCAGCTCTCTTTGAATGGTTGATGCAACTTTTAGGCAAGGAATTCTGGATTGAAAGATCGGGAGGGGCGGGAGAGTTCTTTCCAGAGTTGCGCAGAACATTTCCACATGCACGATATATCCATATCCATCGCGATGGTGTTGAGTCCGCACTTTCGATGCTGAATCACGACAATTTTGCATTGCATATTTCATTTTATGTTGATCCACCCACTGATGATGAAATAGCCAGAGCCATCAGGCGTGAAGATGCTCCAGGGTACGGACTTGTTGACAGACGCCTGGCCAATCCACTGCCAGCAGGAAAGTATGGTGAATTCTGGACATTACAAATATGCAGGATATTGTCTGAAGCCCACCGCTTGGGTCCCGGACAGTATTGCGAGATGCGATTCGAAGACTTGCATGCTGATCCGCGTACTTTTCTCAAGGATGCATGTGACAATTTTGGCATTTCCTCTGATGACAGGTGGATTGACCAGTCACTCGCATTGATCCGTGAGGATAATAATCGTCGAAGGGAACATCTTTCAAAGGCGGATTTAGAGGAGCTTTTGCGCGCTGTTTTCCCCGGTCAGGTGCTCTTGCGGCGGGAGGGGACTGAACGCCCAAACAGGGATGTATTCCATCGTATCCGCACTGTATGGGACCAGATTGCCCCGTGCAAGGCGGTAACCGTTGATAATCCGCTATCAAATTCGTGAGTACGTGTAGCAACAGTTTCCACTGTTACAAATCACAGCCTGATATCAAGAGTTGGAGTTGAGTGCCATGAGCGACCAAAAGAATTCTGATAAAGTTCAGGACATCGACGAGACACCATTTTTCCCACCGTTTGAACGGGCTTGCCCGTTTTCAGCAAGGGAGTTGGATGTTCAGGCCCGGGAGCATCCAGGGTTGCTTGCTGTGAAAATCTGGAATGGTACAAAGGCCTGGTTGGTGGGCCGGTTTGATGATGCCAATACGGTGCTTACCGATCCGCGGTTCAGTATGGAAATTCGTCGGCCTGGCTTTCCCCACAGCTCTGCGGGTTCATTTGAAACCATGGCCGGCATGTTCATGCGCACTGACGGTGAACCTCACCTCAGCCGCCGGCGATGGTTGCTGCCGGATTTCTCTGTTCCTGCTGCAGAAGCAATGCGTCAGCAAATCATTACGTTGGTGGATGAACGTATTGATGCTCTGCTGGGCATGGAGCAACCTGTGGATTTACAGGCAGAGTATTCCCTGGCGATTCCCACAGCCGCAATTTGTATCATTCTTGGCATTCCCTATGACGATGCCTGTATTTATCAATCCGCAGCGGATACGATCGTGGATCAGCACGCGACCAGGGAAGATATGATCGCAGCAGTCCAGGCTATCAATGATGGCATGCTTGCTCTGGCCAGGGAGCGGCTATCCAGACCACGGGCAGATGACTTGATAAGTCGTCTTGCCCATGATCGGGTGGCTACGGGACAGATGAGTATGGACGAACTTGGGCGCATACTCTGGTTGCTTATAGTTGCTGGCCATGAGACTACGGCTAACATGATATCACTGGGAATATTGGCATTTTTGCAATATCCAGACCAATTGCGTGCCATGCAGGCAAGCGGCAATGTCAGGGCTGCAGTCGAGGAGCAAATGCGCTATTGGAGTATTGTGCAAATAGATCCGAGACGGATTGCTGTCGAAGATGTGGCGCTGGAAGGTCAGACTGTCCACGCAGGAGAGGGCGTCATTGTTTCCCTGCAAGCGGCAAACCGCGACCCGCGATATTATGGCAAAACTGGCGATCCCGAAATATTCGATGTCAATCGCGAAAAATGCCGACATCTGGGCTTTGGTTTCGGGCCTCATGCCTGCCTTGGGCAGCATCTGGCACGGGTGGAGATGGAAGTGGCCTTTACCCAGATCTTTGAACGCATTCCCGCTCTCAGGCCCGCAGTCCCGGCCCATGAACTTCGCTTCAAGCACAATCACAACGAATATGGCGTTTTTGAATTACCAGTTACCTGGTAATGCGCTGACTGCTATGGATTGATGCATAACGCTATGGCGGATAGTTCGGTGCAATGTTGTAACCTGGTTCCGATTCTTATACACGCTGGTGTGGGCAGACTTGACTGTTATGGTCGCCATGCTTTGAAAGCCAGCGTCACGGTGTAGAGCCACAGACGAGAAATTCGTATGAAGTGGATTGACAGAACGGCAATCGGTACTCATCCCGCAGCTGGGGCGACTGGAATCACACGTCGCAAGGTGCTGGCCAGTATGGCAGGACTATCGCTGTTTTTGTTGCCGACAGCATCAATCAATTCAGCACCAGGCCGGGGAGTGATGCAGAGTCCTGCCAGCCGCTATCCACAGAGCGTATCAATGACGCTGCGGCAGGGATGGCATGCCCGGCGCTTGATAGGCCCTAGCCCGTTACATGGCTCCAATGGGTTGCGTTTTGGTGGCGATGGTCGACTTTATATTGCTGAGGCCTTAGGCAGCCGGATCACTGCATGGGACTTGGCAGAAGGCAATCTGTTCACCATAAGTCCACAGGGTAGCGCTATCGTTGCACCTGACGATCTTGCCTTTGACAGCAAGGGGAACCTGTATATTACCGAAGTCCAGAATGGCCGCCTAACGCGTCTGACCCCGGATGGCCGAACTGAGGTTGTGTATACCGGTCTGCATGAAGTGAATGGAATCACCATTTACAAGGACAGGATTTTTGTTGACGAATGCCGTTCCGGTGGACGAGTGATGGAATTGTACGCAGATGGACGTAGCCCCCGGGTGCTGGCCAGCGATTTTCCACTACCAAATGCGCTTGCAGTTGGTCCTGATCAGCAACTGTATTTCCCTGTGATCGGGGATAATGCAATCTGGCGAATTGCCCTGGATGGAGGCAGTTCCAGTCGTGTTTTCACCAATCTCAATATGCCTACAGCGGTAAAATTCGACAAGCAGGGTTCCCTCTATTGTACGGAAGCGCGCTCAGGTGACCTGCTGAAGATGGATATTACCACGGGCCAGCAACAGAGAGTTGCATCATTGGATCCTGGCCTGGACAACCTTGAAATCGCTGATAACGGCACCGTATATGTCAGTTCGTTTATTGCCGGTGGAGTGATTTCAGTGGCTGTGGATGGTGCCCGGACAACAGTTATACCCCATGGTCTTTTGGGTCCCTATGGCATCGCCATTGATGATGGCGGTACCCTGTATGCAGCAGAGGGTTTCAGTGTTGCTGCTGTCACCCCTGATGGGGAGGTGCACAGGGTCATTCAACTTATGGACCACAATTACCCCGGATTTGTCACGGGTATTGCAGCCTTCGGGGATGGACAGCTGACAATGACAACAGCACAGGGAAAAGTGATCAGTTTTAACCTTGGGAATCGTGAGTCAATGATTCGTGCAGACAATCTCGATGAACTTCACGATATTGCACTTACTGCCTCTGGAGACATCATTGTTGCGGAAGGTGGAGCGGGGCGGATACTGCGTATCTCTGGCGAAACCATCAGCGTTATCGCTTCTGGCCTTATTCGCCCGATGGGTGTTTGCGTTGATGAGAATGGAGAGATCTACGTTACCGACGAAGGTGCCGGCCAGGTTCTGCACCTCAGGGAAAATGGTATACACGTTCTGGCCACGCTGAAAAAGCCACAGGGCATTGTCTGCGTTGGCAGAGACCTGTTGGTGGCAGATGTTGAAACCCGCAACATTGTAAGTGTTTCCCTCAAGGATCTGCGGCAATCTGTTATTTGCGCTGGGACACCGGTCGGAGCACCCCCGGGAGTGGCGCCCAAAATCCTGCCCGGTAATCCAGGATTACTTGGCGGACCCTTGACGCCTTTTTGTGGTCTTGCGACGGATTCAGCAGGGATCATATACCTCTCTGCCAATGGCGAAGGTTCCATTATCGCTCTGTCATCTGTAAAGCCGAAGAATCTGGATTAGCTGTAAGAATCTGTTGACATGTTCAATAATACTTTCCGACGCCTGATGCCGTCGTCTCCGATTCGGGAGGAGCCATATCAGGGGTCCAGCTATGTGCCACTACTTTTACTACGCAGCATAGCGCGCGGTTCCTTTATAACAAATCGATATTGAATAAGGGCAATATTCAAATAGAGATTACTTTAATATTGAGATCTATGATGATGGTAAGGATTGGCCCTTTGTCAACAAAGGTATGCAGGAATTGTTGATATATCACCATCTGCTGTGCGTTATGTTGCTCATGCTCAGAAATATAGAAAAGTCAAGTATCAGGTGCCTGCCCATGTAGGGATCGCACTGAACGAGTTCACAGATTGTTATCAGACGGGAGTGTGTCATGACCAGTATCCATCCATCATTTTGCCGATTGTGTCCAGCATTTTGCGGTATGTTGGTCCATGTTGATGATGGGCAGATAGTGGCGGTTGAAGGTGATCCTAACAACCCCATGTTCAAAGGGTTTTCCTGCGCCAAGGGTAGAGCCGTGGGGGATCAGATTAACGACCCGGACCGGTTACTTACGTCAATGAAACGGCTTCCCGATGGAACCCATATACCGATTAGTACCGCCCAGGCGATGGATGAGATTGCTGATAAACTTCACAATATTATCGACGAGCATGGTTCACAATCAGTGGCACTTTTCCTTGGAGGTTATCTCTTCATATATTCAGAGATGATGGCATTTGGGGCAGCTTTCCAGAAAGCATTGGGCACGCCCATGATGTTTCATAACGGAACCATAGATCAGCCCGGTAATAAAATTGCCGCTGCGCTGCATGGCCGCTGGGGCGCAGGACGAGCGCCATTTGAAAAGGCGGACACCTGGATGCTTGTGGGCACCAATCCCATTGTTTCACAGTGGGGTGGTATCCCGCCCAATAATCCTGCCAAGGTTCTGAAGGAGCGGCTGAAGGCAGGCCTCAAGCTCATTGTCATAGATCCCCGCCGTACAGATGTCGCACGCCAGGCCAGGATTCACATCCAACCCCGGCCAGGTGAAGACGCAGCCATCCTGGCTGCTATGCTGAATGTTATTTTCAATGAAGGCCTGGAAGATAAAGCATTCCTGCAGGATGAAGTGATTGGCGTGGACGCTCTGCGCAATGCCGTTCAGCCTTTCACCCCGGCGTATGCCGCAGACCGTGCGGATGTCCCTGCACAACAGATTGTTGACGCGGCCAGACTGTTTGCATCAGGTAAGCGTGGATCTGTCACGGGCGGTACCGGAACCAACATGTCGCTCCACGGTAATATTGTTGAGTACCTGATATTGTGTCTTAATACTGTTTGTGGGCGCTGGGTCAGAGCGGGAGAACAGGTCCATAATCCCCTGGCCTTCCTGCCACCTCCTGATGCCAGGGCTCAATGCCTGCCCAAACCCCCAGCCTGGCACTTTGGGCATAAAATGCGCGTGCGTGGTCTTGAGGAATCCATTGCTGGCATGCCAACAGCTGCGCTCTGCGAGGAAATTCTTTTGCCAGGGGAAGGTCAGATCAAAGCGCTGCTCACCGTCGCTACCAACGCAGTGGTTGCTTGGCCGGATCAGGCAAAAACGCTGGCTGCATTTGACGCTCTGGAATTGTCCGTGGCAGTAGATGTGCGTATGTCGGCAACGGCCAAGGTTTCTGACTATGTTATCGCTTCTCGGCTTTCTTATGAGACAGCGGGAACTACAAAGCCCGGTGAAATACTCGGTCACTACTATTTCAATGGATGGGAACGACCGTATGCAATGTATACACCTAAAATTGTCGATCCTCCCTGCTGCGCAGATGTTATAGATATGTGGGAATTTTACTATGGGATTGCACAGCGCCTGCACTTGCCACTGGTAGTGGACGGGGTGGCGATTGATATGCAAAACAAACCGACAACGGAAGCACTGCTTGAGCAATTAAGCAATGGTGGCAGGATAAAACTCGAAGATATCAGGCAGTATCCCCACGGACACATTTTCGAAAATGATAGCTATCTTGTGAGTCCACGTGCGCAAGATTGGAAGGAGCGGCTCGATATTGGCGCTTCCCTGATGATACAGGAAATCAATGAAGTACTTGAGGAATCCGGGCCGCAGGTAAATAGTGATTTTCCATACCGCCTTATCAGTCGCCGTATGCGAAATGTTTTTAATTCCACAGGGCAGCAACTGCCACGTCTGCACAGGAAAAATTACAATCCGGCATTTATGTGTCCTGCGGATATGGCTCGCGACGGCCTGTCGAGTGGGGATATTGTTGAAATACGCTCACATCACTCAGTAATTCTTGGAGTGGTCGAAGCAGCCGATGATGTCCGTGCCGGTGTTATCTCCATGGCCCACGGTTATGGAGATATTTCACTGCATGACGACGAGTTACTCAGCATAGGCAGCCCTACCTGTAGATTGGTTGATACGGAAAAAGAATTTGACAGGATCACAGGTATTCCAAGAATGAGCGGAATCTTTGTCAGCGTGCGACGTGTTGATGAGCCATTGATGAACAGCAGGTGCGTTTAACCTGTATCATTTAGCAAGCCTGTTCCATTCAGCACCCGCGAACGATCGCCAGATGCTCATACGTTTTTACGTGCTGGCATTATCAACTGGCCACTGTTGATAAGGCGCATCACATTATGGGTAGAACCACCATCCACGAGCAGATCACACCCGGTAATAAACGACGCAGCATCTGATGCCAGAAAGGCTGCGACATTGGCAATTTCTTCAGGTTTGCCTGTGCGACTCAGAGGCGTTGAATCAACGACGATTTTTGCCACCGGTTGTTTCTCCAGTTCCAATCGTCCCATGGGCGTATCAATGATACCAGGGGAGATTGAGTTGATGCGTGCATTGTTACTGCCCCAGATGGGCGCGTATTTCTGCACCAGAAGTTGAACTCCGAGTTTGCTGAAGCCATAGGCGTTGCTGAGCAGTGCTTCGTCACCTCCGGCCTCTAGCAGTTTCTCAAAAAAATGAACCTGGGTGGGTTCTTCCAGCAAGGCGTTTATTTGCGGGTTGGAGCGCACGCGGGCAAAAGTACCAGCCTGTGAGGCAATGCATACCGCGGCGGCTCCATTGCTCATGTAAGGAGTGATTACCTCTAGAAGATAGTCAGTACCCAGAAGATTGATGGTGAGTATTCGCTTACCCTCCGCCATCATGGGGGAAATTCCTGCGGTGTGAATAAGAACATCAATTGTTCCGCAGCTCGCAGCAAGACTGACCAATGCTGTGACATCCTCCTGTTTCGAAATGTCACTTACAAGGGTTTGTACGGTGATTTTACTCTGGCGAAGTCGGCGGGCAAGAGTGTTGAGTTTTGTCTCTGACACGTCACTCAATACAAGGGCGTAATTCTTTGACATTTGTTCAACGCAGGCCAGGCCGATACCGCCAACAGCTCCGGTAATGATAGCTATGGGTTTGGACATCATTTACTCTATGAATTGTCGATAGGGTGGCCGCATCTACCAGCTGAGTTGAAGGCACATCCAGGTTGATGTTTTGTCACTATTAAGTAAACGGAATTGTAGAGTGGTATGTGCTTCGAGTCCAACCGGTGAAAGCACTTATGAGTATACCGGGATGCAGACAAAAAATCTATTCAACTATCTTAATCTAGCTGTATAATGACTGCGTTGTTCTGCAGCTAATCCACTGTGGACTACGTTCGATGCGATGGCGGCGCATTCTTGAGCATTATATTTTTCAGTGATGCGTCGAATTGGATTTTACCTGTAGTTGTAATTCTGTCATGACGTTGTCGCTGTGAAAGATCAACTACATGCCAGCTGGCTACATAGCCAAATCGTATAATGTGACCGGGATAATCCGTTATGTTTCAGGATAAAACAGTATTTATTACAGGCGCGAGTAGGGGGATCGGGCTGGCCATTGCCAAACGGTTGGCTTCGGAAGGTGCCAATGTTGCTATAGCGGCTAAAACAGCCGAACCCCACCCCAAGCTGAAGGGCACCATCTATACAGCCGCTGAAGAAGTTGAAGCCGTTGGTGGCAAAGCCTTACCCTTGATTGTAGATGTGCGTTCGGAAGAATCCGTAGCTTCTGCAATAAAGGCAACTGTATCAACCTTCGGTGGTATTGATATCTGTATTAACAATGCCAGTGCCATTGAACTCAGGGGTACAGTTGACCTGTCCATGAAGAAATTTGACCTGATGCACCAGATTAATACCCGAGGTGCTTATTTGGTTACAAAATACTGTATTGAGTATCTTCGCATGAGCGAAAATCCCCATGTTCTGATGCTGGCGCCGCCGCTAGATATACAGGCCCGCTGGTTTGAACCCCATTTGGGTTATACCATGTCAAAATTTGGTATGAGCCTTTGTGTATTGGGTATGGCAGCTGAGTTTGCCAATGATGGAATAGCTGTCAACGCTCTCTGGCCAAGGACCACGATCGCCACGTCTGCAATCGAATACGGGCCTGAGAAGCTTCGTGAATTCGGTGCTCGTTCTGCTGACATTATGGCAGATGCAGCCCGAGTAATTTTTGCCAAGTCTTCTCGTTTATTTACTGGCCGCTTTTGTATTGATGACGATGTCTTGTATGAAGATGGCGTTCGGGATTTTGACACTTACCGGCTCGATCCTGACAAGTTATTGCAGATTGATATGTTTGTTGATGAGGGAATTTCAATGCCTCCACCAGTTAAGGGGACCATCAGCGGAATCTGACATCACGATTGTGCTGAGAAACTTACCTTTATTGTCAATTCGCCCGACTAAATGTCATGGAAAAGGGCATGGAAATCATCATCGAAATGGTTATAGGGTCAGTCAGTGAACCGTTTGCAATGAATACCCAAATATGGCTTATCCATTGTCAGACTTTATCGATTCAGATTGCTTAATATGGAGATGCAGATGAATAGTACTAATCAACAGGAAAAGCTGGCGGTTGAATGTGTCCGGGCCATCGGCGAAGGTGGTCTTGACCACAGTTTTTTTTCGAAAGATCTGACAGCTTGGTCAGCTATTTCAGGACTAATGGATCGTGATGTCTATCTTGGAAAATTGAAAACAGTCAAGGATATTTTCACCGAGCCCCTGGAAATGACGATTGATGTTACTACCGTACAGCCGGGCCGGGTTGCGATCCAGTGCCGCTCTACCGGAAAATTGTTTACTGGCGATGACTACGCCAATAACTATCACTTTCTGGTTGAATTTGATAGTCACAACAAGATACGCCATGTGCGTGAATATTTTGACACCAGCATAGCCTATAAAGTGTTGGTCCCTGCCATGCAGAAATGGCTGGCACAGAATGACACATGACTTCGATTCTCGCCATGTCAAGACTGGAGGTACAGCAACATAACCCTAGTGTGCAGGCTTTATCCCATGACTTCAAAACTTGAATTCTCATCACTTCATCAGCGCTATATGCGAAGAGAAAGTATGGATGGCCAGGGGATTTCTTCCCTGCAGGTTACCTGTGATGCGATTATGCAAACCTCTGCCAACAACGCTATCGCTATGCTCGATAATTATTGGTGGGAAGTCGATTCTCTGTTTCAAGGATATATTTTCTGGCTGGTAGATTGGATGGATGATATCCGGCAGTCTTCAGGCCCTGATGTATTATGGCAATTCATACATAAGGGGGCTGAACATATACAGCAATACTTTTCTGTATCAAGCTTGCCCATTGAAGCTTTCTCCGCGTTTGTAAATCAGGAGGCAGTCATCCATCGCAAGGAAAGTGGCCTGGGAAATGTCCTTGTCAATGTCAAGAGCGGTGAGCAAATCCCTCTTTCACCCTGGAAGAAGATTGGCAAGGATATCGATGCGAAAATACGAAGTGCCATTCTCGAAAATAAACGATCTGCGGCTGCCGGCTTGATGCATAAACTACATGCCGCCCTGAAACCGGTGCATGATCCCATTCCAGACCTGTGCTGGCTGTGGATGACGCTGATAGCACAGCAACAGGGTGAGCAGGCCTTATATGATCTGATGATCCGTTCTGGCGAGAGAATGCGCGGCAGAAGTATCAAGGCGATTCCGACAACGCCGGTGTTAGAGCAAGTTCTTACCCACGCTGCATTTATGCGCGGCCACAGATCCGGACCTGAAGAACGCGGTGATATAAAGATCGTTGAAGACGATGAGAAGTATGTTATGGAGTTTGACGCCTGCGGGAGCGGCGGCCGCATGCGTCGGCGCTCTCTGGATGGTCTGCCTCCGCGGCAATCGCCGCCGTTCAATTTTGGTACAACCAGCGCTTCCCATCCGATGGGTTGGGGACGCACTGACGTACCCTATTATTGCACTCATTGCTCGGTATGGTCTGAAATAATGACTACTGATTCCATTGGCTATCCTGCACGAATCACGCTCTTCGATCCCGATGGAACCAAACCCTGTGCCTGGGTATTCTACAAGCGGCCAGAGGATATTCCTGAAGAGTATTTCACCCGCATCGGACGGAAAAGGGATCCTGCCAGAATCCGGGCATCATTTTTAAGTGAAAGTAAAAGTGAGGATTGAAATGATTCAAGTATCTCCTCCTCGTGGTAATAAAGCTTTTTTGATGAGAGATTGGGCAGGCTAGGTGGTTCGGTAGATCAAAACAGACATTTGGAGACATCAGCATGATGGAAGGAAAGGTAGTATTGGTCACAGGTGGTGGTGGTGGCATTGGCAGGGAAACTGCGTTGTTGTTCGCGAAAAAGGGGGCGCGAGTTGTAGTTAACGATCTTGGCTCGAGCGTAATTGGCGAAGGCTCTTCTTCCACACCAGCAGAAGAAACCTGCGAGCTGATCCGCAAGTCAGGAGGAGAGGCTATTATTTCCTGTGATTCTGTTGCGGACTGGAAATCGGCACACCGTATCATTGAAACGGCTATGGATCACTACGGCCGTATTGATGTAGTTGTCAATAATGCTGGCAATGTTCGCTGGAACCCCTTTTGGGAAATCGATGAAGAAGAATACCGCTCCATTATCCAGGTTCATCTTGATGGCACATTTTTTGTCAGTCGCGCAGCAGCACCTTATTTCAAACAGCAAAATAGTGGCGTGTATGTCCACACTACCAGTACTTCCGGCCTGATGGGCAACCCTGAGCAGGCTCATTACTGCGCCGCTAAACTGGGAATAGTGGGGCTATCGAAAGCGATTGCCCTGGATATGAAAGCCTATAATGTTCGCTCAAACTGTATTGCACCCTACGCCTTTAGCCGTATGGCCGAGGGCCGTGTTCGTGACCCTTCCCACCTGCAGCTTTTAGCCAGGTTAAAACCTGAGCAAAATTCCCAGCTAACAGTAGCACTGGCAGCTGATGCTGCAAAAGAAGTAAATGGGCAAGTGTTTATTTGCCGTGGCAACGAGATACTGTTGGCAAAACAGGGTTTTCCGGTGTGTAGTATCGGGGCATGTGATGAAAATCCCTGGAGTCCGGAATCGATTCTGGAGCGAGTATTCCCGTCATTCAAAGCGGAATTCGCACCGCTGGTGGGTTTTGGTGAGTACTTCAGCTGGGCGCCATTGTAAATCCACAGGGGGGGGCTGATCTACCATTGTGTCAAGTCCGTAGCAGCCAGCTCAGGGATTTTCTCGTGGTCCGGGCTGTAGTCTGGCGGGTAGCTGGATAGCGGTTACCAGAATTTAATGGTAGTAACCCTGATTCTCTGGTCAGGACATATAATTCTGTTTGGAAAGATCTTCAATCATCCAGCCGGTGGATAATTCTGCCAGACGTTTTGCTTCAAGCAGTGTCATTTCTTCGTCCCCCTCCAGAATGACCCTGGCCAGCTTGTTGCGCTGTTCCCGATACTTTTCAACTCGCTTCGGACGGCTGATAAATATATCTTCCTTGGGGTCCAGCATTGATGCGAGGTCGAGCAAGATATCAAAGATTAGAGCGAGTACGTTGTTGCCGCACAGTGTGGCGAGCAGATTGCCGAATTCTCTTTCAGCTTTGATAAAAGCTCTGAAAGTAATCGGGTCATTGTCTGCAGACTCCTCGCGTTTGACGAATTCACGCAGATGCTCAAATTCCTTGTTTGTACGTTTTCCTGTCGCAGATAGTTTTGCCAGTTCGACACGGATCGGAGTAAAAGCGCCAATAAGCTCTTTAACTGATACGTTTCTTGTCCTGAGGAACATGGCTGCCATATGAGCCACGGCTCTGCTATCAGGACGACGGGTGAAATAACCACCGCCAACACCACGCTTGATTGTCAACAGTTGTTCCTGTGCAACAACAGCAGCTGCATGCCTCAAAGTGGGTCTGCTTGCGTCGTATCGTTCCAGAAGATCATCTTCTGATCCGAGAAAAACGCCCTCATCCAAGCCTATCGAATCACGACGCAACGCTTCAGCTACTCTGTTTACAACGGACCTTTTTTCATCTTTTTTCATAGTTTCATTCCTTTTCAAGATTTGACGATGGTATATACATTAATTCAAACAATGCTGAGTGTCATGGCTCAATTAAATAACTCAATTTTACTGTATTTTATTACAATATCCAGATGCCATGAGTACTGAAAAACACTGGCCTTGGTTAGATGGATTGGGGGTCAAGCCCGTTGTCCGTACCTTGTTGAAAAATAAGAAGATTCTAGAGTTCTTCCCACCCGGCGGGCAATAATATCCGATACAATGGCGCCATGAAAGCTAAATTCGATGCCGGAAAATTATCCCTTGAGTTTCTAGAAGTTAAGCGCCGTTTGGCCCACCGGGTTCTGAAACACGGAATGAGTAGAGACGAGATTGGCGAGATACTATGGGTTCAAGCGGACAGGCTTGGTCAGATGGCACATCTGAACGCGGATATCTGAGCCTGTAAATAATGCTGTGTAACTGCCCTCCCAGTGTCACCAGTTCGTCTTTGAGTGGACTGGATTCGTGTAGCTTATCCAACGGATTACACCGGGACCGCCTTCTGAATGATCCTGTGACGGATCAAGCGGAACAACGACTGCAACATGGTTCCAGTGTCATCAGTGCACTGCCACCAGCAATTTTCGCTAGCTTCAGCCAGTGGGGCCTGACCAGCACCCAGCGGATGATCCTATTGGGACTCAGCAACGAGAAGACACGCTACAACTGGAAAAGCCAATCCGAGATAGCCAAGTTGACCCGGGATATACTGGAGCGTACCAGCTATATTCCAAACCCACCGACCCACTGAATAGATTTCCCATCGCCATTCCTGTCTAATTTCCGCACTTTGCCCCGTACCTACACACGGGAGTAGCAGCGCCATGAAACATTAACAGTGGCCATCGTTTTTTTAATTCCTGGTATGTTTGTAGTGGCATAGTGGCATAGTGGCGTTGTGACAATCAGGCGACATGTAAAGGCAACGAGCATATTTAGCCCAGAGTTTCAACTGGAAGCGGGGCACCTTGTGTGTCATCTGCTCGCAACTTGCGCCAGAGGTGGCCGTTCACAGTGGCAGTTGGTTGTGGCTTTCCCCCTCGACGGCGTAACCATCAAGGATATTCTTCCCGCAGCTGTCCACATTCCATCGCTGTAATGCGCCGTGTCTGCCAGCTGTTACCGACAGTTGGCGTGGTTTTACCGCATAGACACGGGGTGGAGGATTTCTGATTGTTGTGCGCATTGTAGAACGTAGTGCATAATATAGAACGATGGGCTGGCTGAAAATGGCTTTATTGTCAGTGCCACTTTCTGATTTTTCCATAGCTGGAGTATGGATATGTTTGAAGCAACATGCAGGGTCCCCCCTGAATGGATAGATAGTAACGGGCACATGCACGATGCCCGCTATATTGATATGTTTCATCTGGGGGTCAGAAAATTCTTTGATGCGGTTGGCCTGGGTGATGAGTACAGAGCCCAGGGTTGCAGTCTGTTCAATATGGGAATGAACCTGGATTATGTCCGCGAGCTGTTCGCGGAGGATTCGGTGCGGATCACCATCCAGCTGGTTGACTGGAACAGCAAGATGATTCATCTTTTTGCTGAATTGCACCATGCCGAACATGGCTATCTGTGCGCTGCCAATGAACGCCTGCTGATGCATGTGGATATGACGTCCAGGCGCAGTACGCCATTCCCTGCACAGATTCTCAATGCTCTGGAGATGGCCCGTGCCAGACAGGGGGATGTGGTTCAATCAGAACGAATGGGCAGGCGTTTGCAGATCAGGCGTTGAGAGGGGGAGTGAAAGCAAGAATGAGTGGCCGGGGCTCTGGCAGAGCAGCCCCGGCAAATGGGTAACCCTCAGATGGGGTCCCAGGGGGTCAGCGCCATGGAAGGCACATTGGGATAGAAGCTGGATTCGAGGGCGGGCATGGCGTGCTCGGCGATATCCTCGGGGGTCCAGCCTTCGGAGCGGTGAATCGAGCGCGTCATGCGGATCTGGCTGAAAAAATAGATCTCATTGGCACGCACCCCGAAAATCTGCCCCGAGACATGGCTGGCCGCGTCGCTGGCCAGATACACGGCAAGCGGTGCTACCTTTGAAGCCTCCATTTTTTTCATCTTCTCGATGCGGGCGATGGCTTCAGGGCTGTCCGCCGGAATGGAGGCAGTCATCGCCGTCCAGGCCCAGGGGGCAATGCAATTGGAGCGCACATTGAATTTGGCCATATCCAGGGCAATGGATTTGGAGAGGCCAACAATACCCATTTTGGCCGCAGAGTAATTGGCCTGACCGAGCTGTCCGATCAGCCCCGATGTGGATGTCATGTGGATATAGGCGCCGCCATTTTGGTTCTTGAAATGGGTGGATGCCGCACGGGATACATTGAAGGAGCCGTTGAGGTGCACAGCAATCACCGCTTGCCATTCCTCCGGGCTCATTTTGAAAATAAACCTGTCCCTGAGAATGCCCGCGTTGTTCACCACCGCATCGATTTTGCCGAAAGTATCCAGGGCGGTTTCGATAATGCGGTTGCCACCGGCAGGTTCCGCCACGCTATCAAAGTTGGCCACCGCCTCGCCGCCAGCAGCGCGAATCTCCGCCACCACAGCCTCGGCGGCATACTGGTCGCTTTCAGGGACCTTGCCGAGATCATTGACGACGACTTTGGCGCCACTTTTGGCAAATGCCAGCGCAAATTCCCTGCCAATGCCGCTCCCGGAACCCGTGATTGCCACTACTTTGTCTTGAACCATGCCGGTCATCTTCAAACCTCCAGATTAAGTCTGTACAGAAATATTGAAAGGCCCATTATATGGCATATATGTGAACATTGTGCAATACTGCGAACGACCCGGCACGGCTTTCCTGAATCAGATACTCGCTGTATAACAGTCATGCCTGGGTACCGGCTTGACCGCTAACTGGGCCTGATATAATATGAACAATATTCATATATAGGAACATTCGTCGGGACGCCGTTCTCTCCCGGGTCATGATTCCCGCTGTATCTCCGGGATGCGGGACGGGTATAAAGGCCTGTCAGCAGTATCAAAAAACAGGATCAAGGCGGGTGCAAGCGTTACTTCCCCACTAGCAGGGCTTACCACATGAATTTTGACATCAGCCCAGAAGACGCCGAGTTCCGCGCAGAGGTCCGGGCGTTTTTGCGCGACAACAATCCCGCCGACATAGCGCGGCGTTCCTATATCGGTGAGCATCCCCCCAGCCGTGAGGATATCCGTTGCTGGCAGGGTATCCTCCACGCCAAGGGTTGGGCTGCCCCGCATTTGCCTGCCGAGTATGGCGGTACTGACTGGTCGCCGATCCGCAAACATATCTTCATGGAAGAGTTCTATAACGCCGACGGTCTCGACTACAGCTGGCAGGGATTGCACATGGTGGCGCCGGTGCTGATAGCGTTTGGCAGCGAGGCGCAGAAAGCACGGTTTTTGCCGCCGATGCTCAGCGGCGAGGAGTTCTGGTGTCAGGGGTTTTCCGAACCCAATGCCGGTTCTGACCTAGCCAGTCTCAGGACCAGAGCCATCCTTGAAGGTGATCACTACCGGGTCAATGGCCAGAAGATCTGGACCAGTGATGCGGCATTCTCCGACTGGGGCTTTTTCCTGGTCAAGACCGATATCGAGGTCAAACCCCAGCGCGGGATTTCCTTCCTGCTTGTCGATATGAAAACCCCCGGGATCACCGTGCGCCCCATCGTTTCCATCGATGGTGGCAATGGTCTGACCGAGGTGTTTCTCGAAGATGTGCTGGTCCCTGCCGAAAACCTGGTAGGAGAGGCGGGCAAGGGTTGGACCTATGCCAAGTACCTGCTGGAAAAGGAGCGTACAACCAGCGCCTTCCTCTATTTCAACAAGCGTGAACTGGAAAAAGCCCGGGAAGTCGCCAGCAGCGAGAAAATAGACGGTGTTGCGGTTATCGATACGCCGGAGTATCGCCGCAAGTTTTCCGAAGTGGAAGCGGATCTGCTCGCCCTGGAGTGGTCGGTGTTGCGCATCCTCAGCAATGAGTCCAACAAGTACAACCTCGATGCGGTGGTATCTGCCCTCAAGTTGCGCGGCTCTGCCATGCAGCAGCGCATCACTGAGCTTCAAATTGAAGCCCTGGGGCCGAAAGCCTTGCGCTTTTTCCTGCATGAGGATGTGCAGGATGATCCCCTCTGGCCTGCTTATGTACCGGGACGTGTCAACGGCTACTTCACCAACCGCGCCTCCACCATTTATGGCGGCTCCCAGGAAGTGCAGAAGAACATCATCGCCAAAATTGCCTTTGACCTATAGATTCGGGGACAACCGTGGACTTCAATCTTTCCGATGAACAACAAATGCTCCGGGACAGCGCAGCGCGCTACGTCCAGGATAGCTATGGTTTTGAATACCGCCGCGCAAATCTCAAAACGCCCGCAGGCTGTTCCGAGCAGCAGTGGCAGGCGTTTGCGGAGCTGGGCTGGCTGGCGGTGGCGGTGCCCGAATCCTGTGGCGGCCTCGGCTGCTCCATACTCGAGACGGTAACGTTGGCGGAAGAGCTGGGCCGCGGTCTGGTGCTGGAACCCTACCTCACCAACGGCGTCCTTGCCCCTGCTCTGATTGAACACAGCAGCGCCGCAGCTGATCTGCTCCCGGCCCTGGCGGACGGTTCGCTGCGGGTGGCGCTGGCCCACGGCGAGGCCCATAGCCGCTACAACCTCAACGATGTCTCCGTCACCAGGGTTGCCCGCCAGGGAGAAGGATATCGCCTCGACGGCGTGAAGACGCTGGTGCTGGATGCACCCAGCGCGCACAGGTTGTTGGTCTCGGCGCGGGAAGAGGGCAGTGATGGCTTTGCACTTTTTCAGGTGGCGGTGAACGCGACGGGTGTTGAGATGAAGCCCTATCAGCTGGTCGATGGCTCCTGGGCGGCGGACGTGGTGTTCTCCGCCGTGGAGCTGCCCGCCAGCGCGCGCTTGCTGGAGGCGGACACGGCCCTGGCGGCGCTGGAACTGGCCTTTGACCGGACGCTGCTGGCCCAGGTGGCGGCGTCGCTGGGCGCCATGGAGCGGGTGCTGGATATCACCAGTGAATATCTCAAAACCCGCGTCCAGTTCGGTCAGCCCATTGGCAAGTTTCAGGCATTGCAGCATCGCATGGCGGAGATGTTTGTCGAAGTCCAGGAAACCCGTTCTGCCCTCTACCGGGGGCTGGCATTTGCCGATAGTGAACCGGCACAGCGCAGTGCGGCGGCATCGGTGGCCAAGGCAGTGGCAGCACGCTCGGCGAAAGTCGTCGCTGCCCTGGGTATCCAGTTGCATGGAGGCATCGGCATGACGGAGGAATACCCGGTGGGGCATTACTTCCGCTATCTCACAGCCTTCGAAAAAATCCACGGCGATATCGACTTTCATCTCAAGCGGATGGCCCTGCGGGCCTCCTGACTAATCACAGAGAAAATCACAGGGGAACAGTATGGAATATGTCAATTACAAGGCACTCGACATCCAGCGCGACGGCTTTGTCCTGCGGGTTACCTTCAACCGTCCGGATACCATGAATGCGGTCGACGAGGATATGGAGGCGGATCTTGCCCGCCTGTTTATGGAACTCCCCATGGATGACCAGACGCGGGTTGTAGTGCTGACCGGTGCCGGGCGCTGCTTCAGCGCCGGTGGCGACTTCGATCAGATGCAGCGCTGTATCGATAATCCGGGCGTTTTCTACAACAGCATGTCGAGGGCCAAGCATCTGGTTACCTCCATGCTCGATTGTCCCAAGCCCGTCATTGCCAGAATCAACGGCCATGCCATGGGGCTGGGCGCCACCATTGCCCTGTTGTGCGATTTCACCATTGCCGTGGAGGAGGCCAAAATCGCCGACCCCCATGTCAAGGTGGGCTTTGTGGCGGGCGACGGCGGTGCCGTGTTGTGGCCCCAACTGATCGGTTATGCCCGTGCCAAGGAGTACCTGATGCTGGGGGAAACTGCCACCGGGCGCCAGGCGGCGGATATCGGGCTTATCACCCGCGCGGTCAGTGCAGCGGACCTCGACAGCACCGTGAACGACTTTATCGAGCGCATTCTCGCCACGCCGCCGCGGGCGCTGCAGTGGACCAAACTCTCCGTCAATATCGGTCTCAAGCAGATGGCCAGCTCCGTGCTGGATGCCTCCATCGCTTACGAGGCTCTGTCAAACAACACGCGCGATCACCAGGAAGCACTTAACGCCTTCCGTGAAAAGCGCAAACCCAATTTCGTGGGGGACTGATGACCGCAATGTTGGATACCAAGCCAGATACAGCAAACAACGACGCCGGGGCCGTTGCCGAAACCAGCCCTCAGCGCCAGCTCTATCGCCACGCCGACCTGAAAAGAATGCTCGACCCGCAGAGCATTGCCATTGTCGGCGCCTCGTCCCGCAAGGGTTCTTTCGGTGAGCGCCTGCGCGCCAATCTGGGCGAATACGAGGGCAGGGTCTACCTTATCAATGCCCGCTACGACGATATTGGCGGCGAACAATGCTATCCATCCGTGTCGGCCCTGCCGGAAGTGCCCGACTGCGTGGTACTGGCGGTACCCAACGAAGCGGTCATGGCGGTGGTTGAGGAGTGTGCGGGTCTGGGTGTGGGTGGTGTGGTCATCTTCGCCTCGGGCTTTGCTGAAACCGGGCACCCCGAGCAGGTGGCGGCCCAGCAGCGTCTGGGTGAAATCGCCCGCGAATCCGGCATGCGCATCATCGGCCCCAACTGCCTCGGTTTTGCCAACTACCAGCGTAAGGCCCGTGTGACCTTTTCCGAATACCCCGTCTCGCGCCCCTTGACCACCACCTCGGTGGGTATCGCCAGTCAGTCTGGCGCCCTGTCCCAGTCCCTGGCACAGGCCATCGAGCGGGGCGTATCTGTCAGTCATACAATTTCAACCGGCAACTCCTCCGATGTGGACGTGGCCGACCTGGTAGCTTTTCTGGCGGAGGATCCCGGCTGCAAGGCGATTGCCTGTGTCTTTGAAGGCATGGCAAATCCCCGGCGCCTTATCGAGGCGGCGGAAATTGCCAAATCAGTGGGCAAGCCTCTGCTGATCCACAAGATTGCCACTGGTGAGATCGGCGCTGCTGCTGCGATGTCCCACACCGGCTCCCTGGCCGGCTCCGATGCCGCCTACCGGGCGGCCTTTCGGCGTGCCGGGGTGATTGTCATCGATGATTTTGAAGCGCTGATAGAAGCCGCCTGCTTCTTTGCCAAGGCACCCCCGCCGAAGGCCGAGGGCGTAGCGGTGGTGGCAACCTCTGGCGGTGCCGCCATCATGGCTGCCGACAAAGCCGAGATCCACGGCGTGCCGCTGCCCCAGCCCAGCCCGTCGGTGCGGGCGATTCTCGAAGCCCATATCCCCGATTTTGGCTCCGCCAACAATCCCTGCGATGTGACTGCCCAGGTGGTCAACAACCCCGAGTCCCTGTGGGCCTGTGGTGAGGCACTGATGTCAGACAGCGCCTTTGGCGCCGTGGTAGTGCCCCAGCCGGTGGCCTTTGCTCCTCACACGCCGCGCATTGGCGCGTTCAGTGAGTTGTCGCAAAAACACGGCAAGATCACCTGCAACGTGACCATTTCAGAATGGCTGCAAGGACCGGCTACCCAGGAGGCGGAAGAGAACGCCCATGTGGCCCAGTTCCGCTCCATGACGCGCTGTTTTGCCACCCTGGCCCAATGGCAGCAGCGCGACGCGCGCTTGCGCCGGGGTGCGCGCAAACTGGAACGGCTGACAGCTACTTCGGTAGCAGACGAAGCCGCCGAATTGATTCGTCGCGCGGGCAATACCGTGTTGGCGGAGAGCGAGTCCAAACAGGTTCTCGACCTGTACGGTATCCCGGTAGTGCGGGAGATCCTCGCCCAGAGCGGCGACGAAGCCGTTGCCGCCGCGCAAAAGGTTGGCTACCCGGTGGTGCTCAAGGTGGAGTCTGTCGACCTGCCCCATAAAACCGAGGCCGGTGTTATCCGTCTGAACCTGGGTAACGAGACTGAGGTGCGCAAGGCCTATGACGAAGTCATGGCCAACGCCAACAAGGTGGAGCCACAGCCGCGCATCAATGGCGTGCTGGTGCAGCCCATGATCGGTGCCGGTGTGGAGATCATGGTGGGCGCCAGGATGGACCCGCTGTTTGGCCCGCTGATTGTGGTGGGCATGGGCGGTGTGCTGGTGGAGCTGCTCAAGGATACAGCCGTAGAACTGGCGCCGGTGACCCGTGATGAAGCCAGAGACATGATCGACGGCCTCAAGGGAAGTCGGTTATTACAGGGGTTCAGGGGTTCAAAGCCGGTGGATATGGAAGTACTGGTGGACGTTGTCTGCCGCCTGTCAGAGATGGTATCCGATCAGCGCGAGCTGGTTGCTGAACTCGATATCAATCCGCTGATTTGTTCCGAAAACCGCATTATCGCTGTGGATGCATTGATCGTCCGTACTTAATTTTTAGGAGAAATACCATGTCCGACCCCTATGCCCGCTATCAGGAACTGAAATTTGACCGCCCGCATCCGCGGGTGCTGCGCATCACCATTGCATCATCCATCAAGATGAATGCCATGAGCTCAACCCTGCACAGGGAGTGCTCGGAGATCTGGCGCGACGTGGACGCCGATCCGAGTGTGTCCGCCGTCATCATTACAGGCAGCGAAAAGGCTTTTTCTGCCGGTGGCGATCTGGTCCACGAGCGCAAGTGCTGCGATGACTACGACCTGCGCATGCAGGCCATGAAAGAGGCCCGCAACCTGGTCATGAACATGATCGAATGCTCCAAGCCGATCGTCAGTGCCGTGCAGGGCTGGGCGGTGGGTGCGGGACTGGCCTGTGTGATTCTGGCCGATGTGTCGGTGGTATCGAAGACCGCGCAGTTTTCCGATGGCCACGCCAAGATCGGTGTCGCCGCTGGCGATCACGCCACCATTATCTGGCCCTTGCTGTGCGGCATGGCCAAGGCCAAGTACTACCTGATGACCGCCGACAGCTTTACTGGTGAAGAAGCCGAGCGCATGGGTCTGGTCACCATGGCGGTGGAACACGACGAGGTGCAGGAGCGGGCGCTGGCGGTGGCCACCAAGCTGGCGGAGTCTGCGCCTGCCGCCCTGCGCTGGACCAAGCACACCCTCAATCACTGGCTGCGCCAGGCAGCGCCCATTCTGGATGCGTCACTGGCCCTCGAATTTATCGGCTTCGCCGGTCCAGAGGGCAAGGAAGGCATTGATGCCTTTCTGGAAAAACGGCCAGCAAAATTCTCGCCGGATACACCTACCTGAGCGCCTGATCTCGCCTGCCTGGGCGAGTGTCGGCAAACAACTGTATTGAAAGCCAACCAAAGGTATTCAGCATGAACCAAGATCATATCAGTGCGATTGAAGACAGCATCCCGGTCTACAAAGGACCGATTTTCGATGGTGATACCCATCTGTATGAAACGAAGGATGCCTGGAAATACATTCCCGAGAAATACAAGGCCGACTGGGATTTCATCTGGAAAACAGGGGCGGACGGGCAGTTCGCGCAATATATCGGCAACAAGAAAGTGGAAGTCAGCGCGGGCTACACCACCGAGGACGGTCTGATACCGCCACCCGGCAAAATGCATGAGTGGCTCAAAGCCATGAAGGAGGGCAACCTCGAACTGGAAATGCGCGTGCCCAAAACCCCGGACATGATGTACCCGGATGCGCGCCTGAAAAAAATGGATGAGTTCGGCGTTGAAGGCTGCCTGCTCTACTGCGGCGACATGGTTGCCTGCATCAGCTACCTCGACGAGCTGGAACCCGCCAAGGCGATCCTCCACGCCTACAACCAGTGGATGCTGGAGCAGTGGCAATTCAATTACCAGGATCGTATTTATTCCGCCCCGCTGGTGATTCTCGACGATGTCGACTGGGCCTGCAAAGAGGCGGAGTGGGCGATCAAAAATGGCACCCGCCTGTTCCTGATGCCCATGGGTTCGGTCAACAACAAGGCACCGGCTCATCCCGACCACGACCGCTTCTGGGCCATTCTCAACGAAGCCCACTGCCGTGTGGTGTACCACGTGTCCGAAGCGATTTACATGAAGGATCACATGCGTGTCTGGGGTGAGGTGATGCAGTCATCGCGGCTCAAGCAAACCGCCTTTATGTGGATGCACGGCTACGGCGAGCGCCCGGTGATTGAAACCCTGTCGTCATTTATTTTCTGGAACTTCTTCGAGCGCTTCCCCAATATCAAGTTGATATCGGCAGAAAATGGCTGCGAGTGGGTGCCCAATATGCTGATCAAGATGGATAAGTGCCGGGGCATGGCGAAGAATGGCTACTGGCCCGGCGGTCAGTTGAAAGAGCGCCCCAGCCGCATTTTCAAGCGCCACATCAGCGTGGTTGCCTACCCGGAAGACAATATCAAGCAGGTGATCGAGCAGACCGGTTCGGCGGATTGGATCATCAACGGTTCGGATTATCCCCACTCCGAGGGTGTACCGGAGCCGGTTGATTTTGTCAAAGAGGGTTGCCGGGGTTTGTCGGAGGAAGAGATCCGCAAAATCATGTACGACAATGGCAAAAACTTTATTGCTCGCTGAGCAACTGGCTGGAGAGCCCCGGCATGAAACGCAAATACCTGCACAGCACGGAACATATCCTTTTTGAGGTCAAGGACAGGGTCGCCACCATCACCCTGAACCAGCCTGAAAAGCGCAATGCGCTCAGTACCGGAATGATTCAGGAGTACCACGATGCCCTGCTGGAGGCGGACGCCTTGGTGGATGTCAATGTCATCGTGGTGCAGGGTGCGGGCAAGGATTTTTGCGCCGGGTATGATCTGGCCGGCGCTTACGCCGGTAAAGCGGAAGGCAGTGATACCTTTGATCCCGCCGCCTACCGGACCGTGAATGGCACCCTGGATGACGACTGCTGGAGCCTGGAACAAACCCAGCGCAACACCACCCTGACCTTTGACCTGCACAAGCCGGTGATCGCCAAGGTGCATGGCAACTGCATGGCGGGCGGTATCGATATCGCGCTGATGTGCGATATGGTCATCGCCGCCGACAATGCCAAGATCGGCTTCCCTGCCACCCGTGCCAACGGCACTCCGCCCACCAATTTATGGTTTTATCAATGCGGCCCGCAGTGGGCCAAGCGCCTGCTGTTTACCGGTGATTGCCTGAGTGGCCGGGATGCCGCCCGCATCGGGCTGGTGATGGACGCGGTGCCGGCGGATCAGCTCGATGCCGAGGTTGCCGAACTGGCGCGCAGGATCAGCTTTGTCGACAGCGAACTGCTGGCCACCCAGAAGCGGGTGATCAATCTTGCCATGGAGCTGGCGGGCGCCAAGACCCTGCAACGCCTGGCCGCCGAGCAGGATGCCAAGGCGCACCTGTCAAAGGGGCCGCGCCGTTCGCAGTTCAAAAAAGACATGGCGGAGGAGGGCCTGCGCCAGGCACTGCGCAATCGGGATGAACCCTTTGGCGATGGCATGGCCCGTATTCGCTGGACCGAAGATCGCAACGACAACTGATTTGGGAGTGGCAAAATGGATGTGGAACTGAGTGTTGATAATGGCGTTGCCACCCTCCTGCTCAACCGGCCGGACAGTCTCAACGCCCTGACTCCGGCGATGATGGACCAGATGCTGGTTCACCTCAGCACCGTGGCGGAAGATGCCTCCATCCGTGCGCTGCTCTTTACCGGCGCCGGGCGGGCTTTCTGCGCCGGTGCCGATGTCAAGGGCAGTGGTGGCCCGCCCAAGCCTGTGACCGTGGCCAGCGCCCGCCATTCCATGGCCAAATACCAGGAGGTTGCCCTGCGCCTCTACAACCTCGACAAACCCGTGGTGTGTGCCGTGCGCGGCGCCACGGTGGGGATTGCCTGGACCTACGCCCTCTGTGCCGACATGCTGCTGGCTTCGCAAACCACCAATTTCATTCCCGCTTTTTTGATGCGCGCCACGGTGCCCGAGGGCGGCATGGTGCATCTGCTGGCCAGGCACTGCGGTGAATTTCGCGCCAAGGAAATCATGTACCTCAACCGCAAGGTCAGTGGTGAAGAGGCGGCGCAAATGGGTCTGGTCAGCCGGGTGGTGCCCGATGACGAACTGCTGCCCCAGGCGCAAGCCCTGGCAGCGGAACTGGCGGCGATGCCGACTTTTTCTGTGGGACTGACCAAGCAGCTGTTCCGCACCAACGCTGGCTCCATGGAGGAATTCCTTTCCACCGAGCGCAATGCCATCGCCCTGGCGGTAAATTCCGAGGATGCCAGCGAGGGCCGTCAGGCCTTCCGGGATAAGCGCAAGCCGGATTTCAAGGGCTGCTGATTGAGGGTGCCCGATAAAAACCGGGCGTAGCAGCTCGCGCTTCCCCATAAATCTCTTCCATAAAATACCCATTAAAAGGAATCGTCATTTATGTCAGTCGCAGCACCCATCCCCGGCTACTACCAGGTTGCCTACGTCACCAATGACTTTCAGCGTGCCTTGAAGCAGTTTGAAGGAACCCACGGCATCAGCCGTTTTCTGGAGATGCCGGAGGCGCGCTTTGCCACTGCGGATAACCGCGAGGCCCTGTGCAATATCGCCCTGGCCTATGTGGGCGGCACCGAGATCGAGGTGATTCAACCCCTCGACGGCGATGTCCAGTTGTACCGGAATTTCCTGCCGGAGCAGGGCTTTGCCGTGCGTTTTCACCACCTCAGCAAGCTCCATGAAACCGAAGAGTCTCTTGAGCAGGAGTTGCAACGGGTAGTGGCGGAGGGCAAATCGCTGCCCATCAATGGCCGCGATGCCAAAAGCCAGGCGCGCTATTTCTACGCCGATTACCGCGCCGAGCTGGGGCACTATCTGGAAAATGTCTACTTTGCCCCCGCCTCCCTCGAGTGGCTAAAGCAGATTCCCCGCAACTGACACAATTTTTCCCTGCCATTGCGTGCCGGTGGCAAGACTTTTATAACAGGAGAATTGGTATGGATACATCCATTAATGCCAGAGTTCAGCAGGCCCTGGACGAGGCTGTCGCCAACGGCAGTCAGATCGGTATTCAGGTGGCCGCTTACCATCACGGCAAACTGGTGGTTGACGCCTGGAGCGGCCTCGCCGATGAGCAGACCGGGCGCCCGGTTGACGGCGATACCCTGTTCAACGTGTTTTCCGTTACCAAGGCAGTGGTGGCGACGGCGGTGCATATGCAGGTGGATCGCGGCCACCTCGATTACGACGCCCCCATCGCTGACTACTGGCCGGAGTTTGCCGCCCAGGGCAAGGGGCGAGCGACGGTCAGGGATGCCCTGACCCACCGGGTGGGTATCCCGCAAATGCCTACAGGCGTAACTCCCGCTCTGATGTGCGACTGGCAGTGGATGACCGCGCACATCGCCGCCACCGAGCCTTTGTTTGAGCCTGGCACGCGCACTGCTTATCTGTCGATGACCTTTGGCTGGATCCTGGGCGAGCTGGTGCGACGCTCCGACCCGGCGGGTCGCTCACTGGGCCGCTTCGTCAAGGAAGAGATTGCCGATCCGCTGGGGATCAGCGACCTGTGGATCGGCATTCCCGACGTAGTGGAGCCACGGGTAGCCCGCCTGCGCAATGATTCCATGGTAGTTCCCGAAGAGTACCTGCCGCCTCTCTTCAACGTATCCATGCCCGCTGCCGTCGGCCTGGTGCCCGAGGTGTTCGAGCTGCCCCAGGTGCGCCGTGCGGAAGTGCCCGGTGTGGGTGGCATTTTTAACGCCCGCAGCGAAGCGCGCTTTTTTGCCATGCTCGCCCAGGGCGGCGAACTCGACGGCGTGCGCCTGTTGTCGCAAACACTGGTGGATACCCTCAATACCCCCAGGCCCAATGCCGATGAGCCGGACCCGGTGATGTTCGGCATTCCCATACCCCTCAGCATTGGCGGTTACTGGCTGGGTGGCGATTACACACCGGTGTGCTCGGTGCGCCGTCGCCAGGCGATCTGTCATCCCGGCGCAGGCGGTTCCATCGGCTGGGCCGACCGCGAGCTGGGGCTGGCGGTGGCGATTTGCCACAACCGCATGTTCGACGCCAGATCTGTTGAGGAGGACCCGGTGCTGCCGGTTGCCGATGCTGTCTGGCAGGCTCTGGGGTTTTAAAGCGCGCAGCTGTGATGTCCAGGCCGCGCTGAACAGCTGGGCGAAGGATCGTCGCAGCTCAGTGATCGACAAAACGCCGGTCGTAGGTGGCGCGGCGATGCTGCAACTGGGTCGCGCGCTCGGCGGGCGTCACCTGTGCAACGCCGGGCGGCAGGGCACTTTCCAGATCGGCGAGCTTGACGATGCGCGAGGTGATCTGCGGCGCCTCACTGCCCCCCTGGGGTACCCCCTGCCAGCGCACCAGAATAGTGGTGTCGTGGAACCCTGCCGGGTCGAGCCAGTTGTGCACGCCGGGGTCCTTCAGCGACAGCACATGGGTGATGCGACCATCCGCATCGGGCTTCATCTGCCCATTGGTGTAGCTGCTGAGGTGGTCGCGGTTGTCGTAGCTGCAAATCAGCTCGTCGTGCAACACGATGTCGCGATAGGCCGCGTTTGCGACATTGCGGGTGATGATCACCGCCTCGTCATCGGCGATGGTGAAGTGGCCCACACTGCCCACCTGTGAGACCAGTCCGCCAACATTGCCCGCACCCACGGCCGGTTGCATCTGCTGCGGCCAGTTGTGAAACAGGCGCGACGCGTAGTAGGCGTAGAACACATCAGAGCAGATGTTGCGCACCGCCATTTTGGCCAGCTCGTCCTCGCTCAAGGGGTCGCGAGTGGGCGGGTTGAGCCGGTGGATGCGCAGCCAGTTGGGATCCTCGAGCCAATCACCCATCGAATCGCGCACGAAGAGGAAGAGCGTGCCCGGCGGAATTTGCAGGTGATTGCGGCGCCCGTTGGTCGGTGTGTTGTCAAGGGTGAGGGTGAAGGTGCCGTCGGCGGCAATGTCCATGTCGGCCTGTTCCAGCGAGCCCATGGTCAGGGATGTGGTGGTGTTGCCCACCAGCTGGCAGGTCACATAGGTCGAGGGCCGGGCGGCGAGGCGGCCATGCAGTTCATAGTGGCCATCGCTGCTTACCGCCATCAGGCGGTAGGCGTTGTTGGGATTGTCACCGCCCCACTTCGAGCAGGGCATGTGATGTCCGAACCAGTGGCCGTCCTGGGTGTACACCCGCATGATGCGCGGGTAGTTCGGGTCGCTCAGCGCCGCCACCATGGTGGCCTTGACGCAGTAGCTGTCGATGCTTTCCTTCATCCGTGCCGGGACCTGCTCGGCAGCAATGGTTTTGTCGCAGACGCGGACCCACATCTCGCAAGCCAGCCGACAGGCGGCCTGCACATCGTCGCGTTCAAACAGCCGCAGCGTCAGGCGTTCGAGGTCACGTTGATCGACATTGGCCACCGGATTGGTGGCCGACAGAAAGTACTGATCGTCAGATAAAGCCATAAAGCAAGGTCTCCAGATTGGATCAAGGTGACAAGGGGGCGGAACGATCAGCTGTATTAGTTCAGCTCAGGGCGACGCCCGGCTCCAGTACTCGCGCCCGTTGTCTTTACTAAAACCTTACTGCTTACTGCTCGGCAATCAGCTGTCAGTGTCCAGCAGTTTTCCCAGCTTGCAGATGGCCTGGATATGGCGTGCTGTCATGTCTTCCGGGGTGTTGGCCAGGGAGGCAAAGAAGAACACCGTATCCACCGGCATATCCCCCACAAATTCGCGAATCTGGCTGGCGGCTTGTTCCGGCGTGCCGTACAGAAAGCCGTTGAGACCAAGACCAAGGCCTCTTTGCCGCATCTTGTCCGGATCCACGGGGCGCGGTTTGCCGCCTTCGGCCATGTGCGCCACCAGGTCGCGATAGGATTCCATCTGGTATTTAAGATGTTTGGATACCACCGGCCAGTCGCCGTCCGGGTCCTCGCTGATCCAGCCCTGGATGCCGCCTGCCATGCGCGCTGAAGCAGGATCGTGGCCGCCCTCCACCAGACCGTCGCGGTAGGGTTGGTACAGCTCCGGTGCGATGGCCAGCAGGTTTTCCCCCAGCAGCCCGGCGCGCCGCGCGCTTTTGGGCCCCATATAGCCCATCCAGATGGGGATGCGTGACTGTTGCGGAGCCGGGGTGATGACATTGTCTGCCCACAGGCGGCGCAGTTCCCGCACACAGTCATCAGTCAGTCCGTAGCGGCGTTTGATATCCACGCCGTAGGCTTCAAATTCCACCGGGTTGTAACCGGCGCCCAGGCCCAGGTCGAGGCGCCCGTTGCTGATAATGTCCACCACGGCGGCCTCTTCGGCGATCTGTATGGGGCGGCGCAGGGGGGCCACCATGATGGCGGTGCCGATGCGCATGCGCTTGGTGCGGGCGGCAACAGCGGCGGCAAAGGTCAGGGGCTGGGGCAGATAGCCGTCGGGGATCAGGTGGTGTTCGCTCAGCCATACCGAGCTGGCGCCAAGCCGCTCCGCTTCCTCGCACATTTCGAGGGTAAAGTTGTAGATGCGCGATGAATCCTGACGCCAGGGTGCGGGGTTGCGCAGATCAAAATAGATGCCTACTTTCACGGTGTGTTTTTCCTCGAGCGGATTGTTCCTGGCCGCTGCTGGCGACTCAGTTTGTAGAGATTTTTGTTTTTTCTGCGGCAACCAGGCAACTTTGTGCAGCAGGACTGCGCTGGGGTGGCAAGACGTTGCGATTGACAAGGTAGCATAAATGTGAACAATGTTCAAAAATACCGTCATCTAAATGGCGCTGTGGGTTGGTCCCATCGAATGACATAAATAGAGTCAGCAGGCAAAGGTCAGGAGGTTTGATTTGGCAACGGTCAGAGAGCAATTACTGGACATGATTTTGGTGCCGGAGCAGGCCTACAACCAGTCTGCGGATGACCTGGCGCCCAGGCAGTTACAGGCAGCGCAGGAACTGCTGGACGACTACCGCAAGCGTATTCCGCTGCTGGATCGCCGTGCCACCGAGGCAGGCATAGACAGGATCACTTCCTTCGATGATCTCGTTCCGCTACTTTTTGCCCACAGTGCCTACAAGTCCTATCCCCAGGGTTTTTTTGACAAGGGCCAGTGGGATCGCATGCTCAAGTGGCTGGATACCCTCAGTGCGGTGGATGTCACTCAGGTGGATGTATCCAGGGTCACCAATGTGGATGAGTGGATCGAGGCCCTGTGGAATGCAGGCTACTATGTGCTGGCTACCAGTGGCACCAGCGGCAAGTGTTCATTCCTGACCCAGACCGCCAAAGACCGCAAAATGAAAACCCGGCATTTCTACCACACCGTGGGTTTCCCCTTTGTCAAACCGACACCTCGCCCGGTGTTCTGGCTTGGTCCCAGCAAGGGCCCCAACAGCGCCATCGAGTCGTGCAACATCAACCGCGAAAACTGGGCGGCACCGGGTGATTTCCACTGCCTGTCGGATGAGCCGCTGCGCATTTCCGATGTGAGCAAGATGGCGTCTTTACGCAAGCGCATGGCCCAGGGCACAGCCACCCCCAACGAGATTGCAACCTTCGAGGCCGACAGCGTCGCCAAGGCCAGGGCAGGGGAATCAGTGCTGGTGGAGATGGCCAACAAAATCCTCGATCGCCGCCACGAACCCCTGCTGATTACCGGCATGTGGGCCCAGTATATGGAGATCATCCGCATCGCCCGTGAGCGCGGCATTGCCGACGGCGATTTCCACCCCGACACCGTGATGATGGCCGGTGGTGGCGTCAAGGGCATCGCCCTGCCGGACGACTACAAGGAGCAGGTCGACAGGTTTTTTGGCGATGTCATCAAGCCGGGCAACTACGGTATGACCGAGATGGCACAGCTGATGCCGCGCTGCGAGGCGGGTCGTTACCACGGCGCCCCCGGTCTGATCTGGATGGTACTCGATGGCCCTGGCGAGAAGCGCCTGACGGCGGCAGACGCCGACGCCAGGGGGCTGGTGGAAGGCCGCTTTGCTTTCCTCGATCTGCTCTACGAGGGGCGCTGGGGCGGTGTCATCACCGGCGACAAGGTTACCGTGGATTTTTCTCCCAGGTGTGCCTGCGGGCGCAGCGGTCCGACCTTGCTGGACAATATCACCCGCTTTGCCAGCGCTGGACAGGACGACCATATCGGCTGTGCCGGTACTATTGATTCCTATATCCGCGGAGCACTGTCATGACAGCACCAGCAAAAGAACTGATTCTTCCCATTTGCCATGTGATCAAGGGCGAGGCCCGCTTTGGCGAGGACAATGTCCATGGCCGCGGTGTAACGCGGTTTTCCACCCCGGCCATCAATGTGGATGAGCTTGTCTGGTCCCGGGAAACTCCTGGCCCGGCCTTTGATACCCCGCTCGACGAGATCATCGACATTCTGGTGGAAACCGGCGACTGGATCACCCGCGACCCCGACGGTCTTATAAAGCAGGCCTTCGAACTGTCAGTGCAGTCAAACTCCTTGCCCCGCAACGTGCTGGCCTGGTCCTTTGCCAATCTCGGCAAAGTGTTTACCCGCAAGGGGCTGGAGTTCCAGATCAACATGGAGCTGGGTGGCAAGGATGTGGTGGATGGTTGGCGGGAAATCACCGATACCCCGAGCGGGCGCCTGCACCGCATCCGGGCTTTTCCGCCCCGTATGGTGCATATCATCGCCGGCAACGCGCCGGGGGTGGCGGCCATGACCGTGGCCTGGGGCGCACTCACCAAGGGAGTGCATCTGCTCAAGATTCCCTCCAACGATCTGTTCAGCGCCACGGCCATCCTGCGCGGTTTGTCCGCAGTGGCTCCGGGCCACCCCGTGAGCCAATCGTTCTCTGCGGTGTACTGGCGCGGTGGCGATGTCCAGATGGAAAGCCTGCTCTACAGACCGCAGTTTTTCGACAAGCTCGCCGCCTGGGGCGGGGAGGGCACCATTCGCGGCGCGCGCCAGTACATCGGCCCCGGCTTTGAACTGGTTGCCTTCGATCCCAAGACCTCCATCTCCATGATCGGCAGGGAAATTTTTGCCACTGATGAAATGCTGGCCGACGCCGCCGAGCGCGCCGCCGTGGATGTAACCCTGATGAACCAGCAGGCCTGCGCCTCCAGCCGCATCCAGTTTGTGGAGGGCAGTGTGGAGGAGGTGGATCGTTACTGTGCGTTGCTCCAGGCCAGGATGGGCGTTGAGCGCGACACCAATTCCGCCGACGGTCCGCCATTGAGCGGGGAGTTGCGCGAAGAGCTTGAAGGCTTGCGGGATATGGAACCCTACTATCGCATCTGGGGCAGCGACAACGGCCGCGGCATAGTGATCCGCTCCGACGAGCCCGTGGAGTTTTACCCCGATGGCAAGGTCGTCAATGTGGTACAGGTGGAGAATCTGGCGGATGCCGTATGCAACGCCAACGTCGCGACCCAGACAGTGGGAGTGTTCCCACCCGAGCGCAAGGCCGGGCTGCGCAATGCACTGGCGTCTGCCGGGGTGCAGCGTGTGGTCAACCTGGGTGCCGCAGGCGGCGTCGAGCCGGGCCTGCCCCACGACGGATTCAACCCTTTGCAGCGCTTTTTTCGCTGGGTCAATGATGAGGGTTGAGTGAGTACGTCTGACGTCGGACGTCTGAAGTCTGACGCCAGGAAGCTTGCAGATTGGGCTGACATCAGCATGTTAGCGAAGATTCAGCTACAGGCGACGTAAGTCCAGCCGACTACGGACGTCTTAGCGTCTGACGTCAGACGTCAGACGTCAGACGCAAAACCAGAAAACAACAGGACCAAAAAATGATCGAACTGACACGCAGAGGCCCCGTGGCCGTTCTCACCCTGGCAAGACCGCCGGTCAATGCCATCAACGATGCCATGATCGACGCGATCAACGGTGCCCTCGATGAACTGGCGGCACAGTCCGACTGGAGTCTGCTGCAAATCCGCAGTGAGCAAAAAGTCTTTGCCGCTGGCGCCGATCTGGCCCAGATCCGCGCCTGGAAGGACGCGGATTCCCCCGGTGGCGCCCTGTCTGCCTATATCGTCAGGCTCCAGGGGCTCTACAACCGAATCGAGGCGCTGCCCCAGGTGACCTTGTGTGAAATTGGCGGCGCAGCCATGGGTGGCGGTTACGAGCTGGCCCTGGCCTGTGATTTTCGCATGGCGGCGGATGAGGCGAAGATCGGCTTGCCGGAGGTGGGTCTTGGGCTGATTCCCGGTGCGGGAGGTACCCAGCGGCTGACCCGCCTGTGCGGCCCCGGCATTGCCAGTCGCATTATTCTGGGTTGCGAACCGGTGGACGGACAGACAGCCCTGTCACTTGGCATGGTGCAGTGGTCGGTGCCACGGGCGCAACTCGCAGAGGAGGCGCAAAAAACCTGCGACCGCCTTGCGTCTCTGCCTGCCCACGCCCAGGCGGTGGCAAAGCAGTGCATCGCGCACCATGCACGGGTCTCCGCCGAAGGCTTTGGCCTTGAGATGACCGCCGGGGGGCAGTTGCTCGACACGGAGAAGACCGTCGCCCTGATCTCTGCGTTTCTCGACAGGAACAGCCCCAGGGGCTAATCCCAACCTCTGAGTCACACCAACCAGCCAATGAGTGCAAGACTATGGATCAACAAGCTCCCGTGGAGCAATTTCAACAGTATCTCGAGAATGATCGTTTTATGCTCCAGCGCGGCAGGGAGAGCGGCAAATATTTCTTTTACCCCAGAAGCGTGGAGCCACTCACCGGCTCCATGGACTGGGAATGGGTCCAGGCCAGTGGGTTAGGCACTGTGTATTCAACCACGGTGGTGCGCCAGAAGCCGCCCCAGCCAGATTACAACCTGGCGCTGATCGATCTTGACGAAGGTCCGCGTCTGTTGAGCCGTGTCGAGGGTGTCCCTCCCGCCGAGGTTCAAATCGGTATGCGGGTGCGCAGCCTGATTGTCAGGGAAAGCGACAAACCGGTGCTGGTGTTCCAGCCAACTCTGGTATTCCAGCCGACAATGTCGGATTGATTCCCGCAGCCATTCGTGTAGCAGTGTCGCGACGGCCCTGCCTATCTATATCAACGACTTCAGATTCGGAACCCGCTTATGAAGGATCAGTTTCCCAGGGGCAAAACCGCCATTGTCGGTGCTGCCACCTATGGCCTGGGTGAATCCCCCGGCATGTCCAATTACGACCTGGCGGCCTGCGCCAGTGCCAAGGCACTCGAACAGGCGGGTCTGACCCCCGCCGATGTCGATGGCCTCTTTACCATCACCATGAATGACAGTCTCAACGGGCTGAGTTTTTCGGAGTATCTGGGCATAAACCCCCGGATTACCGACAACACCCGCACGGGCGGCTCGTCGTTCCAGATTTTTGCGGTGATGGCCGCCATGGCGCTGATGACCGGCCAGTGCAATGTGGCGTTGATCGCCTATGGCAGCAATCAGCGCACGGCGTCGGGCAAGCTGGTGCAGACCTCTGGCACCAGTTTGTCCCCCTGGATGGAACCCTACCGCCCGCGTATACCCATCTCCTCCTACGCCATGGCGGCGGCGCGCCATATGCACCAGTATGGCACCACGCGGGAACACCTGGGGGAGGTGGCCATTGCCGCCCGCCGCTGGGCAATGCTCAATCCCGAAGCCTTTATGCGTGATGAGCTGACCATGACGGAGTATCTGGACTCGCGTATGATCTGCGACCCGCTGGGCAAACTGGATTGCTGTCTGGTGACGGACGGTGCCGCCGCTGTGGTGATGACCCGTGCCGACTACGCCCGCGATCTGGTGAAAAAGCCTGTCTACCTGCTCGGTGGCGCGGCAGAGACAACCCACCGGGAAATCGCCTCCATGCCGGATCTGACCGTCACCGGCACCGCCCGTGCTGCGTCGCGGGCATTCGCCCAGGCCGGCATCAGTGCAGCGGATGTGGATGTGGTGCAGCTCTATGACGCCTTCACCATCAATACCATCCTGTTTCTGGAGGATATGGGTTTTTGCCCCAAGGGGGAGGGCGGACGTTTTGTCTCCGAGGGACGTATTGCTCCTGGCGGTGAGCTGGCGGTCAATACCAATGGCGGCGGTCTGTCGTTTACCCATCCGGGCATGTACGGACTGTTCACCATGGTGGAGAGTGTGGTGCAGATTCGCGGTGAAGGTGGTGATCGTCAGGTGGACAATGTGAATATCGCCGTGTCCCATGGCAATGGCGGAGAACTCTCCAGCGAGGCGTTACTGGTGCTGGGATCGGAAAATACACTTTAGGAATCAGACATGGTCAATTATCAGGTAATGAAAGACTGGGATTTTGGTGAAATAGAGCACACCTATACCCAGCGCGACACCATGCTCTATGCGCTGGGCATCGGCATGGGGCACGACCCCCTCGATCGGGGCCAGCTGCGTTTTGTATTTGAAAAGGAGTTGCAGGCGGTGCCTTCCATGGCCGCAGTGCTGGGTTCACCGGGTTTTTTCTGGGGTAATCCCAAAACCGGTGCCGACTGGGTGAAGCTGGTGCACGGCGAGCAGGATGTCACGCTCCATGAGCCCCTGCCCCCGCAGGGCACCCTGATCGCCAAAAACCGCATTCATTCCATGACCGACAAGGGTGAAGGCAAAGGCGCCCTGGTGGGTATTGTCCGGGAAATTTTTCACAAGGAGAGCGGCAACCACCTGGCCACCGCCAAGCAACTCACTTTCCTGCGTGGCGACGGGGGGTTCAGTGCTGCGGACGGTATCAGTGATCCGGCCCCGGAGCCACTGCCCGCCATCGTCGAGCGCGCGCCGGATATTGAGGTGGAGCTTCCCTCCCTGCCCCAGGCGGCGCTGATCTATCGGCTCAGCGGTGATTACAACACCCTCCACGCCGATCCCGAGGTGGCGGAAAAGGCCGGATTCCCGCGCCCCATTCTGCACGGGTTGTGTACCTACGGGATGGCTGTCCACGCGGTATTGCGCACCTGTTGCGACTACGACGCCAGTCGATTCCGCCGTCTGGCCCTGCGCTTCACCGCGCCGGTTTACCCCGGTGAAACGGTGCGTTTCCAGATCTGGCGCAACAGCGAAAAGCAATTGCAGCTGCGGGCGCGGGTCGATGCCCGCGATGTGGTGGTGCTTAATAACGGTCTGGTGGAACTGGTCTGATATGCAGTTGGCTCCGCGAACATACCTGTTTGTCCCCGGCGACCGGCCGGAGCGTTTTGCCAAGGCGGTGGCCAGCGGCGCAGACCAGATCATCCTTGATCTGGAGGATGCCGTCTCGCCGCCAGCGAAGGTCGCCGCACGGGATCAGGTGGCTCTGGCCCTGAACGGCAACCGCGACTTTGTGGTGCGCGTCAATGCCCCGGACAGCGACTGGTTTGAGGATGATCTGGCGATGTGCCGGGAAGGTCGGCCCGCCGCCGTGCTGGTGCCCAAAGCGGAAGATCCGGCATTGATGCGCGATGTTGTGGCCCGCCTGGGGGGCAATATCGCCGTGCTGGCGCTGATCGAAACCGCCCGTGGTGTGCGTCAGGTGGATGGGATTGCGGCAGTGTCGGGGGTGGAGCGGCTGGTATTTGGCTCCATCGACCTGCAGCTCGATCTGGGCATGGACGGCGAGGACGAGCTCAATGTGTTTCGCGTCCAGCTGGTTGTAGCCTCACGACTGGCGGATATTGCCGCACCTGTCGACGGTGTGACAACTGCCCTTGATGATGCGACGCAGCTGACTGCCGATACCGCCCGCGCCCGCCGTCTGGGTTTTGGCGGCAAGCTCTGCATTCATCCCCGCCAGGTGGCCCTGGTGAATGAGGGTTTTACCCCTGGCGCTGCTGAAATCCAGTGGGCGCACAGAGTAGTTGCTGCCGCCGCCGCAGCGCCAGGCGGTGCCGCCGCCCTCGACGGCAAAATGCTCGACAAGCCGGTGATTGCCCGCGCCGAGCGCCTGCTGGCCCAGGCGCGGATACTGGGTCGCAAATAACGCCAGGGATGAATCAGCGGGCTCTTTCAAAAATCGCCGCCAGCCCCTGGCCGCCACCGATACACATGGTCTCCAACCCATAGCGGCCACCTCGACGCCGCAGTTCGTGCAGCAGGGTGGTCATGATGCGCACCCCGGTGGCGCCAATGGGGTGTCCCAGGGAAATGCCGGAGCCGTTGACGTTGAGGCGGTCCTGGTCGTGCCAGTCGAGTCCCTTCAATACCGCCAGTACCTGGCAGGCAAAGGCTTCGTTGATTTCCACCAGATCCATATCGTTGAGGCGCAGACCGGTTTTTTTCAGCAGCTTCTGCACAGCAGGCACTGGCCCGATGCCCATGGTGGCGGGGTGACAGCCTGCGGCCGCCCAACCGCTCAGAAAGGCGATGGGTTCGAGCTGTAATTTTTCCAGTTGATCCTCGGCTACCACCAGGCAGGCGGCGGCTGCATCGTTCTGCTGGCTGGAGTTGCCAGCGGTAACGGTACCCCCTTTGGTGATGGCCCGCAGCCCGGCGAGAATGTCCACGGTGGTGTCAGCGCGGATGCCTTCATCCTGCTCAAACCGCAGTGGGTCAGCCTTGCGGCGGGGGACTTCGAGGGGCACCACTTCATCCTTGAAGCGACCGGCTGCCCAGGCCTCGGCGGCGCGCTGGTGACTGCGGGCGGCAAAGGCATCGGCAGCTTCGCGGGTAATGCCGTATTCCGTGGCGAGGTTTTCGGCGGTTTCGATCATGCCGGAGATATAGCCAAAGCGGTGTTCCGGTTGCGAGCGCTCGCGGCCTCTTTCCAGCCGGTCGTGCAATTTTACGGTGCCCGCGCGACTGCCCCAGCGCATATCGGTGCTGTAGTACTCGATGTTGCTCATGCTCTCAACACCCCCGGCGACAACGACATCCGCTGCGCCGGTTTGCACCATCATGGCCGCCGTCACAATCGCCTGCAGGCCACCGCCGCAGCGCCGGTCCAGCTGCATGCCGGGCACCTCGATGGGCAATCCCGCTTCGAGGGCGATCCAGCGACCCACGCAGGGGGTCTCGCCGTTGGCGTAGGACTGGGCAAACACCACATCGTCGATCAGGCCGGGGTCAATGCCGGATTGCGCCAGGACAGCCTTGGTGACTGTGGCTCCGAGGACTTCCACAGGCACAGATTTGAGACTTCCACCGAAAGTGCCAACGGGGGTTCGCAGGGGATTAACGATAGCGGCGCGGCGCATAGATGACTCCAGATTGAGATGTCAGGGGTTCAGGAATAGCTGCCGGCGATGGCGGTAGCCTCTTTGGCAAGGGTGTCGCGAAAGTCGGGGTGGGCGATGGCGATCATGCGTTCGATGCGCTGTGAAAGACTCAGTCCGCGCAGATCGGCCACGCCCTGTTCGGTGACCACAAAGCCGACATCGCTGCGGGGTGTGCTCACTGGACCGTTCAGCCTGGCGACAATACGGCTGTGGCCCCGGGCAGTGGATGGCAGTGCCATAATCGCCCTGCCCCCTGGCGCGCGGCTGGCGCCACGCACAAAATCGAGGGCGCCGCCCACCGCTCCCAGGTAGTGGCCACCTGCTTCCTCAGCGTTGACCTGGCCGGTGAGATCCACCTCCAACGCAGCGTTGATAGCCACCAGGTTATGCTGGCCGGACAAAATGCCGATGTCGTGGGTGTAACTGCTGGGCATCAGGCGAATGGTCCGGTTGTGGTGGGCAAAATCATAGAGCTTGCGGGTGCCCATCATGATCCCGGCCACTGTCAGGCCGGGGTCGAAGGTTTTGTGGCGGTTGTTGATGACGCCGTTTTGCATCAACTCGGCGACCTTGTCGCCAATAGTGCCCGAATGAATGCCCAGATCCCTGTGGTTGCCCAGTGCGCCAAGGATGGCCTCGGGCAGTGAACCAATGCCCAGTTGCAGGGTATCACCGTCGTTGATCAGGCCCGCCACGTGCGCGGCGATCAGGCGCTCGCTATCGCCTATACGCGGCGGCGGGGTTTCCAGCACAGGTCGCGAGGTGTACACCAGATGGTGAATATCGCGGACATTGATGCTCTGCTGGCAGGGGGTGACCGGCGCCTGGTCGTTGACCTCGGCAATGATCACCCGTGCGGTTTGCGCGGCGGCCACCAGGTATTCCTGGGCAATGCTGTAGCTGCAATTACCCTCCGAATCCGGTGGGGCAACCTGTAGCAGCAACACATCCACGCGGATCTTGCCGCTGCGAATAAGCGCGGGAAATTGGGAATAGTGGCAGGGGACTATATCGAGCTTGCTCATATCCGCCAGCTGACGATTGATGCCCGCTCCGCAATAGCTGCTGAAACGGATCAGATCAGTGTGCTCCGGCTTGACGGTATCGGACGCAGGGATACCCAGGAAAACAGAAAAGGCGCCAATCGAAGATCGCTGCGCCAGCAGTTGTCGGGTCAGGGTTACCGGCTCGGCGCTGGCCTGACCCCACAGGACGCCGTCGCCGGGCCTTACCAGGGAGGAGAAATCGAGGTCATCGGGGTCAAGGCCAGGGGTCATGGGGCAGGAATAATCTCTTGGATAAAAGGTCGCCGGCACTGCGCAGGCGACCATGGTTCCAATGATTATACGAAAATATGAATATCATTCAATTTAATGTTTCGCTGAAAAAGCCTCGGGGAGGCAATCAGCCCCTGGCGGGTGTCGTCAACAGCCCGGTGTGGCGCAGATCCTCCAGATACTTGCGGATAAACGCCGCTGATATTTGCGGGATATCCTTGTCCTTGCCCACCGCGAACTTTTGCACATCAGCACGGAAACGCAGGGCGGACACCCCGGTCCCGGCGCTGGCGGGCATGGGGTGTTTGAGTTGATGGATAAGTGGCAATGAAGACTGCTGACGCTGCTTTTCCGGCAGGCCCCGCAGGGCCGTTTCAAAGCGGTTGAACCAGTCATCGTAGTTATCTACCCGCTGGATACTGTGGCCTGACTCGATGGCCCAGTCGATAAAGGTATCCATTGAGATGCCGTCATCGTGGGGGTTGAGCACATGGTAATTTCGATAACCGTCCCGGGCGTTCTCGCCCAGGGTAGCAATGGCTGCGGCGGTGAAGTCAACGGGCAGGCCGTCATAGTGGGGCTCTATCCTGGCGTGGGGTGTATAAAAAGAAGCTGGTGCCAGACCGGTGACCACAACACTCAGCAGCCAGCGGGTGAACATGTCGGGGATATTGATCTGGCCCTGGTAAACACTGTGGGCAAGGATCATGTCGGAACGAAAGTTGGAGACCGGCAGGCCAAAGCGGTCGTGGGCATCGCGCAACAGCACTTCGGCTGCCCATTTGCTGGTGGCGTAGCCAGCGGCATAGCGTTCTTCCTCCAGGTGCCGGACAGGGGTAACGGTGCGGACATCGTCATCTTCGGTCATGACTCCACCGTCGGGCAGCATGGCTGCGGCGACCGTTGAGACATTGTTGAAGGGCTTGAGATGGTGGGTCAACGCCAGGCGGATCAGCTCAGCGGTACCCACCACGTTGGGACCAAACAGCTGGGCATAGGGCAGCACGTGGTTGACGAACGCGGCAGGGTGGATAATGTGATCCACACCTTGCGCCAGGCGTTGCCAATCGGCACGACTGAGCCCCAGATCCGGCTCGCCGATATCCCCCGCAAGCACTTCGAGGTGCCCGGCGGCCAGGGTTTCGAAATGCTGTTTCAATGTGGCATCGCCGCTGTCAAAGGCCTCTGCGATGCGCTTCCAGGCTGCATCATTGTCCTCACCGCGGGCGATACAAATCACCTTGCCGTCGACCCGTGCCATCCGTTCGAGCCATTCAAGACAGAGGAAGCGCCCCAGATAACCATTTGCTCCAGTCAGCAGTACGGTGCGAATTTCTTTGCTCGGGCCCTGAATGCTCAAGGCATCCTCAAGGGTTTGCGCGTCGATAAACTTGTCCAGGGTCAGGTCGCTGGCCTGTATTTCTGTGGCGCCGCGGCCATGCACGGCGGTAAAGGTCGGGTGCCTGAACGAGGTATCAAGGGCGCGCTCAATATAGTTGGCCAGATTTTGCAAGCTGCCTGCGGGGTTATTGATGACATTGGCGGGCACTTCAGTGTCGTAGATCTGTTCGAGCAGGATGGAACATGACAGTGCCGTCAGTGAATCACCCCCCAGCTCCTTGAAGCTGTAGCGTTGTGACAGGTCGAGGTCCTCAAGCCCCAGTGCCGCCTGTATCGCGCGGCCAACGGTTTCGATGACGGGCAGGTTGCGTCCTTCCCGCCGGAGGATATCGAGTGTCTGCTCCTGGCTGGAAGCGATTGACTCGTAGAGATCCTCCAGGCTTTGCCCATAACGCTCCTTGAACTTGGGGCGCTGGTATTTGCCGATGCCGGCCAGCAGACCGTTGTCGACACTGAAAGGCTCGTACTCCAGCAGAAAATCCCTGGGCACTTCATAGCCATTGAGGGTTTCCTTGCGCGCCACCTCATTGATCGCCCGGCGCAGGGCAGACTTCACCGCCCTGTCATCCCCGCTGAGGCCCAATTCCGTGAGTGTTTCAATGTTGGGCACGAAGACGCCGACAAGATAGGCGCGCTCACTGGTGCCGTAGAGATAGGCTTGACGAATCAGGGGGTGGCCATTGGTATACAGTGCTTCCAGCTGGGCAATGGCAACAAACTCACCCTGGGAGAGCTTCAGGACGTTGTTGCGCCTGTCCACATAGATCAGTTCATCCGGGCCGGTTTCGGCCATGATATCCCCGGTTTTGTAATACCCCTCCTCGTCGAAAACGCTGGCGGTCACTTCGGGTCGTTTGTAGTAACCCAGCATGAGGCTGCTGGTTTTGACCAGCAGTTCGCCACGGGGGTAGGGTTTGTCGGTTTTGAAATAACCCAGTTCAGGGACGTCGTCGAGTTTGTAGGCGATCACCGGTGGCCGCATCACGCGGTTATTGCACAGGGCCCCGGAAATCTCCGTGGCGCCATAGTGCTCCATCAGGCGGAAGCCGAGGCAATTCTCCATAAAAATTCGCAGCTCTGGCGCCATGGGTGCGGAGCCGAAGTTGCCAGTGAGGAATCTGCCGCCCAGCACCCGGTGGCGCACATCGAGAATCAGTTCCTGTTTCAGTTTCTCCAGCTTGCTGGTGTCCTGATCGGTGATGTCCTGTGATTGGCGCTCCAACTCCACCTTGTATTGCTGATAGATCATTTCGCAGATGCGCGGCACCACGCCCATCAGGGTTGGCCTGGCAAGCTGGATATCCTCGAAAATTGTCGACAGGTCGCTTTTGGCGGTGAAGTAACAGGTGCCACCCATGCTCAGGGTCATAAACACACCGCTGCGACCAAAGGCGTGATTCATGGGCATATAGTGGATATAAAAAAACGGCATCGGCGCTGCCACTTGCCAGTTGGGCTTGATCATGTCTTCCGGGTACATTGCGCCTTTTGGCATCCCGGTGCTGCCGGAGGTGTAGTAGATGGAGGACAGGCGTTTGTCGCTGTCAGCCTTGGCGAAAAGTGGGGCGGCGGGAAGTTGCTGGCCCTGCGCACAGGCAGATTCCAGGGTTACCAGCAAATCCGGGTGACCGGCTTCGGTCAGCCGGGCCTGGGCTTTTTCGTAGTTTTCCCGATGGCAATCCACCTCCGGGCGGTAGTCAAAAAGCAGCAGCCCGACGGGAAGATGGCCGTCCAATACAAGATTCACAGCGGTATCCAGGCACTCCAGGCTGGAGGCCAGCCAGCGCGGCTCCACCTCCTGGATAATCCCCTGCAGCTGGGCCATTTGCCCGTTGGTCTGCATGGGTACCACCACAGCACCGTTGTGAATGGCGGCCAGATCCACGGTGGCAAAGTCGGTGCCGGCAAAGGCGATGATGCAGATAAACTCATCGGCGCCGAGGGATTTGTCGCCGGCGTGGTGCCAAAAGCTGGCAAGAGCCCTGGCCCGCGCCCACAGCTCGCGGTAGCTGAGGGTGTCAAAATGGCCCAGCAGCTGGGTCTGGGTGCGGCCGCTGTCGGGGTCTTTGATCAGCTGCGTGGCGCGCTGCGCCAGTGCGGGTCTATCCCCGTAAGCCTCCATGCACAGGGATACGATCTGGGCCAGCCCCTGGCCCGGTTTCAGTTTGGCTTCGTTCACCTGTGGCAGGGGCAGGGCTGCGCGGAATTGAGGGTCGTCAGCTATCAAGCCCTTGAAATGTGATGCGACAAAGGCATCTGATTGCTCGACAGTCAGGCGCGTTTGGGCTGCGGGTGGCGTAAAGATCTCATTCATAAACTTTTCCTTCGGCTGGCAGTTATTGTGGTTTTCGCGGATGGCAATGATGAAGACGGGTTGGAGGAGGGCGCTGCACTACCCTGGCCTGCGAGCTTGCTCAGCAGTGCGGAGAGAGTTGCGTACTCCTCAGTGGTAAGGGGAGACAGGGCCTGATTCTGCGCTTCGATCACGAGGGGAAGGCAGGCGCGGGTGAGGTTTTCACCCTCTTGTGTGAGCTGCAGTTCGATAATGCGGCGGTCTTTAATGCTGGGTGTCCTGACCAGAAGTGACCTTTTCTCAAGCACATTCAGCACATAGGTGATAGCAGCCCCGTCCTGGTAGCGCAATTGGGCCAGCTCCGTGGGGCTTTTGGCCTTGCCGCGCAAAATCGCGTGCAACACCCCGAAATGCTGATGGGTGATACCTACGTCCTTGAGAGCCAGATTGATGGCGTCGGCGATCTTGTTGATGCACCGGCCCGCCATAAATCCCAGGGATTGCTCGGTTTGATAGGTTTTGAGGGTATAGAACCGGTTGGGATTTTCATCCTGCTGGGCGTTATTGGGGAGTACCTGAAGCGTAGTGTCTGACATGGCATTTTGCCTAAAATTTTAATAATTAAAATTTAAAGTAAATTCCTGTGGCAAGTCAACCTTATTTGGCATCATCAACTGCAGCGCCTCCCGCACCAGGTGTTAGTTGGGTAAGCAAACTTCAAGTAGTATCCGCCGTAACTGAAAGCAGGCGCGTTCTGGTGAAGACACTCAGCGCGCCAGCTTGGGCCAGCCGTAAACCTGGAATCCACTGATGCGCACATCCTCAAGCAATAACGGACATCACCCCGGTATTTTTATCACTGGCGAGCAAACCATTCGCCAAAGCCAATCCCCCGCTGTGGTTGAGCACCGCTGTGCTTTTTTACCTGGCAGTTATGGGGACGCTCTCTTTCAAAGCCTCGCTGTTGATTTTCCTGCCGCGCTGGATCGCTCTGTTAACAAGCGCAAGGCAGAGTTTCTGGCGGGAAGATGGTGTGCACGTCAGGCGTTGATCGCGCTGGGGATGGAACCTGTGGTGGTCGCTACGGGCCAGCGCGGAGAACCGCTGTGGCCGCCCGGTATCACCGGCTCTATCAGCCACTGCCGCACTCAGGCTGCCGCCGTTGTCAGCAGCGATCCTGCCATTCGGGGGCTGGGTATTGATATTGAGTCCCTTGTTGATGAGGTCACTCTCGCCCGCATTCGCGACAGGGTGTTGATCCAGGAGGAGCTGCCCCTGCTGGAGGGGGATACACTCGATCCCCGCAGGGTATTTACCCTGATTTTTGCGGCCAAGGAGGCATTTTACAAAGCGGCCAATCCCCTGGTCCGCGACTACTTCGATTTCGACGCGGTTACCGTTAGCGCCATCGACACAGAGACCGGGACGCTGTTCTTCCGGCTGAATTACCGGCTGCATCCCACGCTGCTGCGCGGGGCCAGTTTCCAGGCGCATTTTGAGTGGATCAACGCCGACACAGTGTCTGTGCTGGTCTGGCTCGGATAAGCGCAGACTTCACATTGCCAAGCCCCGGGTTGAAGGCTGCAAATGTTTTTATATGTGAATGTTGTTTGCAGGTTGGAATGTAGTTAAGATGGCCCTATGCGTTTTTGCTACTCCCCATAAACTTGTCTGTCCCAATAAATACAGAGGCCACTATGTCTGACGCACGTGAAAGAGGTATCAAGGTTATTTCCGAGATGATGAGCCCGGAATTCGCCAAGCAGATGGCGTCCGGCGCTGGTTCCGATGAGTTTTGTGGCGACGTGGGCACCATGGCTCTGGAGCATGCCTTTGGCTCGGTGTGGGCACGGTCCGGCCTGGAGCGCAAGCAGCGCAGTATGGTCACCATCGGTGTACTGGTTGCACTCGGCCAGATTCTGGAACTCAAAAATCACATACGCATCGGCCTGAAGAATGGTTGCAGCGTAGTTGAACTTCAGGAAATCCTTATCCAGACCATCCCCTATGCGGGATACCCGGCGTTTGCATCAGCAGTGACTGCGACAGTGGAAGTGCTGCGTGAGATGGGACTCGACACCAAGACCCGTACGTCTGAAGAAAAGGGCCTGCTGTAAACGATTCAGGCCCTCTTGTCTGTCGGGTGCCGACACACTGTTTTTTTTGCAAGGATTTTTCGAGGTGACTGTATGAGCGAAGCGACACAAGCTGTTCCTGATCATGTTCCCGCAGAACTGGTCTTCGACTTTGATATCTACAATCCCCCCGGTGCTGCCGAGGACTACCAGCTCGCATTGAAAAAGGCCCACGACCAGGGCTGCCCGGATATCTTCTGGACGCCCCGTTACGGCGGCCACTGGATCCTTGCCCGGGGGCAGGATATGTACCAGGTCTTTGCCGATCACGAGCATTTTTCATCCCGCAATCTCACGGTGCCCAAATCCACCAATCCCCCCGTGCCGCTGATGCCGATTTTCTCCGATCCGCCGGACCATATGGCTTATCGGGCAGTGATCAGTCCGTTCTTTGCCCCCAAGAGCGTTGCCGCGCTGTCGCAAAAGGCCCGCGAGCTGGCCATCGATCTGATCGATACGTTAAAACCCAAGGGACAATGCGATTTTGTCCGGGATTTCGCCCAGCACCTGCCCATTGAAATTTTCATGTCCATTGTCAATGTGTCGTCCGATGATCGCGAGCAACTGCTGGCCTGGGCCGAAGGCATGGTGCGCCCGGAAAAACGCGAGGATGTCCACAAGACCCTGGGTGAAATATTCAAATACGTGGGTGCCTTGCTGGACCAGCGCAGTGACAGCGACGCTGAAGATCTGATCAGCAAGGTGACGCGGGCAAAATTCCATGACCGCGCCCTGACCCGTGAGGAGCAGATCGGCATGTGCGCGCTGGTGCTGATTGGCGGGATGGACACCGTGGTCTCCGCCATGAGCTTTGCCGCGCATTTTCTCGCCCGCAGTCCCGCCCATCGACATCAGCTGATCGCCGAGCCGGAACTGATTCCCAATGCGGTTGATGAATTGCTGCGCCGTTTCCCCATCGTCAACCAGGGTCGTATGGTCAGGGCGGATATGGAATTCAAAGGTGTGCATTTGAAGGCGGGCGATATGGTGCTGATGCCCACCACCCTCCACGGACTCGATGAGCGTGAGTTCGAAAATCCCCTGGAAGTGAATTTCCGGCGCGACAAACCCGCAATGAATTCCACTTTTGGCAACGGCCCCCATCGTTGTCCGGGTTCTAACCTGGCGCGCAACGAATTGCGTATTTTTCTTGAAGAGTGGCTGAAAAGAATTCCCGACTTTGAAGTGACACCGGGCGATCGCGCGGGGATGAGTTCCGGCGTCAACGGCACCATCTACTATTTGCCATTAAGCTGGCAGGCGGGCTAGACAGCCAAGTCTTGCATCAGTTCTATTCCAGAATGAAAGGTAACGAGTGAATATGAAACAGTGGCAATGTTTCTTTTGTGGTTACTTCTATGACGAAAGCGCTGGCTGCCCGGAAGAGGGTATTCCCCCCGGTACCCGCTGGGAGGATGTTCCGGATGACTGGATGTGTCCCCAGTGCGGGGCGGGGAAAGATGACTTTGCCATGATTGAGCTGTGAGCACACACATTGCCTGTATGTTTTTGTGGCGGGGATTTATCCCGGTATTCACCTCTCACAGGTGGTTTTTTTAACGCCTGCTAACTGTTGCGTTTGCAACGGTAGACCGCTTTTCCGCTGGCAATAAGCTGGCCCGCCCCATCGCGAATTTCACCTTCACCAAACGCCACCAGGCGGCCAATCCTGGTGGCCCGGCCTGTGGTGTACAAAGGGCCAGGTTTGGCGACGGTGTGGTAATCCACCCGCATGTCGATGGTGGGCACGGTGTGGCCCAGTTGCGCGGCGATGGCGCAACAACCGGCCAGATCGATCAGGGTAGCCAACACACCGCCATGAACCGACATTGCCTCGGGGCTGGACATCAGTTCTGGTCGCCAGGGCATCTCGAAGGCGACACCCTCATCTTCAATGGCCGTCACGCGCAGGCCGAGCCACTCCTGAAAAGGGCAGCGGCTCACCAATGCCTGCAGTTGTTCCAGAGAGATTTTTTCAGCCATGGATATCGCTCCGCCTGGATTTATGATTTGCGGGGGAGAATTCCGATCATCTCACCTTCAACCCATAAGCTCGCTGTACAGTTCAAGATGATGGTCCTCGTTGCCCCAGGTCATATCAATGCAGTTGAGTCGCTTGCAGTAATGACCGACGGCGCATTCGTCCGTCATGCCCATGCCGCCATGCAACTGGATACCCTGCTGGGCGACAAACCGGCCGCTGCGGCCGATCATGGCTTTTGCCGCTGAAATGGCGCGGCGGCGCTCTGTGCGGTCGTTGTTGTCGATACCGGCAGCGGCGCAATAGGTCATGGCCCGCGCCTGCTCGGTGGCGATCAGCATATCTGCCACCCTGTGCTGGAGGGCCTGAAAACTGCCGATGGCTTTGCCGAACTGCTTGCGGGTTTGCAAATATTCCACGGTGATATCAATGATTTTTGTCATGGCGCCGGTGGCTTCGGCACAGAGTGCGGCGATGCCCCGGTCGACAGCCTTTTCGAGGGGCAAAAACCCCTCGCCAAGGGTACCCAGCAGGGCATCCGCTTGGAGTCTTACCCCCTCAAAAACAATTTCGGCAGTGCGGCTGCCATCAATGCCGGGGAAGTTTCGGATGCTGACGCCGGGCGCTGCGGCATCCACCAAAAACAGGCTGATGCCGTCGCTGTCTGTGGTGTTGCCGCTGGTGCGCGCCGACACGATAAGCCGGTTGGCGCTGGCGCCATTTACCACCACCGCTTTGTGGCCATCGAGAACGAAGCCATCGTTGTCAGACTGGGCGCGTGTTGCCACATGCCAAAGATCAAAGCGGCCCTCAGGCTCCAGTGCTGCCAGCGCCAGGCGGAGACTGCCATCCACCAGTGCGGGGAGTATGGTTTCACGCTGTTCGGTGCTGCCGGTGTCGGCCACCAGGCTGGTGCAGACCACGGCGCTGGAGAGAAATGGCTCCAGCACCAGGCCGCGACCGAATTGCTCCATGACCAGGAGAATCTCGGACGCTGTACCGGACATACCGTCAAACTCTTCTGGCACCATCAGACCCAGCAGTCCCAGTTCCGCAAATAATTGCCAGTTCTCCTCCGAGAATCCGGCCTCAGAGTTGGCCAACTGGTGCCGTCTGGCGGGGTCGTAATCTTTTTCAACAAAGCGCTTGAGAGTGTCGACAAGCATCTGTTGTTCTTCGGACAGAGTGAAATCCATGACTAAAGCCCCATGACGGATTTGCTGATGATGTTTTTCTGTACTTCGTTGGTGCCGCCATAGATCGCCACCTTGTGCAGATCGAAGTACAGACCCGCCAGGGGGTTGAGGTGAACACCCCCGGCGGTGTCTCCCTCAAAACCCGTTTCCAGGGCATCGCTGATGTAAGGCACTGCATAGGGGCCTGCACACTCCATCAGCAGCTGGCCCAGTGCCAGCTGGATTTCAGAGCCGCGAATCTTGAGGATGGATGCCTCAGCGCCGATTTGCTGTTTGGATTGCTCCAGTGAAATGAGCCGCATCAACGACCATTCATGGGCCAGCAAGTCCATCTCGATTCTGGCGATTTTGTCCCGGAAGCGGGGATCTTCAGACAGCGGACGACCACGTTTCATTTCGCTCGCGGCGTAGGACCTGAGGCGGCTGAGCAGGCGCTTGCACATGCCGATACCGGCAATATTGGTGCGTTCGTGACCCAGCAGGTATTTGGCGATGGTCCAGCCGTTGTTTTCCTTGCCCACGAGGTTTTCGAGGGGAATCTCCACATTGTCCAGGAACACTTCATTGACATCGCAGCCCTGGTCCAGGGTGGTGATGGGGCGCACGGTGACCCCCGGCGTGTTCATGTCGATCAGCACAAAGGAAATGCCCTGCTGGGGTTTGCCCTCCGTCGAGGTGCGCACCAGACAGAACATGCGCTGTGCCCAGTGGGCAAAGCTGGTCCAGGTTTTCTGGCCGTTGATGACATACTTGTCGCCCACTTTTTCGGCGCGGGTTTTGAGGGAGGCGAGGTCCGATCCGGCACCCGGCTCGGAATAGCCCTGGCACCACAGTTCTTCCCCGGCGATGATCCTGGGGAGGTAGAAGGCTTTTTGCGCTTCGCTGCCAAAGGCCTGAATGACCGGGCCAACCATGGACAGTCCGAAGGGCATCTGGCGGGGGGCACCACCGCTGAAGCACTCCTCCTCGAAGATATTGCGCTGCACGGCATTCCAGCCGGTGCCGCCGTATTCAGTGGGCCAGGCGGGAGCGCCCCAGCCGCGCCGATACAGAATGCGCTGCCAGTTCAGGTAGTCGTCGCGCTCCACGCGCAGGAAGTTTTGCACCCGTTGGCGAATGTCATCCGGCAGGTTGTCCCGGACAAAATCACGCACTTCGCGGCGGAACGCCGTTTCTTGAGCATTTTCTCGCAAATCCATCGAACTCTCCCGGCAGTAACCGTTATTCGCCTGTGAAGCGGGGTGGGCGCTTTTCCATAAAGGCCTGCTTGGCCTCCTTGAAATCCTCGCACACGTTGGCTTGCAGCATTTGTTCGCTGTCTGTTATCAAGGCCTCGTGCAGGCTCTGGAACGGCAGATCCCACAGCTGCTGCTTGATGACCCTGAGGGAGCGCGGCGAACACAGTTGCGCCATTTCCCGGGCATAGGCATAGGTGGCTTCCTCCAGCTTGTCCGCTGGATGGATCTGGTTGACAAGCCCCATGCGCAGGGCCTCTTCGCCCTTGACCTTGCGGGCCGAGAGCAGCAAATCGAAAGCGTTGGCGTGACCCACCACCTGGCGCAGTGCCCAGCCCATGCCATATTCAGAGGCCAGCCCGGTGCGCGCGAAGGCGGTGGTGATAGTGGCGTCTTGCGAGGCGATGCGCACATCGCAAAACAGCGCGTGGATCAGGCCGATCCCCACTGTAACCCCGTTGAGCATGGCGATGATCGGCTTGCTGAGGGAGGGGAAATAGGCGGTGCGGCTCTGGTAATCCGGACGGCGGCTGAAATCGTAGGTGCGCGGCAGCTTGTCAATCAGTTGGCGCGGGTTTTCACTTTTGAATCCGGTGATATCACCGCCGGCACAAAAGCCGCGACCGGCACCGGTGAGAATCATGACGCGCACTTCGGGATCGCGGTCAGCCTCGTGGGTGGCCTGCCATACCTCTTCGGACATGATGTCGTTCCAGGCGTTGAGTCGCTCCGGCCGATTGAGGGTGATGGTGGCGATATGATCCTTCACTTCATAGAGAATATGCTGATATGACATGAGGTTGTCCCCTTGCTGGTCGGTGGGTTCAGAAGGATCTTGGCAGGCCAAGCACGTGTTCGGCGATATAGGAGAGAATCAGGTTGGTGGAGATGGGAGCCACCTGGTACAGCCTGGTCTCGCGGAATTTGCGCTCAACATCGTATTCGCAGGCAAAGCCGAAGCCGCCGTGGGTTTGCAGGCAGGTGTTGGCCGCCTCCCAGGACGCCTTGGCAGCCAGATACTTGGCCATATTGGCTTCCGATCCGCAGGGCTTGTGGGCATCGTAGAGTTCACAGGCCTTCCAGCGCATCAGGTTTGCCGCTTCTGTCTCGATGTAGGCTTCCGCCAGGGGAAACTGCACGCCCTGATTTTTGCCGATGGGCCGATCAAAGACTATGCGGTCATTGGCGTAGGTCGAGGCTTTTTCGATAAACCAGTAGGCATCGCCAATACATTCGGCGGCAATCAGCGTGCGCTCGGCATTGAGGCCATCGAGGATGTATTTGAAGCCCTTGCCCTCCTCGCCAATCAGGTTTTCTTCCGGTATTTCAAGATTATCGAAAAACAGTTCATTGGTTTCATGATTGACCATATTGAGGATCGGGTTGACGGTCAGACCGTTGCCGACGGCCTCGTGGAGGTCGACGATAAACACCGACATACCCTCGGATTTGCGCTTCACCTCACTGAGCGGTGTGGTACGTGCCAGCAGGATCATCAGGTCGGAGTGCTGCACCCGTGAGATCCACACCTTTTGCCCGTTGACCACATAGCGGTCGCCCTTTTTTACCGCCGCAGTTTTGAGCTTGGTGGTATCGGTGCCGGTGGTGGGCTCGGTAACACCCATGGATTGCATGCGCAATTCGCCACGGGCAATTTTGGGCAGATACTTTTCCTTCTGCTCATCAGAGCCGTTGCGCAGCAGCGTGCCCATGTTGTACATCTGGCCGTGACAGGCGCCGGAGTTGCCGCCGGTGCGGTTGATCTCTTCCATGATGACTGACGCTTCTGCAAGGCCCAGGCCTGAACCGCCGTACTCCTCCGGTATCAGCGCCGCCATCCAGCCGGCCTTGGTGAGGGCGTCGACGAAGGCCTCGGGGTAGGCTCGCGCTTCATCCACCTTGCGGAAATAGTCATTGCCAAACTCGGAGCAGACAGCTCTGACGCCGTCGCGAATGTCGTGGTATTCATCGTGGAACATCATAGGGTTGATTCCATCGTCAGTGGGATTTAGCGGGTGGTCGCAGTCGCTTCCATGGTCAGGATTCCGTCGGCATTTTTTGCCCAAAGGGCCAGTTGTCCGCTCTCTTCAGCCGCTTTGCCACACAGGCTGAATGCCGTGGTGTCGTAGGTCGGATAAATGGCGCGGAACGAAAACTGCGATACAGGTTTGTCGGGCTGGTGGTTGTGGATCAGTTCGAGCAGCAGGGTGGCGATTAACGGACCCTGCACCACCAGCGCCGGATAGTGCTCTTCGGTCATGGCGTAGTTGCGATCATAGTGAATGCGATGGGCGTTGAAGGTGAGCGCCGAGTAGCGAAACAGCAGCACCGGATCGGGATCTAGCGTTTGGCACCATGCATGATCCACAGGCGCCAGCTGGCCTGCTGGTTGCTGCCCCGGTTCGGGCTGGGCGCGATAGACCAGATCCTGCTCTTCAGTGATCGCGTTAACCCCATTGGTCACCAGCTCGTGGAGAAGGGTCAGGAAAATCAGGGTGCCGCTGCGGCCTTCCTTGACATTGATGGCCTTGATAGTGGAGGTGCGTGTGACCTCGTCGCCAATGCGCAGCGGCTGGTGGATGGACATTCTGCCCGCCGCCCACATGCGCCTGGGCAGGGGAATGGGCGGCAAAAAGCCACCCAGTTTGGGGTGGCCATCGGCGCCCAGTTCGTCCTGGCGGGCCGAGGGCAAAAAATACAACCACTGCCAGCCCGGAGGCAGCAGGTCGCCGTCCTCAAAATGGCTGTTTTTGCGGTTGAGCATTGCCGACAGTCCACGGGCCTGGGCAGCGCAAATCCTTTCGGTTCTGGACTCGCTGTTGCCTGCCCAGGTGGACAAGTGGGCGGAATCGATATTCATCTATACGCACCAATATCAACTTTGTGAACAAGATTATACACAAAAACGGATCAACATCACCCGCAAGGAAGAAGAATTTAATGGTGGTGCAGGGGTGGGAGTGGGACTAACCAGGGCCTTTCACGGGCCCTCAAACAACGCAGAAATACCCGGACACCCTTTTGGGGCATCCGGTGCAGGGGCTGATTCAAAGGGATGTTTAGGGAGGCTTATGCCCCGGGTTTGACCCGAGGGGTGCCTGAGGCGCGGGCGGCTATATCGGTGACGAGGGTTGTCAGCTGATCCATTTCCCTCTCCAGCGTTTCTACCGGCAGCCCTATCGCCAGGGCGGCGGCAATTTTGCCGTCGGCACCGAAAATCGGCGCGGCGATGGCGCCAAGTTCTTCAAACAGTTCGCCAATGCTGATGGATATGCCGGTGTCGCGGATTTCGGCAAGTTTGCTGCGCAGTAAACGCCGGTCGGTAATGGTGTGGCTGGTGCGACGTTCAATCGGTACCGTCTTGAGGTACTCATTGACCCAGGTTTGGTCTTCGTAAGCGAGCAGTACACGGCCAGCAGCCGTGCAATACAGGGGGCGGGTGGTACCCACGCTGATGGGATAGCGGATGGAGTGTTTGCTATCGATGGCGTCCACATAAGTGATCAGGCTGGCATTTTTGTCCAGCACGCCCAGGTAAACGGTTTCGCGGGTGGCTTTGGCCAGTTCTTCCACATAAGGATGGATCAAACCGGAGAAGTTCCAGGCCTTCATGATTTTGGAGGAGAGCCGATAGATGGAGGGCCCGAGCTTGTAGTGTCCCCCCGCATGGGAGAGATACTCCTCTGCCACCAATGGACGGAAAAGATTCAGCAGGCTGCTCTTGGGGGACTCCAGCGCTTCGCTCAGGTCGGCAAGGGTCATGCCGTCGGAATTTTGCGCAAGGATGTCAAACAGCCCCAACAATCGCGTCAGAGAACGCGGTCCTGAGGCGGCGTTTTTTTCAACGGGTGCAGATTTTGCTTTTTTGGCAGTGCTGGGCATTGTGAATACTCCGGTGAGCAGGCTGGAATGCCGGGGATAATAACATTTAGGCCATATCGTTCATATAGTTGTCATTGGTCGACACATCGGCCCGAGAGCCTTGGTGTTCGTTTTGTGACTATAGTGCAAGTTTTAGTATATTTATGAATAACGTTCAAATTATTGTACAGCCGCAAACCTTGGCATACAATCTGTCGAAATCAAAAAATAGAGTGTTTCTGCAATGGCTGACCTTTTTTCTCTGCATGGCAAGCTGGCTTTGGTAACCGGGGCTTCACGGGGGCTTGGCAAAACCCTCGCGCGGGGACTGGCAGAGCGCGGCGCAACGGTGGTTCTGGCCGCGCGCGGAGCCGATGAGCTGGATCGTGTCGCGCGGGAATTCAGTGCCGAAGGTCACAAGGTGGATGTGCTGGCTTTTGATCTGTGCGACGAGCAAGCCGTCATGGCCGCCATACCGGAGATTATCCGCCGCCACGGCAGGCTCGACATCCTCGTCAACAACGCCGGTGTCTGCCTGTGGGCAGGTCTGCTCGATTCGACCCTGGATGATTGGAACAAAACCCTGATGGTCAACCTCACCTCGGTTTACCTGCTGTGCCGCGAAGCGGCGCGGGTCATGGTGGAGCAGCAGTCAGGCAGGATCATCAATGTCAGTTCCTATGTGGCCACCATCGGGCGCGAGCGCTTGCAGGCCTATGTGGCCAGCAAGCATGGGGTAACCGGGCTCACCAAATCCCTGGCGGGCGAGCTGGGTCGCCACAATGTCACGGTCAACGGCATTGCGCCGGGGCTGTTCCTGACCGAGATGGCCGAGCCGGTGACCCGCGATCCGCAACGCATGCAGATTTTTACCAATGCCATTTCCATGGGGCGTTGGGGCAAGCCCGAGGAGCTGGTGGGTGCAGCGGTTTTCCTCGCCTCCGAGGCGGGCGCCTATGTCAATGGCCACACCATTCATGTGGATGGCGGCATCGCCAATGTCATGAGCTTGCCCGTGGCCATCACTTCCTGACCAACAAAACACAGGACTCATCATCGGGTTCTTAAAGGAGATCACCGCAACATGCACTTTACAACCGATCCTGCCAATGAGGCGTTTCGTCAGGAGGTTAAGGCGTTTCTTGCCGAACACCTCCCTGCGGATCTTGCCTGGCGCGGACAGCAGGGCTATCTGCCGGACGATGGCGATTCGCAGCGCTGGACACAGATCCTCCACGCAACCAAAGGCTGGTCGGTCCCGGCCTGGCCCGAAGAGTACGGCGGCCCTGGCTGGACGGCGGCGCAGCGTTATATTTTTGAAGAAGAGTGCTATCTGGCGGGCGCACCCCTGCAGAATCAGGCCGGTGTCAGCCTGGTGGGGCCCGTCATCTACGAATTTGGCAACGATGAGCAGAAGGCTCGCTTTCTGCCGTCGATCCGCGAGGGCAAGGTGTTCTGGGTGCAAGGTTTTTCTGAGCCTGGCTCAGGGTCCGACCTGGCATCCCTGCGCACCACGGCCATTCGCGACGGCGACCACTATGTGGTCAATGGCCAGAAGATCTGGACCAGTTGGGGCACCTACGGCGACTGGTGCTTCGTGCTGGTGCGCACCGATACCGAGGCAAAACCCCAAAAAGGCATTTCCTTCCTGCTGGTGGATCTGAAAACTCCGGGTGTGACGGTGCGCCCCATTGCCAGTCTCGACGGCTGTCACCATCTGGCTGAAGTGTTCTACGACGATGTGCGTGTACCCGCCGAGAACCTGGTGGGCGACGAGAACGCCGGTTGGGGCTACACCAAGTATCTGCTCTTCAATGAGCGCGCCTTTCTCGGCGCCGAGGCCCCGGCGCTCAAGCGTTATCTGAGCAAAATCAAGCGCTATGCCAGTCAGGAGCGCAGTGGTGAGAGGCCCCTGATGGAAGATCCCACTTTTGCGGTGCGGCTGGCGCGCTGCGAACTGGAAGTAAAAGCCATCGACATGGCGGTTACCCGGCTTCTCCACCAGGGTATCGATGCCAACAGCGGCAATATGGCGATCGGTTCGATCCTCAAGGTGCGCGGTTCGGAACTGCACCAGCAACTCACTGAAATGCTCTACGAAGTGATCGGTGATTACGGCCCGGTGTTCTACCCCGATCCCAACGAGGACCACAGCCTGCGAGGCGAAGAATTTGCCGGGCCGGACTATGCACCGGGCCTGGCGGCGGAGCTCTTTTATCGCCGCGCCTGCACCATCTACGGCGGTACCGCCGAGATTCAGCGCAACATTATCGCCAAGGCCATGTTCGGGCTTTGATGGCCCGTATCGCTCACCACTGCAGTCGGATTGCATCATGAATTTTGATCTCAATGAAGAACAGGCAATGCTCCAGGACAGCGTACGGCGCTTCGTGGACAAGAGTTATGGTTTTGATGTCCGCCTGCGTCGCGCCAACGAAGAGGGCGGTTTCTCCCGCGCGACCTGGAACAGCTTTGCAGAGCTGGGTTGGCTGGGCGCCGGGGTACCTGAAGAATTTGACGGACTGGGCTATTCCATGGTGGAAAACGCCATCATCGCCGAAGAGCTGGGTCGCGGGCTGGTGCTGGAACCATTTGTCTTGTGTGGCGTTCTGCCCGCAAACCTGATCATGCACTGCGCGGCGGAGGCGCAAAAAGCGGCCCTGCTGCCCGCCCTGGCGACAGGGGAAACCCTGTTTGCTGCCGCTCTCAGCGAGCGCAATGCCCGTGGCAATCCCGCCTGGGTTGAGGCCAGCGCCACAGCGCGGGATGGTGGCGGCTACACCCTCAATGGCTGCAAGACTTTGGTGGTGGGCGCACCGGTAGCGGACAAACTCCTGATCACCGCCCGCACCGCTGGAGACAAGGGCAGCGAGCAGGGTATCTCCCTGTTTGTCATTGAGAGCAATACCCCCGGCGTGCGTCTGGTGTCCCATCGTCTGCTGGACGGTACCCCTGCGGCGGATCTGGTGTTCGACAACGCAGTGGTGCCCGCTGATGCTCTGCTGGGCAGTGAGGGCACGGCATTTGACGGGCTTCAGCATGCGGTGGACAGCACTGTCGTGGCGCTGTGCGCGGAGCTGGTGGGGGACATGGAAGACGCCATTGCCCTCAGCGCCGAATACCTCAAGACCCGCAAGCAGTTTGGCGTGGCCATCGGCAGTTTTCAGGCCCTTCAGCATCGTATGGCGGATATGGCCATGGAACTGTCCCAGGCCCGGGCGACCCTGCACATTGGGTTGTTGGCGCTGGCTGCGGACGACCCCGCAAACCGCAGTGTCGAGATCTCTGGCTGCAAGGCGCAAGTTGCCCGTTCGGCCCGCTTTGTCACCGCCCAGGGCATCCAGTTGCACGGCGGCTATGGCATCACCGAAGAGTACAAGGTGGGTCACCACTTCCGCCGCCTGTTGATCCTCGATGCGCTGTTTGGCGACAGCCAATATCACCTCAATCGCTATGCGCGCCATCTGCAATCCCGGGCGCGGCAGCTGGCCGGGGGTGTCTGAAAATGACAGAAGAGCTGTTCGTCGAGCGCGACAACGGGGTGATGGTACTCACCCTCAACAGGCCTGAGGCCCGCAACGCCCTCAATATCAATCTCACCAGGGCGCTGCACCAACAGCTGGATGTCTACCAAAGTGACGACAGCCTGCGGGTGCTGGTGGTGACGGGTTCTGATCCCGCGTTTTGTGCGGGGCTCGACCTCAAGGATTTTTCCCGCCCGGATTCCCCCCGTGGCGAAGTGGCCGCAATGATCGACCGTTGGTCCCGCCTGGGCAAACCGGTGATCGCAGCAGTCAACGGCGCTGCCATGACCGGCGGCCTTGAGCTGGCCATGGGTTGTGATTTTATTATCGCCTCGGAGCAGGCGCGCTTTGCCGATACCCACCTGAAAATCGGCGCCCTGGCAGGCGGCGGCATGACCGCGCGCCTGCCGCGTCTGGTGGGCATTGGCTGGGCCAAGCAAATGAGCCTGACCGGCATCCCGGTGGATGCCCCTACCGCCCTGCGCATCGGGCTGGTCAACGAAGTGGTTCCCCACGCCGAGCTGATGGCGCGCACTCTGGCCATAGCCCACACCATTGCCGGATACGATCCCGAAATTGCCCGTATCTGCAAGGATGTTATCGACCGAGGCAGCCGCACCAGCCTTGCCGAGGCGCTGGCGATTGAGAAGCAGGCCCTGGCGGCGCGCAAGGCCAGATCAGGGCTCACCTGGCAAACAAAGTGAACAAACTCTGAGGTTCCAAACGATGCGCGACCAGGTCTTCACCACAGCAATCACCGATCTGCTGGGTATCCGCCACCCCATTCTGTGCGGCGGCATGGGGCCGGCAGTCTCTGATGGCCGCTTTGTGGCGGCTGTTGTCAACGCCGGAGCCATGGGGTTTATCGTGGCGGGCGGCTATCCCGATCCGGACCAGTTTCGTGAACAATTGCAGCAATGCCGCCAGTTGGTTGATGGCAAACCCTTTGGCGTCAATCTCTATATTTCCCGGCAGGCGGGGGGTGCCGAGCGCGTGCGGCGCCAACTGGATGTGCTGATTGAGGAGCAAGTGTCCTGTGTGGAAATTGCAGGCGCCAGCCCTGCTGAGGTCATCCCGGTTCTGCGCGAGGCCGGTGTCAAGATACTGCACAAGGTGCCAGCCGTGCGCTATGCCCACTCCGTCGCACGCCTCAAGCCGGATGCCATCATTATCGTCGGCAACGATTGCGGCGGTCATCCCGGCATTTACGGTATCAGCAGCATGGTGCAGGCGGCACAGGCAGCGGCGGAGCTGGATATCCCGGTGGTTATCGGGGGCGGCATCGGCACCGGTCGCCAGATGGCGGCCGTCCTGGCCATGGGGCCTGCTGGGGTGATCATGGGCACCCGTCTGATGGTGGCAGAAGAATTGTGGATTCACCGCGATTACAAGCAGCTGATCGTGGATGCGGACGGCACTGAAAGTGTTGTGGTAAAAAAAGCCATCCGCGATAACCACCGCGTGCTGCTCAACGACAGCGCCAGAGAAGTGCTCAAGCTGGACGCGGCAGGCGTGACGGATTTTGAGCAGTTTCGACCCCACGTTATGGGCCACCTTGCACAGGAGTCATACCGCACCGGCAATCCCGCCAAAGGCATGCTGGATTTTGGTCCCGCCGCCGTGTTTGCCGACAGCATCAAACCCATGGAACAGATCATCGACGAGGTTATTGACGATGCCCTGTTGGCGGTGGCGCGTCTCAACGGGACTCTTACCAGTACTGTGACAAGCACGTCGACCAGCACATCGACCAGCGCTCTGACCGATAACCGACAGGCGCCCATGAAAGCCATATCCGCTTGAATGGCAATGGCAAAATCTTGAATCATTCCGGAGCTTTTCCATGAGCGAAACCAACAGTGAGTCCCCTGGCAAATCAGGTACTGCCGACGACATCGTCACCCTGCATTGGCACGGCCCGGTGGCCATCCTCACCCTCAACTACCCGCGGCGGCGCAATGCGTTTTCCATGAAGATGCGCCAGACCCTGCACGACAGACTCTATGAGCTGACCTATCTCAATGCCGCCTGCCGGGCCATTGTCCTCACCGGTGCCGACAATGCCTTTTGCGCCGGTGGCGACATCTCCGAAATGAAAGAGCGCACGGTGCTGGAGTTTCGCGAGCGCAATCTGCTGCCCCTTAATATTTTCAAACTGCTGGCCACCGGGCCAACGCCGGTGATCGCTGCGGTGGAAGGCGTTGCCATGGGCGCGGGCATTGCCCTGGCAGCGGCCTGTGATTACGTGGTGACCTCCAGCACTGCGCGCTATGCCTGCTCGTTTATCAAGGTGGGTCTGCTGCCCGATTGCGGACTGTACTGGTCACTGGCGCAAAGAGTGGGCGCTGGCCGGGCGCGGGCACTGATGATGACCGGGCGGGAATTTGACGGCGAAGAAGCCTGGCAGACCGGGTTTGCAAACCAAAAGGTAGAACCCGGACAAGCCCTGACTGCTGCGCTAGCGGTGGCAGAAAAATATGCCGCCATGCCGCCCCTGGCGATGGGGCACCTCAAGGCAGCCATGGCAACCGGCAGCGACTCCCTCGACAAGGCCATCGAAACCGAAGTGAACCTGCAGCCCATTTTGCGCCGTTCCCAGGATCACCAGGAGGCGGTAAAAGCCTTTATGGAAAAACGTCAGCCCGCATTTGTCGGCAATTAGAGGTCAAGACTTAGAGGTTAGAAGACTATGTCCGAACAAAACTCACCCGGCATTCGCGTCCATCAACAGGGCAGGGTTGCCATTATCACCATCGACAACGCCAAGCGCCGCAACGCCATGGGGCGGGGAATGCGGCAAGCATTTCGCGCTACGGTTCGCGCCCAGTTGCACGCCAGTGAAAATTGCCGCGCCCTGGTAATTACCGGCGCCGGAGAGCATTTCTGCGCTGGCGCCGATATTTCTGAAATGGGCCAGCGCACCATCACCCAAAGCCGCGAAATCCTCAGCGAATCCTGCGAAGTGGTCCGTGACCTGGTGGCGGGGCAAAAACCCGTGGTAGCGGCGGTGGAGGGCGTCGCCTTTGGCGCGGGGCTGTCCCTTGTTTGTGCGGCGGATTTTGTCGTGGCCGCCAGTACTGCGCGCTTTTGCGCCGCATTTATGCGGGTGGGGCTGATCCCGGATACCGGCATTTTCTGGACACTGCCGAAAAAGGTTGGCCCGGCCAAGGCCCGCGAGCTGATGGCCCTGGCCACCGAAATCGACGCCGCCGAGGCCTTGCGCATCGGCCTGGTCAGCCGCATTGCCGATAGCGGTCAGGCGCTGGCAGGGGCTGTTGCCCTGGCAGAGGAGCTGGCGGAAAACCCGCCCATGGGTATGGCCTTCACCAAGGCTGCTCTTTCTCACGGCAGTGACACACTGGCTGAGGCTGTGTGTACCGAGATCGACTACCAGCCGCTTTTGCGGGCATCCCGGGATAACCAGGAAGCCGCACGCAGCTTTATGGAAAAACGCCAACCCCACTTTACCGGGCAATAGTGCATTTACCGGGCAATAGCTCCGGGACTGGACAGTAACCAAGAGGCGCCAGCCATGACACAAGCAAGCTATAAACATCCTGATGATCTGGTTGTGGTGACGAGAGACGGCGACGTGTCCGTGGTCACCATGAACGAGCCGGAACGCAGAAATCCTTTCTCACTCGCCATGCGTTACGCCCTGCAGGATGCGTTCAACTTTCTGTTCCATGAAGATCACGCCACAAGAGCCATTGTGCTGACCGGCAGCGGTGAACATTTTTGCGCTGGCGGTGATCTGTCTGAAATGACCGAAACACCGCCCCTTCTGGCCATGCGCGATCGCATCAGAATCGGCGCGGATCTGTTTCGGCTGATTTATACCGGCGCCAAGCCGGTGGTGGCGGCGGTGGAAGGGTCCTGTATCGGCGCGGGTCTGTCCCTGGCCTGCGCCAGCGACCTGGTGGTGGCTTCGAACACTGCGCGCTTTGGCTGTGCCTTTGTCAAGGTGGGCCTGTTGCCCGATACCGGCCTGTTGTGGACTTTGCCGCAAAAAGTGGGTCACGGCCGCGCCCGCGAACTGATGCTTGATGCCCGCCGCTTCGGTACAGACGAAGCGCTGGCGTGGGGTGTAGTCAATGACACTGCCGAGCCCGGTGAAGCGCTCAAAGTGGCGCTGGCCACTGCCCGCAACTTTGCCCAGTTCCCCCCTGTCACCCTCAGCCTGCTGAAGGGCGCCCTCATCAATGGCATGAACACGGTGGAAGACGCCTGGCGCGAGGAGATTGATCTCAACCCCCTGGTGCGCCAAACACAGGATCACCTCGAAGCGGTGAAAGCCTTTATGGAAAAGCGCGAGCCGGTTTTTACTGGCAACTGAACAGAACCGGACTGCGAGGTGGGTAGTGACATCACACAATAATGACAACAACGAAAAGCCTGTTGAATCCCTTGCCCGCCGGGATGCCATGAAATATCTGGCCATGGCATCGTCGATTCCCTTTCTGTCTGCGGGGTCCGCGCTGTATGCCGGGCAGACAGCAGCAACCGGCAGTATTGGTGGGCCATCAAAGGGTGAGCTACCGCAATGGGCCGAGTTTGTCGAAATGCTTAAACCCGCCGGTGAACTGAACAACATCACCCTGGCACCCGAGGACAACCAGCTGCGCGCCGAGCTGTACCGACAGTTTGTGATGAACCTGGCCCTGGGCTACTTTATTTACTTTCAGTCGGACGCGAGATTCCCCCAGTGGATTCCCTTTCTCAACTCCGCGTTTTTGCTGCAACCCAATCCCGATGATGTGTATTACGTCAGCAAAGTGGATGACGCTGGCACCTACCGCATCATCGGTGATCGCGGCACTGTGCGCATCCTGTCCTTCGCCCTGGGGCACGAGATCATGGGCACCACCGACAGGGTTGGAGGCGGCCTCAAGCAATACGACGACGATGACCTGCCGGTGAATGACGATGGTTCATTTGAGGTCATCATCAGCCCGGCGCGGCCCGAAGGTTACAGCGGTACCTGGTGGCCCATGCCCTCTGGCGCCAAGTCACTGCTGGTCAGGCAGCGCAGCTATGACTGGCTGGTGGAGCGGGATGCCCAATTGGCCATCGAAAGGCTCGACGTGCCTGTGGAAGAACTCAAGCCGCGCATGCCGCAAGCTGAGATCGAGAGCAATCTGCGGGAATTGCTGGGCGGTTTTACCGAACGACTGTCGCGCATCTGGCTGGGCTACCAGAACAGGATCAAGCAATCCGGTCCCGCCAATACAATCACCATGACGGACTTCAGTGGCGCCGTTGCCCAGCAAATTTACTGGCAGGGGCTCTACCAGTTTGCCGGGGATGAGGCGTTGATCCTCGAAACGGACATGCCCGATACACACCGCTACTGGAACGTGCAGCTCAACGACTCTCTGTGGAATGCCACGGAATATGTTTACCGGCAAGGCAGCCTCAACGGACACCAGGCACGCATCGACAGCGATGGCAAATTCCGGGCGGTGATTTGTGTCCGCGACCCCGGCGTCCACAACTGGCTGGATACCTGCGGTTACCTCGAAGGCATGCTGATCGGGCGCTGGTACGGCGCCAGCTCCCATCCCCTGCCGACAATCAAGCGGGTCAAACTGGCGGACCTGCGCTCAGCGCTGCCAGCGGATACGCCACTCATCACGGCCGCCGAGCGGGGCAACCAGCTTCGCCAGCGCCGCCTGGGCGGGCAGTTCCGCCGTCGCTGGTAATCTCGCCCCGTTACCCTCGTGCTTTTTTTACCCTGTAGCAGTATCAGAATGCTGATTTATGTACTCGGGGCGCTGTGCTTAACGTTTGTCGACCATATCCGGCATTGCCGCAAACATCTCCGGCATCAATACCTGGCCAGAGCCGAAGGAGCTTTCAGCCTCGACGGCATTGTTCATGTCGTCCAGGGTGGGCCAGCACGCGCTCATGTCGTCGTTTGAAATCTCCACCGGATTACCCTCAAGCACTTTTACCCGGCGTACCCGTCCGGCCCCGGCATTAAAGATCATACCGCTCTTTGTGCAATCCTTGCTGCACAGCCAGCCCACGACAGGTGCTACTTTAAGAGGCGACATGTAGTCGCTCCACCTCGCATCGACATTTGATGCAGACATTGGCGTGAAAGCTGCCGGAGCGATGAGATTGGTGCGGATATCGGCAGCACCGACATCCCGGGCAATACTGCGCGCCATGCCGATCATGGCCGCTTTCGAGGTGGCGTAAGCTACCGAGCCGGCTTCGCCGAACAGGCCGGCCTGGGACGTGGTCAGCACGATACGCCCAAAGCCTTGCCTGAGCATGTGGGGCAGGGCGGCATGAACCGGACAGAGAGTCCCCCAGAGGTTGATATCGATAACTTCCCGCACCCTGTTGAGGCTGATGTCCTGAAAGGGTGTGTTGTCGGAAATGGCGGCGTTGCACACCAGAATGTCGAGTTTACCGAAGCGTTCAATGGCCGACTCGATCATTGCCCGGCTGCCCTTTTCATCCTGAACCGAGTGTTCATCGGCCACGGCGCAACCGCCGGCCTGTTCGATTTCGTCGACCACCTGTTGAGCGGATGAGGGCACGCCAGGATGGCTGCGATTGTTCACCACCACCGTCGCGCCGCGCTCAGCCAGCCACATTGCATAGGCCCGTCCAAGGCCCTTGCCGGCACCGGTAATCAGGGCAATCTGGCCATCAAAACGAATACTCACTGGGCATCGTCCTCTGTCTGCAAACCCGCTTTTTGATAGATGGGTGGTAATCCGGTAGAGCCGAAGTCGCGGCCCACAAGTCCCATTTTTTGCGCGTAATGAACCATCGGGGCAGAGCTTTCCGGTGGCTCTGTTGTGCCGCCGCCGTCAACCACGATATTGGTTCCGCTCACGAAGCGACTCTCGTCGCTGGCCAGATAAAGGGCTGAATTTGCGATATCTTCAGGCATGCCGGTGATTGGAAGGGGCTGAAGCTTTTTGAGATCATCCCGCTTCGATTCGTAGCCGGGGCCCGCCATGGGGGTCAGTATGGCCCCCGGTGAGATGGCGTTGACGCGGATCAGCGACGGCCCGAGTTCGTAGGCTGCGTACTTGACCAGATGGATTACCCCCGCCTTGGCGACACCATAGGCAGTGCGCGCATGTGTGGTCAGACCTGCAACTGACGCCGTCACGATCAATGAGCCGCCTTTGCCTTCCTCCTGCAGGGCGCGTGCCCCGTGTTTGATGGCGAGAAAGACGCTCCGCAGAATCACCGCCTGGGTGAAATCCCAATCCTCCACCCTGATCTGTGTGATAAGACCACGGGCGCCCGCTACTGCAGCGTTGGCAAACACACAGTCGAGCGTGCCGAATTCGCTCCGGGCCAGGGCAATTGCCCCTGCCACATCGCTCTCTTCGGCGACATCTCCATGAAAATAGCGGACATCGCCTGTACCGGCATTTTTTGCCAGCGCCAGGGTTTCTTCTGCGGCACTATCGTTAATGTCCACGAACACCACTTTGGCGCCCTCGGCCAGAAAGCGCAGCACAGTTGCCCGCCCCATGCCGTTTGCGCCGCCGGTAATCACCGCGACCTTGCCTTCAAGGCGTTTTGTCATTTTGGTGCTCCTGTCAGTACAGCAGGCGTGGATTAAAGGTAACGTCGAGATGGGGCAGCACTTCCTTTTCGAACAGGTCGAGACTGGCCCAGGCGATCTTGGGATCGATGCCGCCGGCCAGTGGGGCAATGCGCAGTATGTCATTGGGCCCGTAGGTGGCGGCGTACTCGAGGCACTGTTCCGGTGTAACGATCTGAAATTTGGGGTCCTTCTTCATCGACTCAATGTCGTCCGCCGCCTGATAGGCCGAGGACGCCTGGCCTTTCTTGTTCCGCTCCACGAAATATTTGGCATAGGACTGGATCCAGTGGTGCACATGGGGTCCGACCTGCTCCCAGGCCTTGTCCGGATCCCGCGTGACATGGAGATAGGTGGGGCCGTAATTGGGGTAGGGGCCTGGATCGGGTTTGCCAAGCTTGCGCAGCTCGTCGCGATAGTACTCGGCGTGTTTGTACTCAGCGGGCCGGATGCCATCGGCGCGGGTATGGGCCGCACGACGCAGGACCTTCTCGAAGCTGCCACCGAGCAATACACGCATGGGCTGTTCCGGCACGGGAGAGACGCAGTCGATTTTGCGCCCGCGATACATGAAGGGCTCGCCGGTGCTGGCGTTTTTCAGTAACTCCACTGTCTCCTCCATGACGCTGAGACGGTCTTCCAGACGAATGCCGTACATGTCGAACTCAGCCGGGCGATAGCCGCCGCTGATCACCGGTAGCGCCCTGCCGCCACTGAGCACTTCCAGCACATGCAGATCCTCGGCCAAACGCATCAGGTTGTAGAAGGGCGCCAGTATGATCATCCGCAATTGCAGTTTTTTTGTCCGCGCCGCGATAGCGCTGGCCAGCATCACGGGCGATGGCAGGTAGCCATCGTCCGTGGTGTGATGCTCGCCGATTGACGTTGCCTGGAAGTTGTGTTCATCGGCCCACTGACAGATGTCCAGTGCCGCATCGTAAAGCACGGTGCGCTTGGTGCTGGCCCAGGTCGGCAGCCGCATGTCGAAAGTTAATTCCAATGCTGGCATAAAAATTCTCCTGAAATTATTGAGTGAGTTGAGATTTGAAAACGAGTGGAACGGCGCTCATGCGGCCGTTGGCAGAGAGTTCGTAGGTAACCTCGCTCATGTCGCCCAGTGCGTAATCCGGAATGGACTGGTGCCAGTCCTCCAGGGCGATCTGCATAATCATGCGTGCCTGGTAGGAACCGATGCAGCGATGAGGCCCTCCTCCCAGGGACAGGTGGAGCCGCGCTTGCTTTGGATGCCGGTCAAAATCGATACGATCCGGATCGTCAAATACGGCGGGGTCACGGTTGCCCGCCGACAGGGCGAGCACTACCCGATCCCCGGTCTCAAGCGGCACGCCGTGGAACATCTCGTTACGTGTTACGACACGGCCGGCGAGAACAGCCGACGATTCGTAACGCAGGAACTCCTCAATGACGGTGGGTATCACGGCCGGATCATCAATAATCCGCTGCCTCAGAGCGGGATCGCGGGCGAGATAATAGAAAACGAATCCCAGTTGAATACTCGACGTATGCACACCCGCCGCGAATACGGTGCAACAGAGGTTGAGGATGTCGTCATCGTCAAGGGGTTCACCGTCGATTTCGGCTTGCAACAGGGCGGAGGGGATATCTTCGGCGGGTTGCCGACGGCGCTCAGCCAGAATATCGACAAACACATCCCTGATGGTGGCAACACCTTTCTGGTAGGTTTCCTTGTTTTCGCCCACTGTGCTCGGTCGGGAGCGCCCCTTGACGGCGCCCTTGAGCTCCTCGACCAGGTGGGGCGACACCCCCATGTTATTGAGTGTTATCGCTGCGGCAATCGGTTCACCCAGGTCGGCAATGGCGTCGCATTTACCCTGGGCGGCGACACGGTTGATGATCGCCCGCGACATGGCGCGTGCTTCCTCCTTGTACTTGCCGGTCACTCGCGTCGGCGTGAAGAATGGCGCCAGGAGCTTGCGGATCCTGGTGTGCTCCGGTGGGTCCATCTGCATGGGCAGAGGGCGGTGGGCCAGAGGCTCGCGCAGGAAAAGGTGCGTCCCTTCACGGCTGGAAAACAATCCTGCGTCGTTGAGCGCCTCTGTGATCATGGCGTGGGAGGTGACAACGAAAAACCCGCGCGCCGCATTGCTGTAGAACATGCCCTTGTCGCCAGAGTAGCGGCGGGCCGCGTTATTGACGCTTATGGACGGCAGTTGCCTGTTAAATTCATCGGACAACTCGACATCCCAGTCGACAATCTCAAGGCCGGCGGCTCGCGCCCGCTGTTCTGCATTCATCATTATTTGATCTCCTGATTCATAAGCTGTGCTGTCCGGGTTTAACAATCCCTCGGCTAAGGGAGAGCTGGTAAATAGTGTGGCGGGTTAAGTGCCGTCGAGTTTGACCTGGGTCACCTTCATTTCGAACAGCTTTCCCTGCCGGACGCCGGCGGCCCACTCTTCGGCGTGGGTCGCATCGATCGGGTTGGTGAGAATATAAAACCGCTGCTCGGCAATGCCATCGAGGACGATTTGCGCAGCCTGATCCGGGGTGTGGCCGCCGTCGGCCAGATAACTGTTCATTTGCGCTATTTCTTCGGCAGTAGGTGCTTTGCCGGCGAGAGCGGCGGGGCGATTTCGTGCGCTGTTGGGCATGTCGGAGGCGATCTTGTTGGGGCAGATGATGGAAACCTTGACCGGTGACGCCTCACGCCACAAATCGTATTGCAAGGCTTCGCAAAATCCCAGGGCGGCTTTCTTGCTGGCGACGTAAGCGGAGACACCCGAGGTCGAGTGCAGGGAGGTATTGGATGCGGTACAGATAAAATGACCTTCGCCCTGCTTTCGCATCAGGGGAATGAAGGCATTGACCGCATGTACCAGGCCGTACAGATTGACGCCCATCACCCATTGCCAGTCCTCGGGTGTTTTTTCCCAGGCTGGCGTCATGTATTCGTTTACCCCGGCATTGCTGCATACGATGTCCGCCCGCACGAAGTGTTCAAGGGTTCTGGACGCCAGAGCATCAAGATCTTCTTGATTCATGACGTTGGTGGGGACTGACAGCGGTTCCGCCCCATGGCCTTTTATCAGCCTGGCGGTTGTTTCCAGCGCGGCGGGATCCACGTCGGCAATCACCAGGCGGGCTCCTTCCCGCGCAAAGCCTTCGGCCATACTTCGGCCCAGCCCCGTTCCCGCGCCAATCACAACGACGACTTTGTCAGCAAAGCGTTTCATTTATTTTGTGCTCCTTGTCAGCGCTACCATGAGACATGCAGTTTTCTGGGACCGTGGGTGAGCAGGGTTCCCGCCCACTCAACCTTTGATACTTCGAGGCGGGGGAATCGTGCCAGCAGCGCCTTGAGCGCCAGCTGTAGCTCCAGTCGGGCAAGATGGGAGCCAAGGCAGAAATAGGATCCACCGCCAAAGGGAATTGGTTGGCTGGTGAACTTGCGGTCAAGGTTGAGTGTGTCCGGTTGAGGAAACTGTGCGGGGTCGTGATTGGCGGCGTGAAGCACCATGGTGAACCACGTTCCCGCCGGATAAACCTGGTCTCCCAGTTGGATCGGTTCGTGGGCGTAGCGCTGTCCGATAGCGATCGACGAGTCGTAGCGCATCAATTCCATAATGGCTCCGGGAATCCGCTCCGGTTCGCGAAGCAGCTTTTCGCGCTCACCTGGGTGCTGTGACAGGGCGACGGTCATGTTGCCGATCATGTCAGTGGTGGTGGTATGGCCGGCAATCAGCACGAAGACAAGATTGTCGATCAGTTCACTGTCCGAGATGTTGTGAGAATGTGCCTGCTCTTTCGCCAAGGCGGAAATCAGATCTTCACGCGGATGCCGACGACGCTGTTCAAGATAGCGGAGAAATAGCGCCTGCAGATCCCGCGTCATCTGATCGCGAAAGGCATCGGCCTCCTGATCCATGCCATGGCACTGGTCGCAGGCTTCGACATAGCGGTCGATGATGGTCTGCAAACCCAGAACATCCTCCTCCTCGAGTCCCAGAACCCGGGCGATGACCATCACGGGCAGCGGGAATGCAAAGTCGCTCATCATCTCCATGCCGCCCCTGGCTTCGTGGCGATCGAGCAATGTGTGAATCTGTTCTTCGATAGCAGCGCTGTACTGCTTGACGACGGCGGGTGTGAAATAGGGCGCGAAGTGTTTTCGGATGCGATCGTGTTCTGCCAGGGTGTCGCGGTGAAACATCCAGTTTCTGGCCATATGGTAGTAATCGCGCTTCTCGCCGATTTGCATGTAATTCATGACATCAGAGTGCATGCGGGTTTTGGTCAGAAGAGTGCTGGCAAACTCATAGGACGATACGAGATTAAAGCCGTGCAGAGCCGGGTGCTCGGTGCGGTGAATTGGCGCAAGTTCACGCAGGCGATGAAAATAGGGGTAACGTTGTCCGTCCGTCCGGGGATTCATGATTTGCTCTACGATAACCTCAGGATCAGTAATGGTGGCCAGGTCATTGGCGGGAATCACTTGCATTTTTTCCTCCGTCCAGGGGGCTTGAATACTGTGCAGTACAGATTTATGTTGCCAGCAAGTGTAAAGAAAACTCATTGGAGTCTGTGTCAACAGCTATATCAGATTGCATTTTTTTTATATCAGTTCGTTCTGTGCATTTGTTGGCGGTGACGTATACGTCCGCATATAGTCGAGATAATGTTGAGACGTCCATTAGTAAAAGCGGGAAGAGCAATGGAAATGCTGGGCTTTGCAATGTAATGATATAAAAATGAAGCAAAGTGATACGTTTAAGATATTCTCAGCAAATCACTGTGGGGATAGACTCTCAACCTCTATAAGAAATCTGTAGCAGATAAATTGTGCTACAAGTGCAGAGATTGCAGCTGCCATGCTCTGGAGATTTGATCTTGACTGAGACCGATAGAATCAGAATAACTAGGGCCTGTTAACAGGCCCTAGCAACAGCCGTAGCTGATTGATAAAAGAGCGCTTTGCGTGTGTGAAAGGTGCGGGGTAATGTTTGACATTTGGACAGCCATTCTCTGAGCCGGAGATATTTCGCTCTTATCTCTCAATAAAAATGATGATTGAAAATCAGGGCGAGTCTCATGCTGGACACAAAAATAGTCAATGGCAGGGTGGTTGACGGTAGTGGCCGTCCCGGCTACTTGGCGGACATCGGAATACGGGAGGGGCGAATTGTTGCCGTCGGCAAGGTCGATGAATCCGCTCGGGAGACTATCGACGCTGACGGCATGGTGGTGGCGCCCGGTTTCATAGACAGCCATACCCATTACGATGCCCAGGTTTTCTGGGATCCCTTTCTCAGTCCATCATGTTATCACGGTGTTACCACGATTATCGGTGGTAACTGTGGTTTCAGTATTGCCCCTTTGGCCCCCCATTCCGCCGAATATCTGGGTCCGATGCTGGCTCGGGTGGAAGGCATGCCACTGAAAACCCTTAAAGCCGGAGTGCCATGGAGCTGGCGCTCGTTTGGGGATTACCTGAATCAAATAGCAGGAAATCTGGGTGTCAATGCCGGATTCCTGGTCGGTCATTCTGCTGTCCGGCGAGCCGTTATGGGAGAGAAGGCCGTCGGTCACCAGGCGAATGACACTGAAATTATGCAAATGCAACAGCTAGTGGCTGATTCCCTCCGCGAAGGAGCGTTGGGCTTTTCGACAACAGTCTCGAAAAGTCACAACGACGGTGATGGCAATCCCGTACCTTCCCGCCATGCAACCAGGGAGGAGCTTCTGGCTCTGGCGTCAGTGTGCCGAAACCATGAGGGCACCACCCTCGAGCTGCTTCCGGATCTCGAATTTGACCAAACGACGATTGAACTGCTCACGGACTTTTCGCTTGCTGGTCAGCGGCCGGTGAACTGGAACGTCCTGATGGTCAACGGCAGCGATGAAGCGGAGGCAGCTGAAGCCCGCCGCAAGTTGGCTGTTTCCGACTACGCGCGGGAGCGCGGCGCACGGGTTGTTGCGCTTTGCTTTGTAGCGACCCCGACGGCACGTCTTAATTTCAGGTCTGGCTTCGGTTTCGACGGGCTTCCAGATTGGGCGCCTTTGTTTCGTCTTCGAAAGGAAGAGCGTATCGAAAAATTGGAGGATCGGGGCTACCGGAACTTTCTCAAGGAGCGTGCAGGATCCGGCGATGCTGGCAAGACCTATCAAAGGCTGGTCAGGTGGGATCAGCATCTGATTGTGGAAACATTCAGCCCTGAGACCAGGCCATTTCAGGGCCGGAAAGTTGGCGATGTGGCAAGGGAGCTTGGCAAGGATGCATTTGATACGCTGATCGACATCGTCCTGGCCGATGATCTCAAGACATCCCTGATGCCCCCTTTTAGTACTGAAGATCAGGAGACCTATAAGCTGCGTGCCGAAGTGTGGAGAAATCCCGATGTGGTTGTCGGCGCCTCCGATGCTGGTGCCCATATGGATATGATTGACGCTTTTGCATTCTCCACCTACCTGCTGCAAAAAGGCGTGCGGGAGTACGGCGTAATTTCTCTGGAGGAAGCGGTGCATATGCTAACGGAAGTTCCAGCAAAATTGTTTGGCCTTCGCGATCGCGGATCTGTGAAAGAAGGATGCTGCGCAGATCTGGTGATTTTCGATCCCGACACAGTGGCCCGCAGCGAAGTGTATACCCGTTACGACCTGCCTGGTGACGAAGGACGGCTTTATGCAGACGGGATAGGCATCGAGCGTGTCATGGTTAACGGTCAGACTATTGTTGTCGATGGTAAGCATACAGGTGCTAGACCAGGATCTGTGCTGAAGTCGGGGCGTGATACCTACACAGTAAAAATACCTTCAACTGCTTGAAGCTGTTGACCGCTTATCGGGTAAAGCCACCTTTTTCGGTCAAAACTGCGGTTGCAACAGTGAATTGAATCCCCGCGACTAAATACCACCATGGTCAAGAGGTTATGGAGCGATCTAATAGTGCGAGAGAGTTTTTCGATGGCTGGCAGCTGATCCTGGTATCCACCCTGGGGATTTCATTCATTGCATCCCATGTCTATTCTCTGGGGGTGTTGATAGAGCCTATAGAAAAAGAGCTGGGGTGGAGCCGCAGTAAAATCACCTCTGGATTGACACTCGTCGGGATAATGTCAGCGGTTCTCGCTCCACTGGCTGGCGCACTGATTGATAAATTCGGCACTCGTGCCATCACACTATTGGGTGTATTTCTATACTGCTCCGGATTTGTCGTTATTGGCCTTACCCAATCGATATTCGCCGCCTGGTTGTTGGGATGGTCGATTCTGGGTCTGGCCGTATGCTTGTCACCGACAAGCTGGACGCTGGCCCTGGCCAGCCGGTTTGACAAGCTTCGAGGGTTTGCCTTTGGTCTTGCCATGAGCGGCATAGGCATCACCGCCATGATTCTTCCACGCATTGTCAATGAAGTCGAGGCGCAGTTCGGCTGGCGAGCGGCATATTTTGGTATATCAATTTTTGGCATCCTGATCATTATTCCGCTTTTATACTTCTTTTTTCACGATGCAAGATCGGTAAGTAGAACAAGGGTGAAAAATGGCAATATCGATGAAAAAAAGCTATTAAGCGGATTGGATATAAAAGAGGCGTTTCGCTCACATCAGTTCATCAAGCTGCTGTTTTGCGCGCTCTTCGGAACCAGTGCCATTACCGCGATTATTGTGAATTTCGTGCCCATTATTACCTCTTTTAATTTGGACAGGGAGTCCGTGGCAACAATTGCCGGTTTGATCGGTTTAGGTTCGATTCTCGGGAGAGTTTCAATCGGCCTGCTCCTGGATAGGATGAATGCAAGAATAATGGGTGTTTTTGCTTATTTATTGCCTTGTTTGCCTTGCCTGGTGCTTCTCAATATCGACATCACGCCTGGCATCGCCGCAGTTGTTGCGTTTGTCATCGGGTTTGCTGTTGGTGGCGAGCTCAATGTGCTTGTTTATTTATCGACAAAATACTTTGGCATGAAAAACTATGGGGTCTTGTTTGGCTGTATGGCGGGCATGATGAGCTTTGCCGCAGGACTTGGCCCACTTTTCCTGTCGACAACCTATGATTTTACCGGCTCTTATCAGATCGGGATGGTCGCGTTGCTGCCGGCCTTCTGCCTTGTGGCGGCTTTGATATTTTCGCTTGGCAAATACCCGTCATTCAAGCCGTTGTGAATAGAATAATGATATAAAAATGATTGAATAGGAAATAACAAATCACAGTGGATTGAATGGTTTTTACAGTAAGTTAGACAAGTTCATTCGAGCTTATATTGAGAATCAGGTAAAGATTATTTAAGCAGAGTGCACTTGTTAGAGATATTGTCAGATAAATCAGAAAGATAACCAATTAACATTGGTATGGCTTACAACAAAATTAATAAACAGGAGATGTGGTAAATGAAAATGAAAGTATCCCCTTTTGCATCAGCCATTGCCGCTGCGGTTGCGATTATACCCTTCCCCTCTGAAGTGTTGGCGCAAGGTGCCGCGCTGGAAGAGATAATAGTAACCGCGTCCCGTCGCGAACAATCCATGCAGCAGGTTCCTATTGCCGTCACCGGCCTGACCAGCGACGATCTCATTGTTCGCGGTGTGGGAACTCTCGGGGACATCAAGCCAGGAGCAATTCCGTCGGTTCAATTTACAAAGTTTGCGGGCGGCCCGTCCATCATGCTCATCAGTGTACGCGGTATCAGTGATGCCGATGGTTCGCAGGGCACCTCTGAGCAGCCTGTACCCGTCTATATCGATGGCGTGTACACGGGCCGCGCCCAGGGCTTGGGGCTTGATCTGATCGAGCCGGAGCGGATTGAGGTGCTGAGAGGGCCCCAGGGCCAGCTGTTTGGCCGCAACGCCCAGGGCGGTGCTGTGCAGTTCGTCAGTCGTAAGCCCAGCGGTGAATTTGCCGTGAAGGCTTCGGGTTCATTTGGCAACTATGACGCTCAGAATTATAAAGTATCGTTGGATCTGCCCGAATTTGCCGGATTCAAAGTGAACTTTTCCGCGCTGAACCACAAACATGACGCCTATACCAAGCAAACCAGCAACCCGCAACAGTACTTCAATGTGCTGAGTGCCCCAACGATAGGGCCGCAAACCTATGTGCCGCCCAGGCCCAACAAAGGCTACGGTATGCTTGACTCAGAAGGATATCGAGTTGCTGTAAGCTGGGCATCAGAGGACGAGCGTTTCACCGCTGACTATTCCTATGACGACTCCGAATCGCAAGATACCCAGGCCTATGTTGGCTGGGTGCCGGCGGCGTTGCCTGCCGCTGCGCGTTTTGCGCCACCACCCTCAACCGGATTTCATGATGAGACATGGAATAATACCTGGCACGCGCCGTTCGACAGTGAGGCGTCAGGCCACACACTGCAACTTGCCTGGCAGATGAGCGATGCAATCACCCTGAAATCCATTTCTTCTTACCGGGAAACCAGCCGCGTGGGAGGTGCTACCCTTGGGGCATCACTGCCTGCTGGTCTCTCAAACACCGGACTCTTTTATAGCAGTTCTTTTGAGGATCTTGATCAGGATCAGACCAGTCAGGAATTTCAGATGCTGGCCAGCTGGAATCAGTTCGACCTGACCGCTGGCGCTATCTACTACGAGGAAAATGTCGACGATGGTCGTCTCAGCCAGATAACCGGCCCAGGACTGGCTGGCAATGTGGTCTTTGCCACCAACCCTGCCGCTGTGGCCTGTAACGCTAGGGGGCTGGACCCCTGCGGCTTCCTGCTCAACCATCAGGAGGCCAAAACCGAGTCCTACGGTCTCTATGCGCAGGGAAGCTATCGTCCCCTGGCATTTGATAACCGGCTGGAAGTGACCCTTGGTTTGCGGTATTCCGACGACACCAAGGATGCATTCCGCGACTATGAGGGCAGTACCTTTGTGGATAGTTCAGTATTCAAAGAGGCCAATTTCTCGGAAGAGCGAGTCGACCCGGCCATCTCCATTGGCTACCAGTGGACGGACGATGTAAGGACCTACGCTCGCTATGCCACAGGTTATCGTGCCGGCGGCGCGAATGTCCGGTCATCACTTTTTACCGCATACGGTGCTGAGGAACTGGAATCCTGGGAACTTGGACTCAAGTCAATGCTGGCCGGCGGCCGTGTTCAGGCTAATGTCGCTGTCTACCACCAGGTTGCCGAAGGAAGGCAGTATACGGTTCAGGAAGCGCCAGCGACCAATCCAGGCTTGACCAATACCGTCAACTCGGGGGACGATTATACGGTCAACGGTTTGGAGGTCGAGCTGAAGTGGGCAGCAACAGACAAACTGCAGCTGGGTCTCAACTACGCCTATATGGATCGGGATGACTTTGTTGATGTTGACAATCCCTATACACCGCAAGTCGATCTAAGCCGCTATTACAACTACAGGGTGCCGGAGCATAGTGCATACGTATACCTTGATTTTGAGCAGCCTGTGACTGTGGGAAGCCTTCGGTTCCATACGTCCTATTCATGGTCCGATAAGTTTGCTTTCAATCCTATTCCACAAGCCCTGTCTACCCTGAGTCCCGATTTTGATGCCTTCATCTTCCAGTCGAATTATCTGGATGCCCGCCTGACCTGGAGCGACATCCCCGCTGGGGATGGGTTCATTGACATAGCGCTGTGGGGCAAAAATTTGACCGAACACGAGGATAATGGAACCTTTGGCTTTACCGGCTGCGCCTTTGGTGGCGGCTACTGCAAAATGTTTGACAATCCCCGCACTTATGGCCTTGAAGTCACCTACAGGTATAACCGATAAGGTGCGTGTATAACAAAAAATACGTGGCTATTGGACACGCCCCGCGAAGGCAGCACTGATACCGGCTTTCGTGGGGCTGTGGCGCCCGATCCCAAGCAGAGTAGCCTGGCGAGTACCAGCATACTCCCTGATATGGTTGTTAAGGGAACCTCTAAAAACGTAGGCGGCGACGGGCTGGCTAGGCAAATTTGGCCGACTCGAAGCGCAGCGCAGAGAGCAGCTTTAGCTGACCCGAAGGGCGAGGCGCAGCCGAGTAAAAAACGGAGTTTACACGCAGTAAATGAGTATTTTGAGGCCAAATTTACCGACGCCAGACCTAGTGAGCTAGTTTTTAGAGGTTCCCTTAGTTCTCTCTGAATGATTTGAGGAGATAGATAAATGGCAACAACCCTGGAGCTTTGGTTTGATCTAAGGACACCCCCTGAGCTATCGAAGCATACAATACAGGATACCTACGCCGCAGCGCTGGATATGTGCGAATGGGCCGATTCTCTGGGCTTTCAGGCTATCACTGTTGGCGAACACCACACCACCGAAGATCACTATCTGACATCTCCTGTGCAAATGGCCGGTGTGATTGGCGGCAGAACCAAAAACCTGCAGCTGCGGATGATTATCCTGACGCCATTTTATAATCTGCTCAGGCTAGCCGAAGACCTGGCGGTATTGAATATTGCAACGGGAGGGCGGGCAATTCCCGTGATCTCGTCAGGCTATGTGCCACGGGAGTTTGACATGTATGGAGTGCGCACAGAAGACCGGGTTCCGATAGTGGAGGAAGCTGTTCAGCTTTTACGCGCCGCCTGGTCGGGCCAACCGTTTAAATACAGGGGGAGGGAGATAAACATCGTGTCTCCGGTCAGCGATCCGCCCCCCAGGCTGGTGATGGGCGCTAACAGCCCGTTGATGATCCGCAAGGCCGCTGCCCTGGCAGACGGCTTGAGCCCGGCTGAGCAGGGTATGTATGAAAAATTCCGGGAAGAACGGATAAAACGTGGTAAAGGCGACCCTGGGCCATTCCCCAGGCAGACGCCGTCGTTTTTGTATGTCACCGAAGAACCCGAGCGGATGTGGGATGTCGTCGGCCCCCATTGGCTGCATACCTCAAACAGCTATTTTCGCTGGGCGCAACAGGTCGGTAAAACAGTGAACGACAAGTTCCCTGCGGTAGAAACCGTGGAGGACCTGAAGAGGAACCCCGGTTATCGGGTTGTCACGCCGGAGCAGTGCCTGCAGATGTTTGATGAATTGGGAGAAGACGCACAGCTGCATATGAACCCCATGCAGGGTGGCCTTGACCCGAAAGTCGCCTGGCGTAGCCTCAAGCTATTCGAGGATAAAGTTCTGCCGTATTTAAACAATGTGAAATATACCGATAACCTGTTGTATTAAACGCCTGCTGATTTGTCGGTATTACCTGTGGCTTTCGCAACTCGTCCGCGATTGCCGCAGAATCCTGGATAATGACGGCGTAGAGAGCTGTTGACCGGGAATAATCCTGTAAACAGTACCACCACTATCTGAGCCCACACAGCCAAGTGCTTCCTTGTCGTTTGTAGATGACGCGTCGAGGATGCACTGGCTGTGGGTGCATGCATCGGATTGACCTCGGCCCCGGTGTGATGGGGCTTGGGGATAATACTGTAGCCCCTCGTGTTCTCAGCACCGCCGATCAGTTCATATCATTTCGCTTCATTTCGATATCAGAAAAAAACTTGTATTATCGGGGGACGATAACGGGCCAAGAGCGCTGGCATGAATAAACTTGACTATCTGCTCAGGTACATGGAAGACAGGGGCGTTCCACGCAATAAAGTTCTCGCGGGCAGTGGCATCAACGCCAGTGATGTTCGGTCAGTAAGCTTCAGTCCCTCGGTCACTCAGTACCGGGTCGTATTGCGCAATATCGTGTCCATGTCTCCTCCCGGGGTAGGTATCGATATGGGGCTGGCAACAACAATTGCGGATGAAGGTGTGCTGGGCTATGCGGCACTGAGTAGTGCCCGGCTTGGCGACGTCAACAATCTGATCAAGAAATACCTGCAACTGGCGGTGGATTTCGTCCACTATTCCGATGCCATCGTCGAGAACGAATGGCATATCGAATTCTCCCCCGTGTACCCAATGGGCGACCTGGAGCCGTTTTTGATCGAGGATTTGTTCGCCCAGGCCGCTTTCCAGTTCAGGTTTTACACCGGCGTTGATATTCCTTTCAAGTCACTGGACTTCGCTTATCCGCAGCCGTCCTATGTATCCAGATACCGGGAGGTATTCCCATGCCCTTTGCGCTTCGGAACGGAGCGCAACAGGTTGATCCTCGATGCCAAATATCTTGACCTGCCGATCGTTCTGTCCAACCCTGATGTATGCAAGCTTTGCGAGGCACAATGCGCGAGAATGCTTGGAGAGCTTCAGCACTCGCCCGATATTTGCACCGACATCCGGCGGCGATTGATCCTGAATCCCGGCAAGTACCCCTCTATCGCAGAGATGAGCGAAGCCATGCAGATGAGTCCGGCCAGTTTGCAGCGCAAGCTCCGGGAAGAAGGGGAAACCTACCAGGACATTCTCAACAATTTTCGCAAGGAGCTGGCCATTCAATACCTGGAGCAAACCAGCCTTTCCCCCAAGGAGATCAGTTACAAGCTTGGCTTCAGTAACGTTCACAATTTCCGGCGCGCCTTCAAGGCCTGGACAGGCAGCAATCCTTCCCAGTATCGGTGATACAGGTTAACGCTGGACTTATTCCACCTGAAACCCGGCGCTGTGAAAAGAATCCCCTAGGTTGCCATATTACCCTTAGCCATGATCGATAGGTGCGGCGCTGGTGATGCGCTGAACTTTTCGGCCCAAGTGTCGCGAGCAGTATGTTGCGCCACTGCCTGGCTTAAAATTGGATCCCCTTGGTAACTTTGAGGGCTGCGGTGCTAGGCGACATGGCTTGCGACGAGCCCGACGGACCGATTCATCAGCAATGTGGTTGCCTGTAGTGTACCCCTTCCTCCCCCCTTGCCAGTTCCGGGCTGTTAGCTGCCATGGCCTGCCTTTGTAAAAGTCGTACGGATTGGTTGCAATTCAAAAATCCTTGAATATACTGAACATGGTTCTAAAATATGAATAAGGCATTCGATCGCGTTCCATGCCGCCACCGAGATACGTAAGGCTTGGGTGACTGGTCGGCAGGGTCTGTTGGGCGTGTGTGCCCGATTTAGCGCCAATCGCAACGAAGTCAAACAAAAAACAAAGGGGATTAACCATGCGACATCATCTGAACAAGCTGACTATCAATAAACTGGCTATGAACAAACTGGCCATTGCCGTAGGTGCAGTGGCAACACTGGCGCTGCCCGTCCAAACAATTGCTCAGACCACAGGCACCAGTGCCAATATTCTCGAAGAGATTGTTGTCACTGCCCGCCGTCGTGATGAGAGCATGCAGGATGTGCCGATTTCGATTACCGCTGTGAGCGGTGACTTCATTGAAAGAATCAAGGTTGGCGGCACCGATGACCTGCAATTTCTGGTGCCATCCCTGGCCATGATTCCCTCAGGCTCCATGAAGGAAACCCTGGCGCCCAGTCTGCGTGGTCAACGCAACCAGGATGTACTGGGTACCATGGATGCCTCTGTTGCCACCTACTTTGGCGACACCCTTGTCGCCCGCGCCAGCGGTTTGAACCAGGCCCTCTATGACCTTTCCCAGGTACAGGTACTCAAGGGTGTGCAGGGCACGCTGTTTGGTCGCAATACCACGGGTGGCGCCATCGTGCTCCAGCCCCAGGCGCCAACGGATGAGTTTGAGGGCAATGTATCGGTCGGTTTTGGCAACTACAACAATCAGGAAGTCACGGCTGTACTGAACGTTCCCTTCACCGACACACTGGCAATGCGTGTGGCTGGCAAGGTGCAACAGCGCGATGGTTTTGCCGAAAATATTGAAACTGGTCAGGAGCTGGAAGACAGAGACCTTAAATCCTGGCGTATTTCGTTACGATGGAATCCCACTGACAATATCGAATCACTGACCATATACGACCATTACGAGCACGACCAGGGCGGTACCCTGTCCACCATCAGGGCCATCAACCCCAGTGCCAGCGCTATTGCCGGCCATCAGGGCTTGGGTGCCGCCGCTCCTCAGTTGCCCTTCTTCCCGAATCTGGCTGGGGCATTTCCGGATCTCAATGCCTTGGTCGCTGAACAGCGTGCCCGCAGTAACCCCCGGAAATTCAGAAGCCAGGAAGGCACTGGCCGAGTGAATGGTGACTTCTTTGGCAAGTTGAAATCCGAGGTGGAAAACTGGGGTTTGCAGAACACCACATCCGTGGATGTCGGCGCTTTCACCATCAAGAATATGATGGGTTACCGGGAATCCTATCTCGATACCGTCACGGATATGGATGGCAGTATCGCCGGTTTGATTACACCCAACCAGGGCAATGACTACGAGTTTTTCTCCAATGAGCTTCAGTTTCTCGGTACCGCCCTCGAGGAAAAGCTGGACTGGGTAGCGGGTCTCTACTATATGACGGAGGAGGGCGGCGACTGGGGTAACAGCAACCAGTTCAATGAACTCACTGTGGAGGGCACTCGTGTAGGCACCTTCAGCGCCTTGATGGGTATGGGCTTTGCCTTTCCCGATGCCGTGGCAGCCGCCAATGGCGCCGCATCGGCGGCCAGCAAAATCATCAACACCACAGGCGAAGCCGAGAATGAGTCCAGGGCTGCTTACGTTGGTCTGACCTACCGTCTCAACAGCACCTGGACACTGTCCGGTGGTCTCCGCTACACCGAAGATGAGCGCACATACACTGCTAACAGCAACACCTTCTTTTTCAATACGGGGGTCAACACCTGTGACTTTATCCGCAATGGTGCCAACCTTCCCATTGACGAGTGTGGAGTAAAAGCATCCAAAACCTTCGATGCATTTACCTATGACGCGACTCTTACCTATAACTTCTCCGATGACTCCATGGTTTACGGCAGCTTCCGCCATGGCTATCGTTCCGGCGGCTTTGGTGGCCGCGCCAGAAATGATGCCGAAATGAAGCCGTTTGATCCCGAGGAAGTGGATGAGTTTGAAGTGGGCTTCAAATCCGAAGTGCAGATGGGCAATGTCCCCGCGCGCTTCAATGGTGCTTTCTTCTTCCAGGATTACACCGATATCCAGCGCCAGACGCCCATTGATGTTCCTGGCGGCGGTATTGCAACCATTATCGAAAATGCTGCTGAAGGAGAGATCTGGGGTGGCGAACTGGAACTACAGATTATGCCCACGGAAAACATTTCCGTTGCCATGTTCTACTCCTATACCGACGGGGAATATGGTTCTTTCATGGGGACTAATGGCGTCGATCGCTCAAATGAATGGTTGATTCTGGCGCCCAAGAACACAATTGGCGCTACAGTGTCCTATATGCAGGATCTGGCTGATATGGGTGGCCTGACCTGGACACTTAACCTCTACAGTCAATCCAGCGGCTATATCTACCCCACCAATGAGCAAATCGCCGAGCACGGTGGCTACAGCCTCGTCAATGCGCGGGTTGACTGGGAGAACGTGGCAGGCAGCAGCTTTGATATTGGGCTGTGGGGCCGCAATCTTGGCGACAAGGATGCCCGTGTCGGCTCGGTGGGGATTGTCAATACCGGCGCAGGCTTTGGTTCGGCACTGTGGAACGACCCTCGCACCTATGGTGTCGATGTTCGCTACAGGTTCTGAGTGCTTTCCAACCCCTCGCTGGCACTTTCCGGTGCCAGCGATTAAAAAACCCGCCAAAGGTGACTTTGGCGGGTTTTTTTTGGTTGGTGTTGGCGAGTGGTGCGGTACTAACCCTGGATAAGCCCATAGGCAGACAGCGCGCCTATCTGTGAGACCCCACCATCCACCGGCAGGCATGTTGCAGTAATAAAGCGCGCCTCATCACTGGCCAGAAACAGTGTTGCCGATGCGATATCCCAGGCGTCCCCCTCCACTTGCAGGGGCGCCACCTTGCGCCGTACGGTTCTCATATTCTCATCCAGCATTTGCTGTACCAGGGGGGTAAAAATATGGCCCGGGGCTACTACGTTGGAGCGTACACCCCTGGGACCGTACATCACCGCCAGGTCATTGCTCATGGCCTGCATTGCGGCTTTGGAGCTGCTGTAGGCAATACCGCCACCGTGTGCCCGCAGACCGGCGACGGAGGTGATATTGACGATATTGCCACGGCTTTCAAGCAAGGCCGCAATAGCATGCTTGCACATCAGCATGGCGCTGCTGAGATTGACGGCCAGTACCTTGCTCCACACCTCTTCGTCCATGGTTTCCACCGGGCCGCCACCAACACCGATGCCTACATTGTTGACCAGAATATCGAGTCGCCCGTAGGTGGCCAGGGTTTGATGGACAACAGCGGCGCACTGGTGACTGTCTGTGACGTCTGCTGCGCAGACAAAGGCGTCGCCGCCGGCGGCGACAATCATTTGACGGGTATCCTCGGCGCGACTGTCATCCTGATCCACCAGGCAGACCCGGGCTCCTTCCGCTGCGAACAGGAAGGCAATGGCCTTGCCGGTGCCGACGCCGTTACCCTGGGATCCGGCTCCGGTAACGATGGCGACTTTGCCTTTCAGGCGATGGTTAAAATTTGCAGGTATTGGCATGGTGACTTATTCCATTGAATGGGTGGTTTTGGCTGCCCACAGCAAAGGGGGAGCAGGAGTCATTCGGTGTATCACGCAGGATACAAGTGCGAAAAAAAGGGTCAAATTGATGATCTGGCGCAATTGGATTACAATCCGATTGTGGCATAAAATTGAACGGTGTTGCAAAATGTGTTTTCGGGATGAAGGTCAAGGCGCATGCCGCACTATCCCCGACTACACAAGTATTGGGTCAGGCAAGCGGCCAGTGCAGTAAAGCCGCATTCAGATAACAGGGTATATCCCGCCAGGTAACGAGGTTTGATATGGGTACCGCAGAGAAAATCGAAGTAAACGCCCCCGCCATGGGTGAGCTCAATACCGCCAATCACCTGCTGGGTGATCGCAAGGCTTTGCAGGAAGCCTGGGACCGCGATGGCTACTGGTATTTCAAGGGCATACTGGATAAGGATGTTATTGCCGAGTTCAAGCAGTACTGGCTCAAGATACTCAAGAATGCCGGTGTTGTGGATGCCGATGACCAGCACGGTCACTACAATGGCGCTCCCATCGACAAGACCAAACTGGGTATGCCGGAATACGGTGATATGGTCTACAAGCTCAACGAGCAAAATGCCCAGAAGTACCTGACTACCCACCCGAAGATCAATGCCACCATGAAGGAAATCCTGGGCGATGATCCTTTCTGGCTGCCGATTGCCGAATACCGGGCAACACCCCCTGGTGTGGACCCTGCTCAAAACCGCCTGGTGTATCCCCACCAGGATGGCTTTTACAGCCCCGGTATCCCCATGAAAATTTGCTGGATTCCGATCGAGACCATCGATGACGAAGTAGGCGGTTGCGCCTGGGTGGAGGGTGCCCACAAAGGCCCCATCCTCCACGACGTGAACAACCCGCCGCGTTTTGAGATTCCTCCCTCTGCTGTGCCGCTGGAAGGCTGGCGCCGCTCCACCTATGAGCCGGGGGATATCGTTATCTTTGATCTCAATACGCCCCACAGCGGCATGACGAATATCTCCAAAGACAGGTTCCGCCTGTCCATGGATATCCGCGTGGTGGAAGCGTCCGGCAAGGTGCCTTCCATTGGTGATATCCTCAGCCTGACCCCAGAGCAGGTCACCATCCGCAATGACAGAGGCGGCGCCGAGGAGACCTACATCCTGACCACAGATACCTACTGTCGCACCATAGACGGCAAAAAACAGACTCCGGAAAATATTCCCAACACGTTCAAGCTGGGCGAGAAGGTCATTATCAATTCAGATGATGGCAAAACAGCGACGGTTTTGCGCTCCATCCATTAATCGGTCATCACACCGCTACATCCCGCGCCCGCAAACGGGCGCGGGATGTTTGGTTTAATGGCGGGGAAGAGCAGGCAGGCTTTCGCGCAGGGCAACCTTGTTGACCTTGCCGGTGGCATTGAGTGGCAAGGCGTCTACCACGACAAGGTGTTTGGGCCACTTGAATTTGGCCAATCGGGTGGCACAGAACGCCTCGATCTTTTCAAGAGTGAGTGTTGCACCGGGTTCGGTAACCACCACCGCGCAACTGGTTTCTCCCCATTTTTCGTGGGGTACGCCTATCACTGCTACCTGATGGATGTCGGGCATATTGCGTAACATATCCTCCACCTCCGCCGGGTAGACGTTTTCGCCACCGGAGATGTACATGTCCTTGCTGCGCCCCTTGATAAAGTAATAACCCTCCTCATCCACACTGAGCAGATCGCCGGTTTTAAGCCAGCTGTTGACCAGCGTGGCGGCAGTTGCCTCGGGGTTGTTCCAGTAGCCAACCATATTGGAGGGGGATCTGATCCACAGTTCACCCACCTCATTGATCTGCGCCTGGGTGCCGTCGTCCCGCATGATCCGGTAGTCGGCAAACAGCACCGGCTTGCCGATGGTGGCCGGGTTTTTGAGATTGTCGGCAACGCTGGCGAGGCTCGTTGCCGCTGCGGTTTCGGTCATGCCGTAGGCCTGGGAGATGGGGACCTGGCGCGCGGCCCACCACTCGATCAATTCGCGGGCCACCGGGGCGGTGCCGGTAAAACAGGTGCGGATGCGGGAGAAATCCGTGGCGAGAACCTGCGGGTGTTTGCGCAAACTGTCGAGCATGGTGGGAACTGCAAACAGATAACTGACAGCCAGATCCTTGTCGTTAATGATTTCGAGCAGCTGACCGGCATCAAAGCGCTCGAGCAAAACAATGCATCCACCAGCCATATGGGTGGCATTGACCATGCCGTTGAGCCCGGTGATATGGAACAGGGGCATGGTGCACAGGGCGGCGGTTTCCCTGTCAACGGAGCCGGGTACGATGCGACACAACAGGGCGTACATCAGTGTCTTGTGGCTGTGGACTACGCCCTTGGGCCTGCCGGTGGTGCCCGAGGAATAGATGATTTGTGCAGGCAGATTTGCATCGAACTCATCGGGGTCCGCCTGGGCATGGCGTGGTTGGCTATGGACAAGCAACTGTTGGTAGGGATTGGCGTCTCCGCAACAGGTGATCCAGTGGCGGACCGGGACTGACGCCTTGATCTGATCAATAACCGGCACAAAGCGGATATCGACAAACACCACCACAGGGCTGGCATCGCTGAAAATATAGGCGAGTTCCTGCCCGGCAAGGCGGTTGTTGACGGGCACGAATATGGCGCCCAGCCGCCATGCGGCGTGCTGGATTTCAACGGTCTCCCCGCTGATCGACGTGAGGGCCGCGACGCGATCGCCGCGTTTGATGCCCAGGGCTTTCAGGTGCCCTGCAAGCTGGGCGATACGCTCGTTCAGCTGGCGATAGGTAAGACGGTCGCCCCTGGCGATGTCCACCAGGCAAATTTTGTCAGGTTGGTTGGCGGCGTGCTTGGCGATCCAGTCGATTTTGCGTTCATTCATGGTGATGGCACTATCAGGGTGATTACCGGATGCACTGTATTCAGTCTGCAAATTCCGCACGAATGGCCTTCGAGTGCTGACCCAAAGTGGGCACTGCACCAAAGTGTGCATCCGCGCCATCCCAGGAAGGTTGTACCGCTGGCGCCACCAGCTCGGCGTTCTGACCATTGGCAAGTTGCACCTTGCGTCGCCGCAACTGGGGATGTTTGGCCAGTTGCTCCACGCAGTTCACGGCACCCCAGGCGATATCTGCATCCTTCAGTTTTAACTCCAGCTCAGCCCGTGGGGCTGAAGAAAACACCCGGTTGATCTGCTGGTCGAGCAGCGCGCGGTTTGCCACTCTGGCGGTCATGGAGTCAAAGCGCGGATCGGCGGCGAGCGCTGACTGTTCCAGCACCCCGGCACAAAAGCGCCGCCACTCGCGCTCGTTCTGAATGGAGATCACCAGGGTTTCACCATCCCCGGTGGTATAACCGCCGTAGGGCGCGATGGAGGGATGGTGCATGCCGGCCTGTCGTGGCGCCTTGCCGCCATAGGTGGCGTGCATCAGGGGAACCGTCATCCAGTCCGCCGCCGTGTCGAACAGGGAAACCTTGATGGCGGAACCCGTACCGGTCCTGTGCCGCAAAAAAAGCGCCTGCTGGATGCCGATCAAGGCATTCATGCCAGCGCCGATATCGCATAGGGAAACGCCAATGCGGCCGGGGGCTTCGGGCGCACCGCTGACTGCCACCAGGCCGCTTTCACACTGTACGAGAAAGTCGTAGGCCTTCATGTCCCGGTACGGGCCGCTCTCACCGTAGCCGCTGATATCGCAGGTGATCAGGCGCGGGTAAAGGGTGCGCAGTGCTTCCGAGCTGAAGCCCGCCCGGGCGATGGCCCCCGGCGCCAGGTTCTGGATAAACACATCGGCGCGCCGCAGGATGCGATGCAGCAGGGCGGCATCGTCCGGCTGTTTGATATCCAGTTCGAGGGATTCCTTGCCATGGTTTGCCCACACAAAGTAGGCGGATTCGCCTTTGACAGCGGAGTCATAGCTGCGGGCGAAGTCCCCCTCGCGGCGTTCGATTTTGATAACACGGGCGCCGGCCTCGGCCAGCTGGCAGGAACACAGGGGGGCTGCTACTGCCTGCTCGATGGATACCACCAATAGCCCCTCGAAGGGCTTTGACTTGCTGTCTGACATGCCTGCATCTGCTCCTTCGTCGAGCTGTTTAAACATTCTACTCACTGCATTCACGGGCAGGGAGTTCAGGGGGCTGGGGCCATCAGGCCGCCGACCAGCCGCAATCCATCAGATTCAGGGAGCCGATGAAGTTGCTGGCTCCTCGCTCAGGGCTTAACCGAGGTGGTGGCGCTGCATATAGGCGCCAAACTTTTCCCGTATCAAGGCTTCACTCAGACCAAACTCCTCAAGCCTGTAACGGTGTTCGCCGTGGCTGCCCTCCGGGTTTTGCGCGATGCGGCGCACCATCGCCTGTTCCGCTTCGGGGGAGAGTGTGAGGTTGAAGTGATCATAGATGCGCCGCACAACGTCCATGGGCGCCGCATGCAGGTCTTTTTGGAAGATATCCAAAAACTGGTCCGGTGATTGCCCGCGCATCCGGTCGGCCCGGTCGAGGGCTTCGCTCCAGTTTGTCAGCTCTCTTGCGCCGATTTCGTGGGCGTCTACCGCATCGCCTTCGACAACGCCCCGGGCCTGGCGCAACACACTGCACAGGGAGGGCAGTGCCTTCACCGGGCTGCGGTGGGTTTGAATCACACAGGCATCGGGAAAAGTCTTGAGCAACAGATCAACATTGGCCACATGGCCGGGATTTTTGAGCAGCCAGGTGTGGTGGGGATGATTGGCGCCGATCAATTGCAGCACCCGGTAGAGCTGCCGATAGCTGGCGGCTTCACTGTGCTGTAGCCACCAGCGGTCGTAGCTGGGTACCCGGCTGGTGGAGCCGTAATGGTTGCTGCAAAAATTCTGCTTGAGTATTTCGAGGCATTCATCGACATCGTCGGGGCGCATATCGTGGGCGGCGCGCATCTCGGGTGCCAGGGCAAAATACGACTCCAGCCCCTGCTGGCAGGCCTGATACCACGGGTTGCTCTGCCAGCTGCCCCGCTCTGGGCGGGGCATGGGGAAGGCCGCTAGCCAGCGCTCGACGCCCTGAAACTGGGGGTCCATGGAGAGCAGCTTGTGCAGTGCGGTGGTGCCGGTGCGCGGCAGGCCCATGATCACCAGAGGGCGGGTGATGGGCCTTTGCAGGCAGTGGGGATTATCCTTCAAGCCCTGCTCAACCAGCAGGCGGGCGATCAGTACACCGATCAGGCTGTTGCGCACAAAGTCGTGGCCCTGGGCTGTAAGGCGGGAGTCGTCGTTGTCCAGCGCGCGAAGCAACTGGCGCAGTCCGGGCATATAGCTGTCGGCCTCACCAAAATCAGAGAGTCCGCCGGTGGCGGTGGAGGCGGCCTGATGGAGATCTGTTTCGGTACCTTCAAAGGGGGGGAGCGCTGTCATGGTGGCGTTTCTCGTCAATCATTTCTCATCAAGCATTGATTACCAGCGGCGGCGCAGTTGGGCACCTTCACGCCTGCGGCGCAAGGCTTGCTGCCGTTCATCTGGCGTGACTTTGGGGGTTTCCGCAGGCAAGTGGCTGCGCAAATCCGCCAGTTTTACTTTTTTAAGTGTGGGTACAGGGTGCGAGCTGCAGCGGTACCAGCGACCGATCAGCAGGCCCTGAAGATTGCCATCCGTATCCAGCCAGTTGGGCACGCCGGGGTCTTCCAGGGACAGCACGGCGCGGAATTTACCGTCGCTGTCGAGCCGTGCCTGCTGGCCGTTGAGACTCGATTGGCGATACACCAGCTCCGCCTGGTTCCACAGGGCATCGATCACCTGCACATTCCAGTACACATGTTGCTCCGGCAGTTCAGTTTCGAGGATCAAGGCCTCGTCGGCGGCAAGATCGTAGGTGCATTCAAAATAGGCCTGGGGCCAGCTGTCGGAATTGCCCAGCTCGGAAAAATCGGTGAGGGTCATCTGGTGGGTGGGTGCCTTGTTGCGGCTGTTCTGCACAATGTCGAGACACAGTTTGGACAGGCGCTTGACGTAGCCATCAAAGAGCTTGCGCAACAATTGATCGGTCTCGTCCGGCCCCATGGGCGCCTTCAGCCCACTGATGTCGAGGCGCTCAATGGCCACCCGCACATCCACCTCATTGCCCCAGTCATAGGAAAACTGACGCACCAGCATAAAGTCTGATTCCGGGTTCAGGTAGCGCCAGTTGCCCTGATAGTCCGCCGGTTTCTCGCTGCTGAAGATCACTTCAAAGGAGCCGTCTGCCTCGATGTGCAGATCGTCCAGGTCGTAGTTGTGGAAGCCCGGACCGGGGGGATCAGCCATGCCGATCAGATTCTTGCCGATGGCAAATCCCACCACTGGGGCGTTGCCCCGTTCGCCATAGACCCGGTAAACCCCCCGGCCATCGATGGGCGCCACATAGTAGACGGCATCGGGATTGGGCTGGGCGAGAAAAACCGAGTTTTCAAACGGCGCCCAGTCGGGGTAATCCGCATTGGACTGGAAATACAGAAAGTAACCCTGTGACAGGTTCATGGCAAACTGGCGGTAGAGCTTGGCGCGCAGCTGCGGGTCGTCGGGCAGCCACAGGGCGCTCTCGATATCCGCCGCAGCCTTGAGCAAATCGGCGTAATGGGCCCAGGGTTGGAGAGCTGTGGTCATTGCTTGGTTACCTGTGTGTGTCAACTATTTAGCACTGCGGCGGATGTCGGGATTTACCCGAATCCAGGCGATGTAGCCATTCCGAACATGGGAGATAGGAGATGGGAGATGGGTAAGTTGTCTGCCATCTCCCATCTCCCATCTCCCATCTCCCGTCTCCCCTGCTTGCAGTCAATCCTACGGTTCGGTGCCCTGTGGATTTAACTCATCCGCATTATTAGCTCCAGGGATTAATCAGCACCTTGCATTCCTGGTTGGGGCGCCGCAGCGCTTCGAGTTTTTGCGGTACCTGGTCGAGAGAGACATGGCTGGTGACCATGAGTCGTGGCTCCAGGGAGCCACGGGCGAGCACATCCGCCACGTGGGCAAATTCACCGACGCTGTAGGTGTTGGAGAACTTCAGGTTCACTTCCTTCCACATGGCCACGGCGGGGACAAAGTGATCCTGGTCGGTACAAAAACCCATCACCACCACCGTGCCCATGGGGCGCACGGTGAGGATGGCGTTTTCAATGCAGCCGGTTTTTCCGGCGCATTCCAGCACCACATCCGGCGGGCCACCCAACACCTGGGCGGTGGCTTCGGCAAGGCTTTGACCCTCCTCCGGCACCACAAAAAAATCGGTGCCAAGACCGCTGGCATAGGATTCCCGGCGCCGTGAACTTGCCGATACCGCGACTTTTCCCGCACCCAGTTTGCGGGCAAAAAAGGCGGAGGCAAGGCCGATGGGGCCGGCACCGATCACCAGCACCGTCTGGCCGGGCTGGATATTGGCCATGGCCGCGCCGTGGAGTCCAACCGCAAGGGGTTCCACCAAGGCACCATCATCGTAACTGAGGCGTTCATCGAGATGAATCGAGGTGCGCTCCGATACCAGGGCGTATTCGCTGAAACCGCTGCCAAGGCCGCGGAATTGAGCGCAGTGGCTGGGCAATCCCCGCAGACAGGTGGCGCAGTGGCCGCAGCCGGTATAGGGCAGGGAGGTGATGCGGTCACCTATTTTGAAGTCTTTCACTTCCTTGCCAATGGCCACCACTTCACCGGCGTATTCGTGACCGGGAATGGTGCCGGAGGGGTAGGTGAATGCCGGGCCGTGATCTTCGGTCATATGCAGATCGGTGCCGCAGATGCCGCAGCTGCAGACTTTCATGACCAGATCGGTGGCACCCGGAGTGGGATCTGGCAAGGTTTCAATGGTCAGGGCCTGACCGGGTTTTGCGAATACGGCTGCTTTCATTGGTGGTTTCTCCCATGAACTAGAGTTGGCTGGTCGACCCTGACCGCAAAACCTGTCATCACCGGCATGGCATTGATGGTGTCACGCTGGGCGTTCAGATCGGTGAGATGGTTGACATTGACGCCTTCACTGTCATCCCAGCCGTGGTTTATCGATACCACCCCAGGTCGCAGTGCGGGATCGGCCTCGGCCCTGGCCGTGACGGTGCCGTGGCGTGAGCTGATCTGCACCAGGTCGCCGGGGGTCAGCCCCAGCGCGGCCATATCCTGTTCGTTGAACCAGGCGGGATTGCCATCCATGCGCGCGGCGATACCCGGCAGGTGGTGATACATGGAGTTCTGCACATCGCGCACTCTGCGGCAGGCAAAACGCAGGGGAAACTCAGGGCTGGTGGGCACGGATTCTGCCGCCACCGCTGCCAGTTCACTGAGGACATCATCCGGAGCCACCGCAAAGCGCGCGGTGGTGTCTGCTTCTGCGGGCAGTACCGTCATCGGCGGCACGGTGAACAGGCGACCGGCGGTGGCGGCGCGAATCTCGGGGTAGGGCACGGCGCTGTGTTTGAGCATGAGGGCGAGCAGCGCTTCGCTGTCCGGCGCACTGTCCATCGGCAGAGGTTCGCCAGAAAGCGACAGTGGCCTGCCGAGGCGGCGGGCCAGTTCCCAGAATACCCGCCAGTCGTCGATGGTCTCGCTGCCCGCCGGCGGCGTCATCACCGGCTCGGCATATTGGGCATAGGGCTGGAAGAGGACAATGCTTTCGTAATCCCGGCTGCCGATGTCATGGCGTTCGAACATCAGGGGCGGTGGCAAAATGTAGTGGGCGAGACGGGCAGTTTCGGTCATGAACGGCTCTATGGCGACGAGCAGCTCCAGGGCGGCGAAGGCCTGTGCGACCCTGGCCGCACCGGGCAGCGCAGTCACCGGATTGCCGCCGTCAACGATCAGCGCCCGGACCTTGCCACGGCCCTGGCCAAGGATTGCATCGGGCAGGGTGGCGCTCATCCGTTCGCCGAAAATGATGCCCCAGCCGTGCTCATCCTGCCATCCCCGCTCCCAGCTGCGACCCGGTGGCACCACCTGAGCGCGGCGGCTGTGCGCTGTCGACAGCACGCCGGGATTCATGACCGGATCCCCTTCCCGCGCGTAGCGGCCGCAGACCACATTCAGGCACTCCACGAGATGTTCCGCGAGGTTGGCGTGGTGGATCATGTTGGCGCCGGTGCCGGAGGCGGCGGAGCCTCTGGGCAAGCGGCCATTGAGCGGTGCTGCAAATGCCGCTGCCGCCGCCTCGATCTCTGCGGCAGTGACTCCGGACCTTGCCGCCACGCGCTGCGGCGTAAACGGCGCCAGCGCCTCGACAAAACTGTCAAACCCCGCCACCCATTGGTCACAGAAGGCGCGGTCGTGCCAGCCCCGGGAGATGATGACGTGGAGAATCGCTGCCAACACATGGACGTCCTCGCCGGGCAACGGCTGAAGATGGACATCGGCGAACCTGGCGGTCTCGCTGGCGCGGGGGTCGATCACCACCAGCTTCAGTCCCCTGGCGCGCGCTTCTTTCAGGGACTTCATCGGATTTTGCAGGGGAAAGTTGAAGGTGGAAAGCGACACCAGGGGGTTGGTGCCGACCAGCAACAGCACGTCGGACAGGGCGAAGGCATCCCGCCCCGCCGCCCAGCTGCCCAGCCTTTCGGCACTGACCCACTTGGCTGACTGGTCGATGGTCATGGTGGAGAAAAAGGAGTGCGAACCGAGCGCCTGGAGCCAGGCGGGGAGCATGGCGTTCGCCAGGGCGTTGGAGTAGCTCATGGTGCCCCTGAACCCGGCGACGGCGTCGGCGCCGTCCCGCTCGATGATCGCGGACAGGGTCTGCGCAATCTCGGTGAGGGCCTGTTCCAGGGGGATCTCCCTGAACTCGCCGGAGGGCATCCGTTTCAGGGGGCGCAGGATGCGCTTGTCACTGTGGTGCGCCTGGTGGGCGGTGAGCCCCTTGATGCAGGCGTAACCACGGGTGACCGGATTGTCCTTGTCGCCGCGCACGGCGGTGACTTCCCCCTGATCCAGGGTCAGTATCAGGGAGCACTGGCCGGCGCAGATTCGGCAGGAAGTAACAACGTCACGGGCCATGGCGGGAGCTCCTGGGCAGTCCTGCCTTCAGTCTCCTATTTGTCTGGCAATAAGTTCGAATTCGTCCATCAGGCAGTCGAGAACCGCAAAACCCGAAGTGTCGCTGATCTCATCAAAATGGTTGGCGATATCCTCGGCGCTGGCGGGTACATCGCGAGGACCAAGCCAGCCGGGGCAGACGCCGAGAAACACCCGGGCATAGCGCCCCAGTGCCGCTGAATAGATGCTGTGGGTGCTGTCGCAGGTTTCGCTGCTCAGATAGGTCACCAGGGGGGTGACAAATTCCGGCTCGCTGCTGTGGCCCAGCTTGTTGCCCAGAGCTCCGAAGGCTGCGGCGCTTTTTTCCAGCAGAGCAGGGTCCATGGCGGCAGACATGCGGCTCTGGGCAGTGGGCAGCAGGGCGTTGCACTTGATATTGTGGGGCGCGCCCTCCAGCGACAGCACATGCATCAGGCCAACCAGACCTGCCTTGGCGGCGCCGTAGGCGGATTGCTGATGGTTGCCCAACATGCCCGCCGCAGAGGAGGCAAAAACGATGCGACCGTACTGCTGTTTTTTCATCACCCTGAATGCTGGCCGGGTCACATGAAAGGCGCCCTTGAGGTGCACCTCGATCATCTCGTTGATGGTGTCGTCAGTGAGCTGATCAAAGTCGGCGTTGCGCAGGGTGCCGGCATTGTTGATCACCACATCGACGCGGCCAAAGGCATCCAGCGCTGTCTGCACGATGGCTTCACCTCCGCTTGATGTGGCGACGGAATCGTAACTCGCCACAGCCTTGCCTCCGGCGGCCACAATCTCATCGACAACCTTGTCTGCCATGGAGTGGGAGCCGCCCTCACCGTCAAAGGTGCAACCCAGGTCATTGACCACCACGGCGGCGCCGCGACGGGCGAGGTCCAGGGCATAGGTGCGGCCAAGGCCGCCACCGGCGCCGGTGACAATCGCGACGCGGTTTGAAAAATCTATCTTTGACATGGTTTGGTCTCTTTATGATTTATGTTTTGGTGTTGAATGTGATCAACCGGATATCTTTAACCTGACATGGTCAACCCGCCGGACACGCTGATAACCTGCCCGGTGATAAAGGCGGCATCGTCGCTGGCCAGAAAGCAGACTGCGCCGGGCAGATCCTCGGGCTGGCCAACCCGGCCAAAGGGCACAGCCTTGACCAGGGCGGCCTTGATGCGATCACCTTTTTCACCAGTGGCGAGGTTGTCGAGCAGGGGGGTTGCGGTGGGGCCTGGGCACACCACATTGACATTGATCTGCTGGCGAGCCATTTCCCGTGCCATGGTTTTGGAGAAGGCAATGATGCCTCCTTTGCAAAAGGCGTACACCGCTTCCATGGAGGAGCCGACCCGGCCTGCATCGGAGGAGATGTTTACCACCCGGCCACGTCCGCGCTCGCTCATGTACTTGAGTACTGCGTGGTGCATGTTGATAGGGCCGTAGCAGTTGATGGCGATGACTTTGTCCCAGAAGGGCTTTTCGGTTTGCAGGAAAAAAGCGCCCTGGTCCCAGCCGGCGTTGTTGACCAGAATATCGATGGGCCCCAGGTCGGTCTCGACAGCAGCTACTGCGGCGTGGACAGCATCGTGATCGGTGATATCCAGGGCATAACCCTTGGCCTTGCCACCTTTGGCGGTGATCTGCTCAGCCAGTGCCCGCGCACCCTCGCCATTGAGGTCGAACACTGCAACAGTGGTACCCTCGTCGGCAAAGCGCTGGCAGATGGCAGAGCCAATGGCGCCAGCGCCACCGGTTACTATGGCAATTTTGTCTTTCAAGCCTCTCATATACTGTCCTCTTGATAAATGGCTATCAGGTCGCGGTTTTATCCATGGCGCCCTGTTCGGCAAGCAATGAGGCGATGGCCTCATCGGAAAAACCGGCTTCCCGCAGGATTTCCTCACTGTGCTCCCCCAGGTTGGGGGGCAGGCGACGGATGGAGCCGGGTGAACGTGAAAAATGCTGGGGGATGGAGGTCATCACAATGGGCCCCTCTGTGGGGTGTTCGTGATGCTGAAAAAATCCGGTTTTTTGCAGATAGTCATCGGACATCAGGTCATCGAGCTGGCGCACCGGGCCATTGGGAATATCCTGTTCGTTGAAGATTTTTTCCCATTCCGCCGTGGTTTTGTGCTGGATGGTGTCCGCCAGCAGGGCATACAGCAGGTTGACGTTGCGCATGCGCGCCGACATGGTGGAGAACTTCGGATCGTCGAGCACTTCCGGGTGGCCGATGGCCTTGAGCAGCTTGCGCCACTGCGGGTCATTGACGGCGAGTACGCAAATATAGCCATCCTGGGTGTGATAGGGCCTGCGGTGTGGCGAGAACATTCGGGTGTAGCCCAGGCCCTTGCCGTTATTTTTGCCCAGTGCGCCTTCCCACAGGTGCTCAAAGAGATTGAATTGCAGCATGGTCTCCATCATGGGCACCTGGACCAGCTGGCCCTCACCGGTTCTCTCCCGATGCAACAGTGCCATGGACACGGAAGAGGCCAGCACATAGCCGCAAAATTTGTCGACAATCACCGTGGGAAAGTAACGGGGTGTGCCATCCGTGGAGGCATTGAGGGCGGCAAGACCGGTCTCACCCTGCAGCACATCGTCAAAGGCGGGCCTGTTCCACAGGGGGCCATCCCCCCTGTAGCCTGGGGCATGGGCATAAATGATGTTGGGGTTGCGGGCAGCAATGGCCTCGTAACCGATACCCAGCCGCTCCGCCGCATCGGTTCGCATGCTGTGGATGACAACGTCAGCCCCTTCCACCAGCTTCATCAGGGCTTCCAGGCAGTCGGGCCGTTTCAGATCGAGTTGTATGCTGCGTTTGTTGCGGTTCATGATCAGGTAGAACACGGCCATATCGGGGCTGTGGCCGGGACCATTGAAGCGATTCTGATCACCTTGCGGCGGTTCGACCTTGATCACATCGGCCCCCATGTCCCCCAGAATCTGGGTGGCCACAGGGCCGAGCACATTGATGGTCAGATCAATGACCCGGATGCCTGCAAGCGGTCCCGTTGACGGGGTTGGGGATGATTCGCTCATCGTCTCAGCCAGCCTTGTAGTCCTTGCCTTTTACCAGGCGCAGGGGGGTATACACCTGTACCAAAGTGCCATCCTGTTTGAATACCTGGTTGCGGGTGCGCACCAGACCAAGGCCAGGTCGGCTGCTACTCTCGCGGCACTCGATCACCTCGCACTCCACATGGATGGTGTCGCCCACAAAGGTGGGCGCCTTGATATCCAGCTCCATGTTGAGGAAGGCAAAACCGACACCCTGCATGGTGGCCTGGGTCAGGAGTCCTTCAGCGAAGGTAAACACCAAGGCGCCGGGCACCACCCGCCCCTTGATGGGCGACTCATGGGCGAGGAATTCCGTGTTGGTGAACAGCACTTCCAACATGCCGGTGGTATTGATAAACCCCACCAGGTCGGCCTCTGTGACTGTGCGGCCCACGGTTTTGAACTGTTTGCCAACGGGAAGATTTTCCCAGTGAATTCCAAGACCTACTGTTTCCATGGTGGCTCCTGAGCTGAGGCAAAGCTTTGCTAAATGAATAGCACGGTTGATTGAGTGTGGTTACTTCTTGACCCTGCCAAGAATGCTGTCTGCAATAATGTTGCGTTGGATCTGGTTGGTACCTTCGATGATCTGCACCACTTTGGCATCGCGGAAATAGCGGTTGATGGGGTATTCGTTGGAAATGCCCGCAGCGCCAAACAGCTGGACAGCATCGGTGGCCACTTTCATCGCGACATCAGAGGTAAAGCATTTGCAAATGGCTGCCTGGCTGGCCAGTTCGCGGCCACTGATACCGGCGTTGACCATGGACGCTGTCTTGTACACCAGCTGCCGTGCAGCCTCGGTTTGCATCACCATGTCGCCAACCATCCAGCGAATACCCTGGAATTCGGCAATGGTTTGACCAAAGGCCCTGCGTTCCTGAATAAATGCCACCGAGTGGTCGATGGCGCCCTGGGCGATGCCCACGGCCCGTGCTGCCACAATGGGCCTGCTGGTATTGAGTGCTTCCATGGCGACTTTGAAGCCGCCACCGCCATCAGGTCCCAGGCGGCAATCTTCAGGGATAAAGGCCCCATCAAAATACAACGGGCAGGAGGGGATGCCCCTGGCACCCATCTTGTCTTCCTTGGCGCCAATAGTCAGACCTGGAGTATTCCTGTCGACAATAAACAGGTTGATACCCACCGGGTTGTTGTTTTCGTCGCGGGTCTTGGCCGCCACCAGAATAAAATCGGCGATATGGGAGTTTGAGCACCAGATTTTGGCGCCATTCATCACATAGCCGCCTGCGGTGCGGGTGGCGGTGGTTTTGATGCCGGAAACATCGGAGCCGCTTTGCGGCTCGGTGATGGCGAGGGCGCCGCGCAATTCCCCGGAGGCCAGCCCCGGCAGGTATTTGTCTTTCTGGGCCTGCGTGCCGCCGCCATGGATAGCCCCAAAGGGTACCCACTGCACAACCAGCAGATAGCCGGTGTTGTAACAGACCCGCCCCAACTCTTCCACGGCGATACAGGCTGCCAGCAGGTCATTGGTGCCGCCGTATTCCTCGGGAAAGGGCAGGGTGAACAGGCCCAGTTCCCGCAACAGGTCGTACATGTCCTGGGGGTATTCGGCCTTGCGGTCTATTTCATCCGCGCGGGGTGCAGCCTTTTCCCGCGCTATGCGCCGGATCAGGTCCTGAATTTGCAATTGGTCACTGGTCAGCGTGTATGTCATTGAGTCTGTTTCTTGGTTGTGGCACAGGTAAATGGTGCACTTCTGGGCAGCTGTTGTGTATATGTGAATAATATTCGACAATGTAAACAATGATTCTCAAGGCTGTCAAGGTTGGACAGTACTTTTATTGGACAGTAGTGGGCGCTATTGGCGAGCATTGGCCCAGTAACAAAGTCCATTGATCTTTGTGTTGCTCGTTATTATAGTTGAACATCGTTCTAAATATAATGTGCAAGGCCTGATCATTTTTCACAAATCTGTCATTCATATTCAAATCTGTCATTTATATTCAAATCAGTCATTCATATTGAAGGTTTACGCCGATGACGCAGAACAACAGTAAAAAAGCTGCCGACGGGGATGGCCACCAGCCGTCTGTGCTGATAGTGATGTCGGGTTTGTCTGCGGGTTCGCAATTGGCACAGGGGCTCTCTGCCCTGGGGGCAGACACTGCGGTAGTGTCGGATCAGGCTCCCCAGCCTGGGCAGAGTGGATCTGCCTTCACATACTGCGATTTTTCCTGCAAAAAGCAGATTAACGAGGCCATCAATACAGCCATTCAGGGGCGGCCAGCGCCGGACCTGATTGTGATCTGCGTGATGCCTGAGGCTGCCGTCATCGCCAGCCCTGTCGAGACACAGTCTGAGGCCGCCTGGCATTCCGCTTGCCTGGCAGGACTGAAAACAACCCTGCACTGCTTGCAGGGTTGCCATGGCATCCTGGCCAATGGCGCTGGCATTGTGCTGATTGGTCCCAACTTCTCCTTTACCGGCGCTGCCGGGCTGGTGGCACTGTCAACCCTGGCGGAGGGACAGCGGGCGCTGGCCAAATCCGCAGCCAGGCAGTGGGGTGCGATGGGCGTGCGGGTGAACTGGATGGGCTTGGCGCCAGATCAACTTTGTGCAGCACTCAGGCAAGCCGATTTACCGCAAGTGCCGGAGCTTGGCCCGCCACCCCTGCCCCTGGGCAGTGGAGCGGATTGGCAAGGTGGTGTGGCCAGTACCCTGATGTTTCTGGCTGGTGCCGGGGGTAAATCAATCACGGGGATGTCACTGAATCTGGACGGCGGGGAGTGGATGGTGCCATGACACACAGAATCAGTTTATTGAAAGGCAAGACGGCAATAATCACCGGTGCAGGTGGCGGCATTGGACGGGGTCTGGCACTGGAAATGGCAAGCGCAGGCGCCAATGTGGTGATCGCTGCCAGGCGCGGTGCCACCGGTGATGAAACAGCCGCAATGGTTGTGGCCGAAGGTGGCAGCGCACTCTCGGTGCAAACCGATGTAACAGATTTCAACCAGGTGAAGAAAATGGTTGAGGCCGCCATCAGTCATTTTGGCGCTGTGGATACTGTTATCCACAACGCCACCCATGGTTTATCCGGGGTACCTGCCCAGCTGGAATCCATTGGCGATGAAGCCTGGGACCAACAGGTGGCAGTGGACTTGCTGGGAGCCCATCACCTGGCCAGGGCTTCATTCCCCTCCCTCAAAGCGGCGGGTAATGGTCGCGTGCTGCTGTTCTGCTCCACCTTTGGCCACCATGGTGCGGCCATGAATCCCACTTATGCAGCCATAAAGGGTGCGTTGCGGGGATTTACCAAGGCGCTGGCCAGGGAGTGGGGCCAGTACGGCATCACTGTCAATGCCATAGCACCTTCTGCGTTGACAGAGCCTGCAGAAGCTTTTTTTGCTCAGGCGCCGGAAATAAAAGCAGCCTACCTGCGAAATTTTCCCCTCGGTCGCATTGGCCGGGTGCGAGAGGATATCGGACGCGCCGTGGTGGCGATCTGCTCGGATGATTTCAGTTACATCACAGGGCAAGTTATCCAGGTGGATGGCGGCCTTTACACAGCAAACTCATAGCGGGAAAAGTGATGAACAGAGTGAAAGACAAGGTAGCCATAGTGACGGGTGCAGGGTCCGGTATCGGTGCCGCATGCGCCCTGATGTTGGCAATGGAAGGCGCCAAAGTGGTGGTCGCGGATATCAACGTCGATGGTGCCCAGGCGGTGGCGCAAAGCATACGGGATCAGGGTGGCGAAGCGTTGGACTGTGTTGTGGATATCAGTGATGAAAAATCAATATCCGCCATGATTCAGTGCGCAGTGGATACATTTGGCGGGTTGGATATCCTGCACAACAACGCCGCCGATACCCGCATGTCGTCAACCCTGGACAGCGACATTGAGCATATGGACCTTGCCGTGTGGAACCGCACCATGGAGGTCAATCTGCGCGGCGCCATGCTGGGCTGCAAACTGGCGGTGCCGTATATGCGCAAGCGCGGCGGCGGCTCGATCATCAATACCAGCTCGGGATCCGCCAATGCCGGTGCGCTGGGGTATACCGCCTACGCCGTGTCAAAGGCTGCCATTGAATCCCTGACAAAACATATGGCAGCCCAGCACGGCAAGGAAAATATCCGCTGCAATGCCATCTCGCCGGGTTTTATCCAGACCAATGTGGCCAAGGTCCGCTACCCGGAAGAAATGCTCGACATGATGCTGTCCCACCATCTCACGCCGCGATTGGGCACGCCGGAAGATGTCGCAGCCTGCGTGGTCTATCTGGCATCGGCGGAATCTGCTTTTGTCACAGGCCAGGTCATCAGCGTCGACGGCGGCCTGTTATCCCATCAACCCTATTATGCCAACGAGCGCCAGGCCATCACGGCCAGCGGGAGCAAAGAATGACCCACAACCGCGATTTGTCCCTGGAAGAGCGTATCGGCCGTATCGAAGCACAGCTGGCCATTCAGCAATTGCCCATCCGCTACGCGCTGGCGGTGGATGGCCGCGATCTGGACGGACTGGTAAACCTGTTTGTCGATGATGTGGATTGTGGCCGCAGAGGCAAAGGGCGCGCGGCCCTCAAGGATTTTTACGGGTCAGCAGGGGTGTTGCAGGGCTTTTACCGCAGTATCCATCAAATATGCGGCCACGAAGTCACATTGATCGATGAGGATAACGCCGAGGGCAAGGTCTACTGCCGCGCAGAACATGAAGATGGCGACCATTGGGTGGTGATGGCCATCTGCTATTTCGATACCTATCAGCGCCAGAACGGCCACTGGTATTTCAGGCGTCGCAATGAACAGCACTGGTACTCAACAGACTGGGAGCAACGCCCCGGCAATCCACAATGGCAAAACTGGCCGGGAAAATATACCGAAGCCCATTTTCAGCCCAAACTGCCAGGCAATTTTTCCCAGTGGCAAAGCTTTTGGGCGTCTGTCGATCAGGATACGGTTGCCAAATTGACGCGCGCGCCTTAACGCTGCTGTTTGATAATAATACGGGCAGATTGTATGGATCAGCAGTGGCATCATCTGCACAAACGGCTCAAGCGCTATCTTGGCCGTTTTCTCAAACGCCCGGAGGACGCTGAGGATATCGCTCAGGAAGCCTGTTTGCGGGTGCTTGAAGCTGCCTCGAAGGGTGAAATACGCTATCAGCAGGCTTATCTGTTCCGCACCGCCCACAACCTGGCCCTGAGTTCACTGGCGCTTAAATCCAATCAAATTGTCGACTCCATGGAGGAGATAACCGATCAGGATGCCCTGGCAGAGAGCGGCATGCTCGAAGACCAGGTGGCCGATCAACGGCGCTTTGAATTATTCTGTCGTGCAACAACCGAACTGCCGGAGCAGTGCCGTCAAGTATTGGTGCTGCGCAAGGTCTACGGCTATTCTCAGCAGGAAGTGGCGCTGCGGCTGGGAATCACCGTAAGCACCGTAGACAAACACCTGGTCAAGGGGCTTGTGCGCTGTCACCTGTATATGAAAGAACAGGAATCGCCGATCCCTGGCGATAGGAAGGTCGTTGCTACAGGACACCAGGCGAAAGCGCGGCGAAGACAGTCATGAAAAAGATCATTCCATTTCCAGATAAGGCACGAATCGATGAGCAAGCAGCTGCCTGGCTGGTTCGCCTTGATCGTGGCTCCCTTGATAGTCATGAACAACAGGCATTGGCAAGCTGGCTTGAATCAGATCCCGCACACAGGCAGGCGTTTGACAGTATGGCGCAAACCTGGGGCGGGCTTGAATGCATGGGTATGCTTGCCACGCTAACGCACAAAAAGACCAAACCGCAGCCAGCTCGCAGACTGTTGTGGATTCCCGCTGGGGCGGTGGCCATGGCCATGGTGGTTATGGTGCTGACCGCACTTTATGTGTCGTGGCCAATCACAGCACCTGGTGTGCCCACTGATGCGTTGCACAGTGGTGAACTGGTGTACCAGACTGAAAAAGGCCAGCGCTCGGAAATCAACCTGCGGGATGGCTCGGTGTTAAGTCTCAACACCCAGTCGGAGGTGCGCATTCGCTTTGACAGCCAGGTGCGTGCCCTGTACCTGACCCGAGGGGAGGCGCATTTCAAGGTGGCCAAAAATGCAGGCAGACCTTTCGTTGTTCACGCAGGCAGCGGACTAGTGCGGGCTGTAGGTACCGAATTTAACGTGAGATTATCTGATCATCTGGTTGAAGTGGTGGTTAGCGAAGGGGTCGTGGAAGTGGTGGCAGTCGCCGCGCTCGACAGCGAAATATCCAGTGCGCGAGAGCATGGTGCACGCAGTGCCACTGTTTCTGAAGGTGGTTCTGCACGCTACAGTGGTGCCGCAGTGGAGGCCACCTTGTTGCCCATTGAAAAAATTGAACAGCGACTGGCCTGGCGCAAGGGTAAATGGATGTTTGAAGGCGAAACCCTGCAACAGGTTCTGGATGAAGTGAGCCGCTATTCCGAGCGCAGCATTGTCATTGCCGACCCGAACCTTGCCGGCATCCGGGTGGGGGGCTACTTCGATATTGGAGATATCGATGGATTAATGAATGCCCTGCAGGCCAGCTTTGGCATTGAAGTAGTCCGCAAGGGTGACGAATTGATACTGCATGGCGCTGAAGAAATCATACCGCAAGGATAAAGCCATTACAGGGATGCCCAAACCGCAATATCCCCGAGAGTCGAGTGCTGATTATAAAAAATATACCAGGTGCGATAGCATATTTTTATGTCTGAACCGTCTAGGTTAATGAAGGGTCTGAGAAGCTGTCCCGGAAATGTCATAAACCGATCGGCGGGAGCATGGGTTAATACCCATGGCAATAAATCGTTTCGTCTGATTGTGTTGTTGATATTGACTCTCTTCACCGAAGCCGGTTGGAGTGCGGATAACAATATATCGTTTGATATACCCGCCTCACCCGCGCATCGGGGGTTGAATCTTTTTGCCAAACAGGCAGACACCCAGATCCTGTATCCCTATGACAGGGTAAAGAATCTGCAGGTCAACAGCCTGCACGGCGAATTCACCCTGGAAGAGGGTATGCGCAAACTGATTGAAGGCACATGCCTGCAATTGAGCAATCGCACCGAAAACAGCCTGACCCTGGACCTTAACAAAAATAGACGGGGATTCTGGTTTATGAAAAACAATACAAACGATTGCACACGCAAAGGCATCATGTCAGCCATTTCGGCAGCGGTACTTTCCGGGTTGGCAGCGACATCTGCCACTGGTCAGGAGCCGTTGAGTCAACCAGGCGCATCAGTGCTGGAAGAGGTGGTGGTGACTGCACGGCGCAGGGAGGAAAGATTGCAGGATGTGCCCATAGCCATCAGTGCATTCAATGGAGCAGAGCTGCAGCGCATGGGTATCAATAATGCCGAGGACCTTCGCATGGTCAGTCCGGGCCTCAATGTCTCCGCCTCGCCATTTGGTTCCTCTGTGCCGGGATACACTTTACGGGGACAGCGGCAGCTTGAAGCCATTGCCACACAGGACCCTTCGGTGGTTGTGTACTATGCCGATACGCCATTGATGCGACCCCATGGCACCAATGCGGCATTCTTTGATATAGAAAACGTACAGGTGCTTAAAGGACCTCAGGGTACGTTGTTTGGACGCAACACAACCGGGGGTGCGATTTTGGTCAATCCACGGCGTCCCCATATGGACGGTATTGATGGAGAAACGGGAATTACATTGGGAGATTACAACTTGCGGTCCTGGGACGGCGCAGTCAATCTCCCCCTGACAGAAAACTTTGCCCTGCGGGTTGGCGGAAAAATCATTGACCGTGACGGCTATACTAAAAATCTTTATGACGGCGGCAAGCTCGATGATGAAGATAGCAAGAATTTTCGCCTGAGCGCCCTGTGGACGCCGAAAGAAAATCTGGAGATTTTTACTACGTTCCAACAATTCAAACTCGACAATGCCGGCCAAAGTTGGCGCATTCTGCAAGTCAATCCCGCTGGCGCGATCGCCGGTGCATTCCCAGCCACCTTCCAGACACATCTGCAGGATTTTCAAACGTTGCAGGGCAAAGACTGGCATACGGTCATCAACGATGCTGATATGCGCGAAAAAGTCGACACATGGAATATCAGCAATAGTATTTCCTGGGATATCAGTGACATTACGCTAAAAAGCATTATTGGCTATCGCAAGGTAAAAACAGATATCGGTTTCGACTACGACGGCTCCAATGCTACTTTTTTTACACCTGCAGCAGGCGTAGTCAGTGTATTCAATTCGGAAAATGAAATTGATGGCGATCAGTTTAGCGTGGAGCTTCAGGCGCTGGGCCAAGCCATAAATGACCGCCTGGATTGGATCGTTGGCGCGTTTTATTTCGAGGAAGAAGTCTGGGATATCCAGCGCAGTGAACTCTTTGGTCGACGCCATAATGCAGGTACCGGTAAAAATGAAAGTCGCTCCCTGTTTGCCCAGGGTAGCTACGCCTTGACTGATAAAGTTTCACTCACTGCGGGGTATAGACATACCTGGGATGATCGCGAGCTGGAGTCGGAAAACAAGTTACAGGGGCTGGCTGAACCTGCCTTGCGCTGCCGGCTTGTCAATGGCTCGGGACAGCCGCTGAATCCTTGCGTTCGTAACAGTGAAATTGACGAAAACGCTGGCACCTGGCTGGTCAGCATTGATTACAGCCCGGCGGAAGATATCCTGCTCTATGCGGCACATCGCCACGGCTACCGCTCCGGGGGCCTTCAGCTCAGGGCCAATACGCCAGCCGATCCCGTTACATTTGAGCCGGAATTTGTCGACGATCTGGAGATTGGTTTTAAAGCATTGACTACTATTGGAAGTGTGCCTTCAAAGCTCAATGCGTCGCTTTTCTACCAGGAATATGAAGATATTCAGCGAACACTGTCATTCCTGCCACAAGGGTCCAATGTTCTGGCCACCGCTGTTCTGAATGCTGGCAACGCAGTTATCAAGGGGGCTGAAATCGAATGGACAATAATGCCGACTGACCGCCTTGAGATCGGTGCATTTGTGGGTTATACCGATGCTGAATACAAGAAGTTTGACAATCCGGGTATTGCCGGACAACCAGCCTCACTTAAAGACAATGAATTCGCATTTGTACCGAAGACGACTGCTGGTGCAACAATTTCTTACTTGCTGATTGCTTCCGATGAAATCGGCGAGATATCTCTGCGTGGCAACTGGTACAAACAGGGCAAGATGGAAATAACGGATATCAATGACCCCGGTGGCGTGGTTGAGGGTTATGACGTCTACAATATGTTTATCGACTGGGAAAGCGTGGCGGGTAGCGCCTTTGATAGTCGCCTGTTTGTCAAGAACGTCGGTGATGAAGAGTACAGTACTGCTGGTGTCAGTGTCTGGAGTACTGGCGTGTCAGTGGTTAATCTCGGTGCTCCGCGCACCTACGGTATGGAGCTGCGCTACCGCTTCTGAGCAAGCATGCCGGGCTTTACCTCGGGAATGTCAGTGGCGCATTTCCGAGGTGGCAAGGCTGCAAGTGCTTGTGAACCCCTCTATTTGTGACTGCCAATAGTGAGCGCCAGTATTTGGCCAGTTTTTTGCGTATACGCTGATGATATAAAGCATGTATAAAATACCATAACTATTTGTTAAATAATAAATAGTACCCTGCCTTCACGCTGTTCTGGCGCGCAAGTATCGATTCTGTCAGGTATTCAGATTAACCCCGCAAGTTACCCATATTCATTCAGAGTAACGCAAGGCCGCTTGTCACTTTGGCCTTGTGGCACATTATCTGCTTCCAGCAATTATATTTTTTGAACAAAGTTCAGTTATATTGACATTATAAAATAATGGCATTAAGTTAGCAGAGGCTTGAGAAGAAGCAGATAAGCAAGCCTGTTCGCTGGTTGAGATCATCCGTGTGTAATTAAAAGTCATGTGTGCTTGAAAGGTATGTGTCTTTGAATGAAAAGAAACGACATCACTATAAAAACTCAGGAGATGGCAATGGCCAATAGTGCAATGATCAAGGCAGTAAGTGCTGGCAGTTTAATGCTGGTTACCCTGATGGGGAGTTCTGGTTCTGTAGCTCAAACGGGCGAGCGAACTCCGTCCCTGACAACCATAGATGAAGTGATAGTCACAGCGCGTCGAAGGCAGGAAAGTCAGCAGGTTGTACCTGTGGCTGTGACTGTGCTAAGCGGTGATTTCCTTGAAAAAAATGCAATAAGCAACATCACTGATCTGAATGGCAAGGTACCTTCGTTAAGAATTGAAAACTTCAACTCACCCTACAATATAAACGTAGGTATCCGCGCCCAGCGGACGGCTAATGTGGCGCCGGGTCAGGATACAGCGGTTGGCTATTACCTGGATGAGGTCAACTATTCCTATCCTGTAGGTATCAGTTCTCAAATGTTTGATTTACAGGCAGTTGAAGTCCTGAAGGGACCGCAGGGTACCCTGTTTGGGAGAAATACCACAGGCGGTGCACTCCTGTTATCGACCAGGCGGCCAGATCAGGAGTTCGGTGGACAAGTAAGGGCAGGCATCACCAGTTTCAGTAATGGAACCGGCTTTAATACCCTGGCTGTATTGAATATACCTGTATCAGAGCAGTTGGCGATCCGCGCCGGGGTCAATGTGATTGATCGCGATCCCTTTATTGAAAACAAGATTACCCAGCAGGATTTTGATAACTACCTGATTCATCCTTATGTGGGTTCGAGCAAGGATGACAGGATGAACGATGAAACAATCAGCTGGCGCCTGAGCGCATTGTGGACGCCGGATGATAGTGTTGAATCCCTCTTTACTGCCATGGGCAGCAATATCAAGACCAACGGGACTGCCTATTCGCTGCTTGCAGTAAACCCCAATGGATTTGCCAGCTTCGGTACAGGGGGGCGTGCTGTTGAAACCTTTATGACCCGCCAGTCTGACGATTTCTGGAGCACACGGGAAGGGCACAATGCGGGCAATGAAATGGTGACATTTTCATTTTCAAATGTGACATCGTGGGACTTGTCGGACTCGTTGACCCTGAAAAATATCCTGTCGTGGCGCAAATTTGACATGAATGAATCACTCGATCTTGATGGCATGCCATTTCAGGTGCTGGATGTTACCTATGATATAGATGGCAAGGAGTGGACAGAGGAGCTGCAACTTCAGGGAACTTCAGCGCAGTTTGACTGGACTGCGGGTGTGTTTTTCTCCGGCCAGAAAATGTACGAGCGTGGAACCACTCTGGCATTGGCTGCTTTTGGCTCAGTGCCAAACCTGCGCGACGATGATGTCAACAACAGTAGTATGGCGGCTTTTGCGCAGGGTACCTACAGGCTTCCGGCCATTGAGGATCTTTCGATCACGGTGGGCGGACGCTGGACCCAGGACAAACGCGAAATGCAGCGCCGCGCCTGGAACAACCTTCAAAAAAGTAATTGTGTATTGCTCGGTGTAGATGATGCAACGCCTCTACCCGCTGGGAGTTGTGTTCTCGACGGCAAAAAAACCTTCAGCGAATTTACCTATACAACGACCATAGACTACAGGATAGATGATTCCGCTATGGTCTATGCAGCACATCGAAAAGGGTATCGCTCAGGTGGTTTTGACTACACAGCACCGGGTGTGAACTTCTTCCAGTTTGATCCCGAGTTTGTGAAGGATTATGAGCTTGGCTTCAAAAAGGACTGGATTTTTGGTGAGGCAAGCCTGAGAACCAATCTGGCCCTCTATCGTCAGGAATACGATGATATCCAGCGATTTTCCGCCCCTGTTGATAACCCCAACAATTTCTATGTGCTCAATGCGGCTGGCGCCACCATCAACGGTGGTGAGATTGAAATCACCTTTATCCCGGTTGAAGGTTTGGAGATAAGCGGATTTTATTCGCGCATCAATGCCGAGTACGACGATTTTGTCACCGGTGCGGGTGATTTCACCAAAAACAACTTTGCCCAGGTTCCCGAAAGTCAGTATTCAATCAGGGCGGCCTATACCTTGCCGCTCAATGACAGTATTGGCTCCTTTACCATCAGTGCTGATTACTATCGTCAGGATGAAATTTACTGGTCGGATACGGCACAAGGACCAGGTCAGGGGCCAGATGACAGCCAGAAACAATCAGAGTATGGCATTCTCAATATGCGCCTTGACTGGGAATCCGTCCTGAGAAGTAATTTCGACCTTGCCCTCTATGTCAAGAATGCTCAGGAGACCGAATACAATCAGTTTGGCGTGGCTCTCTACAGCTCCCTTGGCTATAACATCGCAACCATTGGCCAGCCACGGATAATTGGTCTGGAGGGGATCTACAGGTTTTGATTCGTGGGGATGCAAGGCAGCAACTCTCGGCGAAACTTGTGACAACTAACGACGCAATTATCGAGGATTTAACAATGACATATGTAAAAAAAACTGCATCCGGATCAACAGAGCTGGAACAGGTGTGGGGTTTGAGGCGTGAATTTTATGAGCTGTTCATGAGCGACTACCTGGTATCCATCGCCCGTGTTGACCCACTGCTGATTGAACTTTGTCGTTTGCAAATGGCAACGTTGATTGACTGCGATCACGATAGATCCCTGAGATATATACCTGCCATCGAGGCAGGGTTGACTGAGGAGAAAATAAGCGCTCTCCCGAACTATCTACGCTCTGAGTTGTACAGCGAAAGGGAAAGGATATGCATCGAATTTGCAGAATTGTTTGTGATTCAGTCAAGCAATATCGATGATGCCAATGTGGCCAGAGTGCAAACAGTGATGGATGCTGAAGAGTTTATTTATTTCGTCAAGGCGCTGAGTGTTATGGATATGCTGCAGCGTGCCTGCACGGGGTTTGATATCAGGCCACCCTCTGTGGTGCCCGGCACCATGGGCGAAACCTTCCAGCTGGCAAACAATTTGCACTAAGTCAGGATTTTGCACTAAGTCAGGATAATATCATGTCAAAGAATTCGCGTATTCCAGAACATCTTTCCGCCGGTTTTACCATGATGACCGAAGGTGGTGATTCCCCGGCGGAAAAAATCGCCATTCCTGTTGAATTACCCCGGCTGATGGCCATTCCAATACCCAGCAAAGGTTCCATAGAGCTGGACCCTGTGTTGCATGAATCCATACGTCTCTACAACGCCAATTATCAGGGCTGCGAGTATTGCCTGAATGCCAGGGCCGCTGTGGCGGTGCAATCAGGTCTCGATGAGGATCTGGTCGACAAGGTGATGCGTTTCGAAGATAGCGACTTGCCCGACAAGCACAAGGCGGCATTGCGCATTACCCATATCATGGCATCTGCACCCAAGATGCTGACTCAAGAAGTCTGGGACAATGCTCTCAAATACTACAGTGAGCAGGAAGTCGTTGATATTGTACTTCTCTCGATGTTTACCACATCAAGCAAGGTGTCCATCACGCTGGGTCTTGATCCGGGTATGGAAAGTTCTTCGCGGCTGTTTTTTCCCGGTGAAGAAGTTTACAGCTCTTCCCAGGAGCTTAAAAATGCTGTTGAGGAACTTGAACGGCAGGGGATAAAAGTCCGCTCTGAGACACAGATTGACTACAAGATCAAACCGAGAAAATCCAGGGCAAAGTAAATGGTTCTCTGATTGATTGAGAATGTTGCTGTGGCTGGTGGCTGACTTGACCACAAGTTCTTCTGGTAACACGAGCTCTTCTTCTGATAATAAGCAAAGGTGCTAATCAATGAAAGGTATCAAGGATAAGGTTGCAATTGTAACTGGCGGTGCTTCAGGCATTGGCGCTGCGGCTTGCCGCAGGTTTGTCGAAGAGGGAGCACAGGTTGTTATAGCCGATATCAATATCGAGGTGGCCAGGGCTCTGGCGCAGGATATTGGCTCCAGGGCGCTGGCGGTACAGTTTGATGCGGAATATGTTGAGTCAGCTGAAAATATGGTCAATCAGGCGGTGGAACACTTTGGAAAGCTGGATTTTCTCTTTAATAATGCGGCCCTGATGTCCCCCGATATTATCAAGCGTGACACCAACCCAGTGGATATCGACTTCAATTTGTGGGACAAGGTTATGCGCGTCAATGTCAGGGGTTATCTGGCCGGTTGCAAGTATGCGATACCACATCTGCTCAAATCCTCCAGCCCGGCCATTGTCATGACCGCCTCAGGTTCAGGCTTGCTGGGGGATGTGGCCAATATCGCCTATGGCGCATCCAAGGCAGCGGTAATGAGTATGGTTCGCTATATCGCCACCCAGTACGGTAAACAGGGGCTGCGCTGTAATGCTGTCAATCCCGGGCTTACCCGTACTGAGGGTGGCAAAAAAAATGTCTACGGGCCTATGGTGCAGATCATGCAAAACAACACACTCTCGCCTCGCCTGGGGCGAGCCGAAGATATTGCCGCCATGGCAGTTTTTTTGTGTTCTGATGACGGATACTTTATCAATGCACAGTCCATCAGTGTTGATGGAGGTATGTTGTCGCACATGCCCTATTTCAGCGATTTTCTCACCTCGGATATCCAGTGGGATCTGGAGCCGCCGCCAGAAGCCGATACTGAATAAATACCAGGGGTAGTCAAGTCTTGCGCACCCCGGGTCGCGCATGGCGGTTGTAACTCTTGCCAGTCATTAATACTGTGGGCGATTATGAAAACCATAAGAGAACAATTGCTCGATATGATTGAAGAGCCAGATGTGGCTTTCAACCAAAGGTCCGAGGATTTGCTGCCCATGCAACTTGCGGCTGCAAATGAAGTTTTTACCACACAGCGCGCAAAAATACCGCTTTTGGACAGCAGGGCAGAAGAAGCCGGTATCAGTACCATCAGCAATCTGGATGAGCTGGTACCGTTACTTTTTCCCCATACAGCCTACAAGTCATACCCTCAGTCGTTTTTTGATAAAGGGCAGTGGAGCCGCATGCAGCAATGGCTTGACACACTGTCTGCTGTCGATGTCATGGATGTGGATTTGTCCGCCGTTAACAATGTTGATCAATGGCTTGAAACATTGTGGGAAGCGGGCCATCTGGTGCTTGCCACCAGCGGTACCAGTGGCAAGTGTTCCTTTATCAATCGAACCCGCAATGACCGGGCGTTGACGTCGCGCCATTTTTATCATGCGCAAACCTGGCCATTTCTCAAACCTGTGCCCAGGCCGATGTTCTGGCTTGGGCCTGGTGAAGGTCACAGCATGGCTATTGAATCCGTGCATATCACCCGGAAATTCTGGGGCATTGACGGTGATTTTCACGTCCTGACGAAAAAGCCTTTGTTGATTTCAGAAGTGAGCCATGCCGCCGCTTTGCGCAAACGCATTGCACAGGGCGTGGCAACGCCAAGTGAAATTGGTGGCTTGGAGGCAGAAATGAAAGCGCGGGCTGTAGAAAATTCCGAATCACTTGTCAGTCTGGCCAACCAGATTATTGATCGTCGTCACGAGCCGTTGCACATCTCCGGCCAGTGGGCGCAACATCTTCAGATAGTCAATATTGCCCGTGACAGAGGTATACCCGATGGTGATTTCAATCCGCAGACGGTGTTGAATATCGGTGGTGGTGTCAAGGGTATAGCTCTCCCCGATGATTACAGGGAGCGCGTCAACAATTTTTACGGGGATGTTATAAAGCCTGCAAATTACGGGATGACTGAAACGGCGCAAATTATGTCCCGATGCGAGAAAGGTCATTACCACGCTCCTCCGGGGCTGATCTGGATGGCTCTTGATGGCGCCGGTGAACGCAGGCTGGGGCCTGAAGACGCAAACTCCGACAATCTTGTTGAAGGTCGATTTGCATTTCTCGATCTTCTTTTTGAGGGGCATTGGGGCGGACTGATAACGGGGGACAGGGTCACAGTGGACTTTTCACCGTTGTGTTCCTGCGGTCGTCCAGGGCCCACGCTGCTTGATAATATCGTACGATTTGTAGCGCCAGGTCAGGGAGAGGATGACCATATCGGTTGTGCGGGCACAATCGATTCCTATATACGGGGTTCCCTGTCGTGAATATTCATCAAACATCAACGTCGTGATAAGCCTTACGCATTTGCCATGGGATGTCACCACCCGGAGCATCGGTGAGTATCCCTTAGAGCGCACACTCGCAATGCGCGATATTTGAGATGAGTCGATGATGAGTGATGACGGCGTTGACAATCGCGAGCCTGTAAAGGATGACACTCCTGCAACCACTGCTAACATCTCGAGAGGGCGTTACCTGCTATTGATGTTTGCACTGATACTGGCAGAAATTACCTCTGCCTTTGAAATGTCGATGATCTATGCAGCCCTGCCAACGTTGAACAGGGCGTTTGATGATCCCCTGGGCGTTGGCTGGGTAATTACATCTTGTTTGACAGTATCGGCAATTGCCTCGGCCCTGTTCGCCCGGCTTGGGGATATGCACGGTCGACGCAAGTTGCTGTTGCTGGCACTCGCCGGTTGCGTTACAGGCTCATGTGTCAGCGCAGTATCGTCATCACTGTCAGGCGTTATTGTAGGGGCGGGCATACAGGGGCTGGCAGGGGCGATACTGCCCCTTTGTTTTGGTCTGCTGCGCGAACTGTTGCCTGCAAGGCTTGTGGCATTTTCAATCAGTGTCATCGTTGCTTCCATTTCCCTCGGTTCAGGCGTAGGTCTTTTTCTGGGCGGCTTGCTGGTGGACCTGTACGGCTGGAATGCCATCTTTATGGCCAGCGCTATCATGGCCCTGTGCGGTTTTATGGCAGTGTTGGTTGTGATCCCCTCTGGCATAAGATTCAAGGCATCACAAAATAATGTTGATTTTGTGCGGGGTATGCTCTTTGCGCCGGGTGTTGTGGGCCTTTTGCTCATAGTTACCAAAATGCCAACATGGGGAGCTATGGATGTCCGCATCCTTCTGCTTGCTGTGACGAGCACCCTGATTCTGGTTGTCTGGTGGCGCCACCAGTGGCGTGAGACCAATCCGCTGATCAATGTGAGATTCTTTGCCGTGCGACAGATCGGTTTTGCCTACCTGGCCATGGCGTCCGTCGCCTTCACTTCCATGCAGCTAGCCCAGATCATGTCCATTTATTTGCAGCAACCGTTGCTACAGGGAGGTCTTGGCCTGTCAGCCACCAAGGCAGGTTTGCTGTTGATGCCTGCTTTGTGGATTGGACTTGTTGCCAGCCCCGTCGGTGGTAAATGTGCGGAGAAGTACGGCTCCAGGGTAGCGGCAATGATCGGCTGTATTTTTCTTTCCAGCGGCTGGGGGTTGCTGATTTTTTTCGGCAGCCTGTATGGGGCAATAGTGGCGCTGGTGACAATAGGTATCGGTTATGCAATAACCTATGCGTCTGTCTTTAACCTGATAGTAGAAGCTGCGCCACCGGAAAGAGTCAGCGAGGCCACCGGTGTGGCAGCAGTACTCAGGGCTGTATGCATGGCTTGTGGCGCGTTGGTGGTAATGCTGTTGTTGTCCCTGAATACCACTGGGTCATTGACTGAAGTGAAATCGCTGCCCGACTCCACAAATTTTCAGATGGTATTTGTTTATGTAACCGCCGGGTGCCTTATGGCATTGCTTGCTGTCTTCCAAAGTCAGGGCTCTGGCAGGCTGGCCAAGCAAATCTGTCCTTGATCCTGAGCTGTTTTCCGCCTGCTGAACAGTTGCTGGGCAAAGGATTTCAGTCTGGTGAGTTTTCCACTGTGGTGGCAATGCTGTCGATAATTCGATCAATGCTGTTTTCATACTGGGTTGAATAGGTGGCGCCGGATATATGTGGTAGCAGTTTTTCCATGGCTGGGTACTTGCCAGGATTTTCAGCATGAATTGATGACAGATGCTCGGGTCTCAAGATACTGCTGCTGGTGTGATTAACATCCTTTTCATCAATAAATGTCATCGGATTGATAAAGAATGACAAGATAGACAAGGCACTGGTTGCCGCCTTGCCTTGAAATCCGCCATCCAGAAGTATTTCGCTGGTTTTCTCAATCCAGATCAGGCCCGGTTCACTATCCCGGTTTTTTACCAGGAATAATGCCAGGCCAGGGTACTCAAGCAACAATGCCTGATTATCGATAAGAAACTGTTTGAGTCTTTTTTTCCAGGGTGTTTTTTTTCCCAGTACTGGCTGTGACTGCATAATGTGTGATGCTGTGGCAACAAGCAAATCCTTCTTGTTATCAAAATAATAGTAAATGGTGGTTGCCGTAACATTCAGCTCAGCAGCCAGTTGGTGCATGGAAAAGTGATGCATCCCCTGTTCTCTTATCTGTGCTGCTGCAGTGGCAATAATCTTGTCTGCAGTGATATCCGTGCGATTTCTAACCTTGACACGATCTCTCTTTTGTGGGGTTTTTGGCTTCATATATGTTCACTGCCATCCTTAACAGGATTTCCAGAGGGTGCAAAATGCTTCATTTGACGTCAAACAGCACTCAACAGTAAGCGTGAGTAATTCGCCAGGTCCGATGCGGTAAATTATAAGGTAGTTTGCGATCTCATGTCATTTGGATCTTTACAGGTGGACTTGAAGCGGTTATGAGCACCATGCCGATTTTTTGTGTAAATCTTTTTGGGGAAGTGGCTTTAATTTATCGCTTGTTTGTCTCGTTGATCAAGCTGTTGAGCTGGAATGATGCGGTGTCTATAATGGAACGATGGTCTATATATGGAATGTCTTGTGGTGTCCTGGTGATGCTGATCCGCGTAAATGAATGCTTTATTCTGGTGAGTCAGGAATGGCAATCCTGCTGCAAGGCGCTGATGGTGACAACCATATAATCGAGCCGGAGTCTTGCTTAAACGAAAGCGTTATGTGTTTTTTCAAGGGCAGTCGACACGCCCGCAAGGGTGGTTACAGATTGGCAGCCTGATCTTTAAAAAATACCTGAAAGTGGCGGCTGTGGTGGGCCGGGGGTGTAATTCTTGACAGCCATCATCTTCGCCGTGCTATCAGGGGCAGAAGTTTTTGTAGTGGCCAACATTGGCAAAGAATCAATTTACTGATCAATTGGAGGTGAAATTTATGGGTAATTTGAGTGGAAAAGTGGCGCTGGTAACGGGTGGTGGTCAAGGTGTTGGGCTGGGGATGGCGCAGGCACTTGCAAATGCAGGTGCAAATATTGTCATTACAGGGCGCAATGGCGATAAACTCAAAAGTGTTGTTGCCGATCTGGCGGCAAGCGGTGTTGAGGTCTTGACCATAGTGGCTGACGGACGTCAGCGAGAAAGCGCAACCCAGGCCATCGAGGCAACCATCCAGCGTTTTGGTCGACTTGATATTCTGGTCAACAACGCTCAAAGCTCAGTGCCTGGCACTGCCCTTGTCGACACTACCGACGAGCAGATTGCAATGACACTGGAATCGGGGCTGCATGCCACGATTTATTTTATGCAGGCGGCGTTTCCCTATCTGAAAGTCAACGGTGGGTCGGTTATCAATCTCGGTTCCCTCGAAGGTGTGGTGGGTGGCAAGGGTTTTGGCATCTATGCCGCGACCAAGGAGGCTGTCAGAGGGTTGTCACGCACGGCGGCCAGGGAGTGGGGTGAGCACGGCATTCGCGTTAATGTCATCAATCCTGCGGCATTATCTCCTGCGGCAATCACTTATCTGGAAGCCCATCCGGAAGAAGCCAGGGCTTACCTCAAGAATCTCCCCTTGGGTCGTCTGGGCGATCCTGCCGGGGATATCGGTCCTGTTGCAGTGTTTCTCGCCAGCGATGACGCTCACTATATAACAGGGCAAACCCTCAACGCGGACGGTGGGCAGCTGATGCTGTAGCTGTCACAGCGCCGTTAGTGAACGGGTTTTAAAACCAAACGTGATTAAGGATCTGTAAAATGACACAACTTTCCGAAAAAGGCTTGAAGGTTTTTGGTGAAATCATGGGTGAAGAGAAGGCGGTTGCGCTGCGAAAATCAGCCAGTTCAACAGGCTTTGGCGCAGCTATTGCCGGGTTGGCCGTCAACTATGCGTTTGCTGATGTGTGGGGGCGTGATGGCATGGAGCGCAAGCAGCGCAGCCTGGTCACACTGGGAATACTGATCGCCACTCGCCAAAGCCTTGAGATAAAAAACCATGTGCGCATCGCCATCCGAAACGGATTGACGGTGCGCGAGCTGGAAGAGGTGCTGATTCAATCTGTGCCCTATGTGGGTTTTCCCGCTGTTGCTTCAGCATCCACGGTGGTGCTCGAAACCCTGCGGGAATTGGGGCTCGATACTGAATCGCAAACCTCGGAGGAGAAAGGCTTGCTGTAATGGTACCAACAGGTTTCAGCGGTAGTGGTACCAGCCCATGATTGCCTGTTGTCTCCTTTGAATCTCTTCCTTGCGTTGTGCGGGTGTTACCACTGTCGTGTCTGCAGGTAGCGCGTCGCGCAAGGAGGAGAACGGGACCACTTGTGTCTTGATCGGCACGTCGCCAGCAGTCCGATAAAAACGGGCAATAATGATTCCTGTGCTCCAGCCGGCGGGGTCCAGCCAGTTCGCGACACCGGGATCCTTCAGGGAAAGTACCACTGTGAATCGTCCGTCCTGATCTGGTATGGCTTGATGGCCGTTGATGCTGCTTTTGTGATGGGTGGTATTGATGGTTTCCCACCACCAGGTACCGAGGGACAAGGACCAGTAGGCCGCCTCTGGATTGGGAAACTCGATAATCAATGCCTGATCATCTGCCACTTCATAAACAGCCTGTCCGTACAGTGCCAGAGGATTTGCACCACCTCGACGGGAATCGCCATAGCTGCTGAAAAAGTTGTTGATCCCCACCTTGGCTATCAGGGCTTTACTGCCCCGCAAGGTCCAGCGACCGATGGAATGTTTGACCATCTCTCCTGCCAGATCCAGGCGTCGGATGATTTCAGCTTCATCGAAAATGATCGACGCACCAGGGGTGTCATCCAAAGCCTCGATATAAAAGGTCGGGGGTATTTCATTATCCCAATCATTCATGGCGGGCCGGACCGACAGTGTGTTGTTGGCCGATTGCGCATCCAGCTCTATCCAGTTGCCCGGCTGAGGTTCTGCACAGGCGATGATTTCAAAATTGCCATCGGCGTCCATGGCAAAATCGTCAAGCACATAGTTGCCAAGACCTTTGTAGTCCTTCTCCCCCCACCAGCCGTTTGCCACCTGGATATCGACCCAGTGGGCGCTATTGCGCTTGCCCCATATACGCCATTTTCTCGCGCCATTGACGAAGGCCAGGCGATAGGGAAAATCGGGGCAGGGCTGATGGGCTGTGTACAGCAGCGGTTCGAAATAATTATTCAGGTAAAAAACAGGGCTGTCCTGGCGCGGAGCCATAACGAGGTTGTAGGCTATTGCCTGGGTTTGGTACAGGATAAAATGTGCATTTGCCTTGAGTGCAGGGTAGCGGCCAATGATCTCCTGGTTGAGCATTTCCTGGCGCATTTCTTCGCAATCGGCATTGTATTTTTGCCACGCTTCTTCAAGTGTCATTTCTTTCTCCAATAATGGGTCAATCGGTGGTGGCATCAGGCCTGTCGCCCGGATATCTGTGTTTTATGCGCTGGTTTTGATCCTGTAATGATTCAGGTACTTTGCAAATGCCTGATGCACCTGATCCTCCTGCAAGCCGTACTGTTGGAGGGTATAGCGGGTTTTGGCCTGATGTTTGTTTTCAGATGCAAGCCACTGACGCATATTTTTTATCGCTATCTCGCTCAGGGATATACCAAATTGATCGTAGATTGCCGCTACCACGCCCAGCGGATCCTCAATCAGTTGGTCAAAATGCACGTCATGGAAATGATTTTCCATGCCCGCTGTTTGGCGAAACTCGATAGCCTGTCCCAACCCGGCGGCAAAAGCCTTCATATTGCCCAAGGCGATTTTCTCTCCAGCCACAGTGTGCTCGCTGTTGGCCTGGCGCATGGCCTGGATTAACGCTGTCACAGAGGGGATCACTTTGGCGGGGTCGCGGTGAGTTTGAACCAGTTGCGCGTCGGGATAAACGGCCAGAAGATGCTCCAGGTAAAAAACATGGCCGGGGTTTTTCAGCACCCAGCGTTTGCCCTTGTAGCGGTACTGCAGGTTTTGCAGTGCCATACGGTGGAGTATGTAACCTTCACGCAGATCGATGGTGGCACGCACCTTGTTGAAGGTGGGCATGCGCCACAGGGCGGGCAGATTATCCCCCAGCCCCATCAACTCCATCAGCAGGTGACACTCTTCCGGCTGGCGTGCGCCGAATGGGTGCAGCGCGGTGATTTCAGGCCGGTCCAGGCCCATGGCATTGAGAATGGCTTGGGCGCGATCTATGCGGGGATCAGTGGCGTAACTGTCCTGTTGTGGCGGTGGCGAGGGCAGCATCATCTCCCAGGTTTGCGGATGGCGGTTGTCGGGGTCGCAGGCCAGCAGCGAGTGCAAAAAAGTGGATCCGGCGCGGGGCAAGCCGAGAATAATAAGCGGCGCCTTGATCTCTTCTGTGGCGATATCCGGATTTTGTTTGCGGTCATCCACAAACTGGAGCCGGGCCTGTGCCATTGCCTGCAATCGCAGGTGGGCGCCGTGCAATCCCTGGGCATTGAGCCCTGATTCGGTGGCCACCGACAGGGCCATGGCGGAAAACAGTGTGCGGAATGAGTGTTCAAAGTACTGCTCCCCACCCCAATCACTTAAACCGGTGGCCTGCTCTGCATCGGCAAGGAGTTGATCGCTGTTGAATGTCATCTTTTTCAATCCTGTCAGAAGGTTCCTGATCGTCCACCCGTCCAGGGCAGCCAATGGGTGTAACGCATATTTTCCTCGGCAGAACTGGCAACGTGAACGGCCCCCTCCAGGTCGCGAATCTCATTGATATGCTGTTCAACCAGCTCGGGGGTCAGCTCGCGGTTGAAATACCCGTCATTGTTGAAGGTTGCGATGCGCGACACGCGGCCTCCGCCCACACTGTAAATCTCGCCACTGTGCGCCATATGCGCACTGACAAAATAGGCAACAGCCTGGGCGACCAAATTCGGTGAGAAATAGGTTTCCATCCAGATGCGTGCATCCTCCTGGGACTTGGCTGCCAGGCGCGTGTAGCCCGCCGGAAAAATGCCATTGACCAACAGGTTGTGAGGTTTGCCCTCAATGGCGGCCTCGCAGGTCAGCCCTATCATGGCGGCCTTGGCAGACGAGTAGGGCGCCACCGTGCCGATGCCCAGGGTGGCCGATGAACAGACATTGAGAATGCGACCGTAGCCCTGGTTGCGCATCAGGGGCCAGACGCGCCGCATCAGCAGATAAGCTCCCCAGTAGTTGGTGCGCATGACTTTTTCGATATCACTATCGTCGAGGTCATCAATAGGCGCGATGGTGGAGCCACCGGCATTGTTGATCAGGATATCGACTCTGCCAAAGGCGTCGAGGGCGGCCTTGAGGATGGCGTCGGCGCCAGCGGATGTGCCAACCGTGGTGGCATCTGCCACCGCAGTGCCACCGGCTGCTCGTATCTCGTCCACTACAGCCTCCGCCTCCCGCGCTGTGCCGGGGTGGCCTTCGGGATCGCCGCCGTAGTCGTTGACCAGCACACTGGCTCCGCGTTTTGCCAGCAGTAGTGCTATTTCACGGCCCATTCCCCGACCTGCGCCGGTAATGATGGCCACTTGCCCGCTAAAGTCGATCATGGCAGTGCTCCGGATAAATTATTGTTTTTCGACCATCGTGCCAAACAGCAGCAACGACTCATTGTTTTTTGGCGGCAGGGCCGCCCAGATCTCCTGCCCGGCCTCTTCGGGAGACATGACATTCTCACGGGTTTCCAGCTGCTTTGCGATTTGCGATGCCACCGGGTAGTCGCGATCATTTTGGGCAGCGGCAAAACGGGTGGTGGGCGTTTCGACAAACCCGGGCCGCACCGCAACCACCCAGGTATCGCGACCGCGATCGGCCAGCTCGCGCTTTACTACCCGCACCCACATCTCCACCCCGGCTTTGGCGGCACAGTAGTTGGCGTTGCCCAAAAAAGGATGGCGCGCAGCAGCGGAGGACAGCAGCACCAAGCCCGATTCGTAGCCGGGTTTGACCGCCCGGAGAAACATATCGCCGAGGATTAAAGGCGCAGCGGCGTTAGCCTGAACGCAGCGGGTGTATTCCTCCTGATCCACTTCAGATACATAGCCGATCTTGCCGGGGTAATAGGCGTTGTGGATAAAAATGGCACGCTTTCCTGAAAATTCAGACAACTCCTTTTTAAAGCTGTCCTCTACCGCCGCATAGGTTTCCGGGCGGGTAAGATCGAAAATGACTGTTTCAAGGTCCGGGTGTTGTCGGCGAGACAGGTTGATGATCCGCGCATTTTCGTAGGGAACAGTCCTGGAAAAGCCCAGGCCCAGGCCCTCTGTTGCGCCACTGATCCAGACTAACGTGTCGTACATGTGTTTATCCTTGGTTGCTGACAGGCGACGAATTAACGATACTCGTGGGTATCGATAATGTAAAGTACCATAATGGATAAAGTTTCATAATGGAAAAATTTCATAATGGAAAAAATTCATAAATTTCGGAAGGAGGCTCCCATGGCAACATCACCGGCAAAGCAAAAAAAACCGGTGCTCCAACGGCGGCCAGGTCGCCCTCCCAAGGAGGATGTGGCCGGATTGCGCGAGCTTTATCTCCAGGCAGCACTGGACACTTTTTTGCAGCATGGTTACGAACGCTCAAGCCTGGACCAGATTGCCAAAACGGCGGGCGCTGGCAAGATGACCCTGTATCGCCAGTTTGGCAGCAAGGAGGAGCTGTTTCGATTGACAGCCCACCATGCGATGACCAAGGTGCGCCAACTACTGCAATTTACGGTTGCCGATGAAGGTGAGCCTGAAAAGGTTATACCCGAGATGATCATGCGCTTGCATCGCGGTTTAACCGATCCGGAATACCTGGGTATATTGCGCCTGGTGATCGCTGAGAACAGCCGCTTTCCCGAGTTGGGCGAAACTCTTCTGAAGGATGATCGCTATCTGTTGGAGCCTGTCGTTACCTATCTTGAACAGGCTGTAAAAGCGGGCAAGTTGGTGATTGATGATCCCTACGCCGCCACCATGCAACTTGCCGCGCTGGCCATCGGCGGTACCCGCTTTTTGATCAAGCCGCCACCGCGCGATGTGAAACGGCAGGAGCAGTGGGTAGCGGCTATCAGTCATTTTGTGTTGCGGTCGTGGCGTCCTTGAGAGCGTGATTGTTCGCAGCTTCAAAAAAGTGTGAGCTGTTGTGAATGGTCTGAATTTAGAGGTTGATCCCTTTGGCGGCTTTATAATAAACTGAACAAAGTTCATATATATAAATACAATTTTTTGAGTCTGGATACGCTTTGCTGACGGGTCGCTGCTGATACTTATCGGGTTGGCTGTCGACAATACATCAAGGTGTCACCCTCAGGAGCTTACATGAAAGGCATAGCAGATAAGATTGCGGTAGTGACTGGCGCCGGGGCAGGCATAGGCCGGGCTGCGGCACTGCGCCTGGCCGCTGAGGGCGCGCGGGTTATTGCCACGGATATCGATAACAAGATCGATGAAGTGGCGGGCTTATACCCCGACAGGATCGAACCCTGGTTGTGTGACGTGAGCCAGCCGCAGCAGGTGGAAGAACTGATGAACCACTGCCGGGGGCGTTACGGTCGCCTCGACATCCTGGTCAACAATGCCGGCATTGCCACGCGCAACTGCCCGCGCCTCCACGAAGTGACTTTGGAACAGTGGGACAGAGTCATGTCCGTCAACCAGCGGGGCGCTTTTGTGGTGATGAAACATGCGCTGCCGCTGATGCTGGCGGCGGGGGGCGGCGCCATTATCAACACAGCCTCGGTGGGTGCCATGGTGGCCACCCCCAACTCCATTGCCTACCTCGCTTCCAAAGCGGCCCTGCAAATGATGACCAAGGCCGCAGCCCTTGAATATCGCGCCGACAATATCCGCGTCAACGCGGTATGCCCGGGCATGACGCGCACTTCCATCATGGACGGTTTGACGGAGGAGCAGATGCAAAAACTCGAGGCGCGCTCCACTGCCCGCATGATCGAACCCGAGGAGGTCGCCAACCTGATTGTGTACTTGGCCTCCGATGAATCGACGGGCATCACCGGGGCTTCCTATGTGATAGACGATGGCCGTACGGCGGGAGTGTGACATGCAATTTGAAGGTGATCTTTACCAGATAGCCGTGGTCGTTCGCAATCTCGAAACGGGCATGGACAGCTACACAAAATTGCTCGGGCTGGGTCCCTGGACCAGGGTGGATACCGACTATACAGCGCGCTATCGCGGCCAGAATATTCGTATCGCCAATCGCAATGCCTTCGCAAGATGGGGCGATGTTTACCTCGAAATGATCGAGCCGGGTATCGGTAATGCCAATGCCATGGAATGGCTGCAGACACGGGGTGAGGGCATTTTCCACCTGGGCTATGCCACCGATGATCTCGACCAGCGGCCAGATGGCGCGGTGGCCTGTTTTGAAACCCTGGACTCACTCACCGCCGATGGCCGCCCCGCCATTGTCCATCTCGATACGGTGGAGAGGCTTGGCTACTATGTGGAGCTGGCAGACAGGCCGCTGGTGGAAAAACTGTGCCGCTGGATCGACTCGGCGGGTGAGCAAAGCCTGTAATCCCGTCAGTTTTTGCGACAATGTCAGCGGTTGATAAAACGCCACTGCTGGGCGGGTTCGCAACCTGCCTTGTATTCAATATGCTGCACATCAAACCAGATGGGCAGCATAAAGCGCACATAAAAGGCATGGGTCACTGTCTCCTCGAGAACAAGGTCATCGAGAATATCCAACTCTACCCTGGCATCGTTTTTTTGCCAGACCTTGCATTTCTCCAGCAATTCATCGATTTCCTCGCGGCTTTCATAGATCAGCCCGAGGTGATCCGGCCCCGGCGCCTGCATGGGCCTGTCATGCTCTGAAAGAAAGATAAACTGGCTGTCAGCCTCATCGCTCACCAGCACCATGTTTTCCTCCGTCATGCCGGGAAAGGCTTCAATCCTGAAATCAAAAACCTCGCTGTAAAACGCTTCGATTGCAGCGCGGTGAGTGTGGATGGTCCCGCAGGGCAGGGTAAGCTGCATATGATTGAAGCGAAAGGCGGGCATGGCATATCTCCTGTATGGCCGGGGGAGTATCAATCAGGCCGGTTGCAATGGTGCTGATGGCAGGAAATGGCGGGAATTTGCCTGGTGATGAATTTCCCGTAAATTCTAATATATGAACAATGTTCGTTTGTTTGATGGGTGCTGTCAAGTGTGTCAAACTCAGCGATTCTGCTCCGGTTGTGTCCAGCGGTGCTCAAATTGTGGCAGATTAAATCCGTGATAATAGCGAGTCAAAAATGAATGATGAAGACACAGTATTGATCGAACGCGATGGGGATATTGTCACTCTGCGGCTTAACAATCCCGACAAAATGAACGCTTTCTCGGTTGCCATGCGCAATCGGCTCACCGAACTGTTTACCCGGTTGAACGACGACGAGAGCTGCCGTGCCATTGTGCTGTCCAGTACCGGCAATCATTTTTCTGCGGGTGCCGACATCGCCGGTTTTGTCGAAACCACTGTCAGAGAGTGCCGTGTCCGTCTGCGCCGCGGCGGATCGCTCCTGATACGGGAAATGATTGCCGGTAGCAAGCCCATCATTGCTGCGGTGGAAGGCAATGCCTATGGCGCCGGTTTGGCACTCACTGCGGCCTGCGACTATGTTGTCGCTGCGCAGACGGCAAAGTTTTGCTGCGCCTTCACGCGGGTTGGCTTTATTCCCGATATGGGGCTGATGTTCTCGCTACCCAATCGGGTCGGTCCTGCCAAGGCGCGGCAATTGATTGCCCTGGCGGATGTGATCGATGCAGTGCAAGCCGAAAAACTCGGGTTGGTGGACAAGGTTACAGCAGGGGGTGAAGCCCTGGCGGAAGCGTTGACTGTTGCGCGCCGCTATGCCGATGGCCCGCCCTTGGCTTTTGAATTGGTCAAGTCAGTATTCGCGCGGGGCCTGGAAGCCATGATCCAGGCCGAGACAGATTTGCAGCCCATGCCCTGGCTTTCCGAAGACCACGAGGAGGGCAAGCAAGCCTTCCGGGAAAAGCGCAAGCCCAGGTTTCGGGGTCGCTAGGGCCTCGTGATTTATTCCTGCAATCAACAAAAAATTGCTTCCCCTACTTGAGCGTTATCGGCAGAGAGAGTGCTCTTTATTTGTACTGTTTCCCAAGATTTTATCGCGATCTACAAAGGTTCAGGCATTGATTGGTTTTTTGATAGAAAATTATCAGGCGGGCTCTGAAATTCTTTTCAGATCCAATGCAAGTGCAGGGGGTGTTAACAGGCCCTAGCAGGAGCTCCGACAAATAACGTAGCGGGCGATCTCTCCACTGCTCACTGCGCCAATGAGTATGAGGGGTGAAGAATCGCCCTTGAACAAACGCGCACCCTGTTCACTATCTCCCGCTGGCAATCATCCTGGACCAGGCGTGGGTGCGTTGCCAAAGCCTTTGTCGCGACGAAGCAAAGTTATGCATATGAGCCATGTTGGGTACAACGAACAGGCTTACATCGTTGGAGGCTGTAAACGCAGAAGGCTCTGCGTGGGGGGCCGGTACAGTATCCCGCTCGCCGGATATGACCAGTACTGGCACAGTGACCGCCGAAGCCTCCGCCGATACCACACCCTGGGTCATCATCAGTGTGGCGCAAGGAGGAATCGTCGCGCTGCCCCAGTGTGGCGGGCTTGTTCGGATCGGATAACCGCCGCCCATATCGGCGTCGATGATCTCCCTGGGCACATCTTCCCAGTGAAAGGGGTAAACGTAGTCGGCGATGGAGCGGCTGCTCTCCTCCAGGGATATGGTGTCCAGTTGGGTATGTCTGGGTGCGGTCCGAGCTTCGATCGCCCGTTGCCGATCTCCCTCGGTTCGTTGCGGCATCACTGTATGAATGGCGCTGTATCCCATGGGCACTATGGCATCGAAGACAGCGTGCTGACCTTGGGTAAGGATAGTGACACAGCCACCCATCGACTGTCCGATGCCGACAATGGTGGGGTTCTCCACGGCGGGAAATTGGGGATCGATGGCGCCTTCTCTTATCCGTGATACAAGATCCGTGACCGTGGCGGCATAGGCCGCGGCAAGAACCTCGAATGTGATCAGTGTCGGATCCGGAAGGCTGCTCTCGCCAACGCCAAGGTGATCGCAGGCGATGAAAATGATGCCATTCTGGCGATGGTATTGCGCTTCGCTGTAATCTTCATGCCCCGCAAAATGCAAATCGTAGTAGTGCCTTGAATAACCACCTCCGGGTACCGCAAATATGACCACTGGATGATCGGTCAGGTCTTCGGGTTCTGGCAGGTAGACCGAGCAGGCCAGATAAAGCGGTCCGGGGATTGAGACTTTACCGGTAATGTCTATGTGCATGTTGATAGGTGCCGACATGGCGATGATTTCCTGTTTTCAGTAACTGTTATTAACCCGGCAAGCAACCAGGTATTGATACCTGGTTGCTTGTGCGCCTCACAGCCAGGCTTCATGCTGGCGCGGAACAGACGGATTTAAGCGTCCCGTGCATGGCCACTGAAGTTGGCCCTGTAGTCCGCTTGTGCTACTTGCCAAAGCGGTAGACAAGATCGAGCCCATAGGTACGTGGCGCGCCCCAAAGCACACCGGCAAACCCGGGAGAATCCAGCAGGCTCACTGAATATGTCCGATACTCCTTATCAGCCAAGTTTTTCGCCCAGAGGCGTAGATCGAAACCGCTGTCGGCCACCCGCTCCCAGGTAACACTGGCATTAATGAGACTGTAACCGCTTTCGTCGGAGGCCACATCCTGTTCATCCAGGTGCTGTTTACTTTGGGTGTAGACATTCATAGTCCATATCAGCTCGCCCATCTCGCCCAGGTCGGTAAACAGGTTTAGGGTGGCGCCGCCCATGTGTTTGGCGGCAAATACCAGCCAGCGATCGCTCAGGTCCGTACCGGTGGCTGGGTCGATGTAGTCGTCGAACTCGCCATCCAGGTAGGAGTAGAACAGCGACAGGCTGGCGTAATCCGTCGGACGGAACTCCAGCTCCAGTTCGCCACCCCGAATAGAGCCATTGGCGGCGTTCTGGATGACGGTGGAGACTTGGGGAGCCTCCTCGGTGCCGATATTGACATTGACCTGGCGCTGAATGTCCTGGTAGTCCTGGTAGAAAATAGCGCCATTGGCCCGCACCGGCATAGTGCCCAGCTCGAAGTCGGTCTTGAACCCCAGTTCGAATTCGTCCACCAGCTCCGGATTGTAGGGTGCCAGCTGTTCAAAATTTAGGCCCCGGCCGTTGAATCCCCCAGCCCGGTAGCCGTGGCGGAAAGCACCGTAAACCATGGCGTCGGAGGAAAGATTGTAGGAAAGCGTGGCGTCGTAGGTGAGTTCCTCGAAGGTCTCGCTCACCTCGGGATCACACTGCTCGATGGGCAGCGGCACCCCATCCACACGGAAACTACAGGAAGCGACACCAGTGGCCATATTGACTGTCCTGCTGGTGGCGCCGTATGTGCGCTTATCCTCGTTATAGCGCAGGCCCGTGGCCAGGGTCCATGAGTCATTGAAGCGATAGGTCAGCCCGAGGTAGACGGCCTGGGCGGTATTTTCCACCTCACCCGTGGTCATGCCCAGTGTGCTCACCTGGGCGGCGGCGGCATTGGCGGTATTGACGGCGGCCTGCGCATTGGTGCCATTAAAGATGGCGCCGAAGGTGCCGAAGCGGGTTCCCTCAACGCCAAAGATGTTGAACGCATTGGAGTTACCGAAATCATCGCCATCTTCTTTCATGTAATAGAGGCCGGCGATCCAGTCCAGCTTATCGTCCAGGGCCGTTCCCAGAAACTGCAACTCCTCGGAGAAAAAGTCATACTGACCGCCTTGTGCGAAGGCAATCATTGGAATGGGACTCCCGTCAATGTCATTGAGGAAGTCGAGCTCCATCTCCCGGTAAGAGGCTATGTTCTTGACGGTGAAACTGTCGAATTCAACGGATGTGATGTTCTGCACGCCCCAGTTTTGGGATTTGGAATAAAACTCCCCGAAGAAGTCCTGGTTGGGCGCGCCGGTACCCACCTCGCTGCGGAAATCCCGGGGGTTGCTTCGCGCCCGCTGTTCCGCCAGCAATGTGTTCAGATTGGCCGGGAATGTATTCTCCGCCACGGCGGGAAAGAAAGGTGCCAACTGTTGGGCGGCAGCCACGAGGCCGTTGACCCCCATCATGGCCGGAGCATTGAAACTGACCTCGTGCATGGTGAAGGCACTGCTGCTGCTCTGATCATGTCGATAGTGGTCATAGATGGTGTTGGACTCTACCCCGTCCGTCGGATTCCACTTGAGGGAAATCCGCCAGGCCTCCATGTCCTTGTCTTCCACCTCCTGTCCGGTATTGAGATTTTCGCCAAAGCCGTCCCGGTCCAACATCTTGCCCGCGACACGCAGCGCCAGGGTATCGCCCATGGGCAGGTTGACCATGCCCTGGAGCTCCCGGTGATCGTAGTTACCGAGGGAACCCTTGACGTAGCCTTCGAAAACGTCACTGGGTGCGGCCGGTTTGAGGATGAGCGCACCCCCGGTGGAATTGCGGCCGAAGAGGGTGCCCTGCACGCCCTTGAGTACCTGGACCTGTTCCAGGTCGTACATGGACTGATTGGTACCCATGGGACGGGAGACAAGAGCCTCGCCAAAATAGATGTTGACGGGCGCATCGGTGGTGCCCAGGGTGTCATTGATGAACTGTCCTCTGATGCTCATCTGGACCTGATCCTGACTTCCCTGCACCATCAGGGAAGGCACCTGGAACTGCAGATCTTCAGGTTGTTCCAGTTTGAGCCGTTCAATGGCGGTGCCACCAATGGCTGTAATCGAAATGGGAACTGCCTGGAGACTCTCCTCCCGGCGCCGTGCGGTGACCACGATTTCTTCCAAAGCGGTGACCGATCTCCCCGCCGGGAGCGCGGCATCAGTTGTCTGAGCTGCGGTGTGAAAGGATATTGCCCCGAGCGTGGCGGCGACAGCGAGGGATAATGGCGTTGGTTTGATTTTCATAGTGTTTCTCTCTCTCTGTTGTTTTAGGGTGTTTAAGTTTCAAAAATATTATTTGGTTGGATCCGTGTTAGGCCTTGTGATCCAGGTATCTCATCAGCTGGTGGTACCCCAGTGTTTGAACATAAACTGTCTGATCTCCGTATCGACTTCTTCATCCTCCGGTGCTCCACAAAAACTGCCATGGGGCATCGCCTCCCAGACGTGCAGCTCGGCTTCCACTCCCAGTCGGCGCAAGGCGCGATGCATTCGAACCGTGTTCGAGAGGAACAGGTCGCGCGTGCCAGATTGCAAAAATGTCGGAGGGAAACCCGATAGATCGCCAAACAGAGGCGACAGATACGGGTGATCGAGGGGCTGGCCATCGGCATAGAGGCGGAAGACCGGCATGAAACTTCCTATTCGATCCACGCCCAGCAGCGTTTGAAATGTATCTCCGGATTCAGTCAGATCAACGGCCGGGGTAAGCATGACCAATGCGCAGGGCATGGCCAGGCCAGCGTCGCGGGCGCGCATCAGCATTGCCGCAGCCAGGTTGCCACCCGACGACGCCCCGGCAACAATCAGATTTTCTGAACCCACTTCCTTTATCAGCGCTGCATACACCGCAAGACAGTCATCAAGTCCCGCTGGAAAAGGGTGATCGGGCGGCATCCGGTAGTCGATGGATACGACATGAGATCGGACATTTGCTGCGGTCTGGAGGGCCAGGGCTTTTACGTGCTCGCCACCCAGGTAGATAAAGCCTCCCCCGTGGATATCCAAATACACTTTTCCCCGTGGGAATTGCGGGTTGTCCGGTGCCGCTCGGACACAGGGCACCCCGCCGATGTTTTCCCAGGCTGCCTGTGCGGCAATAGTGGGTGATGCGAGCGAAAACATCTTTCCAAGGGCTTCATTGCGGGTCGCGATATGCCGACGCCACGACTCGGGGTCGGTAAAAGTGGAAAAATCCAGGGTGGAAAAATCCAGGCTGCTCGGCGCTACTGCCAGGGCAACCTTTGCCTCATCACTGATCGACAGGGGCGGTGGAAATCCAGGTCGGCCTGCAGGGCCGTCATTTTTCATGCCGATCTCCTTTGATTTGATGGCTTTGACAGAACATTGATTGCGTGGCTGTGTTTGCCTTTCAAAACTGAATTAACAATGTGTTTCCTGCCTGAAAACCCTTGCACCGGTCCGATTTGGCATCTGTAGAATCAGTGCAGATTTTCGTCGAAAAATCGCACAATCGCCCGGTAAGCATCCTGGGATTCCGGCAGTTGCCAGGCGGAGTAATAACAATGACCCAGTCCTTCGCCCACGATCATCAATGGATTTTTGCCAACGTTGATCAGCTGGGAATTGGTGTAGATCGCCGGGCTCATGTCCATGGCACGGCTTCCGGTGATGATCATGGTCGGAGGGAATTTTTTCAGTACCTCCGGGTGCAGGGCGGGGGAGATAATTTCATCATCCATATCAGCACCAGCAAAGTAGCCGCCAAAACGAGGCTGCGGTTGAGCTTGCTGTTCACTGTCCTCCGATGTTGGCCGGGGTTCTGCGAGGTCACCCAGCTTAGGTGCCAGATGGGCGGAATCGCCGCTGTAGAAACGCACCGCACCGGCACCAAAAATCCCGATGGCGCCCACCTGCGGCAGGTTGTGGGCGGGCAGCCACGCCGCTGTCTGTGATGTCAATGCGCCCCCCGCGGAGCAGCCGTAAACGCCTATCTGTCCAGGGTCGTATTCCTTGAGAAGCTCCCGGTACACTTTCTCGATATCCTCCACGGCGGCGGGGTGTCGGGCTTCGGGGGCCTTGCGGTAATTGACGGACACCACACGATAGCCGCCTGCTGCGGCGATGGGGGCTGACTCCATGATGGAGCCGGATTCCCAACCAAAGACGAAGCCGCCACCGTGCAGGTGTATAAGCACCCGGTCGGGCTTGGCGGGGGTGTTCTGCGGCGTCACCACCCGGACGGGAATACCGCCCACTGTTTGTTCGGAAACATCCACGGGATATTGTTGCAGGGTAGCGGCCAGCTTCGGTGCCAGCAGGTCAGCCAGATCCTTGCGGGTTTTCTCAATATTCTTTGTCTGCCCCAGCAGGAAGCTGAACTTTTCCGCAGCCGCTGCTTGAGTTTTAACTAATTGCCGGGCTTGTGGGCTGGCCAGGTCCGAGGGTGGCAGGGCGAAGGCGGGCACATGAATAGTCCCATCTTCATCGACCGAGGGCTTTGCCGAGGGAGCCTGCGCGACGGCCTGCAGAGAGACGACAGTGCCAGCCAAAATCGCTGAGGTTAAAATACGCTGGAAAACTTTCATTATCGGGCTTCCTTTTGCACGTGGTTGATAGAGTTTTTTGACCTGTTCCTGTGTCGAAGTGGTGCCTTTTCTCCAATCAGGACAGCAGTGAGCTGAAGAAACCACCGCGGGGCATCGCTTCCCAGACATACCGTTCGGCCTCCACTTGTGCGCGACGCAGGGCGAATGATGCGAACCGTGTTTGAAAGTAACAGGTCGGGGATTCACGGCTGTCTTGCTGAGCGATTTTGCTGGCGGGAATTTCTGCCTGCCTGCGGGTTGTTCATCTTTCATGCCGATCCTCCGGCTTCGAGTTATTGTTGTGATTTGGTCGGATTGTAGGCTGACTGAATGGTTGAATAATCAATGCAAAACTTTATACCTTTGTAAGCTATATTTGACAATGTGTACGTCATTGCGTAATTTGAACGGCCTTAAAGATAAAAATCAGAGGGGTTGATCATGCGTGGAAACGACTTTATGGAGTTGCGCGCCTTTGAATTGGTCGCGCGCCACCTAAGCTTTACCCGTGCCGCAGAGCAAATTGGTGTGTCGCGGGCGGCACTGAGCGGGATTGTCAAAAATCTTGAAAAGCGACTGGGCGTTCAACTTCTCACCCGTACCACACGCAACGTGGCGCTGACCGATGCCGGGCGGGAATTGCTGGATCGCTTGAGTCCGGTACTCAATGAGCTGGTGAGCGCCGTGGCCCATATCGACCAGTTTCGCGAAACGCCCAGGGGTCGCATTCGCTTGTTGACCTGCCATGTCGCCGCCGAGATCTGCCTGAAGAGGCTGATTCCGGCCTTTGCACAGGCTCAGCCCGAGGTTACGCTCGATGTCTGTGTTGAGGAGGGTAATGTGGATATGGTGGCGCAGGGTTTCGACGTGGCCATCCGTCCGGAGGGGCAGATCAATCAGGACTTGATTGCGATCAAACTGGGTTCTCGCTGCCAGAAGATTATCGTCGCATCAACCGGCTACATCCGCCGCCATGGCCGTCCCAAAGTGCCTAAAGATCTCGCTGCGCACCTGTGCATCAAGGTGGTATCGCCCGCAGTGGGGGATGGCGACTGGCGTCTGCTCGGCCCCGAGGGCGTAGTTGATGCGCCCGTGTCGGAAGCGTTCCGGGCAAATAATTTTTCCTTTGCCATGCAGGCGGTGCTGGGGGATATGGGCGTTGCCCTGGTGCCAAAGGCTTTTGCCGAAACGGCCCTGCGGGATGGTTTGGCCGAGCAACTTCTCTCCGCTTATCGGGGTGAGATGCCGCCGTTCTATTTATGTTACCCACGCCATCACTGCTCGAGCCTGGCTTTTCGGTCGCTGATCGATTTTGTGCGGCAATGGCAGTCCAGCGCCTTGCACAGCCTGCATAAAACCGCCAGCGCATGAACCTGTGTGTGCCGGGATTGACCAGGCTCAAGCCTTGATCGCGGTATTGCTTGCTGATGCCTTGTATGAAAAAATGAACATTGTTCTAAATTGAGAACAATTGAGGCGGGGCTGTCGCGGGGCTGGTGCCGTCAATGCTGCTCCCGGTTTTCAGGCGTTGTAAGTGACTGCCCCGCGCATTCCAACGTTTATCGGCTGATGTCACCCTGATGATTGTTCCCCTCGGCATACGCAATGGATCCACTGCGCCGGTGAATGCAAAAATCCCAAACCCTTGAGATAGCGAGATGATAGTTCGCAAGCCAGACTTTGACTTTTCTAAAGTACACCCCCACTGGTCGCCCTATGTTGAGTTCGCCCAGGCGCGCAATGCCACCTCGGTAGTGCCTTCCCATATCGAGCCGTTTTTGCTCAAGATCCTGCGCAAGGTGAAGCCCTTGCTGGAGGAGTCAAACCCGCAGCTGGCCAGGGACGTTGCCGTGTTTATAAGGCAGGAGTCGCTGCATATGAATCTGCACAACAAGTACAACAGAATCCTGTACGACCACGGCTATGACAAAATGGCCGACTTTGAACGGGAGCTGAGCGAAGACTGCCAGCACCTCTTCGAGACCAGGTCGCTGAAGTTCCTGCTGGCTTATGCGGATGGTTTTGAATCCATGGGCGCAGTGTCCGGTCAGGCCTGGAACGATGGCAGTCTCGACGAGCTGCTGAAGGACGCCAACCCCACCGTGGTCGATCTTTGGCGATGGCATATGGCGGAGGAGTTTGAACATCGCCATGTGTGTTTTCAGGTGTACATGACGCTTTACGGCAATAAAAGCTTTTTCAATCGCTACTTCTACAGGGTGTATGGTTTCATCTTTGCGGCTCGCCATCTGGGCGCGTATATCAAACGCCTCTCCCATTACCTGATTGAAAAGGATCGCGCACAGATGTCACCGGACGAACTCGCCCGCAGCCATGAGCGCCAACGCCAATCCAGTCGTATTTACAGAAAGGCTCTGCTGCCACGTCTGCTGCTGGTGTTTTCTCCCTTCTACGACCCTGCCAAGAAGAAAACACCAGCGGGAATGTACGAGTACCTTGAGCAGTTCCCTGAGGCGCCAGGCAACACAACAGTCAAGTGAGCTTGATCGCCCATCGACCCTTAGGACCCCCGTCCCATGTCCCAGCCGATTACCCCGTTTCGCTTTACTGTCTCCGACGCCGATATCGCCGACTTGCACGCCCGCCTTGACCTCACTCGCTGGCCCGACGAGGTCAATGACGAGCAGTGGAGCTACGGCGTAAGCCTGCCTTACCTGCGCGAACTGATTGCCTGGTGGCGCCATGAATTCGACTGGCGGGCAGCAGAAGCCCGGCTCAATGCCCTGCCGCAATACAGGGTGGCGATTGATGGGCTGGATCTTCACTTTATTCATGCCCGTTCGCCGCACCCCGACGCCATGCCGCTGATCATCACCCACGGCTGGCCAGGGTCGATAGTCGAAATGCTCGAAGTGATCCCGCGCCTGACGCACCCTGAACGCTTTGGCGGTGATCCGGCCCATGCCTTCCATGTGGTGGCGCCATCGCTGCAGGGCTACGGTGGTTCACCCCCGGCTATGGAGGCAGGCATGACACCCCAGCGTATTGCCGAGCGCCACGTACAACTGATGGCGTTGCTGGGTTACGAGCGCTACTTTGCCCAGGGGGGCGACTGGGGAAGCCTGGTGACCAACCTGACTGCCGCTCTCGATCCCGACCATTGTGTGGCGATGCATCTCAACCTAGTGGTTCCGGTGCCACCGCGGGGCGTGGATGATCCCATGGCTCTTGTACAGGAGCATGAGCGGGACTGGTTGACAGCAGCGCAGCATCACGCCGCTGAGGGCACAGGTTATTACCAGATTCAGCGCACCCGCGCGCAAACCCTGGCCTACGCGCTTGCCGACTCACCCACCGGCTGGTGCGCCTGGGTCACCGAGAAATTCCACGCCTGGAGTGACTGTGAGCGCGACGGCCATCGGGATGTGCGCAATGCAGTTTCCTGGGACACGCTGCTCACCAATATTTCGCTTTACTGGTTCACCGGCACTATCGCTTCATCCATCCGGCTCTACCGGGAGCAAGCCCTGAGCGAGGCAGCGGGGCAAGCGCGGGCAGGTCGTGTGACGGTCCCCACCGGTGTCGCGATCTATCCCGGCGAGATTTTCCGCAGTCCACGGGCCTGGGTTGAGCGGCAATATTCCCTGGCACACTGGTATGAAGCGCCCAAGGGCGGGCACTTTGCCGCCATGGAGCAACCGCAGATATTTGCCGAGGATTTATGGCGGTTTCGTCAGAGCATCGACAAGCACCGGGAATAAACACCGAGAACAATGACATCCCCATCTGACCCGACGCTGGCGCATGGTTCGTATAAATGAACAATATTCGTATGTTTGATTGGCTCTGTCAGCTGTGCCACAATCAGGGGCTGTTCGAGTCTCTAATGACGTCGCCAGCAATCGGCGACAGCGAGGAAAGTTATGTCTGATTATGATCTGGTAATCCGCAGCGGCCTGGTCGTGGATGGTGCTGGTGGTGAGCCCTTTATTGCCGACGTCGCCGTCAGGCAAGGCAAGATTGCCGCTGTGGGTGTGGTCCACGGCAAGGGCAGCGAAGAAATCGATGCCCACGGAAAAATCGTCACGCCGGGATTTGTCGATATCCATACCCATTACGACGGCCAGATCACCTGGGAAAACCGCCTCAGGCCATCTTCCGATCACGGTGTCACCACCGTGGTGATGGGTAATTGCGGAGTTGGCTTTGCACCGGTGCGGCCCACTGATCACGAGATGGTGGTGCGCCTGATGGAGGGTGTTGAAGATATCCCCGATGTGGTCATGACCACCGGCGTGCCCTGGAACTGGGAAACATTTCCGGACTATCTCGATGCCCTGGAACAGCGCCACAGCGATATCGACTTTGCCGCCCAGCTGCCCCACAGCCCCTTGCGGGTCTATGTGATGGGTGAGCGCGGCGCGTCCATGGAGCCACCGACAGAAGAGGATCTGCGGGAGATGCGGCGTCTGACCGCTGAGGCAATTGCTGCCGGCGCACTGGGCGTAAGCACTTCCCGCACGACTGCCCATCGTTTTCGCGACGGGCAGCTGGCTCCCTCCGTTAAGACCGAGTACCAGGAGGTGCTGGCCCTGGCCAGCGGCTTGCGCGATGCCGGTGCCGGTGTTTTCCAGATGGTGCCCGACTTTGATATTACTGCCCCGGAGCGCTTTGACCTGTTGCGGGATATTGCCAACACATCCGGCAGGCCGGTTTCCTTTACCTTCACCCAGAATGGTGACTGGCAGCAGACGCTGCGCGATCTTGACAAGGCCCGGGCTGAAGGGCTCGAAATCAAGGGCCAGGTATTGCCCCGGCCCACCGGGGGCATGCTCGGCCTTGAGCTGTCGCTGCATCCCTTTTCCCTCAATCCCAGCTTCCGGCAGATAGAGCATTTGCCCTTGGCAGAAAAGGTGGAGCGCATGCGCGATCCAGAGTTTCGCCGCCAGCTGCTGTCGGAAAGCCCGGAAGATCCCCATGAGTTTTTCAAATATGTGGTCTCCGACCTGGAGGCGATGTTTGTCCTTGGCGATCCGCCCAATTACAACCCGCGCTCCGATGAGAGCATCGCGGCACAGGCGCGGGCGAGGGGCATTGCCCCGCGGGAATTGATCTACGACGCACTGCTGGAACGGGATGGCCATGAAATACTCTATCGCCCCATGGGTAACGCCGAAGGGGAAAAATTCGAAAGCGCGGGCAGGAACCTGCTGAAAACAGAAAACACCATCATCGGCCTGGGCGACGGCGGTGCCCATTACAGCACCATCTGTGATGCCGCCTATACCACCTATTCGCTGCTCTACTGGTGCAGGGATGCGGTCGATGGCCGGGGATTATCGCTGCCGGCCCTGATCAAAAAACTTACCCTCGAGCCAGCCAGAGCGGTGGGCCTGTGTGATCGCGGGCTGCTGGCGCAGGGCTACAAGGCCGATATCAATGTGGTGGATTTTGAGCGGTTGCATTTGCACGCACCCCATGCCACTTACGATCTTCCCGCTGGTGGCCGACGACTGTCACAAAAAGCCGATGGCTACGAGGCAACCATTGTCAGCGGCAAGGTCACCTACCGCAACGGCGCAGCAACGGGCGAGCTGCCGGGGCGACTGGTGCGTGGTGCCAGGCAGGCGCCAGCGCTGACTTGAAAGGTGCGCAATCAGGCCAACGGTGTGTCATGTATCCGCCGCCGTTGGCTCCAGCCTTGATGCATCTGTGCAACGCTGATCAACAGCGTGATGGACACGCCCGTGTACCATCGCACACTGCTCATCGGGCTGGTTGCCCAGCCTGGAATATATAACCGGCGGTCGCAGCATCTGGAAGAGAATGCGGTGTTCAGATCTATTCGTAAAACAGAACGGTATGCAAATATAAAAATAATTTTTACAGGCGATGAACTTTCCAATGAGCCCGAATTGAGGTTTTACAAAGCTGAATATCAATAGCGCTGTATTTTTAAGTTTAATAAAATCATAAAGATACTGGTTTTATTGTTTTTTTTGGTTAGTGCCTGATCAAGCCGGGCTGATAAAACGAGGGCAATATCCGTACAGTCGTGCCAGATTAAAGTGCTTGTAATTTATTTGCTGATATTTACTATTGGTACGTCGTTCATTAATGTGAATGCATGGTTCACTGTCCGCACTGCTTGCGCTGCGGTTTGAATGGCTCGATCAATAAGCAGCATTGACTTGCTGATAATTTTAGTATCGACACTACGAGGTGGAGAGATGAAACTGAAACATACAACCTGGCTTGGATCACTGGCATTGGCCATAGCGGCTGTGCCTGTGAGTGGACAATTGCAGGCACAGCCCAGCGCACGAGTGCTGGAAGAGATTATCGTAACCTCGCGCCGACGCGCTGAAACGGCCCAATCGGTGCCTTTGGCTGTCACAGCCCTGACGGGATCCCTGCTTGATCGCAACAATATTGTCAGCGTGGAGGACCTCAGAACACAGGTTCCTTCCCTGACCATCGTGCCCGGTGCAGGGGCCAACCGCTCTGTGCCCACCTTCGCTATTCGCGGTCTCAGCCAGCAGGAGTTGACGGTTTTTTCCGATCCCGCTGTCATGGTCTACTACAACGATATGGCCATACCCCGCTCGCAAGGGATCAATCAGACACTTTATGACATCGAAGCCGTAGAGGTGTTGAAGGGGCCGCAGGGCACGCTGTTTGGTCGCAATGTGGTCGGTGGTGCAATCAGTATCAGGCCCAATATGCCCACTGACGAGTTTGATGCAAACATCGGCACTACTGTCGGTAGCCACGAGCGGATCAACACCAAATTCATGCTCAACACTCCCCTGACGGACTGGGCACAGTTCCGGATTGCCGGCGCCACTACCCGCAGTGAGGGCTGGTTCAAGGATGTGTTACTTGATGACTATATCAACAACGAAGACAGCAAGGCCCTGCGTGTATCCCTTGCCCTGCAGCCAACGGACAAGCTGGATTCGGTATTTACCTACAGCCGCTACCTGCAGAATGATGGCGGCACCGGGTCCTTTGTCAAATTCCTTAATCCCAATCATCCTGCACTGGTTCCACGCTACACCGGAAACTTGAGTCCTGCAGCAATGCTCGCCCAGCAACAGAGCCTGGGTTCACGCAAAACGGCCAGTGGCGTCAGGCAGTATGCCCGCATTTCCACCTGGGATCTGATGAACACCACAACCTATGAATTAAGCGATTCGCTGACACTGAAAAATATTCTGGGTTATCGCGAATTATCTGCGAATTTCAACGATGACACTGATGGTACGCCGGTGGCGATACTGCAAATCAACCGTGTTGCGGATTTCGAGCAGCTTTCCCAGGAACTGCAGTTGATTGGCACCACGGAAAAAATGGACTGGATTGTTGGCCTTTACTATTTCCGCGAGGAAGGTTCAAACGATGATGCCAGTGTAACTTTTGGCCCCCAAAGCACGCCGTATCCCCATGGGGTTCCCAGGGAGTTCCCCGCCTGGGCTACCACTTTCCCGGTGGGTGAAAATACCAGCACAGCCATTTTTGGCCAGACTACCTACAAGCTGGATAATTTGCTGGAAGGCCTGTCCGCTACTGTCGGATTGCGTTATAACGAAGATGAGCGTGAGGCTGGGCTTCGCAATCGCACACAGTCCGCATGCCGCCTGCGCACTAATGCCGGTGTCGCGCTGCCCCTGTCCCAGTGCCGTTATGACGACGGTAAAACGTTCAGGGAATATACCTGGAACGTCGGGTTGGAGTATCAGTGGAGTGATGATGTGATGTACTACCTGGCCCACCGTCGCGGCTACAGAACCGGGGTCTTCAGCCCCAGGGCGGACACACCAACGGCGTTTGCTACCACCGCTGATCCGGAAATTGTCGATGATATCGAATTTGGCGCCAAGGCAGACTGGGGTTTTGCCAATGGCATGAGCTTGCGCACCAACATGGCCCTGTACTACGCCAAATATGATGATATCCAGCGGCTGATTACCGACCCTACAACCATTCCTGTATCCACTGTAGCGGCCAATGCCGGTGATGCCAGGATCATGGGTGGTGAGCTGGAGTTTACTTTTCTGCCCACTGCAAATGTTGAGCTGTCGGGTTTTGTTTCCTACACCGATGCCGAGTTCAAGGAATTTGCTGATCCCTTTAGCGGTGCTGACCTTTCTGGAAATCCCTTTGCACGTGCACCGGAGTGGATCGGCAGTATCTCCGGGCGCTACACCCTGCCGCTTGATGCCGCAGTGGGTGATGTTTATGTGCAGGCAAACTACTGGTATCACGGTGAATATTCCGCAAACGATACTGTGAGCCCTAACACCGCTATGAGCAGTTTTTCACTGATCAACGGCCGCATAGGTTGGGACAGTGTTTATGGAACGCCACTGGATCTGGGTATTTGGGTCAAGAATGCGGCTGACAAAAAATATGATTTTTCCGTGCTGACGCTGGAAACCGCACTCGGGTTTGCCTCATCCACGCCGGGAGATCCCCGCACCTGGGGGCTGGACCTGACATACCGCTTTGGTGCCGGCGCGAAATAATGGTTGTCTCTCCAGGCTCCCGGGCGGGAGCCTGATTCCATTCCCGCTCCCGGACAATAGTCATGGGCACACTTATCCCCACTTCGGTGGGGATTTTTTTGCGCCCGGCACGGGCGCACTCTGCAAGTACAAGTCCTCCCCCACACTGGCCATAGCGGGCCGCGTGAATGGCAGTGGAAAGTGGTGAAGCACAGCCAGCGGAAAACCTGTTGATTAATTAAACCAGCGAGTTTATATTAATTGAACCAGTGAGTTTATATTGATACTGGCAAGCTGCCGCATCACTTTTACCGGGGATAACCTATGGGCTATAAACTGATTGATCAGGATGAATACACGCATGAGGTTGGCCAGGAGTCCAACTGGAACGAGAGCCGCTATATTGATTTTTGGGATGCGCAACAGCGAGTGGGCGGCTGGTTCCGTATCGGCAACCGGGTCAACGAGGGCCATGCGGAGATGACCGCTGCCATCAATCTCCCGGATGGTCGCGCCGCCTTTATGTTTGGCCGCCCCACAATTGACAGCAACGGGCTTTCTGCCGCCGGTCTTACCTGGGAAGTCGAAGACCCCTGGAAGATCAGGCATGTCAGTTACGAGGGCGAAATGATTATCATGGACGATCCGTGGACGCTGACGGATCCCAAAAAAGCGTTCGCTCAATCACCGCGGCAAAAAGCCTCGATCAAACTGGCTACCTATGGCGAGGGGCTGGAGTCGGTGATGGGCAAGGATCAGGATCACATCGATCTCATTTTTCTTCCCGGACAGGCGGCATACCATTACCAGGCACTGATCCGCACAGAAGGCACAGTGACAGTGGGCGATCAAACCTGGACCGTAACCGGCCGGGGCTGTATGGATCACTCCTGGGGGCCCCGTAACTGGCATGCCAAAATCTACCTGCGCTGGCTCATCGCGTCCTTTGATGATGACAACGGTTTCATGCTTGTTCGCGCAGTTGGCCCGAACAAAAAGACCCGCAGCGGATTTGTCTGGGACGAGGGCAAGTTCTACATCGTCGATGATTTCAAAATGGAAAATGAATACGCTGGAGCCCCCCACTACGAGCTGAAAAAATCCAGTGTCACCATCACAAGCGGTGACCGCCAGTGGCAGGCAACGGCCACCCCACAGGCCTGGCTCCCGGTACGTCACCGGCAACCCGGCGCCGATGGCAAGCCGGCCCTGTTGCGGATTGCCAAGTCCCCGACTGAATGGGTGGACAGCGAAGGGCGCAAAGGCCAGGGAATGATGGAGTACCACGACCTGATGGTTGATGGAAAGCCCATCGCTTTGGATGATTAGGCCAACCTGTGACGACGGATACCGGAGTCCCCATGACCTTGAGCACTGGCCCCATCAAAGGGGTGGATCTTCCCGCCCTGAGCAGCTGGCTGGCTTCCCATATAGAGGGAGTCACTCCCCCCTTCAAGGTCAGCATTTTGGCAGGCGGTCATTCGAACCTGACTTATCGGGTCGATGATGCAGCCGGTGCCAGTTTTGCCCTGCGCCGTCCGCCTCTGGGGAAACTGGCGGCGCGGGCACACGACATGTCCCGGGAATTCAGAATCTACAGCGCACTCAACAGGACGCCCCTGCCTGTCCCGCAAGCCGTCACCCTGTGTGAGGATGAGACTGTTATCGGTGCGCCCTTTTACCTGATGCGCTTTGTGCGGGGCGCAGTGGTGGATACCCCGGCCGAAGTGGACAAGGTCCTGCCGACGGAAGATATGCGCACAAGGGCCGCCTACAATCTTGCGGATACCCTGGCGACACTGCATCACCTCGATGTCGACCGGATTGGACTGGGAGAGCTGGGCCCTCGGCAGAACTACCTTGACCGGCAGCTCAAACGCTATATAGGCATCTGGGATAAAACCAAAACCCGCGACCTTCCCGCTATCGAAAAACAGCACCAGCGGCTGGTGGCGCTGCAGCCGCCGCAGCGTTACACCGGTATCGTCCACTCGGACTACAGGCTTGGCAATGTCATGCTGGATCCGGCGGCAAATGTGGCGGCCGTTCTCGACTGGGAGCTGTGCGCCCTGGGGGACGTGCTGGTTGATGTGGGCTTCCTGATCGATAACTGGGACGAGAAAGATGATCCCGGCCCCAGTGTCTGGATGCAGGACCCACCGACGCGGGCGGGAGGCTTTCCCGGCAAGGATGACATTGTCGCCCGTTACGCACAGACAAGCGGCTTTGATGTTTCCAGCCTCGATTATTACCGGGCATTCAGCTACTGGAGGATGGCCATCATCGGCGAAGGCATCAAACGTCGCTATGAGTCGGGTGCCCTGGGCACTGATGTCGACCCGGGGTTTGTCGAACAGCGCATTCGGAACCGTATTGAAATGACAGAAACCTTCCTTGCCAGGGCCGACAATGGCTGAAAAACGGCACCGCTCGAAACGTGGCCGGGTTCCCACGGAGGAGCTCGGGCAGAGACGGCAATTTTATCTGGATGCGGCCCTGGAGACGTTCCTGAGCAAGGGCTATGACCGCACCACCATTGATGAAATAGCCAAGGCTGCAGGCGCGGGCAAGATCACCTTTTACAAGCAGTTTGGCAACAAGGATGAGCTCTTTCGCCTGGTGGTTAATGAAGCCATTCGGCAGACAAGGAGCAGCCTGACGTTCGACCAGCTCGAGGAACAGCCTGTCAGGGAAGCGCTCAAGACCATTATCGGCCTGCTTTACGAAGGGTTCACCAACCCTTATCTGCTTGCGGTCCGGCGCCTGGTGGTGTCAGAGTACCAGCGCTTTCCCGAGCTGGCCCGGGAGCTGCGCTCCCACAACCGCGAACTGCTTCTCTCCCTGGAGAACTTTCTGGAGCGGGCCCACCGACGCGGCGATCTCATCATCCCCGATGCCCACGCAGCCGCCATGCAGCTCTCCACCGTCGCCAGCGGGGGCATGCGCTTCCTGATCTCCGAACCCTTCTCGGATCCCGGCAAAACGCAGTTCTGGATCGACTCGGTGTTCGAGTTCGCCTGGAACAGCTGGAGTCCCCGGCGCGACAACACAACACTATAACCACATCCTGCCCGCGCCACGTTGGGCAGCCATCGTTATGGATGGGCATCGTTATTGTGAATATTGTTCTATTATGCGAACATCCGTCCAGGCGAACGGATGGCTGCCTCTCAGGGCGGCGACCCGGTAGCGATGCAAGCCTGCAGCCGCCCCGGGAGGATTACGCCATTCGTGCAGGATGGCATGTGGCACAAGTCACCTAGGGCCTGTTAACACTATTTGGATTGTCGGCGTTGCGCCTGAAAAAGTGTCAATCGAGGCGCGACGAGTGTGGTTTGGCGGGCCCAAATGAGCGAGGAGTAACGAAGAGTGACGCTTTTTCAGGCGCAACCCGGAGGGCTGGGGCCATTTTTCCGCCCAGCTTCGTTGTCAGTCGTTCATTTAGGC